>QWCB01000004.1_pt1 | contig 245909 bp, 216 predicted proteins | sample 1972511 | NCBI WGS metagenome assembly QWCB01 (sample SAMN09866719, study PRJNA288562) | Human gut metagenome isolate term5_stool, whole genome shotgun sequencing... | isolation source: gut | host: Homo sapiens | place: USA: California | reverse complement strand
AAATCCTGCCAATAGGCGCACCCCCGCAGATTGTAGGGAGTGTCGCCCATATCGGTCCGCTTGGTGAGTTTATCGCCGAACGAATCGAGATGGCGTTTTACAGAAGGGTATGCGTTTACATCAACCCTTTCTAGGCCATCGAGGGTCCCATTATGCGTTGCTATCAGCCACAGCCCCGCCCAGCGGCAGGCGTAGCGGGCGACGTCGCGGCCCCGAAGTATCGGTCAAAAAGTTTATACGCGGGCCGCTCGGTGGCTAGCTGTCCATCGCTGCGGGGGCAATAAACCGCTTGATGTAGCGGGAGATGGTACCCCGGCTAACGCCCAGGATCTTCGCCATTTTCCGCTGGGGGACGTGGTCCTTTAAAAGCTTTCGCAGCTTGGCTTCATGCTTGTAGAGCTTGAGCTTCTCCCTTGCGGTTTTCGCCCCTTTGGGGCGGCCGAGGGTGACGCCGTTGGCGCGGCGCAGCGCGAGGGCCTCCTTGGTGCGCTGGGAGATGAGATTGCGCTCGATCTCGGCGGAGAGACCAAAGGCAAAAGCGAGTACCTTGCTTTGGATGTCATCGCCGAGGCGGTAGTTGTCCTTAATGGTCCACACGCGGCACTCCTTGGTCATGCAGATGTTGAGGATCTCCATGACCATGAAGAGGTTGCGGCCGAGGCGGGAGAGCTCGGAGCAGATGATGAGGTCGTTGGATGTCACGTGGTCGAGGAGCTTGCCGAGCTTGCGCTTGGAGTAGCTTTTGGTGCCGCTGATGGTTTCTTCAATCCATCCATCGATGGTGAAGTGCTGCGCTTGGCAGAAGCGTAGAATCTCGAAGCGTTGGTTCTCAACGGTCTGTTTGTCAGAGCTTACGCGAATGTATCCGTAGATCATGGCTATAGGTGAATTAAAGGGTTAACGGTCTGGAATTGATGGTTGAAGCTAGTAATAAAGATTAATTGTGGCGATGCGCAATCTCTTTTTGCGTTTAATGCTTCTATATTGAGTGCTTATCGCCTGTTCCATTGCGTAACATCACTAAATGAACTACCTTTGCGAGGCGAGGTAGGTGCAGCTGTTTGGCTTGAGAGGGAGCGGTGCGAGGGCGTGGCGCGGTGGGGGGTGATATCGGTCATGATAGCGTGCGAGGTGGGTAAAGGTTTGAATGGAGAAAAGCTGCGCAAGGTGCTGCGTTATTGGCAAAGGGAGTTCTGTTAGAATACCATACGAGGAAAGGAAGGAGAGATGAAGCAATCGCCCGTGTATACGTACCCATCGTCCTGCAGGGATTGCTACCGCTGCGTGCGGGTGTGCCCGGTGGGTTCGATTCGGGTAGCGCGCGATGAGGTGTCGGTGATAAGCGAGGAGTGCGTGGCGTGTGGGCAGTGCGTGCGGGAGTGCCCGAAGGGGCTGCAGCGGGTGCGTAGCGATGTGGACCGGGTGGTGGGGCTTTTGCGATCGAGTAAGCGGGTGCTGGTGTCGCTTGCACCCTCCTGGGTGAGCGAGTTCCCAGATGTGACGGCGGGTGCGCTGCTTTCATCGCTGCGGGCGTTGGGGTTTCGCTGGGTGTCGGAGATGGCGCTGGGGGCAGATATGCTCAATCGGTACGTAGCGCAGCACTACGAGCAGCACCCCTCGCAGGTGGTTTTCTTGCCCGGCTGCCCCGCCGCGATGGAATTTATCCAGAATCGTTATCCCCACTACACCCCATGGATTCTTTCCGCGGCGACTCCATTGCTCTCCCATGCCGGCTTACTCCGCAAGTATTTTGGGAATGATATAGCTGTTGTAGCGATTACGCCCTGCGTGGCGCAAAAGATGGAGGCGGATCGCCATCCGGAGGCTATTGACGCGGCGATTACCTTTGCGGAGCTGCATAGTTGGTTCCTTGACCAAGGGGTGTCGACGCGAGCGAAAGAGACGGCAGCGTACGACGCGGACGTGGAGGAGTTCGTGCCGTTGCCCGCTTCGGGCGGGGCGCGCTACGCCATGCGGGGCGGCATGGTGGAGGAGCTGAAAATGTATATACCGCCCGAGGCACCGGTGCATTACGCAGCCTACTCGGGCTTTGACTCCATACGTGCCGCGCTTGATGGGCTTGAAAGCTGGGGCAATCGCGGAAAGTTTATCGTGGAGCTCATGGCCTGCGAGGGAGGGTGCGTGAATAGCCCCGCCGCGAGCCATCAGCAGTCGCTCGCCCTGCGGCAGCAGTCGCTGGTTGACTCATACCCGGTGCGCTGCGCGCTGAACCATTCGTGCCTGTTCCCCGCGGTTGACATGAGCTACGACTACCAGCAGAAGCGGGAGCTGCAATGCGAGGTGATTTCGCCGCAGCAGGTTGCGGAGCAGCTCAAGCGGGTGGGGCAGAGCACGCGGCAGGATAACAGTGACTGCGGTTGCTGCGGGTACGCCACGTGCCAGGATTTCGGGCGTGCTCTATGCCGAGGCACGGCGGAACCCACGATGTGCGTTTCCTACCAGCGGGAGGTGGCGCAGGGGCAATTCGATGTGCTCTTCAACCATATGCCGAGCGGGGTGGCGTTGGTGGACGATTCTCTGCGTATACTGCAGATTAATTGGAATTTGGCCCGCATGCTCGGCCACGATGCAGAGCTTGCGTACGATAGGAATCCGGGTCTTGAAGGGCTGTCGGCGGAGCAGTACCTGCCATTCCATAAAGTGATTACAACCGTGCTGCGTAGCCGAGAGGCGGTGCTTAATCGGGATCAAGCCATAGGTGATTACGTGCTGAGCGTATCCGTGTTTTTGGTGGAGCGATTCAACATTGCGTGCGCCATAGTGCGCAATCTCTATTCGAGCGATGTGCGTAACGATGAGATAGCCCGCCGGGCCGAGGATCTCATAACCAAGAATTTAACCACCGTGCAGCAGATAGCCTACTTGCTGGGCGAGAGCGCGGCGGAGACCGAGACGGTTTTGAATTCCATCATGGAGTCGTTGGGCAGAAAGGAGGGAGAGAATGCCTAACGGGCTGTACCACATCGATGTGGACTACGCGCAGCGGCATCACCATGATTACCGTTGCTGCGGCGATGTTTTTTTGTCGCGGCGCATGGGGGTCAATGGGCGTGTTGTGGCCATTCTTTCCGATGGGCTCGGCAGCGGCCCGATAGCCAGCGTGTTGGCAACGCTGACCGCGTCCATGGCGCTCGGCTTTACGCTCTCCAACCAGCACGCCGATCGTGCCGCTAGGGTAATCATGGATACCCTCCCGGTTGACAGCAAGCGCAGGGTGAGCTACGCCACGTTTATCATTGCCAGCGTTGATCGTGATGGGGAGACGCGAATGGTGGAGTTTGATAACCCTCCGGTTCTTCTCATTCGCAACGGGGAGAGCGTGGAGCTGTTTCGGGAGGTGAGGAAGGTTGATACGCTCGCTGCGGGCGATAGGCAGATGTACGTTTCGCATTTTTTTCTGAATGCGGGCGATCGTTTGGTAATGTTTTCCGATGGGGTGACGCATTCCGGCATGGGGCGCGCAACGATGCCCTTTGGCTACGGGAGCGTGGCGCTGGCAGATTTTGTGAAGGGGTTGATTCGCATTGACGATTCGATATCTGCACATGATTTAAGCTTGGCGGTGGTGAAACGTGCCGCCATGAATGACGTGCTACGGCCGCAGGACGATATAACGTGCGGGGTGATGCACCTGCGGGTCCCTCGTAAGCTAATAGTATGCACGGGTCCTCCCTACACGGAGAGCCACGACGCGGAGATGGCGGGGTTGGTGCGGGATTTTGAGGGGCGTAAAATCATCTGCGGGGGTACTACGTCAGAGATTGTGGCGCGTCATCTTGGGGTGTCGGTAGAAGTGGTGCTTGGGGAGGATACCGATGGGCTTCCGCCGAGGAGCACGATGCAGGGGGTAGATTTGGTGACGGAGGGGGTGGTTACGCTAAGCCGTGTAGAGAATATATTGAGTACGCTTGATCGCAGCGATGGGTGGAACAAGAAGGGGCCTGCGTGGAGTATTGTACGTTTTCTAGGGCAGTCGGATAGTATCCTTTTCGTGGTGGGAACGCGAGTCAATATAGCGCATTACGACCCCAAGTTGCCCGTGGAGCTTGAGGTGCGTCGAACGTTAATCAGACGTATCGCGAAGCTCCTTGAGGAAAAATTTAATAAGATAGTAGAGGTGAGGCTCATATAGCCGTCATTGTAGAACAATAAAGGTGTGAAAAGCATGGAGCAAAAAATTGAGGTAAAGATCTGCGTTTGTACGCTCTGTTCGGTTATGGGCGGGAGCGATTTGCAGCTGTTAGGCGAGCAAATGCCGCCGGAGTGGAAACCCTATGTGACAATCAGTGGGAGCATTAACCTTACGGAGTGCCACGGGGATGGGAAGAATCCTATTACCATAAAACCACCATTTGCATCGGTGGATGGCGTGTGCATTCAGCAGGCGGATATTCCATCGGTACTCCTTGCGATAGAGGAGCGTATGAAGGTGTTGAACATTCATCCATAGAAAGAACCATGGCAATAGTGGCAACGAATAACGCAACCATACTGCGTCGTGAGTTGATGACCCATCTAGTCAGGTTACTCATAGAGAACAGGCTGGTAGAGGACATCGATAGGATTCCGATCGTTATGCGTCCGCGCGATAAGACGGCATACCGCGATAGCGTGGCCAAGGATCGAGCGGTGATTAAGTACCAAATGATGGCGCTCCTCGGCTTTAACATACAGGACGAGGTGGACGAGCTTGCACCGCTTTCGGAGTACGCGCGTCGTGCGTTGGCGCGCACCGATTTGACAGATGTGATACTTACCGTGGTGGATGAGGCCTGCTCATCGTGCCATAAGGCGCAGCATGTGGTCACGAACCAGTGCCGCGGGTGCGTGGCGCGGCCGTGTACGTTGAATTGTCCGAAGAAAACGATAGACTTCGTGGATGGGCATGCGTATATCCATCAGGAGAACTGCGTGAATTGCGGCATGTGTAAGGAGGTATGTCCGTACAATGCCATTATCTATTCGCCCGTACCCTGCGAGGCGGCATGCCCTGTGGATGCTATATTTCGCAACGAGAACGGCGTGGAGCACATTGACGAGGAGAAGTGCGTGTCGTGCGGGAAGTGCAAGGTAGCCTGCCCCTTTGGTGCAGTTATGGAGAAATCACATTTGGTAGAGATTTTTTCAAGGAAGCGTGAGGGGAAAAAGATTATAGCCATGCCGGCGCCCGCCATAGCCGCGCAGTTTAATACGGCGCTAGGGCGCGTGCTGCATAGCTTTAAGCTGTTGGGCTTTGATTATGTGTACGAGGTGGCACTAGGGGCTGATGTGACAACGTCCACGGAGTCGGCCGAGCTCGTGGAGCGGCTAGGGGAGGGTGCTCCGTTTATGACGACGAGTTGCTGCCCGGGGTACACCAACACGGTGCGTCGCCATATACCCGATTTGGTGCCCTTTGTGTCGCATACATTGTCCCCAATGGCCTACACGGCGCAAATTGCAAAGCGGGAGCATCCCGACGCGGTGACAGTGTTCGTAAGTCCATGCTCCGCGAAGCGCTACGAGGCGTTCCATGATCCCAATGTTGACTACGTGTTGACGTTTGAGGAGTACGGTGCGTGGCTCATTGCGGCGGGCATAGATGTGAACACAGTGATGCCGGAGCTACCGGGGGTAAACATCACGCAGGATAGCCGATTCTATGGGCGAAGCGCGGGAGTGTTCACCGCAGTAAAGAATAAGGCAGGCGATTTCCCCATCAATGAACGCGTGTTTAATGGGGTTGATAAGGCAGCGATACGAGAGCTAAAACGGTTGCCCAAGAAGCCGGAGGCGAATTTTGTGGAGGTGATGATGTGCGAGGGAGGATGCATTGGGGGGCCCAATACGTTGAGCAATCCCCGTGTGGCACTGCGTCAGCTGCAGAAAGCGAACGATGAGGCCGCTAAGGCTATAGCAGAGGCGAAGGAGAAAGAGGCGAAGGCGAAAGAGTAGGGGAGCGTGTTGTCCCCAGCGTGACTAGCAGCGTTGAATGCTAGCCGTGCTGAGGCCTTGAGGGGAAAAACTGCATGCGCTTCTTGCGAAATTTATTGTAAGCTGTTGGTGTATGGCGGGCCGTTATCAACATTTTAACTACATTTGCGCGTGGTTTTTGGAGGTGGGAGTTTGGATGTAGTCTGTGGGGCGGCGAGAAGGAAAAATTCTAAAAGAACGTCAGGTTATGCAGAAAAAGAAAAGGATTATTGTGATTGTAGTGCTAGTGCTACTGGTGCTAGGATGCTACTTTTTAGTGGATTACTTTAAGGGGAAGTCGCCTGCGATTACTGAGCCGCCGGCGATAGAGCAGGAGACGCCTGCCCCGGTCGAGGAAGAGACGGTACCAGTGGAAGAGGCCCCCGTTGAGGAGCCAGCGCCGGCAGAGGAGGCAAAACCAGAGCCTTCAGCTCCTAAGCCTACGGCAAAGCCTAAGCCCGTAGCAAAGGCTAAGCCTGTTGAAAAGGCTGTGGCAGAGAAGCCTGTAGAGCCTGCACCGGAGCCTACCCCGGAACCTCCAGCCAAGGAAGAGCCTGCGCCGACGCCTGAACCTGTTCCAGAACCTGCGGAAAAGCCGCAGCCGAAGGAGGCGCCGAAGCCCGTGGTGGAGGAGCCTGTGGTGGATAACAACGAGATTGTTTCTAGCGCAGAGGTGATGCCGAAATTTAAGGGTGGAAATTTGAAAAAGTTCCAGGAGTACATCAACGAGAATACGGTGTACCCTCAAACTGCGGCGGAGATGGGTATACAAGGGCGCGTAAGGGTATCGTTTGTGGTAGAGAAGAATGGATCGGTGAGCAACGTGAAGGTTGTTAAGGGGATTGATCCGTTGCTGGATAGGGAGGCACTACGTGTGGTGAAAAGTAGCCCGCGTTGGACGCCAGGGCAAAACAACGGAAGGCCGGTGCGAGTGTCGCAGGTTGTGCCGGTGCTTTTTGTGCTCCACTAGGTTTTAGTAGGAAATTGATTGGCAGCGAGGGGTGTTGACGGTGGGGTCAGCACCCCTCGCTTTATCTCCTTTCCCCCATGCTGTAGCGGGTGCCGTTTGAAAGGGTAGGGGGTGGCGGTGTAGGGTGAAGAGAATGTGGGGAAGCCGGTGCTGTAATCGCTGCATGGAGCCCTCCTCTCGCAAAATGCACGGCTTGATTGTTGAGTTCTTATTCTCTAGAGCGCAGCGATAGATAAGAATTTTGTAGCAGTTCGTTGTAGGGCGAGGTCCAGCTGTAATCGTGACGCCAAGGGGGCTTTATCGTCTTTTGTATGTGTGCATGGGGCAGTCCTCATCCCTATATACAGAGAGTTCCCTTCAGCATCGCTGTAGGGAACTCTCTGCCAACTAACACACCACTATGCGTAGCGAGAGACGGGCTTGAACCGTCGACCTCATGATTATGAATCATGCGCTCTAACCAGCTGAGCTACCTCGCCATCGCTTGTTCCTCTCGGAATTGCTTCGCAAAGGTATGGTATTTCCCTGAATTTACAAAACCATTATGCTCTTTGTGCTGCAAAATGGCCATTATACGCTGTTTAAAATATCCATTTTGGGGCAGTGGTAATAGGTGTAACACGTTAAATAAGAGTTAATTGTGTATAATATCTTTGTTCTGTTGGGTGGTATGCAAGCGAAGCAACGTATCAAATATACCTTGGTGCTAGAGGGTAAGGTTGATGAATAGAAGCGGAATGGTTTTTGGTTGAGGATTGAATGTCTTCTGTGCTCTTCACCCCACGGAAGTGGAATAGATGGGGCTTAGCAGTAAAATTTTCACTAGCTTTGCGGTGGCTAATCTACATAGTATGAGAAGTAAAGATTTTTTTGATGGTGATGTTTCGAAGCTCTCGTTAGTCAATACTCATACGATTCGTGTCCGTTATGGAGAGACTGATGCCATGGGGTACGTGTACTATGGGAACTATGGACTCTACTTTGAGGTGGGGCGTAACGAGTGCATGCGAGCCCTTGGTTTTGCCTACGGACGACTGGAGGATGAGGGCATTATGATGCCCGTGGCAGAAATGCACCTTCATTATCGGACTCCAGCGCATTACGATGACATACTTGATATCACCACTGGGGTCGTTGAGCTTGGCGGCGCGTCAATGATTTTTGGGTATCGTATTGAGCGTAGAGAGGGTGCGGAGCTTATTGTCTATGGCCAAACCAATATGGCTTTTGTGGATAGCGTTACACGGAAGCCGGTGCGCGTACCGAAAAGGCTAAAGATGTTGCTAGAAAGCACCCTGAAATGACTCTATGATGGTTGAGAATTGGGTGGCTTCTCTCTCCACTGCCTCTTTTTTCAGTTGGCTGAGCGGGTGGAGTGGGGTGGTAAGTATTGTTTACTTCCTAACGATTCTATTTACCGTTGTGATTGTCGTACTCGATAAAAAGAGTCCTACATCTGCAACCCTATGGATTACGGTGCTGGTGCTCCTCCCGGTGGTTGGGCTGGTGCTGTACATTTTTTTCGGGCGCAATTTTCGGCACCGGCCGCTTCTTGATCGAAAAGAGGCAATCAATTTGGCATATGTAGACTCTCGTATTGCTCCGTTTGCCGTTCCGTTAACGTTGGGAAGTAAGAAACCCTATCTCGTGAACCGTAAAATCCACGTGGCACGGCTTCTCGTGAACAACAACCGATCCCCAGTGTTTTTGGGGAACGACATCACGACGTACCATCATGGCAGAGACGCTTTTCCCGCCTTGCTGGAGGATATACGGAATGCCAAGCGGTACATCCATATGGAGTACTATATTATTGAGAGCGATAGAATTGGAAATGAGATTGCCGATGCGCTCATAGAGCGTGCGGAGAATGGGGTAGAGGTACGTCTCATTTACGATGATGTGGGGAGCTTTGCCCTACCAAAACGTTACAAAAGGAGGCTAAAAGCGGCGGGGGTTCAGGTCTACCCCTTTGAAAAGGTCAGATTCCCGCTCTTCGCAACGCGTATAAACTATCGTAACCACAGGAAAATTACCGTGATCGATGGGACTATAGGGCACATGGGGGGAATGAATATTGCGGATAAGTACATTGAGGGTGATCTTAAGCTCGGGGCATGGCGCGATACGCAGATTCGTATGCTTGGCCCCGCTGTTACGGCGCTGCATGGAGTCTTTCTCTCTGATTGGAAGTTCGTTACCAAGGGAGAAGACCTTAATATGTACGACTTCATGCCTAGCGTTGTGCAGGTCTGCGATGCCAACATTCCGGTACAGATTGCCGCGAGTGGCCCCGACAGCGACTGGGAATCGATAATGCAAGCCTTCTTTTTGGCAATTTCACGTGCCAAAAAGTACATATACATCACGACGCCCTATTTTATCCCCAACGAGAGTATCCTTACCGCGCTCCGAGCCGCTACGCTCAGTGGGGTTGACGTGGAGATTTTACTTCCGTATAAGAGCGATGTGGTGACCGTGCTGTGGGCTACTCGAAGTTACGTTGGCTCTTTGCTTGATGCTGGGATTTCTGTGTACTTCTTCAAGGCTGGCTTTAACCATTCGAAAATCATGATGATCGACGGTGAGTTGGCTGCCGTAGGGTCGGCTAATATGGACATCAGAAGCTTTGAAGACCACTTTGAGGTTGCCTCTTTCATTTACGATAGGGAGGTTACAAGGGATCTTGAAATGCAGTTTCGCCGTGATGTGATGGAGAGCCATCTAGTAACCCAGGAGGAGTGGAACAGCCGAGGGTTCACGGATCGTTTCAAGAATGGAGTGGCTCGGCTTTTCAGCCCATTGTTTTAGTTGGGATACGAAGATACAAAAAGACGGCAGCCACCGCGCAACGCAGGGCTGCCGTCTTTGCTTACTACTTTGGTGTTAGCTATTTTCCACTGCTCTTGCTCGCAACTGCGACGCTAGGGCGTGAGGCTTTTCTTGTTTGTTTTTCAGCCGTAGAAGGTTCGCAGCCGGACATAACGTGTCCCGAAAGCGACTCTTTGGCGTAGTCAAGCGTCACGGTAAATTCTGTTACCCCAGTGCCGGGAAGCTCAAACATTGCTCTGAAGAAGATTTGTTCGCACATAGCCCTAAGTCCACGGGCTCCGAGCTTGTCCTCCTGCGCCCGGGCAACGATGTACTCAAGCACGTCATGGTCTACCTTTAAATCGATACCATCAAAGGCAAACAGCTGTTGGTATTGACGCAGTATGGCGTTTTGGGGCGTGGTGAGAATGGAAAGAAGCATCTGCGCATCAAGTGGATCTAGAGTGGCAATGACGGGTAAACGTCCAACGAGTTCGGGGATCAAGCCGTAGGTCCGTAGATCTTGCGGGCTGATGTAGGAAATCAGGTTGTTTAAGTCTACGCTGGCGCGGCTTTGCTGCGCCATGAAGCCTATCGTTTGGGTATTCATTCGGTTAGCGATGTGCCGTTCAATGCCATCGAAGGCACCGCCGCAGATAAAGAGGATGTCCTTCGTGTTCACCTGTATCATTTTCTGCTCTGGGTGCTTCCTTCCGCCCTGCGGTGGCACGTTCACGATGGTCCCCTCTAATATTTTGAGCAGGGCCTGCTGTACGCCCTCCCCCGACACGTCCCGCGTTATTGAGGGATTGTCCCCCTTACGGGCGATTTTATCGATTTCATCGATGAATATTATGCCGTGCTCTGTCAATGCCACATCGTAATCGGCGGCCTGTAGGAGTCTTGTGAGTATACTTTCCACGTCTTCACCCACGTAGCCAGCCTCGGTCAGAACGGTGGCATCCACGATGGCGAAAGGCACTTTGAGCATCCGCGCTATCGTTTTGGCCAGTAGCGTCTTTCCTGTGCCCGTGGGCCCCACGAGTAGAATGTTGCTTTTCTCAACCTCTACGTCAGACGTTTTCTCGGAAAGTATCCTTTTGTAGTGATTGTATACGGCCACGCTGATGTAGCGTTTTGCGCGTTCTTGCCCTACTACGTAACGATCCAAAAACTCCTTGATTTTCACAGGGGGCATTAGTTCGTTGGTAGAGAGACTCTTGGAAAAACCGGGCTGATCCTGCCGGTCTCTAGCCATCAGGTAGTCATGAATTTCCTCTACGCACTGCGTGCAAATGTAGCCATCGCGTCCTATTATGAGTTGGCACTCATTCCCATTCCGACCGCAAACTACGCAGCTTGGGTTTCTTGTCTCTTTTTCCGACATGTGTCTTGCTAATTTCGGTTGCGAAGGTACGAAATATTGCGGTATTCGGTGTGGCGGGGTGCTATATCTCTCGGGGGCTGCATGATGCTGTCGGGTTGGTAGTGTCCAGTGGATAGTTCTTGTTGCGGAATTCAATTGGGGTTCATAGTAAGGGTGAATACTCATTTTGCATAAAATGACTACATTCGCGAACTTTCGTGGGTGCGGAGCAGCAGGGTAACCTTGAGCCTCACTAATGAAGAGAACTAGAGCAATCGGATAGATGAGCATAAAGAGAAATTTCGGAGTGCTGATAGGCGCAGCATTCGTGTTGGGGGCTACAGCCTGCGCGCCGACGCTGCGCGTGTCGCCGCTGGACAGCGAACATGCGTATAGGAATGGATACGATGTGTACTACCTACCGCAAACAGTGCTGAATATTACGTTTACATTGGATAGGGGAACTTACACGCCTGGACCTTATGCAGCCTACGCAGAATCGCTACTAGGCATCGCTGGCGAGGTGCCACAGCCTGGGGATTACTGGAGCATCGATAGCATTGCGGTGGAGTCCGTTCAAGAACCCGACTTTAAGTCGGCATTCGCAGTAAAACAGCCCGAAGGGAAAGCCGCGGAGAAATGGCTAACGCTTAATAGAATGGGGCTATTGCTTCCCGCGAACGCCACACAGCTCTCAACGGCGCAAGGGCAAGGGGAACCCACGGAGCAAAGCGACTGGCCAGCGTTCTCCGACCTCTCCACGGCGCAATTCGTGGCGGACAAATCAAGCATTTTCTACTCCACCGTGCAGCAGGACACCTCCTTTGTGCGGGTGCCTGTGCAGCGTAATGTGGTAGTGAAAGAGTCGGTAGCAGAGAAGGCGAAGCAGGCGGCAGACTTGATTTTCTCATTACGAAGTAAGCGGGTGGAACTCGTAAGCGGCGATGCAGAGGTACCTGCGGCTCCAGGCGTGCTGCGGGATATGCTTGATGAGCTAGATAGGATTGAAGCGCAGTATCTCTCGCTCTTCATTGGGCGATGGGAGCACAGCAAGCAGCGGGTACAGCTGCGCTACACCCCGACGGCTGGGGAGAACAGCAGCATGCTCTGTCGATTTTCAAAACAGTCAGGCATACGCCCCACCATGGAGTTGGCCGCTACGCCTATGTTGATTACCGTGACCCCGCTCGAGGGAGCTTTGGCCGCTTCGAGTGATCGGGTGCGTAAGCCACTCTCTAATGCGCTCTACTACCGTCCCGCTCGCACTGCAGAGGTAACCATAACGTTACTGCGGGATCAGCTGTTGAGTGTACGTGTGCCAATCACACAGCTTGGGCCTATTGTCCCGATCTACAGCGTGCCGACGAAGTAGAGCCGGCGTGTGCTACGCATAATTACCCTATGGGAATGGTGAAGAGCATCCAAAATCGTGACGGTGCGTTGCTGCGTGAGTCGTTCGCGTTTGGGCAGCGTATTCGGCGTGAAGTGCACCGCCATCCAGAACTTTCGGGGCGTGAGACAAGAACTTCTTCACTCCTTCAGCAAGAGCTTCGCGAGTTGGGGTATAGCGTGGCGGTTCTTGATGGTAGCCTAAGCTTCTTGGCATTTGACCCCACATGCGCCCATTTTGCCCTTGGGCTCCGCGCCGAGCTTGACGCGCTGCCCATACAGGAGTATCTCAATGAAAAAGAGGTAGTGAGCGAGCACGCTGGCATTATGCATGCCTGTGGGCACGACATGCACATGGGGATAGCCTGTGCCTTCGCGTATTACCTAGCCAAAGCTGACCGAGGAACGATCAATAGCAGCGGGGTTCTATTCATTTTTGAATCGAGCGAGGAATCTCTGCCAGGTGGTGCGCAGGCGATACTTGAGAGCGAGGTGTTCAAGGCGCGACGACCCTCTACTATGTTCGCCTTCCACTGCGACCCCGCATGGCCGGTGGGTTCTCTAGCCAGCAAGCCGGGAGAGTACATGGCTTCGGGCGATGAGCTGCACTTCACGGTGCGGGGACAGGGCGGTCATGGGGCGCTGCCGCAGGAACATGACGACCCGCTTCTAGCGGGGGCACATCTAGTGATTGCCTTGCAGAGCATGATGACGCGGACGGTGCCTGCCGATATACCAGCCGTACTCTCTGTAGGCCGCTTCGAGGCACTCGGAGCAACCAATGTGATACCCGATGTAGCCACGCTGCGAGGCACGTTCCGTGCGCACAATGAGGCGTGGCGCGCCGTGGTGAAAAAGAACATTCGGGCTGTGGCGCAGGGCATCGGTGATGCTTTCCACGTGGACATAGAAACCCGCATCGTAGAGGGCTATCCCACCCTAATCAACCCGCCCGAACTCTACGAACGAGCATCGGTGGTAAGCGAGGAGCTTACCCCTTCCGTACGTTTTGAGCGGGTGGGGCTACGCATGACGACCGATGATTTTGCCTACTTTGCCCAGGCGATACCCTCGCTCTACGTGCGGCTCGGCGTGGGTACAGATGGCGGCAAGCTACACACCGCTACGTTTTGCCCCGATGAAGAGGCCATAGGCGTAGCACTGGAGTGGCTCCTGGCGTACTACCGATCCCTTGCCAAGGGGTGAGGCATCGCGCAGTCGCTCCGCTACCCCACCTACAAAAGAAACGATTTCACACCCACCAATTGCTTTAAAACACAAAAACGAAAAAAACGACTGAAGTATGGATTTCGTAACAAACACTTTAAGCATCTTCATGATCCTCTTTGCCGTGATCGACATCACGGGGTCGGTGCCTCTCATCATGGCCATGCTTGACCGCGGGCAAACCTACAAATCGGAAGTGGCAGCCCTTGCGGCTCTAGGGTTCTACATACTCTTTTTCTTTCTCGGAGGTGCAATACTCCACTTTCTAGGGGTAGACTTCCCATCGTTTGCGGTGGCGGGGGCATTAGTAATGATTGCGTTAGCCATAGAGATGACCTTTGACATACGTGTTTTTAAAGACGATGCCCCAACCGACTCGGTGACGATAGTGCCGCTAGTCTTTCCGCTAATCGCGGGCCCTGGGTCAATTACCACAATGCTATCGCTCAAAGCGATGTACAGCGACTTTGAGATACTCTCGGCGGTGGTGCTCAACTTGGTAGTGGTATACATTGTGCTGCGTAACGTGCGTTCCGTGAGCAAGCTCTTGGGCAGCGGGGGTGTCTACGCCATGCGTAAGTTCTTTGGGATTATCCTACTGGCTGTGAGTATCAAGATGCTTACCACCAATCTAGCCATAATCATTTCGCAGGTGCGGGAAGGAATGTAGATGTAGGGAGCAGCCAGAGGTGCAACCGCACGGCAGCAAGGTAGTGGCAAAGCCGCTCATCTCAATTGTAGGGCCCACGGCGTGCGGCAAAACGGCTGTAGCCGTGGAGGTGGCTGATGCTATCCATGGGGCGATCCTCAGCGCTGATTCACGCCAGCTCTACCGGGGGATGGACATTGGTACTGGGAAGGATCTGACAGAGTATGCCCGCCCAGTCGGAGAAAGTATTCCATACTATTTAATTGATGTAGCCGCTGCGGGTGAGAAATGGTCTCTCTATGACTACCTAAAGGCATTCTACGCGGCGCACGAAGCGGCGTCCGCGAAGGGCTACTGGCCGATACTATGCGGTGGTACAGGGCTATACGCTGAGGCGGTGCTGCGTAACTATAACGTGCCAGGAGTGCCAGAAAACCCCGCCCTGAGGAAATCGCTTGCACCTCTCTCCACCGAGGAGCTTACGGAAAAGTTGGCGGCACTACAGCCATTACACAACACCACCGACACCTCTTCGCGCCAAAGGCTCATTCGTGCCATAGAAATCGCCCAGGGCCGGGAGGAGAATTCCGCCCATTTGGTCTGCGCTCCGCGCATTCCTATTGGGATCACTTTTGCCATAGCCCCCTCAAGGGAGAATCGCCGAGCGCGTATCTCGGCACGGCTAGACGCACGGCTAGCAGAAGGCCTCGTGGAGGAGGTGCAGGATCTCGTGGCGCATGGCGTGCCGCACGAAACGCTACAGTACTACGGACTGGAGTACCGCTACGCTTCACGCTACCTATTAGGGGAGCTGACGCTCGCCCAGATGCGCCGCAGTCTAGAAACGGCCATACACCAGTTCGCTAAGCGACAGATGACCTACCTACGTGGGATGGAGAAACGTGGAGTGCCGCTGCAATGGATTGATGGGGATGCGTCGCGCGGGGAGATTATCGGGGCGATTGTTGGGGAGATACGGCGACACTACGCAAACCTCTTTGAGGGGGAAAAGTGACATACGCGCAGAGAACGCGGGACTTTGCGCACGGAACGATCAGCGACTTTTGAGCTGGCATGCCTGCTAACCGCTTCGGTGTTAGCCCATTCACGGCGCAAGCGCAAATCGCATATTTTTCGTACCTTTGCGCTGTTAAGAGAAGAGATAAGAGAGATGACCGAAGAGCAGAAAGAGCAGGGCGCGCAGAGCTACTCCGCGAGTAGTATTCAGGTGCTGGAAGGGCTGGAGGCGGTGCGCAAACGCCCCGCAATGTACATAGGCGACACGGGATCAAAGGGGCTACACCATCTTGTCAATGAGGTGGTGGACAACTCCATCGATGAGGCATTGGCTGGCTACTGCGACCACATTGAAGTAACAATAAACGCCGACGAGTCGCTCACAGTGCGGGATAATGGGCGCGGCATACCGGTAGACTTCCACCAGAAGGAGGGGAAGAGTGCGCTGGAGGTGGTGATGACGGTGCTGCATGCAGGAGGAAAGTTTGATAAGGGCACCTACAAGGTGTCGGGCGGTCTGCACGGTGTGGGTGTATCGTGCGTCAATGCGCTATCGAGTCACCTCACGGCAGAGGTACACCGTGATGGGAAGATTTGGCGGCAGGAGTTCTCAAAAGGGAAACCCATCACGGAGCTTACGTCGCATGGGGAGGTAGACGATACAGGTACGATGGTAACATTTCTGCCCGACCCGGAGATATTCACCCAAACGACGCGGTTTAACTTTGACATTCTCGCCACGCGTCTGCGGGAGCTGGCGTACCTAAACAAGGGTATACGCATCACGCTTACTGACTGCCGCCAAGGGGAAGAGGAGGCAGATAATGAGCCCAAAAAGGTGGTATTCTACAGCGAGGAGGGGTTGAAGGAATTCGTTAAATTCCTTGACGAGAACCGTACGCCAATCATTGAGAAGCCCATCTACATCGATACGGAGCGGAACGGCGTGCCGGTGGAGATCGCGATGCAGTACAACGATTCGTACAACACCAACGAACACTCGTACGTCAACAATATCAATACAATCGAGGGGGGAACGCACCTTGCGGGCTTCAGGCTGGGCTTGACGCGAACGCTGAAGGCCTACGCGGAGTCAAGTGGTGCCCTCGCGAAGCTGAAGATGGAAATCAACAGCGAGGATTTTCGGGAGGGTCTCACGGCGATTATCTCTGTAAAGGTTACGGAGCCACAGTTTGAGGGGCAAACGAAGACAAAGTTGGGCAACTCAGAGGTGACGGCGGCCGTGAGCCAAGCGGTGAGCGAGGCTCTGGCCGTTTACCTAGAGGAGAACCCAAAGGATGCCCGGGCCATTGTTGGAAAGGTAATCGTGGCAGCGGAGGCACGTGCCGCGGCGCGTAAGGCGCGTGAGCTGGTGCAGCGCAAAACGGTGCTCTCCGGGGCGGGTCTACCGGGCAAGCTAGCCGACTGCGCCGAGAAGGATCCCTCCCGCACGGAGCTGTTCCTCGTGGAGGGGGACTCGGCAGGGGGTACGGCCAAGCAGGGGCGCGATGGGAAGTTTCAAGCCATTCTGCCGCTACGCGGTAAGATATTGAACGTGGAGAAAGCGTCGCTGCATAGGATTTTCGATAGTGCTGAGATTCGCAATATCATCATGGCACTCGGGGTGAAAATCGGTACGGAGGAGGATAGCAAGGCGCTCGACCTATCGGGGATGCGTTATAGCAAGGTGATTATCATGGCCGATGCTGATGTCGATGGGAGTCACATCGCTACGCTCATCATGACCTTCTTCTATCGTTACCTTAACGATGTGATCCAAAAGGGGCATCTGTTCATCGCTACGCCCCCGCTCTACATGGTGAAAATGGGTAAGAAGCAGCGCTACTGCTGGACCGAGAAGGAACGCCTTGATACGATTGCAGAGTTTGGTGCGGGCGGGAAGGAGAGCGCAGTGGCGGTGCAGCGGTATAAAGGTCTAGGCGAGATGAATGCGGAGCAACTATGGGAGACCACCATTAACCCCGAGACGCGCATATTACGTCAGGTAACGATAAGCAGCGCGGCGGAGGCCGATAGAATCTTCTCAATGCTTATGGGTGAGGACGTGCCTCCCCGCCGTCAGTTCATTGAGGAGCATGCGAAATACGCCAATCTTGACGTCTAGGCGTAGACTAGCTAAGCGGGGCGATCTTAGCTAAATTGTGCGTGGGCATCATGCGCTGCGGTCTTTCGGTGTGCCCGAGGCTGTAGCGCATGTTTTGTATGGGGTACCAGTTGAATGGGTGGGTGGTGCGTACCTAGAGTGCGGGAGTTATCATCCTATTCACAACGTACTTTTCTAAAGGAAATACCACCTAGACTGCCCAAGTGTAGGGACACTACATATTACAAAGTTGCTACAAATCATATTGTAAGCGATAAAAAATTGTAACTTTGCGCGGAGAAGATGGTGCGGAGGAGATATGGAATATGCGAAGACATCCCGCGGGGTTGTGCTACAGCACGATGATCGCGAGGAATTTTATATAGAGCAGAGTGTAGAGCTACGCTATCGTACGCAATGCCGTGCGATAGCTACGTGGAAAATGCCAACGGGCGCAGTGCCTGTGGTGCTAGTGCAGTTTAAGAATAAGCGGGTTGAGTACTACCTTAACACGCAGATGCTGCATCTAGAGGTTGGCGATTTGGTGACGGTATCCACGGCGCCGGGGCATGATGTGGGAGCTGTGGCCCTCACGGGGTGGGCTGCCCATCGCGAGTACATGAAAAGCAGGATTGAGGACGACAAGTTGCCGCTTGAAATCTTTAGATTGTCCACTCGCAACGACATCGACCGCTGGATAGCAAGCATTGCGCAGGAACACGATGCCCTTGTTATTATCCGGGGCGAAGCGCAGGAGCTTAGGCTGGAGATGAAGGTATTTGACGTAGAGTACCAAGGGGATGGAAATAAGCTAACGGTATACTATAGCTCCGAGAAACGCGTGGATTTCCGCATGTTGGTCAAGCGGTTAGCCGATCGCTTCGGCGTACGGATACAGATGCAGCAGCAAGGGGTACGGCAGGAGCCGGCGCGGATTGGGGGTCTTGGGCCTTGCGGCCAGGAGATGTGCTGCGCACGCTGGATGCGCTATACCCCGCCTGTGCTTTCGTCCGCCATGAAGATGCAGGATTTGCAGGTGCTAGCTTGTACAGGGCAATGCGGGAAACTGAAATGCTGCCTTAATTTCGAGTTGGATGCTTACGCAGATGCGCGGAACAAGATGCCAAAGGTGCATGCGCCGCTACAGTTTGATGGGTATAGTCTGTACTACGTTAAGAGTGATATTTTTAGGCAGTTGATGTGGTTCTCCACAGCTCCCAAAAGCACCATGAACCTCGTCATGCTGACGGTTGATGAGGTGAGGGCCGTTATGGCTCAGAATGCGAAGGGAGAGGTAGCACCCCCCGTGGAGCAGATGCGTACGAAAAAGAGCAAAACGCTACCTACCTCGGCGCGCGTTGAAAGCGTTATTGAGGCCGATAGCATAACGCGTTTTGACAAGCAACTCTCAAAGAGCAAGAAGGGAAAACGCAAGCGTAAGGCCGATTCGTCTGCAGCATCAAATGGGAACGGTGGCAATGCTCCCGCCACGCAGCGCGCAGATAGTAAGTCGCAACAGCCGACGAAGGGTACTCAGAAACGAGCCACACCTCGGCCCATGAAAGATACTGAGAGTGCGACCGATGCAAACGGGCAGCGCAGGGATACTACTGGTAGCCCCAAGAGTCAGGGTAAACGTAGACCCCAGCGCAATGCTGCGGGGGCTCGCAATGCGCCTCGAGCCAGCGTATCGCAGAATCCTGTAGCAAATGCCCCTACCAACCCTGCCGCCTCAAGTGCGCAGGACAATGCTGCGGGGGAGAGGGCGCAGAGCAGCCGTCGGCGTAGCGGAAGAAGGGGGGCGCAGCGCAACGCCTCAACGCAGAAGGGTAGGGGGGCAAATGGCTCTTCTACAGAATAATCCGATGGTACGAATGGAAAAAATTAGACTTGGCGGAGCGATAGGCATCATTGCCGCAGCATTTTTGCTCAGTGCGTGTGGCAGTAGGCCCGAGTACATCACTAGCTACTCGCCTAAGGACGCATCGTGGTACATAAGCGACACGGCGAGCTGGAAATGGCAGGTGAACGACACCATGCAGCGCTACGACCTCTCTATAGAAATTCAGCACAGCACGAGCTACATGTACGCCAATCTATACCTCTTTGTGGAGGTGATCAGCCCCAACGGCACTTCGATCGCAGATACGCTCAACTACCCCCTCTGCGCTCCCACCGGGGAGTGGTATGGCGATGGATTTAGCAGCGTTCGCACACTCGCTTTGCCGTACCGTACCGCCACTCGGTTCGCGCAGACTGGGGAGTACACATTTAAAGTGCGGCAGGGGATGCGAAGCAACCCCTTGACCGGAATCCGTGAGATTAGCCTTTTAGTCTATAAGCACCAAGATGGGGAAAAATAAATTGGCGCGCTTTGCGGAGAATGCTACCTTTTCGCACCTTGTTCAGCCTAGCTACGATGAGGTTGTACGGGGTATTTTCCCCATGCGTGGGCGATGGAACGTAGATTTTTTCAGCGAGGCACGTCCTATTACGCTTGAGTTGGGGTGCGGACGTGGAGAGTACACCATCGCGCTGAGCGAGGCGCAGAAGGATCGTAACTTCATCGGGATGGACGTGAAGGGTGCCAGGCTGTGGAAAGGCGCAAAGCTGAGCGTGGATCAAGAGCCGCGGCGCGTAGGGTTTCTACGTGGGCGTATTGAGACGCTCGGTGCGCTCTTCGGGGAAGGAGAGGTAGACGAGATTTGGATTACCTTCCCCGACCCCCAGCTCAAGACCCGTCGAGAAAAGAAGCGATTGACCAGCCCAGGGTTCCTACAGCTCTACCACGGTATACTAAATCCGCAGGGGCGTATCCACCTTAAAACGGACAGCGACGAGCTGTACGAGTACACGCTAAGCACTATACAGCGGCTCGGATGCCCCATTTTGGCCAATGTGGCTGATGTTGACCAAGTGCTTTCGGAATTCCATTACCTATCCATTCGTACGCACTACGAAGAGATGTTTCGCGGTAAGGGAAAGTCAATAAAATACCTTTTGTTCGCGCTACCCGAAAAGTTGAAGGTGGACGAGTCGGAGCAGGTAGCCCCACCAACGCTGCGTGGCGGCGTTAATACGGTTAAAGATTAGGATTACATGGAGCAATCGTTCATACACGCCTCCCATGGGCTATTGGTTGTAATACCAACCTACAATGAGATTGAGAATATAAAGGCAATCATCGAGGCGGTGCTTGCCTTGGAGGTCGGTGCGCATGTGCTGATTGTGGATGATAACTCGCCCGATGGGACGGCTGCCGCTGTAAAAGAAATGCAGCAAGCGCACGAGGGGCGTGTTTTCTTGCTTCAACGGGCTGGCAAACAGGGTCTCGGCTCTGCCTATATCGCGGGATTCACTTGGGGTCTGTCGCACGATTACAGGTACATCTGTGAGATGGATGCCGACTTCTCGCATGACCCGAACGATGTGCCACGTTTGCTGGGAGCCTGCGAGCGTCATGGAGCCGACGTGGCGATAGGGTCGCGTTACAGCAATGGGTTTAGGGTGAAGAATTGGCCGTGGCATCGCATACTGCTTTCCTACTGCGCTTCGCTCTACGTGCGTATGGTTACGCGTATGCCCATCAAGGACACCACAGCGGGCTTTGTGTGCTACAGAGCCGAAGGGCTACGCAAAATCCTATGGTATGAGATACGCATGAATGGCTATGGATTCCAGATAGAGATGAAGTACTACGCACATCGCTTAGGGTTTACGATAGAGGAGGTGCCGATTTACTTTACCGATAGGCTGCGTGGGAAGTCAAAAATGAGCGGTGGAATCTTCTCAGAGGCGCTATGGGGGGTGCTCCGTATGCGAATGAAATGTAGTGTGCCGAAGAGGCGTAAATAGGGTGTACAGCTATGGAACGGTTTACAATTCACAATGCGCGGGTGGTCAACGAAGGGGAGGTGTTTCGGGGAGGCGTAACCGTTGATGAGCATGGTATGATAGAGCGGGTTTTCCGTGGAGATGATTACCCCACCGATTGCAAACTGATCGATGCAGAGAAAGCCTATTTGCTGCCGGGGGCCATCGATGAGCATGTGCATTTTCGCGAACCAGGGTTGACGCAGAAGGGCGACGTGGCGAGCGAATCGGCGGCCGCGGTGGCGGGAGGCGTAACCTCGTACATGGATATGCCGAACACGCGGCCCGCCACCTTGACTAACGCCGCTATAGACGAGCGGCTCCGCGCGGCGGAGGGGCGCAGCTACGCTAACTACGCCTTCCATCTCGGTGCTGCAAGTAACAACCTGGAAGAGATACGTAGCGTCGACCCCACCGTTGTTCCCGCCGTAAAGGTTTTCATGGGGGCTTCCACAGGCAACCTACAGGTGGAGCAGCCTTCGCTACTCCCCATCTTTAGCGCTTCCCCCATACCCATCCTAACGCACTGCGAAAGTGATCTGGTAATCGCATGTAACCTTTCCGATGCTAAGAAACGGTACGGCGATGCGATTCCATTCAAAGAGCACGCCTTTATCCGGAGCGATATAGCTTGCCTTGAAAGCACTAAACAGGCGGTCCAGCTCGCGAAGCGAAGCAACGCACGTTTACACATTATGCACATTTCCTCTGCGCTAGAGGTGCGCTACCTCGCCGAGCTTAAGGCTGAGGGGGAAACGCAGATCAGCGCTGAAACCTGCCCCCAATACCTCACTTTTACCGCCAAAGACTACAGGAGGTTCGGCGGGAAGATAAAATGCAACCCATCGATCAAGTACCGTGAAGATAGGAATGCCCTCATTAAGGGTGTAGCGATCGGCCTGTTCTTAACGATTGCAACGGACCACGCCCCCCACCTTCTGGAGGAAAAGAAGACGGTATACACCCGTTGCCCTTCGGGGATTCCATCGATCCAGTACGGCCTGGTGGCTACCTTGGAACTCGTTGCCAAGCGGAAGCTTTCCATTACCGATGTGGTTAGGCTGTATTCCCACGCCCCGGCCGACCTCTACGCCATTGAGAAGAGGGGGTATATTCGTCCGGGCTACCACGCTGATTTTGTGCTTATCCAAAAAAGGTTTATCGCAACAAAAGGCGCAAAGGCGATTGGGAAATGTGGGTGGTCACCCTACGAAGCGCTGTCGTTCCACTATAGGGTGAAGTCAACCTACGTAAATGGCCAACTGGTGTGGGATGGTCAAAAAATATTGGGTAATGCCCGTGGCGAGGCCCTGCAATTTAGGCGAAGCCGATAGATATTCTGTCTAAATGAGTGCAGTAGATAATCAGCATAGACCTAGCCGTGTTGGGCTATAGTACTGTCTCGCTTATTTAGAATGTGAATAGAATGCGGGCCATGTCCCGCCATATCGTTAACTTGCACAGCAATAGGAGTAGGAAGGATGACACAAATACACGAAGGAATGGTTGCCGGCGATGTGATTATACAGCACCCGTCGGCTATAAATGTATTTGAGCGGCTGGGTATTCCCCTCGGCATGGGTAACGCAACGCTGGTCGACGTGTGCGCAGCGCAGCGGATACGCCCAGCCCTCCTCCTTAGCCTACTACACGTTACCCTAGACCACGCCGTCGATGCGCACGAACAGCTCATAGCGAGCGACATCCCGATGCTGGTCAATTTTCTCCTTCATTCGCACGACTACTTCAGCCAAGAGGCTACTCCCGCCATCCTAAATCTATTCGGCGTTCTGCGAAACGCTACAAGCGACGATAGTAGCAATCTCCTTGAGGGGTTCTTTTCTAACTATAAACGGGGGGTGGAGCGTCACTTCGCGTACGAACGTGACGTGGCATTCCCTTACATGATCCAGCTCGCCGAAACATCGAGAACTCCGGGTAGGGATGTGCAATTAGAGTATAGCGTTAAGGAGTATAAACAGCAGCACAACGACATAGAGGATGCCCTTTTCGATTTGAAAAGTCTTCTTGTAAAGTTTTTGCCTCTTACCGATGGATACCAGCTACGAAGAAAAATTTTTTTAGAGGTAGCTTCGCTGGGTGAGGATTTGAATATCCACACCTGCATTGAAGATAAAATTCTGATTCCTTTGGTGGAGCGAGAGGAGCAAAAATGGCATCGATAGAACACAATATTTCACTCGTAATAGTAGAGCCGAAAAAGCTCTTGGCGTTCGGCTTACAGGCCATTCTGAAAAATCAATACCCCACCGTGCACGTGGTAACTATGGCAAGCTGGGATCGCGCGGTTATAGATAGGAACAAAGGAACCCTGCGCTCCATCATAGTCAACCCCAGTCTGGTATTCAACGATGACAATTTTGTCCAGCGCATTCGTCGTCACTATCCCAACGTAGCCATTATAGCGCTGCAGTCGATGCACCTCCCTACTGCCACGCTGCAGCAGTTCGACGATTGCATTGATGTCTACGCCCCGCCCGAAGAGGCATTGGCCCATCTCGCCCCGTACATCCTAGGCATGGAGGATGGGCGAGAGCAGAAGCCGACTCTCAGCGCGCGGGAGGTGGAGGTGCTGCGGCGGCTTGTGCTAGGGAAAACGGCAAAGGAGATTGGTAATGAGCTGTTCATCAGTGAACACACCGTGACATCTCACCGTAAAAACATCGCGGAGAAGCTCGGGATTAAGACCATTCCGGGCATGACGATTTACGCTGTAACCACCCATTTAATTGAGTTCTCCGATTTAAAGCAATTGCAGGGGGAAAACGAGGGGGAATAGGCGGAGTGCCGTGCTGGCACTGTTGCGAGTGGGGTGGGGGAAAGTCGGCAGAAAAATTTTGCCCTATCGTCCCGCTTAGCTCTTACACCTTCCGCGCCAGCACGCGGTGCAGCGTTGCCTCGTCCACATTCTCCCGAATGGTGCCATTCTCCACGATGCTCACCGCGCCCGTCTCCTCCGACACCACTAGCACCAGCGCATCCGTTCGTTCTGATAGCCCTATGGCCGCCCTATGGCGTAACCCCAGGCGCTTAGTCACCGACGGATTGTCAGTGAGCGGCAAAATGCACTGCACTGCCCTTATTCTGTCCTGCGCGATGATGAGCGCCCCATCGTGCAGCGGGGAGTTTTTGAAAAAGATATTCTCTAGCAGGCGGCTGTTTATCACCGCATCGATTTTCACCCCAGTGTTGGAGTATATCTCCAAATCGCTACGCCTAGTTATCGCTATGAGCGCCCCGCAATGCTCCTGGCTCATGTTCATGCATGCCGTCACCAGCTCCTCGGACTGCTGCTGCGGTAGAATACGATTTGCAGCGCTGAATAGGCGTTTTGAGAACGGCTTCCCTCGCTGCGTGTAGCGAGACCCCACGAAGAGCAAGAAACGGCGTATCTCCTGTTGAAAAACCACCACCATCGCAATGAGCCCTACGCCCATTATCTGCCCCAAAATGGTGCTCGTGAGCTCCATATTTAGCGCGCGTACCACCAGCCAAAGCAAGTAGATCACCGCGATGCCTACGAATATCCGCATCACGGCCGTGCCGCGCGTCATTGAGTAGAGCGAGTAGAGCAGAAAACCCATCAGCAGGATGTCAATAGCATCCAGCGCCCCGAGGGAAAAGATAGCACCTACACTCATCACAGCTCGCTCTTCCTTTTTCTATACAAAACGCTACCAGCAGGGCTGCGCTTCGTACATCTTGTGTATCTTCACCGCCTGCACCGCCGGCAGCACATCGTGCACGCGCAGTATATGCGCCCCGTTGAGCAACGCAATCGTATCCACGCTCTGCGTCGCCTCCAGCGCCCCGGCCGGCGTAGTATTCAACAGCTTGTATAGCATGCTCTTACGCGACAGCCCCGCCAGCACTGGGAAGCCAAACTCGCCGAACATGCGCAGGTTTTTCAACAGTTCGTAGTTCTCGGCCACCGTCTTGCCGAAACCGAATCCCGGGTCAATCACCAGGTTGTCTGCCCCCATCTGCTGCAGCCGCATCACGCGTTGCGCGAAAAAGTTCAGCACCTCCGACATCAAATCGTCGTAGTGCGGCGCCTGTTGCATCGTGGTCGGCGTGCCCTGTATATGCGTCAGGATGTACGCCACCTTCGTCTCCTCGATGAGGGGGAACATCTCCGCGTCCATTTCGCCGCTTGAAATATCATTGATGATTTCAACGTTGAATTTCTCTATCGCGCTGCGCGCCACCGAGGCTCTGTAGGTATCCACCGAAATCGGTATGGTTTTCGAAATGGCGCGCACCCTCTCCAGCGCGGTAACTATACGTTTCTCCTCCACCTCGGGCGACACGGGCTCGCTTCCAGGCCGCGTGGAGCACGCCCCCACATCGATGATGCCCGCGCCCTCCTCCACGATCTGCTGCACCCGCGCATCCAATGCCTCCGTATCCGTACAGCGGCAACCGCTATAAAAGCTATCCTCCGTGACGTTTAGAATGCCCATCACCACGGGCGTATCGAACGCCATCAGCCTACCTCCAACACGTAACATATGGGGCTGCCGCACCCCGCCAATCGCCGCCGACATCGTCTCCTGCCGCTGCTCTGTTTCTACCTCCATTGGATACCCCCATTTAACCTCTTACCCACGAATCCTGCTGCAAATCTACAGCAAAGTTACACTTTTTCTGCCGAGTAGGGGGTGAAAAGCGTTGCTCTTCTTGCGTAATGCCCTCTGCATCTTCCACATGGTGGACTGTAAGTATGCTAAAACCCATCTTTAAACGTAGCGTTGGGGCAAGGATAGGTATCGCACGTACAGTAAAAGTTGTATTGCGCTAGCAAGGCTCTCTAGAAGCGCTCATTGCGTGGTGATTCTGCATGCAGCAACGCTTACAGTAGCTTTTTTGCTCCCTAGCATGGCTTGCAGCGGCAGTGCGGCAGCCCGAACCGGCACGCCCCCTCCCGCGTTAGCCTTGCCGTCAGCCTACGGCCTGCTCGGCGAACCTTTCCGCCCTTTGCCGCCAGCGGCGGGCATCCCACCCTCATCGGCTCTCCGCCGCCCGCAGCCGTTCCGCCCCCAAGCGGCACGGCCGCTGGCAACGCTGCGTGGCGAGTGGCTGTCTTTACGCGCCCACCATCGCCAACGAACGCCACCCACACCTCTACCGCTTTACCCTTCCACGCCTCGGGCAGCTCTACCTCTACCGCCGCTACGCCATCGCAGAGTTCCTGCATCACGCCGACCCATTGCCCCAGCCCCTTCTGCCGCGCCGCCAGCAGCAGCTTCCCGCCCATCCATGGCAGCGGCTTAGCCCACGCTAAGCGCAGCTTTCCCCCTTCGCGCCCGAACGCTAGCCCCGCGGGCAGCTTGCGCACCCCATCAGTGAGCCGGATACGGGCGCAGTCGAGTTCATCGCCCTGCGGGGTGGCGGCAAACCACTCTCGCAGGGCGGTGGAAACGGCCAAGTGGTAGCTCCCCACCCTGCGGCCGTTGCGCTTGATTTGCGGGGAGTAGCCGATTGCGAGTAGGTTTTTTATGTACGGTAGCACGTTGCATACCTGCGCCATCCTGCCCCGTTGCCGCCGCTGGGTGGCGGTGTTGGCGTCGCTGTACCCCCGCGGCCAGCTGCGTACGCACAGCTGCCCCTGCGAAACGTAGTTTACCACCACCCCCCTCGGGTTCCATTTGGGGCGTATCGGAATGTATACTGCCATATTCTCTGTGCGTTTAATCTAATCACATCTTTGGCAAATATAGTATGCCGTTCTAGCCAACCACGGAAATGGGTCGCCCCAAAGCCAATTATTGCCGTGCATAATTGGCTTTGATAGGGAAGGGTGTGGGTGGTAGGTAGTAATCTGCGAATAGCCGATAGCTTAGTCTTTTTAGCAGCGCTCGCGGAGATCTAATTATCGCTTGGCTGCACCTTGACGTGTAATTGTTTGGAAGTATTGTAAATATTGAAACTATTCGTAACGCAGTAACGTTATAGCTAGTACTTTGGCATGATACGAGTATGGTTTCGTCTGCATCTACATACTCGTTGAATATAAAATATAGAGTAAAAATGATACATGAAACGATACTGCGGCTGATTGAGATACCCGTTTTCTCATTGATAATATACTTGGCGTGCCGCTATTTCTTTCGGGGGTCAGTGGTTTTTCGAGCCATGCTGTTTGCTGGGCTTTTTGCTTTGTGGTGCGGCGAGGGTACCGCGCTATGCTACCCCTATGGTGATAAGGTGTGGTGGGCACGCCCTGCCCTCTATACTTCAGAGCTGGTGTTTGGGGTGATGCTGGCGCGCTACTACGTTCGTTTGCTGCGGCGGCCGCTTCAGGCTGCCAAGGCACGCTTGGAGCGTATTTGCAGCGGAGACTTGCGCGAAGGGGACGATGCCCTGAACGGCATGCAGGGGGAGATCCATGCGCTGCACGTATCGATGGGGGAGCTACAGCAATCGCTGGTGCGCATACTCGGGGAGATCCAATCGAGTGCTGGGGTGCTTGAGGGGGCGAGCAGCAAGTTGCATGAGGCGGCGGAGGAGCTTTCTGCAGGGGCTACAGAACAGGCAGACAGCCTTGGCGAGGTGGATACATCCTTGGATATAATCACGCAAAGCGCCACAGAGAGTGCCGGCACGGCGAAAGAGGCGAGCGAGAAGGCGCAGGTTGCTCATAGCCAGATGCTTGAGGTGAAACGGCAGGCGGAGGAGGCGCTTCAGGCCACAGAGCGTATCGGTGCGGAGATTGCGGTTATTAATGATATAGCCAATCAAACGAATATCTTGGCGCTGAATGCGGCGGTGGAGGCGGCGCACGCTGGGGATTCGGGCAGAGGGTTTGCCGTGGTGGCCACGGAGGTGCGGAAGCTGGCGGAGAGAAGCCGCGACACGGCGCAAAAGATTGCGGAGCTCGCGGGGAAGTCTCTCACCTCGGTGCGCAGCACTGATGCTGTGATCAATGAAATGATTCCCAACCTCGAGAGCGCGCAGGCGTGTACCGGTGGTATATCGTCATCAAGCGCAGGGCAGCAGGAACGTATCGGGGAGCTGGATCGAGCTGTGGATCAGGTGAATCGTGTGGCGCAGTCCAATACGGAAGCGAGCGAAGAGCTCACGGAGAACGCAGAGTGGGTGCTTGCGCAAAGCGGAAAGCTCCGTGAGGCGATTGGTTATTTTAAGCTGTAGCCTTGCCTTTCAATGGCTGGGGTGATCAATTCGCGTTTTTTTGTTTGCGTGGATCTCCAGCTACATTCAATTGGGCAAGTGCCTATGTCTATAAGTCTTACGATAGCTTGAAATGGCGGCGCTTTGGTTACGTCTCTTAACCGGTCACTAATTATTTTTCGTTCTTAGCCGCTGCAATGCAGCCCCGTCCGTAGGACGGTCTTTCAATAGCCGGGGGTCTTTAGACCCCCGGATTCTTGCCTGAAAGGCAAAACAGTCTGAAAGACTGACCCGCGAGACCCGCTTGCCTTTCACAATGGTAGGGATGTGCATGTAGAACTGTGTGCGGTCAACAAAATTTTCCCCAACAATCTGTGTAAACTGACCACACGCTCTGCGTGAATTTGCATGCTGCGGTGCGGCTCCTTTCGGGGGACAGTTCCTGAATGGTATCTAGCTCCGATTATTATATAGAACGCTCGTGGGAAAGGGGAGGGCAATGCGTACCGAGGCGTGAGGGGTGCGAAGCGATGAAGCGGGCTACGTACTGCTGGGCAAGGCGTATGGCTTCGGGTAAAGGGGCACCAAGAGCCAGCTGGGCAACAATGGCAGAAGAGAGAACGCAGCCAGTGCCGTGCTTTGACCCGCTGCTGCGGGGCACGGAGAAAACGGTAGGGGATCCATCGGGGGTGTAGAGGTGGTCCTCAACGCATGGGGTATTGGAGACGGCGTGGCCGCCCTTGATGAGCAAGGTGCAACGGTAGCGATTCGCGATTTGCTGCGGAGCGGTATTCGGGAAGAGGGTGGAGAATTCTGGGAGGTTTGGGGTAACGAGCGAGAGGCGTGGGAGGAGAGAGGCTGGGGTAAAAAGGGTGGGGTCTAGAAGGTTTTCGTTACCTGCCGTGGCGCGAAGGATGGGGTCCCAAACGATGGGGAGGTTGGCCTTGCGGGCGGCGAGGGTTGTGATGATAGAGGAAAGCTGGTTGAAGGAGACGGTAAGACCGATTTTGCACGCAGCGATGGGGTATCGGCTAAAAAGGGTGTCGATTTGGCGGATGGTAAAGTCGGGGCTCTCCGCCTTGACGGTAGTAAAGGTGTCTTCCGTTTGGATGGTATTGGCGGTTATGGCGGCAAGGCCGAAGACCCCATGCGCCTCCATGGTTTTGATATCGGCTAGCACGCCCGCCCCGCCGCAGGGGTCAAAGCCGCCAATGGTGAGAACGTAGGGGCGCGGTTGGGAACTACTCATAGTCTATACAACTTTTGATGGTTTGCAGCGCACCCGCCCACGTGGGGGATTGCCATACGGCACCCATGATTGCCGCGCCGGCAAAGCCGAGCGACTCCACTTCGGGGAGGCGTTCCGGCGAGATACCGCCGAGAGCATAGACAGGGCAAGCGCACTCTGCGAGGGCCTGTTTAAGCGTTTCGTGGTTCCATTCCTTGCTGTAGCCCGGTTTTGAGATGCTGGGGAAGATGGGGCTAAGGAACATGTAGTCGTAGCGGCCGCCGAGCTGCTTTAGCTCCTCAAGGGAATGGGCCGAGGTGGAGAAGGGACGGCCCTGGGAGCGGGGCCTGTCGCGGAAGCTTCGCATGGCGGCGGGCAGATGGATCGTGAGCGCACGGCGGCGAGCCACGAGGGGCGTGGCAGCGTGCACCGCGACGCGGGAAGCGGGGACCGCCTTGAGTAGGCTCTCTAGAAAGAGGTCAAGCTCCGCCTCCGAGGCATTTGGCTTTCTGATGTGAATGGCCTGTACGCCTAGCCGATAGATTTCGTAGAGGCGGTTGATCTCCTCGGCGATGAAGTGGGGGGATGTAATGACAATGGTTTTCATAGATTTTCACGGTTACGGTTAAATAGGATCATGCCGTCGCCATAGCTAAGGAAACGGTAGTTGTTGCGAAGGGCGTGCTCGTAGAGCGTGCGCCAGCGTTCGCCGATGAGGGCGGCCACGAGGAGCAGGAGGGTGCTTCGCGGCTGGTGGAAGTTGGTGATGAGGGCATCCACGATTCGGAAGGTGTAGCCCGGGGCGATGATGAGCGCGGTGGAGGCATCAAGGCGGTCGCTACGCGTTGCATCCATGCGCTGCAGCAGCGCGGCGAGGGCATCGGCGCGCGATGGGGCGGCGTTGGACTGGTAGGGGGTCCATTGCGGGAGGTGCAAATTGCTTAGGGCTGGGTTGGCAATTAGCAGCGCGCCGAGCCAGTAAAGGCTTTCGAGGGTGCGCATGGAGGTAGTGCCGACGGCCACGATGGGGGCATTGGCGGCGAGGAGGCTTTGGATTAACGGCTTGGTGATTATAATACGCTCGCTGTGCATGGTGTGGGTGCTTATGCTATCTCCCTTTACGGGGAGGAAAGTACCCGCCCCCACGTGGAGCGTGGTGCGCAGGAGGGGATGGCCGCTGCTTTGGAGCGAGCCGAGAAGGGAGTCGGTGAGGTGTAGCCCCGCGGTAGGGGCGGCCACGGACCCCTCATGGCGAGCGTAGACGGTTTGATACCACAGGTTATCGCCGTCAACCGCCTCACGGCCGAGGTAGGGGGGAATGGGGATTTTTCCGAGACGGTCGAGGAGCTCCGCGAAGGTCTCGGAGGTTTTCCAGGAGAGCTCAACGAACCCCTCTCCCCCCTCGTACGATTCAATACGTTTGGCGTAGAGGGCCTCGGCGGGGTTACCCCCGAGGGAGAAGGCAATATCGTCCCGCCACCGCTGGGCGCGCCCCATGAGGCAATGCCACTGCACGGCGCCGCGCGAGGCGAACATCTCCTCGTAGGAGGCGGGGGCGATGGGGTTGAGTAGGAAGAGTTCAAAGCGGCCGCCGGTGCGACGCTGCATGGCGAGGCGCGCGTGGATGACCTTGGAGTCGTTTACCACCAGGGCTGCTTTTGGCGGTAGGTAGTCGTTGAGCTGGGTGAATACGGAGTCAATAGGGGTTGGCGAGGCATCGACGAGCAGCTTGGCCGCGTCGCGCGGGGCGCAGGGTTGCTGCGCGATGCGATTATCGGGGAGCGGGTAGTCGTAATCCGAGATAGAGATAGATTTTACGTGTTCCAGGAGGGTATCATCATTGCCGTGTTGCATCGGAAAAGGCACTTTAGTCATAATAAGGTAATAATGGCGCAAAAATAGTTAAATTTGCGGCTTGTAGTGCATGCGGGGAGTGAGGGGGCTGTCTTTTTTAGAAATTATAGCGTTCCGCCGCGGGGGGGCAATGGGATGGTTGGGCTTGGTGGTGGGGCAGGAGGGAGCTAGAAATGAGATTTAACAAGGGGGATAAGGTAAAGTTTTTGAATGATGTGGGCGGGGGCGTTGTGGTGGAGATACTGGATGCGCGAACGTACCTGGTGCGCAACCCGGAGGGTTTTGAGATACCCACCGCGGAGGGCGAGATGATACTTGACCTGCCGATGGAGAAGGCCATGGAGGGGGCAATGCCGCTCCCGCAGGCGCAGGAGGAGGATAATACAGTAGCTGCTGCGGCTGCTCCAAAAGAAGCGGCCAAGCCGCGGGTGCAGATCCCGCTGCGTGAGGTCAAGCGCGATGGGCTAGGGCTCTACGTGGGTTTTCAACCGGAGGACGAGCTAGACCCCGCTGCTGGACCGTTTAGGGTAAATATCATAAATGCCAGTCCGTATAGTTGCTACGCAACGCTTGGACGGATGGAGGGCGCGGTGGTCACAACCCTCTTCGCGGGGAAGGTGGAGGCCCACTCGGCGCGGCAGGTGAAGGTGGTAGAGGTACACGAGCTGGAGGAGTACCGCAAGCTGCTGCTGCAGGTGCTATACTACAGCGATACGCCGTGCCAGCTACCGTCGCCCGAGTCGGTGGAGCTGTCGGTAACCCCGGCGCGTTTCAGTCGGCCTGGGTCGTTTCAAGAGAACGCCTTTTTGCCATGCTCTTTGCTGCTGATCGCGGTGCGCGATACGCAGCGCGAGGCGTTGCTGCATTCGCTCGTGGCGGAGCGGGTGGAGCAGACCAAGGAGGAGAAGGAGCGAGCCGCCCAGCCGCCCAGGGTGAAGCGGGCGGAGCACAAAGAGGAGGTGGTGATAGACCTACATATGCATGCGCTCACGGACCGTGATGATAAGGCCGTTTCGGCGCAGGATATATTGGCCTACCAGCTGCGGTGCTTTGAGCATACAATGGATGAGGCGCTAGCCAACCTGGAGGTCAAAAGGGTGGTGGCGATTCATGGGGTGGGCAATGGGCGGCTGCGCAGCGAGGTGGTGCGGGAGTTGAAACGCAAGTACCCGATGTGCGAATACCAGGACGCCTCGTTCAAGGAGTACGGCTACGGCGCCACGATGGTGCTGCTTCGGCGTAAGGGAGAAAAGTAGCGGGCGCGGGGTGTACGTAGAATGTTAGGGTGAAATAGGCATCAAGAGAAAGGAAAAGGAAAAGAGATGGGATTGCAGTGCGGCATAGTGGGGCTCCCCAACGTGGGGAAGTCAACGCTGTTCAATTGCCTTTCAAGCGCGAAGGCGCAGGCGGCGAATTTTCCGTTTTGCACAATAGAGCCAAACGTGGGGGTGGTGAACGTGCCGGACGACCGGCTCACGCAGCTCGCGGAGATAGATAAACCCAAGCGGGTGATCCCCGCAACGGTGGAGATTGTGGACATCGCGGGGCTCGTGGCGGGCGCAAGCAAGGGGGAGGGGCTAGGCAATAAGTTCTTGGCGAACATACGGGAAACGTCAGCCATTATCCACGTGCTGCGTTGCTTTGATGACGGCAACGTAACGCACGTGAATAGCACGATTGACCCGGTGCGGGACAAGGAGATAATCGACACGGAGCTACAGCTCAAGGATTTGGAGACGATAGACAATCGGCTAGCCAAGAGCGAGAAGCAAGCGAAGCTAGGGAACGACAAGGCGATGCAGAAGCAGGTGGAGGTGATGCATAAGTGTCGTGATTTCATAGCGCAGGGGCGTTCGGCACGCGATCTAGAGCTTGACGAAGAGGAGCGGGAACTCCTACGCGATTTACAGCTCCTAACGATGAAGCCCACGCTCTACGTGTGCAACGTGGATGTGGACTCGGCGGCGACAGGCAACGACTACGTGCGGGCGGTGGAGAAGGCGATAGCGGGGGAGGACGCACGGCTGCTCGTTATCGCGGCGCAGATGGAGGCGGAGATTGCGGAGCTGGAGAGCTACGAGGAGCGGCAGATGTTTCTGAACGAGATGGGGCTAAAGGAGTCGGGGGTGGCGAAGCTCATCAAGGCTGCCTATAGCCTGTTGCGATTGGAAACCTACTTTACCACAGGGCCCGACGAGACCCGTGCGTGGACTTTTACGCGGGGAATAAAGGCGCCCGAGGCGGCGGGTATTATCCATACGGATTTTCAGAAGGGCTTTATACGTGCGGAGGTGATAAAGTATGCCGACTACGTGAAGCTACGCTCCGAGTCGGCGTGCCGAGATGCTGGGAAAATCGGTGTAGAGGGGAAGGACTACGTGGTGAAGGATGGTGACATCATGCATTTCCGATTCAACGTGTAGAGAATGGGGCTGGGACAGGAGATCGCTCCGCGGCGCCACGTTCAGCATTACAGCGGGTTTACGTATAGGAATTCATTGCGCCCCGCGGTGCGCGAGGGGGCGCAGAGGGAAGGTCTAGCTAAGTCTTGCGGGGAATCTGGCATCCTCTTCTTGGCATGGCCTTTTCAGCATGGAGGCGAGGATGAGTAGGAAGCTTGCAAGGGTGCTTTGGTGTTGGTGGCTTGGCGCGGGGGTGCTGCTGGGCGTAAGCGCGAGCGCGCAGAATGCGCGGATGGATAGGCCGCCGCGGCTTGTGGTGCAGCTGGTGATGGGGGGCGTGCGGGCCGATGCGCTAGAGGTGTGCTGGGAACGGCTGGATCCGCGGGGTATACCGCGCTTAGTGGGCAGGGGAACGTATTGCACCAACGCGAGGCAGTCGCACCTGGTGGGGGGCGAGGCGAGCGGGGCGGCAACGCTGGTGAGCGGGGCGTCGCCGAGCGTGCATGGCGTGAATGCGGGGTACTGGTTCCCGCGCATGCAGGCAGGGCGGGAGTATCTCGTGGCGGATAAATCGGAATGGGGAGTGGGGAGCGATGGGCGGCGGAATAGGTATTCCCCGCGGCGCATGCTGGTCGGCACGCTGGGCGATGCGTGGCGGGGGGCATACCCCGATGCGAAGATTTACGCCCTGTCGCTGACCCCTGTGCCAGGCGTAGTGCTTGGGGGGCGCGGGGCCGATGGCGTATTTTGGTACGATGCCAAAGGGAAGGCGATGGTGTCGTCAAGCTACTATGGCGCCGTTTTGCCGGAGGCGATACGTGGTATGAACGATGCGCAGCGCCCCTCGCAGGCGTGCGAACAGGCGTGGGTGCCAATGCTGCCCGCAAAAGAGATGCGGGCCGTGCGGCTCACGGCTAATCGCCGCGGAGCGTACGCAGCGGCGATGCAGGGGGTGGCGCAAGAGGTGGACAAACGTGGCGTAATGCCCGAGCGCGATGCCCCGGGGGGCAAGCCAATGCGGCTGCTCTACGCGCCCTCGGGCAATAGCCTCCTGAAAACGATGGCCGTAGCGCTGATAGAGGGGGAGCAGATGGGGAAGGACGATACGCCCGATTTGCTGAGCGTATACTTTTCATCGCTGGCTGGAGTGAACATGCTCTACGGCCCGGAGTCTCCGCAGGCTGAGGATGCGTTGCTACGATTTAATGGGGAGGTAGCGGTTTTAATTGACTACCTAGATGCCGCAGTGGGTAGCGGGCAGTACCTGGTGGTGCTAACCTCGGCGTACGCCTCAGAGGAGTCGCCGAGCTATTTGGACCATTTAGGGATACCGCATGGGACGTTCTCGCCGCAGCAGGCACTGTTCCTCCTCAATGCTTACCTGGGGGCGCTCTACCCGCATAGCAAGCTTGCAAAAGGGTGCGTGGGGCAGCAAATCTACTTGGATGAGCTTGCGATAGAAAAACTTGGGACACCGCTCGAGGAGGTGGAGGCGCGTGCGGCGCGTTTTTTACGGGATATGGCGGGGGTGTCGCGGGTGTACACATCAACGCAGCTGCTGCAGGGGGAGGTGACGCAGGGGCGCATGGGGCGTGCGCAGATGGGGTTCCACGCGAAGCGTTCGGGGAATCTCATCATTGATTTGCAGCCGGGGTGGATAGTGGAGTCCCCAACGGTGCCGTTGGCAGAAAACACATCGTGCAGCTACGCGGATAGGGTGCCATTGGTGTGGTACGGGTGGAAGCTGCGTGCGATACGGTCGTCCGAGCCGGTGCATTTGGAGGATGTGGCGCCGACGCTCTGCGAGCTGCTACACATCACGCCGCCCAACGCGGCCATGGGGAGCCCCATAGGGGCAGTGGTGGGGTGGACGAAGTAGGGAAGGGTTCTACCTAGGAGTGGCATTTTCGTTTTGCGAATTTAGGAAAAAGGCGTACCTTTGCAGCCGCAGGAGGGGTAAGGGTATCGTGGCCGAGTGGTTAGGCAGAGGTCTGCAAAACCTCGTACAGCGGTTCGATTCCGCTCGATACCTCTAATCTATTCGTTATGGAGTGAGTGGGCGGCAGGTATTGCCGCCCATTCGCATTTTATGGGGGAAGGGTCAGGCCCCGGCTATTGAGGGATCGTCCTACGGACGGGGCTGCACGGGTGGCGAAAATCTGTGCGGGGTTCTCAGCAGTGTTATGTGCAGTTTTATGCGGATTTTTGAGAGGCATTGCGTGCAGGTTTTGGCGAATGGTCACGCGGGTCAGTCTTTCAGACTGGCTTGCCTTTTAGGCAAGAATCCGGGGGGTTGAAAACCCCCGGCTATTGAGAGACCGTCCTACGGACGGGGCTGCAAGGGCGGCGAAAATTTATGCGGGGTGTGGGGCGCATTGTATGTGATGGTCGGCGGCAGTGGGTGCAGGTTTCTGTGGGTTTAAATCGGCGTTGAGCGCAGGGTATGGCGAGAGTTTGGTTGATTATGGCCGCTGCAAAATGATGAGCAAAACCACACCTCATCGGGTGGTGAAACGTTATGGGCAGGCATGTACAGTTGCCCATGCACTATTGAAAATGCCGATATTCTAAAAAGGTGCGGCGCATGCCGCTGCGTTTCCGTCTGCAAGACGGTCTTTGAATAGCCGGGGGTTTTCAAACCCCCGGTGCCCTTGCCCACAAGGGCAAGATCAGTCTGAAAGACTGACCCTATCGGTCTATGGCGTACGTAAGTTCAACATGCGTGGCTAATATGGAGGGTTGCAAGAGTCAGGCCTATTGAGAGACCGTCCTACGGACGGGGCTGCAAGGGCGGCGAAAATTTGTGCGGGAATGTTGGGTATTGTGTGAGGGTTTAGAGAAAACAATGCTACGGTACTTTATCCCGTATAGAAACTGCCCAAAAGAGGGTGGCAATTTGTATGTAGGTTAAAATAAACACATGGCGAGAAGACAAATTTGAGCGAAGCGTAGCGAATGGCACTGAAACAGTGTTCGTTACGCTTCGTTTTTGTGTGGTAAGGAAGCAACTGAAAGCCACTTTGAAGCCAAATGCGGCAGGAGTTCAGTTACCACCCCATTACTACCGTAACGATACTGTCCCAAAAAAGTGTGTAAGCCCCACGAATGTTATCTTTGTAAGTATTAGAAACAAAAGACAAACATTACGAGACTTACACAGGCGCAATTTAAGGAAATTCTCTCAGATAGGATGACCGAGGCGAATGGCGTTTCACGGCTGTTAGCGCTAATGTTTGAGATTATCATGGAGTGGGAGCGAGAGCTGTACAAAGAGGGGAGCGGCGATGTGAGCAACGGGTACCGGCCCCGCCGTATCTTCGCGAGCGGTAGCGTGCTTGAGCTGCGCGTGCCGCGCACCCGGCAGCGGGGCTTCATGCCGGTGATCCTTGGGATTCTTAAAGACCAGGAGAAGGAGATGGGCGAGCTCGCCAGCTACCTCTACAGCCGCGGCAGCACGATGGAGGACATCGGCGGTGTATTTGAGCGTCTGTACGGGAAGCGGTACAGCACGAGCCAAATCAACCGGCTGTCGCTCTCGACGCGGTCGGCGGTGGAGGCGTGGCGCCGGAGGCCCCTCCCGCGGGCCCTTGAGGCCCTGGTTATAGATGCCACCTTCCTGCCGGTTCGCCGGGGGGGCAGCGTCAGCCAGGAGGCCTTCTTCGTGGTGATGAGCCTTGACCGGGAGGGGCGGAGAGGTATTGTTGGGGTGTACAACAACCCCACGGAGGGGAGCGGCATCTGGGGGGAGTTCTTCGGGGACTTGAAGCGCAGGGGGCTAGAGAAAGTCGGCCTGATCATCTCTGACGGGCTCAACAGCATAGAGGAGGTGGCGAGGCAGCACTTCCCGGGGGCAGAGGTCCAGCTCTGCACCGTGCATCTCCAGCGGGAGCTGACACGCAAGGTTCGGCCGAGGGACAAGCCTGCCTTCGCGGGTGAACTCAACGAGGTTTTTGGTTGCGGGGGCGCCGGGCGCACCCCCCAGGAGGGGGTGATGCGCTTCAGGGCCTTTGCCGGTCGCTGGGAGAACCATTACCCCTTCCTCTCTAACGTCGCGCACGGGGCGCGGATCGAGTACTACTTCACCTACCTCAAGTACGACGTTAGGGTCCGCAGGTATATCCACAGCACCAACTGGCTGGAGCGCTTCAACCGTGAAATAAAAAAGGGGGCACGGTACAAGTGTGCCCTCCCGAGCGTAGAATCGGCCCTCCATCTCATCGGTAGCACAGCAACGAACGCCACCTACCTGAGGAAAAGAATAGGGGACCTCTCTGCCGGGCTGATGAAAACAGATGAATGGTAAACAGCACGATGCGCTCTACTTCCCGACACAAAGGTATCAACCCAAAAGAATACGGCAAGGCGGTGTCTCCGCGTTGCTCCGACAGCCTTGCCTTAATTCTTTTTGGGTTTGTTTTTGTTGTTTACGGGAAGCAAGGCGAAAAAATAGGTACATTTGCAGTCCAAAGAGACGTTCTGCCTTACACACTTTTTGGGATACTACCCATATTTTTAAGAGGTGAACATTGATTGTCTATCTCTTTTGTAAATTGCGACATTGCTTTCAAGCCAAGACCTAAAAACAGAACCATAAAGTTTCAAAAATAAGCATAAAAAGTCGGATTTGTAGCATCTTTTATTAAAATCACCTTATAAAATGCTAAAATTCAGCCTATTTATGATGGATTATCACAATAAATTATTGTTTTTGTATGGTAAAATACAATAAAAATATGAAGTTAAATCGCATAAAGGCAGTTTTAGAGGAGAAAGGTATAAGCCAAACTTGGCTTTCCAAGAAAATGGGCAAGAGTTTTAGTACGGTCAATGCCTATGTGTGCAATCGTACCCAACCAAACCTTACAACGCTTCTTGAAATTGCACAAATATTGTCTGTGGATATGAAGGAACTTATCTCGGACAAGAAAGAACGTAGTGCTAAATAAAAGACAAAACATAATGGAACAGTCACAATATAACTTTTTGTTCTCGTTTATCTGGAACATAGCCAATGACGTACTTGTGAACGCTTTCAACAAAGGCGATTACAAGAAGGTCATTCTGCCTATGTTGGTGTTGCGCCGCATTGACGTGCTGCTCGAACCAACAAAGGATGCTGTTATACAGATGAAAGAACAGCTTGACAAAAACAAGATAGAAAACCAAGCGCCAATGTTGTATGACATTACTGGCTACCCATTCTACAACACCTCCAAGTTCACGATGAAGACTTTGAAAAGCGAGATTGACCCTCTTCGCCTTAAAATGAACTTCATTGAATATCTGAACGGCTATAGCAAGGATGTGCTCGACATCATCGAAAAGCTGCACCTTCGACAGGTTGTTGACAACCTCACGGAAGCGGAGCGTTTGGGCAGTATCATCGAGAAATTCACGTCCGACAAAATAAACCTCAGCTCAAAGCCTGTCTTTGACGGCGAGGGTAATCTCTTGCATCCTGCTCTTGACAACCACACTGTGGGAATGATGTTTGAGGAGCTCCTGCGACGTTTCAACGAGGAGAACAACGTGACAGAGGCTGGTGAACATTTCACACCAAGAGACTACGTGAAGCTGCTTGCCGACCTTGCCGTACTTCCTGTTGCTGACAAGATAAAGGCTACAACATACAGCGTATATGATGGAGCTTGTGGCACTGGCGGAATACTAACCATTGCGCAAGAGTGCATCAAGCAGATTGGCAAGGAACAGGGGAAAGATGTGGCAATCAACATTTACGGACAGGAACTATTGCCAGACACTTATGCCACTTGCAAGGCAGACCTTATGATTTCGGGACATATCAAGTCGTTCCAATACAACTACGCTGGTGAGGAACGAGAGTATATCGCTTTCGACTCCACTGTTTCTCGTGACGGTCATGCTGGAGAAACATACGACTTCTGCATCTCCAATCCTCCTTTCGGTACTCCGTGGAAAGAGGACTTGAAGAAACGTGGATTGAAGGAAACAGAAAAGGCAAAGTTTACGGACTCTCGCTTTAATATCGCTATAGGCAATGGTGAGAACCGCAAGGAGATAACTTTCTTGCCCGACATCGGCGACTGCCAGATGCTGTTCCTTGCCAACAATCTCAGCCGAATGGTGGATGACACGGAAATGGGTACGAGAATCGTGGAGGTGCATAATGGTTCCTCACTTTTTACGGGCAATGCAGGAAGCGGAGCAAGTAACTTGCGCCAGTACATCATCGAGAACGACATGCTGGAGGCTATCATAGCCATGCCCGAAAACGACTTTTACAATACAGGTATCGGCACATACATCTGGATAGTAACCAACCGCAAGGAGGAACGCCGCAAAGGATATGTGCAGTTGATTGATGCAACCGACATCAAGTCGCCGTTGCGCAAGAACCTTGGTAAGAAAAACTGCGAGACTAACGAAGCGGACCGCAACGAAATTGTCAAGATGCTGCTCGACTTCAAAGAAACAAAGAAAAGCAAGATCTTCCCGAATAAGGAATTTGGATACTACAGCGTGACCGTGGAGAGACCTCTTCGTCTTGTTTATGAGAACCTTGACGAAATCGCACTGCCCGACTTGAAAAACAAGGGCGATGTGGAACTTTTGCAGCGAGTGGTTGAGGCATGGAAAGAAAATTTGGGCGGTCATACCGTGGGTGATTTCGCATTGTTCTTGATGCTGGAACAGATGAGAGTGAAAGTGCCAGCGTCAAAGGTGAAAATAGTGCGCCAGTATCTCGGCAAGCACAATGACAAGGCTGATGTTTGCTTCACTAAGCCGACAAAGCGTGACAGTGCGGTCGTGACAGACCCTTCATTGCGTGACACAGAGCAAGTGCCGCTCCTCTACCCTGGAGGCATTGATGCCTTCATGGAAAAGGAAGTGCTGCCGTATGCGCCCGATGCGTTCTACGATGCTGCAAATGTGGTTGTTGGCTACGAGTTGTCGTTCACCAAGTACTTTTACAAGCCTGTAGAACTGCGCACCATTGCCGACATCACAACCGATATCAACGGCATAGAGGGCAGACTGAAAGGCGTACTTAAAGATATTTTAAACGTCTAACCGTTAATGATATTTGTGTATGAAAAAATATGAATTATATAAAGACAGCGGTGTGGGATGGATTGGAGAAATTCCGAGCCATTGGAGTTGTGTGCCGTTCAGACGAATAGCCAAAGTGCAATGCAACCTTGTGCGTCCTTCCGAAAACTTGACTATGTTCCAAATTTCTCCCGACTCTGTTGAAAAGAATTCGGGGAAAATTATCAAGACAAGAACTGTGGAAGAAGCCAAGGTTGACAGCGACAATCACAGATTTTACAAGGGACAGATTCTTTACTCTAAGATACGTCCATTGTTGAATAAAGTGACCATTGCTCCATACGATGGCTTGTGCAGTGCCGACATGTACCCTATAAGTACAATCGAAAACACAGAATATGTAATGTATTATATGCTTTCAGAAGCATTCCTCTCTTCTGTCAAAAATATAGTTGCAGACAGAGTGAAAATGCCAAAAATCAATCAAGACGAGCTGAAGAATACGGATTTTGTTATTCCTCCGTTTTCCGAGCAACAAGTCATAGTTGACTATTTGAAAGACAAAACCCTCAAAATTGAGCAATATGTTTCCGCAAGAGAGAGAGAGAGAGAGCTGCTTGACAGTTTAAAGCAATCTGAGATTGCAAATGTCGTCACAAAAGGTTTGAACCCGAATGTTCGTATGAAAGATTCGGGCATACCTTGGATTGGCATGATTCCTGAGCATTGGGAAGTTAAGAGATTGAGACATTTCATCAAATTTGTTTCTGTAAAAGGTCACGGAGAAAAGCCTTTACTCTCTGTAACGCGTGAGCAAGGTGTTATAGAAAGAAATGTAGAGTCTAAGGAAGAAAACCATAACTTTATACCAGATGATTTAAGTGGATACAAACTTGTACGAAAAGGACAATTTGTAATAAACAAAATGAAATCTTGGCAAGGCTCTTATGGAGTTTCTGATTATGAAGGAATAGTAAGCCCTGCATATTATGTATGTGATTTGACATTTCCATGCAAGAAGTTCTTTTCAATGGCAATTAGAAGCAAGGCATATATTCCTTTCTTTACGCAATATTCTAAAGGTATAAGAGTTGACCAATGGGATTTGTCACCAATAGGTTTAAAAAGTATTCCTTTCATAGTTCCACCAATTGAAGAGCAGCAAGCCATTGTCGATTACATTGAAGCGAAGCTATCAAAGATAGACAGTTGCATGGCAGACCTTCAAGCGGAGATAGATTATCTCAAAGAGTTTAAACAACGTTTGATAAGTGATGTAGTAACAGGACAGATATGCGTGGCAAAACCACAGAAAGGAGAACAGCAATGAACAAGGAACAGCAGGACAGAGCAATGTTTGTATCGTTCTGTATAGAGCAATACGCAAAGGCAAAGAGTATGGCTGCTGAAGATGTGGTGAACTTGTTTGAACAATATGGCATTGCAGAGCATTTCTGCGAGTTCTACGATGTACTCCATACACAAGGCGGTCAGTGGCTGGTTGAAGAAATTGACAAAATGATAAACGAAAGAAGAAAATGAGCAAAGTATATCATGGAAGTATTGAGGAAGTTAAGAGTCCAGAGATACGTCAGCCAAACCGTTCTCTCGACTATGGCTCTGGCTTCTACGCAACCACCTCTTACGAACAGGCAAAGAAATGGGTCGAGCGAAGAATGAAAGACAAAGGAGTGTCTGTCGGCTACATTAATGTCTATGAGTTGGACGATGATGTTGTAAAGGACATGAAATCACTCTTCTTTAATAAGCCAACAGAAGAATGGGTGAATTTCGTAATGAAAAACCGCACGGAGAGGGAGTTCGTCCACGACTACGACATCGTGTATGGGCCTGTGGCAGACGATAGTGTTTATACTCAGTTTACGCTCTATGAGGGCGGCATCATCAGTATGCCGACTCTCATTCAAGAATTAAAGACATATAAATTGGTTGACCAGTATCTTTTCCATACGGAGAAGTCGCTGCAAGCCATTAAATTTGAAGAATCAAAAATCATAAAGATATGAGTGCAAAGATAACACAGGACAACCTGTATATGTTGTTGCCTTTAAAGATTGGATGGCTTGCTCCTTGGCTCTCAGAAGACAAGGGCATAAGCCTTACGGAAGCCATCAAGCGTATTTATCGCTCAAAACTCTATAAGAAGCTATCCACCGAAAGTACCCAATACTGGCACTTGGGACCAGTGGACTTATACAATGAGCTGAAGAAAGAATTTTAAATTGAAAGCGTATGCCAACAGACATATCAGAGAAGGAACTCGAAACAATACTCGTCAGCTATCTTCGTGACCACCAAGGTTATGAGGAAGGCACGTCCAGCGACTACGGCAAGGAGTTTGGACTGGACACGGAACGAGTGAAACGATTCATCCTCTCCACACAAAAAGAAAAGGTGGAGAACACGGCGTGTTTCGCTTCTCCTACTGAAGAACACAAGTTTTTCAGCAGGCTCAGTGCAGCCCTAAGCAAGCGTGGTGTGACGGACGTGCTGCGCAAGGGTTTTAAGTACATATCCGAGATATTTGATATGTATTATCCCACTCCATCGGCACTCAACCCAACTGCACAGCAATACTACGACAAGAACATATTCTGCGTAACCCGTCAGCTCTATTACAGCAAGGAGAAAACGGACAGCATTGACGTGTATATATCATTGAACGGTCTGCCAATCATGACGATGGAACTGAAAAACCATTATACAGGGCAGACCGTGGAAAACGCCATCAAGCAATATAAGGAAGATAGAGACCCGAAAGCCGACACGACGGCACTAATGTTGCAGAAACGCCGTTGCGCCGTACATTTTGCCGTGGACGATGACGACATCATGATGTGTATGGAGCTGAAAGGCAACGCCTCATGGTTCTTGCCATTCAACAAAGGCGTGAATGGCGGTGCAGGGAATCCTGTTAGCCCAAATGGAGTGCGTACAGCTTACCTGTGGGAGGATGTTCTTGGTAAACGTTCTCTCTCTGACATCTTGGAGAACTACGCCCAAATCACTTTTAAGGAGAAAGAAGTAAAGAACAAGAAGACTGGCAAAAGAGAAAAGAAGACAATAGAGAGCATCATTTGGCCTCGCTACCATCAGCTCGACTGTGTTCGTCAGCTTCTCAAAGCCACTCGTGAAGGTGGTGTCGGACAGAAATTCCTCATCCAACACTCGGCAGGCAGCGGCAAGAGTAATTCCATCACGTGGCTTGCCTACCAGCTTGTGGGATTGCTTGACGGCACTACCCCTATATTAGACACGGTGATAGTTGTGACCGACCGCGTAAATCTTGATACCCAGATTCGAGACAACATCAACTCCTTCAAGCGATTGTCTAATCTTGTGGACTGGGCAGACTCTTCGCAGACATTGAAGGATGCCTTGCAGGACGGCAAGAAGATTATCATTACCATCGTGCATAAGTTCCCATATATACTCGAAGCTATAGGATCGGAGTTGAAGAACAAGCACTTCGGCATTATCATTGATGAGGCACACAGCAGCCAGAACGGTTCGTTATCTGCCAAGATGAATATTGCCCTGTCGGGAAACGTAGCAAAGAACGAGGACGACCTTGAAGACAAGCTCAACGCAATAATCGAGGGTCGCAAGATGGTGAAGAATGCCAACTACTACGCATTCACGGCAACACCAAAGCCAAAGACTTTGCAAATGTTCGGTACACCATGTCCACAGCCAGACGGCAAGGTGCAATATCTGCCGTTTCATGAATATACAATGAAGCAAGCCATAGAAGAAGGTTTCATTATGGATGTGTTGAAGAACTACACGACATACGCCAGCTTCTACAAAGTGATTAAGACCGTAAATGGCGACCCCGAGTTTGACCAAAAGGAGGCTCAGAAGAAAATCCGTGCGTATGTGGAAAGCCGTCCCGAAACGATAAGGCAGAAAGCAGCAATCATTGTCAACCATTTCCATACGGCTGTATTGGACAAAGGGAAAATTGGCGGACAGGCAAGGGCGATGGTAGTGACCAGTAGCATATTGAGAGCCATTAGTTTTTACTATGAGATTGAGACTTTGCTGAAGGAACGCAAAAGTCCATACCGTGCTATCGTGGCATTTTCGGGAAGCAAGGAATGGAACGGCAAACAGGTGACGGAAGCCGACATCAATGGCTTCCCCTCAAAGGACATAGAGGAGAACATGGGTGAAAACCCATATAGAATATTGGTAGTTGCCGACAAGTTCCAGACTGGCTACGACCAACCTTTGATGCATTCCATGTACGTTGACAAGGAACTCTTGGACGTGGCAGCAGTGCAAACCCTGTCACGCTTGAACCGTTGTCATCCGCTGAAAAGAGATACATTCGTGCTCGACTTCTACAACGATACTGACAAGATACAAAAGTCATTCCAGCGGTTTTACAAGACAACAATTCTGTCGGATGAAGCCGACCCAAACAAGCTCAACGACCAAACAGACGAGATAGAGAAATATAATATCTATACAGAGGAAGAGGTGCGTGACTTGAACACCAAATATTGGAACGGCGTAGAGCGTGAACAGCTTGACCCGATAATCAACAAGTCGGTTGAGCGTTTCAAGCTGTTGGACGAGAACTCGCAAATCAAGTGCAAGAGCAGCATCAAGGGATTCTTGCGCTATTATCCGTTCATTGCAGCCGTAACACCATATTGCAGCAAAGAATGGGAAATGCTCAACACCTATTATATGATGTTGGTACATAAACTACCAAAACTGAAAGGTGAGGACTTTACTGACGGGCTGGAAGAGTGCATCGACCTCGACCAACTGCAAGTGACAAAGATGAGCGAGCGCAAAATAGAGTTGGAAAACAAGGATACGGAGGTTGACCCTATGCCAATGGGTACAGGAAAGGGAGGTAAGAAAGAACCAGAAATGGCGAAACTCAGTGACATCTTGGAACAGTTCAACGACATTCACTGGCAAAACATAGAGTCGGTGAAAGCACAGATAGACAGTCTTCCTGACCGCTTGCAAGCTGACCAAAACTTTGTAAATGCAGCAAAGAACAGCAACAAGGAAACTGCACAAAAACAGGGTTTCACTTCCATGATGAGCATTGTCATCAAGATGATGAGTGAAAGCACGGAATTCTGCCGTCAATACCTTGACAACAAGAACTTCCAAAATGCCATCAATGAAAGAGTATTTCAACAAGTGTATAGCAAAGTTTCACAAGGACAATAAAAATAAGAAAAATGAACAAGCCTATTACAAAATATCTGTTGGCATTATGCCTTATATGTAGCGTTGGCAATACATTTGCACAACATCGTTATTATTGCGAAGTTAAAGGAATAGAGAAAGACTTGTCTTCCGGTCTAAAAATAATCTTCGACTTCGGTACAAAGGCTTCATATAATATCTGGGGAGACCTAAGTAGCAAACTGAAGTTCGTGGACGAGAATGGTGAAGAAATAAAATTCAACAGCATGGTATATGCAGCAAATTATATGGTTGATAAGGGGTGGAACTTCCAACAAGCTTGCTCTTCTGCCTATGGCGGAAAACCTGTGATACATTGGATTTTCTACAAAGATGCAGATAATATGGATAAAGCCAGAGAAGGTATTATGACCAAGACGGAATATCAGAAACTAAAGAAGTGAAGCTATGACAGAAAAAGAAAAGAAAACGTTGGTTGATGCGGTGAATTGCAAGTATCCACATCAGAACCTAACGGAGATTTACTACAATATAGGTAGAGCATTGCCTTTTACTGCCCAAAGATTCCCTGACGGAAGAGTTTCAGACTGGTATCGTAATCAGTATGTGGAGGTTGTACGAGTAGAACCACATGGAAGAGGCGGCAAGTTTGGAAATGTATTTGGCTTTTATTACCGTAATGGCGAAAGAGCGGATGCCTATGAGAATGACCCAGAACACAGTTGGTGCACCAAGAATGATACTGAACCGCAACCAATACCATGTTGTGGGTGTGGCTCATGGATGTTATTGGACATCATAGGTGAGAAGTCTACAGAATCTGTTAAAGTTCTTGGTCTTGATGACAAGATTGGCTTTGGTAAATATAAGGATATGACTTTGAAAGAGGTCATCATTAAGGATTGGCAGTATGTCAAATGGGCGATTATAGATTCCCAACACTTATATACCGATGTCGATAAGGTATTGGAATATCATATGGAGAATAGACCAACACTTGGTCCTAATGATATAATGAGCTTCGGGAAATATAAAGGAAAGTCCATCGAGGAGGTTTGCAAAACAGACCGACAATACCTTATATGGCTTTCACAAAACAACGATTCTTTCAATCTTGATTGGGAGAAATTCAAGTAATCAAATTAGAATGTAGCTATGAAGAGATTTATGTTAATATTTTGCTCCCTGCTTATAACATTAGGAGCGACTGCACAAAGTAAGTTAGGTTCGCAAACTACTAAGATTGCAAAAGATTCGACATTGATAAAGATACATGACCTATTGGAAGACGTGGATTTCCGCATACACGGTCTTGACAGATACAAACTCTATCCAACAGAGAACATCTACAACTTTCTGCAATTAGACACAAGTACGGGGAAAATAGATGTTGTGCAATGGTCGTTAGATGATGGCAATGAAGGTTCTGTTACCCTTAACGATGAAGATTTGTCTCTTGACACAGGGTGTGGAACATTTGAATTGTATCCAACAAAGAATATGTATCAATTTATCCTTTTAGACAAGGTTACAGGTAGAAAATGGCATGTCCAATGGGGATTTGAAGCAAGCAAAAGATGGATTAAACGAATATATTAGCTTTGGCAGAATATGGCAATAATTTGTTTGATAGTATTCTTTGCATTGACTATCTTCATTAAATTGAAGATGCCAATGTGGAAAGGTAAATATTCCGAGAAGTTGGTGCATAAGAAAATGTTACAACTACCAGATGAGTACACAATATTCAACTTATTATTCTTACAAAGTATCATGGGTTCTTAATGCCATAGCGAACAGATTCAACACAGAAGGAGACAAAAAGTATAAGGCTCTATTTGAGAGTATGGGGCTAATAGCAAGTTATGGTGTGCCTTCTAAGTGGGCTGTTCAAATCTACTTATGTGGAATTCACTCACGCTTGTCCGCAACAGAGTTGTCGAAAAATTTAGATGATGATAATGATTTTGAGAAATTATGGGACGTGAAATTATTCCTAAAAAATCATGCTGATAGTATTTTAGATGATGATCATTACTCTGATCTAACAAAAGCTTGGGTCACTGTACTTGTTAAAGAGGAAAAGTCTAATTCTACAATTGTGCCAAAATTCAAGCTTACAGGAATGAAAAAAGATGTGCCAGATTTACTCTTCTGCAAGCGGTATGATGACATAATGTATTTATGCTCAGAAGATTATGAATTTAAAATGCAAGTGAAGGATACGGAAACTCTTCACTTCTCAGATGTTGCAGATATTCCTGGCATCTACTTTCTAAAGAGTAATGACGTGTGGAAAATGTATAATGTGAATCCGCATGTTGAGATAAAGTAAGTATATGATTGACTTTTTTATGCAAGTATGCTTTCCATTGAATGCACGTATGTTGTGTGAGGTAACTTATACTATGCCAATTGTTTTTTTACTTTTGAGCTGTCTCAACTCTCTGTCAAAAGTAACTAGGGGTTTTTCATTGGGTTTCTTGACTCCTTTCTTTATCTGCTTAAGCTCACGAAAGGAAGAATCGGTCGGTAAGTCTGCCGACAGTTTTATTCAATTTGAGACCCCTGCAAAAGCACTGAGTATTTTTTCGCCACCGTGGGTGGGCAACCTTTATCCAAACTAGCCGGTTTCAATGCGCTAGCGCATTGAAACCGGCTAGAATTTGCCCTCCAGCCGCACCCCTGCGGGGCGTTTAGTCCAGCTCTTCACGCTTTTCTCTCGTTTTTTAGGCGTTGGCCACAATGAGCCCCTGGGCGCGGTACAGGTTGTGGGCGATGGCCTCCATGACGTGCTGCGCATGCGTTCTGGCCAGTCCCACGTACCGCGCCGTGCCCCCGTGGAACCATCGGCGCATGGAGTCAAACGTACGCTCAATCCGGCACCTCGTCCGGCTAATCCCTGCGTTGAGCTGCTGCTCGCGCGCCGAGAGCCCCTTCCCGCGGGATGCCCGATTCTCCGCCGAGGCGTTGCCCTTGTCGGCGGAGATAGGGATGCCCCGGGGCAGGTCGGCCCGGCGTAGGACCCCCTCGAAGTGCCGGGTGTAGCCTCGGCGAGGATTATCCCGTTGGGGTCGGTCACCGTGTGCCGCTTGTAGCCGAAGCGGAGCTGCCCGGCCTTCCGAATCCAGCGCGCCTCCCCGTTCACGTTCGGCTTGGGCACCTCCCGGAGCATGGCCGCGGCCGCGCCGCCCTCCGCCTCCCGCCTGTCGACCACCGTCTCGTACTCCTTGCGGCCGCGGGGACGGTGCGGGCTGTCGGTGACGCTCGCGCCGATAATGACCCCACTCTTCACCACACTCGAATTCGGTTTAAAGCATAGTTTGATGTATTGCCGCGCTCCCGTTCGAGAGGGGAATCTTGGGCTTGTTGGGGATGAAGCTGTAGGCGATTAGGCCGCTGCATAGGCTGGCCACGAAGCCGGGGAAGCTCCTGTGCCGCGTGTGCTCAATTTGGCAGACGCGCTTCAGCATCCCGATGACGGTCTCCACCGCGGCGCGCTGGCGCAGCAGCTTGTCCTGGACCTTCATCACCCGGTTCTTCATGTTCCGTTTAGTCCGGGTGACCAGCCGGATCCCCTTCGCCAGGAGCTGCTCGGAGAGGGCCTGCGAGATGTACCCCTTGTCGCCGACCAACCGGCCGAAGAGCTTCCGGGTGAAGGCCTCGCGGGCCAGCGGGGCCCGGCCGTTGGTGTTGGCCGGGGTGAGCATGGCCTGGATAATCTCCCCCGCCGCGTTGATGACGAGGTGCAGCTTGAACCCGTACACCCAGCCCATGGTGCCCCGGCCGTGCGCCGCCAGGGGCCCCGCATGGTGCGGTGCTGCCGCGCGCGCTTGGGGTGGTAGGCTGCCAGCGGGGTGGAACCCACGATGGAGACGCCGGTGCACCGGCCCTGGGCGCGGACGCGCAGGAAGAGCAGTAGCTTTGGGAGGACCTGCTGCTGCCGCTCCACGAAGCGGCTGTAGGAGAGTACCCACGGGAATTCCGCGCGACCGTGCGTGCAGACCCACCCGAGGTAGAAGGCCTTCAGGGTCCGGCAGCCCGAGGTGTGGAATAGGACCTGGATGGCCATCACCTCGGCGTCCGACATCAGGCTGGCGCGGGCGCGCGCGCCCCCGCTTGAGGCCATGCGCCTGCAGGGCCACGTCGAAAAGTTTGGAGAGCTCATCGAGCATGTAGTAGATTTCAACCATATTCGCGTTCGGCATGGGAGACTGTTTGCTATTTTGTTGATTATCAGCTACAAAGATACAAATAATCCTCTGCTTTACCAAGCGTAGCGCGTTGATTCTCAATGGGCTACGCTTTTTTTTTACATGTATGCTGTTTTGCTTTAAACCGGATTCGCGTTTCACCACGAGCCCTTGGGCCTCCAGCTGCCGGTTGATCTCGCGGGCTCCGCGAGGCTCAGCCCCATGAAGCGGCTGAAGGAGATGCGGTCGTTCACCATCTCCTCCACCCCCTCATCGCGCAGGCCGTACCAAACGCGCAGCGGCTCAATCTTGAAAAGCATGAGGCCATCGTAGCTCGGGCGCCCCGTTTGGGCGCTACCCTTGGTGTACACGGTCTCGATGACGGCCCGCACCGGCGCCCAGTCTATGACCCTATCAATCTGTGCAACTTTGGTCAGCTGGGTCCCCCGCACCTCGGATAAGATGTCGAAGAGGGATGTGGTACTCATTGGCTTTTTTATGGTGCAAAGTTACTGAATAAAAGCAATTTAGACAATATATCCTAAAAATAGTTTTGCAACGGTCTCAGTTGCCATTGCGTAGAGGGAGGAACGACCAAGATAAATGCGATTTTTCAGAAAGTACAATGATATGATTGCCTACAGGGATAGCTGACTAGATTGAAGACCAATAGGCAAATTGTCACGGCGTATTGCATTGCATTATGTAGCTCCAATGCTGTACAATTACTGCTTGGGGCAATTCATTTTCGTTTACAGACTGCCCATTAATAGTGTAGCCATTGTATCCGCATATGGTTCGCGCCTCCTCCTCTGCAACATTCATCTCTTTGGTTAGGATGCGGTGCACCTCGGCGCGGAAGGCGTTGACCTCCTCCAGGGAGTACGTTCTGCGCGGATTCTCCATGGCATATGCCCTCCCCGTTGGTTTTCCTAAGCGCTAAGGTAGCGGTAAAAGCGTGGGAAACAAAATTTTTTCACGCACAGCGTGAAAAAAGGAAGACCCTCTGGGGTACTCCCATGGCGCTTCCTGCGCTGTAGCGGGGACAGGGATCGAACCTGTGACCTTTGGGTAATGGGCCCAACGAGCTGCCAGCTGCTCCATCCCGCTCCGTGCCGCTAGGGTTTGAGGGCAGATGGTCTGCCCCTCCGGCTATTGAGAGACCGTCCTACGGACGGGGCTGCATGTACGGCGAAATCTGTGCGTTTTTTTTAGCAGTGTTGTGCGGACGGAACCGCACTTTGTGCGAAATTTATGCGGGGCAGGTGATGGGGCGCACGGTTTGCATTTCAGTGGGCGGTCGGTCGTTCTGTTTTACTTTGCCGTTGGCAGCGGGGCAAGGATATGCATGGGGTGTGCTTTTTTTCATGTCAAGGGTATAAGACGGTATAGCTCAAAAGCGCGAGGGATTCAAAAGATTGTAGGAGGCAATGGACGGGGAGGTTTTGACGGGAGGAAGACTAAAGATGTTTCGAGGTTTCGGGCGCCTAGAATCTGTGCTGCACGAACGATTAGGTAAATGCGCTCGAACCAAATTTTTATGGGATTAAACCAAAATCTGCGCAAAGGCGTTTATAAAGGCATGTGGAGTTGTGTGGTACTTGCAAATTTGATTAATTTTGCAGCGAGAAAGAAAGTAAGGAGATGAGTAGAGAGGCGAAGGTGAGGGTGCGATTCGCGCCGAGCCCCACGGGGCTGCTGCATATCGGGGGTGTGCGCACGGCACTGTTTAACTATCTGTTTGCCAAGCATATGGGAGGCACGATGGTGCTGCGCATTGAGGACACTGACACGAAGCGGTTCGTGCCGGGCGCGGAGGAGTACATCGTGGAGTCTCTGCGGTGGCTAGGCATAGCGATCGATGAAGGGGTGGGGACGAGCGCGGGGGAGTTTGGGCCGTACCGGCAGAGCGAGCGGAGTGAGATATACAGGGAGTACGTGAATCTGCTGCTGCAGCGCGGGCATGCGTACTACGCGTTCGACACGCCGGAGGAACTGGAGAAGGCGCGGGAGAAGGATCCGAACTTCAGCTACGACGCGGCGAGCCGCATGGGGATGCGCAACGGCCTGACGCTCGGCGCGCAGGAGGCGCAACGGCTCGTGGATGCCGGGGAGCAGTACGTGGTGCGTTTCAAGGTGGAGGCGGATCGGGACGTGGAGCTGAACGATTTAATCCGCGGGCGGGTGGTGATCAATTCGTCGCAGGTGGATGACAAGGTGCTCTACAAGAGTAGCGATGGGCTTCCGACATACCATTTGGCGAACGTGGTGGACGACCATTTGATGGAGATAACGCACGTGATACGCGGGGAGGAGTGGCTGGCGAGTTCGCCGCTGCATGTGCTTCTCTACGAGGCGTTTGGCTGGCATGACACGATGCCGCAGTTTGCGCACCTGCCATTGATTCTGAAGCCTGTAGGGAGCGGGAAGTTGAGCAAGCGTGATGGAGATAAGTTTGGCTTTCCGGTGTTTCCGCTCGGGTGGAAGGATCCGCAGGGCGGGGAGACGGTGATGGGCTACCGCGAGGAGGGGTATCTGCCGGAGGCGGTGGTGAATTTTTTGGCGCTGCTGGGATGGAATCCGGGCACCGACCAGGAGCTATTCAGCATGGAGGAGCTGATAGGGGCGTTCACGCTGGAGCGATGCAGCAAGGGCGGTGCGCGGTTTGACTACAATAAGGCGAAGTGGTTTAACCATCAGTACGTGCAGCGTGTTGATCCGGAGGTGCTGATGGCATGGGTGCGACCACTGCTGGCGGAGCGGGGGCTTAATGTGGATGAGGGGCGGCTCAAGGAGACGGTGGAGACGGTGCGCGACAAGGTGCAGCTGCTGACAGATTTGCTGCCGGAGGTGCTGTATCTATTTGAAGCGCCGGAGGCGTACGATCGGCAGGGCGTGAAGAAGCACTGGAAGGCGGAGTCGCCCGAGTACGTGCGGAGGATGGCGGATGCGCTTGAAGGTTTGCCAGAGGCCGCGACGGGCGAGGAGGTGGAGCAACGGCTCTACGCGACGATAGAGGCGGATGGGCTGCCAATGGGGAAGGTGATGAACAGCCTACGCATGGCGTTGGTCGGGGCGCCGCGGGGCGCAAAGATTCACGAGATAATCCATCTGCTCGGCATTAAAGAAACGGTACGGCGTTTGCGGTATGCAGCAGAGCATGTGGCGATGGGCTAGAAGGAGGGGCGGAACCAGGGGGATGTAGTGGCGAGGAGGAGCGGCATGCGCTGGGCGAAAAGGCGTTAAAAGAGGAAAGATAAAATTTTCAGGAGTAATCAATGGAAGAGCGGCAGGAAGTGGACATTCGAGAGCTGAATGAGCGGATAGCGAAGGAGGCATCGTTTTTGGACATGGTGACGATGGAGATGGGGCGCGTGGTGGTGGGTCAGCGCCACCTGGTGGAGTCGTTACTGATAGGGATGTTGGCCGATGGGCATGTGCTGCTGGAGGGCGTGCCGGGGTTGGCTAAGACGCTGGCGATAAGCACGCTGTCGAAGATAGTGCAGGCGAAATTTGCGAGGGTGCAGTTCACGCCGGATCTACTGCCGGCCGATTTGATTGGCACGATGATATACAGCCAGAAGTCGGAGGTGTTCGAGGTGAAGCGGGGGCCGATATTTGCGAATTTTGTGCTGGCTGATGAGATTAACCGTGCACCGGCGAAGGTGCAGAGCGCACTGCTGCAGGCGATGCAGGAGCGAGAGGTGACGATAGGGGATACGACCTACGCACTGCCGAAGCCCTTTTTGGTGATGGCAACGCAGAATCCGATAGAGCAGGAGGGAACCTACCCGCTGCCCGAGGCGCAGGTGGATAGGTTCATGCTGAAGGTGGCGTTGGATTACCCCTCCAAGGAGGAGGAGCAGCAGATAGTAAAGCAGAACATCGGCGGGACATTCCCAACGGCGAATTCGGTGATTAAGCCGGAGGATATAGAGCGTGCGCGCAGCGTGGTGCGGGATGTGTATCTTGACGAGAAAATTGCGCGCTACATTGTAGATATAGTGTTCGCCACGCGAAGGCCTGAGGAGTACGGTATGGGAGAGTACAAGGCGATGATAGGCTTTGGCGGGTCGCCGCGTGCCAGCATAGGGCTGGCGATGGCATCGAAGGCGTACGCATTCATAAAGCGGAGAGGATACGTGGTGCCGGAGGATGTGCGTGCGGTATGCTACGATGTGCTACGGCATAGGATAGGCCTCACCTACGAGGCGGAGGCGGAGAATATCGGCTCGGAGGATATCATCACCGAGGTGCTCAATAAGGTAGAGGTGCCGTAGTAGTAAGGTTTGCGGCGGAGGTAGGTTTGGTGCGAAAAGGAGATTAGAGTGTGAAAAGGACAGAGAACGAAGAGTCGCGGGAGCTGTTGCGACGGCTTCGCCGTATTGAGATACGGGCGCGGGGGCTGTCGCACCAGATATTCGCGGGGGAGTACCACAGCGCCTTTAAGGGGCAGGGGATGGCGTTCAGCGAGGTGCGTGAGTATCGCTACGGAGACGATGTGCGCAGCATCGATTGGAACGTGACGGCGCGCCTTACGACACCGCATATAAAGGTATTTGAAGAGGAACGCGAGCAGACGGTGATGCTGCTGGTGGACGTGAGCGGGTCGCGGCAATTCGGGACGCAGGCACTGTCGAAGAAGAACGTTATGACGGAGGTGGCGGCAGTGCTGGCCTTTTCCGCGATACAGAATAACGATAAGATAGGCGTGGTGCTGTTTAGCGATAAGATAGAGCTATTTATACCGCCGAAGAAGGGGCGAAAGCATATACTGCGCGTGATATGGGATTTGATGAGCTTTCAGCCGGAGAGCCAAAAGACGGATGTGGGTATGGCGATGCGCTACCTGACCAACGTGATAAAGAAGCGTTGCACAGCGTTCGTGTTGAGCGATTTCATTGACTTTGATGGCGAGGGCTCGCCGCGGTTTGAGAGCGCGCTGCGGATAGCGTCATCGCGGCATGACGTGGTGGCGCTGCGGGTGTACGACCCGCGAGAGGCGGAGCTTCCGAAGGCGGGGGTGATGCGGATGGTAGATGGGGAGACAGGTGAGACCCTGTGGGTAAACACGTCGAGTAGGAGCGTGCGGGAGGCATTCGCCCAGGGGTGGGCGGAGCGAACGCAGCTACTGAAGCGGGTATGCTCCAAAGCTGGAGTAGATTTAGCTGAGCTGAGTACAGTGGAGGACTACGTGCCGCCGTTGATACAGCTGTTTAAGCGGAGGGGGTAAGAGAGCCATGGTAGGAAAGTTGCGCAGAGACGTACTGCTATTAGCGTTGGGATTGCTGCTTTCGGTGGCCGCGAAGGGGCAGGCCACGATTACTACCCGACTGTCGCGCGATAGCGCATTGCTGGGAGACACGGTGGGCTACAGCGTGATGGCGCGGGGCGGGGGAGGCGCTGAGATATTTTTTGTGGAGCTGCCCGACACCATTGCGGGTGGCGGCGAGCTATGGGAGGCGCCACGGATCGACACGTTGGTGAATAGTGCGCAAGAGGTAGCCCTTCGCTTGCATATGGTAGTGACGAGCTACGATAGCGGCACAGTGGTTTTGCCGCGCTTTGGCGTGCTGGTGCGCCATGCGGGGGTGCTTGATACCCTATTCAGTGAGCCTAAGGATCTTTACTTTTACCCAGCGCCGCGGGAGGCGGAGACAGCGGATATAAAGGATATTAGAGGACCTCTGAGACAACGCATAACGTTTGGAGAGGTGTGGCCATGGCTGCTTGGGGTACTTGTGTTGGCCGCATTGATTGTAGGGGTGGTTATGTACCGGCGGTACATGCGCAAAAGGGAGATAGTGGAGGCAAAGCGGCGCTTGGTGCCCCCCGATGAGTTGGCACTGGATAGGCTGCGTCGGTTGCGCGAGGGGGAGGCGTGGCGTACGTTGGGGCTAAAGGAGTTCTACACTGAGCTAACCGATACGCTGCGAGAGTTCTTAGCGGCGGAGTTCGGAATTCGCACGATGGAGTGTACAACGACCAAAATAGTCAACGATTTACGATCCGATAGTCGCTGCAAGCGGGAGTGGATCAAGGAGATAGATGGTATATTGCAACTGGCAGATTTAACGAAGTTTGCTCGCTTTGCGCCCACGGAGCAGGATTGTCTCTATTCGATTGGCACCACGGAGGTGCTGGTGCGGGAGGTGCACGCCGTGCTGCATGCAGGGGAACGAGAGGAGGATGAAGACGCAGAGGGTGAAGGCGCAGCGCAGCCTGAGCCGGGGGATGCGGCAAGAGGAACAGAGAGCGAAGCGGAGAAGGCGCAGCGGAATGCGGAACGCTATGGGCCGCGCCGTGGGGAAGGGGTGTCATCAACCCCGTTGGAACGGAGGGAAGAGTAATGTTTTCAGGAATAGAGTTTGCCGATAAGTGGGTGCTGTGGCTGTTGCTGCTTATACCGTTGCTGGTGGCGTGGTACGTGTGGCGAGATCGCGACAAGAAGAACGCTGTACGTTTCTCGTCCTTTGCGTTACTTCGGACGGTGCCAACAAGCCGGTACAACTGGATGCGCCACGCGCTGTTTGGGGTGCGTATGGTAGGGCTGTTCTTCCTAATTGTAGCGTTGGCACGTCCGCAGTCGTTCCGTAGCGAGAGGAGTTCTACGACGGATGGTATAGACATTGTGATGTCACTTGATGTGTCGGCGAGTATGCTGGCGCGGGATTTCACGCCGGATCGTTTGGAGGCATCAAAGACGATAGGTTCGCAGTTTATCTCAGGGCGACCGAACGATAGGATAGGGATAGTGATGTTCGCCGCGGAAGCGTACACGATGTGTCCATTGACAATAGACCACGCCACGGCAATCAATCAGCTACAGCAGGCGCAGTCGGGGGTGCTGGAGGATGGCACTGCGATAGGGTCAGGGCTTGCGATGGCGGTGTCGCGCCTCGCGGAGAGCGATGCGAAGAGCCGAGTAGTTATTCTTCTGACGGACGGTGTGAACAATTCGGGTGAGGTGGCACCGTTAACAGCGGCTGAGATTGCCAAGACGCTTGGCGTGCGAGTATACGCTGTTGGGGTGGGGTCGCAGGGTACTGCGCCGTATCCGGTGCAAACGCCTTTCGGGATTCGCTACCAAAACATGGCCGTGGAGATAGATGAGGCGTTGCTGGAACGGGTGGCGGACATGACGGGAGGAAAGTACTTTAGGGCAACGGACAACAATGCGCTCAAAGAGGTGTACGCGGAGATAGACCAGCTCGAGAAGTCGAAGATACAGGTTAACGATCGGACGCAGAAGGAGGAGGAGTATTGGAAGTTTGGTGTTTGGGCGTTGCTGCTGCTTGCGGGTGAGATGATGGTGCGGAGGTTGTTGGTACAAGAGTTGCCGTAGAGAAGAGGAGGGCGGAAGAAGATGTATAGGTTTGCCAATGTAGAGGTGCTGTGGTGGTTGCTGGGTGTGGTGGCGTTATTGCTGCTGCTGCTGGCGTACCGTTGGCGGCGGCGGCGGCGCAGCGAGGCGTTTGCCGCGAGGCAGATGCACGGGTTGCTGATGCCCCATGTGTCGGTGGTGCGATTTTGGGTGCGATCCACGTTCTTTTTGCTGGGTGTGAGCGCATTGATAATAGGGTTGGCGAGGCCTCAGTTCGGCACGCGCCAGGTGAAGACGAAGCGCGAGGGGGTTGAGATTATGCTGGTGCTGGATGTGTCGAATAGTATGAATGCGCAGGATGTGAAGCCGAGTCGGTTGGAGCGGGCGAAGCTAGAGATATCGAAGCTACTTGAGCGGATGCGTCAGGATCGGATAGGGTTAGTGCTGTTTGCAGGGCGGTCGTACGTGCAGCTGCCGATAACGAACGACTATACGACGGCGCGGATGTTCCTCTCATCGGTGAACACGGGTTTGATTCTAGAGCAAGGGACGGCGTTGGGCGAGGCGTTGGAGCTTGCGAGTCGGTCATTTTCGCCAATAGAGTCGGTAGGGAAGGCGATTATTGTGATTTCTGATGGGGAGAACCATGAGGACGACCCCGTATCGGTGGCGCAGAAGATAGCGGAGCGAGGGATACGTATCTATACGGTGGGGATGGGGTCGGGTAATGGGGTGCCAATACCCGAGTCAGGAGGGGGTTTAAAAAAAGACGCAGATGGGAATGTGGTGCTGACGCACCTTGATGAGGCGACGTTACAGCGCGTGGCCGAAGCTGGCAAAGGGGTGTACATGCGTGCAACGAATGGGAGCTCTGGCTATGCACCGATACTGCGTGAGATTGACGAGATGCAGAAGTCTGAGTTTGAGGACGTGGTGTACGCGAGTTACCGAGAGCAGTACCAACTCTTTTTCTTGATAGCATTGGTGTGTTTCGTGCTGTCCACGGTAATTCTGGAGCGTAAGAACCCATGGATCAGCGTAGAACGGCTGTATAGATCAGTGAGAGGAGAAGCGTAGGCGATGAGAAGGGAAATAAAGATATTGTGTAGTGTCGTTTTGCTGGCTCTATTGCCAATGGCGGTGACGTTTGGCCAGAGCGCAGCGGGGCATGTTCGCAAGGGGAATCGGACGTATAAGAGGGGGGAGTATAAAGATGCGGAGCTAGAGTATCGGAAGGCACTTGATTTAGACTCTACGTCCACGAAGGCGCGGTATAATTTGGCGGCATCGTTGTATAAGCAGGAACGCTACGATGAGGCAGGACAGCGGTATGTCACATTGGCGGAGGAGCAAGGCGTGAAAGAGGAGTTAGGACGGGATGCGATGTACAATGCGGCGAATGCCCTGTTCAAGAGCGAAAAGTACGACAAGAGCGCTGAGCTATACAAGCAGGTGCTGCGTGCGAATCCAAGAGATGAACAAGCGAGGTACAACCTGTCAGAGGCGTTGCGTAGGTTAAAAAAGCAGCAGGAGCAACAAAAGCAGCAACAGAACCAACAGCAGCAAGACCAACAGCAAAATCAGGACAAAAAGGATCAGCAGAAGGATCAAGAGAACAAGGATGGCAAGAGCGATCAGCAGAAGCAAAATGATGAACAGCAGAGCCAAGGAAATCAGCCTAAAGATGAGAAACAGCCTCAGGCGAATGGGCAGCAGGCGGAACGTCCGATGAGCGAGGAGGAGGCGAAGCAAATACTGCAAGCGTTAGAAAAGCAGCAGGGAAAGGCGGCAGAGAAAGTGCGGAAGGCGAACCAAAAGGGCGGAAGGCCGCGGAAGCCTGAAAAGGATTGGTAAAAAAAGATATTGGACGTAGAGGGAATGGCGATGTCAATGGGAAAAGAGTTGCAGCGTTGGGTCTTTGGAGGGCTTTCAATACTACTAGCTACGTTGATGGTGGGAGTGGCGCGTGGCCAGGAGATAGAGGTACAAGCTCCGCAATCGCTATACGAAGGTCAGCAGTTCCAGGTGACGTTTGTACTGCCAGGGAAGCCCAAGGAGTTCCATCCGCCAGAGTGGGGTAAAGTGAAGATGCTATTTGGACCTGCGGTAGGGTCAACCCGGCAGATGACAGTGATAAATGGGAAGGTAAGTCAGTCGACATCGTACACGTATAGCTACGTGTGCAGGGCTGATGAGGCGGGAGATCTAACGATAGGCGCTGCGCGGGCAGAGATGGAAAAGGGAAGAATAACGAGTGAACCCTTTGTGATAAGCGTTCTGTCCACAGGGGCATCGGCAACGCCGGGCGGTGGTGGAGATGTGAATGGCGACGATGCGCAGGGGCAAGGCTCAAATCGTAATACGACGGCGGGGAAAGATGCTTTTGTTACGCTGGAGCTAAACAAAAGCGAAGCGTACGTTGGACAGGCGGTGCTGGCGACAGTTAAGATATATACCCGATTAGACTTGGTAGGGTTTGATGACATCAAGTTCCCAAGTTTTGATGGTTTTTGGGTAAAGGAGATACCAACGCCCGCGCAGGTGAGCTTTAGCCGAACAGTGATGGATGGGAAGGAGTACAACGTGGGGGTGCTGCGTTCCTATTTACTCTACCCACAGAAGGCAGGCGTACAAAAACTAGATGGGCTGGAGGCGGTGGTGCAGTACAGGGTGCGGGAGCGGACGCGTTCGTTTTTTGAGGAGTTTATGGGGAGCTATTCAACCTCGTCCATTGCCCTGCGTGGGGCCACGAAGCAGTTGAATGTTAAAGCACTTCCTGTCGAGGGTAAACCGAGCGGTTTTGCGGGGGCTGTAGGGAAGTTTTCAGCGAGCTCAACAGTGGATAAAGAGGAGCTGGAGACGAATGATGCGGTAACCTACACAATAACCGTGGAGGGAGTGGGTAATATGCATGCGCTCGTGAAGCCCGATATCGCATTTCCGAACACTGTGGAGGCGTACGACCCCGTGGTGAAGGAGAACTACTCCGTGAAGGGTGCCGACCAGACGGGGCGTATAACGTATGAGTACGTACTGATACCGCGTGCGCCAGGCGATGTGGTGATACCTGAATATGATTACAGCTATTTTAACCCATCAAGCGGTAAATACGAGACGTCAAGGGTAAAGGGGTATACGCTACATGTTACGCCGGGGCAGGGTGGTGGCGCACCGGTAATGGTGAGTGGAGGTGGCAGCAAAGAGGACGTACAGGTGCTAGGGAACGACATACGACACATCCATTCAACGCGTGGAAAGCTGTACACGAAGGGAGAGAGCTTCACGGGAGGCATGTTCTACTTATGGTGGATAGTCCTGCTAGTGCTGGCGACTCTTGGCACATGGGTGTACTTGTCGAAGAAGCAACGCATGGAAGCCGATGGGGAGCTGCTTCGGGATAAGCGTGCGAGCGGGCTGGCAAAGAAGCGTTTGCGCCGTGCGAAGGAACTGATGGATAGAGGAGACGAGGGATTCTATGCAGAGTTGCTGCGAGCGCTTTGGGGCTACCTAGGCGATAAGCTCCATTTGGAGCAGCACGAGCTAAGCTCCGAAAGCGTAGGTGAGTCGTTACGCATCCGTGGGGTACCAGAGGAGCAGGTGACAGCGGTGCACGACGCGATAGCGGAGTGCGAGTATGCTCGGTACGGAGTGAGAGACGATGCTGCAAAAACGCACGAGAGCTACGAGCGAGCGTTGGCGGTTATCAGTGGGCTTGATGCATGGTTGAAAAGAGGTGGAAGCCGTAGGCAAAAGAAGGGGAAGTAAATGAAAGAGATGAAAGGGGTGTCGGTGATGCTGCGAGGGGTATGCTTTCTGGTAGCCATGGCTATGGGCATTGCGACGGCGCATGGCGAGGGGGAAGATGCTTTTCTGTTAGGCAATAAGTTCTACGAGCGCGGTCAATACGACAGTGCAGCGATGGTGTATGAGGCGATACTCACGAGTGGGCAGTACAATGCAGAGGTATACTATAACCTTGGGAATGCGTACTACCGCCAGGCGCAGTACGCAAAGGCGATACTGAACTATGAGCGAGCGCTGAAGGTTAATCCGAACCATGAGGATGCAGAGGCGAATTTAGCGTTGGCGCGTACGTATGCACAGGATAGGCTGACGGTGCCGGTGCAGTGGCCTATAGTGCGTTGGTTCAAGGGGATCCCGCTATGGTTTACTGAGGCGGGGTGGGGTTGGATTTCTTTGGTGTGCTTCACGTTGGTGGCGGTAGTGCTAGTACTATTTAGGTTCTACGTGGGACGAAATCGCTGGGTGCTGGCGGGAGTGTGCGGGTTGCTATTGCTGGCGGTAGGAGTAATGTCGTTTTCGTTTTCACGAAGACATCGTGCGTTGATAAATAGGCCAGAGTCGGCGATAGTTATGCAATCGGTGGTGTCGGTGAAGAGTTCTCCGGACGCAGCGTCTAAAGATCTTTTTTTGCTACATGCGGGTACAAAGGTGCAGCTGCGGGAGCGCATAGGCGGCTGGTGGGAGGTGGAGATTCCCGATGGGGCAAGGGGGTGGGTGAAGGAGGAAACGATAGAGGGGATATAGCTAGGTTAGTAAAAAGTGGAGGGGCGAACCATTCGGTTCGCCCCTCCACTTTTTCGGTCATGTTAGAAAGGAAGATGCGGTTGTTCGTCCGCTGCGGTACTGCCCTCTTACTTCATACGTTTTTAGTAAAGACCAAGAGCATCGTCCCCTACAGCTCAATAATCCTGCATTCGGTTCTTCTATTCGCGGCGCGCCCCTTCTCGCTGGCGTTGTCGGCGGCAGGGCGCGTTTGCCCATATCCCACGCACTGTATGCGCGAGGGCGAGATGCCGGTATCAACGATATAGCGCTTTACGCTCCGCGCTCGCCTCTCGGAGAGGTCAAGGTTGTAGCTAGGTGTACCCGAGTTATCGGTATGCCCCTCAATTTGAATTCTCATGCGAGGGTAGCGGCGCATGGTGGAAACAAGCCTATTCAGTTCGTGGTACGATTCCTTCGCCAACGTGTCGGAGTCAAGCTCAAAGAAGACATTGCGCAGCGTTATCGTATTGCCAACCTTGATGGGGATCATCTCGAAGCGAAGCTGTAGCGGAGCGGTAGCATCGTGCATGGCCTTAAAATCAAAATGCTCTGAGTGGTCAAGGTAGCCATCGTGCGAGGCGAAGAGACCGTAGCGTTCGCCCATGGGGAGGCATACAAGGAAAACCCCGTTGGCATCGGCGATGGGCGACATGAGCGTGTCGCCCGTGGTGAGCGCAATGAGTTGGCACTCGGCGGGGACAAAGTTTTTGGTTTGCTGATCCACAGCCTTCGCCCTAACGTAGGAGACTGGTGTTGGGCGCAGCGAGTCGGGGAGTTCAAAGGTATAGAGGTCTAGGCCCCACTCGCTACGCCGGTTGGAAGCGTAGTAGGCATTCTTGGCGCGAGGCGAGACAATGAGGCCGATGTCATCGTAGGGGGTGTTGATAGGGTAGCCGAGGTTTTGGGGCGTAGTCCATCCCTTCTTTCCCTTTCTACGGCTCATGAAAATATCCTGAAGGCCAATGGTGGGGTGCCAATTGCTGGAGAAGTAAAGCGTTTGGTTGTCAAAATGGATGAATGGACATTGCTCATCTCCGGGGGTGTTGATGGTGTCACCGAGGTTTTCGGGGGTTGTCCATCGCCCTTCGGGGAGTAAGGTGGTGCGCCAAATGTCGTAGCCCCCCTTGCCGCCGCTGCGGTTGCTCGTGAAGTAGAGGGTGTGGCCGTCGGAAGAGATGGAGGGTTGCTTATCGCTGCTATTCGTGAGATTTACTGGGGCGGGCAGCGCGCGAGGGCGAGACCATTCACCGCTATCGTTCTTATCGGAGTAGTATATATTACATTGGCCCTGGCATTTGGTAAAATACATCCGCTTACCGTCTGCCGTGATGGATTGTGCCCCCTCGTTGGCATCGGACGATGTGACGGGGTCACCGATGGGCTCAGCAACGTTCCATGCCGAGTCGAGTGCAACACGATGGGTGATGTAGAGGTCTTCCTGCATGTAGTCACGATTGCGAGAAATAGGCATTCCGGGGAGGGGCATAAGCTTGGTAAAGGTAAGCGTGAATTCATCGGCACTTAGCGATGGGAAGTAGGCATCGTGGATGCTATTTACCGTTGTTGGGAGCGGTTTAGGAGCTATTTTCACAGGGTGGGCCACAGCGTAGCGGGCGAACTGCGCACTGCGTAACATTTGTTCTGCCTGCATTTTCCGGTAGGGGGGTACGGCTTTGCGGGAGAGGTAACGTTCAAGCTGGATAATTGCCTGCTCGTGCATGCCGGCCTTCAGCGCGCAGCGCCCTGCAAAGAGTCGTGTTAGCGCGAAGAAACTTGAGTCGATTGCATTGGCAGCTAAATTCAGCTCGAAGGCCTTAGAGTAGTTGCCCAGCTGTTCATGGACTTGCGCCTCGAGTAGGTAAGCCTCAATGAATTGGCTATCCGCCCGCTTAGCGCGGGAAAGGTTGTTAAGTGCAGCACCGTAATCGCCAAGTTCAAAGGCGGTTACAGCTTCCTTATAGTTCTCTATCGCTCGCCTGCTTGTGGTGGAGTATTTCCTATTAGGCTGCCCATTCGCCACTGTCCACGCAGTGGTAAATGCCATTAGCAGCACTATGAACCTTATCGTGTTTCGCATCGCATTTTTTCTGCTCGTCCCGATTGCGAAGGTACAAAATCTGCTGCGAAAGGCGAAGGATTTAATCAGAACCGTTAATGCATGTGCGTGCGCAGCGAATTGTCTAATGATTGTCAAAGGTCCCCGACTTGAGGTACAGTCAACAAACGGTAAGCTTTTTTGTTTTCTAACGGTAGAAGTATAGAGTTTATGGGAGCAAAATTGCATTTTACGAAGATGCACGGTGCGGGCAACGATTTTATAGTTGTAGAGCCAGTTGCAGCATCGTTCCTAAACCATAATTTCGCAATAGAGGAGAGGCAAGAGCTCATTCGAAGCGTATGCAATAGGCATTTCGGGGTAGGGGCTGATGGGTTTATGCTGGTCGCATCGGAGCGACACGGGGAAGTGTCAATGGAGTACTACAACGCAGATGGACATCCAGCCTCGTTTTGTGGCAATGGGGCGAGGTGCGTAGCCCGATACGCCGTGGAGCATGGGTGGACCGAGAGTGAAGGGGTAATACACTCCCCCGTAGGGGATGTCTCCTTTCGTATACTGCCGAGCGGTGATGTCGCCATCCACATGCCAAATGCCGCCCAGCCGCGCTTTGATGTGCAACTCGGAGGTTATCTTGTGGACACTGGTGTACCACATTTTGTGAAAGAGGAACGTTTTTCTGACGATGAGGCATTTTGCGCATGGGCAAAGCCGCTGCGATGGGGTGTGCAGGGAGAGTTAGGAGGGGTGAATGTCAATGCGTATTACGTTGAAGAAGGGGAGGTTCACCTACGCACCTACGAGCGGGGCGTGGAGGGGGAGACGCTTGCGTGCGGCACGGGGGCGGTGGCCACGGCGCTATCCATTGCAGTAGGCAGCGGGGAGGCTGAGGGAAGCGTAACGCTTTACCCTAGAGGAGGAAGGCTCGAGGTGGCGTATGCATTGGGCACTGACGGTAAAAATTTTGAACGCATTTGGCTCTCGGGCGGTGCGGAGCGCATCGCGGAGGGCGATTTTTATTACAGGAAAGGTAAATAACAACGATAGAAATGAGTGTGAAAGGAAGTAGTATCCCTGCGTGGCTGGTGGTCGTGCTATCTGTAGTGTGCGGCATTGGGGGTGGGTACGCAGCGGTGCGAATGCAGCCCAAGGCGTTGCAAACGGAGATGGGAGGCACAACCAACGATGAGATAATCCAGCGGGCGGCTGCTCCTGCCGGGGGGCGGGCAGCCCATGCAGGGGCGTTGCCCTATTTTGTTGATGCAGCGGCGAAGGCTTCGCCCGCGGTGGTGCATGTGCGCGTGCTGGGGGTGGTGGAGCGTGAAAGCCCGTACAGAGGCTCCATCCTTGAATTCTTTTTCGGCGTTCAGCCCAATGTGCAGCAGCAGGTGCAGGTTTCAGGGTCCGGGGCGGTGATTAGCGCGGATGGGTATATCGTAACCAACTTCCACGTGGTGAAGAATGCGCGCGCCATAGAGGCCTCATTGCCCGACAAGCGCAGCTTCGGGGCAAGAGTGGTGGCAGTAGACCCTGCAACGGACCTCGCGTTGCTAAAAGTAGAGTCTGATAAGCCCCTGCCGTACATTGAGTTTGGCAACTCCGATAGCCTACGGGTGGGGGAGTGGGTGCTCGCGATAGGGAATCCCTTTGATTTGGAGACAACCGTCACCGCGGGCATCGTGAGCGCAACAGCGCGTAATATCAACACGCAGAGCGGTAAGGTCTCGATTGAGTCGCTTATACAGGTGGACGCCGCCGTAAACATGGGCAACAGCGGGGGGCCGTTGGTTGACCTTGATGGGCGTCTCGTCGGGATTAACACGGCCATCGCTTCGCCTACGGGGGCCTTCGCGGGGTATGCCTTTAGCATTCCGGAGTCCATCGTGACAAAATTCGTGGACGACGTGAAGAAGTACGGAGAGGTTCGGCACGTTGTTTTAGGCGTAAATATAACCAACTTGAATTCACAGCTTGCCGATAAGTACGCTAACGGCGACACGCATGGCGTATTGGTGGCGGGGGTCTACCAGAATGGGCCGGCTGATCGGGCGGGCATACAAGTTACGGATATAATACGATCTGTGAATGGGCGCAGCGTCAACTCGGTTACAGAGCTACAGGGGGAGATTAGCCGTTTGGCCCCGGGCGATACAGCTGATATTGTCATTCTGCGCAATGGGCGAGAGGGTACGTTAAAAGTGCAATTCTAGAAGGATGTAAAGCAAAACGAGCGGCGGCAACACCTTTACAAAGTGTTGCCGCCGCTCGTTTTTTTCAGTTACCCCTTACTGATTCTCTGTTCCCTTAATGCCCGCCGAAGCCCATTGCTTTAGCTCGCCATTGTCGAGGTAAAGAAGCACGCACTCAATTCCATCGGTTCCCTCTACTAGTGCTATAGACTTTTCAGGGCCTAGCACCATCATGGCGGTGGCTAATGCGTCGGCAATGGCGCACGTACCAGCCACCACCGTTGCGCTCAGTAGGTTGTTACGCTCCGGCATTCCTGTAGTGGGATTGATGGTATGGCCCCATTCCTTCCCATTGGACTCTTGGAATTCTCTGTAGTTGCCTGATGTGGCAATGCCACCGCTGTCGAGCGTAAAGGTAGTGATGAGCTTTTCGCCAGGCATGTTGCCTTTTTCAGGGGCATCAATGCCTAATCGCCATGCATCGCCCCGTGGGCTGCTGCCGTAGGTGGCGATTTCACCGCCCACCTCCACCATAGCGGCGGTGCAGCCGTGCTGCTGCAGCGTCGCTGCGATACGGTCGGAAGCATAGCCCTTGGCCATGGCGTTGAGCGTTAGCTCCACGCGTGGGTCATCCTTGAACACCGTGTCGCCATTTACGCGGATATGTTTGTAGTCCGTGTAGGTACGTGCGGCGGCAAGAGCTGCGGTATCCACCGCTTTGAATGGGTCTGCCCCGAAGCCCCACAGCCGCGCCAAGGCTCCAACTGTGGGGTCGTAGGCTCCCTGAGTCAGCTCACTCATACGCTGAGAGAGGGAGAGGAGGGCAGCAAACTCAGCGTTGACAACGTACTCCTTAGCGCGGTTAAAACGAGATATTACGGTGCTGCTGTCGTAGATAGAGAACAGGTTGTTCACTGCGCCAAAGGTTGAGTCTATGGTGTGTTGCACAACAGAATCCGCCATTGAAGAGGCAACGGTGATGCTGTAGTACGTACCTAGAGCTTTACCAGCAAAGTGGCTATACTTCACGTTTCCATTGGAGGAACAGCCCACGAATGCCAAAAGAACGCTAGCAATACAAATGGCCAATAGCGGGTGTGTATAATCTTTACTGCGCATCGTGTTTAATGTTAAAGGGTACTAAAATCGGATTGTGGTCGGAGTAGTCGCACGGAACGACCATGTAGTCAAGCGCGGAGAGAGAGTCGGAGTGCAGAATGTAGTCGATCCGAAAGGAGGGGAATATGTCCTTATAGGTAGACCCGAATCCGTCCCCGGCCTCCTGGAAGGCATCACGTAGGTCGCCCCGCATGTGGCGGTAGGTAAACGAGATAGGGGAGTCGTTGAAATCGCCACACACGATGACAGGGTATGGCGATCTATCGATGTGCGCCCGCACCTGCAACACCTGCACCGCACGCTTCTCCACCGCTTCGCGTATTCGGGTGAACAAATCTATAACCTCGCCCATGCGCTCTTTACCCTTACGGAAATCGGGATTTTTGATGAATTCAAGGTTCCGCCTATTGAGACGATACGACTGGAGATGGGTGTTGTAAACCCTAATGGTATCATTTCCGATTAGCAAATCCGTAAAGATAGAGGCGTTGGCCGACCCTTCAAAGTGGATTTCTCCGCTCGCTACGATGGGGAAACGCGAGAAAGTGGCAATGCCAAATCCTGAGTTGCTCGTGGTGGAGATGTAGTGAATGTGGGCGGTGTCGCCGAAGAGGATGCGTGCGTCCTCCTCGGTGAAATCTTTCGTATTCGTGTAGAATTCCTGCAAACAGAGAATGTCAACACGGGATTTATGGGTAAGCTCCTCGATGGAGTCCATGGTGGGCGGTTTATTGCTCCAGGAGTAGAGGCGAAAGAGGTTGACATTCATACTCATCACCGTGAATTCCCGGTCGCCGTTGTAGGGGGGGGAGGGGAGTCTGAAGCGAAAGAAATTCATCATGAGCGGAATGCCCGCGACGAGTACTACCCCTGAAATAAGAACCCACCACTTCCACCGAATGATCCACAGCACCAAAAAGACGAGGTTAATGGCGAGCAGCATGGGGTAAATGACCCCGAAGGCCGCCAGCGGCCAAAAATCTGCTGGGTTTACGAAGGGGGCGGCGTAGCTTAGGAGCAGCATTGAGGCCGCTAAGCTGTTGATGACGATAATTATGATTCTGACAATTTTTCGCAATCGTTTCATCAACGCCTATGGTTAAAGAGGTATTCCTTCTCCTCGGTGGTTAACGCCCCGTAGCCGCCCTTGGCAAGCTTGTCAAGGATGGCCTTGAGCTGCTTCTCATCTTGCTCTTGCTGCTGCGAAGCCGGGTTCTGAGATGAAGATGTCGCGTTCGCATACTGCTTACGCTTCCGATTCGCACTGCCTTTCCCTTTGAAAGAAAACATTTGGTGTGTACGTTGGTGCGGTCGTTTTTGGCTTCTTATGCCTCTAAAGTACCGCATGGCTGGTCCGTAGAGCAAGCCGAAGGCTGCGCCTCCGATATGCGCAATGTGTCCGCCGGCATTGGCACCCGTAACGCTCAGCAGGTCAATGGCTACCACAATGATGGCGAAGTAGCGCAGCTCGAGCCCTACTAACGCCCAAATGTATACCTTCTCTCGCGGCCTCTGCATGGTGATGGCTAGCATTACGGCCATTGCTGACCCCGATGCCCCAAGGATATAGGATATTGAGGCTGCTCCGTGGAAGTATGGAAACACTGCGTAGGCAAGCATGCAGAGCAGATTCCCGATAATGCCTCCGAGGAGGTACACCCGCAGCAGTTCCCGCGCCGAGTAGTGTTGCAGGAATAGGCGACCGAAGAACCATAGCCATATCATATTGAAAAGGATGTGCCATACCCCTTCGTGGAAAAAGATGGAGGTTACCAAGGTCCACGGTGCTAAAAGCAGACGGGAGAAATCGGTGGGCATGGCGAGCAGCCGAAACGGCACGCCTGAGGCAGAACCAAAGAGAATCAGCGATTTGTCAACAATATTGTAGACTAAAAAAATGGCAAGGTTAATGCCGATAAGCCATACCAGCATGGGCGGAAAATTATTTTTCCTCGCCCATGAGTTCACCTTATACGTAGTATTGTCGAATAGAGCCATTGCGTTTCCAGTAGCGTAGGAGTAGATAGCCGAAGAGCATGCCGCCGACGTGCGCAAAGTGCGCCACACCGCTGCCCGGCTGCATAAATCCCAGGTAAACCTCGATAAGACCAAATATAATTACAAACCACTTCGCCTTGATGGGTATCGGAGGGATGAGCAGAAAAATCCGCACGTTGGGGAATAGCACCCCAAAGGCCAACAGAATTCCATAGACCGCGCCAGATGCGCCTACGGTCGGTATATCCATCACCCGATGGATGCACTGGTACATAATGGTGCCACCCGTGGAGGCATCCGTAACGGTGCTCGCCGGTACGTTTAGCATGTTGGGAAAGTAGTTATCCATGAAGGCTGCGAATGCCTCGGGGGAAAAGTTTAGCATCACCTCATTGGCGGCGCGCTGCATGGGGTAAATTTGTAGGAACAGAACGAATAGATGCAGCGACATAGCTCCTAGGCCCGTGAAGAGGTAGTAGAACAGGAAGCGTTTGCTGCCGAACGCATGCTCCAGCGTGCGGCCGAACATCCACAGGGCAAACATGTTAAAGAACAGGTGCGATAGGCCCGAGTGCATAAACATGTAGGTGACGAGCTGCCATGGCCTAAAGTATGCGCTCTCAGGGTAGTGCAGCCCCAGGAGTTCAATGAGGTCAAAGTGGAATACGCGACCGGCCGTATAGGTGGCGACCAGCATGACCACGTTGATGATTATTAAATTGCTCATCACGGGCGTCTGGCGCATGAAATTCGGTTGACTAGAAGTGAAGCTTGACATCTGTTTTGTTTTCTATTTGGATGCAGCAGAGGCGAAAAGATCCTTCACCCCATCCTCGTTGAGCAGTATATACGTTGGGGAGCCGAGCGGGTCAATGGCGGGCGCATGGCAGGCGAAGAGTTCGTGGAGCAGCGTCTGTAGCTGTTGCTCCGCGAGGGACTGCGACCTACCAATGGCAGCGGCAAAGGCCAAGTGCTTCAGGTAGGCATCATGCGCCTCGGCGTGTGCCGATTCGTTGGTTGAGTGGTCGGTATCTAACATTTCTACTACAAGATCGGCACACTTATCGGGTGATAGCCAGTGGGGTATTGCGAGCAGGGATAGGGTAGAGGTTGCATCCTGCTGCTGCACGGCAAAGCCCAACTTTTGCGCCTCTGGAATGAAGTCTTGCAGCACGGCGCGTTGGGTGGCGTTAAGGGGAATGCTAATCGGCATGGCAAGGCGTTGCGAAACGCCATGCTGAGGCGCCGCCGCGCAGAGCTGCTCGTAGAGAATACGGGCGTGCGCCCTATGCTGATCCACGATGGCAACGAGCCCCTCGCCCATTGGGGTTACGATGTAGTGGTCTGCAAGCTGGAAAGCCTTGCTAAGGGCGGCTTGCGATGAAAGCGAGGGCGGCTGCGAAAGGCTGTTCATCTGCGAAGGAATGGCTCTGCGCATACCTTCATCCCCCGTCGGTTTTGCCGTATTGGGCATTCGCCAAGGAGCATCAGCCAGCGCGCTCGCCGATTCCGTGCGTTCCTGCTCCGAGATAGAGAAAAAGGAGGAGGGCGGGAAGAAACTGCTAGAGGTGAGCGGCGGTGTGCTGAAATCTATCTGCGGCATGCCGCTATGCTTCCCGAGCACCTCCCGCACGGCGGAGTGCAGCAGCTGCCATATCACTTGGTCATTTTCAAATTTAATCTCCGTTTTCTGCGGGTGGATATTCACATCGATGGTAGCGGGGTCAACGGTGAAGAAAACGAAGAAGATAGGCATCATATCGGTGGCTATCAGCTTTTCGAATGCGGCGTAGATGGCCCTATTGAGGGCGGGGTTACGCATGAAGCGTGCGTTGACGAACAGGAACTGCTCCCCGGCTCTCCGCTTTGCCGCTTTGGGCGTTCCGATAAACCCCTCAATGTCCACAAGGTCGGTGTGAACGGTTATGGGGAGGAGGTTCTTTTCGAGCTTTTGCCCGAAGAGTGCGAGAATGCGCTCCTTGCGATTGGATACGTGTAGGTCGTATAGCACCGCGCTGTCGTGCGATAGGCGCATCGCCACCTGTGGGTTGGCTAGCGCAACACGTTGAAACTCACTGACAATGTGCTTTAGCTCCACAGAAGTACTTTTCAGGAAGCGCCGCCTCGCCGGTACATTGAAGAAGAGATTCCGCACAAAAAAGTTTGTACCAACAGGCGCAGCCACGGGGGTGTGGTCTAGTATCTTAGATGCAGCAAGCGTTACCTGCGTACCCATCTCATCCTCAGCGCGCCGCGTTATGAGCGTTACCTCAGCCACGGCGGCGATGGAGGCGAGAGCCTCTCCGCGGAAACCCATAGTGGCGATGGCACTAAGGTCGTACGCCTCATGAATTTTTGACGTAGCGTGGCGTTCAAAGCAGAGCCGGGCATCGGTATGCGACATACCCTGCCCGTTGTCCACCACCTGAATTCCCGCCTTCCCCGCGTCGAACGCATTGAGCTGTATCGCCGATGCACCCGCATCGATGCTATTTTCCAGCAGCTCCTTCACCACGGAGGCGGGGCGCTGCACCACCTCCCCCGCGGCGATTTGGTTCGCTACGCTGTCCGGCAAAAGGTTGATGATATCCGACATCTTCCTTTCTAGAGGCTCAAATAAACGTAGAACACCAGCACCAGCACGCCAAAAATGATTAGCGTTCGCACCCCCTGCGCCCGTCGCGGGGAGTGTAAGCGCTGGGCCCGCGCGGAGTCAAAGGCCATACGCATACGCACCTGCGCCAGCTCGCTTGTAGCGTCCGTTTGCTCGCCACGCTCTAGACGTGCAGCCTCTTCAAGCGCCCTGATACGCTCCTTGCGCGGATCGTAGTAGCGCGCCTTGAAGTCAAACTGCCTCGGTTTTCGGGTTGCAAAAGGACTATAAATTCCCATCTCTACTCCATTGAATCGTTTGCAAAGGTAGTGAATTTTCGTCTTCTCCCCCATGGGGCTTTCCCTATTGGCGATACGAAGCGTTACGCCTACTTGCGCTGCTAGTGCTGTACAGCTCTTCTTACGCCGCACCAATGCTAGTACAGCGTTCCTCGGTCTGTATCCTCATTCTCCAAGCTGCGTCGGGGTCGGTAATCATTCCCCGCCGAGAAGTAGTAGCTAACGGTAAGGCTCGCCTTCCAATGCTCATCCTGCTCCGTTGTCCTCTGCCACTGATACAAGTCAAAAACATCGTGGCTTACCGTTTCGTAGCTGACGGCCCTAAACATGTACTCCAATGCCAGGTAGATGCTCCACGAATCGTTACCCCAAAACCCCATTAATGAGGTTGATTCGTGATTCTTAGTGTACGAGCCCTGCGAGAGCGCGCTGTACGGGATAGAAACATCTCCCTGCGCGCCCCATCCCTGGTATTGAAACGAAATGCTCGCCCCCGCAGGGAAGGAGAAACCGGATGCCGCCTTCTCCTTAGTAAACTGGAATAGCGAGTAGCACGCCTTTGCGTATGGGCTAAGGGTAAGCCTATCATCTCCGAGGGGCTTAATGGATAGGCTGAGGCTCAGCTCGGCAAGCTGGGAGAATTGGCCGTTGTTTGCTTGCGTGACCATAGCCTTCCTCCCGCCAATGTCAGCCAGCCCATAGCCTACGTACCAAAATCTATGCGTGTACCCATACCTCGCGGCACTTCGGATGGCGATGTAAGCATTACGCCACATGTAGGAGAGCTGCGCCATGGCATCGTAGCTATTCTTCAGCATGGGATTGTTACGCCGGTATAAATCCTCCCGGATTTGAATAGTGGCTTCCGTGGTCTCCCCGAACTCCGGGATGTTGTTCTGCGTCCCTAGGTCAAGCCGTAGGCGGCTGTTATGCGGCAGGTACCATCCGAACGACACGCTAGGGTTGAAGGTCCAGTGCACCTGCGATTGGTCAAGCCCCCGGTGGCTGGATACGTAATGTACATTCACCGCGGGCACCGCCCGAAAGAAAAAATTGTTGCGCGATATGCTCCACGCTGCGTAAGCGCGGTCACGCAGCTGGTGCTGTTGATCAATTGCGTTAAGCGCATCCGATTGATTGATATAAATTTTAGCATGCGAGAACATCAACGTTGTTCCGGCGTTGAAGGCCATCTTCCCAATCGGCAATTCGTAGTCAAGCTGGGCAATGATGGAGTTCTTATCAGTTTTGGCATTCAAATCGTTGGCCATCACGCCCTCTTCCTTCGCAGCGATTAGGTACTCGTGTGCCGCATATTTGGTGTAGCTGTTTGCATTCGTATACACCACGTTAGCCGTAAGTTTATCGTTCCGCTTCGCAAAGTAGTGGTCATAGTACAAATCCACCACATGCACAAGCGAACCGTTGTTCGATAGCTGGGTCCCGCGGCGTTGCTGCCTATTATTACCGAGTAGCACGAGTCCCTCGTACGTGTTGGGATTGCTAAACTGATCCCACCTGCCTGAATAAAAAACCTCGAGAAACTGTTTTTTAGGCTCGTTGTAGGAGTAGCTTAACTTGAGAAAGGCATTGCTAGAAGTGAATTTACTTAGCCCTTCCACCTCGTACCTGTTTTGGCGCCATGTTGTGTAGTCCGTGATTTCCTCTCCAATCCTGCCCTTTCTTAGTTTTCTAAAAAAGCCTTTACTGAAAAGTTTGAATTGGTGCCCACCAGAGTTGTAGTTGTAGTAAATCCGTCCCGAAACGTCCGACATCAGCGGGGCTGTGTAGACCTCGAACCCGGCGTGGTGGCCATCGTCAAGCGGTTTGGTAATCACATCGATTACAGGCTTGGTGGTGTTGTATCGCTCTGGAGCCACGTCGAAGTAGTCAATGTGAACAATCTTCGATGCGGGAATTGACCGTAGCTCCTGCATGGTTCCATGGTGTCCATTGATGAGGATAAGGGGCGGCTCTCCGCCTATTGCTGAGGCAATCTCCCCATTGCCAGCCAGTTTGAGCTCGGGGAGTAGCAATGCAAGGTTAAAGCTAGTTTTTGCCTCGCGCATCTGCGCTGAGCTAAAGGAATAGCTTTGGCGATTGATTCCAACTTTCCGCAGGGCTGACACCCTCACTGCGTCCATCTCTACCGTTTTTGACTCTTTGGCCAAATTGAAATCACGCCGTGAAATACCAGCGATGCTATCGGTAGGAATCGTTTTGACGACCGCCTCAAACCCCACGTAGCACACCTCTACGAGGTATTGCTTAGCGTAGGGCGGTTCTATATTGAGTACGTAGAACCCGCTCTTGTCCGTATAGGTAAAGCGTACCGGATTCGCCGTCACCGAATCGGCATGTAGGGCAACGAGGGCCATCTCGGCCGGTGTCCCTTCCTCCAAAATGACATACCCATTTACCGCTTTCTTTTCTTTTGGCTCTTGCGCCAACGCCCCGCTACCCACAATGCTACATAGGGATAACACTAGTAGAAGTACTACAAATTTGCTCATGTCAGCTTGTCAGTTTATGTGCCAGTATGTATTAATCGGTTTTGGAGCCTTCGGGCATAGTGGATCAGGAAAAAAGCAATTATCCTCCCCATACGCCATGAGGACCGTCTTCCAGCACACCCCTCTCTCCCGCCGACACGCATCAAAATCGTTGCATGTTCTACATGGACTATCGGATGGAATATTGCCCCTCTTCAAATAGAACAAGTCAAGCGCCTTTTGAGAATTCCACACCTCTAGGAGGCTTTTCTCTTTGAGGTCGCCTATAATGAATGTGGGATTATCGTAAAGCTCCTCGCAAATCGTCACCCTTCCATCTGGTAAAACTACCGCGCTCCTTGTGTTTGCTGTGCAAAACGCACGACTAGCAAAACGGCGGCTGGAGCTACGGTTCTCGAGAGAGTGTTCACCTTCAGAAAAGGTGAACCGTATCTGCGGATACCTGCTTTTCACCTCTCCGTTAAGATGCACTGAGAGCGTATCTATTGCGCTTCGTGCAGCAGCATAGGCGGAGAAAGACTTCCTGTAGAGAGAATATCCAGCGGGTGAAAACGATATTTGTTTTACGCATGTATACTCAGATAAAAATTCAACGAGAGCATCCATGCTCTGAATTGACGAGTTCTTATTGGTAATCAACGAGTTGATCTGTACATGAACCCCCGCATTACTCAGCATGCCTAAAGCGTTTGACATGTCTCTGATGTATCGATTCCCTTGAACGCGAAGCAAAGCCGAACTCGCTTCATAGTCCACCGTGTCCATTGAAATCTGAAATCGCGGCATGCCTAAGTCAATAATTTTCTCCGCAACATCTTCCTTAATTGGGATTTTCGTTGATATGAGGGGAGAATATCCATGCGCAACGAGCGCTTTAACCACATCAAACCACTGTGGGTAAAGTAACACCTCTCCTCCATTGATGTCCACTTTAGCCACTCCTTTTTCTGCTGCCTGTTCAATCAAATCCAAGACAGCCTCATATCCAAATGCGGGGTGGTTGGGTATGGGACGCCTTGCGTAGCAATATACGCAATCGGTTAAGCATTTAGTTGTCAAGACCACATTCAAATTCACAGGAACGCCCAACCTCTCTGGTGGAGTAAAGTCGTACGCTTCTGACGTAAATACATCTGGGTCGTACGACCTGAAAGTAAGACCGTCCCTTACTGGAACCAGCATGTACTGTGGCACGGTTTGCGTTGCGCTACCGATTCGATTGGATACAACTTCACTGTTATTAATGTACAGACTTGCACAATCAACGCAGGCATCGAAGGGCACACCCAGCCTTTCCGATGCCTGTTGTGCTGCCTCTCGTAGCGTCCGCCTCCCATCGAAGCAAGCAAAGAATAGCGGTTAGCAAATGGATATGTGTAAGAAAACCCTCCCTATGCGGTATCTCTTCGAATACCCTGCCGCCTTCGCAAAGCGTACCCACTCCGCCATCGCGCCGCATACAGTAGTTAGGGTTGATACCAACAATCACATTTGAATCGATCCTTTCCATATCCGAGCTAGGAGATGGCTACTTCGCTTACACCCAAAAGAAGCACGGCGAGACTCCGCGCTAACGTTCGCCGCTTCTCCCAAATTCTATTGAATACTAACTCAATGAATAGCCTATTTGTGACCTATTTGCCCTGCATTTCCACCCGTCTTACTGCTCTCCTTGCATCCGTCCTTACAGCTTTCCCTACAACTCTCTTTGCAGCTGTCAAACCAGCAGTTAAACCATCCAGAATCAGCCGACGTGCCGCCCGTTCCGCCAAGGATGTCAAGCTTCTCTTCCTGGGTAAACTCATCGATACTCTTCATAATTACGCCCCTTTCTCGTTTTATGTCTGTAACAATCAAACAGCACAAAGTTAAAACTTTTTTTTTAACAGAAGAGCTATTCAAAGCATCTTTTCAACTGAGAAATGTAAGGTGCTTGTATTCAATGGCTTGTTAGTAAAAAAAAACTACGCATCAAAAAAGCTTAACCCCAAAAACAGCAATGTGCAGCCCCCTTCCGCAGCGTAGAAAGGATAGTGACGAGCTGTGCAAACACTATGCTTACGCATTTAAAGCGAAGCTAGAGGCTTTTGTTGCGTGGCGAACCGCAGCGCGGCTATTGCTATGGGCGCATGCGTATCCTCCTTGGTGCGTTCCATACATCCACCCGCGCCGTGCTATGCGTGCCGCCCATCCCTCAAGCGTGTATTGTAGCAAACAGAGGATGCGCACCGTGGGCGTGCTATTCATGGCTCCCAATCGTTTTGCGCAACTCCGCACCGAAGCCGCACCAACTTCGCATCAAATTCGGATTTCTCCGGAGAAATCCGAATTTGATGCGAAGGGGATCCGAATTTAAGGCATATTTGCCCCTGCTTTAATGCACCATTGGGCAACGTAACCGGGTAGGAAACGAAGGGGTAGGCGATACGTTTCAAAGTTTTGATTAACTTCGCGAAGGTGATGTGGTTGCTAGAGAATGGATTGACGGATAACGAAACAAGGGTAAAATGGGCTTAGAACTAGATTCGAATCGATTATTTTACGGCATTGGGGAGGTGGCGAAAATACTTGATGTGCCGCAAAGTACGCTGCGCTACTGGGAACAAAACTTTCCGCAACTCTCCCCCAAGAAGGGGGCCAATGGCCGTCGGCAGTATACGTCCTCCGACGTGCGTATGCTGGAGGAGATACGGCATTTGCTAAAGGTGGAGGGGGTGTCGATAGAGCAGGCGCGCCATAGGCTGGGGCAGGCCGATCGGCGGGAGCAGAATCGAATGACGGCGGTAAGTAAATTGATGGAGCTCAAGCGGAAGCTGCAGGAGTTGCAAAACAAGATTTAAGATGCGGGTAACGGTGGGCGATGTGGCCGCGGCGATTGAAGAATTTGCGCCGCTGTCGCTACAGGAAGAGTACGATAATAGCGGGCTACAGGTAGGGCGCATTGATAGCGAAGTGCGTGGGGTGCTTGTCTGCTTTGACGTGAGCGAGGCAGTACTTGACGAGGCTGAGGCGCAGGGGTGCGACATGGTGGTGTCGCACCACCCGGTGCTATTTCGGGGTATAAAATCTTTTACAGGGGCAATACGCGAGGGGAATCTCGTGGAGCGCGCCATAAAAAGGGGGGTCACGCTATACGCTGCGCATACGAATCTGGATTTTGCCCATGGTGGGGTGAGCTACGTGATGGGGCGTTGGCTGGGGCTGGAGGGGATGATGGCATTGCGTACCGATGCCGCGGGGCGAGAGATGGGGGTGGTCGGCTCTCTAGCGCATGCAGTGCCGCCCGCAGCGTTCCTAGCACTGCTCAAGGCGCGTCTCAAATGCTCCACCATTCGCTACAACGCAGAGAGCTCGGTGGGCGAGGTGCGGCGGGTGGCACTATGCGGCGGGAGCGGAATAGATCTCTACAGTGAGGCATTGCAGAAAAAGGCTGATGCATTTGTCACGGGGGATGCAAAATACCATGATTTTCAGCGTGGCGTAGGGCAGATGTTGCTAGTAGATGTGGGGCATCGGGAGAGCGAGTGGGGGGCAGTCCGTTTGCTAGCGGATATAATTCGTGAGAAAATACCTAACTTCGCGGTTCACGAGAGTGTTCGTGATGGGAGTCCGGTGCGGTACTACTAATTTATACAAGAGCAGAACAATGGCAGGGGAAAACAGGGTCGTTCAGTCAGAGGAGTTAACGCTTGAAAACAGCTTGAAGGTTCTATTCGAATTGCAGCGGGTGGATGCGCGCATAGCGCATATTCGGATGCTGCGTGGAGAGTTACCCATGGCCGTGGAGGATTTGGAGGATGAAATTGCGGGGCTGCAAACGCGCATAGGGAACTTACAGGATGCGCAGAAAGCGGCATCCAGCGATATAAACACGAAACGTCATGAGATAAAGAGCGCCGAGGTACTCATTAAGAAGTATGAGAAGCAGCTTGAAAATGTACGTAACAATCGGGAGTACGACAATCTGACGAAAGAGGTAGAGTACCAACAGCTTGAGGTGGAGCTTCGCAACAAGCAGATTAAAGAACTGAAGATTAAGAACGATGAGACGGGGGCTTCCATTGAGAGCACGAAGCAAGTGATAGCGGAGCGGGAGCAAGATTTGCAGGCGAAGCGGTCAGAACTTGAATCGGTCATCGCGGAGACAGCTAAGGAGGAGGCGGAGCTCACGCAGGAGTCTGAAAGGCTGCAGGCGCAGCTGCCGGAGCGGCTGTTGAAGGCGTACATACGCATATGCGGCAGCGTGCGGAATGGGTTGGGGGTGGTTACCGTGGTGCGCGGTGCGTGCGGCGGCTGCTTCCGCCGTATACCGCCGCAGCGGCAGCTGGACATTCGCTCCCATAAACGGGTGGTGGTGTGCGAGAATTGCGGACGGATTATCGTGGATGACCCCACGCAGGCGCCCGAGGAGGCAGAAGAGGCGCCCGAAGAGGTGAAGCCCATGGCAAAACGCCGCAGAAGGGCGGAGAAGTAGCGGCAAAGCGCAGGTTTAACGATTGTAGATAGGCGTAGAAAGAGAGGGTCAAGCATGTGGGGTGGGGCAATCGCACAGCGAAAAAAGAAAAAGGAACCGCTGCGAAGCTACTGGCTTCCTATGCTTTATCTCTGCGTTGCGGCGTTGGTGCTTTATGCGCTAGTGCCGCGGCAGGCGCGTTTCCACTACGAGTTCCAGCAGGGGAAAGTGTGGGTGTACCCCATGCTACGTGCTCCGTTTGATTACCCCCTATATCTTAGCGCCAAGGAACAGGCGCAAGTACAACAGCAACTCGCCCAGCGCATACTCCCCGTGTTCCGTCTTGACACGATGGTGCAACACGATGTGGAGCGGGCGGTGCAGCTACGCTGCGAGCAAACGTGGAATCGCGAGAATGGGATGGGGCAGCCTTTGCCGTCCAAGAAGACCGCTGCCATTCTCGACACGCTGCGCGCTACCGTGAGCAGCACGCTGGACTACCTTTACACGTGCGGTGTCGTGAATAGCGGCAACGTGCTGCAGACATCGACCAATGGGGAGTTCTCAGTGCTACGTAACCATGTGAGCTACGATACGCAGCTGCGTGACGTTTACACACCGCAGAGCGCGAGTGGCTTTCTTTCCGGTACGATGCAGCGGGTGGACACCTTGCGCAAGGGGCTGAACGTATGGCAGACGATCGATTTTTCTGACCTGTTCGCAGTTAACCTGACCTACGATTCGCTGCTTACCCGGCAGCTGCGAGAGGAGAAGCTGCGCACCATGGCGCGCGCGGAGGGGGTGGTGCACGCAGGGGAGCGAATTATCGATCAGGGTGATGTAGTCACCCCCGAGAGCTACCGTAAGTTGGTATCGCTACAGCATGAATTCCAAAGGCGGCAGTACGCCGGGTGGCGGCGCGTTGGCAACGAGCTTGGCATTTTTCTCTCGATTCTTTTGGCGTTTTCTCTCTACTTCTGTTTCCTGCGGGCATACCGGCCGCAGGTCCTAGATCAGCGAAGAGAGTTTCTTTTCCTTGTGCTGCTGACCACGGCGTTGGTGGCGGCTGGCTACCTGTGCATACGTTTGGCGCCGCAGTTTCTTTACGCAGTACCGTTTTTGCTCGTCCCATTCCTAACCAAAAGTTTTTTTGATGGGCGTGTAGGGCTGGTGACGCATTTGCTGACGATTTACCTCGTGGCGCTCTTTACCAGCAATAGCTTTGATTTTTTCACGCTTAACCTCACCGCGGGTATCGTAGCGCTATACAGTATCCGAACGATATATCGTCGTGGAAAGCTATTCGTTTCGGTATGCTACACGCTGGTGACATTCATTGCGGTGCATGCGCTCACCGCGCTGCTTAAGGAGGGGAATTTGTCGTCGATAACGGTATTTGACATGGGCCTTTTCATGGCAAACTCCTTCCTCACGTTGGCTGTACACCCATTGATGTACCCGCTGGAGCGTATTTTTGGCTTCGTTTCGGAGGCAACGCTCATGGAGCTTTGCGATGTGAATCAGCCGCTGCTACGGGAGCTTTCCGAACGTGCGCCAGGCACTTTCCAGCACAGCTTGCAGGTGGCCATACTGGCGGAGGCTGCAGTGGCGGAGATCGGGGGTAATCCCCTACTCGTGCGAGCGGGAGCTCTCTACCACGATTTGGGGAAAATGATCCATCCTGAATTCTTTACAGAGAATCAGACATTGGGTATGAAAAACCCTCATGCAGCATTGACCGAGGAGGAGAGCTCGCAGCGGGTCATCCAGCACGTGATTGATGGGGTTGAAGTGGCCCGCAAGCACGGGTTGCCAGAGCAGGTGATTGCCTTTGCCCGAACGCATCACGGCACAACGCAGACGGCCTACTTCTACCGCATGTACAAGGCGAAGCACCCCAATGAGCCGGATCCCAAGGAGCGATTTAGCTACCCGGGACCACGACCATACTCAAAGGAGATGGTGGTGCTGATGATGGCCGACTCCGTAGAGGCGGCATCGCGAAGCCTAGAACCCTTCACGCGTGAGTCGCTCGAGTCGATGGTGGAGGCCATCGTGGAGCGGCAGCAGGCACTGGAACAGTACAATGATAGCGATATCACGCTACACGATATCGAAACGATTAAGCGGGTATTCGTTGAAAAGCTTATGAATATCAACCACACCCGGATAGCCTATCCGCCGGATCCCGATGACATGAAAGGGAAGGATGCGGCGAGAGGATAGCAACGATGCAGCTAGGGAAGTTTCCGCTACGCAGGGCAGGAGGTTAACATTGATTAATTGATTAGCGTGCGCGTTTGCGTAAAGGAGTCTCCATGGGTTGTGTGTCGCACTGCGGCTATAGGCTTTGGCTGGAACCCGAGCCAGAGTAACGGCTAAAATGTTTGAACCATAAATACCTTTGCCCTGATATGCTACCTCTGCTCAGAGGAAGGAACGCAAGGAGCTAAGCATGGGGGAGTGGATTGCGTATATCCGACAGGAGGCTATGCTTGATAAGAAAATGGCAAAGAGAATCGCCAGTCGGTGAAGGTATCATTACGTGGAGGTCTGTCCAAAGCCTATTGCCATAAGGCTTAATTTTTTCAATACGAAAGAATAGTGTAAATTTGCGAGCGAAAAAGCAATTGAAATGGTACAATCATGAAAAATGCGATACTTTTATTCCTTGCGCTAGTTGGGAGCGTCGGCGTACTGATGGCGCAGGAGCGCACCGTGAGCGGCGTAGTTACCGATGCGGTAAGCGGTGAACCCCTACCGCAGGTGAACGTGCAAATCAAGGGAACGCAGCGTGGCACGGTGACGGACAATGCTGGACGCTACGCGCTACGCCTTCCGGAGTCGGGCGCAACGCTCGTTTTCTTCTACACGGGGTACGAATCGAAGGAGGTGGAGGTTGTTGCGCAGAAGGAGGTTAATGTGGCTTTGGGCGAGGCCCACGAAGAGATAGAGCAGGTGGTGGTGACTGGGTACCAGAAGATAGAGAAGGAGCGAAGCACGGGGTCGTATGCGATTTTGGGCGAGAAAGAAATTGCCCGTGTGCGGACGAAGAGCCTTGAGAGTCGGCTGCAGGAGGTGGCTGCTGGTGTGGCGTACAACAGCGTGACGAAACAGCTGCAGGTGCGCGGGGTGACGAGCCTAATGGCCAACGCGGCGCCGTTGGTGGTACTCGATGGTTTGCCCTTTGAGGGGACGCTCGATCAAATTAATCCCTCAACGGTGCGTAGCGTAACGGTGCTACGCGACGCGGCAGCGGCATCCATATACGGCGCGCAGGCAGCCAACGGGGTGATAGTGGTGGAAACCACGCAGGGCGGTAGCGGATTCCAAGTGCAGTACGATGGGATGGTGCAGGTAAAGCCGATAGCTAGCCTCGCGGGGCTGAATTTGATGTCAAGCAGCGAATATGTAGACTATTACGACTGGCTGTATCGTAAATATGATACCCTAGTTCCTAAACCGAAGAGAGGTTTCTACTCCGATGACCTACAGCGGCGGTTCGTGGAGTGCTTTATTACGAAGACGATTACGGAGGCGCAGTATAACGCAACGCTTGATAGCCTTCGCCAGCTAGATAATCGGCAGCAGGTAAGGGATTTACTAGAAAGGGTAGGGGTATACCATAGCCACAGCGTGATGGTAAGCGGGGGGAGCGATAGGCATCGACTTGTCGGGGTGGCGCGCTTTGAGCAGGAGCGCCCCAATGACAAGCGTGAGGGCACGCAGAGCGTTTCGTTCAATTTGCGAAACGTGTCGGAGTTTAATCAATACGTTAGAACTGATATTGGTATGCAGGCCCAGCTGGGGAGCGGCAAGACCTACACGGGTGTTAAGAAGGCCGATGACTTTTACCGTATGTACCCGGCGTTCAACATGCTGTACGGGGCGGGAGGCAATTCTCTGCCTTTTTACGTTGATAGGGATGAGTTCGGCATAGACAGCGTTGCGCATACCTTAGGTCTACTTGAGGAACGCTTTTTTCCATCATTAGACTTGAAAAGATCGTACAGGCAAAACAGCGACCGATGGGGCCGTAGCAACTTGGCAATCACAATAACCCCCATTCGGGTGCTGCAGATAGAGGCGCGCGGGGCCATGGAATACGGGTGGGGCAAGACGGTAGAGATTGACGAGGAGGATGCGTACTCTATGGTGAAGCTCTACAATGATGGGTCAAAGTATAACGCAGCGACTAACCAATGGGAGCATGCCATTCCGCGCGGAGGACGGCTCCGCTCCACGCAAACGGAAACCTTTAGCTACACGGTGCGGCTGCAGGCAAACTATGACCAGCAATTCGGCATACATCGCATCACGGCCCTGGTAGGCGGGGAGCTACGGGAGCGGATTGACAAGCTGTCAAATAATGAGCTGCTAGGCTACAACCCGCGGACGCTAGCCTACGCGTTGGTAAACGAAGCGGAACTTAGTGCAGGAATACCGGGTACGGCGAAACGAGACAAGCAACCCCTATTTTATTACCTGCAGAAGGGAGAAAGCGAGCCGCACGAGCGTTTCTGCTCGTACTACGCCACCGCCTCCTACAGTCTACTGCAGCGCTACAACCTCACGGGGAGCATCCGCGTGGATCAATCCAACCTGTGGGGGACGGCACCAGAGGTTCAGTGGAAACCGCTGTGGTCTGTGGGTGCAAGCTGGCAGCTCGATGAGGAGAGCTTTATGCAGAATGCACGGGGTTGGCTCAATCGGTTGGTGCTTCGTGGGTCGTATGGGATCAGCGGCAACGTACCGCGCGGAGCGTATCCGGTACTAGTAGTTAAGCCCGAGATTAATGCATGGGTTACAACGCTGCCGGCATTTATGATAGAGGGTGCGCCTAACCCGAAACTACGTTGGGAGAAGACGGCGACAACAAACGTTGGGGTTGATTGGGCGATGTTCAACCACCGATTTTCAGGTACGGTGGAGTGGTACTACCGCATGACGAGCGATCTGCTAGGGCATCGCCCCGCGGATCCGACCATGGGGTGGACAGATGTGCTGGTAAACTACGGCAAGATGCGGAACACAGGGGTGGAATTGTCGCTCTATGGCCAGCTGGTGGCGATAGGGGACTTCAGCGTTAGCGCCAACGCCATGTTCAGCTATAATCGCAGCAAGCTGCTAGAGGTCCGTAAGGGGAAAGACGAATCAATCGTATCGCGGGTGATGGCCCCTCGGGAGGTGGAAGGCTACCCCTACGGCAGCCTATTTAGCTACGCATTCGCGGGGTTGTCGCCCGTGGATGGCAGTCCTCAGCTCTATCTACACAATGGAAAGCTGGGCAAACGGGCTGAAGAAATGGAAGATTTGAAATTTTCTGGTACCGTGATTCCGCTCTATAATAGTAGTTTAAGCCTTGCCTTTGGGTGGAGAGGCTTAGACCTTACAACTACCTTTCTATACTACGGAGGGCACGTGATGCGGCGGCCCGTAGCATCGTACGACTGGTGGCAAGTGGGTGCGATAGGTCAAGATCGCGACTACCAGCACGTATGGAAGCAGCCTGGGGACGAGCTGCATGAAGAGACCGTGCCTACGCCGAGCAGCTCTAGCTTAAATCAGGAAGATCAGTACGTATGGTCAGCCGCAGATAAGCATGTCCTTAGGGCAGACTACATCAAGTTTAGCGCACTGTCTTTGACTTACGCCCTGCCTGAGCAGTGGCTCGCGCCGGCAAAAATAGCAGGACTACAGGTCGGGTTTCAGGTGGAAAACATTGTTAACATCCCATTCAATCGGGCGGGAGTGGATCCAGAGATGGTGCAAAGCACCACGGCTGGCGCTATACGGTTACGAAAGATGCCCCCATACTACACGGTGTCGTTAAAGTTGAATATTTAAAGGGCGGAGGCAAAACAATGAAGAATTACAGAAAAGTTGCAGTACTTCAGGGGGTTATAGTGTCGCTTCTTCTGTTCGCGGGGTGTGAGAAATGGCTTAACATCGCCCCGAAGGGAATGCTTGTTCCGGAGACGGTCGATGAGTTCGATTTGATGCTTAACGCAAACGATTTGTGTAAAAGCTCACTCTACGAGGCTCTATTTCTTACAGATGATACATATCTGCTTGTGACGACAGACGATAACGGACTGGATGTGCCTACAAACCTCGGAACGTCTACCGGGCGGATGTACGTTTACGATGCCGACAGATACTATACGGAGACGGATTACAACTCATACTACGATGCAGCCTACAAAAGGATATACACGTATAATGTTATCGTGGAAAACGTACTGAAGGCATCGGGCGATGCGCAGAAAGCGCGGAGCGTACGGGCAGAGGCGCTATGCGGCCGGGCAATGGAGTACCTGCTGCTCATTAACCTCTTTGCCCCGCACTACGATGCATCTACTGCCAGCTCAAGCTACGGCGTTCCGCTGATACTAAGCCCAGACCTTGAAAAGGAGGGCGTTACAAAGGCGAGCGTTGCTGAGGTCTACGCGCAGGTGGAGAAGGATTTGCACGAGGCGCTGGCCGACTTGCCATCATCACCAACGCATGGTACACCATTGCGCTTTAGCAAGGCTGCATCATTGGCCTTCCTCGCCAAGGTAGCATTCCTAAAGGGGGAGTGGACCAGCGCGCTTACGTGGTGCCAAAGGGTAAAGGATGAGATGAAAGGGCTGCCCCTGCACGATTGGACAAAGAATCAGCTGGTGGACCCGATGTCAATGTTAAGCGACTACCCGGATGTGGTAAATAGCGAAGAAAATATTTTGCTGCGCTATCCCGATGCGGCCTTTGGGCTATCGTGGTGTACCTACTGCCCCCCCTCACTGCTAAAGCTCTTTGACCAGGAAAATGATATGCGCTACGTATTGCAGTTTACAGATAATGTCTACGGCGAACCACTGAGCAGTCCCGACCTGCGCTACTACTCTAGCTATATAAAGTTTAGCACAGGGATTAGCACGCCGGAGATCTATCTAATGGCGGCAGAGTGCAAGGTGCGTATGGGCGATGTGGCGGGGGGAATAGACCTACTCAACCAGCTGCGTGCGCGTCGAATAAAAGATGTGACTCCTTTGGCTGCGGGAACGGCCGAAGAGGCGTTGCGTTTAGTTTTGGAGGAGCGGCGCCGGGAGCTGTTCAACCACTCCGTGGAGCGGCTAATTGATATAAAGCGTTTGGCAAAGGATCCTGCAACGCGCGTAACGGTGCGCCATGAGCTGCCTGACGGCGTGACCATTGAGGTGGATGGCAACGATAGCCGTATGATCCTACCCATTCCGCCACAGGTTCTTAAGTTCAACCCAGGTATGAAGCCTCGTGGCTAAGTAAGGCATGAAACGAAGGTGCACCCGTCCCTAAATTTTGGGGCGATGGCAGGCATCATAGCTGGATGAGAGTTTTTGATAGTCTTAACCAATAGGAATAGAAAAGCGATGAAAGTGGTAAGGAAATTAGCTGCATACGGATTTCTTGCGGTGGCGTGCGTGGCATGCGGGTGCGGGGAAAGCGATAGGCGAGCAGGGGTGGACGTGCAGGGCGAGGTGGAGGGTTTTGACGCAACGAAGATGGTGATTAGCCGTGTTGCCAACCAACCGTACGACCAGCTAGTGCCTCTTGACACGGTGTCAGTGGAGAGTGGACATTTTGCCTGGCGGTGCGATACGCTGGGTTGCGATGTTTACGCATTGACCTTTATAACCGATGCGGAGCTGAATGACAACAGCGTGTACGCGCTACTTGGTGATGGGCGAGTGACCATGAAGGTTGTTCGCTCCGCGCAGGGCGGGCTGAAGCCGCATAGCCAGGGGAGCGCGATGCAGAGTCGGTATGAAGACTTTATAGCTGGGTACCGAAAGGCTGGGCGCCAGGCGGAGATAGACTCCGTTGAGCGGGAATTCTACGCGGCGCGTAGCCGAAACGATACGGTGACCATGGCAGCGATAAAAGAGAGCAGCAGGCAGCTTTATTCGGATGGGGCTGCGCAGGTAGAGAAGTATGTAAAGGAGCAGATGGCCGATAGCAGCCGTGACTTTTTCACCTTTTTTCTGTACTACATGTTTGAGGTAGTGCCGAAAAGCATTGTCCGTCAAGGTCAGATAGATACCATCAATCAGCAGCTGCTGGAGTGGCGCGGGGCAGAGGTACAGTCCTCTCGACTGATGCGTGACGCGCGGGAGCGAATAGCCATAGCTTCGCGAAGCGTAGAGGGGGCGCTTGCGCCTGAATTGGTGTGCGTGGATCCGCAAGGCGATACATTACGTCTCAGCGAACTGCGGGGGCGGCGCGTACTCATTGATTTTTGGGCGAGCTACTGCAGCTGGTGTCGCTTGGAAATGCCCACGCTACGTAAAGCCTATGAACAGTATGCCTATGCGAAAAGCGTTACCTTTCTATCCGTGTCAATAGATAAAAGCCGGGATGCATGGCTCCGCGCAGTGGAGGAGGAGGGGATGCCGTGGAAGAATGCGCTGGTGACCGAGGCGCAGGCTGTGACCGTTACAACGGACTACAACATCACGGGTATCCCTTTGATACTGCTGCTCGATGAGGAGGGCAGGATTGTGCGAAGGGGGCTGCGGGGAGAAGAGATCTCGGAGGTGCTGGCTGCGCTGTAGCGTCCCCCCTTGCGGGGAGCATTGCGCAGCGCGGCGCGATGGGTGGCAATTAGTAAATGTGAATCTTTGGTGAAATGGAGCAGTGGCAGGATTGCCGCTGCTCCATTTATTAAGGCGGTAATGCGGATAGGATTGCATTACAGCATTCAGTAACGCATCCGTTGAGAGCGGAAAGAGGGTATGGGTAAAGATATAGCGAAAAATTATCATTCGTTGCCATGCGTAGGGCAACACTGCGATTTTGCCCGTACGCGTTGCCATTCTTGATATTTAACTCTGTAAAAAATGTGTAACTTTGCTGTGGTGCGCAAGGGGAAGCGTACGAAGCAAGTAAAAGGGTAATGAGATAGGCTGGTGAAACCGTTGGTAAAATATCGTGGTGGAAAGGCGCGGGAGATTCCGGCAATTATGCCCCACATTCCGTATGTAAAAGGGTGTTACGTGGAGCCGTTCTTCGGGGGAGGTGCGCTTTACTTTTATCTTGCGCCGAGAAAGTCTATCATCAACGACATAAATGAGAAACTGATTTCATTTTATAGAGGGGTGCGAGATGATTTTCCTTCGTTGCGCCGGGAGTTAGATGGACTAGAGAGGGTTTACGCAGAAAATAGAGCAGCGTTCGATAAGCTCAAGCAACAGTTTCCAACAGAGAGGGTAGAGGATAAGAATGAGGCACTTTACTATGAGCTGCGGGACATGTTTAATGGGCTTATCCCCGCACGCTACTCAGAGGCAGCACTATACTACTTCATTAACAAGACGGCCTATTCTGGCATGATACGCTACAATGCCAGAGGGGAGTTCAATGTGCCGTTTGGGCGCTATAAGGGGCTGAATAGCGCAGGCGTAACGAAGAGCCACAGCGAGCTGCTCCGTCATGCTGAGATTATGAATGTGGATTACAGCGAGGTTTTTGCTTTGTGCCGTTCAGACGATTTTGTCTTTTTAGACCCGCCCTACGATTGTACTTTTTCTGATTACGGCAATCCGGAATATAAGGATGGCTTCACGGAGGAGGCTCATGTGAAGCTAGCTGAGGATTTCCGCAATCTACCGTGCAAAGCGTTAATGGTGATAGGCAAAACGCCCTTGACGGCACGCCTGTACAGAGGATATATAACGGATGAGTATAGGAAGAGCTACTCGGTGAACATCAAGAATCGCTTTAAGGCCGAGGCTATGCACATCGTGATTTCTAATTACAGACGCTGCTGGGTACTAGGAGAAAAGCATCTAGGTGGTTCTGAGGACAACACCGCTAAGAGCTACTGCAATAAAGGTTTTAACCGTAAAAGCACGGACCGCGGCGTGGCGGCACAGCAATTCCTGAAGCATTAACACCCTTGGAACTTGAATCTGCGGGTGAAATAATTTTCAACCACCATTTGGTGGAATGTGGAATAGTGCGTACCTTTGCGCTCGGTTATGGTGGATGTAGCTCAGTTGGTTAGAGCATCGGATTGTGGTTCCGAGTGTCGTGGGTTCGAATCCCATCTTCCACCCGAAGGAAAATAGAGAGTTGGAAAGGATTTTCACCCTGGGATGTTATCTTTTCCAACTCTTTTGCGTGAATAGAGGTCTTTGCACGGCAAAAGCTGACGGCGCAGGGCTAGAATGGGTGAGGGGCCGCAAGGCTGCACAACGAATCGAGAGGTAGGGAGATGTTTAATCGGCGGTTAGTGAGAATAAAAGTGCTACAGGCGCTCTACGCGCATATGAGCGCTTACGCTGACACGGAAGAGAGCGCCACGGGGGAGAGCGGGCTTCCTTTTACGTTAGGGAAGGGAGTGGGAGAGGCTGGTGCTGTTACAAGGTCTCTATTGGAGTTGGAACGCAGCTTGCAGGCGTACATTGACCTCCAGCACACCATGGTTCATTTGCTGCTGGAGCTTCGTAGGGCGAATCGGAAGCGTATTGACCTACAGAAGTCTCGCTATCTGCGCAGCGGGTTGGAGCCGTCGGAGAACTTTGTGAATAATAGGGTGTTGCAACAGTACGCTGCCAACGAGTCTATCCGAGCGTACGCCAAGCAACGCAACGTGGCATGGCCCGGCGCAGAGGATTTCGTATGGTATCTATTCACCACGCTTGAGAAAGAGTCTTTTTTTGATGATTACTTGGAGCTGAAAACGCCCAGCTTTAGCGATGATGCGGCAGTGGTTTCAGCAATCTACGAGTGGCTGCAAGCTCTTGAAATACCGCAGCTCGCAGACGACCAACTCGATGAACAAAGAACCATCTACGCATGGGCGCTCTCAAGTACGATTTTCTACTACGCGGATCTTGACTCTGCGCTTGACGATCTGCTAGAGGAAACGGGGGGCATGCATGATTTGGACAGTGCGGACGTTGAAATCGTTCCTTGCACCATTAAAGAGGATTTGCGGACGTTTGCGCTAACGTTGCTAAAGAAGACGATTGAGCAGCACGAGAACAATCTGCAGACAATAATTCCCTTCCTGCGGAACTGGGATCCATCCCGGGTTGCGTTTATGGATCTACTCATCCTCTTGATGGGATTGGCCGAGGCGCTGAATTTCCCGGAAATACCCATTCCCGTGACTATAAACGAGTACATTGAATTGGCACGTTCCTTTAGCACGAAGTCAAGTCCACAGTTTGTGAATGGCGTGTTAGACTCCATGCTTAAACAGCTTGGGGAGGAGGGAATAATTGTGAAAAAGGAGCGCAAGAAGGGAGAGCGACGAGCGAAGTAAAGAAGGGTTCGTTGCGTTGGGTTGTTTTATCATTTGTATCTTTGCGAACTAGAGCAATTAAAAAAAGAGAGAAGAGATGGTTTTATTACAAGCAGCAGGTGGCATGAACTCAGGGCTGATGCAGTTTCTGATGTTGGCGTTGATTTTGGTCGTTTTTTATTTCTTTCTAATGCGTCCGCAAATCAAGCGGCAGAAAGAGATGCGTAAGTTCCAGTCTTCGCTAAAGCGCGGAGATCAGGTGATGGTGGCTGGCGGCATCTACGGCAAGGTGACGGAGGTGGCAGATACGTACGTCATGGTAGAGGTAAGCCCTAACACTGAGATTAAGGTTGTCAAGGGCAATGTTTTCGCCAGCGCGGAGACGGCTGCCTAGAGGGGAAACGGTAGCCGATTGCAAGGTCATACCAGTTGATTTTGCAAATATCTGTGGGCGGAAGGAGCGTTGATGCCGAATCCAGAAGGACAGTGGGCGGCCCTAAAGAGGCTGCTGCGGAGTAAGAAACGCTTTCAGAGGTACGAAAAGGCATGGCATTGGTTCTTTCACCATGTGGTGGAGCCAGTGCCGTGGCTTAAGTTTTTTCGTTTTGGCGTAGCGGTTCTCTTGGCTGGCGTGTTGTGGTATCTACTCAAGCTGAGCCATGATTACTCCGTAGACATTAGCTACCCCATAGCGGTTGGAAATCCGCCCGTGGGGTACATGATTTCTGGGCAAAGCGAGCAGCAGGTTCGCATGCGCGTGAGGGGGAATGGATACGCGCTGCTGCGATACAGAACATTCACGGGCAGTTCCCCTTTGCAGATAGATTTACAAGAAGTTGGGGTTGAAGGCGGCAAGGATACCGTTACGCGACGCTGCATGTCACGCACGGAATTGGAGCGGATCCTTACCTCGCAGATTCCCGCGGAGCTTACGCTGGAGCATTTCGCCACGGAGCAGCTCTGCTACGATTTAAGCCGCTTAGGTAGCCGCAAGCTGCCCGTGGTGGCTTCAGTACGCTACACGCTGCACAGGCAGTTTGCGCAATTTCAACCCATGAAGCTTTCGTTAGATAGCGTCACGGTGGTTGGTCCAGCGGCTGAACTGTCTAAGATGGAATTTGCCCACTCCGATACGCTAGACCTGGGTGAAATCAGTACTCCGCAGCGGGTAAAGGTGACGTTCTCTCGTCGTGGCGATGTGCAATTCGTTCCTTCAGATTTGACCTGTGAGATCCCTGTATCGCAATTCACGCAAAAGAGGCTAGTGATTCCCATTAGCATTGAGGGTGCGGAACAGTTTGGACGCGTAACGCTTCTGCCAGGAGCTGTGGAGCTTACGTGCGATGTACCGCTCGATGCCTACGCTAGCATTAAAGCTGAAGATTTCACGCTGCGTGTTCGTTTCTTTGGCGATATTGCGCCCGAACGGATGCTTGTGGAGCTGGTAAGGGTTCCAGCGGGGGTTCGCAATGTGCAATTTTCGCCGCAGTACGCTTCCTATCTAATCTCGAAGTAATTTGGAAAGACGAGACCTAGCACCACTGAAGGTGGGAATTACAGGCCCGATAGGGAGCGGAAAAAGCTACGTGTCTGCCAAGCTCCGAGAGCGGGGCTACTCGGTGTACGATAGCGATAGCGAGGCTAAACGCTTGGTAGAGAACAGCGAAGATGTGCGTAAAGCGATTTCAAAGCTACTAGGAGATGGAGCCTATGACGGGCAGGGAGCGTACCAAACGAAGTGGGTGGCCGACAGGGTATTTCAAAACAAAACGCTTTTAGAAGGGTTAAATGCGATTGTACACCCCGCGGTGTTTCATGACTTTCTGTCATGGGTGTCCCAACGGCAAGAAGAAGGCGCTAAACTTGTGTTTTTTGAGTCAGCTTTGCTACCGACTGTGCGTAGAGAGTATGTAAAGGACCTTGATTGCGTAGTGGTTGTGCAAGCATCGAAGATGTGCCGACTGCAGCGGGTGATGGCGCGTGACTTTGCCGCGAGAGAAAAAATACTGCAACGTATGGCCAATCAGCCAAGCGATGCAGCCTTTGCCGCGGTAGCGGATTACACGCTGCGCAATGAAGACCGGATTGATATAGAGAGCCAGGTAGGGAATCTTCTCAACAAGCTATTGCAAAAGGGATAAGTCATCGTATGCGGAGAAAAGATGTTGGCTGCGCAGTGCCGTTTTTTGTGAGTTTGCTGGGGCTGTTGCTCCTTGGACCACTCGGACTTTTCTTGGGGCCTTTGGCATCAATATTCTTTTCCAAACCCCGTTCGCAGGGTGGATATGGAGGCTTTCGGGAGCTTAGCGCAACGCAGGATGCCGTTGTTGTTCTGGTGGCAGAGGTAATACGGGCCGATGGCCGCATCATGCGCTCGGAGCTTGACTACGTGCGCCGTTTCTTTGTGCGGTCGTTTGGCGAAGAGCGGGCGAGAATCGCATTGCTACGTCTGCGTGACTTACTGAAACAGAACAACGACATTTGGACTGCAAGCCGAATTCTTCGCATGACGATGTCTGACCAAAATAGGTCGGCCCTCGTACACATCTTGCTAGAATTGGCGCAGGCCGATGGCGTGGTTAGCGATGCCGAACGCATGGCTATACAGCGTATCGCCATTGCGTTGGGCGTGTCTGTAGGCGGAGGTCAAGCAGGGGGCGAACGCCGTAAATCGTATGTATACACTGCACCGCCGGTTGACTACTACGCTGTGCTGGGCGTGTCGCCGTCAGCCACCGATGAGGAGGTGAAGCAGGCCTATCGAAAGCTCGCCATCCAATGGCACCCTGATCGTATGGGGAATAAAACAGAAGCGGAGCGCCAGCAGGCCAATGAGAAGCTGAAAAAGATTAACGAGGCGTACGAGAAGATTAAGCAGTCGAGGGGGATGAAGTAGGGGAAGGCTAGAGGGTCCACGATAATAGGGTAAAGGTGCATACGCCGCTGCCCCTTTACGAGAAAAATGTGATGGGGAGAATAGGCGGCAGCATTATAGAAAAGTTTAAAGCAGCACCGTGCATGTTGCACCAATCGACTCTCACATGCCATTCGTAAAATGTGTCAGTGTTGCGTTGACGTACGATATGCTTGCGAAAAAATGGTTACATTCGCGAAGAGATTAGAACAACGTAAACTGTATAAATGGATTCGTTATGATGCTTTGTTTTCGGACAACCGCGCTAGCCCTAGGGTTGGCTGCGATGCTGGCGATACCTGCGTCAGCACAGAAGGGCAAGTCAAAAAAGGCTGAGCCAGAAGGATTTAAGTTTACCGATGAGGTAGAGGTGAAGACCACGCCGGTGAAGGACCAGTTCCGTAGCGGCACGTGCTGGAGTTTTGCCGCGACGGCTCTCATTGAAGCGGAGCTGCTGCGCATGGGCAAGGGCGAGTACGACCTATCGGAGATGTACTTCGTGCGCACCAACTACCACGACAAGGCGGAGAACTACGTTCGCTTCCAAGGTAAGGTGAACTTCGCAGGGGGAGGATCTTTTGCCGATGTGATGTGCGCATTCGCCAAGTATGGCGCACTACCTGAAGAGGCGTACCGCGGGCTGGAGTATGGCGAAACGAACCACGTACACGGCGAACTCGATGACGTGACGGCTGCCTATGTGGATGCTGTGATACGTAATAGCAATCGCCGTCTCTCCACGGCATGGCTGCGGGGATTTGATGGCATCCTTGATGCGTATTTCGGCACGATACCAGCGAACTTCACCTATAAGGGCGCAAGCTACACCCCAGCGAGCTTTACTAAACAGCTGGGGATCAATGCGGACGACTATGTTACCTTTACCTCCTTCACGCACCATCCCTTCTATGAGAAGTTTATCCTAGAAATTCCCGATAATTGGCGTAGGAACAGCGATTTTAATGTTCCATTGGATGATATGATAGCAGTGATTGACAATGCGTTGCGCAATGGATACACGGTGGGCTGGGGCAGCGATGTGAGCGAGTCGGGCTTTATCTATCGGAAGGGCATTGCCATTGTGCCGAGCGAGACCGCAGAGGAGCTGAAGGATTCCGAGGAGCTGAAGTGGTCCGATATGTCACCGAGCAAACAGCGCGCGAGGCTGGAAGAGATCAATGGTCCAGTGGCGCAGAAGAAGGTGACGCAAGAGATGCGCCAGGAGGCGTTCGATAGGCAGGAGACGACCGATGACCACGGAATGCTCATCGTGGGGATTGCAAAGGACCAGAAGGGGAATAAGTACTACAAGGTGAAAAACAGCTGGGATGCATCGGGAATCTACGGTGGGTATTTTTACGCTTCGGAGGAGTTTGTGAAGTATAAAACGACTGACATCATGGTGCATCGTGATGCGGTACCCGCGGCGATTGCCAAGAAGTTGGGAAAGGCGTTTGAGAAGTAGAGGTGACACTTTAGTTGCTGTTGAAGGGTGTCAGGTTACAGCGTAACCTGGCACCCTTTACATATGAAGAGATTTGCATGGCGTAACATTATTCCCATTTGAAACGTGTTTCATTGGGCGCAAAATTTGTGGCAGGTAACGGGAGTATGGAACAAACAGAACAGGATGCATTAAGCACTCCACGAACAGACAAATGGCATGCGTGGGGGGAGATTATCAAAAGCGTTTCAGGGGGAGAGTACTGCGATAACCTATGGCGTTACCATCGCCGAGCGACGCAAGCGGTTAGGGTCGGGGAGATTGGAATAGGTGGTGATAATCCTGTGCGTGTGCAGAGCATGACAACGAGCCGCGGTGGGGATGTGGAGGAGTCCGTGCGACAGACGCTAGAGATAGCTGCCGCCGGGGGGGAGTTGGTGCGGATAACGGCACCGACCACCGCGGATGCTGCGGCTCTCGGCGAAGTGGTGGCTAAAGTTAGGCAGGCGGGGTGCAAGGTACCCATCGTTGCAGATATCCATTTCAGCCCAGAAGCAGCACTGCTGGCAGCGCGCTACGTGGATAAGGTGCGAATAAATCCGGGGAACTATTGCAGCGCACGGGCAGTGACAAGCGAAGCCGAATACCACGCAGCCCTTGACGAGGTGGAACGCAAACTAGTACCCCTGCTGGAGGCTAGTAAGCTTCGGGGCGGGGCGATACGCATCGGGATAAACCATGGATCGCTCTCTCGGCGCGTGACGGAGCGATACGGTGCTGGGGTGGAAGGGATGGTGGTGTCGGCGTTGGAGTTCATAGAGATATGCCGTAGGCATGGATTTGATAATCTTGTGCTTTCGCTCAAGGCGAGTAGCCCTAAAGTAATGGTGCAGGCGAATCGTCTTTTGTGCTCAGTAATGAGGCACTTAGGTTGGACTTACCCATTGCACCTAGGCGTTACCGAGGCGGGCAATGCGCTTGAGGGACGGGTGAAGTCGGCGATAGGGATAGGGTCACTACTTGCGGATGGGATCGGAGACACGGTCAGGGTATCGTTAACAGAGCCGCCGGCAGCGGAAATTCCGGTAGGAAGGGCGTTGGTGCAAGAGGTAGGGTCATGGCCCCATAGCGCAATGGGGGAGTGGAGCGGAATGCTGCCCTACAATCCGTATAGAGCCACGAAGCTAGAGGTTGACAGCAATGGATTGCTACGCAACAGACAGCATGGATTGCTGGTGGAATACGCAGATATAGAAGATTCAGAATCAATGCGTAGCTTCCTCACAGAGGGCGGATATACGTGCGGTACGAATGGACGTTGGGAGTGTGGGGTAATGGCTGTGGATGCCGTTTTGCTGAAGGAACGCAGGCAGGCGCAATACGTACCTGACGAGCTGCAGGGCAATTTTGCAGTACGTGTGGAGGGGGAGAAGAGATGGGGGGCGTTGAATGGGGAATGGGCAATAAGGGAGGCAACTACAGCAGAGGTATTTGAGGGGGGAGAACTTTCACTACGCCTGGGCGAACTACTGTTACTTCGTACCGAGCGGAGGGGAATGTACGATTGGCGGTTGGCAGTGTCTGTACTACGAGAACAAGGAAGGAGGAATGGCGTAGTGCTTGGGTACGAAGAGGGGATGCAATGGGTTGGAACAGACTATGCGCTACTCAATGCAGCGGCGTTTGGCGCAGCTTTAGTAGATAACATCGCAGTGGGAATCGCAATGCCGAAAGCGCAGGGTATCGGCCTCTCGCAACGCAGGGAGGTTGGGCTAGCTATACTGCAGGGGGTGGAGCTACGACGTAGCCAGGCGGAGATAGTAGCCTGCCCCGGGTGCGGGCGCACGCTCTTTGACCTTCAATCAACTTTGTCGCACGTAAAGGAGGCCATGCGTAGCCAACGGCACTTGAAGATAGGAGTTATGGGGTGCGTTGTGAATGGGCCAGGGGAGATGGCGGATGCAGACTATGGGTACGTAGGGGCGGGGCATGGACGTGTAACGTTGTATAGAGGGCAACAGGCGGTGTTGAAAGGAATTAAAGAAGCGGAGGCACTCGATGCCCTTAAAGATTTGATAATGCGAGATGGGAAGTGGAAAGCGTAGATGCGAGAAGAAGAAAATGGTTAGTAAAGAACGAGGGTTAAGAGCACTGCTGATTGCAAGTGTGATGCTGTGCGTACTGAGTGCGGGGTGCGTGCCGAAGCGTGGAGTATACGTGCGTCCCACTGAACAGATAGAAGTTGCTCCCATGGGCGGAGGAAGCGTCTTGGTGCGAGCAGCAGTGAGGGTGGAGAATTTCAATCCGAGAAGTATCCACTTGCTGGATGGGAGTTTCTTATCATGGTACAATGGTAGCGAGCTAGCGACAATAGATCTAAAAGATGCCGTGGAAGTTAGAGCAAATAGCGTGGACACAGTGTGGCTACCGTTGGAGGTGCGTTTCAAGTCGATGGGACGTATGCTGTCTTTTGCGCTACAGGGAGAGATGGAGGACTGGAGGAATATAGAGGTTGAGGGGTACGCTAAGGTGCGCTATGGGTGCAGCCGTAAAAAAGTGCGCATTTCACGACAGAAGATAGGAGCGTTGGCTGGATGGTAGACAGCGGTGGGACAATGATGTAAACGGTTAGTAATTAGTTCATTCAACATTGTATCTCAATGGAAACTGTAGTTTCGGAAGGTGGTGGGTTGAGTACTAAGGCCAAAGGGGGTGAAAGTTTAAGTGTTGGGAATGAAACAAAGCGGGGTAGAAATGCGTATATAGGCATGTTGTAGCTAGGGTGATTGGAAGGGGAGTTCGCAGACATACATCCGATGAAAGAGGATAGCACTGAGTGGTGCAGGAGTCAAAGAAGAGTGCGATGAGGGTACCCCGTACAAGTTTACCGAGTTATGTGTTTTTTGCCGTGGGTGGCGATGTGCAGGGATGCATAGGGGGTAGAACTTTAATAAGCGCAAGATGAGGCAACTAAAAATAACAAAGTCCATAACCAACCGAGAAAGTCCATCGTTGGACAAGTACTTACAAGAGATTGGTAAGTACGAATTGATCAGCATGGAAGAAGAGGTTGAGCTGGCGCAAAGAATAAAAAAGGGGGATCAAAAGGCTTTGGAGAAGCTGACGAAAGCGAATTTGCGTTTCGTGGTGTCAGTGGCAAAGCAATATCAGAATCAAGGACTTTCGCTGCCCGACTTAATCAACGAGGGGAATTTGGGGCTGATGAAAGCAGCGGAGAAGTTTGATGAAACGCGCGGTTTTAAGTTCATCAGCTACGCCGTATGGTGGATTCGTCAGGCGATACTTGCAGCGTTGGCGGAGCAGTCACGTATAGTACGCCTTCCACTCAATCAGGTAGGGATGCTCAACAAGATGTCTAAGGTTGGGTCAAAGTTTGAGCAGGAGAACCAACGTGCGCCATCGCCTGAGGAAATAGCGTCGATAATGAATCTTCCAAAGGAGAAGGTAGTTGATAGCCTACGAGTGGCGGGGCGTCACGTGTCCATTGACGCACCATTCGTAGAGGGCGAAGATAATAGCCTGCTTGACGTGCTGCCGAATCCCGACTCTGCGAAAGCGGACACATCTCTTATGCAAGAGAGTTTGAGCCTTGAAATCGATAGGGCATTGGCGCAACTCACCGATAGAGAGGCGGACATAATTCGCTACTTTTTCGGCATAGGATGCAGGGAAAAGACGTTGGAGGAGATTTCTGAAGAGTTGAACTTAACGCGTGAGCGGGTGCGTCAGATTAAAGAGAAGGCGATACGTAGACTACGCCACACGAGCCGTTGTAAGAATCTCAGGGCATATTTGGGGTAATCTAGGCTCTTGCTATTAGGAGTGAAGGTGGCGGCCAGAACTAAGTTTTGGCCGCCACCTTCACTATTGCATCGTCATTCCCATGATAGAAAGCTCAAATGCGCCAAATACATGCCACCAATGGGTTGGGTTTGGATAGTACGGGCAGGTTGTAGTAGCAAATTAATTCCCACACCGAAGCGGTAGCAACCAGGAGAAGAGTTAGAGTGACCTGATTGGGATTCGAACCCAAGACCCACAGCTTAGAAGGCTGTTGCTCTATCCAACTGAGCTATCAGGCCAATTCTAACGTGAGGTGGAGACAACACCACCATGATGCCTTTCCCCTCAACCTTTCGTATCTACGAGTGCGCAAAGATACAACAATTCCGTAAAATATCGGTTATAGTACAGTCAAAAGTGTAACTTTGCACCGTTAATTATAGAGAGAAAGGAGACTACCATGTCTACTATAAACGATGCGCAAGATGAGATGATAGAGGAGTTTGGGTACTTTCCAGATTGGCTGGACCGCTACCAGCAACTCATTGATCTTGCTCATACTCTTCCTGAAGCCTCAGAGGACCTACATTGCAACGAGAACCTAATAAAAGGATGCCAGAGTAGGGTGTGGATACAATGCCAGGAGAAAGACGGATTGCTGCACTTCTCAGCCGACAGTGATGCTATCATTACCAAGGGAATTGCGGCACTGCTGGTTAAGGTTCTAGATGGACATACCCCGCAAGAAATTGCGAACGCAGATTTGTACATGATTGAAAAGATAGGATTAAAGGAAAATTTATCTCCAACGCGCGCCAACGGTTTAGTGTCGATGGTGGAGCGTGTCCGAGAATGCGCAAAGTCGCATATACAGCAATAGACACAAAATGAGTGATATACAGTTGATTGAGTCAAAGCTGGTTGAACAGCTGAAAGAAGTATATGACCCCGAGATCCCGGTAAATATATACGATTTAGGTCTCATCTACGATATAGACGTAGATCCCCAGGGGGTAGTAGACATTACGATGACACTGACGGCCCCAAATTGTCCTATGGCCGATTCGTTGGTAGAAGGCGTGAAGAGAGTGGTTTTGGGAATTGAAGGGGTAACGGAGGCATACGTAGAGGTGGTGTTTGATCCGCCGTGGGATGAGTCGAGAATGTCTGATGAAGCTCGACTTGAACTCGGATTGATGTAGAATACATTTTGTCCGCTTGAGGACTTGAGTGCAGTGATAATATCGTTTGAACGATTATCCCATTTGGCACGAGAAGAGAGGTTCTCGGCTGTTGGGGTAAGTCGTGCCGATCGTGCAAGCGATATTGAGGAAGGGTTTCGTGCATGGCTAAATGCAGGCTTCCATGGAGAGATGGGATACCTAGCACGGAATTTTGACAAGCGGATGGATCCCCGTTTACTGTTTCCAGGAGCGAGAAGCGTAGTGTCATGCTTAGCGCCCTATGACATTCAGCGAGAGGATGATAATTCGGAATTTAAGGGTGGGAGAGTGGCTAGCTTTGCTTGGTTTCGTGACTACCATCTGACGATAAAAGAACGTTTGTACTCGCTACTAGGTCGTTTACGTGCCGAGTATGGTGAGGTTGAGGGGAGACCCTTCGTTGACTCAGCACCATTGCTGGATCGTTACTGGGCTACACGTGCAGGGCTAGGGTGGATAGGAAAAAACACCCTATTGGTGTCAAAGCAGTGGGGATCGTACGTTTTTATAGGGACCTTGGTGCTGAATGTAGAGGTTGAAACCACAGCATCTCCAAGTGGAAACTACTGTGGAAAATGTAGACGTTGCATTGATTCTTGTCCTACTGGAGCTTTGTTTGCACCGGGAAGAATGGATGCTCGTAAATGCATTTCCTACTTGACCATTGAGAAGAAAGAAGAACTATCCAAAGAGGAAGAAAAGTCCCTCGGAGAATGGGCGTTTGGCTGTGATGTTTGTCAAAATGTCTGTCCATGGAATGTGCGTCGCGTAAAAGACAGTGAGACATTAATTAACGAGCGATACGTTAGTCGCGAAGTGCTTACCGGGTTCTCTTACGGACTCCGTTCCCTTCCCAAAGAAACATGTTTAAGAAGGGCAAATAGGGGTAGACTGCAACGACTGCTGCAAATGGGGAATAAAGAGTAGACGACATCACCAAACGTGATGTATGAAGAATGCCCCGCCTAAGTATTAATAAATACTCAGGTGGGGCATCATTTTGTCGTATGTTTTAACGCTATTGGATTACGTTATATTGCATACCATTATCCTTCAGCTGGCTACAAATTTTCTCCAGTTGACCGTATTCCTGGGCGTTAAACGTAATCGTCACCTGCACGTAGCCAACCGGCACTTGGATAACAGAACGTTCATGTACGATATCGTAAATGTTGACTCGACTAGACTCAAGGATGCTAATCACCTTTTTGAGTTCGCCGCTGCGATCAGGAATTAGCACTTGTAGCCTGTTGCGGAGCCCTTCGTCCATCATACCCTTCTCAATGATTTGCTCAAGAAGTCCCATGTTAATATTCCCCCCACTGATGACGGAGACAACGTTCTTCCCCGGCAAGGAGAGCTTCCCGCTCATAAGCGCCGCGAGTCCTACAACACCCGATGGCTCGGCTAACACTTTTGCTCTCTGTAACAACAGGTACAAGGCGTGAGCTATTTCCGAGTCGTTGACAACGATGACATCATCAACATATTTTTGTGCGGTTGCAAGGGTAATGTCTCCCGGTTTCTTTACAGCTATACCATCGGCGATGGTGCCTGACGAAGTTAAATTCACCAATTCGCCCTTCGCCAAAGACTCATGCATGGATTGTGCCCCGTCCGCCTCAATACCGATGACTTTAATCTCCGGCTTAATGTTCTTTACCGCGATGGCAATCCCAGAAATCAATCCGCCCCCACCAACGGGTACTAGAATCGCTTCAACGCCCTCCAGCTGGTCAAGGATTTCAAGTCCTATGGTTCCCTGGCCCGCTATGATGTATGGGTCGTTGAAGGCGTGGATGTAGGTTGCCTTATTCTCCTCAGCGTACGCTTTCGCAGCCTCGTAGGCATCATCGTAAGAGTTCCCAGATAGCATAACGTTGGCACCGTACGCCTTTGTGGCAATAACTTTTAAAGGCGGTGTTGAGAGCGGCATGAAGATCGTTGACTTCACACCCAACTTCGTGGCGCTGTACGCTACGCCCTGCGCATGGTTTCCTGCCGAGGCACAAACGACACCAGCCTGCCGTTCGCTTTCCGACAGCATGCTAATTTTGTTATACGCACCCCTTATCTTGAATGACCCCGTAGATTGTAAATTTTCCAGCTTTAGGAAAATATTACACCCTATAATGTCAGAGAACGATTTGGAACGCTCTACCGACGTAACTTTCGTTATCCCTCGGAGCCGCTTTTGCGCTTTGATAACCTCAGCAAAATCTGGAATTTGCACCCCCATTATGTTGCCCTTTCTTTAAGTACAGACTCAATGCGAATTTTCCGCAAAGGTACGTTTTTTGTTGATATAATAGGTGTTAGGGAAAGTTAAACTACCTTACTTTATTGGAAAACTTGGAGAGCCAAAGACTTTCTAGGTGTATGCGTGAGAGTTGCTATAATTAAAGACTATCGTGGGCATGGTGTTTACGTTACTATTTACAGTTGCTGTCGTTGGTGTATGTGTATTAGCACTAGGGGTGAAGATCCTTTTCCATCCAAGTCATAAGTTCCCCGAGACTTCTGCGGGGCATAACCCTAACATGCGTAAATTGGGCATTACGTGTCCCAAGGTTGAAGATGCCAAGCTGCATGGTACTACGTGCTCTACGTGCTACGCAAATGCGCGTGAACAGGACGAAGAATAGTTTGACCTTCTGGTGGGTAGATCTTATCGGAACTTTAGGAGCGATGTGCGCTTGAAGCAGGGGTAGCGCAATCTAGTGTATACTCAAATTGTTTCTGTTGAAAAAGCGAACATTACACTCGTAAACAGCCAGCATCCGCCCGAAGTATGGAGCAAGGCCTCCGATAGAATACAAATGTATCAAATTGAGGCACTGTGCTTATAATCTCTTGTGGACTTCAGTAAAACGCAGCAATTCTATCTGAAACTGCCTTACTACATTGGATAACTCGCTGATAATCTTTCTCTTTCTTATTCTTACAGTGTTTGTGAGCTGCCCCCATGCATAGCCTGTAGAATAAATTTGCTTGCTGCTATCTCCTCAAATTCATTCATGTAAAACCAAGGGTGGTATGCTACTCATGCCTCTGCCATGCCTCAATGAAACCGCGGTCCAATGCTAGCGGTAGAGTGGGATGTAGGCTAAAGGTTGCTACCATTTTATAGAAAATTATACGCAGGAGAGAAGGGTAGGGGCTATTCACTCCGCTCGTACTGTTTTCACCCATAAAGAAGAGCGCTAGCAGTTAATCACGACAATCAATCATCCCGCCAAATACTTGATAATAGTAAGCAATAATCATAAACGCAGCAATTACCTAAAAACAAGCTTGTTAGTATCTTGCTTTATAGCAAAGATATACCATGTAGAACGAAGTGAAAGTTACAATCCTATACGACTAACTCTAGACACAATACAAATGTGACCGGTCTTTTACTTCACAAAACTCATCTCTTTTTTTCTTTTTGTTACCTTTGCGGCGACGAATACAGGTGTACGTTTACGGTTATGAACAACATTGCAGAGAGGATAAAATACATACTAGAGCAGGAGGGGCTGACGTACAATCAGTTTGCCGAGAAAATAGGAGTGGCATCAAGCGCCGTTTCGCATTTCGTAAATCGCAGAAACAAACCTTCCCTCGATGCCATTGCTGGAATACTAGACGCATTTCCCAACATTTCTCCCGATTGGCTCGTGCTAGGCACGGGAAGCCCGCAAAGAGATGTTGATTTTGCCGCCAATTCCGCGCAGCAGCAACACAAGGCTAGCACCCAGCGTACCATAGAACTGCCTAAAACTGAGCGGGAAAAGGAAAAAGACGAAAATTTACAGCCTTCTTCCACAGATCAGCCGCATGAGGAGTATCTGGGGCGACGAGCTGCTGACATGAGAATATTGAACGATACCACGCATGCACGAGCAGCGGAAATTCACGTGAATCCCATAGAAGAAGGTATCGTAGACCCCGATACCCGTATTCACCCCGTAAAGTTGATTACCATTTATTCCGACGGAACATTTGAGTGCTTTACTTTGCGCAAGAGTACCATTGAAAAGCGGACCATTTAGCCCGAGCGTTCCAGAATTTTCTTATGGGATTTTCTCTTGCTGATGGAGAAAAAGGGGAGCGTTCGTCATACTATTTAACATAATACTCATTATCGGACAATAAAAAAATCCCTCTGGACTGCGCCTTTTCTCGTCACGCTTCCTCCTCACGTTCCATTTCTCTACGCGTTCCTTAACCGTTACCTTCTACGCAGCACTCTTTTCCTACCAAATGGAAGCCTTTGCGCAACTATACGGTTAACCCTGTGGGAACAGCTGTTTTCCCAGTGGTACTAGCGCCAAACTAATTTACGCCCCAGTGTTCGTAACCAAGCCTCAGCAGCCTCCAACACTTTGAGGCGTATTCTATCTCGCATTCGTTCAATCGCAACCCCACACACATGGCTTTTACTCTCAGCCTTTTTACAATCTGGGATCCACAACATCCTACGCCCTCAACGAAGCACTATAAGCTCCCCACGCTGCGCTATGTCCCCTCTACCCCTCTCCGCAGTACACCCCCACTCCATTTTCGCCCCATACGTCATTATGTATATAGCGATAACAGCAACCCTCTACTCCTCCGTCTCTGCCACATCGTCAGCCTTCGGCTTAGCCTTAACCTCTACCCTTTTCACCTCATACGTACTAACCCGCTTGCCCTTAGCGCGTAAGCTTTTCACCCCAATAAATTCTACCGCATCTATCTCGTCGTTGACCCTATTGGCGTACTTACCACCATAGTGTACTACAAACGTAGGCTCGTCGTCCTCTGTGATAGCCATTAAACGAGAATTCGGCGCCTCCCCGATAAGAGATGTTGGAAGGTCAACTAGCTCCAACGGGCACCGTTTCAGGTAGCAAAATTGCTTTTCCCCATCGTAGTACGCAACGGTAAAGACCTTCGATGCGTCAAATTTCTCTACAATTATGGGGTCATCTTGGAAACGTGTTGAGGCGCTAGCTTCTAGGGTTTCGTATGTACCATCGTTGTAGACGGCTAGCACACGTTCGTTGGCTGAAAACTCACCTAGATAGCGGCCCCTTTCATCGGTGTTTAGACGGTTCACGTCAAGGTCTATCCAAACTTTAAGGCCTCCAAGCGTTGACTCCCCCTCCTCTTTGCACCTCACACTCTGTAGCTTGTACTTCGTGAGAACATTTCCGCGCGTCCCCTTGCCGCGTACTGCCAGGTCTGCAAAATCATAGGTGAATGTATTCCCCTTTTTCAACTTATACTTATCTGAGAGTTTACACTCTATCACCTCGGCCTCGCCATTGGGATTTACAGACATATACAATATCTTGCTGCCATTCGTTCCTTGCGTCAAATCGTACTCTTTGTCACGGATTAGCGACCCTATGGTGCAACGCTTTACATATGTAACCCCGGAAACCCCATCAATGTACGCAAGGTTGTAGCACGTTCTACTGTCGTTACGTTTGTAAACCCCCGTGTAGAGAATCCCATCCCCTACGAATTTCTTCTCCGCAATGCCTGAAATGGAGTACACTCCCGAACGTAGAACAACTATTGCATCATCGATGTCAGAGCAATCCCCGACATACTCTCCAAGCTTACTGTCGGTACCCACGAAACCATTTTCTCTATCCACGTAGAGTTTCTTCGTTGCCGCAACCACCTTGGTTGCTTCTATAGTTTCAAACTCACTTAACTCCGTGAGCCTTGGAAACTTCGCACCGTAACGCTTCCTTATGCCTTCAAAATATTTTATTGTGTACTCTACGATTTTCCCTAGATTGCTCTTTACCCCTTCTATCTCCTGCTCAATAGACTTAATGAGGGTATCGGCCTTCTTTGCATCGTACTTTGAGATCCGTTTAATCTTTATTTCGGTCAGCTTTACTATATCATCGTACACCACCGGCCGGTACAACAGGGCCTTCCACGGATCAAGGGACTTATCGATCGTTGAAATGACGGCCTCCCACGTCTCGCACTCTTCAATGTTAAGGTACAGGCGATTCTCAATGAAAATCCGTTCCAGCGATGCTGCGTGCCACTCGTCCTCTAGCTCTTTCAACCGTATCTCTAGCTCCTGCTTGAGCAGCTCTTTCGTACGATCGGTCGATATTTTAAGTATATCGTTTACAGACAGGAAATGCGGTTGATCCTCCGATATAACGCACGCATTGGGGGATAGCGATACCTCGCAAGCCGTAAAGGCATACAATGCGTCGATCGTCTTATCGGGAGACGCTTCGGGCAGCAGGTGCACAATGATTTCTACCTGCGCAGCCGTATTGTCCTCTACCCTCTTGATTCTAATCTTACCAGCATCGTTGGCTTCCCGTATGGAGTCAATAATTTTGCCCGTCGTTTTCGTGAAAGGAATCTCCGTGATTGTAAGCGTCCTACGGTCTGTTTTAACTATTCTCGCTCTAATTTTCACCTTCCCCCCGCGTTGCCCACCTTGGTAACGACTACAATCCGCTATTCCCCCCGTGGGGAAATCGGGCATTAGTTCAAAGGGATCGCCCTTTAGGTAATGTATACTAGCGTCGATCAGCTCGTTAAAATTGTGAGGCAATATTTTTGTATTCAACCCCACAGCAATCCCCTCTGTACCCTGCGCTAGAAGCAGCGGAAATTTTACCGGAAGCGTAATGGGCTCATCGTTACGCCCATCGTAGCTCTTCATCCACTCGGTTGTCTTGGGATTGAAAACCACTTCCAGCGCAAATTTTGATAGCCTTGCTTCTATGTATCGTGGTGCTGCAGCCGAATCCCCGGTTAAAATATTCCCCCAGTTGCCCTGCATGTCGATGAGCAGATCCTTCTGCCCAAGCTCCACCAGCGCAGCGCCTATTGATTGATCGCCATGCGGATGGAATTTCATGGTTTCACCGATGATACTTGCCACCTTGTTCATACGGCCGTCATCCATACGCTTCATGGCGTGCAGAATACGCCGCTGCACTGGCTTCAACCCATCCTCAAGGTGCGGCACCGCCCTGTCCAATATCACAGACGAGGCGTAATCGAGAAACCAATCCCGGTACATCCCAGCTAGGCGTAGCTTGGAGATGTCTTTACTCAAAATACGATCAACGAAGCTCGCATCTTCCGCTTCCTGCTCTTCATCAACCTCTTCCTCAAGCTCCGTATCGTATACTGCGTCTGCGCCCTCTTCCATTGGAGCGTCCATGTAATCCTTTTCTTCGTCGTTCATAGCTTACGAAAACCCCCTATACCGTTACGCAATGCTCTTGCGAATAGCTTTCCCTTTTATGTCCCAAACAGATACTATATATTAACAAACCACATTCTCAATTTACCGACTCCTCCACGGCAAACCGCTCCCCTCGTCGTGACCTATTTTCTGCGCTTCACGCTCAAAAAGCCACCCATAGGTTACCTAAAATCAGTATTGGCACCACTGCGGCAAACGCCCATTTTCGCCCCCTTTCACTGCCTCGCCCAGTCAAATAGTAAACGTACCCGCTGCCTACCGCTGGGGCAATCATAACAGGAATAGCGCTACTACTCGGAAGAATTACAAATGGAAACAGCGAAAACATTGCTCCCCAGCGCAACAAGCTGTCGCTGTATACCGCCAAAATATTCCTACTCTGTCGGTTCCTCCTCCCAACCGATAGCATGAGCAGCAGAAGGAGTAGCGCACCCCATGCCACGAGCGGCATGTTTACCCCCCATCCGCTCATGAACCAACTTTCCTTGATGAAGAGCACCAAGCGCCCCACCCCGATATAGCTATCTGGGTTTGCTCCTAGGAGCAGAGCTATAGCTGCAGCAAAGCAACTCGGTAGAATAAAGGCAATTAACGAAATAGTAAGCCTCTTGACCGTCACTACGTTCTGGTATATCATGGCGACAAGTACCACAAGCAACAGCACGGCTGTAGGGTAGTATACCAACGTTAAAAGGCCAATGAGAAAGCACGCACGAAACAGCGTATCAGAATGTGTTCGCTGCTCCTTGCTCAGTATCAATATCACCACATATAGCCCTGCAAGCGTACCTAACGCCGCCGCCACGCTCCCAAAAGCACCGCCATAAATTGACATGGTTGAGAGCAACGGCACGAATAGATGCATTAGGTAGTTTTTACTCTGCCCCGGGTGCGCACGAGAAAAAATGGACTGCATAACGGCAGCGACTAGCACGTAGAGCAACAACGACAGCGGCACAAGCACCCCCTGCGGAACTTTATCCTCCACAGCCACGCCCAGCGGGGTTTGCCATCCCGCAGCTACAGCTTCCCCCCAACCCACAAAGTACCACTTCACGCCCCACGTCGCAATCACAATAGCGTATATCGCTATCGCCGTGGTGATACGCTGCCGTGAAAAAAAACTTAGTAAACCCACCGGCTATTCACCCTAAATCACGTCTTGCGTAATGTCTCTACGCATGTACTTTCCCTCAAAATTTACCGCTTCGGCAGTTCTATAGGCGCACGCCGCGGCCGCCTCAATGGTTGCACCCTCCCCGCACGCTGAGATGACCCGCCCGCCATTCACATACAGCACCCCACCCTCTTTGGATGTCACCCCCGAGTAGATAACGTGCCCATTGGCGGGTACATTGGCATCGTCAACGTCAATGCGCATGCCCTTTCGGGGTGCCTCTGGATACCCTGCCGCGGCGAGCGTTACCGACACGCATGCATCGTGCGTACATTTTGCCTTACGCTGGCCGAGCGCCCCGCCCCGCATGGCTCGAAATATCTCAAACAACGATTCATCAAGCCGTGGAAGCACAGCCTGCGTCTCGGGATCCCCCATGCGGGCATTATACTCAATTACGTATGGCGAACCATCTTCCAATCGGATCAGCCCAAAGAATACAAAACCTTTATAATCTATACTCTCTTCCCTCAGGCCATCAAGCGTTGGCTTCACGATCCGGGTGACAACGCTCTCCATAAAACTATCATCGGCAAATGGCACTGGTGACACTGACCCCATTCCGCCCGTATTCGGGCCCTTGTCGCCTTCCCCCAGACGTTTATAATCCTTAGCCTCAGGGAGCAGCACGTAGTTACCTTCCCCATCGGTTACTATAAATACCGACACCTCAATGCCCGACAAGAACTCCTCAATCACCACCCGACTGCTCGCTTCCGCAAACTTTCCGTCAAAATAGCTTCGTAGCGTCTCTTCCGCTTCGCCTAGCGTTTGGCATATTGCTACACCCTTACCAGCTGCCAGCCCATCAGCCTTTATGACGTATGGGGTGCGCATTGTATGCAGAAATCGCACCGCCTCCTCCGCTTGCGACGCATCAAAGCTCTCGTAGCGTGCGGTTGGGATTCCATGCCGTTGCATAAAAGCCTTTGCAAACGATTTGCTTCCCTCTAGTCTTGCGCCCTCTTTGGATGGCCCAACGAGCATAACGTCTTGCAACCCATTTTCTTCCGCAAAGTAATTCGCTATTCCCTCCACGAGGGGGTCCTCCGGCCCCACCACCACCATCTCCGCCATCGTGGCCTGCGCCAGCGCCCCAATTCCGGCAAAATCCATCACGCTCCCCGCCCCGTGGCAAATGATACCATCCTTTGCCATACCAGCGTTCCCCGGCCACGCATGTACCTCCTTTACTGCCGGCTCGTTCTTGAGCCTTCTCGCCAACGCATGTTCGCGTCCCCCGCCTCCCACAACAACTACTACCCCGCTGCTATTCATTTCTTTACCCACTCTAATCGATTAAGCAACTGTGACTCTCAATGCAAAGCCCTATCTACATAGGCATCGCCGCAAGAATCTTCACCGCGATTAGCAGCGACACCATCGCCACGGGGTACACCGTGGCGTACACCATGCTCGGCGTCTCATCCTGCGCCATTGAGCTGCAGGCCGCCAACCCTGGCGTACTGGTCATCCCGCCCGTAATCACCCCGAAAAGTTCAAAGATTGACAGCTTGAAAACCCACTTGTTTAAGAGTAGTGCCGCAATCAATGGCACCAAAGTGATTATCGCACCCACCCCTATGAGTTTGAAACCAGACTGCGAAATGGTTGCCACTAAGTTCTCCCCTGCGCTTGTGCCAACCCCCGCTAAAAAGAATAGCAACCCTAGCTGCCGCAGCAGGTTGTTGGCCGCGCTACTCATGGTCCACATTATGGGTCCCGTTTTTCCTATATTGCTCAGCACGAGTGCCGTAATCAGCACTCCGCCAGTAATACCAAGGCTTACCTCCAGCGCGCCACCAAATGACATTATTATCTTTCCCACCAGGATACCCAAGGAGATACCTAGCGCCACGGGAAGAAAATCGGTGTCTGATAGTGCTCGCGAATTATTACCCAGCACTTTTGTCACCTTCTCCAAATCCTCCCGCCGGCAACCTATCGTTACCTTATCTCCAAACTTTAGCGGAGTGGATGGCTGCGCCGTAAAGTCAATCCCCGCCCGACGTATCCTCGTCACCACTGCATTGCACCCATTGTGTATCTGCACCTTGCTAATGGGCTGATTTATGATACTCTTATTCGTCACCAGCACGCTCTGTATAACGTAGTCAGACTTGAGGGGCACCTTCATCTCGGTTTGCCCTCCTACCAAAAGCGCAAATTGCTCTAAATCATGCTCCGTTCCCACCGCGCGCACCACGTCACCCGACTCTAAGCGGGTATCAGGCGAGGGGGTCACTACCTCTTCCCCCTTCTGTACCCGGCTCACCGTGCAGCCTGTCATACGGCGCAGGTCTATGTCCTTCAGCGTCTTCCCAAATATGGTATCATTTTCAACTTGAAAATCTTTCGTCACAACATCTTCAACCTTCTCATCGCTCGAAGCCTTAAACTGCTTAAACGCCTCCGCAATGTCAAGACGCATGATCTTCGGCAGCAACTTAACAAATAAGATTACGCCTATTACGCCAAACGGATAGGCGATACCGTAGCCTATCGAGGCATTCGGCGACTGGGTAGCCTCAATGGCAACCGACAAGCCCGGCGTGCTAGTCAACGCCCCTGAAATGATACCCGCAATCATATCAGGATGCACATCAAAAGCATACATCAGACCGATAGATACCAGCAGCGCAATGAGTACGATGAGCGATGCAAAGGCTACGTACTTCCGTCCCTTCTTCCTAAAGGCATCAACAAACCCCGGCCCAGCTTGTATTCCCACGGTAAATATAAACAGCACAAGCCCAATGGATTGAACAATCGCTGGTACCTGGATGCCGTAGTGCCCAAAGAGCAACGCGACAAATATTACCGCCGACACGTCAAAGGAAAACCCAAAGATCTTTATGTTCCCTACGATGAAGCCTAACGCTATGATTAAAAATAGCGAAAATGTGGGGCTCTCCCGCAAAAATTCTAGTATTCCTTCCATCTCTCTACCGATTTGATATCATCCTTCTCAATTTAATGGAACTTTCTCTGCTCCAATGTTCTGCATCGCCTGACCCTACGCGCTTTCCAGCGATAGATGGGACTTACACCGCTGAAGCAACTCGCCATCAACCCCCAGAAGCTCAGCGATTTGTATAGCCTCAAGTGGCACATCGCCCGCGGCGTCCTCTTCGAGCGTATAGTCAATGTAGCGATTGATATTATCAAGGCCCAGGGCCCCCTCTACCCGCTCCTGCCTAAAGCCCTTCACCTTGAGCCGGTGGCAGGGTACGGTTATCCCTCCGTAATGGGTGGTAACAACCGCACGCACACCGCACGCCTGGAGGAGCTCCACCACACCGCATACAATGGCTCGTCCCTCCGTGGGGTTCGTGGTGCGCGCCAGCTCATCAATGAGCACCAGCAATCGCTTACCCTCCTTCGCGGCTGTGATAATTCGGTTGACCCGCAGCATCTCTGCCCCAAACGACGACAGCCCCTCCCGATGATCCTGCCCATCGCCCATAGAGGTGAGCACCTCGTCCACCATGGGCAATGTAGCCGAACGGGCGGCCACAAAAAGGCCGAATTGCGCCATGTACTGCGCCAGCTGAATGCTCTGCAGGAGCACGCTCTTGCCCGCCATGTTCGCGCCTGTCACAATGGTTACACCATCGGGCAGCGCAACGTCAACGCGCTGAAATTTCGCCCCTCGTTCCGCAAGCTTGGCCGCCACCTCGGGGTGTTGCAGCCCTTCCAACCGTAGCTTTTCATCCCTAAGCACAGGCCTCGTCAATGCTAACTCCTGCGCCATGAAGGCCTTACCTAGTAGCAAGTCAAGCCGCGCCACGCCTGCAAGTGCCTCTTCAAGCACGCCTGCAAAGGGCTGTAGGCGACGCGTCACAGCGCGCCGCACCGCATCTTCTATCTCTACGCAGTGCAGTCGCTGCGCCTCTATGCTATCATCGTCAGCTTTCTCCCGCTGCATCTGCTCCAGCACGGCTCTCGCATCGCGTAGCTCGTCGCTGTACTCATCGTATATGTAGAAATGCGGTATCCGCTTCCCTTGGGGGTCAAGCACTGCAATCGCCTTATCAAGATCCGGCAACTCTACGCAGGTATAGCCCAACTCTCTTAGCTGCAGCCGCACCTCCATTGCCCTTATCGCAAAGCTCTTAATCTCAAAGAGCTCAATATCATCACGTACTGATCCCCCATGCAGGTAGTTCAAGCTGCCCTGCACATCCTGAATTTGACAAAGACGAGCCATTAAAAGGTCTCGCTGCGACACCCCTTCCTTGGCAAAAAACACCGACAGCGTCGACTCAATAGCCTCGTACTCTCCATTGAGCGCATCAGCATCGTAGAGCAATGCCGACTCTCCGAGCGCACGCTGCCCAGGCCCCGAATGCACCTGCCAATTGTCCACCACGTAGCGCATGCCAGGCACACTCTTTATCGCATCATGAAGTCTAAACGCCATGTATACCTACTACTATTCCTACAACGTCACTCTCGGCGCAAAGGTAGCGCAATTATTTCTAAATCCATCCGCTGTACATCCCCTCCCCCCCTCACTCTTGTTCAGCCCCAATTATCAAAGTGTCCTTTGGCACAGTCAAAAGGGAGGGGATAAAGGGGATGTATGCTGCACCAAAAAGGTATCCCCTTCGCATCAAATTCGGATTTCTCCGGAGAAATCCGAATTTGATGCGAAGGGGGTGCGAGTTTGATGGCTCTTGGAAACGACTCCACAGGGACCACTTGCCTTTTTCCCTCAATGGGATGAGCCGCTGAAAAACGCAGATTCTCCATTTTGTCCTCAAAATAATCATACTTAACATGGCCGTTGGCAATCAGATATCGCACAGCGAGTTAAATTGCAATTACTACGACCGGACTTTCTAAAAAATGGCCTCGTTGCCGATACGAATTTGCGTATTCTCACTTTTGTTGTACCTTTGCGTCGGGGGAGGACCTTGAGATGTTCTCATCTTAAGGTTTGCGGCTCGGGCGGTGGTGGTACGCCTGAGCCGCTTTTTTTGTAGTAATCCCCTTACGTAGGCTCTTTTTCTGGCGTCCTGCCATAACGATTAAACCCTTTTTGCAAGCGCGAGGAAGATATACAGATTGCGTAGCGCGAATACCCTTCAATAGCTAACGCATTTTTCACTACTTTTGCAGTGGATGCTGCGGCTCGTCTCGCACCAATAACATATTTTGTATGTCGTTTAATTCTTCTTGCCCTCCTATCGCTATGCGCTTGAGTCAAGCCATCAATGACTTATCGGATAGAGTTAAACGCATAGATGAGGCAGGGGCTCAGCATGACGATGCGGAGCGTTTGGTGTATAACCTATTACTATTATACCACAAATCGCTGAACAGAAGCATTCTATCGCGCCCATCGCATTTTAATTTTGAGAAGGCAAATCCATATGCTGACATTAGCGATGTGATGCTGGCCGACTACAATTACGCCATGCGCGCCCTTCTTACGCTATGCCCATACAATGAGCGTTTTATTCGTTTCTTAAACCCTAAAACACCAACTGAAAACGCCACGAGAAGCGATTTCAGCCCATACGATGCAGCGTTTTCAGCACTACCTTTTATCAACTTTACGCCGCTCTGCCTCTACTCGCTCGGTTTAGGGAAATTTTACATCTACCCCACCTTCATTTTATACTATTCGCCCGCGTCTACCCTTCACGAGGTGGAGGTGCTTTCGCTCAAGCAAGGGATGGTGGATCTTGCAGTGCTCCCCGATGAGGATACGGATAGTGAGCGCACGAGGGCTTTAATTCATATCGCGCTTTGGAAAAGCAACTTAATGTTGCAATTCGCATTCTCCCCTATAGGGATGGATATCTACGATGCACTCTGCACCCACTGTGCCTCTTTCGGATTGCCGATCGGTAGAGTAAGTTATGCCAAAATAGACGAAGACTCCATAAGAATCCCACTACTTCGGTCGGCTACCCTACTCCACGATGGTGTAGCATCCCTACCCGCCATAGCAGAATCCCTGCGACTCAATTTGCGTACCGCGGCCGAAACGTTAGCCTCGGCCTTCCGCCTTGAGTGGTACGGCGTGAGCCACAACGGAACGCCGTGGATTAGACCAATTAGCTATACAGAATACATTGCCAAGGCCATTGGGGGCTATAGTGCTATTTCAATAAAAGAGGCCGATAGGATTTTTTTATCACGCATTTCAGCCGATTTCTTTAACGCCTCCCTATTCTACGTCAGAAGGCTGTTTCAGCTCGCCGGCATTACGGAGGAGCCAATAGCACAGCCCTACGTTTCCAAGGGGGAAGGGGTGGTCATTGACCTATTGGAAATCTCATTTAGCATTAAAAATTGCGATCTTTACCAAAACCTTGGCTCATTGCCAATAATGCAGGCTCTATTCATCGTCCTGCTTCCTGACGTTCCGCTCACGCTCCACACCTTCAAATCAGCCTTTCTAAGATGGCCCCACGCCATGATTGTCGCCGCTTCCATTCTTGCGAGGGAAGATCGTTACCCAGAAGCCGAGGATGCCAAGTTCTATACGGTACGGTACGCAGCCCAATCCTCAATGCGTGAGGCGAATGATGCGATATACACATTGCGGGGCGTCGCGCAGCTTATGGCCAATTGCTGTGGGATAGAAGCGCAGCAGGATTTCCCGAATCTCATCAAGAACCTTGCGCCTCGCACCAATATCCATGTCGGATTCGATCCATTCGGCGTGGCGTTTCCTGTGCTTTTCGAATTTAATAAGATCATTGGCGACAATAATGCCTCCCAAATTACATTCTTTTTGCTTTACCTCTCGTTTAGGATTCTCCATGAAATACCCCATCGCCCAAAGGGCACAACTAGGGTGTTCTTCATTCTTAGCGACTGCTGGGGAACTCTCCCCTTCCTGTTCTATGAAACTGCGCTACGCCTTGCGCAGCTTCCCTTCCATTCTTTTCGCTACGCGCAGTATAATTTGAGCCGCAGGGGGATAGACCCGAAAGAGCTGATCGCGGCCTTTGAGAGAGCCGATGCGGGTGTGCTTGTTGTAAACATTCTTCCCATGGAGAAGAACCGACTCGAGAAGGAACTCGCCCTATTCGGCAAGTATATGGATAAAATTATGCAAAAATTTAGGCCTGATGCGATTTTCCTTGCCTATGTCGGAAAACCTTTTGAGCTAAATTTCCTCTCTCTTTGCTTTTCAGAATCAGTGCAAACCGCTACGCTATTCGTCCCACAGCGTAGCAAAGTTGTAGAGGGTTTTCTTCATGCGTTCATGCGCCTCGCCGTTTTTTACCAAATTGATGTTACAAGGGAGGCAAAAATGGCTCTTCGAGAGCGTTTTGAAAAATCAAGAATGGCCAATAAACTATTAATCAGCCATGCTCCCGCCATCCTGTTTTCATTTTTCCACCGAGCACTCACATGCTATGCCGAGCGGCTGTATGAAAGCACGCAATATATCCACATAGACTCCATAGAGGCACTCACGGCGGCTGACATCCGGAGCGTGAAATACAACAAATCTCACTTATAGTCTCATTTCGCTTCTCTACATGGCTATTGCTCGTGACTTTACTTCAGGCCCCATTCTTCGGGCCATTGTCAATTTGGCATTGCCCATTATGGGCACCGCCTTCATTCAGATGGGCTATAATCTTGCCGATGTCTTTTGGATTGGGCAGGAAGGGAGCGAATCTGCCGCCGCGGTGGGCGCGGCCGGATTCTTTGTTTGGCTAGCGAATGCCTTTGCCGTTATCACCAAAACTGGAGCCGAAATATCCATTTCGCATGCGCTGGGGGCGAACAACGTGCCGCGCGCCTACCGCTTTGCTCGGCATGCCGTTGTAATGTCTTTGCTGTTTGGCATCCTCTACGCCGCGGCTCTCCTCATGGCGAAGGGACCACTCATCTCTTTCTTTAAATTCTCTAGCAACGCCATTATGGAGGATGCCCAAAGCTACCTACTGATTGTCGCTTTCGGTATGCCCTTTACGTTCCTTAATGCCACCTACTTCGGGCTTTACAATGGATTCGGCTACTCGCAGACACCATTTTGGGCCAACTCGGCTGGGCTAGGTCTTAACATTATACTTGACCCGATTTTGATTCGTGGCTGGCTAGGGTTTCCGGCGCTGGGGGTGCGAGGCGCAGCTCTCGCCACGGTCTTTTCGCAGCTGGTGGTTTCGTTGATTTTTCTCGCAATAGCGAAACGACCCTCAAGCCGTTTCCACCACTTGCTAAGAGGATTCCGTCCCAACAGGCACTTCGCCTGGCGACTCCTCAAGCTGGGAACCCCAGTGGGGATGCAGAACGCTCTTTTTGCGTGCATCAGTATGATTATTGCACGGCTAGTTGCCCAGTGGAGCGACCTCGGCGTTGCGGTACAAACCACCGGGGCGCAGATAGAGGCTATCTCCTACATGACAGCCAGCGGCTTCGCGTCGGCATTGAGTAGCTACGTAGGGCAAAACTTTGCCGCCAAACGGTTCGACCGCATTCGCAAGGGGTACATTCACACCCTAGCACTTACCGCCTCGGCCGGCGTAATCGCCACCATTCTATTCGTCTTTTGGGGAGGAGAGATTTTCGGATTCTTCATTCCAGAACCCAACGCCATGCGCGAAGGGGGAATCTATTTACGCATCATGGGCTATTCACAGCTTTTCATGGTGCTGGAGATTATGTCAACCGGAACGCTGAACGGTATGGGGCGCACGCTTCCGCCCGCCATATGTAGCCTCTCTTTCAATGCGCTACGCATCCCGATTGCGCTTTGGCTAGGCTCCTACGCCCTCTCCGGCATATGGTGGGCGATAACCATTTCGAGCATTTTGAAAGGCGTGACCATTGCCGCCCTCCTACTCGTGGCACTACGTAGGTACTTCCAAAAACTTCCACAGCAGAAGGTCGGTATCTCAAAGACCTAATGGGATGGGGTCCCTCTGCTCCTTTCGGGGAGTTCTGCGCATGCCCCAGCCTACCAGCCAGTGCTACAAACCAACATGGGAATAGCTCAAGGAATGCGCTATTAGACTGCACACACAGAATGATTTACACCTTGTAGAAAACTCTCGGGAGACTGAAGCCCCTCCGCTACTCAGAGCCCCTCCTTCGTCCGAGGAGAACAACTCAGTACGCAACCCGTACGAGCTTCAATTTTCTAAGGTGAGGAGATAAAAAGAAACGATCCTGGAACGCTACTACCTACAGTCGTGAGACACGGCTACTCAACGCTGAGGCTGCCGTCCAACGCAATGCGAATCCGCGTTTCGGGAATATCCATCCGAGTTGCATCGCGCATGTAAATAGCTGCACTGCCATTGGAGTCCCTTACCAACCCATTGGGTTTTCGCTGCACAAATGAATGGATTCGCCCATTCAGGAACTCACCTTCCCGATTGACCTCTATTTCTAGCAAGGGGGCATACCCACTGATACCGCTTACATTTATTTTCCCGTACGTGCAGAAATTGCCTAGGCTATAGGCTATTAGCCTCCCCTTGTAGTAGTCCAGCGCACGGGGAATGTGTGGCCCATGCCCTATCACCACGTCGGCGCCCGCATCAATAAGCACCCTTGCGATTTCGTAGGGATTCCCACGATTTTCCCCATAGAAGGGCTCGCTCTTTCGGGTAATGCGCGCAGCCGACTTCCCCTCAGCCCCCATATGGCACGAGGCAATCACGATATCGCATTGCTCCGCTAGCTTGCGCACGATTTGACGCATAGTAGCGTAGTCGTTAAGCTGCACGGCACCAAAATTCGGCGCAAAGGCGCAGAACCCCACCACCACCCCATCAATCGTATCTATCGATGTGGGTGCTGATTGCAGCCCAGCGTAGGCTATTCCCAGCGAGTCGAGGAGACGCATGGTCGTGCGCTGCGCCGCATAACCAAAGTCGGCAGAATGGTTATTCGCCATGCTCACATGCGTAAAGCCAGACCTACGCAGTGCCCCTGCGTAGCGGGTAGGCATGCGGAAAAGGTAGCAACGGTCAGGGTCTTTACACTGCTTTCTCGGCGCACCCCCATCGAGGAATGACCCCTCAAGATTGCCAAAGGTCACATCGCCAAGGGCGAGAAGAGAATCTGCGGCTTGGAGAAGAAGGCTCGGATTATCATACGGCGGGAGGAGCGAAGCGCTGGGAAAGTCGGACCCTATCATCACGTCACCCACAGCCATTATCCTAAAGGTACTCCTTGGCTGACGTAGGGATGTATCTAAAGGCAAGGGTTTCGCAGTAAAGTCGTAGACAGTATCCCAATTAAACAGCGAAACCGAATCCAAACGCAACGTCTGCGCGCGCCCCTCCAAAATGCCTACGCATAGCAGTAGGCTCGCCACCACCGCTATCTTCCAACGCCTCTTCATACCAACCACGCTCCAGTATCTATTTTGCTTCAAGCTTCAGCGTGTAGACATCACCAAAAACTCCCACTAGTCCGAAGGAAAAGCTTTTAGACTCTGCGTAGTATACATAGTAGGTTTCGCCATCCATCTTTAGCTCCTTATTGTCTAGATTGAACGAGTAACTTCCCTTTCGTTCCGTTGTTCCCCTGAAGGTGTACTCCCCTTTCGCGGCGAATTCATACTCATCTCCACCCTTTATGGAAAAGTTTTTAAGCGGGAGACCCTGGCGTGTTACCTCGAGAACCGTCCACTTCCGTTCAATTTTGAACGTTTTGTCTTTTTTACAGGCGACAGCAAGTACCGCGAAGCAGGCAATCAAGGTAATGGCTCCAATCCTCGCAAATTTAGTCGTTTGCATTTTTCAATCGGTGTTTATCAACTCTTCTACGGCTAATTCGCCATGCCGTTCATTGATGAGAGGAACTCAGCATTGGTCTCGGTGCGTCGAACCCGATCGCGAATGGCCGTCATAGCCTCTATCGGGTTCATATCGGAGAGATAGTTACGAAGGATCCACACTTTGTTCAGCGTTTCCTTATCGAGGAGTAGATCGTCACGCCGCGTGCTGGAGGCTGTGAGGTCAATGGCGGGGAAAATACGACGGTTGGAGAGCCGACGATCGAGCTGTAGCTCCATGTTCCCAGTCCCCTTGAACTCCTCAAAAATAACATCATCCATCTTGCTGCCCGTATCGGTGAGCGCAGTGGCGAGTATGGTTAGCGAGCCGCCGCCCTCAATGTTACGCGCCGCGCCGAAAAAGCGCTTAGGCTTTTGCAGCGCATTGGCATCTACGCCGCCAGTGAGTACCTTGCCCGATGCGGGTGCCACTGTGTTATAGGCACGTGCCAAGCGGGTAATCGAATCAAGAAGGATCATCACGTCATGCCCGCTCTCCACGAGCCGCTTGGCCTTCTCTATGGTCATATTCGCTACACGAACGTGGCGCTCCGCTGGCTCATCGAACGTAGAGCTAATCACCTCGGCCTTCACGTTGCGCGCCATATCGGTCACCTCCTCCGGCCGCTCATCGATGAGAAGTACAATTAGGTACACTTCGGGGTGATTGGCCGCTATGGCGTTAGCCACGTCCATTAGCAGCATGGTTTTCCCCGTCTTAGGCTGCGCCACGATGAGGCCACGCTGCCCCTTGCCGATGGGGCAAAAAAGATCCATTATACGGAGCGATAGGCTGTTAGGACCTTTCCCGAGAAGCGTAAATTTTTCGTTTGGGAAAAGTGGGGTTAAGAAGTCAAATCCCACACGGTCACGAAGCAAATCCGGCACGCAGCCGTTCACCATCTTCACATCCACCAAGGGGAAGTACTTATCTCCCTCAAGGGGTGGGCGTACTGACCCCTGCACCGTGTCGCCTGTTTTAAGCGAATACTGCTTAATTAGGTTTTGCGACACGTACACATCGTCTGGCGATGTGAGGTAGCTAAAATCTGAGGAACGCAAAAAGCCATATCCATCAGGCAGGATTTCCAGCACCCCATTCATTGCTATGAGGCTGCCCATAAAGTCACGAAACGGCTCCTCCTCTACCCTTTCCGGCTGGTTTTGCGGCTTGCCGCCATGCTGATGCACCTCGTCAACTGCACCTTGACGCTGCGTTGGCTGCCCTGCACGCTGGCCCGAAGCCTGCTGCGGGTTGGCCTTTCCATGCGTACCCGGCGTGTGGAGGAATTCCCGCACGTTTACTCCAAGCGTTGGCTGCCCAGGCTGTTGGGGCTTCACCTGACCGTCAGGCCGCGGCTGCTGCCGATTGTTACGCTGCGCTCCGTTGGCCGGTCGTGAGTTGCCATTTGTTGGACCTTGCAGCGGTTGCTGCCAACTGGTCGCTCGATCATTCAATTCGCCCTGCGTGCCCTCATGCATACGGGGTTGGATGCGCTGGCGCTTCTGGTTTCGCCTAGAATCAAAGTCACCCTCTCTTGCCTCCGCTTTGGGAGCGTTAGGGAAATCCCTCCCCTCCGTTGCCTCGGTTGCTGAGACGACCGCTTTCGAAACTCTTGACGCATTCGGAGTAGGCTTTTGGGACGATTGGGCATCGTTACGATTCCCTGGCTCCTTGCTTTGCTTGGCCTTTGCTTGCTGGCTGCTACGTTCGGCTATTAAGCTTTTTCCTAGCTTCTCCACCCGCTTTAGTTCTTCACTGCTAAGCACCGCCTGTTTGTCTAATATCTTATAGATTAAGGGATCTTTATTCAGGGACTTTGCGTCCTCTATTCCCATGCTCTCAGCAATCTCTTTAAGGATCGGCATTACTAGCTGCCGCAGCTGGCGTATATCATACATACCCGTAAGACACTCGGATTAAAACCCTAAAAAACAATGTATTAGTAAAAGAAAATAGTCACCGTCACTTCAAGACTTGAAAGCCACTCCCATCGCCCCCTCCATGGCTCTATGATGCTGCATCGCATCGCCCCAGCACGGCGTTACACGACCGCAAAGGTAATAAAAATTTACAAATTACAAGCTATCAGCCTTATACCTTTTCACCTATTAACCTGCAGCGAGTCTTGGGCGTTGCGGTCATTGGTATCGTCCTTTGGGGTTAAATCTAGCCCAGCGTTGCTATCCTGCCCTTCTACTCCCACCTTCTTCTTGGGCTTTCTATGAAATGCGCTCTTTAGGCGTTCCCATAGGTCGCGTAACGAGTCAAATGAATCGCTGTACGCCACCCCCACTCCCGCCGTGTAGGGGCTCAAGTCGCTAAATACCAAGTCATCGTTTGACCGTGCAAACGCCTTATACTGTAGGTTTTTAATGTACTTACTCTGCTTGCTGACGCTCACATCGCCCGCAACGGCACTCGACGTGTTGTTTTTGCTCACATCCCAGTTCGCATCGACATTCAACCCCAATTCATCCAACTGCATGGAGAATGATACCTCCGTTTCGTCCTGTAGCTTTTCGTTGGTTTCATCCGCCATGTTATAGTTGACTCCTAAACCGATTGACAACCCGCTACCGCTTGAAAGCCAAGAGTTTATTTGGCTGAACACGAGGTCTGATAGCGATGAAATCATAAGATTTCCCATTTGCGTTCCCCCAGCCGTTGATACGGTTGTGCTACTCGAACGGCTATCGGGGAAAAACATCCCTAAGGCAAGGAGCGATGCGAACTGCTTCATCTTTTTTTCATCCGTATTCAGCGCAGTGGCAAGTAGCCCCTGCATCTCCGCGTCGGCCTGCGGCACTACAACGTCAAAAGACAGGAGCGGGTTCTGTGCAGACCCCGTAATGTGTATGCGGCACTCAACGTCCACACGGCGCTTGTAGCGTTCCTCATCGCTCATCACGAGCTTGTCGAGCGATGTACGCACACGGTGTACCGTCTTTACATCTAGCTTCGCCTCAGTTGGATCCCCATTGAATTGGATATAGCTGCCGTTCTCTATTGAGAACTTCTTCGTTAATACGCTGCCTAGTACAAAGTTATACTCTCCTCGGCTAATGCTATATTCACCGTATAGCAGCATTGGACCCTTGCCCTTGGGAATAATCATTTGGAGGTTGCCTTCTCCATGCGCACTAATCCCTCCTCCTGTGCTAGGATCAATGATAATGTTAAACAGTGCGGCAGGCGTGATTTCAAGCCGTAAATTGAGGCCTAACGTTGATTTGGGAACCATCGCCTCATTCTGTTCCTCACGCTTTGCAGCCAACGATACCGAATCCTCTGGAGGGGGAACAAATTCCAAGTACTTATTCTCCTTGGCCGTTGATTGCTGCGGGAGCTGAAAAACCAACTCGGTACCCGGCTCCGTTTTCGCACGGAGCCTGAGCTCAAGGTCGTTCAAACGTCCGTCTATGTTAGCTTGCGTTGTGGCAATGAGATTCCCATGGTACATGGGATTATCGCGCGCGGTTGTGCTCAGAAGCCGGAAGCGATTGGTTGACGCACGGAGCGCCACGTAGGGATTGCGCAGCGTGTCAAGGGTTACGTAGCCATCAAGGCTAAGAGGATGCGATTCTAAATCGCTTACTGAAAACGAATTAAATAGAACCTTACGCCCTTGCAGTTTAATGGCCGAGGATGAGGAAAACGTCATCCCAAGCATTTTGACAAAGACTTTAGCTTTGTCAAAACGTAGCGTACCATCAAAGCTTGGCTCTTTTGGGGTTCCCGAAAAACGAACGTGGCCATCAAGTCGCCCCCCCCGGCTTTGCACAGCCCCGAGCGTTAGGCTTCTAAGCAAGGAGAAATCCCATGAATTCAGCCGGAGGTCGCCATCGAAAAGATGAGCCGATGGAACGTAATTGAGTTGGAGCGCAATATCTTCCCGCCCATCGTACGACCGATTATTCAAACGTACGCGAAGGACGCTGTCCAATTGCTGCCATTTCCCATCCATTGTTAAAGTTCCGACAAATGCTCCGCCCAGCATGAGATCTTCAATTGTGCAGCTCGTGGCAATGCCTACCGTGTCAAGGATTGATCCAATTCGTATGTTTCCCTTCGCATTGCCCGCTAAAGTCCTCTCTGGCGGAAGTAGGCCGGAAAGTAGCGACAGGTCAATATTATCAATGCTCACCGTGACAGTGTCTGTCGCGTTTGCGGAAAACAGTCCATCAACTGAAAGTGAATTTCTACCATTGTACAGACGAAAATTACGGACCTCCGCCTTGGTCGTGTCGAGCACGATAATCGCGCTACTCATGCGCCACAGCTGGTCACTGATGGTAAAGGTGGTATTGCTAGGACGTAACAATAGGGAGGGGGGATTATTTTCCGACTGCGGGCGCAGCTTTGCATTCAAATGGATGTCGGCTGCGCTATGTCCTAGCATCGGCGTAGCGGCATGTAAATCTACCTGGGCTCTACTATCTCCCAACTTTACTTCCAACGTAGTGGAGTCAACCTGCGTTGCGCCAACCATCACGGAGGGTGCGTCTAAATCAACAGAAAAGATACTGTCCTTACGTGCAATCTGCAGCGATGCGCCGCTCGCTTTGACGTTGCCGTAGGAGGCTTCGCTCACGGATAGGTGTGCTGAGAGCTGTTGGCTTTTAGGGTCGTATTCTGCCTGCAGTACGCTACCGCGGGAGAGCTGTAAACGAGGGTAAAAAACTTGTAGGACAGGGTTTATGTCGTTTACACGAACCAGAAGTGTATATCCTGGATTGTAAGGAGCTTGCAGATCAGCTGAATAGGCGGAGTCGGCATGCGCTAAAGAATCTGAAACCACAGCACCAATGTGCAGCCTCGCTAAACGGGCCATCGATGCTGGAATCGCATCAAACCGATATCTCCCCCAAAGTTTGGCTTGCAGCGCAGGGGAGTCAAATCGGATTTCCTCTCCATTATTGGTGCTGTTTTCAGCTACTAGGGCGATACGATTCATCTGCAAAGTGCCACGCGAATGACGGTAGCAAAAGTCCCGAATCATAACCTCCCCTTGGGCATTGTCTAGACGATCGCCGTGAAAGTATGAACGCATCGAAAATGCAACCGTGGCTGTACTATCGGGTGGTAAGAGTCCCATAGCTACCAAATCGGCGTGCGGCACCTGCAAATCGAATTGAAACACAGGTACGCTGTCAGAGAAGTCCACGTTGCCATCAAACTGTAGCTGCACAATGCTATCGTATGCCTCAACCTTGCCCCTGTATCCGCGGGGAGAGACGAAACCCTCAATGGAAACATTGCGGTAGCTGTGGTTACGAAAATCAAAACGGCCAATGTTACTGTTCACCTGCGCGTACACGCCTCCCCGATGCGGGGCGTACGTCCCCTTCGTTTGTGCGGTGAGATCAACCTGCCCCAGCGATGGATTATTAAGGATTTTGCCGAGTTGTAAGCCTACGGTGTTGATCTTTCCATTAAAGTCTGTCACACCCTGATCTTTAAGGCTAACGCCCATATCCATTTGGACGCTACCCACGTTGGTATTCAGCTGACCGTACGCCACAAAATCGCCGAAGAAGCCAGTGAGTACCCCATTGAAGTGCACGCTGTTGATTCGCTTCATCATGTCGGGGGGGCGAATAGGTTTAGATGAAAAAGCGTTCGCCACCTGCATTGCGCTCTGCGTATCAGTTTCAAACGTCTGTATATCTACGTTTGCAATCAAATTTTGGATGTTTGGTAAACCAGCCACGTAGCCATCTATGCGCAGGTGCGTTTTATCATGGATACGCACGTCAAAATCTCTCAGCCTAAAGTCCGACACACTTCCTCGGAAAAGGCCGGATATATCTGCTACTAGCTCGTTCGTCACCTTTAAGGGCATGAAGTAGGCCAATGTAGCGGTACTTATAGTTGAAGTGTCAATACTGCTCTCTATGCGCACGGAATCAATAAAATGACCCAACGATTTCCATGAGGCGTACTCCATGCGCAGCGATGGTATGGAAAGATTCGTCGCGCTGTTGCTAGTACTCAAATTGGAGAAATGCATCGAATGGCCACATACACGGAACCTTGATGCGAACGACTCAACAATATACCCAGAATGGTCGTGGCAACTGAGTTCCTTTATATCCATTTGTACGGTATCGCGTACAGAACGAAAATGGCGAATATCTACGTTGAGTGATTGTAATTTCAGATCACCAAAGTTTATACGTCCCGTCGTTACAGACTGCCCCGCTTTGTGGAGTCCAAAAGTACCATCCACAACGCTTATTCGCTGTATATCCAACCTGAAAGCCTTTGCCTTAGGCTTTTTTTTACGCTTTGGAGGGAATGCGTAATGCAGTACATCCGTAAGGTTTAGCCGTCCCTCTCTGTTATACAGCAAACTGAATTTCAACCCCTTAACAACAGTCTGCCCTAGCTCTACCACCTTGCCTTTCTCTGCAATTCTACTTAGCGATGTCTGCGCACGTGCGGCGTAGAGCAACGTATCGTGATTAAGATCAAGCACCAGCAACTCGCGAATATCCACCCCTAACGCTGGCGTTATTCGTATACGGCGAACATTAATCGTTAGCGAGTCATCAGACACAAGCCTCGAAAGCTTATTGGCTACAAGACGTTGCGTAATGGGGATCTGCAAGGCTAGTACAACGATAGCAAACAAAGCGAATACCCCTACAGCCGTCCAAAACAGAAGGTGTAGGCAGAAAAGAAGGGTACGTCGAACGAACCGAGGTAAGCGGGAGCCACTCCGCTTACCTTCGCTCAGCCCACCCTCTTCGTCCTCGTTTGTTCTTGGTACGTTCTCTACGGTTTGCTCCACTGGCTATTTTACGATATACCCCGGCTTCCCCAGCCGTTCAAACATATGCCGTTTATAGTCCTCAACGCCCGGTTGGTTAAAGGGGTTAACGCCCATTGCCAAGCAGGATAGCGCGCATGCATACTCAAGGAAGTAGATTAAATATCCCAGGTTGAACGCATCACGCCGCGCAAGCCATATTGCTAACGATGGCAGGTTCCCTTCCAAGTGGGCTTGCTGCGTAGCGCTCTGCGCAATGCAATTGATAGCGTGTAAATCCTTCCCAGCTAGATAGCCCAATCCGTCCCCATTGCTGGATTGCTGCGGCACTTCCACCCTACTTAACGGCGCATCAAACTGTAGATGCGTACCGAAAAACAACCTGTGCCCCTGCTGAAAGTACTGTCCGAGGGAATGCAGGTCAGTAGTGAAAACGGCGGAAATGGGGAAAACGCCTTTTCCATCCTTGCCTTCGCTCTCAGCAAAAAGCTGTTTATACCATTCCGCCATGCCCGCCATATAGGGCGTGTACGTTGCCAACAACTCCACGAAGCGCCCCTGTCCATACTGAACCAGACGCCATGCAGCGTATTGCTGCGCCTCCACAACATCTTTACTTCGAGTTCTGTACTCCTGTTCGCATAGCTCTGCCCCTGAAAGCAAGTCAACTACGTTAATCCCCGCCACGGCTAAAGGTAGTATTCCCACAGGGGTCAGCACAGAGTAACGTCCGCCAACATTACTCGGAATCACCATCATGCCCCACCCCTGCGCTTTCGCCTCATCGTGCAACGCCCCCTTCTCTGCATCGGTAATCGCAACGATGTGGCCAGCCTCAACGGGTGCACCCTGCCTACGCGCCCAGTCAAGCACCGCACGCAATGCGATGGCCGGCTCCGTTGTTGTTCCACTTTTGGAGATAACGATTACACCCAATCGTTTCCCCTCAAGAGATTTAAGCTGATTGGAAAGGTAATCGGGGCAAAGATTACAGCCTAGGAACACCAACCGTGGACCACTTACCGCTTCGGGCAGGGCATCCACAATCGCCTTCGCCCCCAGGTATGACCCCCCTATACCGATAACAACCACCGCATCGCACTCGTTGCGAAGACGCTCAACGTAGTCAAACATCGTGTCTTCCAGCGTAGGCAACATGGCGCTCGGCAGGGTAAGCCACCCCAAATAGTCGTTCCCCGCGCACGTCCCTTGCCGGAGCGACTCTCGATACTGTTGAAGCGACTCCGCTTGCAACATCAACGTTTCGTCATGGCTATCAAACCCCGTGTATTGATAGTCTAAACGAATGGTTCCCCCTCGTGCTCCCTTCGTAGAAACCCCTTCCATAGCTTTGTTTGTTATTTTCCTCCTACAAGACCCTGCTGCGCAGCCTACACAAAATTTTCAATCAAATTGCGAAGCTCAACCCCCGGCCGTGAATTATTGTACAGCACGCTGTACATCGCTTCTGCTATAGGCATCGATACGCCGTAGTTGGCGTTTAGCGCATGGATGCCCTCCGTGGCGTAGTACCCCTCTGCCACCATGCGCATCTCCATCTGCGCCGAGAGCACGGTGTACCCCTTGCCAATCATCGTGCCGAATGTACGATTACGGCTGAACTGGGAGTAGCACGTCACGAGTAGGTCTCCCAGGTAGGCTGAGGCGTTGGGGTCCCGCTCCGCCGGGTATGTCGTGTTAAGGAAACGCATCAGTTCCGCCTGTCCGTTGCACGCCAGCACGGCCTGAAAATTGTCGCCGTATCCCAACCCATGCGCCATGCCAGCCGCCACGGCGTAGATGTTCTTAATGATGGCACTATACTCCGTGCCGTAAATATCCGTGCTACGTATTGTGTGGATGTAGAAGGAGCGGAACATCGCTGAGATACGAGATGCATCCAGCATATCCTTGCAGCTAAATGTAAGGTAGGATAGCCTTTCAAGCGCCACCTCCTCTGCGTGGCATGGACCGCTAATAACTCCCATTTTTGAGTAGGGAACTGCAAAATGTTGGTGGATATACTCCGTAGCGGTTAAATGGAGCTTCGGCACTATGCCCTTCACCGCGGTCACGACAAAGCGTTCGCCAAGGCTTTCGGGCTTCAAATCTTCCAACCACACAGGCAAATAGGCTGACGGCACAACGACAAACACCACTTCTGCCGCCTGCACGGCCTCGTTTATGTCACCAGTGACACGAATCTTAGACATGTCAAACTGGATGGAGCTAATGTACGTTGGATTATGTCCATGCTGCTCTAAATGCCTACGTATCTCCTCATTCCGTATGAACCAATGCACTTGACCCACGTTCTCATGCAATATCTTCGTAATGGCGGTTGCCCAACTTCCACTGCCAATTACAGCCACCACAGGTTTATCGTCCATTTTGAACCTAGCTCCTTAACGTTTCTAGCAACGAGACGGTACCCATTGTTCCGACCATCCTTTGTTGCGGTCTCTCCCATGCACATGGACACTTCGGCGCACGGTAAATGCGTCCACCACCGCGCCTTGCTTTCCGCGACGAGGCGCACCCCCCCGCGAGCAAAACTAGCAACAGCAGTACGACAATACCTCCGAACGTGGTCCTTTTCCCCTTTTGCATACAATGCAAAGTTACTAAAATAGACGTAAGAAAAGCAAGCCACATGGCACTAACCTCGTCTCACATGTGCAATATGTGCTACCAACGCAAGGGTACGCTATGATTAATCCTTATTAGAATTCTGACGTAACCACCTTAAAATCAGATGACTTTTACACGTCATGCTGAAATAAACCTCTCAAAGTTTGCTATGGCTTTTGCCAATTCAAAATAATACCCTACCTTTGCCCCCGCATTTGCCTCTTTAGCTCAGTTGGTAGAGCGGCTCATTCGTAATGAGCAGGTCGTCGGTTCGAGCCCGATGAGAGGCTCTAGTGCAGCGGAGAGTTCACATTCTTGTGGTCTCTCCGCTTTCTTTTATGTAAGAGCCATCCAGTTCGCTTGCGTTGGCATTATATACCTAAACAAGAAAAACAGAAAGGCTTGTCTTGCCCATTGAAGGTAGCAAGACAAGCCTTTGTGCCCTTTGGCGTACCGCAAGGCCCTACACGAGCTCCTTCTGGTCCTCTTCTGTCGTGTTCTTGTTGGTGATACGCTGCGCGGGGCGTAGGCCAAAGGCATGCATGGCGGCATAGATATGCTCCATGATTGAAGCCTGTATCGCCTCGTATTCATTAAACGAATTTATTGCGCTGTAGCAGTACACCTGCATGGGTATCCCCTGCGCCGAAGGTTCACGCATGCGAAGCATTGTGGTCTCCTTTTGTGCTATATCGGTTCGTGCTGCAAGGTAATTGTTTACGTACATGCGAAACACCCCGAGGTTGGTATGCGCCCACGCCTCTCCATCGGCAGCAATAGCAGTTTCATCTCCATTTTTACAGCTATCACCTACGGTTAGAATCCTGTTAATCTGCGGGATTTGCTGGTATTGTTCAAGCTCTTCCTGGCTACAGAAATGCACGCTTGTGGCATCAATATATACACACCGCGTAATCTGCCTAACGCTAGACTCATCCATCCCCTTCCAATTCTGAAAGCTTTCGCTGATTAGCGCGTAGGTCGGGAAGGACGAAATGGTTTTATTCCAATTCTGTACCCTCACTGTATTTAGCGTGATTTCAAGCACGATGCCATCGGTATTGCGGCTCGGCATCTCAATCCAGTCCCCTGGCTTTACCAAATGGTTGGCAGAGGCTTGTACTGAGGCTACTAAACCCAGTATAGTATCCTTAAAAATCAACATCAGCACGGCGCTCATCGCCCCCAGTCCGAGTATAAGCGACAAGGGGTTTTTGTTGATGAGTATGGAGATGATAATAATGCCCCCAATAAAAAAGAAAAATATCTTCACCAGCTGTATGTACGTCTTTATGGGGCGATCCTTCGATATCGGGTACATCAGGTAGATGTCATGCAACGCATTTAGGAAAGCGTTGATGGATACTAGCACCATAATGACCATGTATACACTTACAATGGTGTGAACAAAACCCACAAACTTTGGATAGGCATCAAGGGAAAATAGCTGCGATATCCCCCAGTAAATAATGATGCCAGGCACAAGATGGGAGAGATACCAAACTACCTTTCGTTTCACTATTGCATCGTCCCAAAACGTTTTAGTTCGCTTTGCTACACGAATCAAAACGCCATTTAGGACGTAGCTAAACAGATAGTACGCCCCGTAAGCAACAATCAGCAGCCCTGCCACTAGCGCCACTGCGGTCGTGAAACTTGCCCAGAAGTCGTTAAATCCCACCTTTTGAAACCAATACATTAGAATCCCATGAAAATCGTACATAACGTTAAATTTTATGTTGTGCCTACCGCGTTATAAATCGTGGCTAAAGTAGCAATTTTATCACAATTCAGGGTTAGCCGACCGTCCAACTCCCCCGCACAGACGTGCACCACGTAGTACAGCAATCCCCCGCTGTAGACTCACTACAGCGGGGGATTGCCACATCGTTATCATCTCAAAAAGAGTACTTTACAGTACTATTCGTATCGTCCCGATTTAAGATTTGCCACTTCCTGCGGCGTAAGGTAACGCCACTGCCCACGGGGCAAATCCTTTTTGGTTAAACCGGCATAGTAGACCCTGTCGAGGCTCTCTACACGTAGCCCCAGCGCATCGAGCATGCGGCGCACCACCCGATTCTGCCCGGTGTGGATTTCAATGCCCAGCACGTCCTTCCGATCCGCCCGGCAGTACTCCACCGCATCCGCGCTTACAGTCCCCTCCTCAAGCTCCACACCATCAATTAGGCGCTGCATTTCATCACGGGTGACGTTCCGATCCACAGCCACTTCATACACCTTACGCTTCTCGTAGCTGGGGTGCGTTAGCTGCTCCGTGAGCGCGCCATCGTTTGTGAGTAGTATCAACCCCGTGCTATTGCGATCGAGACGCCCCACTGGGTAAATCCGCTCCGTGCATGCGCCCTCCACCGCATCCAGTACCGTGCGCCCCGCATGGGGGTCATCCGTAGTGCTAAAACAGTCCTTAGGCTTATTGAGTAGGATGTACACCTTACGCTCTGGGTCAAGCTTCTTCCCCTTGCAGGTCACCTCCACCTGTGCAGGCACCACCTTAGTGCCAAGCGTAGTCACCACCTCTCCGTTCACCATGATGTCGCCGCGTTCAATCATCTCGTCCGCCTCCCGCCGGCTGCACATACCGCTATGCGCTATAAAACGATTAAGGCGGATGGGGTCGTTGGGATCCATCGTCTGCGGCATTTTTGGCTGCACCTTCGGGGCTACGCTACGCACCGCTTCCGCCCCATCGAATCCATCGTTACCACGCCGCCGAGGCGCCTTGAAGCCATCGTCGCGTTGGCGTCGGGGCGGACGGTCGTACCGATTTCCACCGTACCGCTCCTCCCGCTGCCCCCAATCGTCACGCCTACGGCCGAAGCCTCTATCTCGCCCATTAACCCCCTCTCGCCTCTCACCTTCCCTGCGATCAGGCGAACCGCTGAAGCGCAGCGTACGTGGCCGATAGGAAGAATCCCCCTCAAAATGGGAATCGCCATCCCCGCGCCCATCTCCGCGCCCATCGCTATAACGCCCTCGGCCTCTCCCCTCGCCCGATTGGTAGCCCCCATCTCGCCGTCCAAAATCACCACGCCGCCCGCGATCATCGTTTGAAAACCGTGAACGGCTCTCGCCGTAACCTCTGCGTTCCCTATCGTCACGCCTTCCCCTACCAAAGCGGTCTTCATCGTCAAAACGACCATGCGAACGTTCTTTGTGATCGCCATTGCCCCAAGGGGACCTACGCCTGTCACTGTCAAAACCTCCCCTACGCTCCCTACCATGGCCACGGTAACCGTCCCCACGATCCTCACGGTAGTCGCGGCCTCGCTCCCTGCGTTCATCGTCATGATAGTCAGACCGCATGGGCTTACGCTCCTGTGTTTCATCATTTCCACGTGGATATGATGTCATTGCCGAGCCTTCATGCCCATTCTCATTGTCCCGCTCCTCCTGCGGCGTATCGCTACGGCGCGACCGCAGCGTGCGCGGCCTATAAACTGTTGCGGGTTCCTCCTCCTTGCGGCGAGGGGCATCTCCACGACGGCCTCGTCCGCGATCCTCTTGTATACTCATCGTTGTTCTTGGAAATTTTTTGAACTGCAAAGTTACTATTTTATTTCTACTTGGCACAATGCCACTCTCTTCCGCCTCTCTCAAAACAGGAATCATAGCCAAACGAATTTGGAATGCGACTCTATAGCCGCACTCCAAATCACATTCTCATCAGTGTCAAGCTTTATAGGGACACAAACCACGCGCGAAGTCGAATAGCGGCTCCGTTCGTACAGTTGTTTTATCAAAACCCCTCAATCGCCACGCACGTCGGCGCAAAGCGATAAACCGAAGAGCCGAATGCCCTCTATCTTCTCTTCTTCTTCGTTGGTTTCGCCTTACGCATGCCGGGCATTTTTCCCGAGGCCAAGCCGTGCATCATCTTCCGCATGTCGTCAAACTGCTTCACCAACCGATTCACCTCGGCCACCGACTTCCCGCTACCAAGCGCAATGCGCTGCTTCCGCTTACTATTAAGTATCGCCGGCTTGCTACGCTCCTCAGGCGTCATGGACAGAATGATTGCCTCAATGCCGTTGAACGCATCGTTGTCAATATCAACGTTTTTCAGCGCTTTGCCCATTCCCGGAATCATCCCCATCAAATCCTTGATGTTGCCCATCTTCTTGATTTGGCGGATTTGATTCATGAAATCGTTAAAGTCAAACTCGTTTTTCGCGAGTTTCCGCTCTAACTTTTTTGCCTGCTCCTCATCGAATTGTTCCTGGGCACGCTCCACGAGCGAAACGATGTCACCCATGCCCAGGATGCGATCCGCCATACGGTCAGGGTAGAAGATATCAAGCGCATCCATCTTCTCTCCCATACCGACGAACTTAATGGGCTTATTGACAACACTCTTGATAGAGAGCGCCGCCCCACCGCGGGTGTCGCCATCCAGCTTGGTGAGCACGACGCCATCAAAATTGAGCCGATCGTTGAAAGCCTTCGCCGTGTTCACGGCATCCTGCCCCGTCATCGAGTCAACCACGAAGAGGATTTCGTGCGGAGAAATTGCCTTCTTGAGATTTTCAACCTCTTGCATCATCTCCTCGTCAACAGCTAGCCGCCCCGCCGTATCAATGATGACAACATTGTTTCCCGCTTTTTTTGCCTCTTCTAACCCAGCCTTCGCCACGGCAACTACATCCTTCGACTCGTCATTGGCGAATACCGGCACCTCCACCGAGTTGCCCACCACTCGCAGCTGCTCAATAGCCGCCGGCCGATACACGTCGCAAGCCACCAGCAGCGGCTGCAACCCCTGCTTTGACTTCAATCGGTGGGCCAGCTTCCCGCAAAACGTTGTTTTACCCGAACCCTGCAGCCCGGCAACCAAAATCACGCTCGGCTTCCCGCTAAGGTTAATGCCCACCGCCTGGCTGCCCATAATAGTCGCCAGCTCGTCGCGTACAATCTTTACAATCTGCTGTCCAGGCTCCACCGAAGCCAAAACGTTTTGCCCTAGCGCTTTCTGCTTCACCGAATCGGTAAAGCTCTTTGCCACCTTATAGTTTACGTCGGCATTGAGCAGAGCACGGCGCACGTCTTTGAGCGACTCCGCAACGTTTAGTTCGGTAATTCTTCCTTTCCCCTTGAGCAGTCTAAACGAGTTCTCAAGCTGCTCTGACAAATTTTCAAACATGACGTAATAAATAAGCTATGTACCCCTACGATACCCATAAAGGCAACGCGAAGGTAGTTTTTTCCTAACATTTCGGCATGCGGTTTGTTCTTTTGGGTAGACCAAGAGCGCTGCGTATGGGAAGGCGTGTACGTGCAGATAGGGGAAAAAATAGGCGTATTCTTATGCGAGGTAAATTTATAACCATACTGCTGGTAGCGATAGCAATAGCGATGCCCAGCAAAAATGCCATGGGGCAATCCGTACAAACGGAAGCCCCCAACGGAATGCTTGTCCCCGCCCAAATTATTGATAATGATACCGTCCCATTCTTTTCAATCTATGAAGTAATCATTGTACCGCAGCGAAAGTTTAAAAACGCTAAGCAGTATCGTGAGTATCAACGATTAATACGAAACCTAAAGATTGTATACCCATACGCCAAGCAAGCGAAGCTGATTTTAGACGATGTCGACTCCGTTTACGACTCCACCCCATCGGCTGCCAAGCGTAGAAAGTACTCCTACCAAAAAGAGAAGGAGCTGCACAAACAGTTTGAGCGTCAGATAAGAAACTTGACCTACTCCCAAGGGCATCTGCTCATAAAGCTTATCCACAGGGAGACAGGGCGCACTGCGTTTGAAATCATTGAGCAATTCCGAGGGAAACTCTCCGCCAATTTTTGGCAAATCATAGCTAAGTTATTCACATCAGACCTCAAAAGCTCATTTGATCCCGAGGAGCAGGATAAGATTCTGGAGGAACTCATCATCCTCTATGAGCATGGGCAATTGTAGCCCGCATTTCGAGCGAAACCATGTAGTCTGCCCTCTCGCAATGCCCCCCATGCAGCAAATTCAAAGAGTTTAATTACCTTTGCCCCATGCGTTCAGTAAGTACAAGGGTGAGAATATGCAGCTGCGCATGGCTCTTTCTGAGCTATGCGTTGCTCCTCTATTCCGCCTCTTACGGAAGGGTTGAAATAGCGCGCTACCAAAGAGCCAACACGACAATGGCCCTCGTAAAGGTGGGTCTTCCGAGTGACAGCTACGTGGTTGCCGCCACCCAGCGAGTGGAACGCATACAGCCGCTGGTGCTCTCCGCGAAGTGCTGGTGGGTGCTATGCAACAGATTGACCTTTACTACCCACCAAGCGAACTTAGAATGCATGCGGGGTGCCGTGCGGCACATCCTACCATTTCTTGCTTTCCCATTACAAGCCAAGGAGGTCCTTCGATTATGATTATTAGGCCCGCAGCGTAACGTTGCGATGATAGCTTTATGCAAGCCGACCCAAGAGGTCTATTGCGCAAAGTATATTCCTAATTACTAATTGCTTATACCGCATTTACCATGACGGAGAATAAGCGTAAATTGGAGGAAAAATCATGGCTGAAGAAAAGAAGCAAAAAGGCAAGGTGTTGACATCCACCTTAATATTTATTGCAATAATGGTTGCGGTAATGGTGATTTTTGCAGTTATCTAGGACAATAAACAGCATATCCATGCGGCGTGGGTGGACGTACAATCCGCTCACGCCGCTTTTTTATTTCCTTTAGGCCGCATATGCCCCGAAAATACCTAGCCCCTGTACGCTACGCCCCGCCCACCTGATCCACTGCCCTGCTTTTTGCCTACTCCACATACCCACAAATGCCCCACAACGTGTCAAACCGATTTGCAGGCCCCGCACTCTCCCATATTTGACTTCCCCCATAGCCGGTAGCCTTCAGTACCAACTTTGACCCATTCATCATCCACTTTCTCGCAATGTACGCTCCGTTCTCCCCAACGAACCGTTTAGGGTACGCCCCAGCAACGATGAGTGAGAAATCGGCCGCCAGGCCATGCGCCCATTATTCCAATTCCGTTGCCCTACGGAAGGGGAATTCTGACAGGGCTACCAGCCAATAATCATCTACAGCTTGATCCTCCACCCACCTCCTACAGCCCGCCCCGCGCCGCTAAAATCAAATTGAATGGCTGGGCGGGTAACATGATCGCAGCAAGCCGCTAGCGTATCCCACCAATTTTCAAATGGAGACTCTTTGGGGTATCCCAACCTCGCAAAGCTTGGGCCCATAGATTCCCACCCGCAGGGTAAACCCACGCAACAAACAAGCCGAACAAATCCGAGCGATTTACCCATGATCGGTTGCTGTAAAGACCAGGAGCTGGAAGCACTGCCTCGTGAGTATACTTAGATAAAACACCTCTTCCATAGAGGATTACGACCATTTAACTGCGACCCTACAGGCACGCCATAGCCCCTCAACGAGGCGTATGGACGTTCTATTTTCTAATCTCCTCATTACTAACCAGTAAGAAGCCACCCCCATCGCATCAAACCCAATTATTGCCGGCAATAATTGGGTTTGATGCGATGGGGGTACAGCTTTGGGGGTAGACGTAGCGGAGACGTACGGATGTGTAGTTATCCTACGCTGCTGCCATTGCCACAACTCTCCGCATCGCAGCGTAACGCGTAAGACGGTATAGCCCCCAAGCACGAAGGCTACATTCGATTCTACAGGGCGATGGATGGGGAAAGCCGACCTAAAAAAAGTCAAAGACGTTTCAAGGTTTCGGGCGCCCCGACTCCCTCCCCCACGAACGATTAGGTACATGCGCTCGCCCCTTCCCATTTATTTTAGATGCAGCCACCACAAAAGCACTAAGATTATCAATGAAAAGGGAGGGACAAGCCTAAGAAGTTTGCCAAAGGCTCAAAGAAGCATGCGCGCAGCACCACATACGCAGGCCGTTCAACGGAAAAACAATGGGTTGCGCATTTGCAGTTTTGCGTAAAAAACACCAACTTCGCGGCATTATTCGCAGCGAAATAGCGGAATGAGATTTGGGCATACGGATTGCACGCGTTGACAATGGGGCAAGATGAAAAGCGGATCGGCACGGCGCTGATTTCGGTATACTATAAAGAGGGGCTGCTCCCCGTGGCGCAGCAGCTAGCGGCGCAGGGGGTGAAGATACTCTCCACGGGCGGAACGTGGCAATTTTTGAACGACAACGGCATTGCCGCGCAGAAAGTGGAGGAGCTTACGGGCTACCCATCAATACTCGGAGGGCGCGTGAAGACGCTGCACCCGCTGGTTTTCGGCGGGATTTTGGCGCGTCGGGGCGAGGAGCAGGACGCAGCGGACGTTGCGCAGTACCATATACCGCCAATAGACCTCGTAGTGGTGGATTTGTACCCATTCAGCGAGACGCTGGCGCAGGGCGGCAGCGAGGCGGAGCTGGTGGAGAAAATTGACATCGGGGGGGTGACGCTGCTACGGGCTGCCGCGAAGAACTACGCGGACGTGCTGGTGGTGTCATCGCGAGGACAGTATGAGACGCTGCTCGATTTGTTGCGCTCGGGCAATGGCGCCACCACGCTCACGCAGCGGCGCGCATGGGCTGCCGAGGCATTCAAGATGACGTGCAGCTACGAAACGAGTATCGCAGCCTACTTTGATGGGAGTGAGGGGCTTGCGAAGGCGGCACGGGACGTAAGCGCTGCGCTGCTGGGCAAGCAAACCGCAACACGCTACGGGGAAAACCCGCACCAGAAGGGGGCTTTCGTGGGCGACCTTGAGGCGATGTTTACCAAGCTGCATGGCAAGGAGCTATCGTACAACAATTTGCTTGATTTGGATGCGGGTATCGGACTCATTGATGAGTTTCCACGCCCCTCTATGGCAATAGTGAAGCACGGCACGCCGTGCGGGCTGGCCACGGCACGAACGCTGCCAGAAGCATGGGACAAAGCCCTAGCGGGCGACCCGCAGTCGGCCTTCGGGGGAATCATCTTGAGCAACGCTCCCATCGATGCCGAAACGGCGGAACGCATGGATGCCATCTTCTTTGAGGCATGCCTTGCGCCCGACTTCACCCAGGATGCTCTATCCATTTTGGAACGGCGCAAGAACCGCATACTACTCAAGCGAGGCGACGCCTCGTTCCTCCCCGTGATGGTGCGCACGGCACTCAACGGATTCCTGCTACAGGACCGGGACAGCAAGGTGCATGATGACATTTCAGACCGTTGCGTAACGGTTGCAGCCGCGAGCGAGGAGCAGCAGCTCGACTTGCTCTACGCCAATCGGGCGGTGAAGCATTGCAAGAGCAACGCCATCACCATTTTTAAGCAGGGGCAGCTGATCGGCGTTGGCGCCGGCGAAACGAGCCGCGTGGATGCCGTGCGGCACGCAATAGAGAAGGCGCAACACTACGGGCATTCGCTCGCGGGGGCAGTGCTGGCATCCGATGCGTACTTCCCATTCTCCGACTCGGTGGAGACCGCGGCGGCAGCGGGCATTACGGCCATCATACAGCCCGGCGGCTCCATTCGCGACGCGGAGTCCATCGAGGCCGCTAATAGGCTAGGCATCGCCATGTACGCCACGGGGTACCGTCATTTTAAGCATTAAATTCATTACGAAACTAACAATGGGATTATTCTCGTTTTTCACGCAAGAGATAGCAATCGATTTGGGTACGGCCAATACGATTATCATCCACAACGACAAGGTGGTTGTGGACGAGCCGTCCATTGTGGCCATTGACCGAACCGACAATAAGCTGATAGCCATCGGGAAGGAGGCGCGCGCCATGCAGGGCAAGACGCACGAGCATATCCAGACCATCCGTCCGCTCCGCGATGGGGTTATAGCCGACTTCGACGCTTGCGAGCAGATGATGCGCGGTATGATTCGCCTCATCAATAAGCGTAAACGCCTATTCTCACCCGCGCTACGCATGGTAGTGTGCGTGCCGAGCGGCAGCACGGAGGTGGAGCTGCGGGCCGTGCGCGATAGCGCGGAGCAGGCCGATGGGCGCGACGTTTACATGATTTACGAACCCATGGCGGCGGCGCTGGGTATAGGTATCGATGTGGACGAGCCGAACGGCAGCATGGTGGTTGACATCGGGGGGGGCACCACCGAGATCGCGGTGATTACGCTGGGCGGTATCGCCTGCAACATGAGCGAACGCATCGCGGGCGATGGCTTTACGGCTGACATCCAGGCCTACATGCGGCGGCAGCACAATATCAAAATCGGTGAACGCACCGCGGAGGATATAAAAATCGCTGTGGGGGCTGCGCTGGCTGACCTTGAGAACCCGCCAGAGGATTTCGTGGTGCATGGCCCCAATCTCATGAGCAACCTCCCCGTGGAGGTGCCGGTAAACTACCAGGAGATTGCGCACTGCCTTGAAAAGTCGCTTAGCAAGATTGAGGGCGCCATCATCAGCGTGCTGGAACAGACTCCGCCGGAACTGTATGCCGACATAGTGCATCGGGGCATTTACCTCACGGGCGGAGGCGCATTGCTGCGTGGACTCGATAAGCGGCTACAGGATAGGATAAAGATTAAGTTCATTGTGGCTGAGGATCCGCTGCACGCAGTGGCGCGGGGTACTGGCATAGCGTTAAAGCGGGTAGATCAAAAGGAGAAATGCCCCTACCTGATTCGGTAGGAGCGGCGTAGGTTGGTATGCATTCGCTACTGCGTTTTCTTGCACGCTACCAGCACGTGCTGCTTTTCGTAGTGTTGCTAAACGTAGGGTTATACCTAACGTTTGGGTTCAACACCTACCAGCGGGCGCGTGCTGGCTACGTTTTGAAGCGGGGAAAAGCTGCGATCGACTCAAAATTCAATCTTATAACCGGCTATTTCGGCCTCGTGGAGGTCAATGAGCGATTGGCGGATGAGAATTTACAGCTACGCAACGAGCTGGCGCTACGCTACGTGCAACGGAACATTGACTCCACGCTGACGAACGATACCATTTATAGGCGGGAGGGCGACTACGTCCCCGCACGAATTGTTAGCAATTCCGTCTCGAAGCAACACAACTTCTTCATCATGGAGGGAGGGGAACGAGTTGGAATAGCACCACAGATGCCCGTGTTTTCCAATGGGGCTGTGGCGGGGATTGTGATAGCGGCGTCGCCGCGCTACGCGGAAGCAATATCGCTTCTCAACACCGATCTTAAGATTTCGGCCGTACTCTCCAAGAGCGGCGATGTGGGGTCGGTGTCGTGGGATGGCCTATCGTATACCTCCGCCCTACTCCACGACATCCCGCACCACGTAACCCCTGCTCCGGGCGACTCGGTGGTGACGAGCGGCTATTCCAATATCTTTCCGTATGGGATGCTTATCGGTTTCGTTGATAGGGTAGAAACGCAGGGAGCAGATTTTAACACGGTGCGTATACGTCTAGCCACGGATTTCAACCGGCTGCGGCACGTGTCCATATTCAAGAAAGCCCACCGAGAGGAAATTGATTCTCTCATAAATCTGCCAGGGGTCAATGAGCAATAGGGTTTGGCAATTCGTACTACTTTTTTTCGGGTTGCTGGCGCTGCAGGTACTCCTGTTCAGCAACATAGAGCTTTTCGGATTCCTTAGCCCCTACGTCTACGTGCTTTTCATTCTCCTTTTGCCCGTTGACATATCCCCCATGGTGGCGATGCCATTGGCCTTCATGCAGGGGTTGAGCATCGACCTATTCGCCTCATCGCTGGGGCTTCATGCCACCGCTTCCACGATTTTAGCCTTTATACGACCATACGTGCTGCGTCGCTTTGTCGATCGCGAGTCGGAGAAATCGTCTATACTGCCCACGATGAGGAATTTGGGGACAGTTCGCACCCTGCAATACGTGCTGATAGGGGTTTCCATCCACCATCTAGCACTCTACCTGCTTTCTGCCGCTACTTTTAATGGAGGCTGGATAGTTTGGTTTCACGCTTTAGGCAACATCCTTTTCACCAGCATGCTGCTCCTAGTGGCCCTAGCGCTTGTCTCCACGCCTAGTGCATCCCATAAGCGGAAGCAACGGCTATGAACAACACCACCCCTGCCAATCGGTACATCGTAGTGATGGGCATAATGCTCATTGCATTCATTGCCATTGCAATACAACTATTCCGAATTCAAGTTTTCGATGACTCGTACAAGCTGTCAGCGGATAGCAACGTGCTTCGTCGGGTCATTCAGTACCCCGCCCGCGGAATCATCTACGACCGCCACGGGGAAATGCTAGTATACAACGTTGCGGCGTACGATTTGGTCGTGGTGCCTAGGCAGGTGCGCGCCTTTGACACCGCCAAGATGGCGGAACTGCTCGATATGCCGATAGAACAGATTCGGATGGCACTCACCGCGGCCAAGCACTACTCGTACTATAAAGAGTCAATAGTAGCACGGCAGATTTCCCCCGAAACATATGGGAAGCTGCAGGAGTACCTCTTCCAATTCCCCGGGTTCTACGCGCAGGCCCGTTCCCTGCGGCGCTACCCTCGCCCTATTGCAGCGCACTTGCTAGGCTACATTGGCGAAGTTACCCCTAGCACGATTGAAGCCAATCCGTACTACCGCGCGGGCGATTACATTGGTATAAGCGGTATCGAGAAGTCGTACGAGACGGCACTCCGCGGGCAGCGCGGCGTGAAGATACTCATGGTAGATGTCCATAATCGTATAAAGGGTTCATATGCTGATGGCAAGAACGACACGATCGCCCTGGCAGGGAATGACCTACACCTCTCGCTAGATGCCAAGCTGCAGGAGTATGGGGAAAAGCTAATGGGGAATCGCCGCGGCAGCGTGGTGGCCCTTGACCCACGCAATGGAGAAATATTGGCACTCGTATCAACGCCCAACTACGATCCGAACCTCCTAGTGGGGCGGGCCCGCTCCGGCAACTACACCGCGCTAGATAGCAACCGGCGGAAGCCCCTTTTTAACCGCGCCTTGATGGCACTCTATCCCCCCGGCTCTACATTCAAAGTAGTCAATGCACTCATCGGCCTCCAAAAAGGTACCGCCTACGAGCGAGAGGGGCACGAATGCCACGGCCGCTACCCTGTCGGGCGGGGCGTGGGATGCCACAACCACCCCTACCCTGCCACCATGAAGGATGCCATAAAAATGTCGTGCAACGCCTACTTCTGCTACGTTTTCCGAAACATCCTCGACTACGGGCGTCAGGGAGCTATTGATTCTTCCTTTACGCAGTGGGAGGAAAGCGTAAAGCATTTTGGCTTCGGCCATCGGCTAGGCGTTGACCTCCCGGGGGAGCTGCCAGGCATTGTTCCTACAACCGATTTTTATAATCGCTACTTCCGCAAGGGCGGCTGGAGTTCGCTTACTATCATCTCGCTGGCTATTGGCCAGGGGGAGCTAAGCAATACGCCGCTACAAATGGCCAATTTGGCAGCAACGATTGCCAATAGGGGATACTACTTCACGCCGCACGTGGTGCACTGCGTAGGCGAAGGAGATACCGTAAAGCCATCTGAGAAGCACTTCGTAGGCATTGACTCGGCACACTTCGCTCCGGTGGTTGAGGGTATGTTTGAAGCGGTTAATTCGGGCTGGGGGAGCGGCGGCACGGGGTGGAGAGCCGGCGTGCCGGGGCTAGATGTATGCGGGAAGACGGGCACAGCGCAGAATCCACACGGAGAGGATCACTCCGTCTTTATCTCCTTCGCCCCTAAAGACGACCCCAAAATAGCCATCGCGGTGTATGTAGAAAACGCAGGTGCAGGGGGGCGTTGGGCAGCCCCTGTGGCAGGGCTCATGATAGAGCAATACCTCACCGACACGGTGAAGAATGCTGCTATGGAGAAGTGGGTGCTAGATGGAGGCCTTCAGCAGCTTCAAGAGGAGGGCATCGCCCCATTAGAATAAGGGCAAAAGGAAGGGGGGCCGCTTGCAGCAGCCCCCCTTCAAACATAAAAGACTCATAGCGGCACCGTGGCCACAGCAGTTTAGCTGCGCAACGTGGCGCCTAGCTCCTTGGCAAACGCATCGGCAAGACGTTGCATACACCCATCAATAGTAACATCATCGAGGGTGGCACGCTCATTTTGCAGAATGAACTTCACCGCGTACGACTTCTTCCCCTCAGGGATTTTGTCCCCTTCGTACACATCGAATAGAGCCATCCGCTTGAGTAGGCTTCCCGCCGTGCGACGCGCCACATGCTCCACCTGCGCGTAGGCCACCCTCTTATCAAGTAGAAGGGCCAAGTCTCGCCGTACCTCGGGGAATTGGGGTAACTCTTCAAACCCTATGTGTTTCTTCTCCCACAGGGCGGCAATCGCGCCCCACTCAATCTCAGCGAAAAAGACCGGTTGCTTAATCTCGTACCGCATTAGCAGGTTCTCATCAACCTCGCCGAAACGGCACAAGTCATTGCCCTTCTTTCCGAGGGATATGGTTGCCGCACTGGATAGAAAACCGCCCGACGTTTCGCGGTAGTATACGCTGCGAAGGTCAATTCCCGCCTGATGGAGAATGGTCTCGCAGTACCCCTTTAGGTGGTACGTATCGTAGGGTTGCTTCACATCGTTCCAAACCCCCTCCGCGTTACTTCCACACAGCCACAGCCCAAGGCGTGGATTCTCCGTATAGCCGAACAGCGGGTCGTTCGTCTTTTTCGCCTCCTCTTCGTATGTGTAGCAATGCCCGAATTCACACAGCTTAAGATTCGTACGTTGGCGGCTAAGGTTACGGGAAATAGCATCAAGTCCTCCGAGCAGCAGCGTGGGGCGTAGCACGTCCAGGTCGATGCTGCGCGGGTTCATAATTTTCACGATGTGCCGCCCTTCGTAGGTTAGCTGCTCGTTGTAGTCTTCGCTGCTATTCAACGAATTACACATTATTTCATGGAAACCTGCCCCAACCAGCATAAGACGCACGGTTCGTTCGTGCTGCGCAATGGCGGAGCGCGCTTCTCGGTCAAGAGCCACACTCATTTTGTTGGAGATGGGCACCCTATCGTAACCGTACAAACGCAGTAAATCCTCCGCTACATCCTCCATGCGCGTCACGTCTACACGGTAGTACGGCACCTTGAGTTCATACTTCCCCGCGCCGATGGGCCTATAGTCAATCTCCAATCCTTCAAAAAGCGTTTCAAGCTCCCGTCGGGAGAGGGAAACGCCCATAAGGATGTTGGCTCGCTGGGAGTCAAATATGATGGGGTCGTGTTCTAGCGGGCGTGGGTAGGTATCAATAACGTTTCCATCGATGCTGCCGCCCGCAGTTTCAAGGATCAGTTCAGCGGCCCTACGTAGCGCGGTGATGGTAAAGGCGGGGTCAACCCCTCTTTCAAAACGGTACGAGGCATCGGTTTGAAGGCCGAAACGCCGCGCCGTTTTACGCACTACGACTGGGTCAAATACAGCACTTTCCAAAAACAAATCTGTGGTGGTTTCGCTAATCCCAGAGTCCTTGCCCCCGAAAACCCCTGCAAGGCAAAGTGGGGTATCATCGTGGCATATCGCCAAGTCGTTCCCGCTGAGCGTTCTTTCCTGCCCATCAAGGGTTGTGAATTTAGTTCCCTCCGCCGGGAACTTAACGCTGACCCGCCGGGAGGGGAACGCCTTGAGGTCAAACGCATGCAGCGGTTGCCCTAGCTCCAGCATAACGAAGTTGGTTATATCAACCACGTTACAAATCGGTTTAAGTCCGACAGCCATGAGCCGTTCGGCTATCCACGACGGGGACTCTTTAATCGTCACGCCTCGAATTGTTAGCCCTGCGTAGCGAATGCACCCCTTGGAATCGACGCTACCAAAATCTACCTGGGTAGCACTTTTTTCTACTGTTGACTTCGCCTTAGCCCTATCAGCTTTACCACCTGTAGCCCCATAGGGTATCCTATCCAGCTCTTCGCCTAGGGGCAAGTTAATGGTGGGCAGCTTGGCTTTGGTAGGCACCTTCTGATTTAGATACGCTGCGATGTCCCTCGCCACGCCGTAGTGGGAAAGCGCATCAGCTCTATTTGCGGTAATTCCAATAGAAAAAACGTAATCCAACAGCTCTGGGTACTGCAACGCCACCGGCGTACCCACCTTCGCCTCTTTCACTAGCTCAATAATCCCATCATGCGATGTACCCACGCCGATCTCATCCTCTGCGCACAGCATGCCTTCAGACTCTTCGCCCCGAATTTTTGCCCGTTTGATGGTCATTGTCTCCCCGCTAACGCTATGTAGCTCCGTGCCAACGGGTGCAACAACCACTTTAAGGCCTACCGCCACGTTAGGGGCTCCGCAAACAATCCGTAGGGGTTGATCGGCACCAACGTTTACAGTCGTCACGTGCAACCTATCGGCATTGGGGTGCTTTTCGCACGTCAACACCTCTCCGACTATCAACCCCTTCAAGCCCCCTTGCACCTTTCCCTGAACAGTCAAATCCTCAATCTCAAGCCCTATCGCCGTTAATATTTTACTAACCTCTTCAGCATCGTGATTTAACGGCACGTATTGCCTCAGCCAATTGTATGATATCTCCATCGTCCTTGCTCGCTTTGTCTACCTTCCTACTTCTGTACGTTCTCTCCTACTACTGCCCTTTTTCTCCTGCTGGAGCTTGCGTATATTTACTCGTAGAGAGGTAAATGAAACCCTTACTGTTCTCGTAGCTATGCGCGGGATCTTGAAGGATGTAGTAGTAAATGCCGTCCGCTATCTTTTGTCCCCGCTGATTCAATCCATCCCATACTATGAGTTTCCCCTCGGCCCTATACACTTCCCCGCCATCCCGATTATAAACCACAAAGAGCATGGATTCGGTACTTTCTAGGGTGATATTGTCGTTGATACCATCCCCATTCGGCGTGAAGACATTTGGCACCTTCTTTTGAGGATCCTCGGCCCGCAGTGGCAAAGCCACAACGAATGCAACCGTAAGGCATAGCAGCCCAACCAAAACTCTCTTTTGCATCTCAGTTCTTCCCATTGCGTTCATTCCTGAAAATTTATTCTCCACCCTTCCCTTACATCCTCTCTGTGAGCATACGTACCTGATCCAAGTTGTTGAAAAATTCCTTGGCAAAAACGCGCAACACGATGTAAGCGGGTATCGCTAGCAGCATCCCCAAAACTCCAGCCATGTAGCCTGCCATTAGGAGTACTAAAAAGATTTCCATTGGGTGCGCCTTTGCGCTACTTGCAAAAATCACGGGCTGCAGCAGTATGTTATCAATTAGACGCACCACCAGAAAGACTATGCCAACCAACAATATGAGCGTACCAATACTCGCTGTAACCGTGTTGGACACGGCCAACGCCACAACCATCGCTGCAGCCACTACAAAGGCTATCACTGCCCCCACGTAGGGTATTACATTCAGAATTCCTGAAATAACACCGATGGTAAGCGATGCTTTTAGCGGTAAACCGCAAATCCAAAGGCCTGCTGCGGTAAGCACGAGAATAATGGTGCTCTGTATTATCAATCCTACAAAATAACGAATCAGTAGTTTGTTAACGCTCGTCATGGCATTATGCACAGACTCCCTATGCTGCTTTGGGAAAAAGAACGACAACCCCTTCTCAAACAGCCCATCCTCTTTGAGGAAGAAAAAAGTGATGAACGAAACCGAGAAAAGGAGTACGAAGAGTTCCGTGACAAAGGAAGCAGTTGAGGCAAAAAGCGACTTAAACGATGCAGCGTTTACCAAGCGTGCAAAATAGGTTGTTAACTCGGTGCGAAGGGAAAATTCGCCTGCCGCCGAAGGCATTTTCTCTTTCACAAACGTGTCAATTCTATCAATTTGATTGCTAAAAGCATTCATCACCGCATCAAAGTCCACGTTGCTTAAATCATGGAATTGCGAGGATACAAGCGGAATCATGGTGAAGAAAAAGAGCAGAAAGGCCGCCCATATCACCACCAACGTAACCGAGGCCGCAAGCCAGCGAGGCATGGTGTACCCTTTAATGTCAATCTGCATGAGCAGATGCACAAGCGGTTTCCCGACAATGGAGAGTACGGCAGAGATAACGATATACCAAACAATTTCGCTAAAGTACCATAGCAAAAAGGCTACAATGCCAACCGAGATGGCGATTGTTATGTGCCTAGCAAGTTTATTCATCATTGATCCGACTTCATGAAATATACACCGCGAAAGTACAAAAAAAGCGCATGCCACGTACCGCGGCATGCGCTTTCTCTACGTATAATCCCTTCCAAAGGAATAAAAATCACTCTGTAACCCGCATTATGGGTAATGAAGTGCCTTTCTTTGAAGTCAACTCCACACCATTTTTACCTCCAGGAATAGTGTTGTTGTCGGCAATGGTAGTTGCATCCCATCCCGAACCTTTTATTGCTTTTACCGCATGATCATTACGACTCAAGTCACAGCCCACTATGGTAAATGTCACATTGGAGTATAGACTCACTCCAACCTTAGCCCCGCTCACTACGCAATTCTTCATGCTACTCTTTCCCTGAACCTGCGAATCAAACGTAATTCCTTTCCATTTCCCTTCACCTGTAAGGACAAATTTGGAATTCTCAAACTTTGCTGTTGTAGGTAATTGACCTCCGACTAGGAGCTCGCCGTTTGATGTGAAGTACATAGTTGCCCCTGAAATTTCAACCTCGCCATTGAGGTTAAGAGTTTGATTAACTAGGTACGCCGATTGACCCCCAAGATTAACCGTAGGGCTATTCCCATCCCCATTCAACCGAATCTGCTTGCCCTGTATGTCCAAATTCCTAATGAACCGTTTATAATCAGCTGGTACAGACAACGCAATGGGATTCTCGCAGCGTATCTTAAGCCCGTTAATCTCTCCTCCATCAATCCCCTCTTTAGCAAGTTCTACTCCTCCGCCGCCTTTGATCTCTAAATGCTCTATGGGAAAGCCAAATACCTCCCTCACCCTCAACGCATAGCCATTTGCACTGCCAACATTGGTGAAACGGCAGTTGCTTATCTGACTATTCTTCCCAACTTGTATAAGTTGTATGCCATCGCCCCCCTCAATTTGCACAGGCTTACTACTCGTTCCTTCAATTCTGATATTAGCTGCGCCATCATTCCCCACCACTAGCATCCCCTTCCCCTCAAAGGTAACAACCGTACCCGCCTCAATGGTTAGCGTGGCCCCATTCTGCACCTTAACATTATCTTTTATTCGCACCACCCCCGACCACTGCTCATCACGTGCTATAACTTTCTCTTCTCCAAACGTTTTATCATTATCAATAGGGGAGCAAGACTGCAGCAGCAACGCCAGCACCGCCAGCACTGCGCTTCGATTATCTTTCCACACAGCTTTCATCATGCGTCGGTTTGTATAAAATTCCACTCAATGCATCTCCCTACAAAATAAGTACCACTTTCCAACTACGCAGGATCCGCATCCACCGCAAACTGCACCTGCCTATACGCCTCTACGCCGCGCGCCGATGCAATGCAAGCCACAATGTAATCCCTATCCTCCATCCCCTTTACACGACGCGGAAGCTTAACGATAAGCTCCATCAAAAAATATTCCCTCACCCTACTCACCAGCGGACTTTGCGGCCCTAGCACGCCATCGCCAAAGCGACGGCGCAGCACCTCTCCAAAGGCATCGGCGGCCTGCTGCACGACTCGGGCATCTTTATGGCGTAGCGTTACCCTCACGAGGCGTACGTATGGAGGATAATCGTACTCATCTCGCTCTCGAATTTGGCATTCGTAGAACGCCTTGTAGTCGTTCTCCTTCACCCACGCCAGCACGGGAGACTTCACATCTATCGCCTGGATAATCACCTTGCCGGGCTCCTGGTGACGTCCAGCACGCCCTCCCACCTGCGCCATAAGTTGAAAGGCGCGTTCGAAGGCCCTGAAATCGGGCATGCGAAGCATGGAGTCTGCATCCAGGATCCCCACCACCTGCACCCGCTTAAAGTCAAGCCCCTTGGTCACCATCTGTGTCCCAATCAGCACATCCACCTTCCCATCAGTAAACAGGTCTATAATACGAGCCGCACCGTATTTTCCTCTAGTGCTATCCAAATCGAGCCGCGCAATGCGCGCCTGTGGAATTAGCGCCTGAAGCTCCTCCTCCACGCGCTGCGTCCCTAGCCCACGCATTACCATTTGCGATGATCCGCACGCCCCGCACACCGACACCAACGGTTGCCGTTCTCCGCAGTAATGGCACACCAACTCCCCTGAATCCTTGTGGTAGGTCAAACTCACATCGCAGTGATTGCACGTGGGTACCCAGCCGCAATCATCGCACTGCATGTAGGGAGCGTAGCCCCGTCTATTTTGAAATAGAATTACCTGATTGCCAAGCGTCAGCGCATCCTCTACCGCTTCAAATAGTCGACGTGAGAAGTACCCATTCATTTCACGTCGATGCTGCGCTTCGCGCACGTCAATAATCTCAACTACAGGAAGTACGGCATCCCCGTAGCGTTCAGTGAGTTCTACTAAGCCAAAGCGTCCACTCTGCGCGTTGCTATACGACTCTAGGCTCGGCGTAGCACTCCCAAGCACTATCTGGCACCCGTGGAGCTTGGCCATGTACAGAGCCACGTCGCGCCCCTGGTAGCGCGGCGTAGGGGAATGCTGTTTATAGCTACTCTCATGCTCCTCATCCACAATAATCAACCCTAGGTTCTGATATGGAAGGAATAGCGCAGAGCGTGCCCCTAGCACAATCTGAACCTCCGGGGCGTCAGCGGCATACCGTATACCCAGTAAATTCTCATACAGCTCTCGCCGCTCTTCGTCGCTCTGCTTGCTGTGGTAAAGCCCTACCTTGTCGCCAAACACCCTACGCAGCCGCTGCGCCAGCTGCGCTGTCAACGCTATTTCAGGCAGTAGGTACAGCGCGCATTGCCCCCTTGCTATACAATTAGCAAGGAGCCGTATGTAGATTTCAGTTTTCCCGCTACCCGTCACCCCATGCAGCAGCACAGCATTTCCCTTGGCCAGCCCCTGCTCTATCAACGCTAAGCCTCGTTGCTGCGCTGCGGAGAGCTCAGGTAGGGGGGAAAGCTTTAATCCTTTTCCTGCTATTCTCGATACGTTCACCTCTTCCAGCCTAATCACGCCCTTCCGTTCGAGGGTGCCGAGTACGGAGGCACTCGTTTTGGAGGCAGCTAACAGCTGGGACTTAGGAATCCCCGCCGTCAGCGTAAGCCCACCGGTTTGCAGCAATTGCAAAAAGGCAGTCATAACCTTTTCTTGCGCCGGTGAACGTTGTAGGCTCGCCAGCAACGCTAAGTAGTTCGCCTCATCTGCGTACGGCTCTTCTAGGTAAACGTAAACCTGCCTTCGTGGCTTGTAACGTTCTACCACTCTGTCCTCTACCGTTAACACCCGCAGCCGTAGCAATTGTTTGAGCCAACGCATACCCTCCCCCGCCTCGAGCTCCTGCAACAATTGCTCCAACCCTATCTCCCCTCTCCTCTGCACGAGGAATAACGTTTTAGCTTGCCCATCGCTCAACGGCTGCATCCCTGCCAAACCATTCTCTTGCACACGCACTACCGACTCCCGTTCAAGCTTTAAGCCTGCGGGCATGGCGCACTTATACACCTCGCCGAGCGTACACATGTAGTATTGCGCCATCCATTCCCATAGTTGATGCTGCATTGGCGTTACGATGGGGGCATCATCTAGCACCGTCTCCACCGCCCGCACCCTTTTCAGATCAACAGCGGGAATCTCCTCATGGATTCGCCATATCACCCCTACATAGCGGGACGACTGACGCATCGGCACCACCACCCTTGCCCCTTCTACCACTTCCATTCCTACCGGCACGCTGTAGGTAAGGGGCGTTGGCAACGCCAACGGCAGCAGTACGTCCACGTAGCTTTCTCCGCTCCTCTTCATACCGCAAAGGTATACACTCCCCTGCGCTTTCACAACCCCATCTCCTTAGCACATTCAAGCAACAGTCGCATTCTTCAAAGCAACGGCACTATAATTGATAAACTAGAATTTGTACCTTTGCGCTTGGGCTATTTGCCCCGAACCATTTATCAATGACCGTAAGGTGCAGGTAGGTAAGTTATTATTCGCAACGCTACTGTTCTCCATTTTACTACTCCCCTGCAAGGGCAAGGATAGCCTCTATTTTGCTGTCGCTGGGCAATGCTACAGCAAGCGGCAATGCTCAATTAAAAAGTCTGACCTCATAGAGGAAAGCGTGCTACGTCTCTTTTTAAGTGGTACTTTTTCCTCTCAACCGGTTGATGTTCACCTTTCAGTGAAAAATTCTTACGGTACGTCCATCCTTCAAGATGTTAAGCTAAGCCTTGATGGCATATCCATCACTGCGAACCGTGAAGCCATGCGGATTTCAAAGGAAAACGTGAATAGGCTACGCTCTGGGAGGCAGCACATTGTTCTCACGCTTCCGCAAACTCTTCCGGCTGACGCTACGATTCTACTTACCGCGAATCAAGCGAATAGCACGAACGAACTCGGTAGACTGGCAATCCGCATTGAGGGTCTACGTACGCCAGGGAGTGAGGTATACGATGAGAATGATAATTTCTACCTTGAGATACTACCCTCTCGGGTCAGAGTATACGAAACGCCTTCCGACCACGGGAGTCTTACCATTGATTTGCGGAACATTCCCCAGGGGCAAAGCGGCACGGTGGAATTGATTGACCTTCTGGGTATCACGTCGCATACGCAGCACGTCATCGGCGGAACTATGGTACAAATCCCTGCCAGCACTGTTCAACATGGGCTTTACTTTGTACGCGTGTCAATAGAAGGCACACCGGTATACACCGGACGCGCCTTCGCAGGGAGATAGTCAGTAGGCCAGGACAAATTTTTTGCCTACACTTCTTTCTCCGCCTCTTCATTGCATTGCGTCCGCAACGCAATGAACTTGAATGCCAACAGACGGTATAAAAGCTTAGCGGCTAGAAAGTCCGACGATTTCTCGTTGGGATTGGGGCAAAGTTCGACAATATCAAAGCCCACCACGTTTCGGCACTCAAAAACTCTTCGTAGAAACTGTAATGTGGGATGCCACTGCAATCCCCCCGGTTCGGGAGTCCCCGTCGAGGGTAGTATTGAAGGATCGAAACCATCAAGGTCTATCGTGAGATAGACGTTTTCCGTCAGCTTATCTATCGCCTCCTGCTCCCAGGCCCTATTCCCAACAACTCGGTGCGCCCAAAACACGCCCCCTTCGGGTAAACTCTGCTTTTCCCCAGCGTCCATGCTGCGTATACCAACCTGCACGATGGGAGCGACCTCCTGCGCCCGTGCCATCACGCATGCATGGTTGCACTTTGACCCCTCGTACTCCTCTCGAAGGTCCGTGTGCGCATCGATTTGTAGTACCGTGAGGTTGCTGTATACCTTCGCATGTGCGTATATGGGGCCAATGCTAACGGAATGCTCCCCGCCGATGGTAACAACAAACTTTCCCGCATTGATTAGTTGCTCCACCCTTCGCTGGGCCTCCTCAACCATCGCCTCTGGGGAGGCCATCACCGTGACTGGCTCCTCAGTGGAAATACCAACACGGTACGGCTCGTAGTCCGTCTCAATGTCGTACAGCTCCATGTTGGCAGATGCCTCCAGTAACGCCGCTGGGCCTTTATCTGCCCCCTTAATCCAGGTACTCGTGCCATCGTAGGGAATGGGCAGAATGGATACACGCGCCGTTGATGGGTTAGAATACGCTTCGGGCAAGTCGCCAAATGGTTGGAAATCCATCGTTTACAATATTTTGGAAATTATCACCTAGAGGAACACGCCAACAAAACGTAAGTTCCTGAACTCTCTAAAACAGTTGAAACGCCTCCGCACGGAGCATTGCAAGCGCTAGGCCCGTGGGGTGCGTATCCAATTCAATGAGCGCAGCGAGTATCGTGCGGGTTAGCTCACTGGCTGGTGCATCTGGATTAACGTGTTCGGCGCATGCAGTTATCAACTCTACCACCTGCCCCCTCGCCGTGCGGATGGCATTCCACATATCTTGGGAAAGGTAAATCTGCTGCGATAGATTATGATTCCACTCGGCCGAGATTGCCTCTAGCAGCACCTGCTTGTATTGCGCCGAATTAGCCTCTCCTGGCGAGGTGCGCATGAGAAGAGCCTCGGGGGAAATCCGCTCCATGAGGAGCGTCATCCGCTCGTACGCCTGCAAACGCACCGGCAGCGTCTGACGCTTTGCCTCCAAAGCCCACTCTTGCTTCAAGATTCGCTCTACAGCTCCCGACTGACGCTGAAGAATAACAACAGTCGCCAACAGCACCAACGCCGCAGGTAAAACTGTACATAGCACAAGCACCACCCCATTCATATCAAACGCTTATTCTGTTCAACGCCCTAAGCCAGCCTCCTACCCATTAAGAGCATCAGCACCCGAAACGATCTCCACTAACTCATTGGTGATGGCCGATTGCCTCGCCTTATTGTACTCCAACGTCAAATCGTCAAGGAGCGCATCCGCATTATCTGTCGCTTGCATCATGGCTGTCATCCGTGCACCGTGCTCTCCTATCGCATTGTCTTGCAACGCACCGAAAAGCAACAGCCTCGTGTAGTTCGGAAGAGCGTACGCAAAGAATTCCTCAGCTGTAGGTTCAAAGATATACTCGTCCTGTACACCCTTTACGCCCAATTCCGGCATCTCAATGGGGAACAGCCGCCGCAACACTGGCTCCTGCGATGCAGCCGTATGGAACTGGTTATAAGCCAAAAACACTTGGGAGTACTCCCCCTTCTCAAAGCTACGCTGCAACCCATCGTATAGCACCATCGCCTTCTCGTAGCTCGGCTTATCTACTAGTCCTTCATCCCGATGGCCCAGCCTCACGCCCTCCTTGCTTAGCATATCGGCGCCCTTGCGCCCATACGCCCACACATCGCACTTCCTCTTCTCGCTTGCATGCCGCCGAAATTCCTCCCTAACTAGCTGCGCCACGGCATTATTGTATCCACCGCACATCGAGCTGTTGGACGTAAACGCCAGCACCAGCGTTGGCGCATCTCCATTGGAACTCCTCATTAGCGGGTGCTCTAGCTTCACCCCCTGCGACAGAGCCAAACTTAGCATGCGCTGGAACTCACGGAGAAAGAGTTGATACTGGTCATATCCTAACTGCGCCCGATGAAACTTCGCCGCAGAAACCATCTTCATCGCGCTGGTAATCTTGCGAGTCGAGCGCACCGAACCTATCCTACCCCTAACCTCCTTCAAGCCAGCCATAACCAACCTCTCCTAATAACGTTACTCCTCCGCCTCCTTCTCCATCGAGAAAGTACTTGCTGTCTGCTCCGCTACCCTCTGAAGGGTCGCTTCATCATTTTCAGTCAGCTTGCCTTCCGCCAAATGGGTAAGCACATCTGCGTAGTCGCTACGTAATATCTCTAGGAACGCCTTTTCAAACGCCTGTACCTTGTCAAGTGGAACCTCATGTAGCAGCCCCCTTGAACCGCAGTATATTATTGCCACCTGTTCCCCTACAGGCATCGGGCTATACTGCAGCTGCTTCAGTATCTCTACGTTCTTCGCTCCCTTATCCAAAACGTTCTTTGTAGCCGCATCAAGATCCGACCCAAACTTTGAGAACGCTTCCAGCTCTCGGTACTGGGCCTGGTCTAGCTTCAGCGTCCCCGCCACCTTCTTCATCGATTTAATCTGGGCATTTCCACCCACTCGGGATACTGATATACCCACGTTGATCGCGGGACGCACCCCAGAATTGAATAGCGTGGACTCCAAGAATATCTGCCCATCGGTGATGGAAATGACATTCGTCGGAATGTAGGCCGATACGTCCCCCGCTTGCGTCTCTATAATCGGAAGCGCAGTCAGCGATCCGCCCCCCTTTACCTTGGGCTTCAACACCTCTGGCAAATCGTTCATCTGCTGCGCTATCTCGTCCGAATCAATAATCTTCGCCGCACGTTCCAACAGACGGCTATGGAGATAGAACACATCGCCAGGGTACGCCTCACGTCCTGGCGGCCTGCGCAGCAACAACGACACCTCACGATAGCTCACCGCTTGCTTCGATAGGTCATCGTAGACCACCAACGCTGGTCGCCCCGTATCCCTAAAATACTCTCCCACAGCCGCCCCCGCGAAAGGAGCGTAGAACTGCTGCGCGGCGGGATCAGCGGCAGTGGCAGAAATCACCACGGTATACGCCATCGCGCCCGCCCGTTCCAGCGTCTGCACTAGCCCCGCCACCGTAGATCCCTTCTGCCCGATGGCAACATATATACAGTAAACAGGCCTCCCTGCCTCGTAATTTGAACGTTGGTTTATTATCGTATCTATCGCAATGGCCGTCTTCCCCGTCTGCCTATCGCCGATGATAAGCTCACGCTGCCCCCGTCCGATTGGCACCATCGCATCGATCGCCTTCAACCCCGTCTGCAAGGGTTCATTCACCGGCTGGCGGAACACAACGCCCGGGGCCTTGCGCTCCAAGGGGAGCTCTATCGTCTCTCCAACAATCGGGCCACGCCCATCGATCGGTTCGCCCAGCGTATTAACAATACGCCCCAGCAGACCCTCCCCAACCCGAATGGACGCAATACGACCGGTACGCTTAACCGACTGGCCCTCGTTCACCTTGGCACTATCGCCAAGAAGCACTACGCCGACATTGTCCTCTTCAAGATTTAGCACAACCCCGCGCACCCCGCTCTCAAACTCCACAAGCTCACTCGCCTCAGCGCGCTCCAAACCATACACTCGCGCTATCCCATCCCCCACCTCAAGTACCTGCCCTACCTCCTCGTAGTTATGGTCCAAGTCAAAGTTGGACAGCTCTCGCGCTAATACCTCTGATACTTCAGATGCCTTTATACCTGCCATGCAATCTTCTCCTATCCTTTCTAACCTCGCAGCATTGATGCCATTCGATTCAACTCGCCCCGCACGCTCCGATCGTAGCGTTTACCGTCCACTAGAAGTTGGAAACCGCCAATCAAGTCGGAGTCCACCACGTAGCGTGGCTCTATGCGCTCGCTAAACTCCCTCCGCATATACTCCTCCAGCCGCTCTCGCTGATCCTCGCTGATTGGCTGCGCCGAGCGCACCTCTACCGAAAGGATGCGCTCCTGTCGCTCATACAAGCGGACAAACACCCGCAACGCCCGCACCAAGTACTCTCCGCGCTCCTTGCGCACCATGAAACGCCCCAGCATGAGCAACCCCCGGCTACCGCCGAGGAGTTCCTCTACAAACTGCAGCTTCTTTTCCATCGGCACCACGCTATCGCCTAGCCGCCGCGACAACTCAACTGAATGCGGCACTAGCAATGATGAGACCACGCACGCCGCATCGTACGTCTCTCGTGCGCAGCCTTCTCCATCTGCCCACAGCAGCAACGCCTTTGCGTAGCGAGTCGATATACGCCCATCATTCATCGTATGGCTCTCCTTGCGTTTCTAATCTTTTGACTCCGAAGACAATACCTCGTCCAAGATTTTGTCCATATGTGCCTTTTGCGCTCCCGAGGCCTGCAGCTTTTCACGCAGCACTCGCTCCGCTACGAGCATGGACACCCTTACAACCTCCTCGCGGATCGACTTCCTCGCCTCCTCGCGTTCCTGCTCTATTGTAAGCCTCGCCTCCTCGCGGTAGCGCTCCGCCTCCGCCTGTGCCATTGTTCGCGCCTCGCGAAGCATCTCCTCGCGCGCCCTCTCCGCCTCCGCCATCATCTTCATCCTCTCAGCGCGACTCTCCATCTCTAGTGCTTTCGCCTGTTCCTGCAAGCGCACCACCTCGTGCTGCGCTTGCTCCGCCTTTGATAGCGCTTCAGATATTGAATCCTCCCGCGATTGCAAACCCTTCATTATGGGCGCCCACGCAAATTTACGGAGCAAAAAGAACACCACCGTAAACGCTAGCAGCATCCAAAAAAACAACCCAAAATCAGGCGTAATCAGACTCATCGCACTTCTCCTTATTCACGCTCTACACAACAGATCTCCTTACCGATAGCCTAGCATCACCACTATCACTCGGCACAACTATCAACCTTCGTGGCTGCTGGCGCCACGGCTTTGCAGGAAATCCGACCCTCTAGCACCTTTTACTATACCAAAAACAGCACCAGCATTGCCACGATGATGGCAAAAAAGGCCAACCCTTCTATAAGAGCCGCCGACACAATCATGTTGGAACGGACATCATTCGCCGTCTCAGGCTGGCGTGCCAACGAATCCAACGCTTGCGCCCCGATCCTCGATATTCCTACCGCCGCGCCGCATACCGCTATACTTGCAGCAAATGCCGCACCCATCTTCGCCAGCGATAACACGCCCGCAACCTCCATCAACAATACCATTACTGTAGTCATAACTCTCCCGTCTAACTTTTTCTTGCTATTCCGTTACCTGTTCCTTCACTTGCTTTTCAGGCTCCGCCACCGCCATGCCAAAATATATCGCGCTCAATAGGGTGAAAACGTATGCCTGTATAAATGACACCAGCACATCCAGCAGCGTCATAAAGATACCAAACACCACCGACACGGGACTGATGACGTACCCCGCTAGCTTGTTCAACGCTCCAAAGAGGAATATCAAACTGAAAAACACCAGCGAAATCATGTGCCCCGCGAGCATGTTCGCAAATAGTCGTATCATCAGCACCACCGGCTTCGTGAACATACCCGCTATCTCCACCACCGGCATAATTGGTACCGGAAGCTTTAAGAAAATAGGCACCCCCGGCGCATCCACTATGTCCTTCCAATAGTGGCGATTCCCGCTAAACGTAGTCACAATAAAGGTGAACAGCGCCAGCACCATCGTCACGGTTATATTGCCGGTAACGTTCGCACCGCCCGGGAATAGTGGCACCAAGCCCAGTAAGTTGTTAATCAGTATGAAGAAAAACAACGTGAGCAGGAACGGCATAAACCGTCCCGCCTTCTCCCTGCCAATGCTCGGAATGGCTATATCGTCCCGTACGAAAAGGACCACCGGCTCAAGCAGATTCGGCATGCCGTGGGGCGCTTTGGGGTGTTCAGCATCGTAGCTCTTCCCCATCGATATAAATATCCACAGCATTAAAGCGCATACCATTAGAATGGACAGAACGTTCTTGGTAATGCTAAAGTCTAATGGTCTAGGCGCATCCGCCATAACCTGCCCCGCCCCGTCGCACTCCACTATGTAGGGCTTCCCGCCCCCCTCCTGCGCCTGCAAGCGAAAGCCGTTATGCACCCCCAACCCGTTGTGAAACTTTGACGAGAAAAAGATATGCAGCGACCCACGCAAACGGCTGTAGAGTATCACCGGCAGCGGTATTGACACATGCGCGTCGCCCACCGAGAATAGATGCCAATCGTAGGCATCTGAAACGTGGCTAAAGATTAAATCGGTAGGGCTAAATGAACCCTCCTCTTTTACCCCTCCGCTCGCTGAATCGGCTAATGCAACCTCTTCCGCCACCGCGAGGCTATCGCTCCCCGCAAAGGTAACGCTCGGCGAAACCAAGAACGCCATCGCCACCAACACCCATTTCAGCATTCGCTTTACCTGCATTGCCCGTTACAATCTTTCAGCATCACAAAGGTAGCCATTTTTTTTAATTTCAAAACGGTAGAAACTCGGAACGATTCCTCTGTCGTCCGTTTCTCCAGCATATTTTGCCCGATTTCATTGGAAAACGCTAATAGAAACATGTGGGTAGAATGTGCACCTCTATCACAACGCAGAGTTGATAAACTTTTCCTCACATGCAAATCCATGTATCAGCTGGATGGAAAATCTGTGACTGCTCGCGATGATAAAACAGCATTCCACCTACTATTTCAAATACACTTTTATCTGTTTCGCCATATGGTACGCCAAATTCACCGGCACTGCGTTCCCTATCATCTTGTAGCCATCATTAAGACGTTTGTACAGAAATTGGAACTCATCTGGAAACCCTTGGATTCTAGCCACTTCCCGCACGCTCATACGCCTGTAGAGATGCTCCTGCCCCGCCACAAACGCATGGCGGTTAGCCGATATCTTCACCATCTTCGGTGCCTGGGGGTGCAGCTGGCACTGCCGCCCAGATGCTTGCACCGTAAAGGCTGGCTCATCCCAGCTCCTCACGCGATTTCTCGACATGAATATGGGCGAAAAGCCACCTATAAAATACTCATGGTTAGGAACACGGCACGCCACCCCATTGGTCAAATTCCCCTCCAAGGCCGGTATGGCGCTCTCCCTCAAGTCGTAAATGCATTCCCGCAACGTGGGCTTACGCGCAACCGGGGTGGGAAAATCAAACTTTTCTATCCCTAAATCATCTCTGAAACCAACGTAAAAAACCCTATCCCGATCTTCTGCCACTTCGTAGTGATTGGCATTGAGCATCTTCAACTGAACGTGATAGCCCGCCTCCTCAAAGAGGGCAACGAACTGACGCACCGCGGCCTCATTGCGCTTGGCAAGCATTCCAGAAACGTTTTCCGCCAAAAAGAATCTCGGCCGCACTGCGCGCAGCACCCGTATATACTCGTAGAACAGCTGCCCGCGAGGGTCTTCTATGCCGCGCAGCGCGCCTCCCTCGCTCCACGACTGGCACGGCGGGCCCCCGATAATCCCATCTACCCCTTTGGGGAACGCTGTAGCATCTATTTGCCGAATATCCCCCGCAAGCAACCGTACTTCCGGAAAGTTCGCCCGAAAGGTGGGAGTTATTGAGGCATCGTACTCATTGGCGACCACCGTCTCAAACCCCGCCCTATGGAATCCGAGGTCAAGCCCTCCCGCACCGCTAAATAGGCTAACTACACGCATTCTAGACCTTTACAAATTCGCATCCACATCGCGTTCCCCATCGTCCACCTCCTCGTCCAACCCATCATCAAGCGCAATGCTCGTAACCTCATCGCCGAGTATCAGGCGGGATTGTCCCGCGGGCAGCTCCTGCACATGGCGCAGCTTCCTATCTATCGCTCGCGTCCTGCGCTCCGCCCCCTCTATCGCCGTACCCACCGACATTATCCTCTTCTTTGCCGATGCGAGGGCATCGCCAAACTTCCCGAACTCCGTTTTTACCGCCCGCAGCAGCTCCCACACCTCATTGCTACGCTGCTGGATGGCCAGCGTACGGAAGCCCATCTGCAGACTACTCAAAAGGGCTGCCACATTCGATGGCCCCACCACTATCACCTTAAAGTCGCGACGCAACGACTCGAATAGCCCTGGCCTTTGCAGCACCTCAGCGTATAGCCCCTCAGTGGGAACAAATAGAAGGGCGAAATCTGTCGTTACTGGCGGCTTAACGTACTTTATGTATATATCCTTCGCCGCCTTTTTCACCGCGTTCTCAAACTGTTTCCCGACGTTGTCAATCTCCTGCTGCGGAACGCTACCCGCCTGTTCATAGATAGCTTGCAGACGTTGGTAATCCTCTATGGGGAACTTTGAATCGATGGGGAGAAGCAACGGCTGATCATCGCTACGCTGCCCCGGCAGCTTCACGGCGAATTCCACCACCTCCTGCGTAGAGGTATCAACGTGGGCGTTGCGCACGTACTGCTCCGGGGTCAAGATATCCTCAAGTATGGTGCCAAGCTGTATTTCTCCAAGGTTTCCGCGGGTCTTGACGTTGCTCAGCACCTTTTTGAGGTCGCCCACACCGAGCGCGAGCGTTTGCATTTCGCCAAGCCCCTTCTGCACCGACTCAAGCTGCCCGCTTATCAGCTTAAACGAATGGTCAAACCGATCCTTCACGGAGCTTTGCAGCTTCTCATCCACCGTCACGCGCATCTCTTCCAGCTTCTTCCCATTCTCCTCCTGCAGCGTTTTCAGCTTGCTCTCAATCATCGTGCGCATCTCCCGCAGCGCATCATCGGTAGCCTTGCGCAGCGCGAGTAGGCTATCGTTCTGCTCCGCGAAGCGTTTCATTTGCATCGCGCCGAGGTCACTAACATTCACCTTAAAGGCCTCCAGCGTCTTTCGCTGCCCCTCGCCGAGATCCTTGAGCGTGTCCTGCTGCCGCTTGCCCAATATGTCTAGACTCGCCGTCTGCTCCTCTCGGTTCAATTTCAACTGGTCGCCAACGTTCTTAGTCAGGTTAGCTAGCTGTTCGCTCTGCTCTTTACCCCGCGCTGTCTGCCCCTCGGTCTGCTTATCTATCCCCTTTTGGAACTGTTCGAAATGCGTCTGCATCTCCTTCCGCAGCACCTCCATCAGCTCCCGTTGGCTCGCCGTCTGCTTGTCTACATTTTCTTGAAATCGCAAAAAGTGCGTTTGCATCTCTTTCCCCAGCACGGCCATAGTCTCGCGCACCATTTGCCCCTGCTGTTGGAAATTCGTTCCCAGCTCCTCCCGCTGCATTTTAAACGCTTGCGCCTGTTCCGCCTGTTGCTGCCTAATGCGGGCATCTACGTTCGTCTGAATAGCGTCAAGCTTTGCGCTCCGCTCTTCAAGCATACGCTGTATAGCGTCTTGCTCCTCCCCCTTGCGCTTCTGTAGCAACAGAACCACGATGAGCACTACTGCCTGCAGCAAAATCACAACAACCAACAGAACCATTAGCACTGTCACTTCCTTGCCCCCCTACTTTTTATACCTTTTACGCTTTCACGCCACCTGCGTATCTTTCCTATCAACGCCATGCGCTTGGCCTGCCTCCTTACCGTCACCGTCAGCCCCCTCACTTTTAGCCTTCCCGTGGAGATCCTCCTCTATATCCTCCTCAATGCGCAGATTATCGATGATAAAATTCTGACGTTCTGGCGTGTTTTTCCCCATGAAGAACCGCAGTAGCTCATCCACCTCATCCTCACGGGTCAACTTTATACGATCGAGACGTATGTCCCCACCTAGAAAACCGGCAAACTCATCGGGCGATATCTCCCCCAGCCCCTTAAATCGCGTCAGCTCGGCGCTACTCCCCAACGCCTTCAGCGCAGCAAGCCGCTCCTCCTCGCTGTAGCAGTAGCGCGTATCCTTCTTATTGCGGACCCGAAACAGCGGGGTTTGAAATATGTAGAGATGCCCCTGGCTTATCACCTCGGGGTAGAAGAGCAAAAAGTATGAGGTAAGCAGCATACGAATATGCATCCCATCAACATCGGCATCCGTGGCGATTACGATCCGATTGTACCGCATGTTGTCAATGCCCTCCTCAATGCTTAGCGCAGCCTTCAAAAGGTTAAGCTCCTCGTTCTCATACACGCGTTCCCGCCGCTCTAGGTAGGAGTTCAGCGGCTTCCCCTTGAGAGAAAAAACAGCCTGCACGTTGGGATCCCGCGACTTGGTGATTGACCCGCTCGCAGAGTCGCCCTCCGTGATAAAAATCGTAGACTCAGCGGCGCGCGGGTGGTTCGTATTGTAGTGGATGCGGCAGTCGCGCAGCTTCGGATTGTTAAGGCTTACCTTCTTGGCCGTTTCACGCGTTGACTTGCGCACGCTCGCCATGGCTTTCCTATCGCGTTCGCTATCCTGTATCTTCTCGAGCATTATCTCCGCCACATCGGGATGCTGATGGAGGTAGTTGTCCAGGTTTTGCCGCACAAAATCGGTGATGAACTGCCGTACGGTGGGCCCCTCGGGCCCCATCTCCTTGCTCCCTAGCTTCGTTTTGGTCTGCGACTCAAAAACGGGCTCCTGCACCCGTATGCTGAGCGCCGCCACCATCGACATCCGGATATCCTCCGGCTGGAAATCCTTCTTGAAAAAATCTTTTATCGTACGTACCACCACCTCGCGGAACGCCGTTAGGTGCGTGCCGCCCTGCGTGGTGTGCTGCCCATTGACAAAGGTATAGTGATCCTCCCCCAGCGATGCCCCATGGGTAAACGCTACCTCAATGTCATCGCCTATCAAATGGATCGGGGGGTACAGGCCCGGGCGGGGCATATTCTCCTCGAGTAGGTCGATTAGCCCTCCATCGGAATGGTATGCCTCTCCGTTGAGGGTCACGGTGAGCCGCGTATTGAGATACGTGTAATTCCTAAGCATTGACTCCACGATAGGGAGCTGATACTTAAAGCCTTTGAAGAGCGTTGAGTCGGGTAAGAACTGCGTGTACACTCCATTTTTCTCCCCCTTCGCCTCCTCCCGCTGCGTTGCCACCAGCTGCCCATTGTGAAACTCCGCCCTACAGCATTGCCCATCGCGGTACGACACGATCACGTAGCGCTCCGACAGCGCGTTCACCGCCTTAATACCCACGCCGTTCAAACCCACGGACTTCGTGAAGGCCGCAGAGTCGTACTTCGCGCCCGTGTTCATCTTCGACGCCACGTCCACAACGCTTTCGAGCGGTATCCCGCGGCCGTAGTCGCGCACCGACACCTCCCCGCGCTCCACGTCCACCGTCACATCGATTTGGCTACCCGCCCCCATCATGTGCTCATCGAGGGAGTTATCAAATACCTCTTTGAGTAGCACGTAGATACCGTCATCTGGCTGCGTGCCATCGCCCAACTTTCCGATATACATACCGGGGCGCAGCCGTATATGCTCCCACCACTCCAGCGTTTGTATATTTTCAGCCGTGTATTGCGCCGTAGTACCCTCTGCCATTGCCTTTTCCTCTTCCTTCTCCTCTATTATCACTAAAAAATCCCTACTCCACCACGTGGGAGAGCAGTATCGCATCGAGCTGACGTACGTAGTCCCGCTTAGTGAACCGCGGGGCGTAAATGTACCCCTCCGTGACTACCACGCTATCGTGCGTTGGGTTTAATCGTGCGTACGAAATGAAAGCCCCACCCATCGCGTGCCCATGCACGTCCCATAGCCCACGCATTCGCACCAACGTATCCGCCCCAAACCGCAGCCGCGTTAACTCTGGAGGGATGGCCTCCGCCACCTGCATGTAGGTGCCAGGGGTTGGGCCTGGTATGTAGCGCCTCGTGAACCCATTACGGTGCAGCACGAGGGTGTCCGCCTTGCTCGGCAATTGCGAGCTTGCGTAGCGGTAGCAAACGATGCCCTGGCTTATGTCTGCCGTCTCAAGGGAGATCCAAACGAAATCGGTCGTGTCCACCCGCTGCACCATTGTCTTTGGGATGTCAACCCCTACCCCGAACCTATATTCCACCAGCTTGCTCAGGTCTTTACTCCGCGCCCGCTTGTACCCTGCAATTAGCCTATGCCGCTCCACCTGCTCAAACACCTGCTCCAGCTGGTAGCTATTGGCACGCATATGCTGCCATACCGCCTCGGCACTAGGTCCCGTTATGTACACCACCTCCTGCCCATCAGCCCACCGATTGTTGGCACTATATATGCCGCACGCCGTGGTATCCTTCTTATAGTCAATGACAACAATGTTCCTAAAGGAGCGGAACACGCCTGTGAAATTCTTTACCGGCATGAATATCACGTCAAACTTCGGCTCCACCTGCGGAAGGTAGGGGTACTCCTCGCCAAAAAGGGCCTTGATCGAGTCGGCAAACGGTTCACCCTTAATCTGGGCCTCGGTAACCACAAGAATCTGACCTACCTCTCCCGATAGTTTATCCTCATATACCGCCGCCCTATTACCTTTGCACGCATGGAGCATCGCTAGGCACAGCACTCCACACGCCAACACCACGCCTCGCACGTAACTTCTCTTCATAGACTTTTCCTGTTTTCAACGGCTCACAGCACTCTCTCTTCGCCGCAACACCCACGCGAAGGTAAGGATTTTGCCACGAAGCACAGCCCGCACGAAACAGCACAGCGCAATGTTTACGCAGCGGGCAGAGCATATTGCCAAATAATTAAGGGCAACAAAAATGCAGCTAAATAGCCAAGATAAGGCACCACAGCCCCCCTGCGATATCGGCTACCGGAGGATTACAGTTAGCTCTTGCCATGGGCTTCTTCGCTATTGGGTTGACCCACCGCCCACCGAACATTCACCAGAACAGCCCCACAGGGAGCACGCCTGTTTTTCTTACTAGCTTAGCGCAAAACGAGCAACCGAAGCGTAAAAAAGCGAAGCGCCGAAACGCTCTCTGAGCATTTCGGCACTTCTTGCGTGGTGCCACCAGGAATCGAACCGGGGACACAAGGATTTTCAGTCCTTTGCTCTACCAACTGAGCTATGGCACCCTCCCGCCTTTCGCTTTTTAAGCACTTTTGCGGCTGCAAAGGTACGCTATTTCTACGGAACCACCAAATCTTTTTGCGAAATGGATGGGAAAATTCTCTTTTCACCGTGCGAAACGCCCCGCTTCCCATCGGCACTCCTGTGGGGAAAAATAGCATTGCGCCGTGCGGTCGCAACCCACCGCACGGCGCAGCGCCACCCGCAGAAACTACTCGGCCTTTATAACAATCGATAGCCCCATGCCTCCGCCAACGCATAGCGTAGCGAGCCCAATCTCCTTCTTCTTATCCTGCAGCAGGTGCAGCAGGGTCGTCACGATGCGCGCCCCAGAGGCCCCTATCGGATGCCCCAGCGCAATGGCGCCGCCGCGCATGTTCACCCGCGCCATATCAAAGCCCAGCTCTCGCACCACGCACGCCGCCTGCGCCGCGAACGCCTCGTTGGCCTCCACAATGTCAAAATCACTCACCGACATGTGCAAGCGCTGCATCACCTTCTTGGTAGAGGCAATGGGCCCCACCCCCATAATCTCTGGCTCCACCCCTTCAGCCGCAAACCCTACTATAGATGCCAATGGCTTCACCCCGAGCTCCTCCGCCTTCTCGCGGGAGGCAATGACCAGTGCCGCGGCCCCATCATTAATACCCGATGCGTTGCCGGCGGTCACCGTACCGTTCTTCTTAAAGGCCGGCTTCAGCTTCGCCAGCGACTCCATGGTCACCCCCTCCTTCGGATACTCATCGGTGTCCACCAGCGTCACGTTGCCCTTGCGATCCTGCACCTCCACCGGCACAATCTCCCGCTTGAACTCGCCGTTCTTACGCGCCGCGCAGGCCTTGCGCTGGCTCTCGCACGCAAGCGCATCCTGCATGTCGCGCGTAATGCCGAATCGCTCCGATACGTTCTCGGCGGTCATCCCCATGTGCATATCATTAAAGGCATCCCACAGCCCATCCTTAATCATGACGTCCACCAGCTTCGTATCGCCCATGCGAGCCCCCCAACGAGCATTCGGCACAATGTATGGTGCATTCGACATGCTCTCCGTACCGCCTACCAGCATCACATCGGTATCATCGCACATGATCGACATTGCACCCAAAATGATACTCTTCATCCCTGACCCGCACACCTGGTTAACGGTCATAGCGGGTGAGGTAATGGCTAGACCGCTGTACTTGCCGATCTGGCGGGCCACGTTCTGCCCCACGCCGGCTTGCAGCACGCAGCCGAATATCAACTGGTCAATCTGCGAGGGCTGTAGCCCCGAACCGGCTATGGCTGCCTTTGCAGCCACTACGCCTAGCTCCGCCGCGGTTTTGCTCTTGAGCGCACCACCAAACGATCCTATCGGCGTTCGTTTTGCTGATAGAATCACAACATCTTTCTTCATCATAATGGTAAACGGATTAGTATAACACCATTAAACTTCACTCCCTGCGCCACCGAACCCCATACGGCAGCTCCGTAATTTGAATTCTAGACGCAATGCGCGAATTTACAACTTCCAATGTGAATTGCAAATGAGATTTACAGCTTATGCCAACATTAATTATATATCCCCGCATCGCATGCGCCGCGCTAGCACGATAAATTGATGTACACAGCCCCAATACGCTCCGCAAGATAGAGTATCTCCACTGCAGCACGGCAGGACGGATGGCGGCTAGCAACGCCCAGTATCAGTATTACCTCTTAAATTCATCTGCACACCCCTGCTAGCTCCCTTGCATACGTAAGGAGCAAAGGAGTAATCCTGCCATAGCCATGGGCAACAGCTAGAACAGCAGCACCGAGGCCGCCACTACACAAGTCAATCACAGAAAGGCCGAGGGGTTCGCGGCCTCTTGCAGTAGACATGGGAATGTGCAGCCTTGGTAATAGGGCTCTGTGACAATAGATGCCATCTGCCCACTACCCATCTTACCACATGGTATGCACCCCCTTCGCATCAAATTCGGATTTCTCCGGAGAAATCCGAATTTGATGCGAACTTGATGGGAAGAAGGTGCAGGATTGGGATGTTAGCTATGCCTATAGGAAGCGACACCCTCTGCCAAGTGACGCAAAGGAACTTGACCAAACCTCAACGAAACCGTAAGCCCGCTGCGAGGGACATGGTGACCGCTGCAAAACCATTTCGGACATACGTTGCAGAAATCGCTTGCATTCTATGACCTGGAACTATGGAAAAGCCAAAGGACACTACGCCCTTTTTTGCCATTGTGCAGGAGGTACAGCGAAGTAAGCTGACCTAAATCGCACAGATTTACAATGCCATAGGCTGGGTGCCAGGGCTTACTGTGGTCAACGACTAAAAAAGCGGAACCAAACGCTCCAGCGGAGGATGAATGGCGGTTTTTTGCCACTAATCTGCAACACGTTTCCTACAAATCTTAATGAGATTTGCCGATTTCCATTGGCAAAAAGAATATCAAAGAACCTTGAAACGGTCTCTTTTCCGCAGTAAGGATTTGCGTATTAACGAAAAAAGCACTGTATACACCCTAGCTTTTACTACCTTTGCGCCGGGTAAAGAGATAGATATACACAACGGATGAACGCAAAAGAGAAAACACCGAGGTCCCGCTATGTGAATTTCGGAATCGTAACGCTGATTTACATCGCGCTCGTCATTTGGACGGGCAAATATTGGTGGCTGCTAGGGCTGCCCATTATATTTGACTATTACATCACTCAAAAAGTACACTGGCTCTTCTGGCACAAGAAGGGGATGAAGAAGCAAAGCTCGCTAGTGGAGTGGATCGATGCGCTGCTCTTCGCCACGGTGGTTGCCTCGCTCATTCGCATCCTATTCTTTGCCGCCTACACCATCCCCACGGGGTCCATGGAGAAGACGCTGCTTATCGGTGACTACCTCATCGTGAGCAAAACCGCCTACGGTCCAAAGCTGCCCAACACCCCCCTCACCGTACCCTTCACCCATAACACGCTCCCCTTCACCAAAAACACCCCATCCTACGTGCGATGGATAGAGCGGGGCTACAACCGAAGGGCCGGCTTCGGGAGCGTGCAGCGGGGCGACGTGGTCGTCTTTAACTTCCCCATGGGCGACACGGTGGTTGCCGAGTTCCCCGAACGAAACTACTACGATCTCGTGCGAGAGGTGGGTCGCGAGGAGCTGCACCGGCGCTTCAAGATCCTGAGTCGCCCTGTCGACAAGTGCGAGAACTACATCAAGCGATGCGTAGCCATCGCGGGCGATACGCTCCAAATCGTTAATAAGCAAGTGATAGTTAATGGCATCCCGCAGGGCAAGGACAAGGGGCGGCAGTACGCCTACACCGTGCAGACCAATGGTACGCCCATCAATGGGAAAATCCTTGATAACCTGAATATAAACCCCGACGATAGGCAGTACGAGCAAATCACGGGGCGCTACGTCATGCCGCTCACCGAGGCCATGGTGGAGGAGGTCAAAAAGCTCCCAAACGTGGTAAGCGTAGAAAAAAGCGGTAGCCTACCGCTCGAGATAGCCTCTCGCTACATTTTCCCCCATAATGCCCGCTTTGCGTGGACGGAGGCAGATTTTGGCCCGTTATGGATTCCTAAAAAGGGCGCCACGGTGGAACTCACCAACGAGAACCTCCCGCTGTACGAGCGTATCATCGATGTGTACGAAGGGCATGACCTTGAGGTGCGAGACAGTACCATTTACATTGATAACCAACCCGTTAACGAGTATACGTTCGCTATGGATTACTACTTCATGATGGGCGATAATCGCAATAACTCTTTGGATAGTCGCTTCTGGGGATTCGTACCAGAGGATCACGTGGAGGGGAAAGCCAAGTACGTTTGGTTATCGCTAGATAAAAATAAGAAATTTCCTAAGAACATTCGGTGGAGTCACATGTTCTCAAAAATAAGGTAGGGTGTCGGCGGTATGGCTAAAATGCGAGGAGGCAAAAATAGCAGGGGAGACAAGGCGCTGCAAGCGCATTACGACCAAATTATTGCTTGGTTCGAATCGGCTATGCCAACGCCTAAAACCGAGCTGCACTACGACTCAACCTTTGGTCTCCTGGTGGCGGTAATGCTCTCTGCGCAATGCACCGATAAGCGTGTAAATCTCATTACGCCGCCGCTTCTGAAGGCATACCCCACCGCCGAACGCATGGCTGCCGCCACGCCGCTTGAGGTGTTTGAATACGTTGCCTCCTGCTCCTACCCCAACAGCAAGGCGAAGCACCTCGTAGCCATGGCGCAGCGGATTGTACAAGAATTCCACGGGGAGGTACCGCAAACCCAAAAGGAGCTAACCTCGCTTCCCGGGGTGGGCGAAAAAACCGCCAACGTGATGCTCTCCGTGGGTTTTGGAAAGCCCGCGCTGGCTGTCGACACGCACGTACACCGCGTGGCTAGACGGCTCGGGCTGACGCGCAACGCTAAAACGCCGAAGGAGACTGAGCAACAGCTCAAGGCGCACATCCCCGAGGCGCTATGGGGCAAGGCGCACCATTGGCTCATCCTGCATGGTCGCTACATATGCAAGGCGCGCACGCCGCTGTGCGGCGAGTGCGGGTTAGCCCATTTATGCCCCAGTTCAGCGGAATTCATGTAGCGATTTTATGGTTGGTGTGGGATTTGTGGTACATATCAAGTAAAAGCGAAAACATGATGAAAAGGGTAATCGCATTTTGGGCAGCAATGCTGTATACCATTGGAGGTGCCGTGGCGCAGGTGGATCCAACGGATGTCATCGGCCTTTGGCTCTCGGAGGAGAAGGACGGCAAAGTGGAAATCTTTCAAAAAGAGGATGGCACCTTCGCGGGGCGAACACGATGGATGGTATACAATGGGGTCGAAAACCCGCGAGTTTACGATGTCCATAATCCCGACTCCACAAAGCGTAACCAACTGATCGTGGGGATGGAAATGATGTACGGCTTTGAATTCAAGGATGGAATTTGGATAAATGGAAAAATCTACGACCCTCGCTCTGGAAAAACCTACAGCGCCAGGATGAAGCTGAAGGAAAATGATAAAAACACGCTCCTCTTCAGGGGGTACCTAGGCATCCCCCTACTAGGGCAAACCACCACGTGGACCCGCGTGGAGGAGTAGACAACTTTTATAGGGAATGCTATCTCTAGATAATGTTTCAATAGCTTTTAATGGGGAGGAGCTTTTTAGCGGCCTCTCCTTTCGCATCGACTCCCACGAACGCATCGGTCTTGTTGGACGTAACGGCAGCGGGAAGTCAACATTGCTGCACATCATTGATGGCACGCTTGAACCCACGAGCGGCGTGGTAGCCCGCGACCGTGCGCTCCGTATTGGCCACCTCACCCAGCACATCCAACGGTCGGATACGCAGAGCGTTATGGCGGAGACGATGACCGCCTTCGCGGAACTCACCGCCATGGAGGAGGAGCTGCAGCAGCTCTCGCACGAAATAGAGCACGACAAAACGCTCTCCACCGAAGCCATTGAGCAGAAAGCGCACCGTTTAGCCGACCTCACTGAACGTTTCCACATGATGGGCGGCGAGAGCCGCGAAGCCCTCGCAGAAAGGGCCCTTACTGGACTCGGCTTTGAGCGGGAGCAGTTCGCTACGCCCACCTCAAAGCTTAGCGGCGGATGGCGCATGCGCATTGAACTAGCCAAAATCCTCCTTCGCAAACCTGACCTTCTGCTCCTCGATGAGCCTACCAACCATCTTGACATTGAGTCCATCCAATGGCTAGAGGAGTACCTCCAAACCTTTAGCGGCGCGCTGCTGCTCATATCGCACGACCGCCGATTCCTTGACACCGCCACGCAGCGCACCATAGAGCTTTCGCTCGGCAAAGCCTTCGACTTTAACGTACCCTACAGCCGCTACGTGAACCTTCGCAAGGAGCAGCGCGAGCAGCAGCTAGCCGCCTACAAAAACCAGCAAAGGCAGATAGAGAAAACGCAGGAGTTTATCACCCGCTTCCGCTATAAGCCCGAGAAGAGCAACCAGGTGCAATCGCGCATCAAGCAGCTCGAGAAGATGGAAATCATTACCGTGGAGCCTGAAGATAACGCTACACTTTCCATACGCTTTCCCGATGCGCCGCGCGCGGGTGACAACGTGGTTATTGCGGAGGATGTCTCGCACGCTTTTGGCGAAAAGACTATATTTTCTAACGCTCGGCTCACCATCGCACGAGGGGAGAAGGTGGCGTTCGTGGGCCGCAACGGCGAGGGGAAAACCACCATGGCCCGCATCATCATCGGGGATCTTATCCCCACAAGCGGTAAGCTACGCATCGGGCATAACGTGGAAATAGGCTACTTCGCGCAGAATCAGGAAACGGTACTTGACCCTTCCCTCACCGTTTTTGATACCATCGACAGGGTCGCCACCGGCCCTATACGCACGAAGATTAGAGACCTTCTCGGCGCATTCCTCTTCAGGGGGGAGGATATCGACAAGCCGGTAAAGGTGCTCTCGGGCGGTGAACGCAACCGCCTCGCCATGGTGAAGCTCATGCTCCATCCCTACAACCTTCTCGTGCTCGACGAGCCTACCAACCATCTAGACATCAAGGCGAAAGACATTCTGAAACAGGCGTTGCTGCGCTACAATGGAACGCTCATCATCGTGTCGCACGATAGGGATTTCCTTAGCGGACTTGCTACGAAAGTCTATGAATTCGGCCATAAGAAGGTGCGAGAACACCTCGGCGGTATTGATGCCTTTTTGGCTACACGGAAGCTGGAGAACCTTGATCAGCTCAATAAGAAAACCACCCCCATCCCCTCAAAAGGGGAGCCAAGTGTTGCAGACACCGCTCCCGCCGAAAGCAAAGAGGAGTGGAAGCGACGCAAGGCGCGGGATAATAAAATCCAACGCCACCAGCAGCAGATAGCAAAGACCGAAGAGGAGGTGGACGCACAGGATAAAATCATTAAGGACTTGGAAGAGAAGCTTGCGCATCCCCCATCGGGCGATGCGGCGAGTAAAATCATTGACGACTACGCGGCGGCAAAAAAAAGACAAGCGGCACTCATGAAGCGCTGGGAGGAGCTGCAGTACGAGTTGGAAGTCATTGAACGAGAAATCTAAAACCACTTCACATTTATGGAGAGAGGAAAGGGAGGCTGGCAGCGCCGCTCGCGCGTGCAGCAGGAGATGGTCTACGGGCTGCGCCCAGTGATGGAGGCCATAGAGGCGGGGCGAGAAATTGAACGTATCATCCTTCGCGAAGGGATAGAGCCGAGCGAGGAGATTTCTACGCTCAACCGCATAGCGCGGCAGCGCGGTATCCCCGTGCAGTACGTGCCGCCGATGTGGTTCGGTAGGCTGGGATCGCGTAACCATCAGGGCATGGTGGCCTACCTCTCCCCCATTGAGTACCAAAACCTATCGGAGATAGTAATGTCAACCTTTGAGCGGGGCGAAGACCCTCTGCTCGTACTCGCCGATGGAATAACCGATGTGCACAACATCGGGGCAATTGCCCGCACGGCGGAATGCGTTGGGGCGCATGCGTTGGTTGTTCCTATGCGTGGCTCGGCACAGCTGGGGGCCGATGCCATTAAGACCAGCGCAGGCGCACTGTCGCACATATCGGTGTGCCGTGTAGAGTCAATGGCCCAAACGGTAAGCATGCTCCGAGCCAACGGCGTTAGGGTGTTCGCCGCCAGCGAAACAGGTGCATCGGTTCATACTCGTACCGTTCTCACTGGTCCCATAGCGTTGGTACTAGGCGATGAGTATGAGGGGGTGTCGAAAGAGGTGCTAAAGGCGGTCGATGGAACGGTGAAGGTGCCCATCCATGGGAGCGTGGAATCGCTCAACGTCTCCGTGGCAGCGGGCGTAATCCTCTACGAGATAGAACGGCAAAGACATCAGTAGAAATGAAACCACGTATCATTGTCGATTGCAACATCCCGTACGTAGAGGGGCGATTAGATCCTTTTGCAGAGGTTCGGTACCTCAATAGCAAGGAGATCACCCATGCGGCGTGCATGCAGGCCGATGCCTTGGTTATCCGTACGCGTACCGTGTGTAACGCAGCGCTTCTACAGGATACTCCTGTCCGACTCATAGCCAGCGCCACGGTAGGTATTGACCACATCGACACAAACTACTGCGATGCCCAGGGCATCAAGTTCGTAAACGCCCCAGGATGCAGCGCGTGGACCGTGGTGCAATGGGTGGTGTCGGCTTTAATGTTCATAGAGAAGCGTGCGCACAGATCAATATTTGAGAGCACGGTGGGCATTATCGGTGCAGGGGCTATTGGGCAACGGTTGGCCGACACCCTAGAGCTCTTCAACGTGCGATGCCTACGTAACGACCCTCCCCGCGCTGAGCGAGGCGAGAAGGGACTTGTAGACCTAATGCGTATAGCCCGGGAAGCCGACATAATCACCATCCACACCCCGCTCACAGCAACGGGAAAGCACCCCACGACGCACCTCATCGGGAATAGGTTCCTTCACAGCCTGGGCAAACGCCCCATCATCCTCAACGCTGCGCGCGGGGGTGTAGTGGACGAGTACGAGTTGCTGGAAGCGCTAGAGTACAAACGCATACGCGGATACATTCTTGACACCTACGAAACGGAGCAGGACATCCCTGCAGAGGTCATAGAAAACGCCATGCTTTGCACCCCGCACATTGCGGGCTATAGCATTGAGGGTAAGCAGAATGCCGCTGCGCAAGCACTCCGTGCAGTAGCCAACTTCTTTGACTTTCCGCTCGCCATTGCCAATGGAGTGGAAGCGCAAAGCAAGGTTAAAACCATTGGCGGCTACTCGCTGAGCGACCTCGCCCAGCACTACGACATACACGCCGACTCAAATGAGCTTCGCCTACAGCCTCAGCAGATAGATGCTATACGCAATTGCTACAGCTATAGGCACGATTGGCGCGGCTTTGAAATAGGGAACTCCAAGCTCCGCGCTATCGTAAAGTAGCGCAGGAACACGTAAAAAACGCTTCGTAAAGCTTTACGGGGAGGAATGTGACTCCCCTTAGTTAGCCATCTCGGATAGGAAGCGTATGCGCATTAGGCGCACCTCTTCTTCGGTTACGTCCTCTTTGGCGAAGGCTTTGATCGCCTCTTCAAGGGAGTCGCTCTTGGCCTCGTGTTTAAAATAGTCGTAAAGCTCGTCTTGAATGTCCTTCTCCACGATCTGATCAACAAAGTATCCGATGTCAAGCTTTACTCCAGAAGAAACCAACGACTCCACCTCTGAGAGTAAATCCTCGTACTCTAGCTGTAGACTATCAGCAATGTCCTCAAGATCCATCTTCCGGTCAATGCACTGTATGATGGAAATTTTTTGCTGCGACCGGCTGGGGGCTACCTTCACCACCTGCGAAAGCGGTGGGTCGATCTCCTGCTCCTCTACGTACCGAGCTATCAAATCAACGAAGGGCTGCCCATAGCGTTTCGCCTTGCCCATGGTTACCCCTGAAATGTACTGCAGCTGCTCGAGGGTGCATGGGTATTGCACCGCCATCTCCTCCAGCGATGCATCCTGAAAAACCACGTACGGCGGCACCTCTTTAGCCTTCGCCACATCACGCCGTAGCCCTTTTAGCATTTTCAGTAACACGTTATCCGACTCAATAGACTCCACCTCCATGGCATCCCTTTGCGCCTGCGCATCGTAATCATGGTCGGTCACAAGCGTCACCTCGTAGGGATGCGCCAGAAAGTCTTTTCCCTTCTGAGTGATTTTTAACGATCCGTAGCGCTGTATGCTCTTCACGACAAAATCGTGGAGTATTGCCTGTCGCACTACGCACCACCAAAAATCTTCTCCCTTCTCCTTCCCCTTGCCATACTGCTCCAGCTCATCGTGGCGGTACATCTTCGTGTCGGGGGTCTCATTGCCCATTAGCACATGCACAATGTACTCCGACTTGAATGCGCTTCCTAGCTTCTCGATTAAACCGAGGAGGAGCAGCAAATCATCAGTTCCATCGAAATGCGGCTGAGTAGAGACGCAATTGTCGCAGCAGCCACAATTATCCTCGTGGTACTCTTCCCCAAAGTAGTGCAGCAACATGCGCCTACGGCAGTCCCCACCCTGCGCATAGTCTATGGTGTCAAGGAGTAGCTGCACTCCTACCTCCTGCTCGGGTACAGATTTTCCCTGTATAAACTTTTCTAATCTTTGCACATCGCGCTTGCTGTAAAAGGCGATGCAACGCCCCTCCCCCCCATCTCGCCCCGCCCTACCGGTCTCTTGGTAGTACCCCTCAAGGCTCTTGGGCATATCGTAGTGAATCACGTAGCGCACGTCGGGCTTGTCAATCCCCATGCCAAAAGCAATGGTCGCCACTATCACGTCTACCTGCTCCTGCAAAAAGGCATCCTGGTTGTGCGAACGCGTTGCGGCATCCATCCCCGCATGGTACGGTAAGGCCTTGATACCGTTCACCTGCAGCACCTCCGCCATCTGCTCCACCTTCTTACGGCTAAGGCAATATATTATACCCGATTTACCAGGGTTTGACTTTATGTAATGTATAATTTCTCGTGTAGCGTTACTTTTCGGCCGTATCTGGTAGAATAGGTTTTCTCGATTGAATGACGCCTTAAAGATAGTCGCCTGCTCTATGCCTAGATTTTTCAGAATGTCCTCTTGCACTTTCGGCGTAGCCGTGGCCGTGAGCGCAATGATAGGGGCTTGCCCTATCCTATCAACCATCTCACGTATCCTCCGATACTCCGGCCGAAAGTCATGCCCCCACTCCGAAATGCAATGCGCCTCGTCTATAGCGTAGAAGGAAATTTTAATCTGCTGGAAAAACTCCACGTTGTCCTCTTTCATCAACGACTCCGGCGCAACGTAAAGCATTTTCGTACGCCCCGATATCACATCTTCCTTCACCTGGGCAATCTGCTTACGATTAAGCGAAGAGTTTAAAAAATGGGCTATGCCATCGTGTTCACTGTACCCCCGCATGGAATCCACCTGATTCTTCATAAGCGCAATCAGTGGAGATACCACGATTGCCGTACCGTCCTCAATCAACGCAGGCAACTGAAAACACAGCGACTTACCCCCGCCCGTCGGCATGAGCACAAAAGTGTCCTTGCCCTGCAGAAGATTACGTATAATGGCCTCTTGATTACCCTTGTACGCTTGAAATCCGAACCACTTTTGCAGCTGCTCGCGCAGTGGTACCTCCTCACGATACTCCATCCTCGCCAACCTATAGTTTACCCATTTGTTTCTATACCTCAAAGGTAGCATTTTGTTGACAATTCACAAAATCGCCCCCTCTCCGCACCGTCCATCTTCAGATTCAACGAACCCTCTCTCGCCTTTTTGCCAAGGACAAAAAAAGAGACCTTCTAGGTGATAACTCTCTTCACCTAGAAGGTCTCTTCAAAATCAACTCTACCTGCGCAGAGCTACGTCACCAAGGGAATAATCCTCCCCCCGATGTTCCTACCTCTTCTTAAAGGCATCAAGCCCATCTTGTAGCCACGTTTTGAAAACGTCTACATTCAGCTCCCGCCCAATCCCTTCGGTTAGCACAGTTCCATCGTTCCTCACAACAAAAAACAAAGGTTGCCCGCTCGCCTTGAACTTAGTAGCCAGCAAGTCAAGATTCTGCTTTCCCATTGTTTTCTTCACTTTGCCGTCCAGCGTTGACTCGTACCATTCCGCCTCGGGCAGCTCGTATCGATCGTCTACATACAGCGTCACGAGTATAAACTCATCCCGAATAAGCTGATTGACCGCGGGTTTTGAGAGAACCTTCGCCGCCATCTCCTTGCAATTCGCACAGGTGTGCCCCGAGAACTCAACGAGTAAGGGTTTCCTCTGCTTCTTGGCACATTCCAGCGCCTGGTTATAGTCGAAGTAACCCACCAGCCCCGCCGGCGATGTCAAGAAGTCAGCGAACTTCGGAGTATCACACAATTTTTCGTACGAAACCTCCGCACTACTAGATGTTGACCCAGCCCCTAAGGCTCCTACAAATGCGTGCTGCTCTCTATCCTCCGGGAGAAAACCCGATAAAGAGGTCAACGGTGCACCGAATAGCCCTCGCAGCAGCAGCAAACCACATACGAAGGCGGCACCAGCCAACAGCATCCTGAAAAAGCCAACCGTCTCCAACTTGGAGTCCATCTTAAATCTCAGCCACCCCATCAGATACGCACCCAGCAGGAAGCAGAACACCACCCATATACTAATGAAGAGTGGGCGCGAGATCCACCCAAGGCCTAACGCAACGTCAACATTGAGAAGGAACTTCAAGCTGAACGCCAGCACGATATAGCCCAACACAATCTTCACTGAATTCATCCAACCGCCGCTCTTAGGCAACTTGTTCAACATCTGCGGGAAGATGGCGAAGAGCGTGAAGGGCAATGAGAAGCCTAATGCAAAGGCAAACATCCCCAGCACAGGTTTAGTCGTCGCCCCTGACGCAGCCTCCACGAGCAATGCTCCAACGATTGGCCCTACGCACGACAAGCTCACGATAACCGTGGTGAGCGCAAAGAAGAAAGACCCCAAGAATCCCCCCTTATCGGCCTGCGCATCAGTTTTGGTGGTTACGCTACTCGGAAGTCGCATCTCAAACATCCCGAAGAATGAAGCAGCAAAAACAATGAAGAGCAGAAAGAAAATGGTATTGGTAATCCAATGCGAGGTCACATCGGTGACGAAATCTGCCCCAAGACTCGTCAACGACACGATTAACCCCAATAGGGTGTAAATCGCAACGATACTCAGGCCAAACACCATCGCATTGAGAAGAGCGTTCGTCCTATTCTTCTTCCCTAAAAAAAACGACACCGTCATAGGAATCATAGGGAACACACACGGCGTGAGAAGCCCCGCAAGACCAGCTAAAAAGCTAATCAAAAGGAATCCCCACATTCCGCCCTCCTCCGGCTTTTCTTCTTCAACCGGCACGGGTTGTTGGGCGGCTACCACCACCTTTTTTTGTGGGACAGGCGTAACAACCTCTTCAACTGCTTCTGGTACACTTAACAAATCCGTAGGAATGGCAATCGTTAAGTCTGTATCAAAATAGTTGCACTGTCCCGTTCTACACGTTTGGTACTCTGCATGCACACGTACACTCCCAACGTTGCTCCCCACAATTTGCACCGGCATTTCAAAGTGCACCGAGTCGCCGAACATGGTTAGCTCCATGTTAAACGCCTCGTCATGCTTCGTTACTGCGCTACCCACCTCACGAACCTCACCTATCTGGTGTACATTCGTCGTGTCAAGCAGGGTAAACGCCGTGGGCATTGGTCCCCCGTTAGGTATTTTGGTTGAGTAGATATGCCATCCCTCGTCAATCCTCGCAGTGAAAACGAGTTGCAAGACGCTGTCACGTTGCCCTACTGAGGCACTCCAGCGTACGGGGTCGCCCCCCGCCATTACTCCTCCTATATTTATTGCCGCAGTGGCTCCTCCAAGCTGCAGCACCAGTAGCAGCAAAAGTGCTAAACTCCTTTTTATTCTTTCCACACTGTAGCTCCTTTCTTAATTACCCCCTTCTATAATGCAATTTCATCCCCATTCTCATCAAAGAACCTGTACGTAAGCATCGGGTAAGACGATATGCCACGTACCTTCATTTTCAATCCATACTGCTGCACCAACTTTCTTCGGCGGCTAAAAAAGCCAATTGTGAAGTACGCCTCCACGAAGGGATGTACCCGTAGCTCCACCGATTTATATAGCTTCTTCTCTGCCAACAAACGGTATTGCGCCACAATATCGTCCTCAATGGTCACCGCAGAGTCTAGCTTTCCCGTACCGTTACAACTCGGGCACTTCTCCGAGACATCAACCCGTTGCTCTGGGCCGTGGCGCTGCCGTGTAATCTGCATCAGGCCAAAATCCGTGAGGGGCAATACCTTGTGCGTCACCTTATCTTTCGCCAGCAGTTCGCGCATCCGTTCGTATATCTTCCTGCGGTTCTCCGCCGTGCGCATATCAATAAAGTCAATTACGATTATCCCACCGATATCACGTAACCGAAGCTGACGAGCAATCTCTTCACACGCAGAGTAGTTAACTTCAAATGCAGACTCGTCAGAAGAATTCGCCAGCTTCGCACCGCTCCCGCTGTTTACATCAATGACGTGAAATGCCTCCGTATGTTCAATAATAAGATAACTCCCCTTGTAGAAGTCAACGGTACGCCCCAAAAGCTTTCGCACCTGCTTGGCCACATCGTACTGGTCAAAAATAGGCACGCGCTTCAATGAATAGAGCTTCACCAAGTCCGCTGCGCCCGGAGCAATTTGAGCCATGTAGCTCTGTATCTCGCCGAAAAGATCCTGATCGTTGACCTGTATTTCTGAGTATGATCCATTAAGGTTGTCCCTAATGAGTGCCGAAGAGGTACTCAACTCGCTAAGCAAACGCACCGGGAAACGCTGGGCAGCCTGTAAATGCTCTAACGCCAGCCGCCAGCGGCGCAGTAGCTCCTCCAGCTCGCTATTGAGCGACTCCACCGTTTTACCCTCCGCTGCCGTACGCACAATTGCACCAAACCCCAGAGGCAAAATACTTTGCATGAGCCGTTCCAACCGTTTCACCTCCTCTGGCACGCGCAACTTACTTGACACTTTCAGCGCACTGGTAAAGGGCATCAACACCATGTTGCGCCCCGCAATTGAGATATCAGTAGTAAGGCTAGGGCCCTTATTGGCGTACGCCTCACGCGCTATCTGCACCAGCACGAGTTGCCCCTGCCGCAGATAGTCGCTTATCTTCCCATCTTTAGGCATCTTGGCATCCTTCTCGTCCTTTATGCCTCCAGGCGGAGTAAAAAGGGAAAGGAGCTGCTCCCCATCCTTAACCTTGTTCTTTGAAACCCGCTTCACGCAGTTCAACATGTGCTCTGTCCGCGGGCCCACATCATTATAATGCAAAAACGCCTGATGCTTGTGTCCAATATCCACGAACGAAGCGTTCAGACTCTGCATTACCTTTGTAACAACCCCTACATAGATGTCGCCAAGCGCAAAACCCTTATTACTACTCTCTGTCCTGTATTCTACTAACTGTGAATCCTCTAGCAACGCTATATTCGTCTTCCCTTTCTTAGGATCCACATCAATGATCAGTTGTGAATTCACCCTCTATAAAATTTTCAACTGCGCCTACACCCTCTCTCTCTCATAAATACTCTCTCCATACGCACCACAAACGTCTTGGCGCATCGACCCTCATCATGCATATAAAGAACCCGCCCACGCTCAACACCGTCTGAAGTCGTCCCAATCAACCGCAAAACTTTACCCGCTCATCGCTGGCAATCACAAGCTTTCACCCCACCGCCTAGCTACAAAAAAAGTAGAGGATACACACACTCCGCTTGCGCCTCCCTGTGTACATCCTCTACTTTTTAGTATCCCTTTATAGCACTTGCGTCCCACTCCTCAACCAAGACTCCTCCCTCCTCTCACAACGCTCCATGCTACACAGCCAACTCAACCATGCTGCCGTACGGCCCTCCGCCCACGCACCCCTCAGCGCATACGCGGGGTAAACTTACTTCTTTTTATGACGGTTGCGACGTAAACGCTTCTTACGCTTGTGCGTAGCCATTTTATGACGCTTCCGCTTCTTTCCACTCGGCATTTTTTCTCTCCTTACTTTTTATTCTTTCTTACTCCTACCATCGGTACGCGATGCCTCTCCGCCATCCTTAACACGCTCCACTAGCATCTTCGACGGCTTAAACGCAGGCGTTTTATGCGCAGGAATCACAATCTGCTTCGACTTCGATATATCACGAGCCACCTTCTCTGCACGCTCCTTCACCACGAAGCTTCCAAAGCCGCGAAGATATACATTCTCCCCACTCTCTAAGGCCGAGCTAATCTTCTCCATGCACGCCTCGATAGTCTTCTGCACTACGGTCCTCTCTACTCCCAACTGACGGGAAATCTGATTTACCAAATCTGCCTTAGTCATCTCCTTGCAACTCTATACGATTGAATTTCAACGCAAAGGTACAATATTTCTCGTAAACCTCAATAGGTTGGCATCTTTTATCCCTATCCAAGTGCTGTTTCATTACACTTCTCAACCCGCAATTTGGCACGACAAGCCCACCAATTGCAGATTGTTCGCGGCATTTCTAACTCCTCTACAATTTCTTTTCAAGGGAGTTCTCCGCAAACAATCGGGAGGAATAAACGAGATATAGCTACTTTTTCCTACCTTCGCTACGAGTTTTGCCGCTTCGTTCGGCATTGACACTTTGCCGAACGGCATGTACAAAGCACGTAGAAGGACTTTAGCATAGACAATTAACGCATGGCACGTCTTACCAAAAAACTCCGCTCCCGCTTACTCATGCTTGCCCTCGCCGCATGCATTTCCCTCCTCGTAGCCCCAGCCGCATGGCAGCAGCTCAACCGCTACTACTACTACACCAAGTGCGACAAACAGCTCCGCCGCGGCAGCTACACCAATGCCATCGCTACCATCAACGTGCTTTTGGAGTTCCTCCCATCCGATGAAATCGGCCTCTATCTACGCGCCTTAGCGAAGTACAATCTAAAGGACTTTCGCGGCGCCATAATCGACCTTGACCATATCCTCGATATCAAACCTTTTGCCTTTCAACCCCATATCCTTCGCGCAGCCTGCCGAAATGAAATCAACCAAGCGCACAAGGCTCTAGAGGACATCGCAATTGCCAAGGAGGTTCGACCTAACGACCGCGACCTAACCTTCCTCTCAGGCATTACGCACCTTATTCTAAAGGAATACCCCACAGCCATTACGGACTTCAGCGCCACCATTGACCACGCCCCCGAAAACACCCATGCCTGGATTAACCGAGGCATCGCCCATCTACTAAGTAACGACACCTCGGCCGCCATCTCAGATTTTACCCAAGCCGCTCGTATCGACCCATACATGGAGAACCCACGCCTAAACCTCGCCAGAATTCATTACATGCAGCATGACACCACCAAAGCCATTAAAAATTTACGCACCGCGCTATCTATTGCCCCGCAATCGCCCGACGCGCTCCTCATCAAAGCTCTCATTGAGCACGACACCGGCAAGCTCGATAGTGCCATTAATACCATTTCGCACGTTATCAACATCGCCAACAGGAGCTCGCTTGCGCTATATAATAGAGCCATCATGCGCCTTGAAAAGAACGAAACCCTACTTGCCCTCCAGGATTACCGCAACGCGTTGGAAATATCTCCAAACAACGTTGTCCTCCTCTACAACATCAGCATGCTCTACATGCAGCTCAACCAGCCTAGCCGCGCACTGCCGCACATTGAACACGCAACGAGTCTCTTCCCCGAATTTGCCAAGGCGCATGCCCTCAAGGGGCATGCCCTCCTTGCCCTCGGGAATAAACAGCTAGCCAAGCAGGCCTTTGACTCAGCCGATTTGTTATTCTCCAGATACCAGCGAGGCGAGCTCGATAACTGGAGCGACACCTCAGCACGTTTCTCCCGCCTTCTCGCCTTTGAAAATGATTTCACCCCAAACGAAACCACCATCATCACCGCCTTTGAGAAAGTTACAGAACTCCTTCCCCTCGCCAACGTGCAGGTTGGTTACCGCCAGCCGTATAAGGAATGGTCCCCTGTGCTACGTGCCGACAGCCTATGCGGTGCCCCCTTCTTCGCCTTAGCAATACCCTCCGATGACTCTAGCAAGCATCTGGACATCTCTTTGCTTCCCCCGCTTAGCAATGCCTACGCCATCACCCTCATTGAGGCTCGCACGCTGGCAGATCAAAACCTCTACAGCCAAGCCCTCAATAGGTTAAACGACATTCCTAAGGGGTCTCATCTGAGCCCATTGGCCAACGTTGTGAAAGCCAACGTGCTTATTGATAGCCTCCGCTACGCACCCAACAGCCTCTCGACCCCTTCACAAGTAGCTTCGCCCGCAAAAGAACTCCACGACACCACCTACAACACCCCAATAAGGCTTCTAGAAAAGGCCATCAAGCAGAGCGACTCGCCCTACCTTCATTACTCCATCGCCACTGCACACTACCTACAGCGTAATCTCAATGCCGCCGACTCCCAGCTAACTATAGCCATCCAACAAAATCCCGCCTTCGCTGAGGCTCTCTACAATAGAGGCCTAATCCGGCTTCTACAGCAGCGGAAAAACGAAGCTTGCCTCGACCTAAGCAACGCAGGCCAACTCGGCATTGACCATGCCTACAAAGCCATTGCGGACCACTGCAATCGGTAGGCAGAACAATACGCCTAGCCCACTAGCTCTCGCAGCACTGAAAAGCTCTTCAGCTTGAGCTGTACCCCGCTATGAATCTCTAAATATCGCAGCTCTTGCTGCAGCACTCGGTAGCGCTGCGCGCTATGCAAACTGCGCAGGTCTACCCGGTAACGTTCCGTAAGCAACCTACTCCATACTGCCGCATCCTCCCTCGCAATACTGTCTATCGCATTCGCATCGTATTGGTTACAGAACTCCCCGCTGCCCAAATTAAAGTGGGGCGTGATGCCCGTGGAGGTCCCTGATGGTTCGTATCCGAGCACCTTCAATAGGTCCAAGACGAACACCATTAGGAAGGGAATCTCATCTATTACTTTCGCGTACAGAAGTTCAATGCGCACCTCTAAAAATTCGTAAATCTCTTCATTCTGGGTCGGCTCTGTTAGAAGGCTCTGTAGCAACTCCCCGATGAAACATGCAACCGCCATGCGAGGAACATCCAACGCTACTTGCGTCCCTCGCTTCCACCCTTCCACGCCAACTAGCTGCCGCATATTCCCTGCATGGCGTCCCTCACGAACGCTCACGTTCAGAATGGAGAGAACCCTAAAGTACGACATTGCGTTACTGCCATCCTTCGCTTTCCCCGCGTAGGATATCACGCCCATGCGCCCATACTCCCGCGTGTAGAGCTGCACCACCATCCCCCGCTCACCGTATGGCTGCACCCCCAGCACCACGCCGCAAACAACCTCCGCTGCCATCCCCCAAAAGCTACCTCACGATAACGATTTTTTCAACCGCTGTCACCTTCCCCTCCTTATCCGATAGGAAGAGCAAGTAGACACCGCTCCCCACCGATTCCCCCAGCCCATTCCGCCCATCCCAAATGGCCCTGCCCCCATTGCTATAGAGCTCCCGCACGAGCGTCCCCCCCATATCCGCCACCTTAACCACTGTGCCTTCCAAAAGCCCATCAATCGTAATCCAACCATCAAATCCCGGGCGCACAGGGTTGGGGTAAACCCTTACCGAAGAGTAATCGCCTTGCGGCGCTTCGCTATCAGTCACCAGACGCACTGCTCCTCTATCGCTCCCAATCCATAGCGTACCGTTAGACGTTAAGGCCAATGCATGGAGGAAACGACTCGGCATCGGGGAGTTATCAACATTATAGAGCCTTCTTATCGATTGCTGCGCCACCATAAGATGCGCCAGTCCTCCTCTTGCGGTAGCAATCCATGCATTGTTTCCGTAATCTATCAATAGAGTCTCCACTGCGGGTTCGCCAAGGGGAAAACTCGTATACCCAGGCAGAGTGGGGTCAGAAGCGGAATACATGCCGAAAGACGCTTCATGCCCTTTCAACCCGCTAGCTCCTGTCGCAAAAACGACCCCATGCTCCTCGTATCCGACCCACAATCTATCATCGTCAGATACCCTCACGCACCGAACCTTTACGTCTCTATCCTCCCCTTTACGCTCCACGCCACGGAGCCCGCCACTCTGAATGAACTCAGTTGGCTCAACCCTCATCAAATAGTTTGATGCCGTATGCCCAATCCACAGCACACCGCTGCGATCTTCTGCAAACGATGGGGGCAGTGTGGGCCTAGCATCAGGCCATGGGAGCGCGTGCCACGTTCCATGCGCATCGCGCACCACCAAAGGATTGTCGCTACTCTCGTTGTAAAACCACCAGCTGCCATCGGAGAGCACTATACCGCTCCACACCCTAACCTTACCATCCTTCTCTGCAAGCGCAGAATTCGTATTATCGTAGTGCCCAACCAAACTCGTCCCGCTAAACTCGTATACTCCATCCCCAGCCGAACAGACGAAATAGCGATCCTCTGCAGCATTCTGCACCACAACCTCTCCGGCATTCTTAGCCCCTTGCACTTCCAAATTATTCCCTCGCCCATCCTTACAAAAATAGACCCTAAAGGGAATCTCTTTATCCTCATGCGGGTGACCGCTCGTGAGTACCACGGAGTTACCCATGGCCGCCGCATCGTAAATTGAAAGAAAACGGGGTGTCTCATCCACCACCCTCCTCCACTTTCCTCCGCTAAACCGCTGCACGCTCTGCTCTCTGAACGCCACTATCGGACTCCCGTCGGCATCAACCGCACCGCCAATCGCTACGTAGGGGAGCTCGCATAGCACCTCTAAAAACTGCCCCTGCCCATAACGCAGCAGATGGTTCTCCGTAACGCAGTACGCTCGGCCATCGCCCCCTACCGACACGCCTATCGGGGACTCCCCGCCGGATACCTGCACTTTCGTCCACGCCCCATTGAGCCATGAATGGAGTTCCTTGCCCCCCGCATTTTCACAAAGCGCCAAAACCTCCCCCCCAGCCTGCACCATCGCCACTACTGGAAGCGTCAAATTGCCCAACCGCTGATACCTCCGCTTTCCCCCGATAGGCAATGGAATCTCCACCACGCCTTTTGCTGTACCAACATACAGTCTACCATCAAATGCCAGAAGGCATGTCGGAGCTACTACACCATTATCAACCCATACGTGAAGCTGATCCTCTACGTCAAAAGCCCCGCCATCCTCTATCTCCAACACCCGCTCCCCCTGCAATGCGTAGAGATGGCCATCCACCGCCGCGAGGTCTCGTATCAACACTTCTGCCTCCGACTTCAGCACATCGCGCAGCACGCCCACATGGAAAACACTTTCGCCACGCAGCACATCTATTGCCCCATCGGCATGTCCCACGTACAGCACTCCTCCACTCCCGCCCACAGCAATAGAGGTGGGATGCGCCGTGGTAAGGGAATTGCACGTAGAGATACGTCGCACCTCACCGCTTGAGTAGTCTAGCAGACAAACCGCGCTCGGCATTAGCACCGCCGCCTGCGCTCCGCTAAACCGCACCGTTTGGCATAGCTCGTAGCTATAGGCATCCTGCCATGCCTCTGGCGGCACAGCCCCATGCGCTGTCGGAATCCCTAGCCATAACGCTCCGCATAGCAGCAAGATGAAGATTCTCCGCGCCGCACGCCTCACGCCATCGCTCTCCTTACCGACTACTGCCTTGCGCCTCCAGAAACGCACGCATCGCCCTCACGGCGCGCGCCCTATGGCTAAGGCCATTCTTCTCCGCGAGCGACATCTCCGCAAAGCTCTTGCTATAGCCATACGGACGGAATATAGGATCGTAACCAAAACCGCTCCCACCACGCCGCTCCGTCAAAATCTCCCCATCCACACGCCCCTCAAACGTGTAGCGCTCCCCGCCAAACACCAGCGACACCACCGTGCGAAAACGGGCCACCCGATGGCTTTGTCCCGCTAACACCCGCAGCAGCTTTTCAACATTATCATCCGCGTTGCAGGCAGGTCCCGCATAACGCGCCGAGAATGCCCCAGGAGCCCCTCCGAGAATTTCCACCTCCAGCCCCGTATCGTCAGAGAAGCAATCCCGTCCAATGGCTGCGTATACAAACTCGCACTTCTCCTGCGCATTCTCTTCCAAAGTGTCAAAATCTTCGGGAATCTCCTGCGTCAGCCCGAAATCACGCGGCAAACGCAAGTGCGCCACCCCCTCCAGCAAGGGCTGTATCTCCTCCACCTTGTGCGCATTATGCGTAGCGAATACTAACTCCACCATGCCTCCTCCCTCTCAGATATAAATGTAAATTCCTTTCCTATTCAAAAACCTACGCTGGGTTTACGGTCATTATCGGTATCTCAGCCGACTGTAGCACGAGCCGCCGCTGGTGTGGCTCTAGCATGAAACGCCCCTCCTGCCGCGGATCCGCCGATGTAATCACCACCACTAAATCCGCCTCCAGCTCTTGTGCCACCTGCAATATCTCCAGCGCATACTCCGTCTCGCCAGGCACGGTGCGCACCGTGTACGGCACGCCCCGCTGCGATAGTAAGAGCATCACATTGGCTATATTTTCGTCAACTCGATCTTCAAGCTCCTGCTCATTCACATCCGGGCGCACCAAATGGAACGTCGGGGTAAAGTAGTGGCAGAGTCTATCAAGCCAATCGTAATGCTTCTGGCTCTCGTCGGTATAGTCTACCGGGAACACAATGCTCTCGTAGTTGCGTACGTCCGTAGGCTGCTGCACCGTAATGTACGGCACACGCCCCGAACGTAGCAGCTTGAGCGATGTGGAACGCTTGTGCTGCATGGGTATTTTCACATCGTGCGACCCCAAAATAACGTACTCCGCGCCGAACTCGCTCGCCACCAGCGGCACCTGCTCGCTCACAACCCCTCTCACCACCCGCATTTGCACATCATCACTCCCCCTGCCGCACACCTCGTCCGCTTGCTCCTCCATGCGCTGCAGCGCGCTCGCCTCCGTCTCGTCCCCTTCCAAAACATGCATCAGCACCAGCGAAAGATCCATCGAACGCCCCATCCGCTGCGCATGTTTCAACGCATAATTCGCCTCCTCAGTAAAATCAGTAGGAACCAACAACACCGGTTCTCGATCCGCACTCTCGCCGTTTTCTCCGGCAGACAGCAGCGCACCAAACCTATCGCCCCCGCTTGGCGGAGGCTCCTCACCACGTTGCAACATCATACAAACTAACTTTAGTTCTGCGCAAAGATATAAAAACCGTATGACTTCACGTGCGCCTCCCCAACAAAAAAATCTTTTTTCCCGCGAATATTGCGCTAAAGAGGGATAGCTGGGTCTTAAGCAACTATACGCCCCACCCTATACCCCTAAAGGCAAATTATGCGTCCCATCCTTAAATAGATAGTTACTAATCAATGGTTTGTTCTCAACTACACCGCCCACCATTTGCATATAATCCAGGTGTAGACAGCGGTTACCTAACTTGAATTTGACCTAGCGAAATTTGCTGGATACACCTCTCCCCTTTTCAGGGTATCTCCTTTGGAAAAAACTTTTTCCCCAAAAAATAGCCAAAGGGCGAGCCCGAAGGCTCGCCCCTTGGCTACCGCGTTCAGCCGTTAGTCCCTTTTCACCACGCGCAGCGTCTTCGCCCCGTCGTGCGCCACCACACGCACCACGTACACCCCGCTCGCCCAGCCCCGCGCATCCACCTGCACGCGATCCTCCCCCTGCAGCGCCCCGGCATGCACCTGCACCCCGGCCACGCTGTACACCTCCACCCGCACGGCATTCCCCATTCCCCGCAGCTCCAGCACATCCACTACGGGATTGCTCACCGCCTGCACCCCCGCCAGCAGCGCGCTCTCCACCGCCGTGGAGCTCCCCCCGACCTGCAGCGTGATGCTCCGCGTCACCGGCGCATTGAAATCGTACGGTGCCCCATTCAAGAGCCACACCACGGCGTTCCCATTCTTATCCTGCATATCCAGCGCCCGCGCCTTGCCGTTCGGCTTCACCAGCTGCTCCCCGACTGGCTGCCCATCCGAGTCCCTAAACGTCACCACGTGCCCCTCGACGATCTTGGAAAACCGCTTCGCCCACTCCTCCGCCTCCACCTTCTGCTTTTCGCCGGGCCGCACGTAGAGCGTAGCCCATGGCGAAATGCCATAAAAAGCCTTACCCACACTAGATATATCTGCGCTGGCCAGCCAGTAAACCTCCTTGAGGTTCTCGCACATATAAAATGCATTACCCCATAACTCCTTGACGCTGCTCGGTATCACCACCGACGTCAAACTGCGGTAGCAAGAGGCATAGTACGTTAGATCAATAAAAATTGTCACACCTTGGGGGACTTCGTATGCATCCCCTTTACGCCCTTCAGGGTAGTATAGAAGCCTACGCATATCCTTGCTGAATAGCACCCCCCCTTTTGCGCAGTAGGAAGGATTTGCAGCATCCACCACAAACTCCTCCAAATTGGTGAAAGTTCCGGAATATGAAAGTCCGACATCTTCAACGGTGGCAGGAATCGTCAACCTGGTCAATCCGCTGCAGCCTTCGAAGGCAATATCTCCAAACTTTCTAACGACTGTCGGAATGGTGATGTCGGTCAGCTGGCTACATCCTGCAAATGCCAAATCGTCAATAACCTCCACGCCGCTGGGGATTTCGTACGCGCCGCGCTTCCCCCTGGGGCAGCATACAAGGGTCAGCTCTTTTTTACCTTCACTGTCATACCTACTGAAGAGCACCCCATCCTTCGTGTAGTACCTAGCACCCTCATCGTGCGACTCCACTACAATCTCTTCCAGCGCGATGCAATCATAGAAACAATCGAAACTACGCAACTCTATGTTCTCCGGAATGTAAACCTTGGTCAGCTTGCTGCATCCCGAGAAGGCATCTGTCTCTACCTTTGCCACATCGCGGGGGAATTTGTACTCGCCGGCCCGGCCCGAGGGGTAGAATTTGAGTACTTTCACATCTTTTCCGGTCATGACATCATGCTCCAATTCATAAAGGACTCCGTCCTCTACATGGTAGCGTGGGTTCCCGGGCGCCACCTTGATCCTTTGAAGCCGGCTACACCCCAAAAAAATGACCCGATCAATACTGGTAACGCTGCTGGGGATCGATACTTCGCTCAAATTGACGCAAGAGTCAAAGGCTTCCCATCCAATCGTGGTAACCCCTTCGGGGATCGTCACCGAGGTTAACCCGCTGCATCCCGCAAAGGCACCGCCTCCAATCTCGGTAACCCCTTCGGGGATCGTCACCGAGGTTAGCCCGCTGCATCCCGCAAAGGCACCGCCATGAATCGCAGTACCCCCTTTGGGGATTGTCACTGAGGTTAGCCCGCTGCATCCCGCAAAGGCACTAGCCCCTATAATTTCCACATCGCTAGGAATCCGGTACTCACCGGTTCGCCACGCTGGGTAGTATTTGAGTGCCTTCCCCTCCTTCCCAATCCCATAATCATATTCAAGTCCAAAAAGGACTCCGCCATCTTCATAGTAGCGCGAGTTCCCGGACGCCACCGCGATCCTTTGCAGCCTGCTACAGCCAGAAAAGGCACTACTCCCAATCGTGGTAACGCTGCTGGGGATCACCACTGAGGTCAGCCCGCTGCAACCTCTAAAGGCATTACTTCCAATCGTGGTAACGCTGCTGGGGAGCACCACTGAGGTCAACCCGCTGCAACCACTAAAGGCACTAATTCCAATTTTGGTAACGCTGCTGGGGATCATCACTGAGGTCAGCCCGCTGCAACCGCTAAAGGATCCATCTTCAATCGTGGTAACGCTGCTGGGGATCACCACTGAGGTCAGCCCGCTGCAACCATCAAAGATGCCCTCTCCAATCATGGTCATACTGCTGGGGATCACCACTGAGGTCAGCCCGCTGCAATCCCTAAAGGCGTATAATAAAATCGTTGTAACGCTGCTGGGGATTGATACCTCTCTCAAGTTGACGCAAGCGTTAAATGCACGCTCTCCTATCGTGGTAACCCCTTCGGGGATAACTACACTGGTTAAAGTCTTACAGTCATCAAATGCATAGCGCTCAATCTCCAGCACCCTGATGCTCCTTCCCCCCTCCATCACCCTGCTCGGAATGGTCAGCGTTGGCGTGCCAAAACGGTAGCTCGCCGGCTTTATGCGGCAGCTATTCCCATCAACCATATCATACAGCCACGTTATATTGCCATCGTTATACTTTTTCCACTCTTCTTCCCCCCTCGCGCTCCCCACGCCCGCTACCGCAGCTAGCATCACCGCCAGAATAAATCGTACATAGCCTCTCATCGCTTTGCCTCTCGTTAGTACCCTCAAACAATCAAAGAATTAACATGCGACAAAGGTATGCAAAGTTCTTTATACAATCCTCCGAAATATTTTCTCGCAGAATTCCCAGAGAGAATCGCTACGGGCGGCAGCCGGCGCACCGCTGATAGCTCAAAAAATATTTTTGCAGCTAACTCGCGGGAGCGGCAATCAGTGCAACGCGGGGATAGCCCTGCGGGCTGGAAAATCTATTTTCTCATTTCGTTACGCCATAGGCACTTACGGACATTTCGTGCAGCCGCTCAGCTAACTCCCGCCCAGACATGGTAAGGAGATAGCCCACAAAGCGCAGAGAAATTCATCTCCGCTTAACCACGCAAAAAAGCCCATGCGTTTTCCACGCACGGGCTTTCCCTATCTCTTCACAAATGCCTACCTACGTGCCGGTAAGCTCAATATCTCCCTCGCCTCTGCGCTCGTTGCCACCTCTCGCCCAAGCAGCTTCGCCATCTTGACTACCTTATCCACTAGCTCCCCATTGGACTTCGCCAGCACCCCCTTCTCAAGGTACAAATTGTCCTCAAACCCCACTCGCACGTTGCCGCCCATCGCAATGGCATGCGCCGCTAACGGGAATTGATGACGACCGATACCCGTCGCCGTCCACGTGCTTCCCTCGGGAATGTTGCGCACTAGCCATGCCAAGTTCTCTCCCGTAGCCGGCGTGCAGCCTAGCACACCCAGCACAAAGTTGAACTGCATCGGCGCGCCCGGCACCTCTCCGCGCTTCGCCATGCGCAGAATCGTGTCCAAATGCCCCATCTCGAAGCACTCGTACTCCGGCTTAATGTTATTTTCCAGCATACGCTTGCCGAATTCACGCATCATCGGCATCGTGTTCTCAAACACCTCATCCCCAAAATTGCACGTACCGCAATCCAGCGTTGCCATCTCGGGCATGAGCTCCGTGGGCTGTAGACGCTCCTCCGCGGTCATCCCTACTGCGCCCCCCGTGGAGGGAATCAGAATGACATCGGGCACCTCTTTGTAAATGGCATCGATGCACTCCTTGAAGCGCTTCTTCGACTGCGTTGGCGTGCCGTCATCCTCACGCACATGCAGGTGCACGATTGCAGCACCCGCTTCATGGGCCAACTTCGCCTCCTTTACAATCTCCTTCACCGTGTAGGGCACCGCGGGATTCTGCTCCTTGGTTACCTCCGCGCCGCATATCGCGGCCGTAATGATCAGCTTATCCATTGCCACCCTCTCCTACTTCTTGCGCTGGCAATCCTTCGGCACAACGCACGTTCCCGATGCCTTGCACACGATTATTGGCTCGTCAAGCTCATCCGCAGCTGACGGGGATATGTCCGGGCGGCTCGTCACCACCTTCTTCGCCACGAACGTCATCTTCCTCGACGTATTGCCCACCTTGGTGATTTCCCCCTCGGCCTCAATGTAATCCCCGCCATGCACCGGAGCCAAGAACTCTACGCTATCGTACGCAACGAACAGCCCCTCATCCCCATCGTGCATAATCAGCAGCTCCGTGGCCACATCGCCGAACAGCTGTAGCATCTTCGCACCATCCACCAAGTTTCCACCGTAATGGGCATCCCCTGCGCTCATGCGCAGACGTATCTTCGTCTTCTCCATTTCTTTACCTATTTCTTTTACTTGACCGCTCTTCTAAACCCCCGATAAACGCACCGCGCCGCGCTACGCTACAATGTAGTCCACAAAAATTGACGGCGTATGCACTGCCTCTGGCGATATCTCGCCCACCTTCTTGAGGTCACCTATTTCTGCGATTACCACATCAGCAGCCATCGCCATCAGCGGGCAGAAGTTCTGCGATGTCCCGCGGTAGATCAAATTACCATCGGTATCCCCAACGCTTCCACGAATTATGGCCACATCGGCACGCAGCGGAAGCTCTAGCAGGTACTTTTTTCCCTCCACCTCTATCACTCGCTTACCCTTCTCAATGATGGTATCAAGCCCAGTCGTTGTCAACGCACCGCCAAGCCCACAGCCGCCGCAACGTATCCGCTCGGCGAGAGTCCCTTGGGGGGAGAACTCTACCTCCAGCGTCCCGGCGTTCATCTGGTTTGCAGTCTCCGGATTGGTGCCTATGTGCGACACAATTATCTTCTTGACCTGCTTATTCACAATTAACTTCCCAGCACCCCGATCCGGATACGCGGTATCATTCAGTATCAGCGTCAAATCCTTCACCCCGCTCTGCACCAACGCATCAACTATCGACTCTGGCGTCCCATTCCCCAGGAATCCACCGACCATCACCGTCATCCCGTCCTTGATCTTCGACGCAGCCACCGCTGCCGTTATCCGTTTATCCATCGCTTATGTGTTTAATTGTGTAAAACTCACAGTCGTTAATGCCAATTCCCTCCATCTCTACATCGCTTCAAAGTTACGGACATTTACAAATATTACCAAATTTCTCCTAGTACATGCTAATATAGCATAAAAGTTCTTACGCTTCCATCCCTTTACCCCATAAACCAGTTAGACGAAAAGAGAATGTATAAAAAGCAACTATATCTCTTTTCGTAGTCTTTGCAATCGCAGCATGGTTGCGTTGCTCCCATCTTACTCTACCATCTGCTAATGGCAGCCGTAACGCCTCTTACGCCGTAAGACACACACAGGCAATTTGAACCAAAAAGTTGGCCATTGCCCCCACCCACAAACCATTTTCATGTCAAACTCTCATATCGAAGGCCTCAAAAATCTAGGAAAAATAAAAGGGGCGGCACGCCAAAGCGCACCGCCCCTTCAATACTATATCCGTGCTTCTACACCACGCTAATCGTTCGATTTCCGCGCCGCGTATACAATCTTCAACGCCGACGACTTTCGCAGCTCCTGCTTCACCTCCGACACAATACCCATCCTCGTATACTCATCAATCTTCAGCGACGTAGTCATCTGATTCCTATCGGACTCCTTCATCGCGTCCCGCTCCGAAGAGATGAAATCTCGTATGTCATCCAACGTCTTGAACGAATCGTTCAGCTGGATACGGGAATCATTTCCGTACAGCCCTTGGTACGACCGCAGCGGCGTGCCAATGTAAATGTAGGACACTAGCGACTTCTTCTCAAGCTTCTGCACCTCCGTGGCGCTAGGCAGCGCAACGCTCACCCGCAAATCGGTCTCTCGCATCGTCGTCGAGACCATGAAGAAGAACAGCAACATGAACACCACGTCTGGCAATGAGGCCGTTGATATCGCCGGGACCTCCTTCTTTGATGTGCTCTGATTAAACCTTGCCATATCTATACTCTCCTCTTCTTAATCCTCGGCTTGCGCCCCTTTCACTCCTACCGGCTCCGCCTCCGAAATACGCTGGGGTATCGCCTTCTGAATCGCCTTTTGCTCTCCGTCAGATAGCCTATCCATCCGCTTGCCGAACTTCTGCATCGCTAGCTCATCGCGCAGCTCATTGTAAGCTGCTATAAGCTCATTCTGCACGGCAATGTAAGACTTGTATGTCGTCTGCCGCGAGTTCTGCAATGAAATGATCCCCTCCGATACGGGATACGCCCCTATGCCAGCTATCTCCTTCACCGACTTCTCTGGGAGGTTCGGGTCATCATTAGGATTCGCAATAAACTCCTTCGCTTTCTCGCGTAGCTGCGTAATATCTAGCGGCTTGCCCGCCACCAGCAGCTTGTCGCTCTGGTTAATACGTACCAAAAAGACATTACGCTCGTTTACATCCTCAGTTTTTTCCTGCTTTGTGTCTTGCGGCATTGGCGGAAGCATACGCGGCAAACCCGTATCGACGTTCATCGTCGTCGTCACCAGGAAAAATATTAAGAGCAGAAACGCTATGTCCGCCATCGAACTCGCGTTTATCTCCTGCATTTTTTTCTTGCTCATAGCTTACTCTCTCTCTCTCAGGGTTTGCGCTCTCGCCCACCCATCAAGCTGTACGCGCAGCAGCAGCAGCACCTCAGCTTGATGGATAGAACTCCGAGCAGTTACTACCTCCTTAAAATTCCACGCACTCCTGTCACCACCAACGCCAGCACCGCGATTCCTATCAAAATGTACGTGGTGATGATACCAACGTCCGTGAGTACCACCTCGCGCATCTGCGTTGCCGCCACCTCAGGATCTGCATTCGCACCGTACAGCGTACCATTCGCCATCTGCAACGGCTCATTGCTTGAGAACGCATACGCGATCAGAAGGACAAGCACCAGCGCCCCCAGCCCCAGCAGCGTCTTCAAGCCACTCTTGGGATTCGTCACCAGCTTCACAATCAGGAAGCCTAGCAACAGCACCACCGCAATCGCGGCCAGCACATACGTGTACACTATCGCGGGATTAACAACCCGCATCAACTCCGCTCGATCATCAACGCCCGCTACCCCCACCACAAACATCACGGTGAGGATCACCGCAACGAGCATGAAGGCGAACAGCGGAATGCGCGCAATGAGCTTTAACGTTTTTTCCGACATCTTTTTGCCTTTCTTTCTCCCTAGCCTAGCGGTTGTGCTTTACTAGGATATCCACCAACGAAATCGAAGCATCCTCCATCGACATCACGATGCTGTCAATCTTGTTCAGGATGTAGTTGTAGAACACCTGCAGCACAGCCGCCACGATTAGACCGAACACCGTGGTGATAAGAGCAATCTTAATACCGCCAGCCACCAACGATGGGGCAATATCACCCGCAGCCTCAATAGCATCAAACGCCGAAATCATACCCAATACAGTACCCATAAATCCAAACATAGGCGCCAAGGCTATGAACAGCGATATCCACGTCAAACCGCTCTCCAGCTGCGACATCTGTACCGATCCGTAAGCCGTAACCGACTTCTCCACCGCCTCGATGCCCTCATCGGAACGCGACAAGCCCTGGTAGAAAATGCTCGCCACTGGCCCACGCGTATTGCGGCACACCTCTTTGGCACCCTCAATGCCCTGCTCATCAAGTGCCTTCTCAACGTTTGTCAACAGCTTCTTCGTGTTCGTTGACGCTAGATTTAAATAGATGATGCGCTCTATAACCACTGCCAAACCCAAGATCAGAAGCAAGAGGATTATACCCATAAACATAGGACCACCCTCTATAAACTTAATCTTCAACTGCTCGTGTAGCGGCACGCCCTCGCTCACGTTCGTTGTCATCGGATTCGCCGCCTCAGCTACAGCCGCCGGAGCCGCAGCCACCGCCGAGTCAACCGCGCTAACCGAATCCTCCTGCGCCATCACGCTAGACGCAAATCCCAGCGTCAAGCCCATCAGTAGTAGTACCAAAAGTAACCTCTTCATAACTGCTCTTTGTAGTTAATTTACTTACCCTCTTCTCTTTACAAAAAAAACATCGCGGAGAGAGTGGGATTCGAACCCACGATACCCTTTTGGGGTATACGCACTTTCCAGGCGCGCGCCTTCGACCACTCGGCCATCTCTCCTCACGCGCCGCAACCCCTCTCTTCCCACTGCACTACCACGTGAATTTGACCGCAATTTACTATTTTTATCTGACTCAACAATCAACGAAACCGAAAAAACACATAAAAAGACGGACTCAAATCAACCACTACAGACAACGTATTTTTTGTATACCGTTGTACTTCAAAACATTAAAGGTTAATTCCTGTGGAATTCGCCCCATACACCCCAAAAAGAAAAGCGGAATAAAATTGTTCTGTTTCTCCTTCTTCTACAGCATTAGTAGCCTTTCACAGCCGTGCAAATACCGCATAGCATCGTTATTCGTAACGGCTCAAACCATGAAATGGTAGCCATACGGGGACCATACAAACTATTAATTTACATCTATATTGAAACGCTGCGGGGCAGCTTACGCTATGAAGACCCAACTCGGCAAACAAAGCCCCTCGCCTGCGCTAGGAGACTGCCTTGCTCCCGCCTACTCGGCCCCGCCTCCACATTCTTTTACTCCTCGTCCTCGGCCTTGCCCCACGGCACAACCCGCATACCGAATATCACCACGTCATCGAGACGCGGATTTGAGTCGCCCATCCACGTAAGAAAATTCTCGTACAACGCCTCACGCTGCTCCTCCATCGGCAGATTGCTAATCTTAGCCAAGAAAGCCCGAAGGTTCTTCGACATGAATTTCATCTTCTTCGGCCCACCGAATTGATCCTGGTACCCATCAGAATACGCATAAACCATGTCTCCCTCCTCAAGCTGAAATTTTTCACTCGCGAAGGAGGACGCCGTGCGCGTGTATATCCCAACGGGCATCTTGTCGGCTTTCAGCACCGTTGCCTCCCCGTTGCGCACTATCACCAGCGGGTTGTGCGCCCCGGAGTACTGCAGCTCGTTGGTATCCTCATCGATAATGAAGAGTACCAGGTCCATTCCATCCTTATTGGACTTCTCCGAAGTTGATTGATGCAGGCTGGAGATGAGCAACTCACGCACCCGGTTCAGGATTTCAGCCGTATCGAGATCGTTCTGTTTGTCACGCGTCACTTGGTGCAAAAGCGAAGACCCGAGCATGCTCATGAAGCCCCCTGGCACGCCGTGCCCGGTGCAGTCGGCAATGCAACACACCTTTTTACGCCCTATGTGCGTCATCCAGTAGAAATCGCCACTCACAACGTCACGCGGTAAGTAGAGCATAAAATGCTCGGGGAACAGCCTATCCATGAGCTCCTGGCGCGGCAGCATCGCTTGCTGTATGCGGCTCGCATACTCAATACTTGACTCTATCTCCCCCTTCTGCTTCTCAATCTGCTCCTTCTGCGCCACCACCTCCTTCGTGCGCTCTTCTACTATCTTCGAAAGCCTACGCTGCTCCGCAATCAAACGGCGTGAATTCCACCACAAACCGAGGTACAGCAGCAAGCCGGTGATAATCACGTAGCTTGCATAGGCCCACCACGTCCGGTAGAATGGCGGCGCAATCGAGAATCGATATTCAGTTACCGGTGAAACCCTGCCGTAAGCATCCCTCGTGCGCACCCGTAGCACGTAGCTCCCCTCGGAGAGGTTCATGTACTGCGCTTCTCCGTTGCGTACCCACTTTGACCATTCCTTGTCATTATGTTCCAAAAAGAACTGAAACTCTGCACCATCGTTACCCACAAAGGCATCCGTGCCAAACGAAAAGACCAATCCATTAAGACTATACGGGAGCTTTGGCTCCATCTCCTTCGGCTGCCCCTGCAGCACCACGATGCGCCCATCGGCCCCTTGGCGGTAGTACGTTCCCCCGAAAAGGATTGAATCGCCCCGAAGCGTACGCACCCGGCTTACATACGCTCTAGCGCGTGCGGGCACTTGGGTCCACTTACGCATATCGCAGCTGTACAGCTCATTGCCGTAGGCAAACCACAGCATGCTATCGCCTGTATACAGCCAATCGTCAATCCACCTATGCGGTAACCGGAGCAATGGGTTTCCCTTGGCGCTGTCCACCGCCGACGGCGATGCAAGTGATGGGTAGTACTCCATATATACCGTATCCTCACGATGGCTGTACCGCTGGCATATCGCGCCCGCCTCAACGGACATAAGGTTGGAAAAGCCTAGGCCCTTACGCAGGGGCAAAGCAGAAGCAACTACGGTATCCTTAGCCTCATCGTATGTATACACGCCGTCCGATGTGCAGAGGTACGCCGTTCCGTCCACAACGCAGGCAAACGTTTGGTTAGGGTTGCCCAATCCCTGACGCTCCGCAATATGGCGCAAAATCATCTTGCCATCAGCATCCCGCCGAAGCATGTAAACGCCCCCGGTGTATGCGGTAAGCCACATGCGACGTTTCGCATCTGTTGAAAATCCTCGGATTTCCGCACGTACATCAATCGGTATCGGCTCTTCCATCCAGCGTCCGTCGGGCATACGGCGAATGCCCTTAAGCCCTACGTTTGCACCAAGGTACACCACGGCGGAATCCCACGGCGACACCGCCAGCGAATACCCTCCACCTCGCACCCCTTCGCCCTCCAGAACCATCTTCAATCGCCCCGTTCTCTCGTCTCTTCTATATACTTCTAGGGGCCGCGCCCGATCACCCCGAACTTCATATATGGATATCTGACTCTGTGAAATCAAAAATCGTTCTCCGCTATAGGGGCACTGATACGTGATGCTCTTCCATACCGCGCTGCTAATACCTTCTACAGTATGCACAGCCGTGTACCCATCTCGCCCCAAAAGCCGCTGGAGCCCGCTCATCGTCCCAAAGTACATATCCCCCTTCGACTCGTACAGGCTGATGATCACATCGTTAACACCATCATGAACCGTGTAATGGCGAAAGCTAGACTGCTGCTCCACCGACGAAATGCCCACATTGTGCGTTAGCCATAGCGAGCCATCGCGCGACTCCGTAAAATCCGTCACGAACGCATTGCCCAACCCGCGGCTCACCCGCAGAGACTCCACCTCCTTGCCCTCTAGCGTTATCTCGTAGTAGCCAGCATCCTCCGAAAATATCAAGCCTAACCCAATATTTCCGTTCCGCAGCATATGCATGTTGTAAATCAGCGCACCCTGATCAATCAGCTCCATAACGTGCGGCGCAAACTCTCCCGGGAAATCCACAATGCTACTCGTCTGCGTGTCGTAGAAGAACAGCCCACCGGGGCTATAGGCCAAAAGAAGTAGATTGTCATCCACCTTCACCGCGCCGTACATGCTCAAGTTTCCCTTCGGGCGCTGCAAGAAAGCGGGGGAGGGATTTATTTTTACGCGTCGGAACTGGCCATTACCATAGAAGAGCAACGAGTCGCGCCCCACGCCCATCACCAATTCGTCCCCCACCTGGCAAGCTAAAAAAGACTGCGCGCTCGGTATCTTTTGTACCACCGTCCGCCCCGTCACCTCATTGTAGATGAAAAACTCTCGCTTATCGCAGAAGAAAACGAACTGCCCATAGGCGTACACCCTGTGTATATCCTGAAAGTTGGGAACGGAGTCCTGTATCGTCTCCACGAGCGACTCGTAGCGAAGCTCCCCATTCCGCAACGGCACCAAGCGGCCAAAGTCCCCCACGCTCCCAATGTACACTACCCCTCGCTCGCTAGCTACCATGCTCCGCACGAACTGGCTCGTTTTCAATGGAATGGTACGAAAGCGCACCCCATCGTACAGCAACACTCCGCGATCGGTAGTGCCAAATAGCATCGTTCCATTAACATCCTGCACGGCTGCCCAGTTCTGGTCGCTCGCATCGTACTCCTCGGGCGTATAGTAGCGCATTAGCGGCGCGCCACGGTACGCCACCGCCCTATGCTCCTGCGCCGCGCTAGCGAAGGGCAGCATGCAGAGCAACAGAAATCTAAACAAACGGTAGCGTTTCCTCAGCCAATACATGCGGCAAAATTACTATTCTTTTTTCAATTGTTCCTGCGGTCACATCTAAGAACGCTACGTTCAATCCGTCAACGCGCTAATCCCCTGCGTTTTTCCGCGCTGCTCCCCTCTATGCGCGTACCCCAATGGCTATCCAATTGCACCGCCGTGGGAAATCTACCTGCGAATACCCATTCTACTCGCTCGCTGCGACTTCATCGCCGCTTTGCTAAAGCCATACCTACCAAATCATTACGATTAGTCGCCACACGATGCCCTAGCACCGCATTCGCATCTAGAACCCCAAAGAGGAATTGTAGCACCCATGCGGCAATGGCCATCCTCCTCGCAACGTTTCCCCATTTTGAGAGTCTACGTAACACTGCCGATCTCTGAGACGCTCCCAATAGCACTTGATTGTCAAATAGTTATGAATAAAAGAAACGCCACTGGCAGCGTATTTCTACCACGGAATCTTGAAAATGATGCCGCTTTCGCAATTCGTTTATTAAAAGGACCTTACAGGGACTCTCTTCGCATCAAATTCGGATTTCTCCGGAGAAATCCGAATTTGATGCGAAGGGGGTACACCCCGAAGGGTATCCATTTGCCCACGGAGCGGTACGAATATGCTACAGAAAACAATCTGATATACAGCGTCCTATACACTCTCCTACCACTAGAAAACGGTCAGGCCCTGAGCAGCCGGCCGAGCAGCAAGACTCCTCCCCCTCCCTCCTCCCTTTTTTTAGTAACTTCGCGGGCAAATTTGGATGGTTGAAAAGCACTTAAACACAGGCGAACAATGGCGGCAATGCGCAAATGGCAGATTGAAGACTCCACGGAGCTATACAATGTGGATGGCTGGGGGCTCGACTTCTTTTCCATCAACAGTGAGGGCAAGATGGTGGTGACCCCCAAGCCCGGCATGGCGTCAGTGGTGGTACGCGATGTAATCGATGAGCTGTCGCTGCGCGATGTCAGCGCGCCCATCCTTCTGCGCTTTCCCGACATTATCGATGCGCGCATTGAGGCGATGTCCAACTGCTTCGCCACTGCGGCGGAGGAGTACGGATACCACGGGCAGAGCTTCGTGGTTTTTCCTATAAAGGTGAACCAGATGCGCCCCGTGGTGGAGGAGATCGTTTCGCACGGCCAAAAGTTTAATATTGGGCTTGAAGCGGGTAGCAAGCCGGAGCTGCACGCGGTTATAGCGCAGCAAACCGATCAGGACTCCCTGATTGTATGCAACGGGTACAAGGATGAGGACTACATCGAGCTGGCCCTGCTCGCCCAGAAGATGGGTCGCCGGGTCTACCTGGTGGTAGAAAAGCCAAACGAGCTGCGACTCATTGCCAAAATTGCAGCGCACCTGAACATGCGCCCCAACATTGGGCTGCGCATAAAGCTAGCCACCTCTGGCAGCGGGAAATGGGAAGACTCGGGGGGAGAAGCCAGTAAGTTCGGACTGACGTGCAGCGAGCTACTTGACGCACTCGCCTTCCTGCGCGAAAATGGGTTAACCGACTGCCTCAAGCTGCTGCACTTCCACATCGGCAGCCAGGTGACCAAAATACGCCGCATAAAGCTAGCGATACAGGAGGTGTCGCAATTCTACGTGCAGATACGGCAGCAGGGATTTAACATCGACTTTGTGGATATCGGCGGAGGGCTGGGCGTAGATTACGATGGCACGCGGTCTGCCAATTCCGCGAGTAGCATGAACTACAGCATCCAGGAATACGTTAACGACGTAATCAGTTCTGTTGTGGATGCCAGCGACAAGGCTGGGCTACCCCACCCCAACGTCATCACCGAGTCGGGGCGCGCCGTGGCGGCGCACCATGCCGTGCTAGTGTTTGAGGTGATGGAGTCTGCCTCCCTGCCGCAATGGACCGAGAGCGAAGAGCTACCGGAGAACGCCAATGACCTTGTGCGTGAACTCTACGACATCTACCGAGATATAAACATTTCCGGACTCCTAGAAAGCTGGCACGATGCGCAGCAAATCCGTGAAGAGGTACTGAGCGGCTTTCCCCATGGCCACGTGGACATGGGTACCCGCGCCATGGTGGAGCGGCTCTTTTGGAGCATCGCTTACAAGGTAATGGGTCTCGCGAACACGCTCAAGCATATTCCCGAGGAGCTGCGGGTTCTTGACAAAATGCTTATAGATAAGTATTTCTGCAACTTCTCACTCTTCCAATCGCTCCCCGACTCGTGGGCCATTGACCAAATCTTCCCGATTATACCCATCCAGCGGCTCGACGAGAAGCCTACCCGCACGGCCACGCTGCAGGACATCACCTGCGATTCGGATGGGAAAATTGAAAACTTCATCTCCACCACGAATCGCGCCTACTCGCTCCCCGTGCATGAGCTGAAGAAGAATGAGCACTACTACATCGGCGTATTCCTCGTGGGGGCGTACCAAGAGATACTTGGCGACCTACACAACCTGTTTGGAGACACCAATGCAGTGCATATCACGGTCAACGCCAAGGGGTATCACATTGACCAGGTGATTGACGGGGAAACGGTAGCCGAGGTGTTAGAATACGTGCAGTACAATAGCAAAAAGCTGGTGCGCACGGTAGAGTCGTGGGTGGGGGCCTCCGTAAAGCAGGGTCTGATTTCACTTTCCGAGGGGAAAGAGTTCCTGTCGAACTACCGGTCTGGGCTGTACGGATATACCTATCTAGAACGGTAGAGAATTTGATTGCTTGGTAAACGAACCGAACATATGCCGGGGTCGGATACGAACAGCGTGCATTGGTACAACTTCCATCGGCACATGCCGGCGGACCAAGGGACTTCGGACGACACCGTGCTAAGCTTTTCGCTCTGTGATCCTACAGAGATACCAACCAACGCTTACTTTACAATCGCCCTTCACCCATGGGACTCCGCACGCCCCGATGCGAAACTGCTAATAGAAGAAAAACTACCAACGCTATTGACCCACCCCCGCTGCCTAGCATTGGGTGAGTGCGGGCTTGATAGGCTTCGGGGCGCAACCCTTCCGGTACAGGTGGAGCTACTAGCGCAACAGCTATCAATGGCGAAGGATGCCCAAAAACCGTTGGTGGTGCACTGCGTACGGACCTGGAGCGAGCTGCTGACGCAGGTGCAGCGCTGCGGGTTCGCGGGGAAAAAGGCAGTACACGGATTTAATGGTAGCCTCGCCCTGCTCAGGCAGCTGCTCGCCCACGATTGGTACATTTCCGTCGGGCTTGACTCCCACGGAGCACTCCCGAGAGCGGCATGCGGAATTCCGCTGGACAGAATTCTTTTGGAGACAGATGCTTCCTACACCCCGATTAAAGACGTTTACAAGGCACTCGCAAAGCTACATGGCATCCCGCTTGAAACCACGCAAAACGTAGTGCAACGGAACGTAAAAGCCTTTTTCGGCTGCAACGATGGGTAGTAACATCCTGTACGCAGCTCAGCAATAACCTTCCCAACGTCCCAATAAACAGATAACAAACAGAAGAAACTTATGGAGTGGAACGCCCGCACAGAGCTACTAATTGGCCATGAGGGGGCGGAGCGGCTCGCCGCCGCCCACGTACTCGTGGTCGGCGTTGGCGGCGTAGGGGGCTACGCCGTAGAGCTGCTGGCGCGTGCCGGCGTGGGGCAACTCACCATTGCGGACGGCGATACGTTTGAGGAGAGCAATCTCAATCGGCAGCTCTACTCGCTGCGCTCCACGCTTAGGCAGCCCAAAGTGGAGGTTGTTAAGGCCAGGCTGCTTGATATAAACCCTTTTCTCAAAATCACTACTATCCATTCGCTACTGCACGACGAGGAGCTAGAAACGTTAGTAGCCCAACGTTTTGACCTGATTATCGATGCGATCGATACGCTATCGCCGAAGGTGTACCTCATACGTGGTGCCCTTGCCAAGGGAACCCCCATTGTGTCATCAATGGGCTGCGGCGCACGGCTTAGCGCGAGCGGGCCACGGGTATCATCAATATGGAAAACCACGGGCGACCCACTCGCCGCAGCGGTACGCAAACGGCTGAGACGCATGGGGGTACATGGCGACTTCCTCGCGGTGTGGACACCTGAGCCCCCCATAGCATCGGCACGCGTGGAAACCACGGGGGAATCGTATAAACGTAGCCGGGTGGGCGTAATTTCGTACATGCCAGCCCTATTCGGAACGCATGCAGCCGCCGCAGGGCTGGAGATCCTCCTATACAACGCCCCCCAATGCCAGTAGGGGGGGCATAGAGGAAGGGGCTGAGACCAAGGGCAATGCTATCCAACGTTGTATTCATGAAAAAGTGTTACCTTTGTAGCCAATTCAGGGGCGTAAAAAGGGGGGTAAACGGCTGAAAGCGAGAGCGTTTTGCTATATAAACGCTCATAAAGAGAGAGTAAGTATGGCGGGAACACAATATCTAACCAAAGAGGGACTCGCGCAGCTATGCGCTAAGCTTGACCAGCTACGGAATGTGGAGCGACCAGCAATAGTGCAGGCTATAGCAGAAGCTCGCGACAAGGGCGACCTATCAGAAAACGCAGAATACCACGCAGCGAAAGAAGCGCAGGTGCATCTCGAGGAGAAAATCGCGGAGCTGGAGGCCACGGTGGCCAGCGTGCGTATCATCGACCCAAGCACCATCGACACGTCAACGGTCAAGATCCACTGCACGGTGCAGATCATGAACCACACCACGAAAAAGGAGGAGGTGTACACCATCGTTTCGTCAAGTGAGGCCGACTTCCGTCAAAAAAAGATTTCCACGGAAACCCCTATAGCAAAGTCTCTTCTAGGCAAAAAGGTGGGGGATAAGGTTACGGTACGCGTGCCGAAGGGGGACCTCGTGATGGAAATCCTATCAATAACCGTTGGATAAATAGCAAGCAAGATGGCAACAATCTTTACGAAGATTATCCGTGGTGAAATCCCGTGCTACTGGATCGCGGAGGACGAGCACTTTATTGCCTTTTTAGACATCAACCCGGTACGCAAGGGGCATACCTTGGTGGTGCCAAAGGAGGAGGAGGATTACCTCTTCAACCTACCGCAAGATACGCTACAGCGCATGCTTCCCTTCGCGCAGCGCGTGACCAAAGCGATTGAGGCTGTGGTGCCCTGCGAGCGCATCGCGGTGGCGGTGCTGGGATTGGAGGTGCCGCACGCGCACATGCACCTTGTCCCCATCAACAAGGAGGGCGATTTGGATTTCCATGGTAAACACGTTAAGCTGTCCGATGATGAATTTGCCGCATTGGCCAAGAAGATTGCGGCTGCTGTGAAATAAACGGGCTGAGAGAGGCATTGTGCTGGGAGACAAAACTCTACGTTCATGGTCTATATAATCAAGGGCACGAGGGCAGCGAAGCGGTATAAAGCCACCCTGCTGTCGGCGTGTCTACTCAGCTTTGCACTCTGCATGCTACCAACCCCCTCACGCTGCGGACAGCGCAGCCTAGAGCAGCAGATGCGTTCGTCAACCGATACGCTATTCAATCAAACCGACAGCAAGGGGCGCAAACAGGGCTTTTGGAAAAAGCAATACCGCAACGGCAAGGTAGCCTATCGGGCGCAGTTCCGTGACGGCCGCCCCGTTGGGCGCACCCAAAGGTACAATGAGAAGGGCATCCTTATCGCCGACCTTCGGCACGCCCCATCAGGCTCTCTATCAAGAGCTAAGATATACGATGACGAGGGCAATTTGATTGCCGTTGGGAATTACTACAATCAGGTCAAGGACAGCGTTTGGACGCTCTACTCCAACGGCCGCGTCGTGGCGCGTGAAGGGTATTCCCGCGGAGTGAAGGATGGGACATGGGAACGCTACTCCGATGGTGGCCGCTTAGCATCCCGCGAACAGTGGCGCAATGGGGTGCTAGAGGGACGGCAGGAAGAGTACTTTGCCAATGGCAAGCTCCAGTCCTTTTGGACCGCCCATAACGGCCTAGAGGATGGGCCATCGGCAACGCTCTACACGTCGGGGCACCCGCGCCTCAAGGGGCAGTTTGTAGGAGGGCTACGGGAGGGAGTTTGGATCCTATACGGTCTGGATGGTGCTGCGGAGGACACCCTCGTGTTTCAAAAAGGAAACCTCATACGGCAAAGCGTAAAATCTGACGTGGATGGGGCCATACGCACAATGTACCAAAACATGGGAAGACTGCACGAGCCAAGAGAGTCGGATGGGAATGTGCGTAGCGGAAGTCCCTACTAATAGATTGCCTCGACCATCAGCGCAGGTGCGCAGGGAGGAACGATTAGTGAAAATTGGCGAGTCCTACAGCATGCAGCGCGCTTTAGCACATAGCGAAGAAAGGCGACGCAGCGGGAGATGAATAGTATTGGAGTCGTTTTTCGTGTAAGCATCTGCGGGGAGTCGCATGGTCCCGCGCTGCTCGCCACCATTGACGGCGTACCAGCCGGCATCCCTTTAACCCCAGAGAGCTTCCACGATGCCATGGTGCGTAGGCAGGGTGAGGGGCAATTCGTCACGGCGCGCCGGGAGCCCGATGGGGTGGAACTTATTGCAGGGGTGTACAAGGATCTCACTACTGGGGCCCCTATAGCGCTTATGATTGCGAACCGTGACGTACGCCCCAGCGATTACACCGCAATGCTCCAGCACCCCCGCCCGGGGCATGCCGATCTGGTGGCACGCATGCGGTACTGCGGGCACAACGACCCACGGGGCGGTGGCGTTTTTTCGGGACGCCTCACCGCGGCGATGGTTGCCGCAGGCACGATAGCTAAAAAGGTGCTCACTCCCGCCGCGCTTCACGGAGAGCTAGTGCAGGTTGGGCCTTCAACGGTACGAGAAGAATGGGGCGCGCTGCTTGCAGAGGCCTCCTCGCAGGGAGACTCCCTGGGCGGAGTCGTGGAGCTGCGTGGCACCGGGTTGCCCTTAGGGGTTGGAGAACCCCCATTTGATGGAGTGGAACCCCACCTTGCACGAGCCCTAATGGCTATACCGGGGGCGCGTGGCGTGGAGTTTGGCGATGGCTTCGCGGGAACAGCCATGCGGGGGTCAGAACACAACGATGCGTACACCGATGCGGTGGGCCATACGGCAACGAACCACGCCGGCGGGGCAAATGGCGGTATGACCAACGGGAACGACCTTGTGGTTCGTGTAGCCTTTAAGCCGACTCCCTCCATTGCAAAGCCACAGGTTAGCTTCAATCTCGAACACGGCCAAATGGAAACGCTACGTATCAAAGGACGCCATGATGTATGCTTTGCACTCCGAACCCCCGTGATTGTGGAGAGCTATGCAGCCGTTGCTCTTGCCGATTTACTACTCCGACGCAAAACCAATTAATGGGTGCCTCTCGCATCCTATCAGCAAGGTATTTCCTCCCATTCGTGCGGCAAAGAAAAAAAGTGTAACTTTGCGGCGAAGAAGTGTTTTATGGTTGAGTTGAGTGATTAAAAACAAACAACAGACAAAGAGATGGCAGTAGATCTTTCAAAATACGGGATAAAGAATCCCATTGAAATAATACACAATCCCTCCTACGACCTGCTCTACAAGCTAGAGCTGGACGACAAGCTGGTAGGGTTTGAGCGTGGCCAATTGACCGAGCTAGGCGCGGTAAACGTTGACACGGGAATATTTACGGGTCGCTCCCCGAAGGACAAGTACATCGTTAAGAACGAGGAGACATCGAAGCACGTTTGGTGGCACGAGGAGGGGAAGAAGAGCTCTGACAACAAGCCCATGACGCAGGAGACGTGGGAGTACCTGAAGCAGATAAGCGCGAAGCAGCTAAGCGGAAAGAAGCTCTTCGTGTCGGATTGCTTCTGCGGTGCGAACGAAAACACGCGTATCAAGGTGCGTTTCATCGCGGAGGTGGCATGGCAGGCACATTTTGTGAAGAACATGTTTATACGCCCCACGGAGGAGGAGCTGAAGAGCTTTGAGCCCGACTTCGTAGTGCTAGTGGCCTCAAAGACGCAGAACGACAAGTGGAAGGAGCAGGGGCTGAACAGCGAGGTGTTCGCGGCGTTCCACATCACGGAGCGCATGGCTTGCATCGGCGGCACGTGGTACGGCGGCGAGATGAAGAAGGGTATCTTCTCCATGATGAACTATTTCCTACCGCTCCGCGGCATGGCCTCTATGCACTGCAGCGCGAACATGGGGAAAAAGGGCGATGTGGCGATATTCTTCGGCCTTTCAGGTACGGGAAAGACCACGCTGTCAGCAGACCCGAACCGTGAGCTTATAGGTGACGATGAGCACGGATGGGACGATAACGGCGTGTTTAACTTTGAGGGGGGCTGCTACGCGAAGTGCATTGACTTAGACCCGAAGAAGGAGCCCGACATTTACGGCGCAATACGCCGCGACGCGCTGCTCGAGAACCTCGATGTGGATGCGAATGGGAAGATTGACTTCTCCTCAAAGAAGAAGACGGAGAACACCCGTGTGTCCTACCCTATCTACCATATTGACAACATCGTGAAGCCGGTATCAAAGGGAGGCCACGCGAAGAACGTGATTTTCCTTACCGCCGATGCTTTCGGCGTGCTGCCCCCGGTGTCCATGCTAACGCCAGACCAAATGCAGTACCACTTCTTGAGCGGGTTTACCGCGAAGCTTGCTGGTACAGAGCGCGGTATCTCGGAGCCCCAGCCCACCTTTAGCAGCTGCTTTGGGCAAGCGTTCCTTACGCTGCACCCGACGGAGTATGCACGCGAGCTGGTGAAGAAGGTGAATCAGCACGACTCAAGGGCCTACTTGGTTAACACGGGGTGGATTGGCGGTGCCTACGGCGTGGGCAAGCGTATCGACCTCCCATCAACACGCGCCATTATCGATGCTATCCTGCACGGCGATCTGATCGACGCGGAGTACGAGGTGCTTCCTATCTTTAACCTGCGCATACCTAAGAGCGTAGCGCGAGTTGACGCAAAGATGCTGAACCCACGCAACGCATGGTCTAACCCTGCGGATTGGGAGAAGGCGGCACGCGCGTTGGCAGAGAAGTTTATAGCGAACTTTAAGAACTTCACCGACAACGAGGCGGGTAAGCGTTTGGTGGCGGCAGGGCCGCAGCTCTAAACGTTGAGGAGCAAGGAAACTTCAAAAAGCTCGTATTGAGTGAGGAGCTACGGCGGCGGGTAAGCCGCTGTAGCTCTTTTTTTAATACCTAGCGAACATCTAAATGAGATGAACCAGAAGAAGGAGTTTATATACAACACGTTTCGCATCGCAGCGTACGCCGATAGGTACGCCGCGATTGGCAATGCAGAGGATGCCAACCGTTGGGCAGAAGAGATTAAGAAAAACGCCTACGCTTTTTACATCGTAGGCGGGGGTAGCAACGTGCTGTTTACAGAGGATTTTGCGGGAGTAATACTCCATCCATCCGACACGTCACTATCAATTACGGAAGAGTCTCCAACACAGGCAGTAATACGGGTAGGGGCAGGCAAAAACTGGGACGAACTCGTGGCATTCACCTGCGATAGGGGATGGTGGGGAATGGAGAATCTATCTGGTATTCCTGGGAATGTTGGAGCTAGCCCTGTGCAAAATATTGGCGCATACGGCGGAAGCTGTTCCGATACGCTCCAACGTGTACACACCTTTGACCTTGTAGAGCAGAAAGAGGAATGGTTTGATGCTGATGAACTCGGCCTTGGGTATAGGTGGAGCAAATTTAAGCGGGAATTTGCCGGGAGGAAGGTTATTCTAGGTGCTGAGTTCTCGCTTAGCAAAGAGCCACGCCCCCGCACGTCATACGGGAGGTTGCCAGAGATTCTCAACGGCACGTCGGAATTAACGTCACATGACGTTCGCAGCGCGGTTCTGAAAATACGTGGAGACAAGTTGCCACGGGTGGATGAAATAGGCAGTGCCGGCAGCTTCTTCAAGAACCCAGAGCTAAGTCCCGATGCGTTCAACCAGCTGAAAGGGCATTTTCCCGAAATCCCTTCCTACGATGGCGCAAACGGGAGAATAAAAGTTCCCGCAGGTTGGATTATAGAGCATTGCGGCTGGAAGGGCAGACGCCTTGGCAATGTGCAAATCTACCCCAAACAGGCTCTGATCATTGTAAATGCCGGCAACGCAGATGGCAAAGAGATTGATGATTTCGCCAATGCAGTTACCAACGATATATACCAGCAATGCGGGGTACGCCTCGAAAGGGAGGTTAACACGGTGCGCCCCTACAGAATGGGAGATTTCGCCTAAGGCCTACTCTAAAGGCTCTCCGAGCTTCACCACAGGCACCCTCTCAATGGACCGTTCGGCTTGCTGCACGGTGTGGCATTCGAACTCAGGGCGTGTTACAGGGAAGTCCTCCCTGTAATGCCCGCCACGGCTCTCCTTTCTAAAAAGAGCACCATTGATGAGAAGCCTAGAAACGATGACGAGGTTCATCATCTGATGGGCAAAGAACTCCGTTCTGTCATCTGGGATACGCTGCGCCATGGCATCCACCCTGGCGAGAGCCGACGTGAGTAGCGCTTCGTTTCGTACGATTCCCACATTGCTTTGTAGAATGTCCGCGAGCTCGTTACGCATAGCGGTGTAGGCCGCCGAGCGGGATGCGTCCAGCGTGAAGTGCGGCTCAAAGGCATCGGGCACCTCGCTATGGGGCGCGAGATGGGTCTGCTCCACCGCTCTATGGCCAAACACTAAACATTCAATCAAGGAGTTAGAGGCTAAGCGATTGGCCCCCATAATCCCCGTATGCGCCAGCTCTCCACAAACGTATAGGTTGTGAATTTTCGTTTGTCCATACAGGTCGGTATTAACGCCCCCCACCATGTAATGGGCGGCGGGCGCAATGGGAACCCGCTTAGTCAAATCAAACCCCACCTCGCGGCACCTCCGGCTTATCATTGGGAAACGCTCCAGTATTCGCTGAGGGTTGAGATGCTGCAAATCCAACCAGACGTAGGGTTCCTCCTGTTTCTGTATTTCACGGTAGATGGCCTGCGCCACCACGTCGCGCGGCGATAGCTCCGCCAAGGGGTATTTACCCATCATGAACCGCTCGCCCTTGGTGTTAATCAAGTAGGCCCCTTCGCCCCGCACCGCCTCTGAAACTAAAAAGGCTGGACCATTGGGATTGTATAGGGCTGTTGGATGGAATTGAATAAACTCTAAATCAACAATTTCACACCCTGCACGCCAGGCCGTGGCCACGCCGTCACCAATGGTAGTGCCTGGGTTGGTGGTACGTTTGTATAGAGCACTCGCACCGCCAAGCGTCAGAAACGTGTGCCGCCCTACAAAAATAGCCTCGTGCTGTTCAATAGCATTCCACGCCCGTATCCCCCAACATGCACCTGCCTTTATAAGCAACTCCAAGACGGAGTGGTTTTCAAAAATTGATATACGGGACTCACGAGCCACCTTGTCAGCCAAAAAGCTTGTCACCATAGCCCCCGTTGAGTCGCCACCTGCATGCAATATGCGACGCTGATGATGGCCTCCCTCAAGTCCTAACGCAAGCACACCCTCGTTTTGGTCAAAATGCATCCCTGCGTTGATGAGCTCTTCAATTCTTTGTGGAGCTTCATTCACAAGCACCTCCACGGCTGGGCTATCGCAAAGCCCCCTCCCCGCCTCTATCGTGTCAGCGTAGTGTAAGCTAGGCCTGTCGTCCTTATCAGTGACAGCAGCAATCCCTCCCTGGGCGTAGTAGGAGTTGCTCTCCCGCACCCACGACTTTGTGAGCAAAGCCACCGTTCCATATTTTGCTGCTCTAAGCGCAACGTAAAGCCCCGCTAAACCGCTCCCCGCAACCACGTAGTCGTAATGTGCCACCATCTCCTTTTTTTCTTTTCCCAACTTAACGCACCACCGAACTCCACACCTCTCTACATCAAAAAGGTGCGAATGCCGCGCCTTTAGGCCACCAGCATTCGCACCTTCAATAAGACACTAGCTATAGCTAATCACGAGAGCACTAGAGCCTCACCACTCTCTGATCTAGCGCAGCTCCCTTTGTCTCCACACGCAGTATGTACACACCCTCCTGCAAGCCCTGAAGCTCGCTGGCAAAAGTCTTCTGGTAAGTACCATTCTCCTTAACGCCCTGCTCCAACGTCTTCACTAGATACCCCTGCAAATCGTACAGCGCAACGATCACGTTCGCCCGCTCGCTCACCGTGTAGGCCACCTTTAACTCACTCACGAACGGATTGGGACGCACCTCCAAGCTCGCCACGCTACCGTTCGCCTCAGCGTTGACCTCAGTCGCATCGTCATTCGCCACCTCCAACGTAGCTGGAACCTCCACGATTGGATTGTACACTCCCTTGAGGAAAACTAGCTTTCCACTCTTGTCGCGCTCATATATCAGCGACAACACGGGGTAACGGTGCGAATTAACGTACCATCGATAGGTTTCAATGTTGGTTGTTGACAGCGTTTTGCCATCCCGAACGTAGCGTATTTCCTGCGCAGTAAGCACTCTCAGCACGTTGTGTAGCGTTGTACCGGGCAGGAGCAACGTTCCAAGGCCATCCGCATCGAGCGTGACATCAAAATGCACATCATAGGCATAGTTGCCTCCATAGTTCTCCACTGCCTTCCCCGTGCTGACGTACCAATCACCATAGGCAAACGGGTAGCGCATCTTCACGTACGGTTTGTTGAACGTGCGAATCATCTTGGCAGACTGGACACGCATCCCTACCACCTGCACCTGCCGACGGCTGGACTTTAGGAACGCCTCTAAGCCATCCTCAACCAATAGCGAATTGGCTGTGGCAAACTCCACCGCTGGGGTTTTGGACGATGGTTCTACCGTTTCCCCTCGGAAAGCGCCCATCTGCGGCAGAGCGCTGAAATCCCAAACCACATCCTTACCCGCCACACCTGGATTATCGGTCTGCGTTAGTATCATTGGATTGGGATACCCGGGCAGAATTCCATGCGTTGACTCCCGCAACACCGTCTGCGCGCTCAGAGAGCCCACAGCCAGAGCCGCTAATAGAATAGTTACCAGTTTTTTCATCTTCTTCCTCCTTAGGTTTTATCTTCAGCACCCACTCTTGACTGCTGTTTTTAACGTTTTTTCCAGCTTTTTGTTTCATATTTTTCGTTATTTGCGTCTAATCCCTAGCTAGAAGTTCACAAAATGTCCCCGTCCACGAGTAACGGATAGGACAAACACATTGCGATGCGGTCTTCCGCCTGCGGAGGAGTTACGGTGGTTATTAGCAAATGCTGATAAAATTAGCTACCTTTGCAGCGAAATAAAGAGGTGGTAAGCCAATGAAATTCGGCATAGTAGTATTTCCAGGTTCAAATTGCGATCGTGACACGCACTACGTGCTGCGTGACATCATGGGGCATGAAACGGTTACCCTATGGCACAAGGAGCGTGATTTAAAGGGGGTAGATGTTGTTGTAATTCCCGGTGGGTTTTCGTACGGCGATTACCTACGTTCGGGAGCCCTAGCACGGTACTCACCCGTTATGGAGAGCGTTAAAGAATTTGCCGAGAAATCGGAGGGCAAGATTCTAGGGATATGCAATGGGTTTCAAGTGCTCTGCGAGGCGGGGTTGCTTCCTGGGGCGTTGCGTCCGAACCGTCAGAAGCGTTTCGTTTGTAAAAACATTTTCTTGTCGCCGGAGGTAAAGAATGACCTTCCCACCGCGGAGCTACGTGGAATTAAGGCGCTGCGAATCCCCATAGCGCATGGCGAGGGCGCCTACTACGCAAGCCGTGAGGTTTTAACTCGGCTGCGGAGTAGAAATCAAATTCTCTTCCGCTACTGCGATGAGAATGGAAACGTGCGGGAGGCCGCGAATCCTAATGGGTCTGTTGACAACATAGCAGGTATATGCAGCGAGAATCGCTGTGTTATCGGTATGATGCCACACCCCGAACGAGCATCCGATGCAGCGCAAGCCAATACTGATGGGTTGCAGATACTTCGTTCCGTCATTTCGTTTTGGCAGCACCTCTAGACCATGTTGAACTATAAATCACTACTCAGATGAAAGCATTCCATGCGTACGATATAAGAGGGGTCTACAACAAAGACTTTGACGGCTACGATGCCTATAGGGTGGGCTACCACTTAGTGAAGTTCCTTAACGTTGACACTGTTGTCGTGGGGCGCGATGCGAGGGAGTCGTCACCCGAGATTTATCAGAAGATTACGTCAGGAATAACCGATGCTGGGGCGGACGTTCTTGACTTAGGTCTGGCGACTACGCCGATGGTGTACTACGCCACAGCGAAGTATGGGTATCACGCATCGGTACAAATCACCGCGTCGCATAACCCGAAGCAGTACAATGGGATTAAAATCTCGCGGGATAACGCCATTCCGGTTGGGTACGATACTGGGTTAAAGGAGATTGAGCGTCGTATGCAGGAAGAGCCCATGGTGATGGCAAAGGTCAAGGGCACGATCAAACCCTTTAACGTGAAGGATGAGTATGTGGATTTCTTGAAGGGATTCGCGCAGAAACTCGAAACGCTGAACGTTGCAGTTGATTGCTCCAACGGTATGGCATCGTTGCTGGTACACGATATCTTCCCCGATAGCTACAACTACCTATACGATACCCTTGATGGGACTTTCCCAAATCACGAGGCGAACCCACTCATTGAAGCCAATACGGCCGATCTACGCAAGCTCGTGGTTGATAAGAAGTGCGATGCGGGCATCATCTTCGATGGGGATGGAGATCGCGTGGTGTTCATCGATGAAACGGGTACGTTTATCCCCCCCGATATCATGCTTGGTGTCATGGGCTTGCACTTCCTAGATGGTAAAAAGGAAAAGGAAGAGAAGGTACTTGTTGACATTCGTACCTCCAAGTCGGTGGCGGAGTTCCTAAAGCCGCTGGGAGGCGAGGTTCAAACATGGCGTGTTGGCAGAGCCTTCATGGCGACAAAACTACGGGAAATTGAAGGTCTATTCGGTGGAGAATTGGCGGGTCACTACTACTTCAGGGATTTCTTTTACTCCGACTCCGGGATATTGGCGGCCATCATCCTACTGGATGTCGTAGCGAACTTAAAGAAGAAGAAGAAGACGCTGAGCGAGGTAGTCAAGAAGATCATACGCTACGCCAATAGCGGTGAGTTGAATTTCTCCATCGCCGATAAACAGGCCGCAATGGATGCAGTGAAGACATACTTCACCTCAAAAGAGAAGCCAGAGGTGTCGGTCGATTACGATGGCTATCGCATAGAGTTCAAGGATTGGTGGTTTAATATCCGTCCCTCCAACACGGAGCCCTTGCTGCGTTTCGTCGGGGAAGCTAAGACTCAAGAAATCCTTGACGAGAAGATTGGACAGCTCAACGAAGTGTTGAAACCGTTCATTACGAGACGTTAAATAGTAGACATTTACAAAAACGCCGAGAGGCTAGCCGATGCTGCTCTCGGCGTTTTTCTGTTCTAAAGTATTGGGTATGTCCTTCTCGCACCAAGCATCCTTTGGGTTTTCGTTAGCTTGTCTCGCCCTATCTATTGGACTTTTCGCCTGCTCTCAGCAAGACAAGGGGTCTCTAACAATTTCTATCCAAGTCCCTTCCAACGCTTACCCCTCTCTTACGTTCCCAGACGTTGACTCTTCTGAAACCATCGCTGTACACTGGGCTGCTCCCTTCGACACTACCATCGTTGCGAACTTCTCTATCTCGGAGCCGCAATTGGCACTTCTTACATTCCCCGGCAGCTCATCCTCGTCCCTTATTCTCCTCACTCCTAGACAACAAACTACACTCTCTCTCCGCTCCCCGCGAACGGGAATATTGAACAATCGGCAATCATCTGACTTCGACAACTACATCCAAAGAATGCAGCATTTCAGCAAATGCTGCATATATGCTGACTCCTCGTTAAGAGCTGAATACACTGACTCAATGCGTGCCATGTCGTTAGCGTTCATCAAGAACCACCCCTTATCCAAAGGGTCCCTTATAGCACTTCAAGCTGTAGGGCCCGATAGTTCTAGGCTGCTCCCAATAGAAAACTACTTTCCGCTTTACTCTCTCCTTGACTCAGCGCTTAGCTCTACCTACCAATACTCCATTCTCCTAAAACACCTCCACCATGCTGTGAACAACTATAGGACGTTTTCTATCGCACACGCCACTGACACCATTCGGAATACAGCGTCTCGTGCACCTATGAACGATTACCAAACACCCCAAACATCTTTGCCACAGTGCGGTAACATGTCAACATGCCCTAACTGCGTGGGTGTAGATTGTAATCATCGCTTCCCCGAGAATGCAGCACCAACGCACCTAAGGTACACTAGTGACGGTCAGTAGTAATGTCAACTACTAAATCTATCTTTTTTGCCTCCGACTTTCACCTTGGCCTCCCCACGTATGAAGAACCATGCGAGAGGGAGCAACGAATAGTCAACTGGTTGCACTACATAAAGCCCAACGCAGAAGAACTGTTCCTTCTCGGTGACATCTTTGACTTTTGGTTTGAGTACAGGTACGTTGTGCCGAAAGGATTTATTCGTTTTCTCGCCACTCTAGCTGAATTCCACGATGCTGGGATTCCTGTACACATTCTCACTGGAAATCATGACGTTTGGCTCTTTAACTACCTTCCACAGGAGGTTGGAGTAGATATCATCAAGGGTCCCCATTCTTTCTCTCGGCATGGGCATCGCCTCTACATTTGCCACGGCGATGAGGTGGGGCGTCGCCCTCTCTCCTATCGCATCATGAGGAAAGTCTTCCATTCAAAAACTGCACAAAGCCTATTTGCTTGGCTCATCCACCCCGACCTAGCGTACGCATTCGCCCACCGATGGTCACAAAAGAGCCGAAAGGTTAAACCAATAGCCCATACCTTTCGAGGCAATGATGAGCCTCTTATACAGTTTTTTACACAGCAAAACACGACAGATAGACACTCCCTCTACCTTGCCGGCCACTTACATATCCCTGTCCTATTCCCTCTACCCGATGAGACCCCATCTATCGTTCTCGGCGATTGGATTTCTGCATTTACCTACGCAGAGCTAACCGGAAATACCGTCAGACTAATGCGCTATAGCAACAAGGAAAACGAGTCCAGCGTAATATCAACAGCTACCCTTCCCTGCCACGATGTGTGTATACAAAGCTGTGAAGAAACCAACGGGACACCCTAGAATTTCGCCCACCACAGCCTAGCGGCCTCAGCCATCCCCCCCTCATCGCACTCCCCTACTACCTTAAACTCCTCACGCAACGCACTTGGAGCATTCGCCACAACGTAGGCACAGCGTGGAAATCTACGTAGCATGCTTAGGTCGTTGTAATCATTCCCAACTACGCAAACCCTCTCCTCGCTTATTCTTAGCTCTTCGCACAGCCACCAAAGGCCACTCCCTTTTGACACCCCAATGGGAAAAAGCTCCATCCATATAGAACGACCATCAAATGGGGAAGTCGCACGAATCACTTCCACTTTGTGCCTAAGGAGCCTATGCAAACGATGGTATAATTCTTCATCGTCAGGAATTGTCACTATGAATTGAGACAACCCTTCGGCAAAATTCTTCTCAACGTCATCTAAAGGCTTCGCCAGATCCATGTAAGCTTCAAGACGCATATGGAAGTCGCCGCGTAATGACTCAATCCCCGCTTCGTAGTAAAACTTATGATTATGGGGTATAGGCAGCTGCGCCATGAACGACAGTCCCTCCTTGCGAAGTGTATGGAGAATTCTTTGGGCATCTTCCGACGGCATGTGGTTTTCGTGTAGCAGCACCCCATCAGGCCATGTGCAAACGCCTGCACCGGAAGAAAAAACCAAGTAGTCAAGCGGACTCTCCTCCGTTAAAACCCTTCGGGCTGTTTCTAACGAACGCCCCGTAACCGCCACACGCACAACGCCACGATTCCCTAGAACTCTTAGGGTTCTTATGTTTTCTTCGGGGGTCTTCTTAAAATCATCAAGCAACGTACCATCAATGTCCGTTGCAAAGAGACCCGCCGTTTCTTCAGGCAACGCCACTACTCTCTTGACTTATCAATAAGCTCAAAACTACCCATGGGGGATGTACCCAGTAGCGTAGGCAACACCCTCTCTAAATAAATCCCCGCAGCGTTTGTCTCTTGGTATCCAAATATTGCCCTCACGCCCATCGTAGCGAACTGCACTGCTCGCTCAAGAGCTATCGGAAGGCTATCCCCTTGTAGCAATGCCCCCGTCACAACGCTTGCAAACGCATCACCCGTACCGGGGAACGCTCCCGGCAAGTAGTTACATGGCACTCTCCAAAACCTATCGTCAGCCCGATAGTACCCCACCACGGCCGTTGCCCCAGGGCAGCGGTAATTAGGAACGCTAGTCACAATTACTATTTCTGGCCCCTCCTGAGACATGGTACGAATGTCATCTAGTAGGTCTTCCTCATGGCTGTATGTATGGAAGTCCTCCCCCAAAAGGTAGCACAGCTCCGTTATGTTTGGAGTTATCACGTCAGCGTGACGCACAAGGGTTCGCATCGCCGCCACCAGCGGTTGGCCAATGGTATCGTACAACGCTCCGTTATCCCCTAGCACTGGGTCTACTACCACCAGCGGATTGTTTTTTCTCTGCCACTCTATCATCTCCTCCACGATACGCACCTGTTCGTGCGACCCTAGAAATCCGCTGTATATCGCGTCAAGATGCAGCCCCAACCGCTTCCAATGGGCTACAATCTTCTCCATCTCCTCAGTTAAATCAAGGAACGTGAACCCCTCTATTTGGGTGTGTGCAGAGAGCAATGCCGTAGGGAGCGGTGCAACCTGAACCCCCATCATGTTCAGTATAGGGATCGCCGACATTAAACTCGTGTGGCCATAGCACGATAAATCGTGCACCGCCGCGCAACGCTTCGCTGGATTGCTAAAATATTTCATCGTCTCTCTCTTAACCTACTCCTCCCTTTCAGTACGATACAACAGCCCGATACAGCGCATCCATAATTTGCGAACGCACCTTTAGCGTATTAATCCGCTGATTGTCCCCATCGGGGTACACCCTATTAGAAAGCAAGACGAAGAAGAAACGTTTCACAGGGTCAATCCACAGGATTGTTCCCGTAAAACCGGTATGCCCATAGCTCCCTACCGAAAGGCTATCCCCCACCAACGCACCACCGTTTTCCTTTTCAACGCGGGTGTCAAAACCATACGTGCGACGTCCATTTATGCTCTCCTTGGGGACGGTAGTAAACAGCGAAACCATTGAGGGGGAAAAGAAACGATACCCTCCATACTTTCCCCCATTAAGGAGCATTTGAGCATACTTCGCCAAATCGTGCGATGTTGAAAACAACCCCGCATGCCCCGACACACCACCGAGCATCGCCGCTGTCAAGTCATGAACGTAGCCCTGCACCACCCCTTTACGAAACGTCACCTCATTTTCCGTTGGCGCACATTGCCGCTTTGCCCCATGCTGCGCGGGGCAAAACATCGTTGTAGTCATCCCCAACGGACGAAACAGGACGCTATCAGCCAGCACGTCAAGTGGCTTCCCCTCCACGCTCTCCACGGCTTTTCCTAAAAGGATATACCCAAAATCGCTGTACTTGTACCCCTGTTTAGGGTTAAGGGGTTGGGTAAAAATTGAACGGAGAACAGAATCCCGAATCGTAGGAATCGCGTACAGATTGTCCGATAGAGCCATTGAGAACTGACCATCACGTTTCGTCCGATAGAAACGATCTGATGGCACTGCGTGCTTCGACATGAACCCGTACGACCCAACATCTATGCAATATTCCCCCGACATACGCCGCTGCGCCACCGCCCGCCCGGGGAAAAGCGACTCAACCGTTCGTAGATAAAATGGAGCGTACGCCGCCAGCCCCGCCTGATGGAGAAGCACGTCTCCCACGTGAGCTGTACACGCCTCCCCCGTATCTATCCCATGCAAAAACCTACCGAGGGTATCTCCCAGCGAGATGGCGCCCCGCGCCATCTCCGACATTAGCACTGGCACCGTCACCACCACCTTCGTCAAGGATGCCACGTCATACAGCGTGCTATCCGTTACCCTGGGCGAGGTGGCACTGTAGGTGAAATGCCCAAACTGTCTATCGTAGAAAATCACCCCATCGCATCCCGCCAACACCTGCATACCCGGCATAGCTTGGCTATCTATCGCCATAATCGCCAAGGAATCCGCTCGAGCCAACATATCCGTATTGAGAACCATACGGCTTGGCACGGTGTAACTCAATCGCCCTGACCCTTTCCCAGGTGTACCAGCCCCCCTCGGCAGCGCAGCACTCACCCGCACGGGTAATCGCCCCTCCGCCGGACGTACCCCGAGCAACACCCGCACGGCCTCCTGCTGAAAGGCCACTCCACCGCTGCAACAAAGCACCAACCCATCCACCCCCTTCACTGTATCCAGCCATCGTAACGAGTACGGCGACCCGAACACCACCACCGTGGTGGGGCATCCCGCAGCGCACTGACGGATCCTCGCAAGCTTTGACAGCAACCCAAACCCACCGCTCGGTGAGGTACCCATGGCCTCTACGGCCACCACGAGGTGGGTTTTGTCCTTTACAAACCTAGCTATTTTCGCAGCATCGTTCTCGCCAGCCTTAGGCTGTAAACCCAATCGCGGAACGCTAATATAATCCTCCAACGCACTATGCATAGAGTCAACCGACAAAAAGGAAACATACCCCATCTTGCGATTGGCCACACTATCAAACGGTATTGCCCCCTCCCGAAGAAGCACAACGCCACCCTCTGCCACTTCACGCACCAGCTCATTGTATTCAGTCCTATGGAGGTCTTCATACAGATTTTGTAGCCGTACCTCCCCCGCTCGCCTACCCACAACGGCATACTTTGCTTGCAGCACCCTCCTCGCACGTGCATTGATCGACGCAGTATCAATCTTCCCCTTTTTTACCAACTGCTCAATACGATTAAGCGTTGCCTCCACCTGCTCCACGCACAGCAGCACGTCTACCCCAGCCTCGTACGCCATGCTATTCACCTGCCACGCCTTCTTCCCTGCCACCACTCCCTGCATGTTCAACGCATCGGTGCATATCAACCCCTTAAAGCCAAATTCCTCCCGCAGGAGCCTCACAGACTGCGCAGAAAGCGATGTGGGCATCCCAAACCTACTGCCCGTTACGGCCGGAACGTCCATATGCCCGAGCATCACCATCGATGCTACGCTTGCAAGGGCCTTGAACGGTCGTAGCTCCACGCTATCTAGCTCCTCCCGCGAAGCCGCAATACGCGGCAGACCCTTGTGCGAATCCACCTTCGTGTTGCCATGCCCGGGAAAGTGCTTTAAACAGCTCAACGCACCATTTTGCTCCAGGCCCAATGCGTACGCACATGCAAAAGACTCCACCGTAGCCGCCTCATCGCCAAACGAACGCACCCCTATAATGGGGTTATCACCATCGGTATTTATATCAGCCACAGGGGCAAAGTTCACATGCACACCGAGCCGTCGCATCTGTGTAGCCAAATCCTTACCCATACGATATGCAAAATGTGGCTCCCCCGTAGCCGCAAACGCCATCGCCTTTGGGTACTCCAGCCCATCAATAAGCCGCATGCCAAGCCCCCACTCGGCATCTATCGTCACTAGCAATGGCACCTTCGACACCCTTTGCAGCTCGTTGGTTAACTGCGCCTGCCGCTCTATTGTACCCTGAAAGAACAGAACCCCGCCAACCCCATAGCGTTGCACCTCTTGCACCAACGCCCTCTCATAGGCCTCGTTTTTATTTGAATAGGCCGACACCACGATCGACTGCGCGATGCGCTCCCGCATGGTGAGTGTCCCCATCACAGAATCTGCCCATGCCCTAGCCAACGAATCGGCGTACCAAGGCACTTTGACCTCTTCAAGCGGCACGGTTCTCGTTCTTCCGCACGCCGCCTGCGTCAACGCAACCAATAGAATCGCTAGCGTAACTATCTTGGTGGCTTTCACCTTCTTGCGTCCCTCAAAAACAATCTTACTTAGGCGATATAAACCGTAAAGAATTCATCAAATTGTCACGGTACGAATTCCCTATCGGAAGAATTACCTGCTCCCCATTATAGAATACCCGCACCCCCTGCTCTTCGATGGCCTCTATGCGTGATACGTTCACAATGTACGAACGGTGTATCCTACGGAACTGCGCCGCCGGCATCTGGTTGGCTACCGCCTTCATGGTAAAATGGAGTACAAAACGTTCATTATCAGTAACCACGCGTACATAATTCTCCATAGACTCGATCCACAGAATCGAACTGTACATCACCCGCACCAACACGTCATCCTTCCGTAGAAACAGCTCTCGTTCCCAGTCGGCTGGCCGAGACCATTTCATCGCTTTCAATACCGACTTATAGAACCGACCGTAGCTTATGGGCTTCAGCAAGTAGTCCATCGCCCCGATATTGAATGCGTGCAGCGCATACTCCTCGCTCGAAGAGATAACCACCACCAACGGCTCGTAATCCAACGACTCTATAAACTCAAACCCATCCATCCCCGGCATCTCTATATCCAAAAAAATCAACGAGATGTCATTATTCGCCTCAAGAAAGTTTATCGCCTCAATCGAATCGCCAAACCGCCCAGCATCAAATAGAGAGTCTGTCTGGCTTATATACTTACCCAGCAACGCCCTCACCACGCTGTCATCATCTACCGTGATGCACTTCATAGAAAAAATTCAATAACTCGTTATAGTTGTATCAAAAACAGCCACGGCACTTCGCATCCATACCCCTATTCTCACTCTTACGCTGTAGTACAAAACGAAGCATCGCTTGCATGCGTAACGCATGGCCATCAAACGTCCCCTCGCATTCCACAACGCACTGTGCATCCAAAATACCGGGTGGAACTCGCAAACTCCCATCCCCCTCGCTGTACCCAGCTCCGCCCAAATAGCTATAGCCTCCAGCCCCCCCTACCACTCGAAACGTCAGCTGCAAGCGCCCATCCGCGCTTCGGTAACGGAACAATGAGGGTTCGGACACCTGCACGGCTTTAAAAAAGATCTCTACATCCTGCGATGACTCTCTTACGTACGATTTATAATGATCCACCCGCAGCTGCACACCGCCTCCCTGCAACCGAACGGCCAGCGTACTATCATCCAGCACCTCTACGTGAAGCGTATCACGCTTACCCAGCTCTCGTTCGCTTAAATACTCGCTGAGTTCCACGTAGGGAATGCTTCGGAAATTCAACAACCGCCATTGCCCTACGTATGTCCCTTCGTACGGGGTTAACGCCACCGCCTGCGCTGCCCTAGCTTCCACCGCTCCAAACAGCAAAACGCATTGGATCGTCATACCTAGCACCATTACCCCCATTCGTGACCCTCTCATAGCTTCCAACCTTCTCCTTTCATAACGCTTCCACGGTCTCACGCACCAGCTGTTCCACTGCCTGCTGTATCGGGGGCACATGCCCCTCTGTTGTGGGTGGAGCGATTGGAGGCAGCACGCATACACGCAGCACCACGCGCCGACACAGAACTCGCCCACCCTGTAGCGTCTCCAACGCCCCACGCATCGCTATCGGCACTATAGGCACCCCATGCCGCGCCGAGAGTAAAAAAGCACCCGACCTAAAACGCCCCACCACGCCTGTTCGGCTTCGCGTTCCCTCCGGGAACATTAGTATTGGCATCCCCTTTTCAAGCCAATCCCCGCTCTCTTCCAGCATACGCGCCGCATCTGCGCTACTGCCCCGCCGAATGCTAATATAGCCCCCCAAACGCAGTATCCACCCAAATAGCGGAAGCTTGAAAAGCTCGTGCTTTGCCACCCACTTAAAGGGGTAAAATAAACAAAAAAGAACTACTATATCTAGAAGACTCTGATGGTTAGGGACTAACACGCAAGCTCCATGCGGTAAATTCTCTCGCCCCTCTATTCGGAGTCTCCATATAGGCATCAAAAACACGTACACCCTGCACCAGCAGCAGAGCGAATAGTGGTATATTCTCCGCTGCTTATCCCACCAGACCGTGCAGCACCATACCAAAAACGTTATCAGGAAAAAAAGGACGAAGAGCACGAGGGTATACAGCCCCACCAGCACGGTGAAAGCCATGCTACCCTCACGTCTCGCCCCTCCCTTACTACGTAAAGACATTTGGACAGCTTTCCCTCTCGCTATTCCCTCCTGCTACATGGCAACTTAACCATTCGTCCTAAAGCTTCCACCGCCCACAGGCTCTACGGTCGCTGCCAAACATAGCACCGGCACATTCGAACGGCTGAGCAGCCGCTGCGAATTGCCACCTATCAGCAGCAAGGGCAAGGACTTCCGATTCATCGAGGACACCGTTATTAGCGCCCCTTCCAGCTTTTGGGCATAGGCAATTGAAGCATCAACAAGATCAACGTCCTCAAGCGTGGAGGTCAACACATCTATACCGCGCCCTTCAAAAAAGGAACGCACCTGCTCAACGTATGCGTTTAATCTTTGCCTCAAACTCTCACTCGGCGACTCTAAAAGCCCAAGCACATGCACCTTTGCGCCGTACGCCTCCGCAAGTTTCGCTGTGTATCCACTCTTTTGACGGCTCTCCAACGTGGTGTCCATCGGGAACACAATATTCTTAATCGCCGTGGGCTTCACTCCGTGGCGGATGGTATACACCGGCACCTGCGTGTTCGCTAGTATTTTCAGCGTGTTGCTCCCCACGAACAGCTCCTCAAACCCCGATGCACCATGCGTAGAGGTCACTATCACAGAATCTTGCAAAGCCTCAGCCTGACCAATTATCTCCCGATAAACCTTTCCCCGCTTCACTATCCAAGAAATCTTCAGCTTCGGGTTTTCACTGCGGAGCTGATCTGCAATCTTGCTAAACTCTTCTTCAGCCGCCTTCTTCTCTGCCTCCAATGCCACATGGCCAAACGACTGCTGCGCGGGCTGCACGTATACAAGCTCTATCTCGGCATCAAACTTGCGCGCAAGCTCCATCGCCATTGCAATCCCATCGTGGGACTCATCAGAAAAGTCTACCGGCACCACTATCGTCTTCATCGTTTTCGCTACTTCGTTATATTTTCCCTCTTAACCCTCTTCCGCAGCCCAACTGCGGCAAATGTAATGTCTATTCCCCTCCCCACGCATTCTGCCGGCCAATCGCACGCCCTTTAAATTCTACAGCTGTGATTTTTCCTTCGCCTCAGCCACCAGCGCATCGGCTTTTTGATCCGCCTCCGCAAGAATCGCATCCGCCTTGCTGCGAGCCTCCTTCATCATTTTATCAGCCGCTTTTTTCGCCGCCATGCCCGCCAATGCACCTTTCTTGGAGGCCTCCTCCACAAGCCTATCCGCCTGCGCCTGCGCTTCCGCCAGCACTTTATCGGCCGCCGCTTGCGCCTGCGCCTTTATCTTATCCGCTTCGGCTTCAGCCTTCGCCACCGCCTCGTCAATGCCCTCCTGCGCCTTCGCCTTCACCTCTTGAACCTTTTCTTCCACCTGCTGCTTAACCTCCTCCACCTTCTTCTTGGCAAAATCTTGCAGCTGGTTCCCAAAATCCTGCGCTACGGTCAGCTCCACCTTAGGCGATTTTGCCTCTCCGCTCACCCGCACCCCTACTGGTATCATATCGCCAAGCGACATGCCCTTCGGGAGCTTTGCCTCAAGCTGGCTCAGGGCCTCGGCCCCCTTGCCAAGCATACTCCGCGGCACCAGCATGCTCATCGTGTAGTCCAACGTCTGGTCCAAGCCCACACGGCCTCCCATCTTTGTCTTTACGCCCTTCACCGCAAACTCAAAGGGAGAAAATATCACATTCCCATCCTCAACCCTAAAGGGTATGTTCACCTTCTCAAGCGCAGGGCGCGAGATATAATCGTTCTTTAGCAGTGCTCCCAGCTTCTCAAACGTTGGCACGCCATCAAGTGCCAGCACCGATGTACGAAGATCCCCATCCGCCTGCAGGCTCTTCAAATCAATGTCAAAGCTCGGCGACATTCGCACCGCGGCCGTAACATCGGTCGATACTGTACCACGCATATACTTAGCCGCGGAGAGAAGCTTCTCCACAGTGGTGAATGTCTCTACACACTCCTGCACCGATACGTTCTTCAACGCCGCCTTGATATCGCCATTGTAGACCTGCTCATTGCCGAAATCTACGTCTCCCGTCACCAACATGCTTCCCCCCAGTGCCTTCGTGGAGACCTCTTCCAACATCAGCTTCCCCTTCTCCAGCAAGAAGCGTCCCTTCACATCGCTAGCCCGCAAATTTTGGAAGTAGAGGGAGTCTAGCTGCGCATTGAAGGCAAATGTCACACGCCGCGCCGAAGACAAATCCGCCGGTTTTGATGCAGCTGTATCCACTGCTGGCTGCGCCTCCTTCTCCTCCTCAGAGGGCGGGAAAAGCTCATTCAAATCCACCCGCTTCGACCGCAGCTGCAAATCGCCACGCACCGTGCCTTTGGTCATGAGATAGGGCAAAAAATCGCTCAGCCCGCCCGCAATACGTGCATCGGTACGTCCCGCCTGCACCTGTAAGTCCTCCACCCGTACCTGCTTCGGCGATAGCGACAGGCGCAGCGTAGGCACCTTCACCACCATTGGCATCACCCCCTCCACCTCAGCATCGGTCAGCCGCACATGCCCCTCCAGCTCGCACGCTTCATACTGCTGTTTTTCCACCTGCGACTGCCTCGCCGCAAGCTTCACCGAGAGGTCAAGCAAACCCTTCAATGCCATACTATCAAGCGGCACCACCTCACGCACCGCGCCCAAATCTACCTTCCCAATCACCGTTGCCCGCACGCTCGGATCGCTCATCGGCGTACGCACATGCGCCTCCACGTCAACCGGATTGCCCGCCATCTCCGCGTGCAGCCTATTCAAGTCTATCAGCGTGCGGTCCATCTCCTTCCCATCAAAATCCACCCGCAAATCGATCCCAATGTTCTCCACGCTCTTCGGAAGTGCTGGGTACTGGAAGCGCGCCCTATCCACCTTTAGCGCCAGCTTTGCACTCGGCAGCTCCTTCTCGTACATCGTTCCCTTCACCTCGCCGTCCAGCTGCAGCTCACCTGCCGTCTGCACCTCCGCGAGCCCCCGCTTATACATTGCAGGCACCAGCGATAGGAGCGTCTTAAAATCCGTTCGGGTTGTTCCAAAACGCAAATCCGTCACGATTGAGTCGCCCGGCATCTCCACCACGCCGCTAAACTTTATTCCGAAATCGTTCAATTTCAGCTCATTCTCTCCCAGCGTGTAGCGTTTATTCTCTAGGTCTGCATCCACAGCCGCCTGCAGCGACACCGCCACCCCCGGCGCCATCACGTTTCCTCCCTTTTCAAACGTTGTTTTCGCTATGGATAGCAGCATCTCAAGGACCGAACGCTTCGCCGCTAAGTCACCTCGGAGTGTGAAATCCAAATCCCTCGCCTCGGCAAAGAGTCGGGTGCTATCATCCCGGTACGACAATACCGCATCCGACACATTCAAACGCTGCAGCGAAAGCCCTAGCGACACCCCCACGCTATCTTCTGTTTTTTCTAGCTTTTCCGCAGCAGACCCCGTAGTGTCGGCCGGCGGCAACACGTCCCAATTCGCCCGCCCCAGCGTATCTTTGTGTCCATAGGCACGAAGACGCTGCAAGTCGAGGCTATAGACCTCAATGTTGGATGGAGAAAATAGCGTCTTTACGTTCACTGCCACCCCGAAGCGGCTGAACGCCGCCAGCGTGTCGCCCGCGAAGGGTTCGCGGGTTACCACCGCCACATCGTCCAAACCCACGTAGAGCCGCGGGAAGGCCTTGAAAAGGGACAGGTGCAAATCGCCTATCGTCACGTCCGCCTCCACCCGCTTGCTAATCTCCTGCTGCGCCAACCGCAGCAGCTGCGGCTTAAAGAACACCGGCAGCACTATTGCCAACACTAGCAGCAGCCCCACCAAACTCCCCAGCGTTATAAGCGCAATCTTTATTCCCCGCTTCATCGCTATCATACCATTCTTTAGTCCATTCCCAGCCCACACCCTTCCCCTACCCTCGCAACGCACCACTGCAAAGGTAAATAAATTTCCTTAACTAAACCTAATACGCTTTGCGGCATTGAAGTCCCACACGCTTTATGCGCAGCCCCATCGCTTCCTTTTCCCCCGAAAAGAGGGAGGACGAACCCTGATGTACAGGGCGATGGACATAGCGCAACTACTCATTTGGCAGACCAACACCGAGCAGGCTGACCCCATCATTTAACCTCAAGCTGCAGAAGCTGCTATTCTACCAGCATGGCTTTTGTCTCACAGAGTACAACGAGCCCCCTTCGCGGAGCATGTTGAGGGCAAAACGTACGCATAGATGGTTTCCACGGAGTACAACCTCTTCTAGGGGTATGGCTGCACCGCCATCGACGTGCATAAGGAGGGGCGCGAAATGCACTTCGCACCGGCGGAGCGCGAACGGCTCGTCTACAGCGTCTACAAGGCATTCGTACAATACTCCGCCTCCGGACTGGTGCGCCTATCGCAGGAGGAATCCGCATGGCGGACAGCCTGAGCCCAAGGCAACGGCATCAAAATCTCGCACGGGGCGATGCGGCACAACTTCATTGGGTACATCAACAGCTAGCCATGGCGGAACGTATTCATCGGCAGCGTCTTCGGCGTCTTCGGCATCGGGTTTAGAATCAACACCCTATACCGCCACAGCAAAGGCAAGTAGCCACCGCCCCACCCCAAGGCTCCCTCGTCCCAATTTGGTATTTCCATCAAAAAACCATATCATTGCAGCCAGGAGCGGTTCTGCCAATCCCACCGAGGGACAATAGCGGGAAATCCCGGTGCAGAGCTTTAAAACTCTGTAGCTGCCCCGAACCCTCACTAGGGGACTCTTGCAAAAGGGTCCCCTTTTTGCATCTCATCCAGTATAAAACTTCCGTTATTCTCATCCGCACAATCCTTTCTGTTTTTATTTTACCATTTTTCTCCCTACATTCGCGGTAGCGTGTTGGGGGAGCAGAGTGACTAGGCGGACTGTAGATCCGTCAACCTGTTGCTCTGCGTGCTGCGTCAAGCAGCACTTTTTGGGGGGTGGGCGTGTAAAACGCAGATTGCAAGTCTGCGCATGCACCGCCCACCCCTCCTCTTTTCAGAGATAGTATTAGAGCTATACCCATTTGCTTCCCACCTCACCTAAATGCAGCTCTGCACGCCCCCACTGCTAGCACGATTTGTTTTTTCAACTTTTCTTCCCTACCTTTACGCCAACCCTGGGTGATATCCATGGGCTACCCAGGGCTAGGGATGTCTAGCGCCCGACGGGGTGCAGTCGTACCGCATGTTCGGCCGTCCCTATTTTGGGGCGGCCGTCCTATTTTCTAGAGCCTGTACACCCTGCACCGCCCCTTGAAGCAGTACCCTACCGTGAATCCATCGCACTTGAGCGTTAGAGACTCCCTATGCATACCCTCCGTTTCAGGCCCAAATTAAAATTGCACACGCCCTTTCTAGCCGCCAGCACGATTCGCTTTTCCTGCTTTTTCCCCACGTAGTAAAAGAGCCATGCACTCCGCTCTTTTTGCGGGTTAGACGAATATAGTCCACTAGATAGCCATTTGAGGATTGTGATCCGTAAACACAACGGCACTAGCCGAGCGTTTTGGATTTCATTGATCCTCCGATGACAGCCCAGGCGATGCTGCGAGGTAGCGATGCGTGCGGTAGGTCGGGGCGGATCTGTCCTACAGTCCAACGGTCTAAAAGCCAATGGCTATTTAGAGATTGTCCTGCGTGACGCAGCCGCATCGGGACGAAAAGGCAAGATTCCTGCAGCGGCGGCGGACTGTGCACCGTTGGCAGCCCATATGCGACCAAACCGCCCAATACTAACCGCCTCCAGCCCTGCGCCTAAATTCCCACCACCTTCGCCATCAAACCCAATTATCGCTGGCAATAATTGGGTTTGATGCAACGCATTTCGGTGGTTGGCTAGAACGTCATGCTATATTTGCAAAAGATGTGATTAAGCTAGACGCATAGAGAACATGGCAGTATACATTCCGATACGACCCAAATGGAACCCTCGGGGGGTGGTTGTGAACTACGTTTCGCGGGGGCAGCTATGCGTGCGCAGCTGGCCGCGAGGGTACCGTGACGCCAAGACCCCAGATCAGCGGCGGCAGCGGGGCAGAATGGCGCAGGTGTGCAACGTGTTACCGTACATAAAAAACCTGCTCGCAATCGGCTACTCCCCGCGAATCAAGCGCAACGGACGAACGGTAGGGAGCTACCATGTGGCCGTTTCCACTGCCCTGCGGGAGTGGTTTGCCCCCACCCCGCAGGGCGATGCGCTTGACTGCGCCCGCCTTCAGCTCACCGATGGCATGCGCCCACTCCCCGTAAGGTTGCGCATAGAGCGGGGCAGCGAGACGCTACGCATAGCATGGGGCATGGCGCTCCAGTGGAACGCCGCCAAGCTCCTGCTCGCTGTGCAAGAACCCATTGCCAACGAGTGGATCAGCGTCCCCATATCGCTAGAAAAGGGTGCAAAGGAGGTCGCAGTGCGCCTCCCCGCGGCGTGGAGCGGCAGGGAAGTAGAGGTTTGGATAGCCTTCGCGGGCAAGGGCAATGGGGCAAAGAGCAAAACGCACCACGAAAAGATTACTGCAAAAACAGTTTCAACCACCTCAACTTCGCCCTCGCCAAGCCGCAGCAAGAAAATCGTAGCGGCGAAAGTCGCCCGCAAGGGGCGAACGGCTCAGCGGCAGCAAGCTACTAATAATCTGCACAACAATACGCTAAGTCTCCCTCATGAAAATAATTCGCATGGTTCTTTCGGTAAAGACGCTGCGCGATCTGGGTGAGTCGGAAAGCCATATATTTTAAAGAATAAAACATTAACTTTGCTCCGTTGTAATGTAATAGTTTTACTATACATGGAGTACTATAAGCTCGGCTGCACTTGGGGAAGCGGGGGACCCGACTTCTACGAATTGCTAAAAAAGCATTCAATTGTAATCATTAACAAGCTAGCTGTGAAAAGTGGCGATATTGTCGCCCTAGCGCAAGGATTCAAAGTCGTCGCCATAGCGCAAGTCATAGGCGAACTCACTCCCTGCACGACTAGAGAAGAACTAGAGGAGGATTTTACAGACAAAGAGATTGATTACGAGGAGGATACTTTCATTGCCGATGCCAAGATTTGGGAACTGGCTCCTACGGAGCAATTCAACTATCCCAATCGGTTAGGACAATGCCAAATTCAAGATGGGGAGACTCAACTGAAGATACACCAACTACTCAGCAAAATGATGGATGGGAAAATAGTATCGGATTGCGTAAGGCTACTGCGAGGAAATTACAACTTGGTACTCACGGGTGCGCCTGGAACCGGCAAAACTTATCTTGCGAAGAGGGTAGCAGAATCGATGGGGGCAACATGCGAGCGTCAGGTTCAACTCGTACAATTTCATCCCTCGTACGACTACACTGATTTCGTGGAGGGGTTACGGCCCGTAGAAAAGGGCGGTGGACTCGGATTTAGGAGACAAGACGGTGTGTTCAAAGCATTCTGCAAAAGAGTTTTTGATTTTAAAGCGATTTTCGACCAACTGTCAGATGACATTAAAAATGGATCACTGACGAAGGTTGAATTAAAGGATGGACAGTTTGCCAAGCTGCAAGTGGTAACAGAGAATAGCCTTAAAGCCATTCCAGCGAGTCAATCAGATAGCAATGGAGCATCAAAATCTTACTTCTCCATTACATTTTACAAGCTTAAACAACTCTACGGCCAATATAAAACACTAGCAGAATTTGAGAATGCTGACGTTAAGTCGATTGCGAAAGTAATTGGCGATGGCTCTACAAGCTACTACTGGGCTGTATTTCGCCTCCTATTGCAACGCAAAGAACGTCCCTACGTGTTCATAATTGATGAAATCAACCGCGGGGAAATCTCAAAGATCTTCGGGGAACTCTTTTTTTCCATTGATGGGAATTATAGGGGAGAAGCCGGTAAAGTCAAAACTCAATACCAAAATTTGGTACCTGAGGATGATGTTTTCTATAATGGCTTCTTCATTCCTAAAAATGTGTACATCATAGGCACAATGAATGACATTGACCGGGGCGTGGAGAGTATCGATTTTGCCATGCGGAGGCGGTTTGCGTGGAAAGAAATCACGGTAGAGTCTCAGCAGTTTATGCTTGATGGAGGAAAAGATGATGTGGCATGGAATGGGCAAAAGCCGTCAGCAACAGAAATAGAGGAGTTGAAAGTCCGAATGAATCACCTCAACGCCTGCATCATTGACGAGTACAAGGGTAAAGATAAAGAGATTCCATCACGGGAGAGGATAGGCTTAACTAGAGCGTACCAAATTGGGGCCGCATATTTTTTGAAGTATCAGCTGTACAGAAACTTTGAAGACCTATGGACCTACCACCTCGATGGGCTGTTGCGTGAGTATCTAAGGGGCACACCCAACATTGAAGTAAAAATGAAAAGGTTACGTGAAGCTTATAACGACACAACACATTGATAACTAAAGACTACGGTGAGTGCAGCATTCCCACAGAAAATCTAGATGACATACGGGCAATAGCCGATGTAAAGATTTCAGAACTCGCTTTTGAGGATTGTCCCAATTTACTCATTTTTCCCGACTCTTTCAAAAGCTATGATAGAGATTTCGGAGAGAAGGTAGTGTGCAGCGTGAATAGTAAAGGCACGATGCTATACACCAATAGTATCGTGGGGTTTATTGGACGGAACAACACGCACCTATCAATTCATTCCCGATTCGCTGAAGAAGGCAACGAAGATTTCTTTTTGCACTACATGCTTCAACGAAGAGCCAGCATCAACCTGTTAAATTTGCCACACCCCACGAACGAAGACGATGTACTAGACTTGCTTCTCTACCTATTCCCTGCGCACCTTAAAAAAGCTATAAATCAGGGGATTTTCAAGCAGTACACTAGGTATGACCACAACGATGCCAATGCAAAAGGCGCAATAAATATAAGCAAATACATACGTAATAATGTACCGTTTAACGGCAAGATATACTACTCTACCCGTGAACACAGCTGCGATAATGCAGTTACCCAGCTCATTAGGCATACCATCGAATTCATAAGGAAAGAGAAAAATTACAATTTTATCATAAGCGGAGACAGGGATGTCCGCGAGGCTGTCCAGCAAGTAGTTGATGCTACGCCTAGTTACTCATCCCGCGCCCGGCGTGAGATAATCAATAGGAATCTGCGCCCAATGGTCCACCCCTACTATAGCGAGTATGCGCCCTTACAAAGGCTCTGCCTGCAGATACTACGCCATGAAGAACTAAAATATGGATTGAACCATGATGAAATATATGGAGTCCTAATTGATGCTGCATGGCTTTGGGAAGAATACTTGGCATTCCTCCTAGATGGAAAGTATGTTCACTATTTGAAGAACGGAAAGAAAAAGTTCTTCCTCTTCAAAAACCGAGTGCAACAAATCATTCCAGACTACCTTTCGCAGGATAGGAGTGTCGTCGCGGACGCTAAATATATACCTCTAGACAGAGAGGATCGGTACGACTACGAGGAAAAGGCGACAGCAATTTATTACAAGACCATCGCCTACATGTGCAGGTTTTCCTCAAAAACGGCATTCCTTCTCTATCCCCATCCCGATGAGGCAACACATAGTGAACGTCTAACCATTGAAACAGAGCAACAAGGCACAAACGGCGATTCCATCATTAAGCTTGGGCTTCGCATCCCCTCCGGTTGCAAAGACTACAGCATATTCTGCGAACGCATGAGGCAGTACGAACGAGAGTTTATCGAACAATGCGATCCTTCTGCCCTATAGACTGCAAGGAGATAGCGAAAGCATGCCGCGGCGAATAAGCGCACTGGTGCGGCGAACCGCATTGCGGCGATTAACCATTAGGAGTTACTCTTGAATCTGGGAGTGGCCTTTTATAATGCTTCCTACGGAATCGTTTCGGGAAACGAAGGCCTCCGTCCACTCGCCACTAGAGACCAAATTGCTGCTCGCATTGCCCAAAGCGGCAATTGTCCGAAGGAACCATCACATCATCAAATTCTACCGAGGACGCAGGCTCTCCATTGCAATCATAAATCCAATTTAAACGCTAATTTTGCGCTTGCAATGGATAAAGCAAAACGACACCCATTCCCTTATACGCGGCGGGAGTCTCCCCGTAGCGGAGATGTCCAAGCTGCACGAAGGGGAGAGCTTTTGCGCAAGAACCAATAGTAAACTGATTACAAGAAAATTACAACGCTTCTTGATGTGAAATGGATCCTAAAAATGTCCAAGCTGATGTCCAAGCTAAGCAGAGGGTGGGACACGAAGAAACAAACGATAAAACGCTAGAAAAGAACATATTACGTATAAACGAATACAAAATGTATTGAAAATTAATGTCCAAGCTGGCGCACATGGAAAGGCATCATTAACCCAAGGGAACAAGAATGGCACTACCAATCAACATAGAAGACCTTTTAGGGAAGCAGAGGGTGGAGTCTGACCGCATAGAGTTCAAGCGTGGTTGGAATCCTGTGGCGATTTACCACACCATCTGCGCGTTTGCCAACGACATTGACAATCTCGGGGGAGGCTATATTATAGTTGGCGTAGAGGAGGAAAGGGGTATAGCCAAACGCCCTGTCGTCGGCATTCCGCCAGAGAAGTTGGATGGGATACAAAAAGAACTCCACCGCTACAATCAACTGATAGAGCCCGCCTATGCGCCACGCATCTCAGTGGAAGGAATTGATGGGCGTAACGTGCTAGTGATCTGGGTTACATCAGGACAGAATCGCCCGTATACAGTCCCCGCCGATGTGACAGCCAAGCTAAAGAAGCCCGTATTCTACGTGCGGTACGGCACGTCATCGGTAGAAGCAAAAGGGGAAATACTTGACAGGCTGCGCGAATTGGCGAATCGTGTACCATTTGACGACCGAGGAAACGAAGAGATACAAATCAGCGACATCTCTCCGCTACTCCTGAAGGAATATCTGGCAACGATTGGTAGCCGATTGGCAAGCGAAGACTTGAATAAGCACCTACACGAGGTGCTTGAACAGATGGAACTCTTAGAGGGGCCGAAGGAGGGTGTACGCATCAAGAACGTTGCGGCAATGATGTTCTGCGAGTCGCCGCAAAAGTTTTTCAAGATAACGCAAATTGACATAGTTCACTTTCCCGAAGGGAAGGTAAACAATCCCGACAACATGGTAGAAGTGCCATCGATAATGGGCCCGATTCCAGAGATGATTAAGCGCACGCTGCTCTACCTTAAAACGAATGTAATCAAAGAGAAGATAGAAAAGGTGGCCGATGAGGAAGAGGCGAAAAAGTTTTTCAACTTTCCTTACCAAGCTCTAGAAGAGGCCGTCGTCAACGCTGTGTACCATCGGGACTACCAGGAACGAGAACCCATTGAAATCACAATAGAGCCGAGTAGGATATCCATTCTGAGCTACTCTGGCCCAGATCGGTCTATTAGCATGGAGGCGATCCGTGAAGCACAGGTACTGCGCTGTAGACGGTATCGCAATCGGCGGCTGGGAGGATTTCTCAAAGAGCTAAACCTGACGGAGGGGCGCGCCACGGGCATCCCCACCATACAAAAGTCGTTGAGAGATAATGGGTCGGGCAGAGCAACGATTGAAACGGACGAAAACAGAAGCTACTTTCTAATTGACATTCCTTGCCATCCAGCCTTCATTACCCCAAGCCCCAGAGTGATTATCATTGACCCGGTACGAACCATGGAGCGCATTGCTAAAATACAGCCATCCTACATAGGAGAAATGTCGAAGCGAACGCTGGAAAACTTTTCTATCTGCCTATTTCGCTGCATCAATGGAGTATCAGCCAGAGATATGCTAAAAGATTTAGACAAGGTATCCCACAAACAATTGAAACGAAAGTACATAGAACCATTGCTGGCGATGGGGCTGATAGAGATGACCATTCCGGACAAGCCCAATTCGCCGAGCCAGAAATATGTGCTAACCGACAAAGGGATAGAAGTGGTATCATGATGGAATACGGCAATGTCCAAGCCCACCGGAAGCCAAACGGGAAAACGATGAAATCGTAACTACTTAAAAAACAAACATTTAAAATAAACCGCAATACTAAATACACAAGAGAAATGTCCAAGCTGATGTCCAAGCTAAGCAGAGGGTGGGACACGAAGAAACGAACGATAAAACGCTAGAAAAGAATATATTGCACAGAAACGAATACAAAATGTATTGAAAATTAATGTCCAAGCTGGATGGCGGGAGGTAGTAGGCTTTTGGGCAAGCGCATTGGGAAGGCAATGGCGCGGCAAGAACCACAAAAAAGGTAACCGATAAACGTGGGAGGACTGTAGGGATTTGGCGGGAGAGCCGTGCGGATCGGTCTTCCAGTCTGGCTTACCTTTCAGGCAAGAAGCCTTGGGGGGCGGCTACTGAGAGACCGTCCTGCGGACGAGGGGACATGACGGAGGTTGAGCACAAAAGGTAGACGGCTATCCGCGCCATCGCAGAGGGGGAATCGCTTCCCGAAAGGCGGCAGGAGTTGCCCCTACAACGGACCCACCTCGCTCTGCGATAAGGCAACGCAGCGCGGAGGAGTGAGAAGCGCGTTCACGTCAAGGGCATAAGACGGTATAGCTCCAAAGCGCGGTGGATTCAAGAGATTGCAAGGGACGATGGACGGGGAGGTTTGAGAGGAGGAAATTCAATGACGCTTTCAAGGTTTCGGGCGCCTAGAATCTAAATCGTACGAACGATTAGGTAAATGCGCTCGCCCCCAATTTATTTTTGGACAAAGCAAACACCCCGTCATGCTCGGCATGACGGGGTGTGAGAAAACCTTGTCACGAACGCCTACTTGCGGGCAGCGTACGCTTTTTCCACAAATGCCCAATCGAGCAGACTCCAAAAGTTCTTCACGTAGTCAGCGCGACGATTCTGGTAGTCTAGATAGTAGGCATGCTCCCACACATCGCAGGCAATCAGTGGGGTGAGATTATCCCGGAGCGGGTTCCCAGCATTGGAGAGCGCCACGATGGAGAGCTTGCCCGCCGCATCGCACGCTAGCCACGCCCAGCCAGATCCAAATAGCCCAGTGGCCGCCTTGGTGAACTCCTCCTGAAACTTCTCAAAAGAACCGAAGTCCCGGTTCAACGCCGCCAATAGGTCACCCTCCGGCTTCGCCTTGGGCTTGGCCGCGAAGCTGTTGAAGTAGAATGTATGATTCCACACCTGCGCCGCATTGTTAAATATAGCCCCATCAGCCTCCTTGATCATGGCCTCAAGCGATGCATTCTCGAAACGGGTGCCCGGAATGAGCTTGTTGAGCGTGTTGACATAGTTAAGGTGGTGCTTACCATGGTGAAACTCCAAGGTCTGCTTTGAGATATGCGGATTGAGCGCCTCCAAATTGTAGGTTAGCTCAGGCAACTTATGTTCCATTTCTATTTTCTCCTTTTTAACATTAACCCATTGTGAGGGTTTTACCCCCCGTTGCACTCATAAAAACCAATTAGCGCGGCCATTGTTCACGCGCTGGGCAAGTTGTTAACGTTTCGGGCGTTTGTGTCGCTAGGTTGCGAGGGTGGTTCAATCTGAAACTCCGCCATTTGCGCCATTTTTGTGACCTTTGCAGCGTAAACAACATGCCGCACATTTTGGAAGAGGTACAGGAATTAATGATGGGCGTCGCCCTCGCCGAGGCTGAGCACGCCGCCGAGCAGGACGAGGTGCCCATCGGGGCCGTGATAGCCTACGGCTCGCGGATTATCGCCAAGGGGCACAACCTCACCGAGACGCTGAACGACCCCACAGCGCATGCAGAAATGATTGCCATCTCCGCGGCGCTCAACGCCGTGGGGGGCAAGTACCTACAGCAGTGCCAGCTCTACGTGACGGTGGAGCCATGCGCCATGTGCGCGGGAGCAATAGCATGGACCCGCATAGGGACGCTGATCTACGGGGCACCAGAGCCGAAATTCGGCTTTAGTCGGCTTCGTCCCGCCGTGCTGCACCCAAGTACAAAAGTGGTGATGGGCATCAAAAAAGAGGAGTGCTCAGCCCTGATGGCCCATTTTTTTTCATCAAAGAGAAAATAGTCACAACGTGACTATAATTAATTCATTATCAGAATATTAGAGGCTTAACAGAAACGATAAAAAGCCATCAATTATCATCCATGCCCCACACATTCCGGCAAAAATGCGTACTTTAGCACGGTGTTTGCCAAGGTGAAGACAAGAAGAGAAGCACAAAGACTATTGTAAAGAAAGGAGAGACTATGCGTAAACTGAGGACAATTGTCGTACTGTTCTGCCTCGCAGCAGGCGTATGGAGCGCAACCGCGCAGGAAATGAAGGAGGCGGTAGACCTATACAATGGGGCGGCCACCACGCTTAAGCAAAATCCAAAGCAGGCCGTTGAGAACTTGAATAAGAGCATTGAGATGTGCAAGGCGATTGGCGATGATGAGGCCAACAAGCTAATGGGTTCGGCGAAGAAGGTGCTGCCAGATGCCTACTTTTTCTACGCGCAGGAGCTATACAAGAAGCAGCAGATAAACGAGAGCTTTGAGGCCATGGAGGCATCCAAGACCGCAGCCGATGAGATTAACGACGCGAAGCGTTCCGCCCGTGCCGTGCGTACGCTCTCGGCACTGTACTTTCAGCAGGGGCGAAAAATGCAGCTAGAGGGGAACTACGCCGAGGCCGCTACGCTGTGCCAGAAAGCACTAAAGCATAATGACCGCGTGCTGGACGTGTGGATCGTTTTGGCGCAATGCCAGGACTCGCTGAGACAGTACGATGAGATGCTGCAAACGCTGAAGGACGGAATGGATGCGGCGCAGCGTGCCGCTAACCTTGCTAGAAAGACCGACATGCAGGTTATAGCCACGAACTACTTGAAGGCGGAAGCCATGAAGCTGGAAGCGGCAAAGAACCACGAGGCGGCCATAGAGAAGCTGAACAAGGCCTTAGAGTTCGATACGCACGACGCAACCATCTACCAGCCGCTAGCCGTGGCGTATGGCTCGCTCAACAACTACGATGAGGTCATTAAGAATGCAGATTTGGCCCTTGGGTGCATCGCCCCAGGATCGGATAATACGGGGCTCTACTTTCTAAAGGCCAAGGCGCAACAGGCTAAGGGCGACAAGGAGGGAGCATGCGAAAGCTATAAGCTCGCGGCCATTGGGGCGTACAAAGAGGCGGCAGAGCACGAGATGAAGGACGTGCTGAAGTGCAAGTAGCCTACGCGCATTGCCTTGGGCTGTGAACATTTGTGATCGAAAGAACGAGGAGCCATGCGCCGTGCCGGTACGTGGCTCCTCTAACTTTTTAACCTTTCGTGCCGAAACGATCCATTGAGCTTTTAAGTCCTGCCCAAAACGCCGCATGCGGCATGGCGGCACTACGTGCAGGGGCAGATGCAGTGTACATTGGAGGGCCACGTTTTGGAGCACGAAGCAAAGCGGGCAACTCCATTGAGGAGATACGCTCACTCTGCGATTTTGCCCATCTCTTTGGGGCGCATGTTTACGCAACGCTCAATACGCTCCTCTACGACAACGAGCTAGCCGAGGCGGAACGCACCGCCCGCGACCTCTACCACGCAGGCGTAGATGCCTTCATCATCCAGGATATGGCCTGGCTCATGCTCAACCTTCCTCCCATTCCCCTGCATGCTAGCACCCAAACAGACAATCGTACAGCCGAAAAAGTTGATTTTCTATACCACTCCGGCTGCGACAGGGTGGTTTTAGCACGAGAGCTTCCCCTTACGGCCATTGCAGCCATCCATGAGAAAGTACCGAACGCGGAGCTGGAAGCCTTCGTGCATGGGGCGCTCTGCGTATGCTACAGCGGGCAATGCTACCTCAGCCAAAAGCTTTTCGGCCGGAGTGCAAACCGAGGCGAATGCGCGCAGGCCTGCCGCCTACCCTACCGCATTGAGGATGCAGCGGGTAACGTCATTCGGGAACGAGCCTACGCGCTCTCGCTGCATGATCTCAATCTCTCTAACAACCTAGAGGCACTCATTGATGCAGGGGTTTGCTCCCTAAAAATAGAGGGGCGCATGAAGGATGCGAGCTACGTGGAAAACATTACAGCCCACTACCACCAACGTCTCAATGCGCTCATGGAGAAGCGGGACGACCTCCAAAGAGCTTCGCAAGGCCACGTAGAAATTCCCTTCACTCCCAATCCGCAAGCCACCTTCGCCCGCCCCTTCACCACATACTTCTCTAGTAGTCGTCCCCAGCATCTCGCCAATCTTGACACACCCAAATCGGTTGGGGAAGCCATTGGAAGGATCGCAACTGTTGGAAATGGATGGATCGAGGTGGCAAACGCCTCTCAGCTCGTCAACGGAGATGGCATCATCATTACATCAAAAGGAAAAGCTACAGGCTGCAGGGTAAACAGGGTTGAAGGGAATAGGGTGTATACCTTCCGGCTAGACACGCCGCCACGAGCAGGCGATTTGGTATTTCGGAACGCAAGCACACGTTTCGCTGAAGAGCTGAAGCAGCACCCCGCCACTCGCACACTAGAGGTGCGCGCTGAACTCGCATGGGATGGCCAAAACGATGCTACGTTAACGGCCTATGACAGCGAGGGCGTACACACCTCAATTCGTATCAACACCCCGTTTGAAAATGCTCGGCAGGCTGAGAAGCAAGCGACACTGTGGCAACAGCAGATGGCCAAAGCGTACCATCCGAACGTACGTATCGTGTCGCTAACGTTACCTAAAAGCACCATTCCCTTTCTACCGCAATCGGCCATCAATGCCCTACGGCGGGAGCTAGTTGATAGCTACGTATCGGCTCGTCAGCAAGCCTACCGGCGTCCACTTCCCCACTCCACGAGGAGCTTAACGGCCTATCCAACCTCGCTATCCACCGATGGGCGGTTAAACGTGAGCAACCGACTCGCGAAGGATTTCTACGAAGCGCGAGGCGTAAAAGATGTTCTTCCAGCGCTTGACATCCAAAACTCCATTGCTGCCGAGGTAGAACTCATGCGCACGAAATATTGTTTACGCCACGAGCTATCGCTATGCCCCAAGCAACGCATAGGAGAGAAAGCAACACCGTTAATCCTCTATAGCCAAGGGGGGAATCGTCTTCGTGCTGAATTTGACTGCACCAGGTGCGAGATGACGATAAAAGAAGCGTAGGGCGTTGCAGAAAGTTACACAAGGATAGTTTTTCAGCGGGCGAAATAAGAAGGCGCATGGACTTACATCCATGCGCCTTCTCGCATTACAACGAAACAACGTGCTTTCTAGAACTCTATACGTCCGGGTTGTTTAGGTATCACAACGCTCCCGGTGATAGGGCATTTCAGCTCCTTGGCATTAGTTGCATTGCTGTGCACCGTAACCACACGACTTATGCTTTGCGGCTTGGGTTCAATGCGGAACTCCACTTTTATAAGCCCCTCTTTTCCAGGCAGGATGGGAGCCTTGGTGTACTCCTTAATCGTGGTGCCACAGCACCCTTCCACCTTGTTTAGAATAAGGGGTGTAGTTCCATCGTTTACCACCTTAATGCTCACCTTCCCGTTATCGTCAGAAAGCTTATCGAGAGGAATATCCCCCAGTTTCACCTCGGTAGGGTCAAGGCGTATGATAGCACCTTTTACCTTTGCCTCCTGCGCACCTGCTTGGGCTGATAGGCTTAAGGTCAATGCTAATGCTAGGCCAAAAATCATCCTTTTCATTGCCATTATTTTCCTTTCTAAAGACTTTAACTTGCTACGATAACTACGCAAACCTTATGCCAATTGCGTATCAGTTACAAAGCGAACACGGTTACGCCAACAGATGACATCAGTCCACCATCCTCCATTTTTTAACTACCTTTGCGCAAGAAAAACTTACGAGAGAGAACGTCATGGAGAAGTTAGGGATTGAGGCTCTGCCTGAAATGGCAAGGCAGGTGCGACGGGATGCGGTGCGCATGGTGCATGGCGCCCAAAGCGGACACCCCGGGGGTGCACTCAGCTGCGCAGATTACCTCACGCTACTCTATTTCTACGAAATGGTCTACACCCCTTCCCCCTTTAATAGGAGGGGAGACAATGAAGATTGCTTTTTTCTTTCCAATGGGCACGTCTCAGCGGCGTGGTATAGCGTATTGGCTAGGTCGGGGCATTTTGCAGTAAGCGACTTGTCTGGATTTAGAAAGCTAGGAAGCCAGCTGCAGGGGCACCCCACCCCCGCAGAAGGATTGCCAGGCATACGCATTGCGTCGGGGTCGCTAGGACAGGGGCTATCCGCTGGGTGCGGCATGGCACTTGCCAAACGGCTCAACAAGGATGCCCACTTTGTCTATACCCTGCACGGCGATGGGGAGCTACAGGAGGGTCAGATATGGGAGGCAGCCATGTTCGCAGCCGCACGAAAAATAGACAACCTAATAGCCGCCGTTGACTACAACAAGATCCAAATCGATGGCACAACGGACGAGGTCAACTCGTTGGGCGAGCTGGGTGAAAAGTGGAAGGCGTTTGGATGGAATGTGTTTGAGGTGCCAGGTCACGATTTCGACGCAATGCATGATGCCATCACAGCTGCAAAGGGGCGCAGAGGATCAGGAAAACCCAGCGTACTGCTTCTACATACAACGATAGGTAAAGGCGTAGATTTCATGGAGAATAAGTCGTCATGGCACGGCAAAGCCCCGAGCGATGAGCAACTTCAAGCGGCTCTGTCTCAGCTCCCGCCTACGCAGTACGGTGATTATTAGTATTATTCCACTAGATTGGACAAACAAAGGAATAGAAGAAGATGAAAAACATAGTAGTGATAGCGCACGATGCGAAGAAGCCGGAGTTGGCACGCTTTCTAAGCGAACGCACCGAGTGGCTACGCGGCGTGAATTTGCTCGCTACGGGGCGAACTGCCGAGTATCTGAAAGAGAATTCGATCGATTGTGAACACCTCAATCCGGGAGGGTCGGGAGGATACCGTCAAATAACCCAAATGATTGCAGATGGAAAGGTAGATATAGTCATTTTCCTACGGGATCATCGTGTGGTGCAACCGCACCATGAGGACATCCGGTTGCTACTGGAGACATGCAATGTGCACAACATCCCATTGGCAACGAACTATGCGAGCGCAGAGTTGCTTATCCTTGGCCTGATACGCAAGGAAGCCAGCGAACGAGTAAAGCAGAAGGAGTAGAGGTATGCTACAGGAGTGGAAAGAGCTAGGGAAAAAAGCAACACGTGATGGGTTTGGAGAGGGACTGCTCCGCGCCTCACGCAACGAAAAGGTGGTTGCGCTGTGCGCTGACCTCACGGGGTCACTAAAAATGGATGGCTTTGCCAAGGAGCATCCCGATCGATTCTTTCAGTGCGGAATAGCCGAGGCAAATATGATAGGAACGGCTGCGGGTCTGGCTGCAGGAGGGTTCATTCCATTTGCAGGGACGTTTGCTGCGTTCGCCACTGGGCGTGTCTATGACCAAATACGCCAAAGCGTAGCGTACTCTAATACGAACGTAAAAATCGCAGCTTCACATGCTGGGCTGACGCTCGGCGAAGATGGTGCAACCCACCAGATTTTGGAAGACATTGGCTTGATGCGGATGCTGCCGAACATGACTGTCCTCGTTCCAGCAGACTACAACCAAACCATTCAGGCCACTATGGCTGCTGCGCAGCTTGTTGGTCCTGTTTATCTACGCTTTGGTCGTCCCTCTGTACCTATTTTCATTCCCGAAGATGCGCCATTTGAAGTTGGAAAAGTGCAAATTCTCAGAAGGGGTAATGAGGCTACTATAATCGCATGTGGACATCTCGTTTGGCCTGCGCTACAGGCTGCTAACGCTTTAGCAGAAGAGGGTATTTCCGTTTCCGTGATAAACATGCATACCGTTAAGCCTTTGGACGAGGATGCCATTGTGAAGGCAGCAAAAGAGAGCGGGGCAGTCGTAACCGCTGAGGAACACATGAGAAACGGCGGGTTGGGGGAGGCTGTCGCTGGTGTGCTTGCTAGGGTTTATCCTGTTCCTCAGGAGTTCATAGCTGTTAACGATAGCTTTGGTGAAAGTGGAAAGCCCATGGATCTTATGGCTAAGTATGGGCTAGACACCGAGAATATCGTCAAGGCAACCCGAAAGGCCATTGCGAGGAAAGCAAAGTAGTTTCATTGTATAGACAACAATGGAGGAGAATGTAGAATTTGACGTTAGCACAACGAGAGCGGATTCGGCCGTAGAGGAGGAAACCGCTCTCGTCCAAAAGGATTCTACAAATACCAGTGCCATAAATGGGAAAAAGGAAAAACGCCATGCAGTCCTGCAAGGCGTGAAGAGTACTTTCGCCTTTATCCTCTACTTTAGCGGGATGGTGCTGTTCGGCTGGCTGCTGTTCTACCTGTCAAAAGGGCTGCTATAAGGCATGCAGGTTGAGATGAAATTCAAAAAAAAACAAAAACACACCGAGTTATGTACGCGTATCTTCGCTAAGAGGGGGTGCAGCCGTTATATTCTCATTTTAGGTATTTAGGTTATACCGCAGAGGATTTAGCTTTTTGGCCTCACTTATTAACGATTACGCTTACCTTATCAGCCTTTCCTGTTTCCTTCTATCTACCGTATCAAACATTGAGCATGAGATAGTGTAACGCTCATCCCCTTCCCCTTGCGTTGTTCTATGCTCTAAGTGTCAAGTATTTAAAATAGTAACAACAGTATCTTGAATAACCATTAGTGAGTACTCGTCGACGCCTGCGGAATCTGCTTTTCCAACTTAAAGATTACGCAAAGATAAAGATTTAAACCTCCCATCCACTCGTCCCAACAAGTCAAAATAATTTTTCGTACCATGCACTTATGTCCTCTCGCATCAAGTCATAAAACTTATATATCATGTTTACAAGACCAAAATCCGCTCTTTGACTCTTGTATTGATTAACAGTAAAATATCCGTAAAAGTTGCCACTATTATCTACGATTACAGGGGGGTATTGGGCGTAGGCATTGAAAGGGCTGTATGAACTGTACTCGCCACCATACGTTCCGTATGAGTTCCATATAGAGTTGCTACTGTATTTACTGCCATACGTTCCATATGAGTTCCATATAGACTCGGAGTCGTATTTGTCTGCATTTAACTTTCCTAAGTAGACATCGTGTTTACTACCTCCAAAAATGTATAGCACTTGCCCACACGCACAAAGCACTTGCAACGTTAGTACTAATAATAAAATCAATCGCTTCATCTGTCTAAATTATATACGTGTAGCACTTTGACCTCAACCTCAACTTGCCTAATGCGTCCATTCATTACGTATTCAGGTTTTAGCACACTTCCTCCATTTCTCATACCTATAAATGAAAGATATTAAGGCTTCGTCTAAAATCGATGGAAAGTTTACCGTATTAGTTTTGTTTTGTAGACGCTCCTTTTCTTCTTGCCACCCTGCCACAATCCCATCCGCCGCGAAGGTAGTGTAAAAAAAAGGAACATGGGAACGCCCCCACCGCCAGCCGCTCGTACCCCGACCGCCGCCGCTCCACCGCCACCGGCACCTCCACCCGCTCCACCCGCTCCCGCCACGCCACGCTGTCCCGCCGCCGCTCCGCCACCACCGGCGCTAGCGCCGCCACCCGGCCCCCCTTCACCCGCAGCGCGTGCGTCAGCCGCCCGTCGGGGGCCACCGCGCAGTAGCTCACCGCCACCGCGTTCTCCAGCACCGACACCGAGTCGGCCACTCCCGCCACGCTGTCCCGCGCCGCGGGCAGCGGCACGTACACCGTGTCCACCCGCCACCGCTCCACCTCCCGCACCCGCCACGCCGCGCTATCGCGCGCTCGCGTCGCCACGGCCACCACCCCACGCACCCCCCGCCCGCACCCCGCCAGCCCCAGCGCGGCGAGTGGCACCACAAATACCCATCCCATCCTTCGCATACGTAAACCCTCCTCCCCCGTTTTTACAGTTCCACTACCAACCCACTCAACCCTCCCGGAACGCCGCCGCCACCGCCGCGTTGTTCCGGCTATCCCCCGCGTCCACGCCGCCCCGCCC
>QWCB01000026.1_pt1 | contig 253024 bp, 240 predicted proteins | sample 1972511 | NCBI WGS metagenome assembly QWCB01 (sample SAMN09866719, study PRJNA288562) | Human gut metagenome isolate term5_stool, whole genome shotgun sequencing... | isolation source: gut | host: Homo sapiens | place: USA: California | reverse complement strand
AAAATAACGATAACGAAGATCAACTCGATCATTGTAAAACCTTTTCTCATGGTTTTCTCCTTAAAATTTATTTCACTTTACATACTATTTATGTAAAATGTTGATGTAATTATTCGAATAAATCACTGTATATAAAGGTTTTAGAGATGAAAATTCATACAAATTTACAATGGCTGCAATTAAATATTTTTTTATTTTATTTAAAAAAATATTTGCAGCATAAAAGTTATCAAAACAATAATTAATTTTTTATGTAAAATTTGATATTTTTTAATTTTTGCATATTTTACTGACAAATATTGCTTTAGATTTTGCCGTATAATTTATATGTTTGTAGATAATTAAACTTTTACGGATTGTAATTAAATTATTCAAATAAAAAGAGAAAAATTATGCAGATTATAAAATGACCCCTACGAGATTTGAACTCATGTTACCGCCGTGAAAGGGCGATGTCCTAACCGTTAGACGAAGGGGCCAAAATATAAAATTTGCTAATAAAAAATTAGCATAAATGGTGGTCAGAGGCAGAATTGAACTGCCGACACGCAGATTTTCAGTCTACTGCTCTACCGACTGAGCTATCTAACCATCAAAAAAAGAACTGTAATTATACATTTTAATTGCTTAAATATTTATAAAATATTAAATTTTTAAAAAATAAAATTAGCGCTTAAATATCTTTTAATCAAAAATAAATGAATTTTATATGTTATTTAAAAAATTTTAACATCAAAGACGGATTTCGTGTGATTTTAATTTACAAAGATTTATGTGGATTTTAAATAAATAGAACAATTATACGACGTAAAAATTTATTGTTTTAAAATGCGGTATAAAACTATAAAATACTAAAATATTTTTTTTATTAATTTTTATTAATTTTTATTAATTTTTATTAATTTTTATTAATTTTTATTAATTTTTATTAATTTTTATTAATTTTTATTAATTTTTATTATAATACTTTTCAATACCGTTTTTTGTAATTTTTTATTGTTAACATATTGATTGCAGTTTATTTTTAATAAATAATTTTATTGTTTGCTGTTTTTAAAAAAGAATAATAAAAAATAAACTATGCAACTTTAACACTAAAAGCCGATTTTAAAGAGATTATCTTAACAAACTTCAATAAAGATTTATATAGATTTTCAAACATCTGGCGGACAGAGAGGGATTTGAACCCTCGAGCCCTGATTGAGAGCTGCACCCTTAGCAGGGGTGTGGTTTCGGCCACTCACCCATCTGTCCAAGAAATGATTTTTATTTTATCAATAAAATATAGTTTAAAGAATAAAATGTGTCCTGCGTTGGATTCGAACCAACGACCCCCTCCTTAAAAGGGAGATGCTCTACCTACTGAGCTAGCAAGACACGTAAAAATAGTATGTAAGTGCAAAGCACTAAAAATTCGCAATATAAAAATGCGAAACACATAAAGTGGCGCGACGAACGAGGCTCGAACTCGTGACCTCCGCCGTGACAGGGCGGCATTCTAACCAGCTGAACTACCGTCGCATACCATTTGCAAAAGTGGTGGTCGCTAAAAGACTCGAACTTTTGACATCCACCTTGTAAGGGTGGCGCTCTACCAACTGAGCTAAGCGACCAAATTTTTGCAGGAACTGGAATTATACATTTTTGATAATAAAAAACAACTTAAATTAATTCAAATTTTTAAAAATTTTAAAAATTAGTTATACTAACGCTTGAGATTTTTATGAGAAAGCTGTTTTTTTTAATTTTATTGTCGGCGCATCTGTTCGGATACACAAGGCACGATATTGATATGGCGATTTATGGCGTAGCCGTATCGCAAGGCGTGCAACCGGAAGTTTTATATACAATTGTAAAAATTGAAAGCGATTTCGATCCTTTTACAATTTCGTTTCTCACAAATATGGAAAATGCAAAATATTTCAGCAATTTAAGTTCGCCAAATGTGGATGTTAAAATTTCAAAATATTCGCTGAATAATACAAAATGGGCTGTTGCAATTCATCCGGCAAATGAAATTTTGGCTATGCAAATCGCATCGCTTCTCATAAAAGACGGCTTTAATATCGATGTCGGGCTTGGACAATTAAACTCCGTAAATTTTACTCCCGATGAAATTCCGCAAATTTTTTCACCTACATATAATCTCACAAAATGTGCAAAAGTTTTAAGAAAATGCTTTAACGCAAAAAATAAAAATCTCACTAACACCATTGAATGTTACAATTACGGAATGAGAAGGCGCCCTTCAAATCCGTATTTTAATAAATTTTTTCGCCATTATAAAGAATTTTTCGGAGATCCGACAAGATGAGATGTTTAATAACTTTACTAATCTTTGTAAATATGGCAACGGCTGAAATTTTAACGGCAAATTATAATATCAGCTATGGAATTTTCGGCTCTTTCGGACATGCAAAAGCTGTTTTAAAACAAGATGGACAAAGTTATGAAATCAGTATGGAAGCAATGACCGATGGAATTGCTAAAACTTTAAGCGGAAACAGGCGCGAAATTTTCAAAAGTCGCGGTTTTATAGAAAACGGTGTATTTGTACCGAACATTTATACACATGATGTTTTTCGCAAGAAAAAAGGTAAAATAAGACACGAAATAAAAGTTTATGAGTTTAATCATACGGCGCGCGAAATTTTATACCAAAAACGCAAATACGATGACGATTTAATGCTTTCAAAAAATAGCGAAATTTTAAAATATTACACTAAAAACGATCTTTTAAGTCTATTTTTCAACTTTAAAAATTTAGCACCAAATAAGCCGAAATTTAAACTTACAGCCGCAGGAGCAAATGAAAAAGACGGGCAAATCGACGTAATCAAACCACAAAATAAAATTTTAACCGAACTTTCAAAAGAGCTTGGAAACGGCGAAATTTTCATAGCTTTTATAAATCAAAAAATATTTTCAAGTGAGCGCGGCGAGCTTCATTTACTTTTAAACGAACAGGGAATTGCAAAAAAAGCAATTTTGCGCGATGTTCTACTTTTTGGCGATATAAGAGCTGAAATTGCGGAATAACGCCGTAAAAAGCATAGATTTTAAAATTTATGCTTTTTAGTAATTTTTTATTAAAACATATTTTTCGTCAATTTGTTGAAAGCTATACATGTCATATTCTTCATTGGTTCCAAGTTTTCTATCAAAATAAAAACATCCGCTTATTTGACCTTCACATGAACCATTAAAATTTAGTTTTTTTCTAATTCTCCCAATATCTTCCGCTGACATAAAGAAATCCTTACCATAAAAGTCAAATGCGGCGAATCCGACTTTTTTGCCACTTTCGTCTTTATAATATCCAGGCTCTTCATCGCACCAGCCTGAATAATAATAATCTAAGTCATTATTATTGCTAGCAATACATACTCTAAAAGAATTATTTTTGGAATCTTTTCCAAAATCATACTCATTGCTATGCGATATATTTTTTGCCTGATTTGCACTGGGTTCTCTTCCATCTGAAAAATAACCTTCTCCAAGCCATTTATTATCAACCCATGCAAATTCAGGCATGCAAACATCAAGTTTAAAGATTTTATTATCTTTTACTCTAGCGTTTAAAAAATTTTCAAATTTTTCAATATCTTTTTGTGTATCTAAATCAACTGTCAGGCTTAAAATTTTTTCTTTTTGTAAATTTAATAAATCAGGGAAAAATACAGCTGCGATACCGACAGCTGTTATTATAAAACTTGTGATTGAGCCAACTATAACTTTTTTTCAAATTTCATTTCTACTCCTAAAATATATCAATCTTTTGCATTTCATTATCGATATCTTGCATATCTTTTTGAAATTCTTTGTATGATTTATCAAGTTTATCATCAGTTTTGCCAAGATAAACATCACTTTCAAAAGTATTATTTTGCAAAAAAAGCTTTAAAAAAGAAGAAAAAAGAGTTTATGAAGAGTATGTTTATACTATAAATTTAGATGAATTAAACCAAAATATAATTAATGAAATTTACAATCTTGCCTATAAACAAAATAACTTGAAAAACTCTAAAAACTTATTTTAAGAGTTGAGACTTCAACAAAAGTATATATTTTTGAAACAAATTTCTTTGTTGATGAGAATTTTGGTCAAAATGTAAGTGAAATTTTGGTAGCGTAATTAAACAAAATTTAGTAATAATGTATTTTTAATAGCTTAGGAATTTTCCTAAGCTATTGGTTAAATTAAAATTTATTTTTATTATTCGTCTAATGGTTTCCATTCTTCACATCCACATTTTGGACATTTATAACCCTGTTTTATAATGAAATTTGTTATCTGGTCTTTAAAGGCTAGCATTGCACTTCCACCAACTACAAGTGCTATACATATTGGTAGTGCAAGACCAGTTCCAGCGAAAAAAAATGTTACCCAAGCCCAAAATCCACCAATTGGCATAGCTGCTCCAATTAATGTTAATATAAATTTTGCATTAACTTCTTGTTGATTACCACATTTTTTGCATTCTATTTTCATAAAGAATCCTTTTATTTAAAATATATTTTTATATTATATGAAATAAAGTCTAAATTTTTAATAAATTTACGACTTATTTTCGCTGTTAATTATTTATTGCCTAAAAGATAAATTTATCACTAAAAAAGGTAAATTTATGAATTACACTCAAAGAGACAAAGCAAGAATTTTAAGAGTTACAACTAGAACACTTCAAAGGTGGCGAACGACAAAGCCTGAATTATATGCTATCATAGAGGCTTCATTTATCCTTAGAGAAGCGATTTCATTAGATGAAGAAACAAATAAAAAAGTAAAAGAGATGATAAAAGAAGCAATTCCTGAAAAATAATCGGTTTAATTTTTAGATACAGCTTTTAAACAAATTATAGTCTTTTAGAAATTTATATTTTTAAATGCCGAATTGCTACATAAATACATTTGTTTAATTTTGCAACAGTTTTATATAATGCGTTTTGAGTGTAAATAATTTTAAAAGTAATAAATCAGAACAATGCTTTATCCATTACTTTCGGAATTTCAAGACCCAAAATTTTTAAAATTGTAGGTGCTACATTGCTTAATCCGCCATTCTCGATTTTTTTCACACCGTGAGCTTTCAAAAAACAGAACACATCGAACGTCGTGTGATTTGTCAAAATTTCACCGTTTTCATTTTTCATAGCTTCGCAGTTTCCATGATCTGAAATTTGCATATAAGCATAATCGTGTTCATCTGCTACTTTTAAAATTTCACCTATACAACGATCCACGGCCTCCACAGCTTTTATCGCAGCCTCATAATTTCCGGTATGTCCCACCATATCGCCGTTTGCGAAATTTACTACAATAAAATCTTCCCTCGATACAATTCCTTTTTTTACAGCTTCACAAACTTCAAAAGCAGACATTTCCGGTTTTTCATCATAAGTTTTTACTTTCGGGCTTGGAATTAAAATTCGCGTTTCGCCGATATTTGGTGTTTCTTTTCCTCCACCTAAAAAAAACGTCACGTGAGCATATTTTTCCGTTTCGGCTGTATGAAGCTGGCTAAGATTGTTTCGCGCGATAACTTCGCTTAACGTATCTTTTATATCGTCATTTTCAAACATTACAGGAAATTTGAAATTATCATCGTAATTTGTAAGAGTTATGAGATTTTTTACACACTCTTTTCTGTCAAATTCATTAAAATTTTCCGCGCCCAAAGCCGCACAAATTTCACGCGCACGGTCATTTCTGAAATTTATAAAAACAATTCCGTCTTCAGCTTTAATTCCGCCAAAATTTCCAAAGCAGGCAGGAATGATAAACTCATCGGTGATTTCCTGTTCGTAAGATTTTTTGATATATTCGCTAGGCAAAATTTTTACGTTATTGGCACCGTTTTTTATCGTCTCATAAGCTTTTTGCACGCGCTCGAAACGTTTATCACGGTCCATGGCATAAAATCTTCCGCTAATAGTAGCGATGTTAAATTTTTTTTCCGCTTCATGCACAAAATTTACAGCGCTTTTTGGAGAAACATCGCGTCCATCCGTAATAATATGTGCAAAAGTTTGCGCTCCGTAATTTTCACAAATTTTATAAATCGCTCCGAAATGATTAAGGTGCGAATGCACTCCGCCATCGCTGTAAAGCCCTATGATGTGAATTGTTTTGCATTTTTCCAAAAGTGCGATTAAAGCGTGATTTTTTTTCAAAGTTCCATCAGAAATAGCTTTATCCACTTTAACTAAATTTTGATACAAAATCCGCCCTGCGCCGATTGTCATATGCCCTACTTCGCTATTTCCCATTTGTCCGTCAGGAAGTCCGACAGCCAGCCCGCTCGTTTTTAAAAGCGAATTGGCAAAATTATCAAACATATAATCAAAATTCGGTTTTTTGGCATTTGCAAACGCGTTAAATTTGTTATTTTTATTAAATCCGATTCCATCCGTTATCACTAAAATACATTTTTGTTTCATAATTTCTCTTTTCATAAAATGATAATATAAGCAAAATTTTAATATAATTTCGCTTTTATTTGTTTTAAGGTCAGAATTTTGCTTTATTTTTTATATAAAATTTTAAATATCAATATTTTAAATTACATCACTGTGCGCGCCGGCATCGCGTTTTTTGCAGCGTTTTTTTTAACCGCTTTTTTTATGCCGCGTTTTATAGCCTGGGCAAAAAACAAACACGCCAACCAACCGATTTATGAACTTGCGCCACAATCACACAAAGCCAAAAATAAAACCCCTACAATGGGCGGAATTGTTTTTATTACAGCTACTTTGTTATCTTCGCTTCTTTGCGCAAACTTAACAAACACTTTTGTAATAGGCGGAATTTTATGCCTTTTCGGATTTAGTTTTATCGGTTTTAAAGATGACTACGGCAAAATTGCAGGTCACAGTAATCACGCAGGAATGAGCCCAAGAAAGAAATTTATGTATCAAATCGGCTTATCTTTTGCGCTTTCAATAATATTATTTTTATTTGCTAATCTCAGTGGAGAATTTTTTATACCGTTTTATAAATACGCGCTTTTTAACTTGCAATTTTTTGCGATTTTCTTTTGGATGCTTGTAATCACGGCAAGTTCGAATTCCGTAAATTTAACAGACGGGCTTGACGGACTTGCAAGCATTCCATCTATTTTTGCGCTTGTTTCACTTGGAATTTTTGTATATCTTTGCGGACACTCCGTATTTTCAGCTTATCTATTTCTACCGAAAGTAGTAGGAGTCGGTGAACTTTGCGTTGTAATTTTTGCACTAATCGGCGCAATTCTTGGATTTTTATGGTATAACTGCTATCCGGCTCAAGTTTTTATGGGCGATAGCGGGAGTTTAAGTGTAGGCGCATTTATAGGATACACAGGCGTAGTCAGCAAAAATGAAATTTTACTTATTATAATAGGTTTTGTTTTTGTAATAGAAACACTTTCAGTAATCTTGCAAGTAGGAAGCTTTAAAATTCGCAAAAAACGCATTTTTCTTATGGCACCGATTCATCACCATTTTGAACTGAAAGGCTGGAATGAAAATAAAATTATCGTGCGATTTTGGATTATCGCGCTAATCGCAAATATAATCGCACTGACGACTTTAAAATTGAGGTAAAAAATGTCAAAATCACTTTTTGGATACGGATTAACTACGAAAGCTATCGCAACTAGCGGCGGTTGGGAAATTTTTGATGATAAATTTAAAGAATGTAAAAAAGACGAATTCGGAAATTCGCTTTTGCCGATTAATAAATTTGATGCGCAAAAAAGCGAACTTGAAATTCCAAGCCCAAGCTTTCCGCGCAAACATCCGCTTACCATGGCGGCAAAAAATTTAATCAGTGAATACGATTATTTTTCGCCGAAAACTAATGCTTTTAAAATTTGGATAAGCGGCACAAACGGCAAAACAACAACCACAAAAATGACGCAATTTTTATTGAAAAAATACGGTAGTGATATGGGCGGAAATGTCGGAATTCCTTTGGCAAATCTTGATTTAAACGCTAAAATTTGGGTTTTGGAGACAAGCTCTTTTACACTTCATTACACAAATTATGCAGTTCCGGGAATTTACGCGCTTTTGCCGATAACCCCTGATCATTTAAGCTGGCATGGAAGCATGGTCGAATATGAAAAAACAAAATTAAAACCGCTTGCAAAAATGCACGAAGGAGACGTTGCAATTTTACCTGAAAAATATGCAAGCACAAAAAGCGCGGCGAAAATTTTAACTTACAAAAACGAAGAAGATTTAGCGAAATTAACCGGAATTTCTATAAAAAACGTAAATTTTAAAGTGCCTTTTTTAATGGATGCTTTAATGGCGCTTTTGATAGAAAAAATTATGTTTGATAAAGCGGACGTTGATATTTTAAATAACTTCGTAATTGAAGGAAACAAATTGGAAGAATTTTATGATGCGCGCGGAAGAATTTGGGTAAATGATACCAAAGCTACAAATATAGATGCCGCTATTTGGGCTGTTCGCAGATACAAAGAGAAAAAAATTCACTTAATCTCAGGTGGAGATGACAAAGGCGTAGATTTACATCCGCTTTTTGAAGAAATTGCAAAATTCAATCCTGAAATTTATGCAATCGGCTCAAATACGGATAAAATCGTAGCTTTATGCGAAGAATTTAATCTTAAATGCACACGTTGCGAAATTTTAACAAAAGCGGTAGATGAAATTTCAAAAAATTTATTAAAAGATGAAGTTGCACTTTTAAGCCCTGCTTGCGCAAGTTTGGATCAATTTTCAAGTTATGCCGAACGAGGAAAAATTTTTAAAGAAGCTGTAAATAAAATTTTAAAATAACATACAAAATTTAAATTTTTTGCGAAATATCAGTTTATATAATGTTATCAAAATAATTATTAGATAGCTTATAATCTAAAAAGATTAAAAATTTTATATATGGTTAATAAGGCGATTATTTGATTTAATAACTTAATTAAATATAGTGTCTATTAAATTTCATATTTGGCATAACAGTGTATATTGGCGACCCTTGCGAGATTTGAACTGCGCGTTTTCGCATTGAGAATGCGATGTCCTGAGCCACTAGACGAAAAGGTCATTTAAAAATTTGCTATTTTACTAATAATTTTCTTAAAAATCAATTTTGATTTTATATAAAATTTAAAGCAGGTATTTTTTAAAACATAAAAAAACGGATAAATTTACATTTAAAATAATCTTAATTTCAGTGTCTTTTAAGGTAGTTTTCTATACAATCACACTTTTTAATTCAAAAAACGAAAGGCGAAAAAATGACAAAAATTACAAAGCCGAGCGAAATTAAACGCGATTGGGTCGTTATAGATGCAAACGGCAAAATTTTCGGTAGAATGCTTACACAAGTCGCAACTCTTTTGCGCGGCAAACACAAACCAGGATACACTCCAAATATCGATTGTGGCGATAATGTCATCATTATAAATGCTTCAAAAGCTGTTTATACAGGTTTAAACAAAGGCGAAGACAAACTTTATCACAGATATTCAGGCTATTTTGGAAGTGTAAAAAGCACAAAATTCGAGGATATGTTAAAAAGTAATCCTGTTAAGCTTTACAAACTTGCAGTTCGCGGTATGCTTCCAAAAACAAAACTTGGCAAAGAGATGATTAAAAAACTATTTGTATATGAAGGCAGCGAACATCCGCACACAGCACAAATTAAAAAAGAAGGAAAATAATTATGGCAACGATTTATGCAACAGGAAAAAGAAAAACAGCCGTAGCAAAGATTTGGATGAAACCGGGCAGCGGTAAAATCGTCGTAAATGAGATGGATTTAAACACTTGGCTTGGCGGACACGAAGCGATTAAACTTAAAGTTGTTCAACCGCTTTTAGCTACAAAACAAGAAAATTCTATGGATATAAAAGCAATCACGCTTGGCGGCGGATACAGCGCACAAGCCGAAGCTTTAAGACATGGAATTTCACGTGCTTTATCAAAAATGGACGCTGATTTCAGAGCCGCTTTAAAACCGAAAGGTCTTTTAACTCGAGATTCGCGTGTAGTAGAAAGAAAGAAATTCGGACGCAGAAAAGCAAGAAGAAGTCCGCAATTTTCTAAGAGATAATTTTTATTCTCACAAAAATATTTTAATTTTTGTGAGAATTTTAAAATTTTATGATATAATTATAAACCGTTATTAAAATTTTTGAAAGGATTAAAATGAAAAAACTTTTAATTGCACTTAGTTTATGTGCATCAACAGCGCTTTTGGCAAGCGATGCCGATTATCACTGGGAATTTACACCTGTAGTTGGCGGAACAGTTCACGAAGGAAGCATGGATCTTGACAACAGCTTTACTTTTGGTTTAAGAGTTGCAAAAAATTTGCAAGATGCTTTTATAGACCAAATTGAGCTTGGATATGACAGAGGAGAACATATCGGTTTAGCAAACGGTGCCGTAGGCAAAAAACCTAACGCAAACGTTTATCATATCAATGCTGTAAAAGACATTTTAAATTTTACAGATGATTTAAAATTATACGGCTTGATTGGTTTAGGATACATGGATTATACAAAAAAAGTGGCAAATAGAGACCTTGATAGCGGATTTGGCCAATATGGTGCCGGAATAAAATACTATTGGACAGATAATTTTGCTACAAAAGTTGAAGTTAGAGACGCTATAAGATTTGATGACGGCGATCACATAATGTTCTATTCTTTAGGATTTGCTGCTGATTTTGGTGCTAGAAATCCAGCTCCAGTTGCTGCAGAACCAGCTTCTTGCGTAGATTCTGATAATGACGGCGTTTGCGATAACGTTGATAAATGCCCGGGAACTCCGGCAGGTGTAGTTGTAGATGAATTCGGTTGTGAAAAAGTTATAAGATTGGATCTTGGTGTAAATTTTGCATTTGACAGTGCTGAAATTTCACCAAAATATTACTCTGAACTTGAAAAAGTAAGCAGTGTTATGAAAGAACACGCTGAATATTCTGTTCGTCTAGAAGGCAACACAGACAGTATAGGAAAAGAAGCTTACAATCAAAAACTTTCAGAAAGAAGAGCAAATGCCGTTTCAAAAGCTTTGGTAAAACTTGGCGTTCCTGCTGAAAAAATTACAACTGTAGGTCTTGGAGAAAAAAATCCGGTAGCTACAAACGATACAGCAGAAGGTCGCGCTCAAAATAGACGCGTTGATGCAAAATTCAGAAAATAATTTTTGATTTAAAAATTATTCTTTGGCGGGGCTTTGGCTCCGCCTTTTTTATTTTGGTAAATTTTTATGAACGATACTACGATTTTATTTGATTTAGACGGTACTTTAATTGATTCTACAGCTGCGATTTTAGAAAGTTTTAAATTTTCATTTGAAATGTATGGAGAAATTTGTCCGCAAGATGAAAAAATCACGGAGCTTATCGGATATCCGCTTGATTATATGTTTATTCATCTTGGAGTTGAAAATCAAAAAGAAAAGATTGAAAATCACATCAAATTTTATAAAATGAAATATCATCAAGTTTATTTGGATAAAACTTCGCTTATTTCAGAAGCAAAAGAGGCTTTAAAAAAATGTCATCAATTTGCAGATCTTGGCGTTGTTACAACAAAAACTTCCAAATTTTCCAAAATTTTACTTAACCATTTAGGAATTGGCACATTTTTTAAAACAATTATAGGTAGAGAAGATGCCAAAAATCCAAAACCAAATGCCGAACCGATACTAAACGCTCTTAAAATGTTAAAAAAATCAAAAGAGCAAGCCTTTATGATAGGCGATACAATTTTAGATTTAAAATCCGCAATAAACGCAAATGTTACGCCAATCGCTCTCACTTGCGGATATGGCAAGCTTGAAGATCTGCAAAAATTCACAAAATACATTTTTTCTACACCTTTTGAAGCGGCGAATTTTATTTCTAACTTAAAAAAATAAAATTAAAGCAATATATAAATCTCATTTTAAGTTAATTTTTGTAAAATTCTCATAATTTTCTTTTAGGAGTTGTTATGAGCAAAATCATGAAGACTATGGACGGAAACGAAGCTGCTGCTTATGTTTCTTACGCTTTTACGGAGGTGGCAGGAATTTATCCTATTACACCTAGTTCGCCGATGGCTGATTATACTGATGTCTGGGCAAGCCGCGGCAAAAAAAATCTTTTTGGAATGCCCGTTAAAGTTGTTGAAATGCAAAGTGAAGGCGGCGCTGCCGGAACTGTGCATGGTTCGCTTCAAGCAGGTGCGCTTACTACGACCTATACAGCCGCACAAGGTTTGCTTTTAAAAATTCCGAATATGTATAAAATTGCAGGACAGATGCTTCCTGGAGTTATCCACGTTGCAGCCAGATCGCTTGCCGCACAAGCACTTTCAATCTTTGGAGATCACCAAGATGTTTATGCCTGTAGACAAACCGGTTTTGCAATGCTTTCAAGCGCAAGCGTACAGGAGGTTATGGATATCGGCGGTATTGCTCACTTAGCCGCAATTAAAGGTCGCGTACCATTTCTACACTTTTTCGACGGTTTTCGCACAAGCCACGAAATTCAAAAAATAGAGGTTATGGATTACGCAGATTTCGATAAACTTTTAGATAGAAAAGCCGTTCAAGCTTTTCGCGATAATGCACTGAACTCAGAACATCCAAAAACACGTGGAACTGCACAAAACGATGATATATATTTCCAAACAAGGGAGCTTTCAAATAAATATTATGAAGCAGTTCCTGATATTGTAGCCGATTATATGGCTGAAATTTCAAAAATCACAGGCAGAGATTATAAACCGTTTAATTATTACGGCGCAAAAGACGCTACAAATATCATAGTTGCAATGGGTTCTGTAAATGAGGCGCTGGAAGAAGTTGTGGATTATTTGACAAGCAAAGGCGAAAAAGTCGGCGTTATAAAAGTTCATCTTTATCGACCGTTCAGTCTAAAATATTTCTTTGATGTATTACCAAAAAGCGTTGAAAGAATCGCTGTTTTAGACCGCACGAAAGAGCCTGGAAGTATTGGCGAACCGCTTTATTTGGATATAAAATCAGCATTTTACGGAAATAAAAAAGAACCGTTGATTATAGGCGGACGCTACGGCTTGAGTTCAAAAGACGTTGATCCTGCACAACTTATCGCCGTTTTTGAAAATTTAAAATCAAAAGAGCCGAAAAATCGCTTTACAGTCGGTATCGATGATGATGTTACTTTTACTTCACTAAAAGTAGGCAAAAAAATTTCACTTGGTGATCAAGACGCGATAGAGTGTCTATTTTATGGACTTGGAGCAGACGGAACTGTAGGAGCTAATAAAAACTCAATTAAAATCATCGGAGATAAAACCGATCTTTATGCACAAGCTTATTTCGCTTATGACAGTAAAAAATCAGGCGGATATACAAGAAGCCACTTAAGATTTGGCAAAAAACCGATCCGCTCAACTTATTTAGTATCAAATCCGCACTTCGTAGCTTGCTCGGTTGCGGCTTATCTTGATGTATATGACGTAGTAGATGGAATACGTGAAGGCGGCACTTTCTTATTAAATTCAATTTGGGATGCAAAAGAGACGATTGAAAAAATTCCAAATAAAGTAAAAAGAATTTTAGCTGAGAGAAAAGCTAAATTTTATATCCTGAATGCAACAAAACTTGCTTCTGAAATAGGGCTTGGAAACCGCACAAATACAATTATGCAATCAGCATTTTTTAAACTTGCAAACATAATTCCTTTTGATGATGCAAAAGCTTATATGAAAGAGTATGCTAAAAAAACTTATGGCAAAAAAGGCGATAAAATTGTTCAAATGAATTATGATGCGATTGACCGCGGTGCAGATGGACTTATAGAGATAAAAGTAGATCCTGCGTGGGTAAATCTTAAAGATGAAACTACAAATGAACACGATAAATACAAAGGTGACAAATTTATAGAATCTGTTGTAAAACCTATAAATGCGGCGCGCGGCGATAAACTTCCTGTTTCAGTATTTTTAGGACACGAAGACGGCAGCTTTGAAGCGGGCACTACAAAATATGAAAAACGTGGTGTTGGCGTAATGGTGCCAAAATGGATAAAAGAAAATTGTATCCAATGCAATCAATGCGTTTTTGTTTGCCCTCATGCTGTAATTCGTGCATTTTTGCTTGATGAAAAAGACGAACAAAATTCACCTGAGAGTTTAAAACCTAATTTGCTTGATGCAAAAGGCAAAGATGTAAAAGGGTATAAATATAAAATTCAAGTAAGTCCGCTTGATTGTACAGGTTGCGAACTTTGCGCACAAAATTGTCCAAGCAAGGAAAAATCTCTTGTAATGGTTCCGCTTGAAGAAGAAATTGACAATAAAGAACAAGAAAATGCCGATTATTTGTTTCAAAACGTTACTTACAAATCGGATCTTACAGGAAAAGAGAGTGTAAAAGGTATCGGTTTTGCAAAACCTTATTTTGAATTTCACGGCGCGTGTCCTGGATGCGGCGAAACACCTTATATCACAGCAGTTTCAAGATTATTCGGCGACCATATGATTGTAGCAAATGCGACAGGTTGTAGCTCGATTTATGGCGGCTCTGCACCTTCTATGCCTTATACGCATGACGAAAACGGCAGAGGTATCGCATGGGCAAACTCACTTTTTGAAGATAATGCCGAATTTGGTTTTGGTATGAGAGTGGCGAGCGAGACATTAAGACACCAAATAGAAAATATAATGTTTGAAACAAAAAAAGATGTTCCAAACGCACTTAGCGCACTTTATACAGACTGGATAGAAAACCGCAACGACAGCCTTAAATCAGCCGAAATTCGTGATCGCTTAATTCCTTTGCTTGAAGCGAATAAAAAAGAAAAAGGCGTAGCTGAAATTTTAGGTTTGAAACAATATCTATCTAAAAAATCTCAATGGATTATAGGCGGTGACGGCTGGGCTTATGATATCGGTTACGGCGGACTTGATCACGTTTTGGCAAGCGGCGAAAACGTAAATGTGCTTGTTCTTGATACGGAAGTTTATTCAAACACAGGCGGACAAAGTTCAAAAGCAAGCCGCACTGGTTCAATAGCACAATTTACAGCAAGCGGAAAATCCGTCCAAAAGAAAGATTTAGGACAAATTGCGATGACTTACGGCAACATTTTTGTAGCTCAAATCAACTCAAACGCAAGTCAGGCAAATATGATAAAAGCTATCCTGGCAGCCGAAGCATACGACGGACCTAGCCTTATTATTTGTTACGCGCCTTGTATTTCGCATGGTATAAAAGGCGGTTTGGCTAAATCAGGAAATCAAGCCGAACTTGCAACAAAATGCGGATATTGGCCGACTTATATATTTAATCCTGAACTCTTAAAAAGCGGACAAAATCCTTTGAAAATAACTTCAAAAGAGCCGGATTGGGAACTTTATGATGAATTTTTGTCAAATGAAGTTCGCTACAATGCGCTTAAGAAATTTAATCCTGATCACGCAAGTGAGCTTTTAGAACAAAACAAAAAAGATTCTCAAAGAAGATATCGCCAACTGGTTAGATTTTCAAAATCAGATTTCAGCGATGAAATTTAGTTCAGAAAGCCCTTTTTGGGCTTTCTTTCATCATTATTTTTTAGATTAAAATCTGCATTATAAATTTAAAATTCTTAATTTTATTTAATTTTAAAAATTTGCAAAAACAGAAAAACAGCTCACGAGCAAAAACATTACATAAATGACAAAATTACTATTAATACCAACCAAAAATTTTTATGAAATTTCAAATGGCAAATTAACGGAAAAATTAAAAATCATTTTTTTAATCAAATATAGTGCAAAGGACCTGATTTAAGTTGCTAAAGTATAGTAAATTTTTACTGTCATAAATTTTTCTTTTAAAATTTTTGTAAAATTTGCAATATTTATTTTATATTATTTAAAAAATATAAAACCGGTTTTAGCTTTTTATAATATAAGTTATGTTATTTTTAAAACGAACTTAACGGCACGAAAAGTCATAAATTAAAGAATTTCAAATAATTTTAAATTCTAAATTTTTGATTTTGCTGAAATTTAACATAAACCTCGCATAAAAATATGCAGGTTTTAATAAAAAACAGGAGAAAAAAGATGAAAAAGATATTTTTTATGTCAATAGTTGCTTCGATGCTAATTATCAGTAATTCGACGGCTACCGAAAATAACGACACGAATAAAAGTTTAAATCAGGATTCAAATATAAGCGTTGACGGCAATATAACCGTTTCAGATGCAAATACCTCATCTATCGATACTAATACTACAGCAAATTTAGATAAACCTGCTTTAAACATTGATATTAAAAAAGGTGAAGAACTTTATAAAAAATGCACTATGTGTCATGGAAAAAAAGCGGAAATGTCTTATCTTAAAAAAATCCCCGTTTTAACTGCTGTAGATAAAGAAGAAAGACTTTCAACTATGAAAGCTCTCAAAAACGGAGAAATAAATGATGGAAAAGGAAAATTCGGCATGGGTCAGGTTATGAAAATTCAAATGGCAAAATTTAGCGATGAAGATATGCTGAATGTAAATGAGTATATTGAAACATTGAAATAAAAATTTCTAAATGACCGATCATTATTTTAGATTGTCAATTACAAAAATAGTTCTAATAGAGCGGTAAAATTATAAAATCGCTCTATTATTTAAAATTTTTCAAAATTATAAGTTTCCTAAACTTCGCAATAATAGAATTTACTTTTACAAATATTTTTATTATGAAAAATACAGCAATTTTTAACAAGTTTTTGCCACCTCTATTTTAATAAATCAAAACAAATAAATATAAATTGTTATTTGTTGTTAATGTATATCGTTTATAGTTCAATATTTTTTATAACGGAACTTAGATAATAAATATTTCAAATATAACAATGCGTATGAAATTATTTAATAAAAGGAATTCAAAAAAGGCATATTTTTATATAAAAAACTGCCTGAAACATTAAAAATCGGACATTTCAAGCTGTTTTGAAGCAGGAATGTTTAAAACACAAAAAATTTTAATTAAGACACATTAAAAATATCTTACATTTGTCGTATTAGTTAGAATTTTTATTTTTTAGATGATCTTCACTCTTACACTTTTTTGAATTACAATCGCACTACAAATATTTTTGATAATCTTTAAAGCGGTTTTGATTTGATAAATATCATTAGGATAAATTATACTATATTGAATAAAAATTCAGAAAGTTGCAAATATTTAAATTTGCAACTTTAAAAAATATTAACAGAAATTATGACCTGTCGGTTTTATTGATTCTTTTAAAATATGGCTCTTTATCTTTTGCACGCATAATACCAATCGCTATACACACTAATCCGATCGCAATAGGCAATAACTTCTCAATCCAAGAATCTAACAAGTAACCCAAGTAAATAAACAAAATACCAGCTAAAAATATGCTAAACCATTTTTTACCATAATGTATTTCGGCTTGACAACCTCTACACACAGAAGCACCGTATTTTATATCTTCTTGTCCGCAAAATGGGCAAACTAAAAATTCTTTTTCATTGTTTTCCATAAAATTTTCCTTTTAAAATATTTTGGACATTTTACACCCCCCTTAAAATTTCTTGAATTTGTGTTAGAAATTTTAATTTTTCACTGCATTTAAAATTTCTTTTTCAAAATCAGCTTTACTTTCAAACTTAAAATTTTCTTCTAAAAATTCAAATTCTAAATTTTGTGCGTGAAGTAAAAGTCTTGAAGCTCCTGTTAAATTCTTACGCTCGAAAATCAATAAAAACAATTTTAAACTTTTAAAATTGTTTTGTAAAATCTCAGAAAAGTTTAAAAAAAGCATTTTTTGTGATAAAATTAAAATTTTCAACAAAAACAACAAAATTTTACAAAATTTCAAGCAACAAATTAATGAAAAAAACCAAAAAAATCGCAGAAATTAAAAAAGATTTATATCATAAATTTTGTTCAAAAGAATATGTTGCTTTTCATCCAAAAATATCTTAAAACTTATATAAAACAGTATCAAATCATAACAAATTGCATAAGATATAATTTTAAAAATAAATTTTTTATTCCTTAAATGAAAAAATGTATTGTAGCAATCAGTTTATGAAAAATTGCAATATTTTTATTTATATTTATCAAAACTTCTTTATTTCATACTTAATAAAATAATTTTAATAATATATAAATTTAAAGCCACAAAAATAACTAATTTTATGCTCTCAGCGCTTATCAATGCTTGCACTAAAAAGACAATTATCGGCACGAAAAATAGATATTTTGCAGATTTTTTAAAAAATATATAAAATTTTGCAGCAGTGATAACTTTTATTTTTTTACAAACAAAGTAATTTATAATAAAAAAATTAAGAGCAGTATACAACATAATAGTTAAACTGTTGTGGATAAAAATATATAATTTCAGCATTCCATCAACCGCTATATAAATCTCATTTTGGACATTATCGATTTCTTCTATATAACAAGAAGTTAATAGTAAAATTTTAAAAATTTCTATGACGACAGAAGCGATAGACATTATAATAACAAGTTGAAAAAAAGTGGCTTTAAACAATCTTCCTGTTTTTATTTTTTTAGCGACTGTTTTTTTCATAAATACGCTCCTAATTTAATTTTAACTTTTGGCATTTTATTCTCCTTTTGTTTTTATCTATTTCTATAACCATTATTGGAATTAAAACCCACTATTTCACTCACACAATGATATGGACAAGTATGTGTGATGACGATATCCACGCTATTTTCATATTTTGCTAAATTTTTCCATGCATTTTCCATATCGTTTTGATTTATCACTTCTTTTGTCCACCAAGATTTATCTGGTGTTCGCCACTCTTTGTCGATACTTAACACTCCACCCATTGTAAAAATTTTACGCCCGTTTATTTGATATATTTCACCGCACATTAGATAAAATACACTTTGACTGATTTGTTGAGCCGTGCCACCTTTAAATTAGCAAGTTTTATAGGCATTCAAACGATTAAAATTCTCATGATTTCCATTGATAAACAGCGTAGTGTAATTTTGACTGTCAAAAAATTTCAGCCATTTTTTCTCATTAGTACTTATTGTATCATCCCAAATAAAATCCGAAGTCACCTGTGACAATTATAAAATCATCTTTGCAAAGTTCACTATCATCAATTCTAAGAAATTTATCCACATCGCCAATGCTTCCGCCGTGTGTATCGCCTGTAACATAAATCATCTTTTTCCGTCATAAATTAAAATTTTCAATAAAAACAACAAAATTTTACAAAATTAAAAATTTAGATAGTATTTTTTTATCTTCAAACGGCGAAGCGTTAAAAATTTCATCTGCGATTTTTACTCTGTAAATTTTACTGAAATCCGTTTTAGCATAAGTAAGCGCGATTTTGGCGGCAAGATTTTTATCTTCCATGCCGGCTGTTTTTATTAAAAAACTGCTTGCGCCTACGATGTCATCTATAAAATCAATTTTTGTAAATTTTGGATTATTTATCATTTCAAGTTTATTGTTTTCATCTTCGTTTCTTCCAACGACCATTTTTGCACCGCCAAAAAGGCGCAAATGGCGACCGAATTTTAAAATTTCAGCGTCTTTTACGCACTCGATTTTTTCAAATTTCAGTGCGTCTTTGATTTTATTGCTGAAATTTTCAAGCGTAAGCAAACATCCTCCGGCAGGTGTTTCAAAATCATTAAAACCGAATTTTTTGGCAAGTTCCATCTGTCTTACACGAGAGCGACCGCTTATATCAAGCAATTTTTCGCGATCAATCCAGCCTAAAATCTCAGGTCTGCTTGGCGGTAAAAGTTTCGCGCAAAGCGGACGTACAATCAAATCACTATCGCCGCTTAAATGATTTACCTGATTTATGGCGGCACTTCTTTGACTCATCGGACGCTGTCCTAAAACCTCTCCAGTGATAATAAAATCGGCCCCGAAACGTGCCAAAGAGTTAAGCGCCGTTCTAAACATAAATCCGTGACAATCAATGCAAGGATTAAAATGTTTGCCGTATCCATATTTAGGACTGAAAAGCATATTTTTAAGATACTCTTCGCGTACATCGATGATTGCAAAATCAGCGCCCGCAACACCGGCGCGGCGCGCAAGAATTTCACTTTTATCATCCTTGCTTCCAAAACCTATATCAATATGAAGTGCGGTCACCTCAACGCCCATATCAGAGATAATTTTTGCTGCAAGCATTGAATCAAGCCCGCCGCTAAAAAGCGCTAACGCTTTCATGATAATTCCTTTATTTCTTGTCTTATTTGCTCCATTTTAATAAATTTATCTTTTTCATCACTTTTTGCCAAACGCAAAAGTTCATTTTTGCAAAAGTTAATTTTCAAAATACTTATCGCTTTTGAAAAAGAGCGTAAATTATTACTTTCTTTAATTGAATCGTCAATCATAAGTTCCCTTAAAATCGGATTTTCCTGCCATTTTACACCTGATTTTAAAATTTCAAAAATATCTGCGTGAGCCCTAAAATTTTTGCTTTTTAATTCGTCCAAACCAAGAAGTCTGAGATTTTCATCACTTATCATTGTTTTTAAAATTTCAAGTTCGGCGATATCTTTTTTATGAGCTTTTGGCATAAGAGGCATTTTCGGATTAGAGCTTAAATTATTTTTTTTATTTGTTAAAGAGAATGAGCCGATCGGCAAATTAAGCACTGCCGAAACTAAATTTTCATATCCCATAGCGACAATGGAATCAAGCGAAAAAGTTAACTTTTGAATTTCACTTAAAGCTTCTTTTCGCAAAATAGGTTTTGATAAATCAAAATTTGAAGCAATTTGGCGTATTAAAAATTCTCCCCCTTCAACACCTTTGGAATAAATTTCCCTAAGCTCATCTATTTTTCCTGCAAAAACCATATCTGCAGGATCTGCGCCGTTTTCAATGATTACCACGCTTGTGTTGATCTCATTTTTAAGTAAAAGTTCAGCACTTCTGACAGCAGCCCTTATTCCTGCCGTATCTCCGTCAAAACTTAAAATTATATGAAATTTCATACGCTTTAAAATCGGCAGATGCTGCTCTGTAAGAGCAGTTCCTAGTACAGCTACAGCATTTGTAATTCCTGCTTTATGAAGCATTATCACATCCATATAGCCTTCGCAAATTATAAGTTCGTTTTTTTTCACTGCATCTTTGCGTGCCAAATCATAAGCATAAAAAATTTTTGATTTATTAAAAACGGAACTATCCGGACTATTTACATATTTAGCTTTATTTTCACTATTTAGTGTGCGACCGCCAAAACCGACAATACGCGATCTTTCATCAAAAATAGGAAAAGTTATTCTATCAATAAAACTTGCATAAAAACCGTTTTCATTTTGTTTGATCGCGCCGACCGCTAAAGCTTCACCTGGCTCTATTTGTTCATTTTCGAGCGCTCTTATGGTATTTGCGGAACCAGGCGCCCATCCAAGCCCAAAATTTTGTATCGTTTTATCATCAAGCCCACGCGAATAAAGATAATCTATCGCTTTTTTATTTGAATACAACAAACTTTGATAATAAGCATTCAGCATTTCCAAAATTTTTTTATCGTCTTTTTTTTCTTTGTCGGCAAAATCATCGCTTGTGTAACTTAGCTCAAAATTATACATTTTAGCTAAAATTTGGACAGCTTCCACAAAACCGACTTTTTCATATTCCATTATAAAATTTATCGCCCCACCGCCCGCTTCACAAACAAAACAGTGGTAAATTTGTTTAGTCGGACTTATCATTAAACTTGGATGTGTATCATTGTGAAACGGACAAATCGCCTGAAAATTTGCACCGCTTTTTTTGACATCCAAATAATGTCCTATAACTTCAACAATATCTGATATTTGTATGAGTTTGTCTATACTTTCTTTTGCTATCATAAGCCAAATTATACACGATTTTTGCTATAATTTGCTGAATTTTTAAAAAGGTAAAATTTGGAAAATTTTTTAATTAGTTACAGAGATCCGATTTTTGGACTTATAGTTCTTATAAGTATCATACTTTTAGTAGCTGTGCTTAGCTTTTTTTGGGGAGTTTTCAGCAAAAAGGATGAAAATCACAATATAGAAAAATTTATAAAGAAATTCGATAGCGCAAACACACTTTCAAATAAATACGACGAACTTTTAAGGCACCTTGAGATAGGAGCCGATGTGCTGGCGATTTTAGCTTCCACATTTGTTAAAAGCGGAGATTTCGAGAAAGCCATCAGCGTATATATCATTGCACTTTCAAAAACAAACGACAAAAAAGAGCGTGTATTTTTACTTACAAGTCTAGGAAAAGTTTATTTTAAAGCCGGCTTTTTAGAACGCGCGGAAAATGTTTTGCTGCAAAGTTTAAAATTATCACCCAGAAATCCGGAAGCTCTTAAAATTTTAAGCGTAATTTATGAAAGATTGAAATTTTATGATAAAGCGCTTGAAAGTATAGACGCTCTTACCGAGCAAGGCGAAGAGACATACGCACTGAATTGCTATATTCAGGCACTTATTATAAAAAACGATAGAAATTTAAGTTTTAATGAGAAAATTTCACGTATTTTAGCACTGAATTTTGATAGTGCAAAACGAATGGCGCTGGAACTTTATCTGCAAAACAAAGAGCCTTTGGAAAATTTTAAAAATTTCCCGGAATTAAAAAATTGCATTGATTTGATTTATCCTTTAAATTTTGCCGTAAATACCGATGATAATGAATTTAAAGAGCTTTTTTATACGAAAAATTTAACTTCGCAAAACGGTGAAAGTCAAATTTTTGAGATAAATGCGCTTTCAGCTTTAAAAAAGACAAATTTCAGCGACGCAACCTTGAAGTTCAGCTATATTTGCCAAAATTGCAAAAGTTCGCTTCCTACGTTTTTTTATCGCTGTCCTATGTGCTATAGTTTGCAAAGCGTGCAAATAATCCCGCAAATTACAAAAAAAACAGATGAAATCAGTCAAACTTTTTAGCGACGGCTCTTGCCTTGGAAATCCAGGAATTGGAGGTTGGGCTTATATTTTGGAATTTAACGGACATGAAAAATGCGAGTGCGGCGGAGAAATGTTGACTACAAACAATAAAATGGAGCTTCGGGCAGCAATTGAAGGTTTGAAAGCATTAAAAGAACCTTGCGAAGTTAAAATTTTCACGGATAGTTCATATGTAACAAACAGTATAAACGGTTGGCTTGAAAAGTGGGTGGCTAAAAATTTCAAAGGCAAGCAAAATGTAGAGTTATGGCGCGAGTTTTTACGTGTATCGGCAATGCATAAAATTTCGGCTTTTTGGGTAAAAGGGCATGCCGGACATCCGCAAAATGAGCGCTGCGATGAAATGGCGCGTAATTTCGCACAAAATTTGAAAGGAGCCTGAAATATGCATGAAATAGAAAAAATTTTAGGATATAAATTTAAAAATGAAAATCATCTAAAACTTGCCCTGACGCATAAAAGTTTCAAAGGCGCTCAAAATAACGAGCGACTGGAATTTTTGGGAGATGCAGTTATGGATTTGATAGTTGCCGAATATCTTTACGAAAAGTTTCGCCATACGCAAGAAGGAGATTTAAGCAAGCTTAGAGCAGCTCTTGTAAATGAAAAAAGCTTTGCGAAATTTGCAAGAAAACTGAAAATCGGCGAAAATTTGTTTTTATCACTTGGTGAAGAGCACAACGGTGGCAGAAAAAAAGATTCCATTCTTTCAGATGCGTTTGAAGCGATTTTTGGAGCAATTTATCTGGAAAGTGGGTTGGAAGTTTGTAAAAGCCTTTCCATTAAAATTTTAGAGGAAATTTTTCCACAAATCGATAAATCTTTATATAAAGATTTTAAAACCGAACTTCAAGAAATCACGCAGGCAAATTTTGCTTTGACGCCTACTTATAAGCTTTTAAGTGCGACAGGACCGGATCATAAAAAAGAGTTTGAAATGGCTGTTTTTTTTGATGACAAAAAAATCGCTGCTGCAAAAGGAAAAAGCAAAAAAGAAGCTGAACAAAAAGCCGCTAAAATCGCGATTGAAATCGCTACCACGGAAAATATAAAATGATATTTTATAAAATTTTATATAGCTTATGCGAATTTGTTAAAAAACTAATTCCGATAAAATTTAAAGAAATTTTTTTTCATATAAAATTCAGTTACAAAAACATTTTAAAATATAAAAAATCGGTGCCGAATATAAAAATATATGGGAAAATCAAATATAATAATGCTAAAATAGCGATAAATTTCATTAAACCGAATAAAAATGTTAAAATTTTGCACGCGACAAAAATAGACAAAAATTTGATAAATTAAATAAGGAGATTAAAAAATGAACGCTAAACATATAAATTTTTTAAAAAACTCGGTTGGCGCGGATAACGTTTACGATGATGACGCGCATTTAACGGCATACTGCTACGACGCGACAAAAAATCGCTTCAAACCGGACGCCGTCATATTTCCACGAAATGAAGAAGATGTAAGCAAAATTTTAAAATACTGCAATGAAAATGAAATTGCAGTTGTGCCAAGAGGCGCAGGTAGCGGCTTTACAGGCGGAAGTTTGCCGGCAAACGGCGGTATAATTCTAGCCTTTGAAAAACATATGAATAAAATTTTAGAAATCGATATGCAAAATTTAGTCGCTGTCGTACAACCAGGCGTCATAAATAAAGATTTGCAAAAAGCGGCCGAAGCAAAAGGACTTTTCTATCCGCCTGATCCTGCAAGTCAAGATTATTGCACGATTGGTGGCAATGTAAGCGAAAATGCGGGCGGAATGAGAGCCGCAAAATACGGCATAACAAAAGATTATGTAATGGCGCTTCGCGCCGTTTTGCCAAATGGAGAGATAATAAGAGCCGGAAAGCGCACGATAAAAGATGTCGCAGGATACAATACCGCAGGAATTTTAATCGCCAGCGAAGGCACTTTGGCAGTTATTACTGAAATCACCTTAAAACTTATAGCAAAACCGAAAATGAGTGAAACCGCAATGGGAATTTTTGATTCCGTAGATGAAGCGATGAATGCCGTTTATAAAACAATGGCTGGCGGCGTAGTACCTGTAGCAATGGAATTTTTGGATAATCTCAGCATTCGCGCCGTTGAAGAAAAATTTCACAAAGGTTTATCCGTTGATGCTGGAGCGATTTTGATAACCGAAGTAGATGGAAATTCAAAAGATGATTTATCACGCCAACTTGATTTAATAGAAGCGGCTTTTAAAGAAAACGGATGCACAAATTTTAAGCGCGCCAAAGATAAACAGGAAAGTGATGACATCTGGTTCGCAAGAAGAAATGTCAGTCAGGCAATCACAATTTACGGAAATAAAAAACTGAACGAAGACATCACCGTTCCGCGCTCAAAGCTGCCCGAACTTTTGAAAAAAATAGGCGAAGTGGCGCAAGAGCACGCGTTAAAAGTACCTTGTTTCGGACATACCGGCGATGGAAATGTGCATACAAACGTTATGGTGGAAGACGGAAACGATAAAGCGCAACTTGAAAACGGGCAAAAGGCAATCGAAAAAATATTTAAAATCGCCGTTGATTTAGGCGGAACTTTGAGTGGAGAACACGGCATAGGATTAAGCAAAGCGCCTTTTATGCACTTGGCTTTTAGTGAAGCCGAGATGAATTTATTTCGCGCCGTCAAAAAAGCTTTTGATCCTAATAATATTTTAAATCCCGGAAAAATGGGACTTTAAAATATTTTAATCGGTGCGATGAGATGAGAATTTCAAGGTTATTTATTGTTTAAAAACTTTTAATTGAAAAAGGGTACTGAATTTTTAAGGCTGAAAAAGTGAAAATTTTTATAACTGAAATTGTAAATTTTAAAATTTCTACTGAACTTTTGTATGAAATTTATGAAATTTCGCAGTTTTAAATTTTTCGTACAAGTATTTTAAGAAAAGAAATTTTTAAACTGCAGCCTTAAAAATTAAGTGAAAAAATAGAACCAAAGTATAGATTTTAAAGAGTTATAGATGGAGTTAATATGTCAAAAGAAAACGAAGCAAAATTTAATTTTAAAGATATCAGCGATAAATGCGTTAAATGCGGAAAATGCATACAAGTATGCACAATACACGAAATCAATCGCGATGAAGTAACCTCACCGCGCGGATTTTTGGACCTTTTAGGAGCTTATCAGAATGGTGATTTGGCGCTTGATAAAAATCTGAAAGATATTTTGCAAAAGTGCTTTTTATGCACAAACTGCGTGCAAGTCTGTCCAAACTCGCTCCCTGTCGATTTCGCAATCGAACAAAGCAGAAACGAAATAAGGAAAACTCACGGCATTGCGTGGTATAAAAAAATAGTCTTTTTCTTTTTAAGAAACCGCAAAATTTTAGATATCGTAGCGCGTTTCGGATATGTTTTTCAAAGCTGCGGATTTAAAATTTTAAAAGAGCAAAGTTCAATGAAAATGAGAAAAATTCCGCTTGTAAAAATGGATAGAGTGCTTCCAAGCCTAGCAAAAAAAAGTTTTTTAGCCTCTTATGAAGACGTGATTGAAAACGGTGGTGCCGGCAAAGTCGGAATTTTTATCGGCTGTTTTGCAAACTATTTTTATACGGATATCGGCAAAAGTTTGCTTGAAGTTTTAAAAGCCCTTAAAATAGATGCATATCTCATCAAAAAACAAAAATGCTGCGGCGCACCGCAATATTTCACCGGAGATTTTAAAAGTGTCGAATATTTGGCAAAATTTAATATTGAATATTTAGAGAGCTTCGTTGGCAAACTGGATGCCGTAATCGTGCCTGAAGCAACTTGTTGCGCGATGATAAAACATGATTATGCGAAGTTTTTTTGGAATGATAAAAAGTGGAAAGAAAGAGCTGAAAAACTCTCGAATTTCATATTTTTAGCTACCGAATATCTCGATAAAAAGACAAATTTAGCCGAAATTCTGGCTGCCAAAAAAACTCAAAATTTCAGCGTAACATATCACGATCCATGTCACGCACGTAAAATGCTTGGAATCTTTAAAGAACCACGCCATCTGATAGCTCAAAATTTTACTATCAAAGAGATGAAAGATAGCAATCATTGCTGCGGTTTTGGCGGCGTTACAATGCAAAGCGAAAATTATAAATTTGCTAAACAGTCAGGACTTATAAAAGCTCAAATGATAAAAGAAGCGGATGCGGCTTTCGTAAGTGCCGAATGCAGTGCTTGCAGAATGCAAATCACGGACGCGGTAAACGGCATAAAGGATGATACGAAATTTAAAAATCCTATCGAACTTATCGCAATGGCGTTAAAAGAGTAATTGTGTGAAAAATTCTTATCTGGCAGGCGTATTTTTAGCATTTATAAGCGGCATTATCTGGGGATTTTCCGGTGTTTGCGGTGAATATTTATTTACCAATAAACATTTCGATCCGTTTTGGCTAACTTCAGTGCGACTTTTAGCGAGCGGCTTAATACTTTTTGCCATTGTTTTTACAAAATCTAAATTTAAAGTTTTTGCGATTTTTAGCGACAGGTCGGCACTTTTTGACTTAGGGCTTTATGCTGTTTTCGGACTTGCGCTTTGCCAACTTACATATTATTTTACAATATCATACTCAAATGCTGCTATAGCTACGACTTTGCAATATACGGCGCCTGCTATGATTATGATATTTGTCTGTATAAAAGAGCGGAATTTTCCTACTTTTAGAGAATTTATCGCACTTGTTTTTGCAACTTCGGGCATTTTTTTCTTTGCAACTCATGGAAATTTTCAAAATTTAGTAATTTCAAAAGAGGCTCTTATAATCGGATTATTATCAGCACTTTGCGTTGTAATTTACAGCATAGCTCCAATTAAAATCAGTCAAAAATACGGCACAAATGCTGTTTTAGCGCTTGGACTTATTATGAGCGGCGGAGTTTTTTGGATTTTTTATGTAATTTTCGGCGGCGAAATTTTACCAAGTATTGATTTTTCCGCATTTTTAGTTATTTGTGCAATTGTATTTTTGGGTACAATCTGCGGTTTTTCATTATATATGATTGCAGTTAACTTTATAGGACCGAAAAGAGCAAGCCTGGTAGCCTCAATTGAACCTCTTATGGCAGCACTTTTCGGACATTTTTGGCTTGGAAGCAAATTTGTATTTTTCGATTATCTGGGTTTTACTTTAATCATTTTGTGTGCAGTTTTACTGAGCAAAAAATAAATATAAATACAATTTATAGTGTTAGAGCGTTTATTTAATATTTTTGTGCTTTTTGAAATATTGATAAAAACAAAAAATTTAATAAATTTTAAAATTATTTTATACTAAAGCGAATTTTTTTAATAAATCAATTTTATATAAATTAATGCTATTTAAAGATATAATGTTTACCTGCAATGGCAAAAAAGTTTTAAATTTTATTTATTATGAACAAAACTTTTATTTTTTTATATAAAATTTTTAGTCCGATGATAAATTAGCGCCCTTAATTTTAATAGTTTTTTATCGTTTCTTGCAAAAAATAATTTAAAATTTAAATAGTAAATTTGCAAAAGTTTATTCTAAAATACAACAACTGAAAAATGTAAATTTTTGGTTTTCTATAAAAAGTATTGCAAAATTAAAATATGTTTTAATTTTATTAAATTTCACTTTTATTAATTGCTTCGGCTTGAGCATGCGCGATAAGCGGATCTATAATTTCATCAAAAAGCCCGCCCGCCATAATCGCGTCAAGACGATACAGTGTAAGATTTATTCTATGATCCGTTATACGGTTTTGCGGATAATTATACGTGCGTATTCGCCCGCTTCTATCGCCTGTGCCAACTTGATCTTTTCGTTCACTTTGCTCTTTTGCTTTTCGCTCTTTTTCCTGTAAATCATAAAGTCTCGCTTTTAACACTTTCATAGCGGCTTCTTTATTTTTGTGTTGACTTTTACCGTCTTGATTTGTAACTACAAGTCCTGTCGGTATATGGGTTATTCTGACGGCGCTATCGGTTGTATTTACACATTGTCCGCCATGTCCTGAAGCACGCATTACATCTATTCGTAAATCATTTTCATTTATTTGAATTTCACTATCTTCAATTTCAGGCATTATGGCTACTGTTATAGCAGATGTATGCACGCGACCTTGACTTTCGGTTTCAGGCACTCTTTGAACTCTATGCGTTCCGCCTTCGAATTTCAAACGCGAATAAGCTCCATCACCTTTTACAAGTAAAATAACTTCTTTAAAACCGCCTGCGCTTCCTTCACTTTGACTTACAATTTCCGTTTTATATCCGCGAAGTTCGGCATAGCGCAAATAAGCGTCCAGTAAATCTCCGGCGAAAAGCGCAGCTTCATCGCCACCTGTTCCTGCACGAATTTCAAGAAAAATATTTTTTTCGTCGTTAGGATCTTTTGGAATAAGTAGAATTTTTATCTCTTCTTCAAGTTTGTTTTGTGAAATTTCTAAATTTTTGAGTTCTTCTTTTGCCAAATCGCCAAGTTCGGTATCATTTATCAAACTTTTGTTGTCTTCAATGTTTTTTAAAACTTCCAAATACTGTAATGTAGCATTTCTTACAGGTTCAATACCGCGTTGTTCTTTAGAAAGTTTGGTTACTAAAGAGATATCGCTCAAAATTTTAGGGTCGCTAAGACTTTCTGAAATTTCGTCGTATCTTTTCAAAAACGGTTTAAGGCGATCGGCTAACAATTATGCAACCAAACTGTTTACTAATTTTGCAAGTCTGCTAACATGGCGGCTTGCTGTTTCTTTTTTCAAAAAGCCTTTGCTTACAAAGCTATGGAAATTTTGATTTACAACTTTTAAAGCCGCTTTTGCAGCATCAACATCTTTAGCTTCTACAGCTTCTTTTACCGCGCGTGTCATATTTTTAAGACGGGTGCGATAAAAACGGTTTCTTTCTGTTCTTTTTATAGTTTGTCTTGCTCTTTTTTCAGCAGATTTATGGTTTGCCATAGTAATCCTTTTTTAAAAATTTAAACCTTGCATTATATGAAAATTTTATTTAATTGCGGCTTAATTTAAGTATAATTTTATATTAAGAAAGCGGAAATTTTAAAATTTCCGCCTTTTATTTATTCAACGATAGCAAGCACTTGATTGCTATCTACAGTATCTCCCTGATTTACTAAAATTTCTTTAATGACTCCGTCTTTTGGAGATTCTATATTTATTTCCATTTTCATAGCTTCCAAAATTACGACATTTTGACCTTTTGAAACTTTATCGCCTACTTTTACTAAAATTTTAAATACATTGCTTGGCAAAGTCGCCAATACTTCGTTTGAATCACCGCTTGAAACGGTTTTATTTTCAGCTTTTGGAGTTTCTGCCGGTTTTGATTGTGATGGAGTTTGCGCTACGCTTTTTACACCTGCAAATTTGCTCTCACCTTCTGCAACTTGGACATTATAGCTGTTTCCATTAACTAAAACGCTGTAAGTTTTTACCTCATCGCATTTTTTAGCATTATTTTTAGATGCTGCTTTTGGCATATCAGCTTTTTTGCGAACCATAACTTTGCCTTCGCCTTTTAAAAATGCGATTCCTTTTTCTTTACACGCTAAAGCTATAAAAATATTTTCTTCATTCGGCTCTATGTTTTCACGTTTTAGCACTTCTGCGGCATATTTTACGGATTTTTTCTCATCTTTATCAGCAATATCGATTGCATGCTCTTTTGTGGGAGCAAGACCTAATTGCTTTTCAGCCATTTTTACTATTTCGCTGTCAGGTTTTACAGGAGTTCTGCCGAAATATCCAAGCACCATTTTACCGTATCCATCAGCTATCTTTTTCCAATCTCCAAACATTACGTTATTAAAAGCTTGTTGAAAATAAAATTGACTTACAGGTGTTACACTCGTGCCAAAACCGCCTTTTTCTACGACTTCGCGCATAGCTTTGATGACTTGCGGGAATTTATCTAAAATATTGTTATCTCTCATCATTTGAGTGTTTGCGGTGAGCGCACCGCCAGGCATCGGCGAAAATGGTATTACAGGACTTACCATTGTAGCTTCAGGCGGCATAAAATAATCTTTCAGGCAATCATATAAAACTTCTTCATATTTTAAAATTTTTTCTACGTCAAGTCCGCCAAGATCGTAATTTTTGCCTTTTACAGCATGAAGCAGCGTCAAAATATCTGGTTGACTTGTTCCGCCGCTTACAGGATAAGCTGCTAGATCTATACCGTCAGCTCCTGCTTCAAGCGCTGCCAAATAACAAGCTACGCTGACTCCTGCAGTTTCGTGCGTATGAAGTCTGATATGTGTGTTTTCAGGCAACAACTTGCGTGCCATTTTTATTGTTTGATAAACTTTTTCGGGGCTTGATGTGCCGCTTGCGTCCTTAAAACAAACGCTATCAAAAGGAATTTTACTGTCTAAAATTTCACGCAAAACCTTTTCATAAAATGCAGGATCATGTGCTCCAAAGCATTTTGGCGGCAAATCCATCATAGTTATTACAATTTCGTGATTTAAACCATGTGCTTTTATGCGCTCGCCGCTATATTTTAAGTTTTCGACATCATTTAATGCATCAAAATTTCTAATTGTATTTGTATTGTGCTTTTTAAAAAGTTTTGCGTGCAAATCTATCATTTCGCGACTTCCTGTATCAAGCGTAACTGTATTTACGCCTCTACTTAAAGTTTGCAGATTTGCATCTTTTCCGGCTACTTCGCGGAATTTATCCATCATCTCAAATGCATCTTCATTTGTATAAAAATAAAGACTTTGAAATCTGGCTCCGCCACCAAACTCAAAGTGAGTAATTCCTGCTTCTTTTGCGGCGCTCACCGCGGGTAGAAAATCGTTCATCAGTACTCTTGCACCAAAAACGGATTGGAAACCGTCTCTAAAAGTGGTATCCATAACGTCAATAAATTTCTTTGCCATATTAGCCCCTTCGAAAAATTTTTAAAATTTTAATCTTTGTATATTTATTTTTAGCTTAAAAAAGCACTCATTCCGAAAATTTCCGGATAAACCGCAAGCAATAATAAAACCAAAATTTGTAAAATTATAAACGGTAAAACCCCTTTGTAAATATCAATTGTTCGCACACTCGGCGGGGTAACGCCTTTTAAGAAAAATAAAGAAAATCCAAACGGCGGCGTCATAAATGATGTTTGTAAATTTACAGCAATCAGTATAGCAAACCAAACCGGATCTATACCTAAATTTTGAGATATTGGAATTAAAATAGGTAAAATTATATATGAAATTTCAACATAATCAATAAAAAAACCTAAAATTAAAATAGATACCATAGTAAGAGCTATAAAACCCCATTTTTGTCCAGGCAAACTCATCATAAAATCTTCTACAATCGTGTCTGCTCCGATATAACTAAATATCATTGAAAAAGCGGTGGCTCCGATTAAAATCGCAAAAACCATCGACGAAATTTTAACACTTTCCTGTAAAGATTTATAAATAAGTTTCCATGAAAACGTGCGAAACAATAAAGCAAGAATAACAGCACCAAAACACCCTACAGCAGAACTTTCAGTAGGCGTAGCAAATCCGGTAAAAATTGAGCCTAAAACAAGCAAAATCAAAACCAAAACCGGAATTACATTTTTTAAAGCATTAAAAATTTGGTGTGCTTTGCTGTCCGTCGTATCAAATTTAACGCATGGTGCATAATCTTTTTTTACAAATGCGACTATAGCGATAAAAACTACGTAAAAAAGCACCAAAGTAAGTCCGGGCACGATAGCCGCTTTAAAAAGATCGCCAACAGGCACGCCAAAAACATCACCCAAAACAATCAAAACAATTGACGGCGGAATAATTTGTCCCAAGGTTCCTGAAGCTGCGATTGTGCCGCAACCAAGAGGTTTATTATAATGATATTTTATCATTACCGGAAGACTTATAGCACCCATTGCAATGACACTTGCTCCTACAATTCCTGTAGTAGCCGCAAGAAGCGCGCCTACTAAAACGGTGCTAATCGCAACTCCGCCGCGAATACCACCAAATAAAAACGCCATTGATTCAAGAAGTCTTTCCGCCAAACGTGTTTTTTGCAAAATCATTCCCATTAAAATAAAAAGCGGAACGGAAATTAAAATTTTATTTTCCATAATATTAAAAATTCTATACGGCATAAATGAAAAAAGATCTATCATATTCGAAAAGGCGTCTGCAAAAATTTCCGTACTATTATCTTCAAAAGCTTGCACAAAAGCATATATAGCACCGAAAAATACGGCAATGGCACCGAATGTAAAAGCAACAGGAAATCCTATAATAAGCATAAAAAGCGCCGCTAAAAACATTACAATTCCTACCATTTTATACGCCTTTCGCGCTATTTTGCGAATTTACAAAAAACTCTGCAAAGCCTGCTTTTTTGATTTGAATTAACGCATTTATATTTTGCACAATAAAACCTATTGCGGAAATTATTAAAAACCCAAAGCAGATCGGAATTGTGGATTTTATAATCCAGCGATATGCCAAACCTCCAGGATCGGCGCTTGTTTCGCCGCTCTCGTAAGCTTCTATAACAAAATCCGGCGAAATACAAACAATCAAAAGCGCAAAAGGAAGTAAGAAAAAAATCACACCGAAAATATTTATATAAGCTTTTTTACGAGGACTTAAAGAATCATATATCACGTCAACTCTAACGTGCGCATCCTGTTGTAAAGTATAACTCATCCCAAATAAAAACATACAAGCGAAAAAATGCCATTCCAATTCCTGTAATGCGACATTTCCGTAATGAAAAAAATATCTGGCACAAACATTAAAAAGCACAAAACAGACAAGCAAAAAAAGAAAAGTTATGCTTAAAATTCCTAAAATTTTTGCAAAAACTGCAAAAAATTTTTCAGCTCTTTTCAAAATTCCGTCCTTTTTATTGGTTTTGAGCTTAAAAGTTTACTCAAATGAAGCTTAAATTTTATGAATTTTTTAATTTAATTTAAATTTTAAATTTTTTGATAAGAAATTTATAAAAACTATTATAAAATAAGATAAATTTTTAAAAAAATAAAAGGTAATCATATGAATTTTGTATATAAAATTTCAAAGTTGCAGGATAGACGATTTATATGGATTTTGATGTCCGTGATTATGCTCTCTTTTGTCGCTATCGCTTATGGATTTTTTCAAAAATATCTATATATGCAACCTTGCAAACAATGTATTTTTATACGAATTTCTATGCTGATCATCGCTCTTGGCGGAATAATCGCAGCTATAAAACCGACTGATATTTTTCTAAAATTTTGCGGATACATTCTAGGAATCGGCGCGTCCATAGCAGGAATTATTTTCAGCACAAAATTAAATACCATAAAAGAAATGATTCAAAACAACAAAGAAATAGATATTTCAAATATCAGCGGCTGCGCTGTTTCTCCGGCTATAAATTTAAATACCACATCGCAATCAAGCATAATGCCGAATCTTTTTGACGCAACAGGAGGATGTGGCTACGACAGTCCTGTAGTTCCACCCGATACAGCGCTTAGTGATTTACAAAACTATTTTGTAAATCTTTACAGCGACGGCTGGTATCTTGTGCCGTCGGCAAAATTCGGTTCAATGGCGAGTTGCACGACTTTTGCTTATTCGCTTACGATTTTTTTGCTTTGTGTTATGCTTATTTGTTATATTTACACAAAATTTAAACCAAAAATGAAATTTTAAATTTAATAAATTTTTTTTATCGCTGCTTGATTTGTTTCAAGTATAATATTCACCGATTTTATCGATTTTAGGAAAAATAAAATGAAAAAAATTTTGATTTTAGGCGGTGGATACGGCGGTTTAAAATGTGCCATTACATTACAAAAAAAACTGAACGATAAAAACGTGGAAGTTACACTTATATCGCGCCACGATTATCATTACCAAACGACACTGCTTCATAAAGTTGCCGTTGGAACTTACAGCGCCAGAAAAGCGCGAATGTTTTATCGCAACCTTTTAAATCTAAAAAATGTAAAATTTACAAAAGATATAATTGAAAAAATCGATATCAAAAACAAAAAAGTAAAAGGCGTAAGATTTGAGTATGATTACGATTATTTGGTAATTGCGCTTGGTTTTAGGGTAAATGATTTCGGCATAAAAGGCGTTTATTATCACTCTCATAAACTTTCAACCCTAAATAAGGCGCTTCAAATAAGAACAAATATAGAAAACAATTTTAAAGATTATATTTTCAAACCGAATCCTCTTAATTTAAGCTTTATCGTTTGCGGAAGCGGTTTTACGGGCGTAGAATTCGCAGCTGAACTTGCAAAGCGCGTTCCTGAACTTTGTAAAATAAGAGGCCTTGATAGAGATTTGGTTAAAATTTATCTAATAGGTCGCGGAGAGCATATTTTACCGATGTTTGATGAAAAACTAAGCGCTTTAGCCGCTGAAAAACTCACAAAAATCGGCGTTAAAATCATTAGAGGAAATGTCATTGAATGTATGAGTGATGGCGTAATTATCGAAAAGCCTGATAAAAGCACGCAAAAAATAGAAGGAAACATCACCGTTTGGACAGCCGGAGTTAAAGGAAATCCGGTAATCGGCAAATCAGACATTGCAAACACAAAAGACCGAGTAGAAGTAAATGAATTCTTACAAATACCGAATTATCCGGAAGTATTCGTTTTAGGAGACTGCGCAATAGCAAACTCACGCGATGTAAAACATGCTCCGACAGCTCAACTTGCTTCGCAAATGGGTGAATATTGCGGCGAAAGTTTAATTCAAATTTTAAAAGGCGAAAAATTGATAAAGCCGTTTATTTTCAAAAATAGAGGAACTGTTTGTTCAATAGGTCATACAGATGGTATCGGCGTGGCTTTTGGCTACAAAATCAGCGGCGAAATTGCAGCGTTTTTAAAAAATGTAATAGAAAATCGCTGGATTTTATCGGTCGCAAATTTAATGACTGTTTTCAAAAAAGGACAATTTCGCTGGAGAAGCAGTGACTGATTTAAAATTTAAAACCGCAAAATAAAAAATCTTTTAAATAACACTAAATTTTAAAATTTATCGTTTTCATAAAATTTTATTTATAATTAAATTTCAAAAAATCTATTTGAATAATCCGAAATTTTAAGTTTAAAAAATTTAAAATTATTTAAAATTTAACAGCAGAATATTTTTGCCGGCAATAAAATTTATTAAAAATTTTATTAATTATTATTTAAAAGCTCGGCCATATTTTTTCGTTTAAAGCTTATCTTTAAATTTTAATCATAATTTAGTTTTTTGGGCGTAACTTTATTTGGATTTGAAATTTTAGAAATTTTGCGTATTAAATTTCTAAAAAAAGCAAAATTTTCATTTTAAATACGAGGTAAAAAATTTAATTATTTAAAATTTTTATGCTTTTTGAAAAACCATAAAAAGCACATTACAAGACCTGGAGCTTTTATAAAGCTATTATCAAAAGCAAAATTTTCAGCTTTATTTAAAGGCAAATTTATAATTTCTATTTTTTCGCCGTCAACTCCGCCACCATGAGCGATTTTATCACTATTTTTTACTGCGGCGTAGAAAAAATCCTGTCTATTCGCGCCGAAACCAAGAGCGGAATAGCAAGTCGTGATAAATTCCAAATCGTTTACTTTATATCCCGTTTCTTCAAAAATTTCTTCAATCGCAGTTTGTTTTGCAGATAAATTTTTATCCATTATTCCAGCGCAAAGTTCATAAGTGTAGCCACTTTTATCACTATTTTCGTGAGTATTTTCATAATACCAAACTGATGGGCGGAACTGACGAACCAGCACAAAATTTTTACTCTCTTCATTAAAAATCAGAATGGAAACACTATCGTGAACCTTGACGCAATCCCAAAAACGCGCTTGTCCGTCTATTTCAAAACGCAAAGTAAAAGGTTTTACAAATTTTTCATTTCTAAGATGCAAAATTTCAAAATTTTTTAAAGAAGAATCCATGTGGCAAGTCCCAAAAAACTAAAAAATCCTATAATATCGGTAAATGTAGTCAAAACAACCGAACTACCGACAGCAGGATCAATTCCTAATTTTTTTAAAGTAAGAGGAATCACGGTGCCGAAAAACCCTGCCAATGTAAGATTTATAATCATTGACGCAGCTATTACAAAACCAAGAAGCGGAATGTGAAACCAAAAATATGCAACAATTCCCATAAGCGTTGCAAAAATCATACCATTTACAAGTGCAATTGCAACTTCGCGAAATAAAACACGCTTTTTATCTTTAAACTCAATTTCTCCAAGCGCAAGACGGCGAACCGTAACGGTTAGCGCTTGCGTACCTGTATTTCCGCCCATACTGGCAACTATCGGCATCAAAATCGCAAGTGCAACAATGCTTTCTATCGTTTTGTCAAAAAAACCTATAATGATGGAACTTATAATCGCCGTACAAAGATTTACAAAAAGCCACGCCGCGCGTGCTTTACCTGATTTTACAACAGTTTCTTCTTCTTCGGCTTCATCATTAACGCCGGCCAAATTATAAAGTTGTTCAGTAGCCCGATCTTCAATAAGATCATGTATATCATCACTTGTAATTCGTCCAAGCAACACGCCGTTCGCGTCAATTACCGGCATAACGTTTAAATCAAACTCGTCAAAATCCTGTATGACATCATTTACGTTTTCCGTATCAATCGCAACATGCGGTTTATAATCATAATTGCTTTTTTCAATTATTTCGCTCAAAGTAAGCGAAAAATCATAAATTATCAAATCGGATAATGCAATAGCCGATTTTAAATGATTTTTTTCATCGACAATAAAAAGTTGAAAAACGTTTTCTATCTCTTCTTTTTCTTTTAAAATTTTAAGTCTGTCAATAGCGCTTTTAAGTGTTTCGGAACCTTTTGCGGAAAAAATTTCCGTTTGCATATAGGCGCCCGCTTCATCTTCATCATATTTTGCGATTTTTAAAATATCCGCACGGTCTTTTTCATCAAGCTCTTCAAAAAATTCCTTAGCCTTATTTTCGTCTATATCGCTTATATTATCCAAAAGTTCGGCCTGATCGTCGCTTTCAAGTTCCGAAATACCTTGCGTAATTTTATCTTTCGGTACGATTTCAATGACATCTTCAAGCATATGATCGGGCATTTCAAGAGCCGCGTTAGCTAAGCTTTCAGGATCAAGTTCTTTTAGATATTTGGCAAACTGCGTTTCATCGTGTTTTTTTATTGTTTTTAGATGTTCGGCAAGATCAACTGAGCTTAATTCATCTTTAAGCGTATCGTCTATATGCGAATCAAGTTGCTCTTTAGCGGTTTCAAGCTCTTGTGTTTCCATTTTTTGCCTTTTAATTTAACATAACAAAATTATCAAAATTTTCTAATTTCTTTGGATTTTCGTTGGAAACTAAAATTTTCTTTATGTTTTCATTTGTATCTTTTACAAGTTGTTTAAATTTCGCCTGCTCTTTTGTTATGATTTGTTCTTTTTCTACTTTTACTATACTGTTTGGATTTACGGCTACTTTATTTCTATAAACGCCAAAATGTAAATGCGGTCCTGTTGCAAGTCCGGTATTCCCAACATAAGCAATCAGTTGTTTTTGTTTTACCGTTACTCCTTTTTTTATACCTTTTGCAAAACCGTTTAAATGCGCATAAAGTGTTGATATATTGCTACCGTGAGAAATTTCAACCGTATTTCCATATCCGTTTCTTCTACCTACAAAAGTTACTTTACCGCTGCCTGCAGCATAAATTTTCGTTCCTTTAGGTGCCGCATAGTCAATTCCCAAATGAGCACGGTATCTATGTAAAATAGGATGATATCTTTTTGGCGTAAAATTTGACGCGATTCTAGCGCCGTATATAGGCAAAATAAGCAAGAAATTTTCTACCTGTTTGCCGTTTTCATTATAATATTTATCATCATAAAAATACATATAATGAGCTTTTCCATTACTTTCCAACATTCCTGCCGAAATTTTAATATCTCCGAATTGTCTTCCAAGCCTTGTTTTTTGATCATAAACAATGACAATTTTATCGCCTTTTTGCAATTTCTTGAAATCAACCTCATTTTTAAACATTATCATAAATTCGTTTGCCAACGTCGTATTTCCTGTAGCTTCGATTATATCGACATACGGTGATTTATTAACTTCAATACTGAGAGTATTGTGAGAAACCGAATAAATAATCGGTGTAAAGGTTAATTTATATTGATTAAATTTATCTTTATAAATTTGAATTTGAAGTTCATTGCTTACAGGTATTAATATTTGTAAAATTTCGCCGTCATCATCTTTTAACATATAACAATCCGAACCGGATATTATTTCGCTGACAACTTCCTGATCTTCATTTTCAAGATTATAATAAAGTGAAAGCGGAATTTTAGAGACTTCGAAAAATTTTAATAAACTGACACCTTCCGGCCAGCTGAATTTCTCAATATTTGAGCCGAAAGAAAAAGAAAAAATCATCAAAAAAATCAAAAAAACTCTCATAAAACCACCACTATATCTGAATTTTCGTATTCTAACAAAAACAGCCTTATATTTTGCAAAATTTGTTAATTTACCAAATTTTCATATAATAACCGAAAATTTTTAACTTAGGAGAAAGGTTTTGAATAAATTTCTTTTGATTTTTATCTGCTTTTTTACTTTTGCATTTTCTGCAGATTTTAATATGAAGACTTACGAAACTACACTTATTGGCGTAGAAAACGGATACGGCACTATAACAGACAGTCCGGATATCGTAATTGGAAGCAGCGGAATTATTTCGCATACATTTTTAAACGGCGAGAGTTCTATAATAGCGCGCGCTGTTGTAACGGAAAAAAACGGTGCAAACGCGAAAGTAAGATTTGAAGTTTTTTCAATGCTTGCCCAAAAAGCACTTCCGCTTCCTAAAATTTTACCGCAAAGCGGTGATAAAATCGTGCTTAATTTTCTTTATTCACGCTCTTTGCTTATCACTCCGAATAAAGAAATTTACGACCAGATAAAATTGGCCTTTCCAAACATTGACTTTGTAGATCCTGATGTAAACGCGGCTTATCTTAGCAGCGAATTTAAACCGAATCCCGGAAGAGACGAATTTCGTAAAATGTGCGCCGATAATGCGGCCGGACTTATATTTTTCGCATTAAATGGAAAAGGTGTTTTTGCTGACTGCGGAAGCTTTAAAACTTTAAAAACATTTAAAACTGGCGGCATCAACAGTTATACTTTACCGTTTTATTCGCATGTAGAAGGCATTTCAACGATGGTTTGGGATTTTAAAAACGGACAAATAAACGACTATGACGAATATTATCGCTATTTGCTTGGAGAAGAGTGATTTTGAAGCTGATTTCGTGGAATGTAAACGGGCTTAGAGCTTGCGTAAAAAATGACGCTTTGGGTTGGATTACTCAAGAAAAACCGGATTTTTTAGCTTTGCAGGAGATTAAAGTTTCAGAAGATAAAATTCCTTCTGAAATTTATAATCTCGGTTTTGAAAATTTAAATGTAAACTCTGGCGAAAAAGCAGGCTATAGCGGCGTAGCAAGCCTTCATAATCTAAAATGCGCTACTTTTAAAAATTTATTTTTTCAAGAAAATGAAGGGCGCGTTTTGCAGCACGATTTTAATGAAATTTCACTATTTAATATATATTTTCCAAACGGTCAAAAAGATGAAAACAGACTTAATTTCAAGATGGAATTTTATGATAAATTTTTAATTTATCTTGATAAACTTAAAAAACAAGGTCGTAAAATCATTATTTGCGGCGATGTAAACACGGCTCACCGTGAAATAGATTTAAAAAATCCTAAATCAAATAGCGATAGAAGCGGCTTTTTACCTATAGAAAGAGCTTGGATTGACAAACTTTTATCTCATGGTTTTGTCGATACTTATCGCGCTATAAATGGCGATAAAATCGCATATTCATGGTGGAGTTACAGATTTAATGCAAGAGCCAAAAATGCAGGTTGGAGAATTGATTATTTTTTCATCAGTGAAGATCTGCGTGAAAATTTAACAAACGCTTTCATACTGGACGATATAAAAGGCAGCGATCATTGTCCTGTCGGCATAGAAATCAATTTATAACCGTATTTTCGATATCCAAAACTTAAATTTTTAAGAATTTAAGTAAAGTTTTATTATTTTTAACTAAAATTTTAAAAATTTAAAATAAGGATAAATTATGAAAGTTGTCGTTTGCATAAAAAACAATCAAATTTGCGATAATGTGAGAGATTACGGCATTTATGTGGCCAAAATTTTAAAATCGCAAATCAGTTTTGTCGCAATTATGGAAAATCAAGAGCTGGGAGATAGCTTTTACGGACTTGCGGCAGGCGGAATTGTGCTTGGCGAAAAAGATATGATACTTTCAAATTATCAAAATTTAGAACAGGAAAACAACGAAGAAACTCTTAAAAAAATACAGGAATATCTTGATAAATGCGTCAAAAAAGCTAACTTGGAAGGCTTAAAAGCGGAGCAAACATTAAAAAAAGGCGATTTTATAGATATTATAAGTACTTATAAAAATGAAGCCGATATGTTTATAACAGCTGCTAGATATGATGAAAGCGACGATATAGATTTTAATGCCAATATGCTGATAAAAGAATTAAAAGTACCTGTACTTTTGGTAAATAAAGAATTTTCGCCGATAAAATCCGTGCTTCTTGCATTTGACGGCACATTATCAAGCGTGAAAATTGCAGGATTTATTCATAACTCACCACTTTTTTCAAATGCAAAAAAATATATAATAAATATAAGTGAAGATGAAGAAAAATCAAAAGAAGCATTGAAAATCGCAAAAGACATAATAGGCGAAGAAAATGCAAAATATGTTTATATAAACGGAACTGACGCCGGAGAGGAAATTATAAAATTTCGACGAGCAAATAAACTTGATCTCATTGCCACAGGCTCATTCAGCAAAAATTTTCTAAAAAAACTGATTGTTGGAAGCGTTTCACAAGAAGTTATCACAAATGCCCTTGTGCCAATACTCGTAGTAGCTTAATAATTTTAAAGGTTTTTTATGCCTAGAAATTCTATTTTAAATCTGTTTTTTGGCGGAATTTTACTTGTAATTTCACTATATTTTATAATTTGGGGATTTGACTATATCGGTGAAGCAAATAAAATAATATTCACAATTTCCGTTATTTTAGGAATTTTTATGGCATTTAATGTCGGCGGCAATGACGTTTCAAACTCATTTGGAACAAGTGTCGGCGCAGGAACTCTTACAATCACACAGGCACTTTGTATAGCTGCGATTTTTGAAGTTGGCGGCGCTGTAATTGCGGGTGGCGAAGTAACGGCTACTATAAGAAGCGGAATTGTAGATCTTCAAAAAATGAGTGTAAGTCCATTTGACTTTGTATATATAATGATGTCGGCACTACTTGCGGCAGGACTTTGGCTATTGATAGCTACAAAAAAAGGAATGCCCGTTTCAACAACTCATGCAATTGTTGGTGGAATTGTCGGGGCAAGCTTAACTCTCGGTGTTATTTTAGAACACAGTGAAATTTCGCCGTTATCGATTTTACGCTGGAATAAACTTTTTGAAATAGTACTGTCATGGATTATTTCGCCGGTTTTAGGCGGAATAACTTCATATATGATTTACCGCGTAATCAAAAAATACATCATAAACTACAATGCAATAGCGCAAATAAAAATTAATAGAATAAAAAGAAAAAAGAAAGAATTAAAAAAAGAGCATAAAAAGATTTATGAAACACTGAACGATCTGCAAAAAGTGGCATATAGTGAAATTTTGAATAAAGATCTTCTTGAAATGCAAGAACATAATTTAAATTACAAACATTTAAGCAGCGATTATTATAAAAAAATAAACGAACTTGATATGCAAAAAGAAAAACTTCAATCTCACAAAGCACTTGAGCTTGGAATTCCTATAATAGCGGCATTTGGAACAATTGTGCTTGTAAGTATGCTTCTTTTTAAAGGACTTAAAAATTTAAATCTCGGTTTAAGCGCTTTTCAAAATTATTTGATAATAAGTATGTGCGCGACTATCGTTTGGGCTGCGATGTTCGTTTTTGCAAAAAATTTACGCAGAAGTGATCTTAGCAAATCAACTTTTTTAATGTTCAGTTGGCTTCAAGTTTTTACGGCATGCGGATTTGCTTTTTCGCATGGAAGTAATGACATTTCAAATGCGGTAGGACCGTTTGCGGCGATTATTGATACATTAGCGACAGGCGCTGTAAACGGAGAAGCTGCAATTCCGCCAATAGTAATGATAACGTTTGGAATAGCACTTGTAGCAGGACTTTGGTTCATAGGAAGAGAAGTCATCCAAACAGTCGGCACAAATTTAACAAAAATGCATCCGGCAAGCGGTTTTTCAGCCGAATTATCAGCTGCCAGTATCGTTATGCTTGCTACTGTTTTTGGAATTCCTGTAAGTTCTACGCATATTTTAATCGGTGCGGTTTTAGGAATTGGACTTGTAAATAAAGCTGCAAACTGGTCTTTAATGAAACCGATTGTACTTGCTTGGGTCATTACAATTCCGGTTGCTGCGGTAATATCAAGCATTTCTCTTCTGATTTTCAGAAATATTTTTTAATCAATTTACAGTATATAAAATATATTTAGTGTAATATAATCGTTTAACGAACTTCATATCTAATAAAAAATATTACAATTAAGCAAACCTGGTATTTTTTGGAAATTTGTAAAACTGCCAAAATAAATTGGAATAAGACATTTACAAAGCAAATATCAAAAAACATAAAATTTATGCGCTGACTTAAAATAATTTTTGTCGCACAAAACTAAAAAAACGAAAGCTTTATGAATATCGTAAATATACTAAAATCAAAAAAACGTAGTTACTTATAATAAACTTGCAAAATAGATAATTTACAAAATTAAATTTTAACAAAAATTTTTACACTTTTCGTAAATTATCCGCTAAAAATTTAAAAAATAAACCAAAAATGTAAAATTAGAAATGATTGAAAACTTATAAAATTTCAAAAAGCCGTTTGTAATTTAAAAGTAAAATTTTAAATTACAACTTCATAAATTTCAAGATTTGCATTTTTAAAATGCATATGGGCGGTCTCGCCGGCATTTGCGTGAGCTTTTTTAAACTCATTCGATTTAGTCCAATTCTCAAAACTTTTGAAATTTTGCCACTTTACAAATGAACTGACCACGCAATAATTAGTCTCAGGACTCGCTTTTAATAGGTGAAATTCCACAAATCCCTCAACACTTGAAAGATAAGAGTTTCTATTTTTCCAGCGCTCTATAAATTCATCTACAAATTCATTTTTTATATTAAATTTATTCATAACAACTATCATTTTAAATCTCCAAAATTTGTGAAATTTCACCCGTGTTTTATTTAAATAAAAGCCCTGATTTTACCTCATTATAAACATTTTCGCCAGCCAAATCTTTTACAATAGCAAGAGCAAATTCCATAGCAGTAGCAGGGCCACGCGAAGTCATCACATTTTCATCTCTTACGACATTTGATTTATCACCAGCAAAACCAGTAAGATTTATTTTTTTCTCAAATCCAGGATAGCAAGTATAGCTGTTTTTTAAAACTCCGGCATTTCCTAAAACCCAAGGTGCGGCGCAAATTGCCCCGATTTTAAGTTTTTTATCATCAAATTCGCGCAAAATTTTATGAAATTTTTCACTTTTTGATAAAATTTCATTATTTTTAAATCCGCCAGGAAGCAAAATCATATCGAAATCACTAACTTTAAACTCTCTAAAATCAGTATCGGCTACAATTTTTATACCATGAGCTCCGATTACATTAATACCGTCGTATCCTACAACTACAGATTTTATACCACCTCTTCTTAATACATCTATAAGCGTTACAGCTTCCAACTCTTCGTATCCGTCAGCCAAAATTACAGCAACTTTTTTCATCTTTACCTCCAAAACAAAAATTTATACAATTTTAATTTCCTTTAATAAATTTTTATCAAATTTACGATATATTAAGCTAAATTTTAGCAAAATACATTTTATTGAATTTATAAAAAACGAGGACAAATTATGGAAGAAAAGCATTATGAAGTTGTCGTTATAGGCGGCGGAATCACTGGTGCTGCGCTACTATATGAACTTGCCAGATATACTGATATAAAAAATATAGCGCTTGTAGAAAAATACGAGGGAATCGCGACATTAAACTCAAAAGGCACGGCAAATTCGCAAACGATTCATTGCGGCGATATAGAGACAAACTACACTTTTGAAAAAGCTAAAAAAGTAAAACGAACCGCTGATATGGTAGTAAAATACGGACTTCAATACGGCTATCAAAATAAATTTATGTTTGCAAATCAAAAGATGGCCATGGGTGTCGGAGAACGCGAAGTAGACATTATAAAAGAAAGATTTGAAATTTTCAAAGAGCTTTATCCGTATTTGGAACTTTTTGACAAAGAAAAACTTAAAGAAATCGAACCGAAAATAGTATTTGATGAAAACGGCAACGAAAGACCGGAAAATATCATATCAATGGGCGTACAAAAAGAAGTTTATACTACTATAAATTATGGAGCTATGGCTATTTCACTAACTGAAAATGCAAAAAAACAGGAAAATAAAACCTGTGATATATTTTTAAATACAGAAGTATTGGGTATTACACATATAGGTGACAAATTTTTCCTACGCACAAGAAACAATATGGCAATTAGCGCAAATTTTGTCGTAGTTGATGCAGGAGCTCATTCGCTTTGGTTAGCTCATCGCATGGGATACGGTAAAAATATGGGATGTCTAAGTATGGCGGGAAGCTTTTATCTGACAAAACAACATTTGCTAAACGGAAAAGTTTATATGGTTCAAAATCCGAAACTTCCGTTTGCAGCACTTCACGGAGACCCTGATATTTTAGCAGACGGATGCACAAGATTCGGTCCTACTGCTTTAGCACTTCCAAAATTGGAGCGTTATAAAGGTTTAAAAAGCGTGCCTGAATACTTCCAAACTCTAAATTTCAGCAAAGAAGTAGTACAAATTTTATGGGATTTAATAAAAGACAGCGATATTCGAAACTATGTATTTAGAAATTATCTGTTTGAAATTCCTGAAATCGGCAAAAAGCTTTTTGTAGAGGATGCAAAGAAAATCGTACCGTCTCTTAAAACAGAAGATATTTACTATGCAAAAGGTTTTGGCGGCGTACGTCCGCAAGTGTTGAATCGCACCGAAAAAAAACTTATGCTCGGTGAAGCTTCAATTGACACGGAAAAAGGAATTATTTTTAATATGACTCCAAGTCCAGGAGCTACGAGCTGCCTTGGAAATGCCGAACGAGACGTCAAAAAAGTATGCGCATTCTTAAACAAAACTTTTGACGAACAAAAATTTACAGCCGAATTGGTTGATTAAACCTTAAAATTCCTATGAAATCTCATAGGAATTTCTCTTTTTTATTATTTTAAAATTTAGATTTTCATTATAGAATTTTCCATACTTTACAGGAAGGAGAAAAAATGTTCAAAAAAACAAAAATTTTGGCAACACTAGGACCTGCAAGCGATAAAATTGAAACAATTGAAGCTATGGTAAAAGCAGGTGTAGACGCATTTAGAATGAATTTCAGTCACGGTACTCATGAATACCACGAAGAAAATTTAAATAAAATCCATGAAATAGAAAAAAAACTTGATAGAAGAATCGGTATTTTCCAAGATATCAGCGGCCCAAAAATAAGAGTTGGAAAGCTGAAAGAACAATTTAAACTTAAAGCGGAAGATCGTCTTATTTTCGTGCCGGAAGAAATAGTCGGTGAAAAAATAGATGAAAAAACCTACAAACTTTGTATCAATCAACCGGAAATTTTACCGCTAATGAAGAAAGGCGAGTATATCTATCTGTATGACGGCTTTATACGTGCAAAAGTTACAAATGTAAGCAACGAAGCTGTAGAAGCCGTACTTGAAAATGATGGAATTTTAACATCAAATAAAGGCGTAAATTTTCCAAATACTCGCATAAATATTGATATAATCACAGAAAAAGATTTGCAGGATTTGCGCTGGGGTGCAGAACATGGAGTTAATTTCGTAGGAATTTCATTTGTACAATCCGCAAATGATATTTTGCGCGTGCGCGAAATTTTAAAAAATTTAGGTTCAAAAGCTAAAATTTATGCCAAAATAGAAAAATTCGACGCTGTAGAAAATATAGATGAAATTATACAAGTAAGCGACGGAATAATGGTAGCAAGAGGAGATCTTGGTATAGAAATGCCGTTTTACGAAATTCCGCGCATTCAAAAGAAAATCATAAAACTGGCAAATGCTCACGCAAAACCTGTTATCACAGCCACACAAATGATGCTTAGTATGACCGAAAGAGAACGCGCCACAAGAGCTGAAATCAGTGATGTAGCAAATGCTGTGCTTGACGGAACTGACGCGGTTATGCTAAGTGAAGAAAGTGCAATCGGTCATAATCCTGTAGCAGCTGTGGAAGCTATGAGCTCTACAATCATTGAAACAGAAAAAGTTTATCACTACAATTGCTTTGATGATTATGATTTTTATGATGAAACCGATATGATCACAAGTTCAACCGCAAGGCTTGCTATGCGACTTCAAGCAGGAGCGATACTTTCTATAACAGGAAGCGGCAAATCAGCAATAAAACTTGCAAGAAATCGCACCAAAATAGATATTATAGCAATCGCTCACGATGAGCAGACAGCGCATTCACTTACACTTGCTTGGGGCGTAATTCCTGCACTTGTAGTTCCAAAAACGCGTGTAAATTTCTTGCTTGCCGAAATCATTAATCAAGCTTACAACAAGCGACTTATCGAAAGTTCAGGCACATACGTGATGACTGCAGGATTTCCAACAGGTGTGGAAGGAAGCACAAACTACATAAGAATACTCAAAAAAACTCAAATAGACTATTACCGCGACGCCGCAATAGATATTTAATCTTTCTAAAATAAGGAATTAAATTTTTAATTCCTTATAAATCAAAAATCTATTTTTACTTCATAATATTTTGTTTTACCGTACATAAAGATAATATGACGTTATAAAATAATATATAGTGAATAAAAACTTACCTTTTTGATAATCTGGCTCGAAAACTATAATGATAAAAAAATAAAATTTCTAAAATTACTATTTATAAAAAAAGATAACATCAATTCAAAAACCGCACCAAATAAAAGTATAAAAATTAGAAACTCAAGTAAGCTTGCTATAATCCAAAATTTTATCTCCCATCCGCTTTATTGTTTATACAAAAAACGGCTTTGCAATTGTACCAATAACTTATTTGGAATTACGGTTTCAATAAATTTTGAGTTTTTGTAAAATTTAAATATCATTACGTATTTATCAAGTAAGACAGCGACAAAATATCTTTTCAATCTTTTAAAAAACAAATCTGAAAATCAAGAAAGCTATATCAACTTCCAAAATCTAAAATATAAACAAAAATTTATTTATAAAACTTTCATAATTTTTAAGAATAAGGCTATTTACCATAATATCATTTGTTTGTAAAATTTGACGAATTGTTTAAATTTTCATCTTTGAAATTTGAGTTTTCCTTATTTAAATTTTCTTTTGAAATTTCATTAAGTCTATCTGATAATTTTTTGATATTTTTATACCTTTGGTCATCTTACATTTCGTATCATAAAATCACTTTTTAATATTTCATCGGTAAGCAAATTTTAAAAACTTAAATTGTAAAACATATGCAAAAACGCGCTACAACTTTAGTATTTTATCAAAATTGAATTTTTTCATTTGTAAGTATAAATCCGAAATTTAGAAATATGATATTTTTATTTGATTTTTAAAATTTTAAGTTGAAATTTTATTCAAATCTTTTTTAAATTTGCAAAAAAAGTTTAAAAATTTATAGAAAATTTTAAATTACACCATTTATTTTTTCACGTAAATCTAAAATTTCATCTCTTTTTGTAATAAAACTGTTTCTATTTGCAATCAAATGTGCCGAACTTTGCATAATGACTTCGGCCACTTTTAATCCGTTTTGCCTCATAGTAGCACCGGTTTCAACGTTATCAACTATCGCATCCGCCAAACCTATCAAAGGTGCAAGCTCAATTGAACCGTAAAGTTTTATTATTTTTACAGGAGTTGCCTTACCGGCAAAAAAATTTCTTGTGATATTTGGCATTTTGGTGGCTACCTTGAGCCTTGCGGCGTTATAATCAAGCTCATTTTCTTTTTTTATACCGACACAAATTTTACATTTTCCAATTCCTAAATCAAGCAGTCTTAAGACGTCCGGTCTATGTTCTTCAAGTACATCAAGCCCTACTACTCCGATATCGGCCGCACCATTTGTGACATAAGCCGGAATATCCTGATTGCGAACATATAAAAATTTAAAATTTCCCTCACTTAAAATAAGTTTGCGATCTTCAAACTCAAATTTCATATCAAAAATTTTGCGGAAAATTGCAAGTGTATCATCGGCTATTCGCCCTTTTGGAAGTGCTATTGTGATCATTAGAGTCCCTTACTTTTTATAACATTTAACATTGATCTGAAAACCAAATTTTTATCATAAACGGCATTTTTAAAAAACTGTGACAAAAACTGACCGTCTCCGCCTGTAATATAAATTTTGCGGTTTTTGGCAATATTTTCCACCAATAAAACAACGGAATTTACTACGCCGTAAGTTATCGCATCACGAGTATTTAAAGGAATCTTGTCTAAATTAACTTGCGAGTTTAACCCGACATCAAGCACGCTTGAAATGCTTTTGTAAGCCTCCACATACTTAGTAATCCCTGGCAAAATAAATCCGCCCATATGTATGTTTTTATTTACCATATCGACTGTAATGGCACTTCCGGCGTCAATAACTATTCCGTCATTTATAGCGCAACTTGCCGCAATTCTATCAACTCCGAGCTCTTTTGAATAAAGCGTATTTATCTCAAAATACGGTGCCAAATCAAAAAACAGCGTGCCTTTTAATTTTCTTTTAAAATTCGGATTTACATTTATAAAATAAACAGTATCTTTCGGCTCAAATTTTTGAAATTCTTTGATCGACATAACTTTTGAAATACCGTTATTGTAAAATTTAGCCGTGGAATTTCCTATATCACACAAAATCATAAATCATAAATCCGTTTTCATTTAAAATTTTAGCAGCTTTTGAGCAAAGCGCCGAGTTTAAAAATAAAATTTTCTTTTTTACTATTTTATTTTCACTGCTTTGCACTTTTTTATCAATTTCTATTAAAGAAATGGCATCTTTGCTTACAAATCTGCTTTTAGCGTCTCTTAAATACAATAAAGTCCGAAATTGACTTAAATCAACTCCAAAAAAAATACTTAAACTTCGTTTTTTTGTAAAATTTCCGGTTTCAATTGTTCTGAAATTTTTAAGTAAAATTTTATGCTTAACTAAAAGTTCGTTTATTTTATCTTTCATCGCCAAATTTCAAAAATTTATTACCTGTATATAAATTATCTTTATCACTAAAAATTTTATCGTCTATTTCATCAGGCAGTTCAAAAATTTTAACATCATTTAAATTCAAATTCATACGAATTAAAAAGCCGGTTTTTTCCACTATATAAATGTTAGAATCTGAAATCGTAGGAGCCAAAAATATTGCAAAAGTCAACTTTGTCTCGTTTATTTTTTGAAAATTCAAATCCAAAATTTGTACAACGCCGTCTTTTAAAAACAGATAAATTTTGTCTTTATCGAAAATTACATCTTTTATATCGGCCGCATATGTTTGAACTCCTGCAGGAGCAAGTTTTACAATCTTAGTCGCAGTCGCGCCGTAAAGATTTTGACCGTATACGCCAAGCTCAATTACGTTATTGAAAAAAGGTTGAGCACTGATTACATATTCTTGCGTAATTCTGTTTATATTTAAATCGGCAATTGCGATTTTACCGTCAAGTGTCCCAAAAACTACAAGATAGTCCAAAAATACAGGCGCTGCAGCTCTTACATCAAGCGCAAAATTTTGAGAAAATGCTCTATCAAGCACCACTGCGCCTGAGCTTATTTTAATTATATAAGCGTGATTATCAGCACTTAAAACCGCCAAATTATTGCCGTTTATATTTGCGGCAATCGCTTGCGCGCTTAAATTTTGATCTAAAATTATACCGCCGTTTTCATCTAAAACTTTGATAGCTCCAGTTACATCACTGACTATAAATTTGTTCTCAGCTTCATTAAGCAAAATTTCGCCTTTATTAAGCTTTAAATTTTTATTCAAGCCGCTTTTTGAAATCACATTTCCATTATCCAATGTAGCTACCTGCTTATTTGCAAAAATTATATCATCGGGCAAAGAGCCGCTGTAAGATATCTTCTTTGTGATATTTTCGTCTCCGGGCTCAAAGTATAACCTTTTTGTAGTACAACCTGCAAAAGCAAGACAAAGCGCAAGTAAAATTAAAATATTTTTTCTCATTTTTTATCCGTTATATTATAATGTTTTAAATTTTGAGCAATTTGATTTAGCGGTGAATTAAAAGGAATTTTATCAAATTCGTTTTTTGCATCTTTCGGTTTTCCTTCTTTTAAAAGTTTAAAACCTTTGAGCAATGTTTCGTAATCACTTAAAAGCTCGCCGCCACTTTTTCCGAGTTGCAAATTTATAATATTTTTTAGCATAGGATCAAGTTTTTTATCATTTACAATTTCACTCATATCTACATTTTGAGAATTTTTTAAATTTTCAAGTTTATAAATAGCGTAAAGATTAAAATCTTCATTTTTAAGCTCATTTAAAATTTTTTCATCGTTCGGATTTTTGACAAGCTCGCTAAAAATAGCATTTGCTTTGTTTATCTTATACTCTTTATAAAATTCATTACCGTAATACGAAGCAACGCCCAAAACCGCTAAAATAACACAAGCTAAAAGCGGTTTTTTATATTTTTTTATAAAAAGTTCACTTTTTATCATACTTTGCAAAAACTGTTCTTCAGTGCCAATTTGCTCTTTAATGCCTTCTATATCGTCTTTTAAAGCCAAAATATTTCCTTTTTTAAAATTTTCGCATAATTTTATCATAAAATATTTAAAATACGGCTAATGTTAAAGTTAAATATGCTATAATATCTAACTTTTTATCAACAAAGGAAAAAAATGATAATAGATGAAAATCTTTTGACAAAATTAGAAAAACTCACAGCATTCAAAGTTCCGAACGAAAAAAGAGATGAAATTAAAGCACAACTTAATGAAATTGTAAATTTTGTAGAAGTTTTAAACGAACTTGATTTAGATAAAACAAATGCGGCTATTACTACGTTGAAAGGCGGCACACCGTTTCGTGAAGATGAGCCTGGTAATAATAATGATGAGATAATGAATATAATATTAAAAAATGCGCCCGATATTGACGGCTCGTATTTTGTCGTACCAAAAATCATAGATTAAGGAGAAAATCCATGGTAGAAGAAAATCGCAAACATTTAGCGGATATTGAAACTCTTTTAAAAACAGTCGTTTTTAATAAAGCATCTGACTTGCACCTTGTTTCGCGCTCGGCACCGCAAGTAAGAATAGATGGCAAGCTACGCCCTTTGGCTATGGATGTTTTAACCGGTAGCGATATAGAATATATTTGCTACGCTTTAATTACTGATGCGCAAAAAAGTGAATTGGAAGAAAATAAAGAGCTTGACTTTGCGATAGAGCTTCCAAATATAGGTCGTTTTCGTGGAAATTACTATTATACGATGAACGGCGATTTGGCGGCTGCATTTCGTATAATTCCAATAGACATTCCAAGCCTTGACGAATTAAAAGCGCCATCCATTTTTAAAGAAATCGTAAAACACGAAAAAGGTATGATATTAGTTACAGGTCCTACAGGTAGCGGTAAATCAACAACTTTGGCGGCAATGCTAAATGAGATAAATGAAACGGAGCGAAAGCACATTATCACGGTTGAAGATCCGGTTGAGTTCGTGCATACAAATAAACGTTCGCTTTTTTCGCATAGAAATATAGGCACAGATACACAATCTTACGCAAGAGCTTTAAAATTTTCACTACGTGAAGACCCGGATATCATTCTAGTAGGTGAGCTTCGTGACCGCGAAACAATTTCTATTGCGATAACTGCAGCTGAAACAGGCCACTTGGTTTTTGGAACACTTCACACAAACTCGGCAATTCAATCTCTAAACAGAATTATTGATAGTTTCGACGGTGGCGAACAACTTCAAGTAAGAAATATGTTATCAGTTTCATTGACTTCCATTATTTCTCAATCTCTGCTTCCAAGAATTGGAAAAGGTCGTATTGCAATACATGAAATTTTAATCAATAATAATGCTATTGCAAACCTTATACGTGAAAATAAAGTGCATCAAATCTATTCTCAAATGCAGTTAAATCAACAAAATACAGGCATGATAACACAAACTCAGGCAATGGTAAAAGCGCTTCGTTCGAATTTAATCACAAAAGAAAATGCGCTTCGTTATTCTACAAATTTGCAAGAACTTATCGGAATTATAGGTGAATAATGCTGGAAAACATAAATTGGTTTGACTTAATTACGATTGTTTTAATTGTACTTTTTGGACTTCGCGGCTTTATAAACGGCATAATAAGAGAAATTTTCGGAATTTTAGGACTTATCGGCGGACTTATTTTAGCGGTAAACTATAGAGCTGAAGCAGGCGCGTGGATAAGTGCTAATATATATAACTTGCACGGCGCAAATGCTATCGGCGGGGATGGCACGGAAATTTTGGCAGGATTTTTAGGAGTTTTGTTTGTGACATGGATAGTTTGCCTTATAGTAGGCGAAATTTTAGCAAAACTTATAAAATTTACAGGCCTTGGAATCATTGATAAAGTCGGCGGTTTTATATTCAGCGCCGCTAAAATTTTTCTAATTTTTGCAATAGTGGCTGTGCTTATAAAAAGTGCAGCATTTTTAAATACTCAAACAAAACCGTTTTTTGAAAACAGCGTTACATATCCATATTTAGTAAAAGCCGGCGAGTTTATAATGCAAATAAAAGATAACGAAAATGTAAAAAATGCTGTAACGGAAATAAAAAGAGATATAAACAACACTTTAAACGATGATTTTAATGAGACATTTTTCGAAAACGATACAAATAAAAGCAAAATTTTAAACCGGGAAAATTTTGATGAAAATTCTACTTTATAAGGATTACAAATGAAAAAAATTGAAAATTTGGAATTTGATAAATTGCTTGAAGAATTTAAAAAAATCATCAAAGATAACGGCTTAAAATATACAAAACAACGTGAAATTTTATTAAAAACGCTTTATAACAGCAGCTATCACTTTACTCCGGAAAGTTTGAATATGCACATAAAAGAAAAATATCCGGATTTAAATATAGGCATAGCGACAATTTACCGCACACTGAATCTTTTGGAAAATGCAAGAATGGTTACTTCCATATCATTTGGCGCACAAGGTAAAAAATTTGAACTTGCAAACAAACCTCATCACGATCATATTATTTGTAAAAGTTGCGGTAAAATTGTAGAATTTACGGACCAGGAAATAGAAAACAAACAACTTGAAATTGCACAAAAAAATGGCTTTACTTTAACAGGTCATCTTATGCAGCTTTATGGAATTTGTGAAAAATGCAGTAAAGAAGGAAATAAATAGTGTTTGAAAACCAACTTGAAATTCAAAGAATACAAAAAGCAGACGAATTAAGAAATTTAGGTGTAAATCCGTATCCGCATTTTTTAAAAAAGGATATGAATATAAAAGAATTTCGTGAGAAATTCGCATACATAGCAGAAAACGAAACAAAAAAAGCTGACGAAGAAATCGTCATATCCGGTCGTATTAAATTAAAACGAGTAGCCGGAAGATCGACTTTTGCAAATATAGAAGATGAAAGCGGAAATGTTCAAATTTATTATTCAAAAGACAGCATAGGCGAAGAAAATTATTTAAAATTTAAGAAAAATATTGAAGTAGGCGATATAATTTTAGTAAAAGGTTATGCGTTTTTAACAGGAACCGGCGAATTTTCAATGCATGTAAGCAACCTTATCCTTGCAAGCAAAGCAATTTCAATTTTACCTGAAAAATTTCACGGTCTTGCGGATAAAGAGTTAAGATATCGCCAAAGATACCTTGATATGATAATGGATCCAAGCGTTAGAGTTGATTTTGAAAAACGTTCGTTGATTGTCAGGACAATTCGTAGATTTTTTGAAGATCGAGGTTTTTTGGAAGTCGAAACTCCGATGATGCATCCGATTGCAGGCGGCGCGAATGCAAAACCTTTCATAACTCATCACAATGCGCTTGATATTGACAGGTATCTGAAAATAGCACCTGAGCTTTATTTAAAAAGACTTGTAGTAGGCGGAATGAATTCCGTTTTCGAAATGAATAGATGTTTTAGAAACGAGGGAATGGACTTAACTCATAATCCTGAATTTACAAGCATCGAGTTTTACTGGGCATGGCATAACTATTTTGAAGCGATGGATTTAACGGAAGAACTTTTTAACGAATTGCTGAAAACTTTGAATTTAGGTGAAATTTTAGATTACGGCGATTTAAAAATTGATTTTTCTAAAAAATTTCAAAGAATTAAATATTTAGACGCTTTGGTACAAATAGGCGAAATTTCGCCCGAAATTATAAAAGATAAAGACGAAATTTTGAAAAAACTTAAATCGGACGGTTTTGAAGCAAATGAAAAACTTGATTTAGGGCATTTGCAAGCTGAACTTTTTGATAATTATGTAGAAAGCAAACTTATAAATCCTACATTTATAACGGATTTTCCGGTTTCTATTTCGCCTCTTTCAAGAAGAAGCGACAAAGATCCTGAAATTGCAGAGAGATTTGAACTTTATATTGCAGGAAAAGAGCTTGCAAACGCATTTAACGAACTGAATGATCCGCTTGATCAATATGAAAGATTTAAAGCGCAAATTGAAGCGAAAAAAGCAGGAGATGATGAAGCGCACGAAATGGATGAAGATTATGTAAGAGCGTTGTCTTATGCTATGCCGCCTACGGTTGGCTGGGGGCTTGGCGTGGATAGACTCGTGATGATTTTACTGAACAAAGCGTCAATCCGTGATGTGATTTTATTTCCGGCTATGAAACCGATAAAAAATTTAGATGACAAGGAGTAAAAATGTCGAATTTGGAAAATTTTGATAAAGAAATTTTTGATTTAACAAACAAAGAATTACAAAGACAATGTGATTATTTGGAAATGATTGCAAGTGAAAATTTCACATATCCTGAAGTTATGGAAGTAATGGGTTCCATACTTACAAACAAATATGCTGAAGGATATCCAGGTAAAAGATATTACGGTGGTTGCGAATTTGTAGATGAAATAGAGCAAACAGCAATTGATCGTTGCAAAAAACTTTTCGGCTGCAATTTCGCAAATGTCCAACCAAATAGCGGAAGCCAAGCTAATCAAGGTGTTTACGGAGCTTTTATAAAACCGGGCGATAAAATTTTAGGTATGGATTTAAGTAACGGCGGACACTTGACTCATGGCGCAAAAGTAAATGCAAGCGGCAAATTTTATAGCAGCTTTTTTTACGGCGTGGAAATGGACGGAAGAATAGATTACAACAGAGTTGCCGATATTGCTAAAATCGTAAAACCGAAATTAATCGTTTGCGGCGCAAGCGCATATCCAAGAGAGATTGATTTTGCAAAATTCAGAGAAATCGCAGATAGCGTCGGAGCATTTTTATTTGCAGACGTAGCTCATATAGCAGGTCTTGTAGTTGCCGGAGAGCATACAAATCCGTTTCCATATTGCCACGTAGTAAGCTCTACAACACATAAAACTTTAAGAGGTCCTAGAGGCGGAATTATTATGACAAATGAAGAAGAATTTGCCAAAAAAATCAACTCAAGCATTTTCCCAGGAATGCAAGGCGGCCCGCTTGTCCATGTTATCGCAGGAAAGGCGGTCGGTTTTAAACATAATTTAAGTCCTGAATGGAAAACTTATGCAAAACAGGTAAAAGCAAATTGCAAAATTTTAGGTGATACGCTAATGAAACGCGGCTTTGATTTGGTAAGCGGCGGAACGGATAATCACTTAATTTTAGTTAGCTTTTTGAAAAAAGATTACAGCGGAAAAGACGCAAGCAACGCGCTTGAAAATGCAGGAATTACCGTAAATAAAAATACAGTTCCTGGAGAAACAAGAAGCCCTTTTGTAACAAGCGGCATTAGAGTAGGAAGCGCAGCTCTTACATCACGCGGTATGAAAGAAAAAGAATTTGAATGGATTGCAAATAAAATTGCCGACGTGCTTAATAATATAAACAATACTTCACTTCAAAGTAAAATAAAAGCCGAAGTTAAAGAACTTGCAAGTAAATTTATTATTTACGATAAAGCTATGTTTTAAATTTTAGGGCATAATTTTGCCCTAAAATATTTTTTAAGATTTTTATGGAAATTTTAAAAAATATTGAAATTTTTAGGAGTTTTTAATGGAAAACGATTTTACAATGGCCGATATTTTACTTGATAAAGACAAGGCAGCACAAGAAAAAAGTGTAAATATCAAAAAAATTCTTATGGGAATATCTGTTTTAGTAATCATTTTTTTGATAGTTCTTATTATTATGAAATTTATAAATCGCGGCAATATCGACACAAATGAAAGCATTACAATGCCAAACGAACAAGAAATTTTAACACCGAATACAAAAAACAATGAAATGGCACAAAACACCGCCAATACGCCGACAGTAGAACAACAAATAAAAATACAGACAAAACCAGCTGAAATACAACAAATAGAGCCGAGCTCACAAACAACAAAAGAACCTACTCAAATAGAAATCAAACCTGACAATAGTGCAAAAGTAGTTGAAATCAAACCTATAGCAATAGCTCCGGAGCCACCTAAAAAAGCGGAACAGCCGGTAAAAATCGAAGAGCCTAAAAAAATAGAAGCGGCACAAATTAAAAAAGAAATAACAGTACCGCAAAAGCCTAAAAAAATAGAAAAAACGCAAAATACAAATATAAAAAAATCCGAACCTGTAAAGGCGCAACAAACCGTAACCAAACAACATGTTGAAAGCAAAAAAAATGAAAAATCAGTTTTCAGTAATAATTCAAAAAATAAACAAATAAAAGTAAGCGACATAAAAAATGCAAAACCGAAAGCGGCGACTGTTGCGGCAACAGGAAATACTTATATACAAGTTTTGGCATTTTCATCAGACAAAAAAGAAAATATCGTAACAAAAAAACTAAAAGAAAAAGGCTATTCTTATAAATTTCAGGACGCCGTTGTAAACGGCAAAAAAATGACTAAAATTTTAGTCGGTCCTTATGATAATGCAAATATAGAAAGCAAGATTAAACAAATTCGCTCTGAAATAAATCCGGAAGCGTTTGTTTATAGGGCAAAATAGTGAAAAAATTTGCAGTCTTCGGAAATCCGATTTCACATTCGATTTCGCCAAGACTGCATAATAACGCTATTTTAGGCTTGAGTTTAGACGCATTTTACGGTAGAGTTTTACTAAATAACGGCAAAGATTTGCGTGATAATTTTTTAAAACTTAAACTAAATGCCGCAAATATCACACTTCCATTTAAAATAGACGCTTTTAGAATATCCGATTTCAAAAGTAAAGCTGCCGATAAAATAGGCTCAGTTAATACTCTTGTATATAAAAATGAAAAATTTTACGGATACAATACGGACGCGTTCGGATTTTGGCGCGCTGTAAGCAAAATCGGAAATTTCAAAAATGCAGTTATTTTAGGAGCCGGAGGAACAACTCGCGCAATTTCATATATATTGCATGAAAATGGCGTTAAATTCGATATTTTAAATCGATCTGATAAAAGTAACGAAAATTTTGAATGCGAAAATTTTTACACTTACGAAAATTTTAATTCAAAAGATTACGATTTGATTATAAACTCAACTTCCGCGGGTTTAAAAGATGAAAATTTACCTGCTCCAAAAGAAATTTTAGATGAAATTTTGAATAGAGCGAAATTAGCTTTTGATGTAATTTACGGAAAGGTTACACCGTTTTTAAATTTAGCGGAAAAATATGGCTTAAAAACTTCAGACGGCGCTCAAATGCTCGTATTTCAAGCAGTTTTAGCGTTAAATTTATTTTATGACAATACACTGAATGAAACAAAAATTTTAAAATTTATGAATGAAGCTTTGAAATTAAAATAATTCATCATTTAAAATTTCAATTAAATTAAAAGTTTTTATAATCAACTAAAATAAAAAATCTTAATAATCAAAGCAAAAATTTCATTAAATTTTAAATACAAATAGTCTATAAAACTCTACAAAGCTATGAATATCAAAAAAATTAAAAATTTATTAAAACTTTACCTAGCTCTTAACATTCGCTTGTATATAATGATGAAATTAATAAATAAAAAACTTGCCATAAACAAAAAATATTGATAACCATGAATTTCGCAAAAACGACTTTTTCATTTCATATTTAAAGATATTTTAAAAGTAAAGATGAAAATTGATAAATCCGGTCAAAAAGAGTATAGAAATTTTTAAATTAGTTAAGCATAAAAATTCTCATTAAAATTAGAAAATCTCTTTTTAAATATCAATAAAGAATCAATCATCTTTTTTTAATATTTTCTCATTTTATACAAAATTTATTCAAAAAAACATCATATTTATTGTTTTATTTATATTTTTATGGCGCTACAATGTTTCGATTTATCATAATTTATAAATTTATTAAATAATCGCGGAATTTTATTCTTATAAAAAAAATGACAACGTTTAAATTTTTAATTTAACGGCAACTGAAAAGCAAAAAATTAAGCGCAAATATTTTAAATGAGCAAAAATATTGCAATGTATTTATAATAAAATTCATAAACAGCACCTTTTAATATTTTAAAAATATGCGAAAATTAAATATTACTGTATTTTTTAAAATAAAAAATTTATTTATTCCGTAAAACATATAACAGCTTACTATAAAATTTACATTTTTAAGCAAAATAAAATTTATTTTAAGCTTTATTTCGATATAATTTCAGTTTCCATTATGCGGGAATAGCTCAGTGGTAGAGCGCGACCTTGCCATGGTCGATGTCGCGAGTTCGACTCTCGTTTCCCGCTCCATTTATTTAAAATTTTAAAGTGCCCAGGTGGCGGAATTGGTAGACGCAAGGGACTTAAAATCCCTCGGATTTTTTTCTTCCGTGCCGGTTCAAGTCCGGCCCCGGGCACCACGGCGACATAGCCAAGCGGTAAGGCATGAGCCTGCAAAGCTTTGATCCCCAGTTCGAATCTGGGTGTCGCCTCCAGAAAAAATTTTAACTTCTTTTTGTCGGTAGATGGCTGAGCGGTCGAAAGCGGCGGTCTTGAAAACCGTTGAGGTGCAAGCCTCCTGGGGTTCGAATCCCTATCTACCGGCCACTTTAAAATTAAAAATATTTTATAGACTTACTTTTTTATAAAAACTTTCTATTTGAATTTTTATTTTAAACTGCAAAAAATATTTCATATGATTTATGAATTATAGTTTTTTAATTGGTTAAACAGCTTATAAAAATACAGTATACAGGTATTTTCGCAAATTTTCAACTCTTTTTTATTTTAAAATTTAGCGCTATTTAATTATTAAAATTTCAATCTATTACATTTTTTTATTAAAATTAAAAATTCAAATTACTTTTCAAATCTTCTCTGCTTTGATAAAATTTAAAACAGTAAAGCAAAATTTTTAATTATAAAATTCCAAGATGAGTAATCAAAATTTTAAATCCTATAAAAATTAAAATCAAACCGCCCAAAATAAGAGCCTTGTCCTTAAAAATTTCACCCAATTTTTTTCCGATAAAAGTCGCGGCAAATGATAAACTAAAACAAACAAAAGCGATTATAGAGCAACTAAACCAAATATTTAGACTTGTAAAACTAAATGTCACACCGACTGCCAGTGCATCTATACTTGTGGCTATTGCACCCGAAATAAGCTCTTTTAATCCTAAGTTCGCCGTGATTTCATCACTATTTTCGCGACTGTCAAGTATCATCTTTACACCCAAAAAGCCTAAAATTGCAAAAGCTATAAAATGATCAATTTGTTCAATAAATCCTACAAATAAAGCACCTAGAAAAAAGCCGATTATCGGCATTGCACCTTGAAAAAATCCGTAGACAAAAGAAACTTTCGCGATACGAAAAATTCCATAATTCACACATTTGGCACCATTTGACATGCTTAGGGCAACGCAATCCATGCTAAGCGCCACCGCTAAAAGTAAAATTTCCATAAAAATCCTTCGTTTGATTATACATTAAAAAAGTTTTTGATAAAATTAAAATTTTGCGAAGGGATTTTGAATGTTAAGACGAATTTTTATACTGTTTTTTCCTGTTTTTTTGTTTGCAAATTTTGAAAATATTGCCGAAAAAGGACTTGAATTAGCTACTTTTATGAATTTGAAAGATGTTAAAAATTTCAAAAACTCACTAAATGAAATTATAGATTTAAGTGCTGATGAAATTAAAAAATTTGACACTAAAACTAGCAATTTAGAGCTTGATTTACCGAAATTTCTGGAAAACCTCGGTACCGACGAAAACAAAAAAAATTATCTGAATAAAATAAGAATCATGTTTGGCGAACAATTAAAATACGCGGCTGATCCTCTTAAAATTTTACTGAAAAATGAAATAAATAATCTAAGTGAAAATGAACTTAATGAAATTATGGACGGCAAGATTTTACTCAGCGATTTTATAAAAAAATATGATTTTAACGCTATTAGAGAGATTATTTTTCCTTTGATAGCAGACCTTTCATTAAACGAGAATTTCAAGCGAAATTACAAAAATCTAACCGGTAACTCTCTTGCAAGCGACTTTAATTCAAAATTTACGAATGAATTTCTGAGTGAAATTTTTGTAAAAGCCGCAAACGAAGAAATAAAATTCAGACAAAATTCAAATGCAACATTTGAAGCACTGAAAAAACTTTTAAAATGAAAAAAAAATTCATTAGCGATATAGCACTGATTTTTGTCGCTGTAAGCTGGGGCGCAACTTTTATACCTGTGCAAAATGCCACGGGTGTAATCGATGTTTACAGTTTTTTATTTTGGCGTTTTTTGTTGGCAAGCATTTTAATGTTTTTGATTTCCTTCAGTTTTGGCTTAAAATTTGAAAAAAGCAGCGTATTTGGCGGATTAGTTTTAGGCTTATTTTTGTTTTGCGGTTTTGCACTTCAAACTTTTGCGCTGAAATTTTCTTTCTCATCGACAGTAGCTTTTATAACAGGAATAAATGTAGTCATCGTGCCGTTTTTACTTGTAGTTTTTTTTAAAGATAAACTTAGCATTTTTGCTTTTCTGGGAGCATTTATCGCTTTGATTGGACTTTATTTTATAAGCGGAGCAAGCGTTAAAATAGACGCAGGCGAAATTCTAAGTGTGATTTGCGCTGCAGCTTATGCATTGCAAATAGCTTTTACAGGATACTTTGCAAAACGCACAAATATTTTTGCACTTGTAATTTTTCAATTCATCACAGTTTCTATTTTGAGCCTTATTCTAGCTATTTTTGTAAATGATGAAATTTTTGCCGATGCGAGCGTAATTTTCGGCGGATTGCAATTCAGCACACATTTTTATTTTATATTTGCAGTGATTACGACTACGATTTTCGCGACTGTATTCGCATTTTTTGTGCAAACTTGGGCGCAAAAATACACAAGCGCAGCTAAAACCGCAGTAATTTTTACATTAGAACCTGTAAGCGCCGGAATTATCGGCTACTTTTTTGGAGAACATCTGAATTCTTTGCAAATTTTCGGCGCTGTTTTAATAATAATTGGAATTTTAATTAGCGAAGCGGCGGAAAATTTATATAATGCTCTTATCAAAAAAACTAATAAAAGTAAATTTTAAAATTTGCTTTATAACGCGATATACTGCAAATTTGAATACTAATTTAATAAAAATTAACTTTAAATGTTACTTTTATTTTTTAAGCTTTATTAAATTTTATAAAAATGCTATAATTTCCCGTGACAAAAAATTTTACAATACACATAATATGGAGGTGAAAATGTATATATAAAGCAATTCGGTTGTTATTCAATCAAATTGCAGCAAACTTCACAATTTTATCGGCATGAAAATTTTGGTTTTAGCGGCATCGTAAAAATAAAAAACGGCTGCTATTCGGATTGTAAATAAGATTAAGGTGAGTAAAAACCCGTTTGGAATTTTATAATTTTTAATTATTTTATAAAATCTAAAATGCTTTTACTTTAGAATATTTATAAATTTTTATTCAAATGGAGAAAAAAATGAAATTTTTTAAAGGGTTAATTTTAATGATGTTTTTAGGAGCATCTGTTCTTATGGCAAAACCTACAGTATATATTTTAGCTACAGGAGGAACAATCGCAGGAAGCGCAGATAACGCTCTAACAGGAAGTTACAAATCAGGCGCTGTAAATGTGGATGCTCTAATAAGTGCTGTTCCACAAATCAACGAAATCGCAAACATTAAAGGCGAACAAATAGCAAATATCGGTTCACAAGCTATGAATAACGAAACTTGGTTAACACTTGCAAAAAGAGCAAATGAGCTTTTAAAACAAAAAGATGTAGCAGGTATCGTTGTAACTCACGGAACAGATACAATGGAAGAAACAGCTTACTTTCTAAATTTAGTTGTAAAAAGCGACAAACCTATCGTTTTGGTTGGAGCAATGAGAGCAAGCACTTCAATGAGTGCTGACGGTCCTCTAAACATATACAATGCTGTAAATGTAGCGATGGATAAAGCAAGCGTTGGAAAAGGCGTATTGGTTGTTATGAATGATGAAATTCACGCAGCAAGAGAAGTTACTAAAACAATCACAACAGCAGTTAATACATTTAAATCACCAAATACAGGTAAAATCGGTACTGTAAATTACGGAATCGTTAATTATTATATGAATTCTACAAGAAAACATACAAAAAACAGCGAATTCAGCATAAATAATATTTCAGCACTTCCAAGAGTTGATATTATTTTCGGTCACTCTGAAGACACTCCTGATTTTGTTAAAACAGCTGTTGAAAAAGGTGCTAAAGGTATAGTTTTGGCAGGCGTTGGAAACGGAAATCCATATCCTAGTGTAGAAGAAGCTTTAGCAGAAGCTGCAAAAGCCGGTGTTGTAGTAGTTAGAACAAGTAGAACAGGAAGCGGCTCAACAAGCGTTGGCGCTGAAGTTGATGATGCTAAACTCGGATTTGTTACAGGCGATAACTTAAATGCTGCAAAAGCAAGAGTTTTGCTAATGGTAGCACTAACAAAAACTAACGACAAAGATAAAATTCAAAAGTTGTACAAAGAGTACTAAAAAATTTATGGTAGAGATTTTTCTCTACCATAAAAATAAAAATTTAATCTTCAAAACTCCATTTCATAGATACTTTAAAAATTAAATTATTTTAGTTTGCATTTTAAAATTTAAGCTTTTTTGCTGAGATATAAATAACAGTAAAAAATATCTTTAAATAAATTAAAATTTTACAAATATTTAAATAACTTATAATAAATTTTTAACTGAAAAGCGACATAAAATTAATCGAAATTTTTGAATTTAGACTCTTTGTTATTGATATTTGTTTCACGTTTTATGAAAATATCATCTTTAAACTTATCGAAAGTATTCATCAAATCTCTCTACGAACATTATATATTTGCTCAATCCAATAAATCGGCTCATTTTAATATTAAAGAACTTAAAAATAGAATTTAGCATCTATTTAAAATTATCTTCGGACGTAAATTTTATGGCTGTTTTTTATTAATCTTTTCATCATTAACTTCTGCTTAGCCCAAAATTTTCAAAATCATAACAGATTATCTCTCATCCATTTTTAGCATAATAAAAATATATATCATATAATTCAAACGTCGTTTGCGCCTTTAAAGCATTTATGGCATACAAATTCTCCTGTTATTAGACGAATTTTAGTGCCATTAATAAGAATTTTAAATTACAATATATAGATATTTGGTGAATTTAACAAAAGTTGAACGCCAATATTTATCTTTTTAGAAATTATTTCTCATGTATAATTTCGTTTCAGCACTTATAAATTGTACCTCACATCGTTAATTGTATGTCTGTTACAGAATCTTTATGTATTATTTTATTTTGAAACCGTAGTTAATCTTTTAAATCCCGCAATGCGAACGAAACGAAAAACCGACTGTATAATCATATGAATTAGCACTGCCAAAAAAATCAGACACCAAAAACAAAATCAAACTCTTTTACGATTGTATTGCCAAAACCTCACAAAATACATTCCCGATCTATCAACTGTGTTAAAACCCTTAAATTTTGTTTGAAATTTTTTGTATTTTCTATTTATTTAGTTTATTTTTCATAAAACATAAAATAGATTAAATAAATAAAATTCAAAAATTTTTAAATTTATATATTAAATTTTGGAATTCAGAAGAAAAATTATACTGCTTTTAAAATACTTTTTTAGTAACAAATACTGATTGTAAGAATTATAAGTATTTTTTTTATTGGTATGATTAATTTTTTGATAATAAAAAGGCTGAGATTGTATCTCAGCCTGAAATTTAGCTAAAATTTTAGCCGTTGCGTTTTTTGATGATTTCTTCGCTGACATTTCTCGGAACTTCGTCATAATGATCAAATTCCATAGAGTATGTAGCGCGACCTTGCGTTTGAGAACGTAAATCAGTAGAGTATCCAAACATCTCTGCAAGCGGACAAAACGCGTCAATGATTTTATTTCCGCCACGATCGCTCATATTATTTACTTGTCCGCGACGTTTATTCAAATCACCTATAACATCACCCATATATTCTTCAGGAGTTTCAACCTCAACTTTCATCATAGGCTCAAGTATTACAGCATTTGCTTTTCTAGCACCTTCTTTGAAGCCCATTGAAGCAGCTAGTTTAAATGCCATTTCTGAACTATCTACCTCGTGGTAACTTCCGTCAAATAACGTAACCTTGATATCTACAACAGGATAGCCGGCCAATACACCGCTTTGCATTGCTTCTTGGCAACCTTTATCAACAGCCGGAATATATTCTTTTGGAACAGCACCGCCTTTTATATCATTTACAAACTCATAATTTTCTCCGCCCGGCTCCATTGGCTCAAGTCTTAAGAATACGTGTCCATATTGACCGCGACCACCTGATTGTTTAGCATATTTGTATTCTTGCTCAACTGTTTTGCGAATAGTCTCACGGTAAGCGACTTGCGGTTTTCCAACTTCAGCTTCAACTTTAAATTCTCTAAGCATTCTATCAACGATAATTTCAAGGTGAAGTTCACCCATACCGCTAATAATTGTTTGACCGCTCTCTTCATCGGTTGCGACTCTGAAGCTAGGATCTTCTTGGGCAAGTTTTTGTAAAGCAATACCCATTTTTTCTTGATCGGCTTTTGTTTTAGGTTCAACTGCAACTGAAATAACGGGATCCGGGAATTCCATTCTTTCCAAAATAACCGGATCTTTTTCACTTGCAAGTGTATCACCTGTAAGAGTATCTTTTAGACCTACTACAGCACCGATTTCACCAGCATAAAGCTCTTTTATCTCTTCTCTTTTATTTGAGTGCATTCTAAGAATTCTGCCGACGCGCTCTTTTTTACCTTTACCGGCATTATAAACATAACTTCCACTTGTAAGCACACCGCGATAAACGCGCACGAAAGTCAATTGTCCGACAAAAGGATCGGTAGCTATTTTAAAACCTAAAGCTGCAAATTCTCCATCATCTGTAGATTCTACGCTTACCTCTTTTCCATTTTCATATTGACCTTTGATATTTGGAACTTCATCCGGAGCCGGCAAATAATCAACTACTGCATCAAGAAGCGGTTGAACGCCTTTGTTTTTAAATGCTGTTCCACAAAGCATAGGCACAATATTAAGACTTAGTGTTGCTGTTTTTATACCTTTTTTAATCTCGTCAATACTAAGTTCAACACCATCAAAGAATTTTTCCATAAGTTTTTCGTCTGTTTCTGCAACAGCTTCAATTAGTTTATCGTGATATTCTTTTGCTTTGTCTTGCAAGTCGGCAGGAATATCTTTAACAACATAATTTGTAGGCTCATCGCTTTCCCAAACAAGCGCTTTCATTTGAATCAAATCAACTACGCCTTTAAAATTATCTTCAGCACCGATTGGAATTTGGAGCGGAACCGGATTGGCTTTTAATCTATCTTTAATTTGTTTTTCGACATTATAAAAATTTGCTCCGACTCTATCCATTTTATTTACAAATGCAATTCTTGGAACATGATATTTATTTGCTTGTCTCCAAACAGTTTCACTTTGAGGTTGAACGCCGCCTACAGAGCAAAATACAGCTACAGCACCGTCCAATACTCTCATTGATCTTTCAACTTCAATTGTAAAATCCACGTGGCCCGGGGTGTCTATAAGGTTTATTTGATGATCTCGCCAAAAACAAGTCGTAGCGGCAGATGTAATAGTGATACCTCTTTCCTTTTCTTGATCCATCCAGTCCATTGTAGCGGTTCCTTCATGAGTCTCGCCTATTTTATGACTGATTCCGGTAAAAAATAGAATTCTTTCACTCGTAGTCGTTTTACCGGCATCGATATGGGCAGCAATTCCTATATTTCTTACCATATGTAAAGGTGTTTTTCTTGCCATTTTATCTCCTTACCAACGATAGTGAGCAAAAGCTTTATTAGCTTCAGCCATCTTATAAGTATCCTCTTTTTTCTTAAATGAAGAACCTTTAGAATTTGCAGCATCAAGCAATTCGTAAGCTAATTTTTCAATCATTGTGCGTTCACTTCTTTTTCTGGCAAACGCTATAATCCAACGAATTGCAAGTGCTTGTTGGCGCGCAGGGCGAACTTCAATCGGAACTTGGTAAGTAGCACCGCCAACGCGACGTGATTTAACTTCCAAAACAGGTTTTACGTTTTCAATGGCATCATTAAAAACTTCAATACCTTTTTTTTCGCCTCCTTTTTGATCAATCAAATTTATTGCACCATACATAATTTTAGTTGCAATACTTTTCTTGCCATCATACATAAGTGAATTGATAAATTTAGTGATTACTTTATTGCCGTATATTGGATCCGGCAAAACTTCTCTAACTAGAGCTTTTCTTCTTCTCATATATTTTCCTTCAAATTTTAAAATTTTACTCAAACCGTGCCAAATCAACGGGCCGGTCTGTTTTAGCTAAACTATTTTTTAGGGCGTTTAGCACCGTATTTTGATCTTGAAACAGTTCTTTTTGCAACACCTGCAGTATCAAGAGCACCACGAACAATGTGATATTTAACACCCGGTAAGTCTTTTACACGACCGCCACGAACAAGTACAATACTGTGTTCTTGTAAATTGTGACCTTCTCCACCGATATAGCTGATAACTTCAAAACCACTTGTAAGCCTTACTTTGGCAACTTTTCTAAGCGCAGAGTTCGGTTTTTTAGGAGTTGTAGTATAAACTCTCGTGCAAACACCGCGTCTTTGCGGACAATTCTTTAACGCAGGAGATTTTGATTTTTCAATAATCTTTTTGCGCTCTTTTCTAACCAATTGATTTATAGTTGGCACTATTTTTTCCTTTCATCATTAAATTTATCAAAAAAAGATTTTAATTGTATCTTCTTATGACTTATAAAAAACTAAATTTAAGCAAAATTTTAAAATTTGTCTTTAATGGCATATTTACCGCTTCCACAAAATAATATACAAAGACAAATACCTATATATAAAAACGGCAATTCCGCATTAAATCCACCGTATTGATTTAATCCAAAAAGATTTGAACCATGAGCTAAAAATAAAATCATAGCGCTATTTATTATAATTATAAATGAACTAATTCTTGGAAAAAGTCCTATAATAATACAAATCGGCGCCAAAACTTCACCTATATAAACGCCATAACTTAAAATTTCAGGCATACCGGAATTTACAACCATACTTTTTACGAAATCTATTCCATGAGAAATTTTTGAAATTCCATGCATTAAAAAACAAATTCCAAAAATCAATCTTAGAAAAAATAAACCGTTATCATAAAATTTTTTACTTTCCATTGCCTTCCCTTAATACGGCAAAGATTATTCTTTGCCGTTTTTCTTTAATTTTACCTCTTTATCTTTATAAAGTCCGGTTCCAACAGGAATTTTTCTACCTAAAATAACATTTTCTTTTAAATCTTCAAGATAATCGCATCTTCCTGCAATGCTGGCTTCCGTTAAAACTTTTGTGGTTTCTTGGAAAGATGCAGCTGATATAACACTATCACTTCCAATTGCAGCTCTTGTAACACCAAGAAGTACAGGCTCAGCCAAAGCAGGCTCTCCGCCGCCTGCGACAATTCTTTCATTTTCTTCACTGAATTTTCTTTTGCTGACCAAATCACCAGGAATCAAACTTGTATCACCGCTATCTACAACTCGCACTTGTCTAAGCATTTGAGAAACTATAATTTCAATATGTTTATCGTTTATCGCAACACCTTGACTTCTATAAACTTGTTGAATTTCACTTATCAAATAATAATGAAGCGCTTTTTCACCTAAAATTCTAAGTACATCATGGCTTGAAACTACACCGTCGGTAAGTTTTTCGCCTGCATGTACATATTCGCCGTTTCTTACTTGGATTTGACGAGCTTTATCTATAAGATACTCCGAAGAAGAACCGTCATTTGATTCGATTATTACACGCTCTTTAGCGCGAAGCGGCTTGTCAAAGCGAATTGTTCCATCTATATCTGCCACAATCGCATCATTTTTAGGTTTTCTTGCTTCAAACAACTCGGATACTCTTGGAAGACCGCCTGTGATATCTTGCGATTTCGCAACAGCTTTTGGAGTTTTAGCCAAAACATCGGCTAACTTTACACTATCTCCGGCACTTACAAAAATCGCAGTTTTTGGATCCAAATGATAACGAATAAGTTCTTTCTTTTCATTTGCAATAACAATAGTAGGTTTTACGCCTTGCGGCAGATATTCGTTTATAACAACTCTGCTTTGACCTGTTGTTTCATCGTATTGCTCTGCAGCTGTATAACCGATCTCGATATCTTCAAATGCAACAACGCCTTCGCTTTCAGCAATTATAGGCGTAGAGTAAGGATCCCATTCGGCGACTGTCAAACTTTCATTTTTCTTTGGTTTAGCTATAATATCTTTATTATCAACCTTCGTGCTATCATTGAATTGAATAATAGATTCTCTTGGAATATAGTGACGAATAGCTTCTCTACCGTCTTCATCTGCAATTACTACAAACATACCTTTTTCAGTTACGATATGACCTTTTTTGATATCTTTTAATCTTTCTAAATAATCACCTTTAAGGATGAAATATTTTAAAATTCCTTTTGCACCGGCAGGTATTATTTGAGTAACAGGTTCGCCATCTTTTACTTTAATTTCACTTGCAAAAGGGATACGGTTAGGAACATTCCAACCTTCTTTTATGACTTCAACAAGACTTTCATTTTCTTCAACTTTATCGCCGTTTTTATAAGCTATGTAAAATTTACTTTCAACCTTTCCGGCTACTCCTGCAAGCTCATTCGCTTTTGCCAAATCATGTCTTCGAAGCATATATTTTACTTCATCTTTTTTATTTTTTATTGTTAAAATGACATCTTCGTGAGCAATTTCAATATTTACTATACCGCTAATAGGTGCTTTTATCTTTGGTTCCACCAAAAGTACAGCCGCATTTCTACGATTTGTAACAATAAATTTTCCGTTATTTTCAATAGTTTTTATATTGTAATATCTTATAAAGCCCTCTTTTTTAGCGATTACTTGGCGATCTTGTTGTTCCGTTGAAGCAGTTCCTCCAACGTGGAAAGTTCGTAGTGTTAATTGAGTTCCCGGCTCTCCGATTGATTGAGCGGCAATAATTCCTACGGCTTCACCAGGTTTTACAAGTTTACCTTCACTTAAATTTGTGCCGTAACATTTTGAACAAACACCCTTATGAGCTTTACAAGTTATAGGTGTGCGAATACTTACGGATTTAATTCCGGCATCGCAAATTATTTGCGTTTTTTCTTCATTAAGCAATGTTCCGGCTTCAAATAAAACTTTATTTGTAATAGGATCTATTACATCATCACTTAACACGCGACCTAAAATTCTATCCTCCAAACTTTCGATCAACTCTCCGTTTGACGTAATTTCAGTAACTTCGATACCTTCGTGCGTATGGCAATCGTCCATTGTAATTTTTACATTTTGAGATACGTCAATTAGTTTTCTTGTCAAATATCCGGCATTTGCTGTTTTTAAAGCAGTATCGGCAAGACCTTTTCTAGCACCGTGTGTTGAAATAAAATATTCAAGCACATTTAAGCCTTCTCTAAAATTCGAAATAATCGGTGTTTCGATAATCGAACCGTCAGGTTTTGCCATAAGACCACGCATTCCTGCAAGTTGTTTTATTTGATTTGCACTACCTCTTGCACCTGAATCAGCCATCATATAAATTGAATTAAATCCGTGCTTATCATTTTTGATAAGTTTCATCATTTCGCTTGCGACTTTATTTCCCGTATCCGTCCAAATATCAACGATTTTATTGTATCTTTCACTATCGGTTAAAAGTCCTGCACCATATTGATTTTGAATTTCTCTAACTTTTCGTTTTCCGTCATTTATATATTCACTTTTACTTTCAGGTACAATAATATCTGCTACCGATATAGATACGCCGGCTTTTGTTGCGGACTCAAAACCGAGTCTTTTAAGATTATCCAAAAATGATGCCGTAAGTTTAGTTCCGCCATTTTTATATACAAAATTAACCAAATTTGCAATATCTTTTTTCTTCATAATCTTATTCCACATACTCTCAGGTATAAAATCAGGCAAAATAGATTTTATAATAAGACGACCGGCTGTTGTAAATGTGGCATGTCCGTTAACAGTCGTTTTAATTTTTGCATGTATATCAAGCGCTTTTGCTTCAACTGCCATCATAACTTCATCGGCATTTGCAAAAATTTTATTTGTGCCTTTCGCTCCTGTTTTTTCAAGTGATAGATAATAAACACCTAAAACCATATCTTGACTTGGAACTGTGACAGCTTTTCCGCTTGCAGGAAGCAAAATATTCATAGAGCTCATCATTAAAATTTTACATTCTGCAATCGCCTCTTGACTTAAAGGAACGTGAACCGCCATTTGATCGCCGTCGAAATCGGCATTAAATGCGGCACAAACAAGCGGATGAAGCTTTATAGCTTTTCCTTCAACTAAAACAGGATGAAATGCTTGAATAGACATTTTATGAAGTGTAGGTGCACGATTAAGCATAACAGGATAATCTTTTACAACCTCTTCCAGGCATTCCCAGACTTCATTTTCCTTATTTTCTATCATTTTTTTAGCTTGTTTTACGGTTGTAGCATAACCCTTTTCTTGCAAACGAGCTATTAAATGCGGTTTAAATAACTCTAACGCCATAATTTTTGGAAGACCGCATTGATCCATTTTTAGTCTTGGACCTACAACAATAACCGAACGTCCTGAAAAATCAACACGTTTTCCAAGTAAATTTTGTCTAAAACGACCTTGCTTTCCTTTAATGATTTCGCTTAGTGATTTTAGAGGTCTTTTATTCGCACCTTTTACGGCATTTGTTCTTCTGCCGTTATCAAACAACGCATCGACAGCCTCTTGAAGCATTCTTTTTTCATTTCTTATGATAATATCAGGCGCATCAAGTTCTATTAATCTTTTTAAACGAGTATTCCTGTTGATTACGCGTCGATAAAGATCATTTACATCACTGACTGCAAATTTTCCGCCGTCTAAATTTACAAGCGGTCTTAAATCGGCAGGCAAAACAGGCAAAACAGTAATCATCATCCATTCAGGTCTTAAATCTGACATAATAAAAGATTCTACAACTTTAAGACGTTTTACAATATTTTTTTTCTTTGCGTCCGATGTAGTATTTTTCATCTCTTCTTTTAAATTGTTTAGAATATCGACCAAATCAAGTTCAGCAAGCATATCTCTAATAACTTCTCCGCCCATTCTTGCACTAAAACCGGTTGATGTATAAAGTTTGGTTAAAAGTTGGTATTGTTCTTCATTTAAAACATCGTATTTTTCAACTTTTTTTGAATTTTCATTATCGTAATAAGCTTCTCCAGGATTATCTACAATATAAGCTTCATAGTATAAAACACGCTCCAAATCTTTCATTTTTACATTTAAAAGAGTGCCGATGCGGCTTGGCAAAGAATTTACATACCAAATATGAGCAACCGGCGTAACAAGTTCAATATGACCCATTCGTGTTCGTCTAACTTTTGAGCTTGTAATTTCTACACCGCATTTTTCGCATTTATAGCCTTTATAACGCATTTTTTTATATTTTCCGCAAATACACTCATAATCTCTGATAGGACCGAAAATTTTGGCACAAAAAAGTCCATCTCTCTCAGGTTTTAAAGTACGATAATTTATAGTTTCAGGTTTTTTTACTTCACCATGACTCCATGATCTTATCATCTCCGGACTTGCAAGTGCGATTTGAAAAACATCAAAATTATGTGGCCTTTGTTCTTCATTTACTTCTATTTGTTTATATCCAAATAACTCTTTACTCATTGCTTTCGTCCTTTTCATAAATTTCAACATCTAAAGCGAGCGATTTAAGCTCTTTTGTTAAAACGAAAAATGTTTCAGGAATTCCTGCAGTTTCAACATTTTCTCCGCGAGTTAATGCTTTATAAGCAGAAAATCTGCCATCTACGTCATCTGATTTTATAGTAAGCATTTCGCGCAATGTATAAGCTGCACCATAAGCCTCCAATGCCCAAACTTCCATTTCTCCAAATCTTTGACCGCCAAAAAGCGCTTTTCCGCCGACAGGTTGTTGAGTGACCAAGCTATATGGTCCGGTACTTCTTGCATGCTCTTTTTCATCAACTAAATGGTGAAGTTTCAGATAATACATACAACCTACATTTACACGCTCTTTAAATTTCTCACCTGTTCTACCGTCGTAAAGATCTGTTTTTCCGTCAGGATCAATGTTTGCCATTTTAAACAGCTTTTCAAAATCTTCAGGAACTATTCCTTCAAAAATAGGAGCTGCAAATTTCACACCATGAGCCCAATCTCTTGCATATTTTAAAAGCTCTTCATCACTTAACTTTTCAAGCGTTTTTTTAGCATTCATAAGTTTTGCAGTGCTTGCGATTTCAATCATTTTTTCTCTTACGTGCTTAATCCAATCGCTTGTTTTTTCTTCTAAAATTTTAGCGATTTGTTCGCCTAAACGCCAACCTACCAAACCTAAGTGACTCTCCATAATTTGACCGATATTCATACGACTTGGAACGCCGAGAGGATTTAAAACAATATCAACTCTTTGTCCATTTGGAAGATAAGGCATATCAACTTCAGGTACTATTATTGAAACAATACCTTTATTTCCGTGACGTCCGGCCATTTTATCGCCAACTTTTAATTTGCGTTTTGTAGCTATATAAACTTTAACAAGTTTTACAACGCCATTTGGTAAAATATCGTCTTTTTCCAAAATATCAATTTTTTCATCATGCTCTTCTTTGAGTTTCTTTTTTTCATTTTGAAAATGGTTTTTTATATCTTCATACTCTTTTTGAACAGCTTTTGAATATCCTTTTATAAAGGTGTTTAACGTAAATCTGTTTGAATTTTCAAGTTCTTCTTTGCTAACCAAATCGCCTTTTTTATAATCTATTTTATTTAAAGTTTGAACGCTTTGAAGTTTGCTTTTAGATAAAAGTGCAACAATTTTTAACATCTCTTCACGATCAAGCATTAAAAGTCTATCGTGATGCTCTTTTTCAAGTTGTGTTTTTTCATCTTCATATGCTTTAGTTGCTCTTGGGTCTTTTTCATAACCTTTTTTTGTAAAAATTTTAACGTCAATTACAACGCCTTCAAGAGAATTTCCGGCATACAACGATTTATTTACAACGTGTCCGGCTTTTTCACCGAAAATTGCGCGCAAAAGTCTTTCTTCTGGTGTCGGTTTTACTTCTCCTTTTGGAGAAACTTTTCCAACTAAAATCATACCAGGTTTTATATGAGTTCCTATTTTTACGATGCCGCTATCATCAAGATGAGCAAGTTCTTCTTCTTTTACATTAGGCAAATCTTTTGTGATTTCTTCAACGCCGTCTTTTAATTCCCTTGCTTCAATCTCTTTTTCATAAATATGAACACTTGTATATTCGTCTTTGCGAATCATTTTTTCGCTCATGACAACAGCATCTTCATAGTTGTATCCATGCCAAGGCATAAAAGCAATAAGAGCATTTTTACCGATAGCAAGTTCGCCGCCGTTCATGCTGGCACCATCTGCTATAATTTGTCCCGCTTTTACGCTTTCGCCTTTTCTTACAATCGGATGTTGAGAAAAACTTGTATTTTGGTTTGTTCGAAGATTTTTTTCCATAGTATATTGATCTATAAACATACCGCTATCGTCTTCACCTAAAATAAAAATATTTTTATTATCCACTTTTTCTACTATTCCGCTGCGTTTAGCTTTAATTGCTTGCCAAGAATCTCTTGCTACGACTGCTTCCATTCCGGTTCCGACAATAGGAGCTGTTGAACGCAAAAGAGGAACGGCTTGTCGTTGCATGTTTGAACCCATTAACGCACGATTGGCATCGTCATGCTCCAAAAATGGAATAAGAGAAGCTGCGACACCGGCAACCATTCCACTACAAAGATCTATCAATGTAATATCTTCTCTTTTTGTCATAATTGTTTCGCCGTTTTTTCTGGCTTCAAGTAAATCTTCTACGATACGACCGTTTTCATCAAGTTTAGCGGAAGCTGACGCTATAACGCGTCCTTCTTCTTGTGTAGCTGTAAGATAGACTACTTCATCGGTGACTCTTCCATCCACTACTTTTTTATAAGGAGCCTCAATAAAACCTAAATTATTTACTTTTGCATAAGTAGACAAAGTATTTATCAAACCGATATTTTGACCTTCCGGTGTCTCAATAGGGCAAATTCTGCCATAATGAGTAGGATGAACGTCACGCACTTCAAAACCTGCACGCTCTTTTACAAGTCCACCTTCACCAAGTGCCGAAAGACGACGTTTGTGTGTAATTTCACTTAATGGATTTGTTTGATCCATAAATTGACTTAATTGTCCGCCTGTGAAAAATTCCATAAATGTAGTTGTAACCATTTTAGGATTTAATAAATCATAAGGCATAAGCTCATCTACATTATTTGTAAGTGTTGTAAATTTATCTTTTATCGCCTTTTGAACCTTGATAAAACCTATGTGCATTTCGTTTGCCAAAAGCTCACCGATAGCTCTAATACGGCGATTTCCAAGGTGATCTCTATCATCTATATATCCAATTCCGTTTTTTACACGAATTAGATATTTTGCTGTTTTAATTATATCTTCATTAGTTAATACGGTTAAGTATTCCGGCACATTTAAACCAAGTTTATGATTCATTTTCATACGACCGACTTTTGTCAAATCATATCTTTCAGGATTGAAAAACAGATCATTTACAAAATTTCTAGCTACCTCTTTTACGACAGGTTCGCCAGGACGCATAACTTTGTAAATTCTAATAGCCGCCAAATCATTTTCATCATCTACATTTTCAGTTTGTTGTAAAATCTTTAAAGCATCGCCATCTTGTAAAAATGAATTAATAATAGAACTATCAACTCCATTTGCAAGATCGTCTGCAATTTGAATAGGAGCTCCGATTTCTAAAACTTTGGCAAGTTTACTTTCATCAAGCGCAGTAAGTGTATCAAATAAAATTTCGCCGCTTTCACTATCAACGATAGGCGTAGCTAAATATCTTTCAGCTAAAATTTCGATAGGATATTCTATCAATTTTAATCCATCGCTAATAAGTTTTTCAGCTTTTTTCTTTGTTAGGCGTTTTCCTGCGCTATGCAAAATTTCGCCCTTTTCATTTTTTATGTCATAATCGATTCTGCCGGTAAAATCATTCGGATCAAAATCTATTAAAAATTTTCCATTTTTTATATAAATTGTTTTTATAGGATAAAATAACTTTATAATATCCTCTTTTTTATATCCAAGTGCCCTAAATAATATTGTTATAGGCATTTTTCTGCGTTTATTTATTCGCACATAAAGTATATCTTTTGCATCATATTCGAAGTATAGCCAAGAGCCGCGATCTGGTATAATTTGAGCCGTATAGATTAATTTATTTACGACAGTTGGACTTTCTTCTTCTTTAAAAATAACGCCCGGACTTCTATGAAGTTGATTCACAACTACACGCTCAACGCCGTTAATTACAAATGAAATTCTATCTGTCATCAAAGGTATATCACGAATAAAAATTTCTTGTTCTTTTATATCTTTTACGCCAATTTTTTCGCCTGTTTTTTCATCTTTTTCATTTATTATAAGACGAATTTTCATTTTTAAATTTACAGAATATGTAAGGCCGCGCTCCATGCACTCTCTTATTGTATATTTCGGCTTTGTTATTTCACTGCCGGCATATTCCAATGTAAGACGATTTTGTGGATCGTGTATAGGAAATATTGATTTAAAAACTTTTTCTATACCACTTTTTTCATTAGAGTCATCTAGATTTAGAAAATGGTCAAAACTCTTTTTTTGTAATTGTAATAAATTTGGAACATCAATCTCTTTTGGAACTTTCGAAAAGTCTATTCTAAGACGATTTCCGGAATATAAGCTATTTAGCATAAGGCTACCTCGTAGTATTTTTTGAAAGAAAAGAAGTGCCGAAAAATTCGGCACACATATTGTTTAAAAAAGAAAAATCTTTTTTCAATTATTTAAGCTCTACTTTTGCTCCGGCTGCTTCAAGATCTGCTTTAGCTTTTTCAGCATCTTCTTTATTCATGCCCTCTTTAAGAACAGATGGAGTTTTTTCTACCGCATCTTTTGCTTCTTTAAGACCAAGACCTGTGATAGCACGAACTGCTTTAATAACTTTAATTTTTTCAGCGCCTGTATCAGTCAAAACAAGATCAAACTCTGTTTTTTCTTCAGCAGCTGCTGCCGCGCCAGTTCCTGCACCACCTGCTACCATTACAGGTGCTGCACTTACACCAAATTTTTCTTCGAATTCTTTTACTAATTCACTAAGTTCTAAAACTGAAAGATTAGAAATATATTCTAATACGTCTTCTTTTGTAATTGCCATTTTTTATCCTTTTTTAAGCTGATTTTTTTTCTTTAAGCGCATTTAAGCCGATTGTAAAATTTTGAATCGGTGCGTTCCAAACTTGAAGTAGCATTGCAATAAGTTCGTCGCGGCTAGGTAATTTAGACAATGCAACGATTTTTGATAAAGATGCAACTTCGCCATCCATATATGCTGTTTTGATTTTGAAAGATTCGTTTTGTTCTTCAAATTTTGCTGCTACTTTACAAACATCAATTTGATTTCCCCACAAGAAAATATTTGTATCTTTCAGTTCCATACCATCTTTGCTTGCATTTTTAAGTGCGATATTCGCCAAAGTATTTTTGACTACTTGAACTTTTACATCAACTTCTCTTGCATTATTTCTTAAATTTTCAAGCGCTTTGACACTAAGTCCTTTAAAATCGCTAACTAGAACAGCTTCTGAATTTTTAAAACCATCGGTAAGTTCAGCAACAATTTTTGCTTTTTCATCTCTTGTCATTTTTTTCTCCTTTCCGACCGGCGATTTCAGGTAGAGAGAGCTTTTGCTCAATTAAGCTTTCGCCTCGACCGTCTCCAATCAAAATTTATGAATTTTTTATCTTATTTTAAATCAAGCAACTCTTGCGTATCAAGGCTAAGAGATGGGCTCATTGTCAAAGAAAGAGCTCCGGATTTTATATATCTGCCCTTTGAAGTTGCAGGTTTATGCTTATTAATCTCTTTTATAAAAGTTGTCAAATTATTACAAATTTGCTCTTTTGAAAAACTGACTTTTCCAATTCCTGCGTTTATGTTTCCTTGTTTATCGACACGGAAATTTACTTGACCACTTTTTGCATTTTTTACAGCATTTGTGATATCCATTGTAACAGTACCTGTTTTTGGGTTCGGCATAATACCTTTTGGTCCTAAAATTCTACCTACTTTACCGACTAAACCCATTAAATTAGGAGTTGCAATTAAAACGTCAAAATTTATATTACCTTTTTGAATTTCTTCAATTAATTCTTCGCTTCCTACAATATCCGCTCCGGCATTTTTTGCTTCATCGGCTTTTGCGTCTTTTGCAATAACCGCTACTCTAACTTTTTTACCGGTTCCGGCAGGTAAAACAACAGAACCTCTAACCATTTGATCCGCATATTTCGGATCAACATTTAATTTGAGTGAAATTTCAACAGTTTCATCAAATTTTGCAGAAGCTAAAGTTTTTACAGTTTCAACAGCTTCGTTTATGTTATAAATTTTAGAATCATCAACTTTTTTTAAAAGTTCATTAAATCTTTTTGAATTTTTTGCCATTATTTTTCCTCGCAATTAAAGTGCTTCCGCCATTTTAACCCAGGCGGTAAAGGGCTATTCTACGGTAATTCCCATAGATCTTGCAGATCCAGCTATAATTCTGGCAGCTTGTTCTTTATCTTTTGTATTTAAATCTGCCATTTTTTTCTCTACAATCTCTAAAACTTGTGCTTTGGTAAGTTTTCCGACCTTATTTTTAAGCGGATTATCCGAACCTTTTTGAACTCCTGCTGTTTTCTTTATTAAATCAGTTGCAGGCGGTTGTTTTGTAATAAATGTAAAACTTCTGTCGGCATAAACTGTAATAATTACAGGAATATTAAATCCCTCCATACCTTTTGTTTTTTCGTTAAAAGCTTTACAAAATTCCATAATATTTACACCTTTTTGACCCAACGCAGGACCAACTGGTGGACTTGGATTCGCCTTTGTCGCGGCGATTTGAAGTTTTATTTCGCCTATAACTTTTTTAGCCATAATCCCTTCTCCTTAACTATCAAACTATTTTTTCAACTTGTGAATATAAAATTTCAACGGGCGTACTTCTACCGAAAATAGATACATTCAAGCGAAGTTTGCCATGAAGCATATCATACTCTTCAACAATTCCGTTAAAATTTGCAAAAGGACCATCTATAATCCTCACCGTTTCGCCTTGTTCAAAATAAATTTTTGGTTTCGGCGCATCTTTCTTATTTACTTTTTCCAAAATTAAATTTATATCTTTTTCAGATAACGGCGAAGGTCTTTTTGCTTCACCTATAAATCTACTTACTTTCGGTAACATTTGAATTCTATGCCACAAAGCGGTATCCAGATCCAAATTTGCGAAACAATATCCAGGATAAAGACTTCTTGATCTTATAGTCTCTTTTTGGTTTTTTATTTCAATAATATCTTCGGTAGGAACCAAAATTTCGCCTATTTGTTCTTCCAAACCTAAATCTGTAGCCATAGACTCTATAGCTCTTTTTACAGCCATCTCGCTACCGGCGTAAGTTTGTATAGCATACCATTTAAGTGCCATTTCAAACCTTTACACTACACTCGAAACAAAAAAAGACATCATAAGATCCACTAGTGCTAAAAATAGAGATATAACGGCAACTACAATAAAAACCGTTATATATGCATTTTTGGTTTGACCTTTAGTAGGAAATACTACTTTGTCTAATTCCGTTTTTGATTGTATATAATATTCTTTAACTTTTCCCATTTATAAACCTTTTATGGCAGGGCAAGAGGGATTCGAACCCCCAACCATCGGATTTGGAATCCGGCGCTCTACCGTTGGAGCTATTGCCCTAAACTGGTATTGACCTCTATTTTAATTTTATTTCTTTATGAACCGTATGTTTTTTAAGTCTTGGACAATATTTTTTCAGTTCAATTTTATTTGCAGTATTTTTATTATTTTTATAAGTAGTATAATTTATATCACCACATTCTGAACATTTTAAACCAATTTTAACTCTATTTGCATTTTTTGCCATAATTTTTCCTTAAAATTTTTTGGGGGAAAATTTCCCCCAATTTTATAAATTAACCTAAAATTTTAGAAACAACACCTGAACCGACTGTGTGTCCACCTTCACGAATCGCAAATCTTGTTCCTTGTTCCAAAGCGATTGGGTGAATAAGCTCAACAGTAATTTTTACATTATCGCCTGGCATAACCATTTCTGTACCTTCAGGCAATTGAATAGATCCTGTAACGTCTGTTGTTCTAACATAGAATTGTGGTCTATAGTTATTGAAAAATGGAGTATGACGTCCGCCTTCTTCTTTTGTTAAAATATAAACTTCAGCTTCAAATTTTGTATGAGGTGTAATTGATTTAGGTTTAGCCAAAACCATACCACGCTCAACATCTTCTTTTGCAGTTCCGCGAAGCAATACGCCGACATTATCACCGGCTTCTCCTTCGTCAAGCTCTTTTCTAAACATCTCAACACCTGTAACAGTTGTTGTTTGAGTAGGTTTAATACCTACTAATTCTACCGTATCACCTACTTTTACTATACCTTTTTCAACTCTACCTGTTACAACTGTACCACGGCCTGAAATTGAGAAAATATCTTCGATAGGCATCAAGAAATCTTTATCAGTATCTCTTTTTGGTGTTGGAATATAACTATCAACAGCATCCATAAGCTCCATAATTTTAGCAGACCATTCACCATCGGCACCAGCTTTTGCTTCTTCAAGCGCTTTAAGAGCTGAACCTTTTATAATAGGAATTTCATCTCCAGGAAATCCGTATTCTTTTAAAAGATCTTTTACTTCTTCTTCTACAAGCTCAATAAGTTCAGGATCATCAACCATATCTGTTTTATTTAAGAAAACAACGATATAAGGAACACCAACTTGACGAGCAAGCAAAATGTGCTCCCTAGTTTGTGCCATAGGACCATCTGTTGAAGCGATAACTAGAATAGCACCATCCATTTGAGCTGCACCTGTAATCATATTTTTTACATAATCGGCGTGGCCCGGGCAGTCAACGTGTGCATAGTGACGCTTTTCAGTTTCATACTCGATATGAGAAGTTGCAATAGTGATACCACGCTCTTTTTCTTCAGGAGCATTATCAATATTACTATAGTCTTTAAGCTCAGCAAGACCTTTGCGTGATAAAACAGCAGAAATAGCAGCTGTCAAAGTAGTTTTACCATGGTCAACGTGACCTATAGTACCGATATTTACATGTGGCTTAGTTCGATTGTATTTTTCTTTTGCCATAATCTTCCTCCGTAAATGAAAATTTTACTTACACTAAAAAAATTTGCGTCTTGAACGTAGCTTAAAATTCATGGAGCTCATAGCGGGACTTGAACCCGCGACCTCTTCCTTACCAAGGAAGTGCTCTACCTCTGAGCCATATGAGCGCAAAAAAACGCTCGGCAACGAGAAGAACGCCACTATCAAAAACACAAACGACTTTATTTGAAAACTATAAGTAAACTGTATAAAAACAGCTCCCAGTATAGAATCAAATGGAGCGGGAAACGGGACTCGGACCCGCGACCCTCAGCTTGGAAGGCTGATGCTCTAGCCAACTGAGCTACTCCCGCAAAACTATCAGTGGTGGTGAGACGTGGATTCGAACCACGGTAGGCAAAGCCAGCAGATTTACAGTCTGCCCTCGTTGGCCACTTGAGTATCTCACCCCTTAAAATCTGGTCAAACACTGTTAAATAAAAAAATGGAGCTGGTGAACGGACTTGAACCGCCGACCCACTGCTTACAAGGCAGTAGCTCTACCAACTGAGCTACACCAGCAACGTGAATTAAATTGAAATTGTGATTATATCTTAAAAAAAAAACAATGTCAATAAAAATTATCTTAAATTTAAACCATTTTATAAACATTGCACACAATAAACAAATGCATTGCATAAAAAACAATTTAAAAGCAATAAAATTTTATCTGTATTAAATAAAATTTTTTAAAATAATTGAATTTACCACTCAATATAGGTTTTCGCTTTTTTTATTTCATTAAAATTTACTGAAATTTCATTATTTTCCGTAGTTTTTAATTTTAAAATTTCATCTTTGAAAGATAAAATTTCGCCGCTTATTTTTTCGCCATTTTTTAGCGTAATTTTCACCAACTCACCCAATGAATTTTCAAAATTTGACGGTGTAGTTAATTTGCGCTCAAGTCCAGGTGAACTAACTTCAAGCGTAAAAGCTCCACTTGTTGGAGGCTCAACATCCAAAATAGGAGAAAGCAAACGAGAAAGAACTTCACAATCATCCAAATTGACTCCATTTTTTTTTGTGATATATACACGGTAAATTTGGCGCGAATTTTCGCTTATAAGCTCATCAGCGTAAAATTTTACGCCGCACTCGGAACAAAGTGCATTTAAATCAATCATTTTTTAACTCCTTTTCAACTTTGGAAAAAAGTTCATCCATACGATTTTGATGTTCCAAACTATCATCAAATTTAAAATGAAAATTTGGTGCTCTAAACCAACCCAACTCACAAACACAATAGTTTTGAAGAATTTTTGAAACCTTTTTTAAATGAGTTAGCACATATTCCTGCTCGCGTTCATCAAGCGCCATTTTATCAAGATATACAAATGCGTCATATCTTCCTTTTTTGCAATCCACATCCGTGACGCAAAGCCCTTTTAACATAGTATCGTCCAAGCTGGCAAAAGCTTCAGGCAATATCTCTTTTAGTGCACTTTCTGTTCTTAATCGTTTTATTTCGGCTGCATTCATAAACTGGCTATTTCCTCTTTTTCTTTAAAACTTTCTATGAAATCGCCAACTTGCATATCATTATATCCTTCGATTCCAACACCGCATTCAAAACCTTTTGCGACTTCTTTTACATCATCTTTAAAACGTTTAAGTGAGCTTACGTTACCTTCAAATTTTATAACACCTTCGCGTATTACGCGAATTTTAGCACCTCTTTGTATAGAGCCGTCAGTTACCATACAACCTGCGATTTGTCCTATTTTAGGAACATTTATAACTTGACGAATTTCGGCTTGACCGATTTCAATTTCACTTATAATAGGACTCATCAAACCGCCTAAAACCGCTTTTACATCGTCAATTAAATTATAAATTACATTATAAGTTTTTATATTTACACCGCGTTCTTTTGCAAGTTCTTTGACTTCGCCGGTCGGACGAATATTAAAGCCTAATATTATGCAGTTTTCACTTGCACTTGCAAGTCCGACGTCGTTTTGTGTGATGCCGCCGACACCGCTATGTATGATATCAACTCTAACCTCATCATTTCGAAGTTTTTCAAGACTTGATTTAACGGCTTCAAGCGAACCGACAACATCGGCTTTTACAATTACAGGCAGTGATTTTATTTCGCCTTCCGCAATTTTTGCACTGAGTTCGTCAATTGTAACTTTTGTAGATTTGCTAAGCTCTTTTTGACGATTATGCTCATAAATTTTCTTAGCATACTCTCTTGCTTCTTTATCGCTAGTAACACTAATTAAAGTTTCACCCGCTTCAGGAACTTCACTAAGTCCTACGATTACACCGCACTCTCCAGGTTTTATATCTTTTAATTTCTTTCCTTTGTCATCATTTATAACGCGCACTTTACCATAAGCAACGCCTGCTACAACTGTATCTCCTACTCGCAACGTTCCGTTTTGCACGATTATAGTAGCTACCGGTCCGCGTCCTTTTTGCAAGGAGCTTTCTATAATAGTAGCCTTTGCAGGCACATTTAAGCTCGCTTTTAATTCCAACAAATCGGCTTGAAGTAAAACAATTTCCAATAAATCCTCTATACCTTTTCCTGTTTTAGCTGAAATTTCTACAAATTCATATTTTCCGCCCCATTCGACAGGAATAATATCAAGCTCTGCCAAACCGCTTTTTACCATATCCGGATTTGCTGTCGGTTTGTCCATTTTATTTATAGCTATTATAATAGGAACTTTTGCAGCTTTCGCGTGATTTATCGCCTCTTTAGTTTGCGGTTTAACGCCATCATCCGCTGCAACCACTATAATAACGATATCTGTTACTTCGGCTCCTCTTGCGCGCATTGATGTAAAAGCTTCGTGTCCCGGAGTATCAATAAATGTGATTTTTCTGCCGTTTTTTTCTACCATATAGGCGCCTACATGTTGAGTAATTCCGCCTGCTTCGCCTCTAGCGATACGAGAATTTCTGATATAATCAAGTAGGCTTGTTTTTCCGTGATCGACGTGTCCCATAATAGTAATAACAGGAACTCTTTCCACTGCATTTTTATCATCTAAATTCTGTTCATCATAAACTTTTACGTAATTTAGTTTTGCATTTTCATCTACAATTTTTATATCTATATCAAACTCGGCTCCTAAAATTTCAATCGCGTCTTCGTCCAAAAAGTCATTTTTAGTAGTCATAAGCCCTAAAGCAAAAAGTTTTGATATTATTTCGCTAGGTTGTTTTTTTATCTTTTCCGCAAATTCATAAAGACGAATTTCTTTTGGAATTTCTATATTTTTTATGATTTCGTTATCGCTGTTTTTTACTGCTTTTTTATGCTTTTTACGAGCGCCTCTGGCAATAGAGCCGTCATTTCCATAAACTTTATTTTGTGAGACTTTATAGATATTCGGTTGATCTTTTGTTTTTGTTTTTTGCTCGACTTGTATAGGTTTTAGGGTTAAATCCGGTAAAACTACCATATCTTCATCATCATCGATACGAATATCCGCAAGCTCTCTATCACTTGTAAGATCTATTTTTGTAGTATCTGCTTTTTTAGATTGAACTTGTTTCTTCTCTTTTTTCTTCTCTTTTTTCTTCTCTTTTTTCTTTAGATTAGCATCAGCATTTGAAAAAATCGCATCAAGTCCTAAATTTATCTTTTGCGTTTTTGGAGCTTCAATTTTTTGAGTTTCCGTAGTTTGCAAATCTTTTTTCTTTTTAACTATTACAAGTCCGCGACGTTTTTTAAGACTTTCGCTCGCTAGAGTTTCTCCACGTGCAAACGCACTTTTTATTTTAGATTTTTTTTCAGGCATCACTTCTATTTTAGGCTCCGCTTCCTGTTTTTGCTCAATTTCTTCTTTTTTAGGTTCCGCTTTTATTTCGGGTTTTGAAATTTCAGGTTTTACTTCCAAAATTTCATTATCAGGTTTTGAAATTTTACTTTCCACTTTTTTTTCTACTTTTTTTTCGGTTTCAGGTGCAGATTTTTTAGCAATCGGTTTTGTTTTTTTTGCCGTTTTGCTATCGTCTTTTTTAACAGCCGTTTTTTTAACGGTATCTTTTTTTACAGTATCTTTTTTTACACTCTTTTTTGCGGTTTGTTTTTTCTCTGTCTTTTTAGGCAAAACTCCCGTTTGAATATAATCGTAAATAGCGCTCGCTTCTTCGTCACTTACGGAATTTGAGCCTGTTTTTATCCTTTTATAACCCATTTCTTGCGCTTTTGCGACTACTTCTTGTGAAGTATATCCAAGCTCATCTGCAATCTGACTAATCCTAACACCCATTTAAAAGTTTCTCCTTCAATGTTAAATCATCCAAATTTCTAAAATTTTCAAATTTAGAAACGATTTTTTTTATTTTATTTATATTTTTTCCCAAACACTCATCACAAATATAAAAGCTTCTGCCGAAACCGGCTTTATATCTAAAACGTTTTAAATCTTTTTGAAAAAAGCGGTTTTTACACATCACGCACATTCTAATCGGCTTATGGTGCTTATTCAAAAGCGAAACCACCGTTATCAAAATCCAAAATTTTAACCGTAAATTTTGGAAATTTAGCGCTTAAAATTTTAGCTAAATTTTTTGCGTCATCTTTATAAACTATATTTAAAAAACTTGATCCGGAACCTGAAAGCGAACTCATCAAAGCGCCGTTTTCATATGCAATTTTTCGAACTTCAAAAAGTTCCGGTAAATTTTGCATGCGAAGCTCTTCATGCATTACGTCAATACAACCGAATTTTAAATTTTTATAATCCTTTTTCACAAAGCAGCTTGTTAAAAACGCGGCATGTGAAAGATTGGTCACACACTCTTTAATTGTAAAATTTTTAGGCAGCATTGTACGCGATTTTCTCGTTTGCATTTGTTTATCCGGTATCACGACGACAGCTTTTATATCTTCACCGATTTCACTTTTTTGAGTAATGACCGAATTTTTATAAATCACGGAACTTACAAATCCGCCGAATGCAGCAGGTGCGATATTGTCCGGATGATTTTCATAAACCAAAGCCTCATTTAAAATTTTATTTTTATCAATTTTGATACCGCAAATTTTATAAGCTGAAGCAATAGCTCCTACAATTACAGCGGAACTGCTTCCAAGCCCACGAGAAAACGGAATGTTGTTTTCAAAAACAAAACGAAAATTCGGCAATTTCGTATCAAATTTTCTGGTAATTTCATTAAAAATCGAAATAAACATATTGTGCTTTTTAAGATTTAAATTTTGACTGCCTTCACCATTAAGAGATATGCAAAATATAGGCGATTCATTAATTGTAATGATATTAAACAGATTAAGACTAAGCCCAAGCGCATCAAAACCTGGACCAAGATTTGCACTGGTTGCCGGAACTTTTATAACCAAAATTTTCTCCTAAACCGCCGAAATGACATAATTTGGTATTGTATCATTACTTTTATTTACTTTTGATAAATTTTGCGGCAGTTTCAGCGCTGTGCTTTTAGCTTTTTTGAGCACGATATTACCATTTTCGTATACAAAAGAAACGCTTTTATTTGCACTGATAGGTAAAAAATTATTTAATTCAAACCCGTTAATCGCTTTAAAAGGCAAATTTAATACGGTACTTAAAGTTTTTAAAATCACATATGAAACTTTTATACCCATAAAGCTTCCCGGAGTATTTGCATAAATCAACTCTTTAATTTCGTAACAACCTAAAATTTCATCCATTTTATCAATTAAAAAATCACTTGCTTTTTCGCCGGCACAGCTTAAAATTTCACGCATTAAAATGCCGTTTTCATAAATACCAATCATTACAGGCGAATTTAAAGCCACCACTAAAATTTCTACTTGTTTGATTTTTTTACCTTATGCGAAAATTTTAGCATATTCGTGAGCTATCTGCTCATCTATGCTTACCATTTCATAATTTTTAGCGTCAGTTAAAATAGCTAAAGTTAATTTGTGATTTAAATCATGACTTGCGGCATAAGCTGTATAATCACCTAAAATAGGTGCTCCAAGAAGAGATAAATCACCGATTGCATCTAAAATTTTATGACGGACAAATTCGTTTTCGTATCTTAAACCATCAGGATTTAAAATTTTATTGTCATCGATTACAACGGCATTTTCCAAACTTCCGCCAAGAGCCAAATTCATAGAACGAAGCATTTGAACATCTTTTAAAAAACCGAACGTGCGCGCACGAGCAATTTCATCGACATAATTTTTTTTGCTGAACTCAAATGCAAATTGTTGAGTGCCTATTATAGAATTTGAAAATTTAATTGTATAATCAAATTTCGGGCTTTTGCTCGGACTTACACGAACGAATTTTTCACCCTCTTTAACTTCTACTTCGCGTTTTATTATAATAGCTTTTTTGCTTGCATCAAGATTTTTGATTCCGGCTTCATCAAGCATCATACAAAAACTGATTGAGCTTCCGTCCATTACAGGAATTTCATTTGCATCGACATTTATTCTTATATTATCAATTCCATAACCGTTTATTGCACTCAGTATATGTTCTACTGTAGATATATAACCTTTTTGATTACCGATAACAGTCGCCATTTGAGTATTTACAACATTTTTCGGCTCCGCTTTGAAACTAATGCCAAGATCGCTTCTATAAAATATAATACCGGTATTTTCACTTGAAGGCTCTATCGTAAGTCTTATCGGCTCACCTTTATGCAGCCCTATACCAACGCTAGTTACCTTTTTTGCGATTGTTGTTTGTTTCAAAATTTTTCCTTACAAAAATACATTTTTTTATTTTAGCAAATTTTTCTTAATTTCGTATCATTTCTTTGGAATTTTCTAAAATGTCATATATATTTTCTTTCATCCATTTTTCATCCATCCACTCCTCAGGTCTAACTTCAACACCTTGAACCAAAACTCCAAAATGCAGATGATCTCCAAATGCAAAACCTGAGCTTCCTGTTTTACCTAAAATTTCGCCCGCTTTTATTTGAGCGCCTTCTGTAAAATTTGAAGCGGAACAATGCCCATAAATCGCATAAAGTCCAAAACCGTAATAAACGCCGATATTTAATCCGTAAATTCCGTTTTCTCCGGAAAATACTACAACTCCGTCATTCGAGTTTATAATTTCAGCATTTGCAACACTTGCAAGATCAAGTCCTAAATGCCACGATTCACTGATTTGATTATCTTCCCATGAATAAATTCTATGATCTCCGAAACTTGCAACCGCAGCAGCGTTTTTTAGAGGATAAAAAGGCGAAATTTTAAAATTTAAAAGCTCCGTTTCCGGCACTTTTGAGCTGAAACTATAAATAAGTTCCTCATTTTTACCGCGAAGCGTTTCATTTACAAACTTAAATTTATCGATACCTTTAAGCTCATCCGAATTTTGGGCGTAAGTATCAGCAAGATCACTGACTTTGCCATTTATAAAATTTTCATTTAATTTTATATTTGAAATTTTATAATTTTTATCTTGGTAAAAATATCTGATTCTGCTTATACTTTCGTTGCCTGCAACATCTACCGCTACTATATCGGCGCTAAATTCATTCTGATTTGCAGGCCATGCGACCAACGAAGCGTAAAAGCCGTCTTTTATAAATTTTACGGGTATAAAAATTTTACCGTAATTTGTTTTGATATAGACATCTTTAAGCATTTCGTCATTTGCTTTAAAAACAACGACAGCCGAGCCTCCTTTTGAAATTTTGTATGATTTTCCTATAACCTCGACAAACGGTTTTTTATTGTCTATTATTATTTTTGCGCGTTTTATGCTTGTATTTCCCATAGTAAAATTCCACTTGCTGTTGTCCGTTGCTTTGATTTCAATCTCATAATTCACATTTTTATTTACCATCATACCTTTTGGAAATGTAAGTTCAAATCGTTGCTCCGGTGCTATTACAGTAAAATTTTCATTATAAATTGTTGTTTTGTTATTGCCGTCATAAAGTGAAATTTCTACAAATTTTATGCCGCTGTCATCTTTTATATAAACTGGAAGAGGTGTTTTCAAATTTGAATAAATTATGTCTTCAATCTCTATTTTAGGAGCATTTCGTTCAAAAAGTTTAGAATTTAAAAACATATAAATACCAAAAACCAAACAAACTAAAATCACGAAATAAAATAAAATTTTAAATTTTCCTCGTCTCATCAGTTTCCTTTTTTTAAATTTTTAAAAATCAATGTTATTAAAATGCTGTAAATTTCAAGTAAATTTTACAAAATTTCACGTAATTTGCGCGCTTCGAACATCCACTTACTAAGTTCATCCCACTCGTCGTTTTCAAGCATTTTTACGCATTTATCAAGCTCGTTTTTGAAAGCGTCTATGGAATTTAAAATGTTGTTTTTATTCTGTTTAAAAATATCTACCCACATTTCAGGACTTGATTTGGCGATTCTGCTCATTCCGGTAAAACTTCCGCCTGCAAGATTTATTATATTTCTTTTATTCTCCTCTTTCAGAACGCTGTTTACAAGCGAATAGCTGATTGCGTGCGGTAAATGAGATATTATTGCAACGTGATGATCGTGGCTTGCCGCATCCATAAAAACTATTTTCATACCTGCAAAACTGAAAATTTCGACCGCTCTTTTTATATGAACCTCATCTGCGCTTTTATCATCACAAATAACTACAACAGCGCCATTTAAAAGCTCTTTGAAAGCGGCTTTCGGGCCTGAGTTTTCGGTTCCTGCCATCGGGTGAGCGGCGATGAAATTAGATCTGATTTCGGCAGGGCAGCTTTGCAAAATTTTAAATTTGGCACTTCCAAGATCGATAATCGTCGTATCTTTTTTTGTATCTTTTAAATTATTAAGCGTAGAAATTATCGCTTCTACCGGAATTGCAAGAAATATAACATCGCATTTTTGTTTAATTTCATCAAACGATAAAATTTCATTAACCAAACCTAAATCAAGCGCTGTTTTTTCATTTTCTTTGCTTAAATCGTAACCGTAAACTCTGTCTATTAATTTCATATCTTTTAGACAAAGTCCCAAAGAACCACCAATTAAGCCAAGTCCAATAATACCAACTTTCATTTTTTTACCCTTGATTACCAAATTTTAATTTTTATGTGGTATTATACGAAGTTTATTTTATTTTTAGGTTAATAAATGAAAAAAATTGCTATTTTGTCACTAAATTTAATTTCATTTGCAGCTGCTGCAAATATCGGCTCGGTAAATTTTGAAGGTCTGAATTATCTCTCAAACCAAGTAGCTATGGATATTTCAGGAATTCATCCCGGTATGAACGCAAATGCTGAAAATATAAACGAAGCTATCGTAAAACTTTTTTCACAAGGATATTTTGAGGACGTTTATGTAAAGCAGACCGGTAATGCTTTAACTTTCGTCGTAAAAGAAAAACCGAGTATCTCTAAAATCGATATAGAAAATGTCGTAACTAACGATAAGGACGCTATAAAAGGATTGATAGGAATAAAAGCCGGGCAAATGTATGATGAAATAGCTATTTCAAGGGCAAAAGCCAGAATAAAACAATTTTATGAAGTAAAGGGCTTTTTTGATACGGTTGTAGAAGAAAAAGTTGAAAATTTAAATGATGAAAAAAGCTCCGTTCATATTACTTTGAATATAAATCGCGGAGAAAATATCATAATAAAAAAAGTAAATCTAATAGGAGCTGAAAAATTCGATTACGGCGATTTTGAACCTGTTATTGAAAATAAACAAAGAGAACTTCTTGGCTGGATGTGGGGATTTAATGACGGAAAAACAAAAACCTTCGAACTTCCGAATGATGCAAATAAAATCCGCGAAGAATACTACAAAAAAGGTTACCTTGACGCCAGCGTTTCAGAACCGATTTTAAAAGCCGATATGAATGATTACAGCGCGGATATTACATATTATATAAGTGAAGGAAACCGCTATAAAGTAGGCAAAATAGATATTCAATGCCCGGAAAATATAAATCTTGATAAAGAAAAAGTAATAAAAAATTTAAAGCTTCAAAGCGGTGATAAAATGAATGCCGCATGGCTTAGAAAAGATATGGGAACGTTGGAAGATCTTGTAGCCGATCAAGGTTTTGCTTATGTTAGAATTTTGCCTAAAACAAGACAGGATAAAGAAAATAGTATAGTTGATATAAATTATATAGTAATTCCTGAGGAAAAAGTATATATAAGAAATGTCACGATTTCAGGTAACGACAAAACGGAAGACCGCGTAATTCGTCGTGAAATGTATCTTACCGAAGGAAATTTATACAGCAAAACGGACTTTATAGATTCTAAAAATGCCTTAAAAAGAACAGGATACTTTGATGAAGTCGATATAAAAGAAACGCGTGTCGGAGCAGATCAGATAGATCTTGAAGTCGTAGTAAAAGAAGCCCCTACAGGAAGCATAACAGGCGGTATAGGATATGGAAGTAACGACGGCCTTTTATTAAGCGCAGGAGTAAGCGAAAAAAATATTTTCGGAACAGGATTGCAAGGCTCTATAAATGTAGATAAAAGCGATGATGCATTAAATGGCAGAATTTCACTTACAAATCCTAGAGTTTTTGACAGCAAATACAGCCTTGGCGGAATGATTTTTGCAAGTGACTATGACTGGGATGATTACGATGAGAAAGATTACGGATTTTCTCTCACAGCAGGTCGCAAACTGGGACGCTACACTAACGCAAGTCTTACTTATTCGTTTACAAAATCAAAAATAAACGGACTTGATGCATTTTATAAAGCGGCCGGTTACATGGATGGCGATCATACCAAAAGCTCAATAATACCTGCAATTTCATTTAACAATACAGATGATTATTTTATACCAAGAAGTGGCATAATAGCAGGCGCAAGCATGGAATTTGCAGGTCTTGGCGGCGATATCGACTATATGAAAGCAAGAGGAAATTTTAACTGGTATTATGGACTAAGAGACTATATCGATTGGGATTTAATTTTTAGATATAAAGCAAATGCAGGATATATGTGGAATACGGACGATGATTTGCCGATAAATGAAAAACTTTTTCTTGGAGGTATGAAAAGCATAAGAGGATACAGCAACAGAAGCGTCCCTAAAAAAAGAATTTGCCTTTATGGTCGTGGTTGCGAATTGATTGGATACGGCGGTTTAATGAGTTTTAATAACTCGGCTGAACTAAGTTTTCCGCTTATTGAAAGACTTAAAATGAGACTTATAGGATTTTTTGATTACGGCACAATAGGAGATGATAGCTTCACGGAAGAATACAGATACAGCACAGGTGCCGGCATAGAATGGATGACACCGATTGGACCTCTTCAATTATACTTCGTAAAACCTCTAAATGAAAAAGACGGAGACGATACAAACAGCTTCGAATTCAGTATAGGACATAGTTTTAACTAAAACTTTTGTACGGTGAAATTTTGTGATTTAAAATTTCACCGTTTTTATTTTTAATTGCAAACTTTTATAAATCCGTAAAATGAATTGTGATTTTTTATAAAATTTACAAAATTTAGCGCGCGAAGTAAAAATTTATATCTTATAAATTCATGCGATTTATAAATATTAAAAAGCACATTAATTAAAATTCGATTTATAAAAATATGCTCTAAATGATGTTTTAAACAAATTTTGCGTTATAAAATTTACATATATTTTACTGAAAACATATAAATTATTAAAATTTTCCAAAAATCTCTGCTTAAAATTTTATGATTTTACTTCCGAAACCGCCTTCATTTGGCGATGCGTCTTTAAATTCCTTAACGCTCGGATGAGATTTTAAAAACTTACTGACCGCGTAAGCCAATTTTCCGGTGCCGATTCCATGTTTTACAATAATTTCGTCAAGTCCTAACACTAGAGATTGAGAGATAAATCTGTCAAGACGCTCGATTGCTTCATCTGCGCGAAGTCCGTGCAAATCAAGTACTACGCTCGCATTTTGTGGACTTTGAATGCTGATTTGCACACTTTTCTTATCTTTTTGCGGTTTTACACTTCGTTTTAAATCGCCTAACGGTACGCGAAGTTTTATTCCTTCGCTTATAATTGTAGCTTCACGTCCTTTTATAGAGACAATTTCACCTTTTATATTTCCAAATTTTGCCCATTCGCCGACTTCTAAATTTTCATTTGCGTTTTCAAATTTTGGAATTTTTATATTTTTTTTCATTTCATTTGCCGTATTTATGGCTCTTTGCCTATCTTTTTGGTTTTCAAACGTAATGGATTTTTTCGCCATATTTATGGCGTTATAAAATTCCAACTGAAATTTTGAAATATCAGCCTTGAAAATTTCATCGTTTTTTTCTTTTTGATCTTTTAAATTTTCGATTAAAGCGTCAAGTTTTTGCTCTTTTTTCTGAACTGTTTCAAGCTCGGTTTTAAGATTAAGTTCCAAATTTAAAGCTTTTGAAATTGCTTCATTTAAATTTTCCTTATCGACACCGTAAGTTTTTTTGGCTTCAATAACTAAATTTTGCGGAATTCCATATCGTAATGCGGTTTCAAACGCATAACTTTTACCGACTATACCTTTTAAAAATTCATATTTCGGACGGCTGTTTTTTTCATCGTAAAGTGCCGCTATCAATTCTACGCTTGATTCTTTTGCAAGCAACATTGCAAGGCGTTTGTGATGAGTTGTTATAGCCATTTTTATATCGTTTTTCATAAGATTTTTTATCAATACGCTATAAAGACTGGCTGCCTCTTCAAAATCTGTACCAAGTTCGATTTCATCGACTCCGATAATTAAATTTTTGCGCCCGAAAAGATGTGAAAAACTTATCGTACGTCCTGCAAACGTAGAAATATCGTTTTTAGAATCTTGCGGATCTTGCATAATAAGCTCAAATTCTTTAAATGAACCAATTTTGGAATGAGTCTGGTTGATATGCATAGGAAGCAGGTATTTTGCAAGCAAAGAAGCCGTTATTAAAGATTTTAAAAGCATACTTTTTCCGCCCGCATTTACACCTGTAATCAGTAAAACTTTACCGATAAACTCCACACTTACGGCTTTTGGATTTTTAAGAGCCGGATGAATGAAATCTTTTATGATAATATCGTGTGAATTATCCGCCAAAACAAACTCATAATCGTTATTTTTAGCGAACATAGCCCTTGCTATCAGCGCATCAATTTGATCAAACGCATTATTTATAAATTTCAAAAACAACAGGTTTTTTGTAAAAATTTGACTTATTTTTTTGCAATGCTCAAAAACAATCTGCTCTTTTGTATCGATTATTTCGCTTTGATCGGATTTTAGTTTTAAAATCGCATCAGGAGCCACATAAAAATAACCGCCCGCGCTTCTTGCCACCACCCTTCCTTTTAAAGCATGGTTAAAGCCGCCTCTGACTAAAAGCGTCTCCGTGTCGCTTACGTAATGAATCTGCGTATCTGCAAGATAAGGAATTATATTTTTTGAGCAAATAAGTCTTTTTAGCGTCTCGTCGATTTGGCTTTTTTTGATTTTATAGGCTTCACGAAGTACATAAAATCTTTCATCGACACTATCTTTAAACTCGCCTTTTTCATCAAAAAAATTTGAAATTTCCAAAATTTCAGACGGAATTTCAATTTTAAGAAGCCAGCTTGCGAGCAACCCTTCAAAATTCTGCTTTTTTAAATACAAAAAATAATTTATTATTTTACTGAACTCAAAAATTTCGCTTATATGTAAAGTAGTATGTTTTGAAAGCCTTAAAAGCTCATCGTCAAGATTTTTTATTTTTTCACAAAGCAAAAGATCAAATTTTGAAATTTCAGCTATTTTTTCAAAATTTATTTTACTGTCCCCTTGCAAAAAAAGCGGTTTTTCACGCGCTAAATAATTGTAAAATTTTTCCAAATATCCGCTTAAATCAAGCCTTGAAAAGATTTCGTTCATCATTTTTTAATTTCACAATCCGAAATTTTGAAAATTCGATTTTTGAATGATCCGGAAGCTGTTTTTTTGGCAATAAAAGTCTGTGTGGCAAAAGAGAATTCGAAATTTTGCTTGTCTATTTCCAAATCACCGCATTTTAAAATTTTTCCTTGTGAAAATGCCAAAGAAATTTCATTTCTCTGACTTGTGCGATTCTTAAAATTCTCTTCATAAAAAAACGCTAAAAAAGCTAAAACAATCAAAAATACGGAGATTAAAATTTTAAGTTTTTTACTTAATTTTTCATCATCAATAAAAAAAATCGATAGAATAAATAAAAAAGCTAATATGAAAATTACGAATCTGCTCAACTCTCATTCCTTAATTGATACGTAATGTCTCCTGCACCGAAACCTATAACAAGACCACTATCTACACGGTGTTTTACACCGAATTCATCATTAAATTCAATCGCTTCGCCGTTTCGTTTTACTTTTTGAGTAAAAATTATATTTTTACCTTTAAATTCGTCTTTTACATCTATTCCATTTTGCGCTTCTCCGGCTGCAAAAACAGGCAAAACAATCAAATCGTCAACCGTTTTAAAGCACTCTTTGAATGCGTTTAAATTTGCTTTTAAACGTGTCCAGCGATGAGGTTGAAAAATCGCCGTAATTTTATCAATTCCCAGTTTTTTAGCATATTCCTGCGCACTTTTTAAAGTAGCGCAAATTTCTGTAGGGTGATGTCCGTAATCATCAATTAAGACAAAATTTTTATTTGCAACCAGAATATCAAATCGTTTTTTTATACCTTTGAAATTTAATAAATTTTTTCTGATATTTTCAAGGCCGACTTCACAATTTGCCGCTAGAATGGCAAGACTTGCATCTATTGCTATATGTTCTCCAAGACCGAAAACTTCAAATTTTCCAAGCCCTTTTAAATTAAAGCTGATAAACGGCTGATAATCTCTTAAAAGCATTTTTACATCGGTGATATCACGGCTTGGATAAAGTTTTATACAATCTATATTTAAATTTTTCAAAAATTCGTCTTCCGCATTTATAACGCGAATTTTAGCGCGCTCCAAAAAACCGCGATACGCCAAATGAAATTTTTCCAAATCGAAACCGTAATATTCCATATGTTCAGGTTCCGCGTTTGTGACAACCGCTAAATAAGGATTTGAATTAAGAAAACTGCTATCACTTTCATCGGCTTCAAAAATTACATTTTCGCTTTTTGCATATTTCATATTTGAGCCGAACTGTTTGCTCACAGCGCCTATTATGACGCTTCCTTCAATCAAACTGGAAAGCATTGCCGAAGTCGTGCTTTTGCCGTGCGCTCCTGCAACAGCAAAAACGCGCTTATCATTTAAAATATAAGGTAGAGCTTCTTTTCTTGAAAGGCATTTGATATTTTTATTTTTTGCCGCGATAAGTTCTATATTATCCGGTTTAATTGCGGCACTGTAAACTACTATATCCTGATTTGTTATTGCGGATTTATCGTGAGGAGTGTTTATTTTCATTCCAAGAGCGCGAAGCTCGGTTATTATTTCGCTTTCTTTTATATCCGAACCGGTAATCTCATAAGTTTTTTTCTCATGCAAAAACTTTGCAATTGCTGAAATTCCTATACCGCCAATTCCTATAAAATGGACTTTTTTCAAAATTTTTCCTTATTAAAATTTAAATTCTGATATTTTATCCAAATCGTGCTTAAAATTTTAACAATATGAAATTTAACCATACAAAAGCCAATTTTAATAAAAAATTCAACTTTTTTTTATACAATGGCAAATGAAATATTACTTTAAATAGGGGCTTTTTATGTTATTTTTTAAGAAAAGCTTTATAACTTTATGTCTTGGAATTTCATTCGCGTTTGCAAATGAAGGTGCTGCTACAATTGATTCAATTTGGAATCCGTCGCTTTGCAAAGAGTGCCATAAAGAGCAATATATGGCATGGAAAACTTCGCTTCATGCTAAAAGCCACGAAGAATCCAATGAGCTGTATAAAGTTTTAATAGATTATACAAGTAAAGCTTTATATAAACCTCGCAATGAAACCGTTACAGAATGTGGCGCATGTCATAATCCGAAGCTTAAAATAAAACAAGTCGATCCGAATATCGCACTTAGCAAAATTTACGGCATAGAAGTAAAATCTTTGCAAAATATGGAAAAAACAATACAAAGCGAAATAGACTCAGATATGGTAAAAACCGGAATGAGCTGTTATATATGCCACAACATAGATAAAATAAATAAACAAAAACATGAACAGGATGTAGGATACAAAAGATTTGAATGGGCGCGCGGAATTTTAATAACCGGTCCGTATGAAGGTGATGAAAACTATATTTTCCATAAAACTGCAAAACGCGATTTTTTTAGAGAAAACGACGAGCTTTGTTTGTCTTGTCACCAAGGAATGGGGTCTAAAATGAAATTTTCGGCTTACAATACAGGAATTGAAAGTACGAAAAATGCTCAAAGATGTACCGATTGTCACATGGGTGATACAAAAATGAACTATTTATCACCAAATCTTAAAGTGGATACATTGCAAAAAAGAGAGATTAAAAATCACTTTTTTAGAGGAGCCAGAAACAGCCGAATACTAAACGAAGCAATTGATTTATCATTTGAAAAAATTTCAAACAGCAAAGCCAAACTTACACTTCACAATCTGGTTTCACACAATGTCCCTACAGGCTTTGGTGGAAGAAGTATAGTAATTGAAATTTCGGCTATGTCTAAAACAGGTGAAATTTTAGCAAATAATGATTTCACTCTTAGGACAATCTATAACAAAGCCGATGGAAGCGAAACATTCCAATATTCAGCTTTTACACTTTCAAAAGATACAAGATTGAAAGCTTTTGAAAACCGAAGTTACGATTTACAAATTCCTGATGGAACAAAATCGGTAAAAGTCGAAGTTATATATTATGTAATCGCACCTGAACTTCAAAATTTAATAGATATAAAAGACGAAACATTTACAAAACCGTATAAAGCTATTTCCAGAATTTTTAAATTTTAAATAAATATAAAAAAGTTAGAATTTTTAAGTTAAAATTCTAACTTTTTATGATATTATCACTTGAAAAATCTTTTATTTTTAAGGAAATGGCGATATGAAAAAATTTATTTTTTTCTTATGCTGTATTTGTGCATTTCAGATAAGCCTTGCTGCAGATATGATGAATCCTAACGTTTGTAAATCTTGTCATGAAGAACAACACAAAGACTGGAAAACTTCACTTCACGCTCTAAGTCATGAAGACTCAAATGAGCTTTACAGAAAAGCTGTAACTTGGGCAGCCAATGAAAATCATAAATTATATGACGATCAGCTTTTAGAGTGCGGACAATGCCACAATCCAAAAATGCAAGTCAAAAAAATGGACGCCGATATGTTTTTGGCAACAGCTTTAAATATAGACACACAAAAGTCTCAACAACTTCAAGAAGCTATAAATGCGGACGATATAAAAACAGGCGTAAGTTGTTATATTTGTCATAATGTAAGTAGTATAAAGCCTAAAACAGATCCGAAACAAAGCGGTTACAAACTGTTCGACTGGACCCAAAGAAATATTATAGTAGGACCGTACGATATAGAAAGCACGCTATTTCATGCAAATGAATCCAGAGATTTTTTTAGAGAAAACGATAATCTTTGTCTAAGCTGCCATCAAGGACAAGCCACACAGAATAAATTTTCCGTTTATAATACAGGCGTAGAAAGTGCAGATGCAGAAAAACGCTGTGTAGATTGCCATATGGGTTCGCTCCGCACGGAAATTATAGCTCCGACTATAAAACGCAACGATATGGCACCTAGAGAAGTTAAATCACACTTTTTTAAAGGTGCAAGAAATAGCGATATTCTTAAAGAAGCGCTTGATTTTGATTTAGTAAAAATAGGCGAAAATGAGGCGAAATTAAGCGTACAAAATCTCATCTCGCACAATGTTCCGACAGGCTTTGGCGGACGTTCTATGGTTTTTGAAATTTCATTTTTTAATAATGCAAAACTTTTGGATAAACAAAATATTGACTTCAGAGCCATTTTTAAAAATGCTACAATGCTTGAAACTTTCAACTACGGCGCTACATCGATGTCAAGCGATACGCGTTTAAAACCGTTTGAGCGACGAGATTTTAAAATAACAACTCCGAACGGAACAAATAAAATAACGATTAATGTAGTTTATTATGTCATCGCACCTCAACTTCAAGAACTTTTGCAAATCAAAAGCGAATCGCACATAAAACCTTATAAAGCGATACAAAAAGAGTTTAAATTTTAAAATTTAGTGCTTTTTAGCACTAAATTTTGATTTTACGATATATAGATAATTAAAATTTTGAAAGTGCTGTAATGAAAAAAATTTGTTTTTTATTTATTTGTTTTGGAATTTTGTTTGCAAGTGATACAAATCTTCAAAATAAATGTAATAAAAACGATGCCGGCGCATGCCATAACTTAGCGGTACAATTTTATGAAAGCAAAGATTACCAAAATGCTTTTAAATATTTCAAAAAAGCTTGTGAGCTGAAATTTAATCAAAGCTGCTTTAATATAGGACTTATGTCTGAGCAAGGAAAAGGCACTCCAAAAGATGAATTTAAGGCTTTTGATATGTTTAGCAAAACTTGTATAAAAAATAAAAAAGGTAAATATAATCCATATTTCGGATGTGCAAATTTAGCCTTTTTGTATCTTGATGGACGCGGTGTAAGACAAAATTTTAAAGCAGGAATAGAAATTTTAAATGATACCTGCAAAGATGGCAATCTTGCAAATTGCGAAATTTTAAGCAATATTTACAATGACGGATATTCAGGAATTACAAAAGATACAAATAAAGCTATGGAAATTTTAGAGTTTAGCTGCAAAAAAGGTGAAATAAATGCCTGCCTCAAAATTTCAAACAATCTTCTTGATGGTAATATCACGGATCAGAAAAAAATACAAAAAGGCATTTCTATGCTTGAAAATGTTTGTAAACTTAAAAATAGCGAAGCTTGCCTGAAACTTGGAATTTATTACACAAACGGAAATTTTGTAAAACAAAATCTGACTGTAGCTAAAGAATTTTTCGGTATCGCCTGCGATTTACGAAATGAAAAAGGTTGCCAAAGCTACAAAATTTTAAATGAAAACGGAGTCAAATAAATTTTTCAATTTTACATTAAAATTTTTTATATTTTCAGCTGAAATTCCAACTATTTTTTTAATAATCAAAATTATAAAATCTTATTTTTTAGCGTAAAATAAAAACGATATTTTAAAATTTCAGTTTAATTTTTTTACACATTTTAATTACTTTTAAAATTCATTTAATCAAATATATTTTTATGTTCATAAATAATATAAAACTTGCTATAATACGGCAAATCAATCAAGGAGATTGTAATGAAAACTATTTGCACAAAAAAAGCTCCGGCTGCAATTGGACCGTATTCTCAAGGAGTGCGCGTTAAAGGGTTGCTCTTCACATCAGGCCAAATTGCTATTGACCCGAAAACAAACGAATTTATCGGTGGCGACATAAGCGCCCAAACAAAACAGGTAATGGAAAATTTAGGAGAAATCTTAAACAAAGCTTGCACAAGTTTTGATAAAGTTGTAAAAACAACGGTTTTTATCACAAATATGGATGATTTTGGCGTTGTAAATGAAATTTACGGCGAATATTTTAAAGAACACAAACCTGCAAGAAGTTGTGTAGCTGTTAAAAATTTGCCAAAAGATGCGCTGATAGAAATTGAAGTTATAGCAAAGGTATAAAAAATTATTACTTTTAAATAAAACACATATTAACAGCGAAAGGCTTTTATGAATTAAGGCATAAAAGCCGAATATCTTTACAAAACTAATTTTTAAAATATTAATTTCAAAATATATGCTGTTTGCATTTAAAATTTTAAACATATCATAATCATATTTAAATTAAAATTTTGTCTAAAAAATTTTTAACTATATAAAAACGAATAGTATTAAAATTTCACGATGAATTTTAAAATTTGCAAAAAATCACATCGAAATTATTTTTAAAATTTTAAAAGCGAAATATTTAAAACAATCTGCTTTTATATTAAATTTCACACTGTTTTTGAGAATTTTTTATCACCTAAATTCTTTTTCATATATTCATCAAAACACATTGCGATATTACGGATCAGTAACGTTCCTGTCTGTGTAACCGAGATTTTTTCAGGCGAAATTTCTACAAAATCATTCAGTTTTTCAAGTTCTTTTAAACTTTTTGCAAAATGTTCAAAAAAATCAATGTTAAATTTGCTTTCAATCTTTTTGATATCTACGCGAAAATTACTCATAAGTCCCATTATCACATCTTTTCGAAGCAAATCTTCACTGTTTAATAAGATTCCTTTAAAAAACGGCAAAATCCCTTCGTCTATCGCTTTTTCGTAAAGCGGCATATCTTTGAAATTTTGCGCATAATATCTTTTTCCTTCACCGATACTTGTAAGTCCGATACCTATCAAATCAGCACCGCCTTTTGTCGTATATCCTTGAAAATTTCTGTGCAAAGTGCCGTTTTCAAGTGCAGCGTGAAGCTCATCTGTCGGTTTAGAATAATGATCCATTCCGATCATTTTGTACCCGTTCGAAGTCAAAAAATCATGTGTAAATTTTAAAATTTCAAGTTTAACTTTCGGACTTGGTAAGGTAGTTTCATCGAATTTCCTCATTGATTTTTTAAGCCATGGAACATGCGCATAATTAAAAATAGCAAAACGATCGACATCAAGTGTAAGTGCAAGCTTCAACGTCTCCTTAAAACTTTCCAAAGTTTGATAAGGAAGTCCGTAGATAAGATCTGTATTTATTGATTTGATACCTTTTTGGCGTGCCAAATCAATCGCATTCTTAGTCATTTCATAAGGTTGAACTCTATGAATTACTTTTTGAACTTTTTCATTAAAATCCTGCACACCGTAACTTATGCGATTGAAACCGTGTTTTACTAAAACATCAAGTTGCTCTTCGTTTAAAAATCTGGGATCTATTTCACAACTGATTTCAGCGTCTTTTGCAAAATTTTTAAAGTATTTTTTAATATTTTTGATGTGAAAATCAAGTTCATCAGCATCATAATATGTAGGCGTTCCTCCACCGAAATGCATTTGCGTTACAACGCGGGAAGTATCAATTATGCCGCTTAAAATTTGCATTTCTTTATTCATGTAATCCAAATATCTATGCATTTTTTCGCTTTTGCTTGTATAAATTACATTGCAACCGCAAAAATAGCACGCAGAGCGACAAAACGGCATATGAAAATACAAAGATAGCGGAGTTTCCTGTGCTTGAGCTTTTAATTCGTTGACATATTCTTCGTATCTGAATTTTTGACTGAATTCCAAAGCGGTCGGATAACTTGTATATCTTGGTCCAGGACGTGAGAATTTGGCATAGGCATCAAAATCTATCATTATTTGTTATCCTTTTTTATCAAATTTTCAATATCTACAAATAAATTCGGATGCTCACTTTTTACTTTTTCTACAACAGCATCGAAATTTATATTCAAAGTATTCATATTCTGATTTTTTTTGGCGACTTTTTTTATTTCATCCATACAGACAATCCAAACATCACCGAAATCAATCGGTATGCGTTGCAAAATACTTTTTTCAAGTTTTAAATTGAAATTTTCTCTAGCTGCATTTTTGTAAAGTGAAACTAAATTTGAAAGCATAGAAAGCGAAACCATCGTATGAAGTCCACCATTTTCATCAATCCCGAACCACGGCTCATCGCCTTGCCATGAGCCGCTTCTTAAAACAAGTTTTTTATCACCATTTTTATCGTTTGATGAAATTTCAAAAATCGTCTTTTCTTTGTTGGTAAGTCCGAAATTTTCGCTGCTTTGCTCTATCTGCTTTTTTATTTCATCTTTCATCAATCATTCCTGTGAGCATCCAACCAAACCATAATTCCTTTTTGTGCGTGAAGTCTGTTTTCGGCTTCCAAAAATATATCTCTTGCATGACTCTCAAAAACTTTATCACTAACTTCATAACCGCGATATGCCGGCAAACAATGAAGCAAAATAGCATCTTTACAAGCCAAACTCATCAAATTTTTATTTACGCAAAAGCCTTCGAAATCTTTTACTTTGCGCTCTTTTTCATCTTCCTGACCCATTGAAATCCAAGTATCGGTAGCTACTACATTAGCACCTTCTATCGCCTCTTTCGGATTATGAGTGAGTAAAATTTTAGCGCCTGAAATTTTCGCATTCTCTTTTGCTATATTTATAAAATTTTTGTTCGGCTCATATCCTTTCGGTGTTGCGATATGAAGTTCAAGTCCCAAAATTGAAGCAAGCATAAGCCATGAATTACTCATATTATTTCCATCTCCGATGTAAGCTATAGTTTCACCGTTTGCAATCTCTTTGATAGTCATATAATCAGCCATTAGTTGCACCGGATGAAGATCGTCGCTAAGTCCGTTTATAACTGGCACACTTGAAAATTTCGCAAATTCCACCAAATCACTTTGTTTATACACGCGAAGCATCGCCATATCGACCATACTTGAAATAACTCTTGCCGTATCTTTTATAGGCTCGCCTCTGCCAAGCTGAATATCCCTACTGCTTAAAAAAAGCCCTTGACCGCCAAGTTGATAAATGCCTGTTTCAAAACTTACGCGCGTTCTTGTTGAACTTTTCTCAAAAATCATAGCCAATGTTTGATTTTTGAGATATGGCTCATACTTTTTGTTTTTTGTCTCTTTTTTGATTTTATCCGCCAAGCTTAAAATTTCTAAAATTTCAGCTTTGCTAAAATCATTTAATGTTAAAAAATGTCTCATAATATGACCTTTTAATTAAATTTTCTTAAAATTTCACTTGCTTCTTTTGCGTGATATGTGATTATCATATCGGCTCCGGCCCGTTTTATTCCGATTAATGTCTCCATCATAACACGATCGTAATCTATCAGTCCGAGTTTTGCGGCACCTTTTAAAAGCGCATATTCGCCACTTACATTGTAAGCGCAAAGCGGCAAGAGTGTGCGTTCTCTTACATCGCGTAAAATATCCAAATAAGCAAGCGCCGGTTTCACCATCAAAATATCGGCTCCTTGCGCTTCATCCTGCAAGCTCTCATTTATCGCTTCAAGACGATTTGCAGGATCCATTTGATATGAATTTCTGTTTCCGAAACTTGGCGAACTTTCAGCTACATCACGAAACGGTCCGTAATATCCGCTTGCAAATTTAGTAGAATACGCCATTATCGGTAAATTTTCAAAACCTTCACCATCAAGCGCATTTCTTAAAGTTTCGATAATCCCGTCCATCATTCCACTTGGCGCTATCATATCCGAGCCGTTTCTTGCGTGAATTAGAGCTTGCGTAGCTGAAATTTCAAGTGTAGCGTCATTATCGACCGTTTCATGAACTTTATCTAAAATGCCGCAGTGACCGTGATCTGTGTATTCACAAAAGCAAAGATCTGTTATCACAAAAAGATTTGGAAATTTATCTTTTATAGCGCGAAGTGCTGTCGCAATTATACCGTTTTCACTTAGAGCGTCACTTCCAATGCTATCTTTTACACTTGGAATTCCGAAAAGCAAAATCGATTTTATGCCTAAATTTTGCAAATTTTCGCACTCTTTTAAAATTTCATCAATACTCATTTGAAAAACGCCCGGCATTGATTTTATCTCGTTTTTAACACCTTTTCCGCTCACTACAAAAAGCGGATAAATAAACTCACTCGTGTTAAGATGCGTTTCGCGCACCAACTCTCTTGTAACCGCATTTATGCGAAGTCGCCTAAATCGTTTAAACATTATTTTTCCTTTTTTTGGATACAATTACATTTTTGTAAGTTTATCACAAATGGAGTAAATTTTAAATGAATATTGAAATTTCAAATGTTGCAAACCTGCCGTCCCGCTTCGGTATGTTTAAAGTGCAGGCCTTTAAAGAAGATGAAAAAGAACATTTGGTAATAATAAAAGAACCTTACAAAGAGCCGGTAAATATAAGAATCCACTCGGAGTGTCTTACAGGCGACGCTATCGGCAGTTTAAAATGCGATTGCAGAGATCAGCTTGAAGAGAGTTTAAAATTTATAGAAAAAAATGGCGGTATGGTAATTTATCTACGTCAAGAAGGACGAAATATCGGACTTTTTAATAAAATAAACGCTTATAATTTACAAGACAAAGGACTTGATACGATTGAAGCAAATCATCAGCTTGGCTTCAAAACTGATGAAAGAACATACGAAATAGTGGATTTTATCTTAAAATATTATAAAATAAAAAGTATAAATTTACTTACAAACAATCCTAAAAAACTTATGGGACTTCATAATGTAAAAGTCGCCGCACGTGTGCCGATTATCATAAAACCGAATAAATTTAACGAAAAATATCTGCAAACCAAAAAAAATGAAATGGGGCATTTACTGGATGATAATAAAAAAGCCTGAAAATTTTAACGAGCAGATAGAACAATTCGGCAAATGCCTGGAAAAATTTAACAAAATTCACAGTATAACAAACTACAATGATTTAAGCGCCGTAATAGAAGATAGTCTTGAAGGACTGAAATTTATAACTGAAATGCCGAAAGTTGCTATTGATATCGGCTCAGGTGCAGGCTTTCCGGCGATATTTTTAGCGATGATTCTGCCTTATACAAAATGGCATCTTTTTGAACCTAATACAAAAAAAGCGGCATTTTTAACTTATGCAAAAGTAAATTTAAAACTTAAAAACATTATAATCCATAACACAAAAATTGAGAATGAAACACCTTTTATCGCAGATTTAATCACTTCAAGGGCTGTAATGAAAGTGCCTGATTTGATTAAAATTTCTCATGGATTTTTTGATACTCATACAAAGTTTCTATTTTATAAAGGGTCAAATGTAAAAGATGAGCTAGGAAATTTAAAAGCTGAAATTTTTGAAAATAATATGCGTAAATACGCACTTTTAAAGGGAAGTGATGTTTGCTAAACTGTTTATGGCGATTTTAATAATTGCTTTGATTTATTTTTTTATATTACCTAAATTCCGCACGGGAAAAAATAACAAAAAAACGCAAAATTTCGTAGAATGCGAAAGCTGCCATATTTTCGGCAATATAGACGAAATGATAATTTCGAACGGCAAATATTTCTGTAAAGATTGCATAAAGGATAAAAAATGATAATAATAGGCGACAAAATTGTAAAATTCGAACCTTTTAATGAGATAAAAAATATGAGCCAAATTTCAAAATTTGATAATCTACTTTTTAATTTCGATAGACAAAAAATCATTCTGGCACAAAATTTCAATAAAATTTTTAGCGTCCGCACAAATAATATAAATGAAATTTTAATTGCAAACGCTGCAGGAGCGAAATTTATAGTGGTAAATTTCAAAACAGCAAAAACAGCGCAGGAGTTAGCGGAAAAATATCTCTTTGATGCAAAAATCGCTGTTTATTTGCATTTTGAAAGAAATTTGAAAAAGCTTGCTCAAATCGGAGTTGATGCAGCGATTTTAAGTCCTGGAATAAACCGCGTAGATTCAACAGTTTCAACCATAGCTTCAAAATTTAAAAATTTAAAACTGCCAAACCTGCTGAAATTTAAGAAAAATATACAAAAGTAAAATTTTATTTATAAAATTGATTTTCAAATACACTGTATAGTAAAAATCAATTAAAATTCTTTATAAACACTTTATTTTTGCAACTTTAATTGTTTTAAATTCAAGAAATTTAATATTTTATTACAAATTAGATTGTGTTTTTTTGTCTCATTTATCGATATTCTTATAAATAAGCTATAAAAATAAATATAAAAAACGGATGCAAAATTATAAAAAAGTGCTATAATTCCGCCTCAATTATAGAAAAGAATTCTATAAAATTCATACGAAAGGATTAAAAATGTCAAAAACAAAAATGGACAAGAAACAAACACCTAAAGATGCTGCTTCTAAAACATCAAAAGATGACAAAAAATGCAGTGGAAATACAAAATCCTGCAAAGATCAATCTAAAAAATAAAAAAGATTGTTAAAAAAAGATAGAAACCCTGTCTTTAGACCGGGCTTCTATCGCATAAAATTTTAAATCAACTAAATTTTAATTATCATTAAAAAAATAGCTATTAAAATTCCAAATAAAATTTAAAAATTTTACCGTTTTTTTTAAAAAAATTACGGATTATATTTATAAAGTATAAGGCATAAATTTATGCCTTATAAAAATCGTCAATCTTCCAAATAAAAATTACTGCTTGAATATTGTTGAAATTCGCTTGATTGTTGAAATTGTTCGCAAAGCTCACGCTTATGATTTTCAGGCTCGACAGTAAGATAAATACCTTTATCGTCTTTTTTAAATATAATTCTAGCACACACTATCATATTTCCTTTATCTTTTGAACCGCCAATACTGAAATCAATCGGTTTGTCTATTTGAGGAACGCTATTCCAATCGGCTTCGCTAAAAGAATCTTTAAGCGAAATATTTTTTATGCTTGAGTTTAAAGAACGAAGTTCGCCTTGCGCGAAATAATCACTTTTGATATCTTCGTAAGCCCCTTTTAAAAGCATTCCGCTTGCCATTCCAAGAGTGCTGTCTTTCATAGAATTTACTTTTGGCATTACAACCTTTACGATCACAAAAATTATGATCAATAAAAACACGATTGAACCGATACTAAAACCTTTTTTCATATTTTTTCCTTTCCGTTTTCACTGATTAGCGAATCAATTTTTTTAATATCCAAGAAATTTTCATAGCTTTTTTGGATAAAAGCCTCCAAAAGTTTGCCTGCATCAATAAATTTTGTTCCGTTCATCAAATTGTTCAGTTCATTTTCAAATGCTTTAGCAAAATCATCTTCCAAATTTATGGTATAAGATTTTGAAAGTGAACTGTTTACAATTTTGACAACTATTTTTTTCATTTTTGCAAGACTTCATCTATTTCTTTAAATAATTCATCATCATTCAAAACGCGCTCATTAGCATCGTTTTCAAGCTTACTGATTTGTATGCTAAGCGCTTCATTTTGACCTTTCAAAGCGACTAAATCATTTCTTAACGTTTCGTTTTGAGCTTTTAATTCTTTAAATGTTTTGATAAGCTCAGCAACCTTTTGAGCCAACGAAACTTTTTTTACATCATTTTCAAACATAGCTAACCTTTTTTTGATATAATTTATGATTTTAGCATAAAATTTATAAAATTCTACGAAATAGTTGGAGAAAACTTTGAAAAATTTTGAAATTGTCAGTAAATTCTCGCCAAGCAAAGATCAACAAAATGCGATTGAAAATATAACCGCATCAATAAAAAACGGAAATAAATATCAAACTTTATTAGGTGTTACCGGTTCAGGCAAAACTTTTACAATGGCAAATATTATAAAAAATTTACAAATGTCTGCTTTGATAATGACACACAATAAATCCCTTGCAGCACAGCTTTACAGCGAATTTAAAGGCTTTTTTCCAAAAAATCACATTGAATATTTTATAAGTTATTATGACTATTATCAGCCCGAAGCCTACATTCCGCGTCAGGATCTTTTTATAGAAAAAGACAGTTCTATAAATGATGAATTGGAGCGTCTTAGACTTTCTGCTACGGCAAGTTTGCTTAGTTTTGACGATGTTGTAACAATAGCTTCCGTTTCAGCGAATTACGGATTAGGAAATCCTGCAGAATATCAAGGAATGGTACTGTTTTTAGAGATAAATAAGAAATTCAGTCTTAAATTTCTGCTTAGAAAACTTGTGGATATGGGATACAGCAGAAACGACACATATTTTGATCGCGGAGATTTTCGCGTAAACGGCGATATAATAGATATTTATCCTGCATATTTTAACGATGAAGCGATTAGACTTGAATTTTTCGGCGATGAACTTGATGATATGTATCATTTCGATGTGATTGAAAACAAAAAAACTCAAAATTTAAAAAAATTTATCTTATATCCGACTTCACAATTTATAGTCGGCGAAAATCGTTTGAAAGAGGCGATAAAAGGGATAGAAAACGAACTTGGCGAAAGACTTGAATTTTTTAATGATAATGGCAAATTGGTTGAAGCGCAAAGATTAAAGCAAAGAGTGGATTTTGATCTTGAAATGCTGGAATCTACAGGAATGTGCAAAGGAATCGAAAATTATGCAAGATATTTAACAGGTCAAAATGCAGGCGAAACACCATATTCACTCTTCGATTATTATGAAATCAAAGGAATGGATTATTTGGTTATAATTGATGAAAGCCATGTGAGTTTACCGCAATTTCGTGGTATGTATGCAGGTGATAGAAGCCGCAAAGAAACACTTGTGGAGTATGGTTTCAGACTTCCTTCCGCACTTGATAACCGCCCTTTGATGTTTGATGAGTTTATAAATAAACGCGCCAAATTTCTTTTTGTTTCGGCTACACCGAACGATTACGAGCTTGAACTCAGTAAAGACCATGTTTATTACCAAATTTTGCGTCCTACAGGACTTCTTGACCCTGAAATCATTTTAAAAGACAGCGATAATCAAGTGGAAATTTTATATGATATGGCAAAAGAGGTTATCGCCGATAATGAAAGAGTTTTAGTAACCGTGCTGACAAAAAAAATGGCTGAAGAGCTTAGTAAATATTATCTGGAACTTGGCCTTAAAGTAAAATATATGCATTCCGATATCGACGCAATTGAGCGAAACGAGTTGATTAGAGGACTTAGAACCGGAGATTTTGATATGTTGATCGGCATAAATTTACTTCGCGAAGGTCTTGATCTGCCTGAAGTCAGTTTGATTGCGATAATGGACGCCGATAAAGAGGGTTTTTTAAGATCGCGCACGAGTCTTATCCAAACAATGGGACGGGCTGCAAGAAATGTAAATGGAAAAGTGGTAATGTTTTGCAAAAAAATCACAAATTCTATGAAAGAAGCCATTGAAATAACTCAAAAAAGAAGAAAATATCAAGATGAATACAACAAGACGCACAATATAACACCGAAATCCGTCAGCAGAAATGTGGAGGAAAGCTTAAAGCTTGACGACACTGAAGCAATCGATAGAGCTATGAAAGCGGAAAAAATGCCTTCAAGCGAACGGGCAAAAATCGTTAAAGATTTGCGGAAACAGATGATGGAAGCCGCCGATAAATTGGAATTTGAAAAAGCGGCGGCTTTACGTGACGAGATTAAAAAGATGAGAAAATTGTAAGATTTTGGCACCATAAAAGCATTTTTTAAATTTTCAATCAATCGGATATTTAAAAATTTCAGAAAAATAATTTATATTTTTTATGTAAAAAATTTTTTAATACATATTATAATGAAAATTTTTATGAGATATTTTTGATTAAATTCTATTCAGTTTTACAGAATTTTAAAAAGAATTGTTAATAATCGGTAATAAAATAGTAATCTTTCGGTAAATTTTATAAAATTTTAAGCAAAAAATTAAATTTTATATGTTAAACTTACGGCATATTTTTTTAAGGAGTTCTAAATGAAACTATTAAAACTTAGTTTAGTTGCAGCTCTTGCTGCAGGTGCTCTTGCTACAACTGCAAGTGCTGTTCCACTAGAAGAAGCTATCAAAGATGTAGATGTAAGCGGATTTATGCGTTTACGATATACAGCTGATGATGAAGAAAATGATTCTAATGCTAAATGGAATATCAAATCTGTAATTGATTTTAAAGCAAAAGTTGATGATAATTTCTTTGCAGTAGCAGGCGTAAGATATGGTAACGATGGTGGTGCTACAGAGTTTGGATACAATAGCGGTAATGGAAACTTTGGTGGTGGTGTTTATAATAATACTGCAGATGATCAATTTGATATGTATAGAGCATATATCGGATATACAGTAGGTAATACTACAGTTCAACTAGGTCGCCAAAATGTATTTTCATTCTTTACAGATGATATGTATGGTGACGGTTTGTTTGTTCTAAACAGTGATATCCAAGGCTTAACTCTAGGTGCTTTATGGATGGATGCTCTTGAGCAAGATGGTGATATAGGCTCAAATATAAATATTATTAAAGAAGCTACAGGAAAAAGAGTTACAGATCATGATTTATATGGTGTAGGTGCTATCGGCTCTTATGATCCTGTATCTTTCCAACTTTGGTATGCATATTTGAACGATGTAGTAGGCTTGTTTGCTGTTGAACTAGGTGCAAATTTTGATGTAAATGATGACGTTACAGTCGGTTTAAAAGGTCAATATGGATTTGCAAATTTTGACAATGATTTTGCCGATACAATAGGAGTAGATGATTCTAATTTCTTCGGCTTTGAAGCTTCTGCAAATATTGATTTCTTTGATATGTCAGCCGGCTATGTAAATTACTCTGCAAGCGATGATGAGAGTGTAAGTTTAAGTTCATTTGAAGATAGTGGAAGCTTTATCAAAGCTGGTGAAGAACTAGTTGATTATACACTATATGAAGGTAAAAATGATTACTGGTTTGTAACAGCAGGCGTTACTATCCCTGATACAGGTGTTAGAATCGGTGCTGATTATGTGGATGGCTCATTCGGAGAAGATGGTGATTATGATGCTTCAGAAGTTGTTGCAAGAATTGATTACAAATACAATGAAAAACTTAAATTCAAAACATGGTATTCATACATTGATCAAGATAGTGGCGATGATGACAATAGATTCAGATTTGAAGCAAAATACAGTTTCTAATCGTTTAACTATTTGAGTTAAAATATTGGCGTAGCTTCGGCTGCGCCTTTTTAAATTTAAGACAAGGAAAAATTTATGAAAATTATTAAAATTTCATTTTTGTTATGTTTTTTAGCATTCAGTGCTTATGCAGATGATGAAAAAACTTATGTATTTGAAGCTAAAGGTGAGTTTGGCGAAGAATTAAAAGAGCTTATTCAAAAGCATAGTAAAGATGAAAATGTCGAAATAAATATATATGAAAAAAATCAAAATGTAGGCGATAGTCGCTTACTTGGCACCGGAATAAATACAAACATCAAATACACAGCTGAAACCGGTAAAAAAATATTTTTAGAAAAATGCGCAAGATGTCACGGTGAAAACGGCGAAAAACGTGCTTATGGAACTTCCGCAAAACTTAAAGATATAGATGCTGATGCAATTGCGGTCAGAGTGGCAAAATATACATCGGATTTTGATTTTGGCGGAGCGAACAAAGGCCTGATGCAACAAATAGCAGCTAAAACAAGCTCAACTGAAGTAGGATATGTAATCGCATATCTAAAAGGTGAAAATTCATATATTTTCAAAAGTTCACGAGAAAAAAATACGGAAATTCAAACAAGTCCGACCGAGCACGGAACTTATCTAAAATAGATTTGCCGTAAATGTTCTATAAAATTTTTACGCTTATTATTTAAGTTAAAAATATCAATAAATTTTTAAAAAATTTATATAAACAATAAAATTTAATATATTTTATTTTCAAAATATATTAAATTTTACAAAAAACCGAAATCTTAAAAATTTACCAATTATTATAAAACAGAATTTAAGCTTTTAAATATTACAATGTGACAAAAATTTTCAAGGAGAAAGAATGGGAAAATTTGTAAGTAACGTAAAAGAATTTTTTGATTTTTGCGATAAAAACGAAGTTATATTTGTAGATTTTCGTTTCACAGATATGAAAGGTACATGGCATCATCTTTCTTATAATTATAAAAGATTAGATAAAGATTTCGTTGATGGAATTCCATTTGACGGAAGTTCTGTAGAAGCTTGGCAACCGATAAACAAATCCGATATGATCTTAAAACCTGATATTGATACGGCATTTTTGGATCCTTTTACTTCAGATGTTACGGTTATAGTTATTTGCGATGTTTATGATATTTATAAAGGAAAACTTTATGAAAAATGTCCGCGTTCAATAGCTAAAAAAGCTGAGAAATATTTAAAAGAAAGCGGAGTCGGGGATACTTGTTATTTCGGCGCTGAAAACGAATTTTTTATATTTGACGATGTAAAAATCATAGACAGTATAAACTGCGCCATGTATCATGTAGATAGTGAAGAAGGTGCTTGGAATAGTGGCAAAGACTACAAAGACGGCTTTAATACAGGCCATCGCCCCGGACCTAAAGGCGGATATTTTCCCGTTCAACCGGTAGATAGTATGGTAGATCTTAGGGCTGAAATGGTTCAAGTTTTAGAGCAGGTAGGGCTTGAAACATTTGTATGCCATCATGAAGCCGCACAAGCTCAAGGAGAAATCGGAGTAAAATTCAGTACCCTTGTAGAAGCAGCCGATAACGTGCAAAAATATAAATATGTAGTAAAAATGGTAGCTCATCTAAACGGAAAAACAGCTACATTTATGCCAAAGCCGCTTTATGGTGATAATGGAAGCGGAATGCATACACACCAATCAATTTGGAAAAACGGCAAAAATCTTTTCTACAAAAAAGGCACATATGGAAATTTAAGTGACATCGCAAGATGGTATATAGGCGGCGTTTTATCTCACGCAAGAAGCGTATCAGCTTTTACAAACCCAAGCACAAATAGTTACAAACGTTTAATTCCAGGCTTTGAAGCACCAAGTATTTTGACATATTCCTGCCAAAATCGTTCTGCAAGTTGCAGAATTCCGTTCGGCGCCGGAGAAAACTCTGTAAGAGCGGAAATGCGTTTTCCTGACGGCACTGCTTGTCCGTATTTGGCATTTACAGCGATGCTTATGGCAGGACTTGACGGCATTAAACACAAAATAGAACCTGTAGGTCCTATGGATGAAAATCTTTTTGAATTAAGCCTTGATGAAATTCGTAAAAAAGGAATAGAACAATTCCCGCACACATTGCGCGGCTCATTGGAGGCGGTTATTCGCGATAATGATTATTTAAAACCTGTGATGACAGATTTATTTATAGAAACTTATCAACATTTCAAATTTGAAACTCAAGTTTGGCCTTATGAAGCGCGCCCGACTGCATTTGAGTTTGCTACAAGCTATTCTTGCTGATTATAAAAATGTGCGAAATTTTGAAATTTCGCACATCCAAATATTAAAATTTCGTTTTTTCAAATGTATTAGTTGAAATAAGAAAATTTTTCGTGTCCAAATAAACTTTTGCAGCACGCATTATATCATCCGTGTTTATGCTTTGTATAAGCTTTTCAAGCTCTTCCAAATTTAAAAACGGTTCATCCAAAATGATGGAATTTTTTATCATATTTTGCAAAAATTCCGGATTTTGAAAATTTTTGGCTAATTCCACATTTTTTTGCTTTTTAAAATTTTCAAGGTATTTTTCATTAACTTTTTGTGTCTTTAATTCATAAAAAATAGAGTACAGAAATTGCACGATTTTATCTACGTTTTTCGGTTCACTCGAAAAACTTATTACCGTTACAGCTTCGCTATAAGGAAGTTTTTTAAACTTGACACCGCTTGAAATATTATAAACCAAAGAGTTTTCTTCACGTACAAGCTCTCTCATTTTTACATTTAAAATTTCACTTAACGCATTTAAAATATAAGCTTCTTTCAGACTGAATTTTGTTTCGTTTCGTAAGAAAATTTGAGTTTTTGCAATATTTTCTTTTAGATATTTTCGTTTAAAATTTTGTCTGCCGCTTATCGCCCTAATTCCATCATCTGAAATTTCGCTGCGTTTTTGCACGCCATCAAGGTTTGCTATATATTTTCCGGACAATTTTTTTACTTCATTTTTACTTACATCGCCGACTATTACAAAATCAAATCCGGCACTTTTAAAATTCTCATCCAAAAATTTTTGCAAATCTCTGTTTGTGAAATTTCTCACATCATTTTCGCTTATATAAGTTTTTTTAGGATCATTTTGCCACATAAAATCATTTAACTCTTTTACAAACTTAAAGTCCGCATTTTGCATATTTTTTCTATTTTCATCAATCCAAACCCGTCTGAAACGCGACGTTGCGTTTTCGTCGATTTTGGCATTTTTAATATCCGCAAATATCGCTTTTAAAGCATTCGACACATCTTTTTTGCTTGAAAGAGAATTATATTCAACACAAATATCGTTTAAAGATTTATTCAGACTGAAATTTTCATTTGCCGTAATTATATTTGTTTCATAATTGTTAAAACCGCCAAGCCCACTTTCATTTGAAATCATTACGGCAAGCCTGGCTATTTTTGTATTTTCAAAATTACTGAATCCGCCTTTTTTAAAAGCGCTGATATAAATTTCATCTTTTTTATCTGAAATTTCCTTATGTGCCACTTTTACTCCATTTGCAAACTCAAAAATATTTATTCCGTTTTCACTTTTTTCACTAACAGGCTTTTGCACGCTTAAATTAGAATCATCTATAAGCGCGCTTGGTAATTTTTGCAGGTTTTGTGTATCATAAGATTTAGCAAGTAAAAATTTGGCATAATCGCTCTCTTTTTCATTCAGTTTTTTTTGTGAAATAAGTTCAACCAAAATTCCGCCATTACCTGTTATTTGACGAAATTTTTCATTTACATCTTCAAGAGTTATTTCTTTAAGCGCAATCTTGGTGAATTTATAACTATCTTCGTTACTTAAAATCACACTTTTATCGTCCAGAAATTGCGCTATTTTATGAAGATAAAACGAATTGTTTTGCGTATTTTTAGCCGCATAAAAACTTTCGTTTTGTGACAGAAATTCGCTTTTTGCGCCGTCAAAATCCTGCTTGCTGAAGCCGAATTTTCTAACGCCGTTTATTATGCTGAAAATATCGCTAGTAGCGCCTTTAAAATCGCCGTTTAAAACATTTTTTGTAAAAATATTTAACTCTTTTTGATTAAATAAATTTGAATTGTCAAAACCGATTTTATAAAAACTTTCATTATTCGCATTTCGTCTCTCACCTATAAGATCGATTAAACGCCTTATATATTGCATTTTGATATTCTCTTTAAAACTTTCAAAATCAACAATACCGCCACGAAATCTATCTTCAAAATAAACATTTACGCTCTCGTTCTGTATTTCGTTGTCATATACGTTAAACAGCACAAAGCGGTTAAAAAAGTCTATTTTACGATTTGGCGCGAGATTTTCGGCACCTTTTATATCGCGCGAAAATTCGGCTTTTATAAGATTTTTTACAACTTTTTCATCAAAATCTCCAACGCAAATCAGACTTATATTTTCAGGCTTATAGTTTTTGTGATAGAAATTTTTAAGTTTTTCATCGGTTGCGCTTTTAATAATATCCATTTTGCCGATTGGAAGACGTTTTGAATATATACTTTTTCCGAAAAGATACGGAATTTCCTGTTTAAAAATTCTCATACCGACGCCGTTTCTCATACGTTCTTCTTCTATTATTATGCCTTTTTCACCGTCAATATCGCTTTGTAGGAAAAGTCCATCAAATGCCATATTTCGCAATACTTTCAAAGCTGTGGCTATATTTTCACCTTCATTTTTTATGTGAATTTTATAAAATGTCTTATCAAAACTGGTAGCGCCGTTCAGTTCGGCGCCAAATTTCACACCAAGTGATTCAAGTTTTGTTATAAGTTCGTTTTTATTAAAATCTTTCGTGCCGTTAAACATCATATGCTCGCTAAAATGTGCCAACCCCTGCTCGTCGTCGTTTTCGTTTGTAGAGCCCGCTTTTACATACATATAAATTTCAGCACTATTTTTTGGGGTTTGATTTTTAAAAATATAGTAATTAAGTCCATTTTCAAAACTTCCGTGCAATAAATTTTCATCCGTTTTAAACTTCATATCTTCTCCGAAAACAGCCGTTATAAAAAATAAAAAAATTAAAATTTTACGCATCATTCGCCTTTTTATTTAAATTCCAAATTAAAATTTAACGTTATGCCAGATATTTTTTTACAGCTTCGCTAAGTCTTTTTCCGCTAACTTTTGTGCCGATTCGCTCTTTTGCAAGCTTCATAACTTCACCCATGAATTTCATACCGCAAGCGCCGGTTTCTGAAATGATTTTTTTGATCTCATCTTTTAATTCATCATCGCTTAACTCAGCCGGCAAATATGTTTTTATTAATTCTATTTCACCTTGCTCTTTTTTAACCAAATCATCTCTTCCGCCTTTTTTATAAGCTTCAACAGAATCGACTCTGCTTTTTATCTCTTTTTGTAAAATAGAAATAACTCTTTCGTCGCTTAATTTTATTCTTTCATCAACCTCAACCTGTTTAAGCGCTGCATTTACCATTCTTAATGCGTCTCTTTTAAAAGTGTCGCCTGATTTCATCGCAGATTTTATATCTTCTAAAATTTGCTCTCTTAACATTTTTTCTCCTTATATTAAATTTTTCATTTTTGCTATACAAACTCCTTCTCTAAGTCCGTCATCAATAACGATAAACTCGCTATTTGCGAAATTACGAAGCAGCGATTCAAGCAGGATTATACCGCATATTATTAAATCTTTTCTATTTTCGCCAAGTGCAATTTTTGCGGTTTTTTCATCCATTTCGGCTATTTTTTGTCTGAAATTTTCAAAATCTTTAAAATTTAACTTCGTGCCATTTATGAGTTTAGGATTATAATTCTCATAAGTTTGATGAAATTTCAAAGCTGACATTGTAGTCGGCACGCCTGAAGTTAAAATTATTTTATCAGGATTTAAATTTTGCAAAAACTGCACAGCGTTTGCAGTTATTTCATCGATTTTATCATTTTGATTTAAAGAACGGATAATTCCGAACTCAAAACTTTTAAAATTTTGTGCATTTGAAATTTCGGTGCTTGCTCCGCCAAGATCTATAAAAACGGCATTTTTATGTGAAATTTCAAGTTTATTAAGACGGTTTTCTATAGCAAGACGAACAAATTTCGCTTCATTTATGCCGTCAATTATTTTAAAATTTAAGCCGAAGCGCGATTTTACGGTTTTAAAAAACTCATCGCTATTACTTGCCATGCGAAAAGCTTCCGTGGCAACAGCCACGTTTGGCGTGCTGAAATCAAAAATTTTACTCATTTTTTCCAATGCGTTTAAAATTCTCTCTTTTGCATCTTCTGCAAGCTTTCCACCAGCTTTAAGACCGCGTGCGGATCCTACTATAGACTCTGAACTTTTTAAAATTTCAAAATTTTCATCCAAAAGTGCGAAACGTAAAGTATTCGAACCAAGATCAATTCCTAACATCATTTTAAAACCTTTTTTTGTTATAATAATATCAAAAATTTTTAGGAGAAATTATGCTTTTAGGTGTAAATATCGATCATATCGCAGTTTTAAGAGAAGCACGTCAAGTAAATGACCCTGATATTTTAATGGGAATGTATGAGGCGATTATTGGCGGTGCGGATCAAATCACTACGCATTTAAGGGAAGATAGAAGACATATAAATGAAAACGATGTCAAAGATATCATAAATCATAGCAGAGTTCCTGTAAATTTGGAATGCAGCATAAATGAAGAAATCATAGATTTTGTTTGCAAATTTCGTCCGCATAGAGCCACTTTGGTACCCGAAAAAAGAGAAGAGCTTACTACTGAAGGCGGATTAAATCTAAGCATCGCAGGACTTGAAAATGTTATAAATCGCTTAAAAAACGAAGGAATTAAAGTCTCGCTTTTTATAGATACAAGCAGAGAAAATATAGACATTGCAAGCGAACTTGCAGTAGATTGCATCGAACTTCACACAGGAACTTATGCAAACATTTTTAATATGTTAAACTCAAATATCGCACTTACAAAATACAGCATCAAAAATTACGAAAAATCAAGAGAAGATTTACAAAATTTATTAAAGGACGAATTGGCAAATATAAAGCATTTAGCCGCATATGCAAAAGGTCTTGGTTTAAAAGTGGCTGCAGGTCACGGACTGAATTATCAAAACGTAGTAAGCCTTACAAAAAACAGTGAAATTTTTGAATTAAATATCGGTCAAAGCATAATTGCACGCGCAATTTTTGTAGGAATGAAAACGGCGGTTTGCGAAATGAAAGAACTGATAAAATGAAACTTGCGGTCAGCGTAGGCGATATAAACGGCGTCGGCATTGAAATCGCATTAAAAGCGCACGATGAAATTTGTAAATTTTGCGAACCCGTTTATTTTATAAATCGCGAACTTTTAAATCAGGCTGCCAAAATTTTGGCTTTAAATATACCTGAAAACTTTAAAATTTATAAAGTCGGAAAAAATTTTAAAATAAAACCTGGAAAAGTCAGTAAAAAAAGCGGAAAATTCTCATTTTTATCTTTTACAAAAGCCGTAGAACAATGCAAAAAAGGCGAATTTGACGCAGTTTGCACGTTACCGATAAATAAAGAAGCTTGGAAAAAAGCTGGCATAAAATTTGTAGGACATACAGATTATTTAAGCGCCAAATTTCACAAAAATGCGATTATGATGCTTGGCTGTGATGAACTTTTTACGGCACTTTTTACAGATCACACGGCACTAAAAAAAGTAAGCTCCATGATAAAAACTGAAAAATTTGCTAAATTTTTATTAAATCTTTATAAATGCACAAAATTTGAAAAAATCGGGGTTCTATCATTTAATCCGCACGCAAGCGATAACGGTGTGATTGGTGGAAGCGAAGAAAAGAAAATCAAAAAAGCCATCAATAAAGCTAACAACTTTTTACAACACGAGATTTTCTTTGGTCCGCTGGTTCCGGATACCGCTTTTACATCACAAAATTTGAAAAATTTTAATCGTATAGCAGCGATTTATCACGATCAAGGTTTAACTCCGCTAAAATCACTATTTTTTGAAAAAAGTATAAATGTAAGTTTAAATTTACCTATAATTCGCACAAGCGTAGATCATGGAACCGCTTTTGATATCGCATACAAAGGTGTTGCTAAAATTTCAAGCTTTATTGAAGCTGCAAGTTGGGCTGTAAAATTCTACGAAACTAAAAATTTGAAAAATTAACTAAAATGTAATGATTTACGTCAAGGAAAACCAAGCTTTCAAATGTTAAAATTCACAAAATTTTACACGAGGAGAATTTTGTGAATAGAAGAGATTTCATTAAAAGCACAGCTGCTGCTGCAGCCTGTGCGAGCGCCGGAATCGCACTTCCTGCAAATTTAAACGCAGAAGAAAATCACGGTTGGCGCTGGGATAAAGCCGTTTGCAGATTTTGCGGTACGGGTTGCGGAATCATGGTAGCTACAAAAAACGGCAAAATAGTAGCCGTAAAAGGCGATCCTGAAGCTCCGGTAAATCGCGGATTAAACTGTATAAAAGGCTATTTTAACGCAAAAATTATGTATGGTGATGACAGAATAACAGAACCTCTTTTGCGAGTAAATTCAAAAGGTGAATTTGATAAACATGGAAAATTCGCACCTGTTTCATGGAAAAAAGCTTTTGATGTAATGGAAAAAGAGTTTAAAAAAGCCTATAAAGAAAAAGGCCCGACAGGAATTGCGGTTTTTGGTAGCGGTCAGTACACAATCCAAGAAGGATACGCAGCCGCAAAGCTTGTAAAAGCAGGTTTCAGAAGCAATAATATAGATCCGAATGCAAGACACTGCATGGCATCTGCTGTTGTAGGTTTTATGCAAGTTTTTGGAATTGACGAACCGAGTGGCTGTTTTGACGATATAGAATTAACCGATACAATCGTTACCTGGGGTGCAAATATGGCTGAAATGCATCCGATTTTATGGTCTAGAGTAAATGATAGAAAATTAAGTGCGCCTGAAAAAGTAAAAGTCGTAAATCTTAGCACGTTTTCAAGCAGAACTTCAAGTATAGCAGATATTGAAATTATTTTCCGTCCATCTACCGATGTGGCGATTTGGAATTATATCGCAAGAGAAATCGTTTATAATCATCCTGAAGCCATAGATACGGAATTTCTAAAAAATTGCGAGTTTGCGACAGGACCTGTAGATATCGGTTATGGAATGAGAAACAATCCGAACCATCCAAAATTCAGCGAAGCGGAAAAAGACACCGTTTCACATCAGGTTTCAAAAAAATTAAGCCAAGCCGAAGGCGTAAGTCTGGCTTATCTTGGACTGAAAGCAGGCGACACTCTTGAAATGAAAAATGCCAAAAAAGCAGGAAAGCATTGGGCTATCAGCTTTGAAGAGTTCAAAAAAGCGCTTGCTCCTTATACACTTGATTATGTTGCCAAAATCGCAAAAGGTGATGAGAATGAATCTATCGAACAATTTAAAGAAAAACTCCAAAATTTAGCAAATTTATACATTGAAAAAAATCGTAAAATAGTAAGTTTCTGGACTATGGGATTTAATCAACACACTAGAGGAACCTGGGTAAATGAGCAAAGTTATATGGTGCATTTTTTACTTGGAAAACAGGCAAGTCCGGGAAACGGCGCATTTTCTCTTACAGGTCAACCAAGCGCATGCGGAACGGCTAGAGAAGTCGGCACTTTCTGCCATAGACTACCTGCCGATATGGTTGTAGCAAATCCTAAACATAGAGAGATTACAGAGAAAATTTGGAAACTTCCGGCAGGAACTATAAATCCTAAAAACGGATCGCATTTTGTAGGTCTTATGCGAGATTTAGAAGATGGAAAGGTAAAATTTGCATGGGTACAGGTAAATAATCCGTGGCATAACACTGCAAACGCAAATCACTGGATAAAAGCGGCGCGTGAAATGGATAATTTCATCGTAGTAAGCGATTGCTATCCCGGAATTTCAGCAAAAGTAGCCGATCTTATTTTACCAAGTGCGATGATTTATGAAAAATGGGGCGCTTACGGTAATGCTGAGCGCAGAACTCAGCACTGGAGACAACAAGTTTTGCCTGTAGGAGACGCCATGAGCGATACATGGCAAATTTTGGAATTTGCAAAACGCTTTAAACTGAAAGACGTTTGGGGCGAACAAAAAATCGATGATAAATTAACGCTTCCTAATGTTTTGGAAGAAGCAAAAACTATGGGATATGATGAAAATGCGACACTTTTTGATATATTGTTTGCAAATGATTATTACAAAGGCTTTAAACCTGAAAAAATTAAATTTGACAATAGCGAAGTAAACGGTGACACAAGAAATGTAAAAGGAAGTGACGGCGAAGTTTTTAAAGGTTACGGATTTTTTATCCAAAAAGCACTTTGGGAAGAATATAGGAAATTTGGACTTGGACACGGACACGATTTGGCGGATTTTGATACTTACCATAAAGTTCGCGGTCTAAAATGGCCCGTAGTAGACGGAAAAGAAACAAGCTGGAGATTCAATAAAAAATATGATCCTTATGCAAAAAAAGAAGAAACAAGCGGAGATTTCGCATTTTACGGAAATAAAAACAAAAAACTTGATAAAGGCGATTTGATTGGAATAAAAGGCGAAGATAAAGTCGATATAAACAATAAAGCTAAAATTTTCTTCCGCCCATATATGGATCCACCTGAAATTCCTAGCGAAGAATATCCTTTCTGGCTTTGCACCGGAAGAGTTTTGGAGCACTGGCATTCGGGCACTATGACAATGCGCGTACCGGAACTTTATAGAGCCGTGCCGGAAGCGCTTTGTTATATGAATCCTCTTGATGCGGAAAAATTGAAACTTTCTCAAGGCGATACGATTTGGATAGAATCAAGACGTGGAAAGGTAAAAGTCAAAATCGATACAAGAGGCAGAAATATTCCGCCTGTAGGACTTGTATATGTTCCTTGGTTTGATGAAAATGTTTTTATAAATAAAGTTACACTTGATGCAACCTGCCCTCTTTCAAGCGAAACCGATTATAAAAAATGTGCGGTTAAAATTTATAAGGCGTAGATTTGACAAGGCGTGAAATTTTAAAAAATAGCTTTAAACTCGCGATTTTAGCAGCTTCCGGCGGTTTTATGTGGAAAGTTGCAAGCGGCTCAAGACTTCTTGCACAAAATTTTCTAAGACCGCCTGGAGTTTTAAACGAACAGGATTTTTTAGCAAAATGCATAAAATGCGGACTTTGCGTAAAAGTTTGCCCTTATGATACATTAAAACTTGCATGGCCTTGCGAAGCCAAAATTGCAGGTACACCATATTTCACGCCACGAAAAATTCCTTGCTATCTTTGCAAAGATTTGCCTTGCGTAAAAATTTGTCCTACGGATGCTTTAAATTTTGATAGTGTGAGTACAAATAAAAAAGCTGATATTTCAAAAGTAAAAGCAGGAATCAGCGTAATAGATCAAACAAATTGCGTTGCATTCTGGGGAATTCAATGCGATGCCTGTTATCGCGCCTGTCCGTTTATCGATAAGGCTTTACGTTTGGAACTTAAACGAAATGAAAGAACCGGAAAACACGCATTTTTACTTCCTGTCATTGATCCGGCTTATTGCGTAGGATGCGGAAAATGCGAACATGCCTGCATAACAGAAAAAGCGGCGATTTTTGTTTTACCGCGCGAAGTCGGTCTTGGAAATGTCGGTGATAATTATGTCAAAGGTTGGGAAAAAGGCGCCGATAAAAAACTTATAAATGCTGATACAAACGTAAAAATAAACAGACAAAAAGCGATTGACAGCTTAAATAGCGGAGAATTTTAATGAAAATAAATTTTATTCGCAGGGTTGTTACGCTTTCGATTTTGACGCTGTTTTTGCTTGGAAATTTTAAAATTTATGAAATTTTAGTCGGAGATTTAAGCTCATCAGTGCTTTTCGGCAAAATTTCACTAAGCGATCCGTTTGCTGTTTTACAAATAATTTTTACAGGTGTCGGTGTCGGTGCAAGCGCGATTTCAGGCGCTTTAATAGTTTTAATTTTCTATGCGCTTATCGCGCCACGCGCATTTTGCGGTTGGGTTTGTCCGGTAAATTTAATCACTGATTTTGCAAATTTTATAAGGAAAAAATTCGGTTTTTATGAGAATTTTATAAAAATAAGCCCTAAATTTAGATATTTAACGCTTATTTTAAGTTTAATAATGAGTTCCGTTTTAGGAATTCAAGCTTTTGAAAATATAAGTCAAGTAGGCGCCTTAACGCGTTCTATCGTATTTTTGAGTGCAGATTTTTTTGGAATATTTATAGTTATTTTTGCTATAGATTGTTTTTTGGGTGAAAGGCTTATATGCTCGAATATTTGCCCGCTTGGCGCATTTTATGCGTTTGTCGGTAAATTTTCGCTTATTAGAATTTTTCACACTTCAAAAAATTGCACAAAATGTATGAAATGTAAAGCCGTTTGCCCAGAAAAACAGGTTTTGGAGCAAATAGCGAAAAAAGATTTTAAAATTTCAAGCGAGTGCATAAGTTGCGGACGATGTGTTGATGTTTGCGAAGATAATGCACTCAATTTTAATATACAGAATTTAAAGGAGAAAAAATGAAATTTGGCTATGTTTTGCTTTGCGGATGCCTTATTTGTGGGGCATTATACGCTAAAACAGATAATTTTAGAAATGATTTTTTTGATGAAAATAAGGTTAAATTAAAAGATATAAATTATACCGCCGAAACGGCCGGAATGTCAAAAAGATTTGATAGAAGCTTCGAAAATTCGCCGCCTCTTATTCCGCACGATTTAGAAGGAATGCTTCCTATTACAGCGGATTTAAATGCCTGTACAACTTGCCATTTGCCGGAATTCGCGGTTGATTTAAACTCAACCTCTGTCCCTAAAACTCACCTGGTTGATTTAAGAACCGGAAAAGACGACAATGGAGAATTGGAAACTGCAAGATATGATTGTTTGGCGTGCCATGTTCCGCAAGCAAACGCTAAACCTCTTGTAAAAAATAATTTTAAAGTGGAATTTCGCAGTAAAAACGAAAAACACTCATCAAATTTAATTGACAAATTAAATGAAGGTGTAAAATAATTGGAGAGCGACAAAAGAGCGATTTTTGACAAAATTTTAAGGCGGGAAAATTTCATCTCTCCGCCTTATTTTTCCGGAGAATTTGATTGCGACGGTTGCGAAGCGGTCTGCATAAACGCATGCGATAAAGATTTACTGAAATTTGACGGGAAAAAAGTAAAATTTATACCAAATGAAAAAGGTTGCGATTTTTGCAGAAAATGCGCCATATCGTGTGAGAATTCGAAGCGCTTAACCTTATCTTTAAAATTTCCTGCAAAAATCCACGCAATAGCCGAAATTTCAGTAAATTCGTGCTTGGCTTGGAACGGCGTAGTTTGCTATAACTGCTTTGACATCTGCAAATTTAAAGCGATTGATTATTTTGGCGTTTTTCATCCTGTTATAAACAATAAATGCGTCGGTTGCGCCGAATGTATCGGATCTTGCTTTAAAAATGCAATCACTTTAAAGGCCGAAGTTTGAGATTTTTAATTATTATTTTTATTTTATTTGAATTTTCTTTTTCAGAGCTTATTAAAGAGATGAAATTTAACGCAAACGTGCTAAATATAAAACAAATCCGAAAAGATTTTTTAATCTCATTGGATAACGGCGAAATAGAAATTTTAGATGAAAATTTCACACAAAAAATGAATTATAAATTTCCAAAAATAAAAACGTATTTTGGAGATTTGATTGAGAGCAGAATTTTTAGCGCCGACTTGCTTGATGATGAAATTTTAGTGCTTCTAAGCTCTGATTTCGGTGCGCAAAAACTTGAAATTTTAGGTAAAAAAGATTTTGATTTAAAAAGTGAGAATTTTAAAAATGCATTTTTTATAAATAAAAATCTAGCTATTTTGGCGGATTTAAGTGGCGAAATTTACTTTTTCGATTTGCAAAACGGCAAAATTTCAGATCCGATTAAAATTTCAAGTTCGTCTTTAAGCAGTGTCGAAATTTCGCCGAATCGTAAAATTTTGGTTCTCGCAAGCGAAGGCGGAAAAGTTTATGTATTTGATATCGTTTCAAAAAAAATACTGTCTCAAAAAAGTCTGAATAAAGACCGCATACACGATTTGGCGATTAGCTCAAATCTAAAAATAGCAACCGGTGCAAACGATAAAAGCGCTTCGTTTTTTGATTTTAAAAATGACATCGTCAAAAACTTTGAAAGCGAGTTTTTGGTTTATGCGGTTTCTATCAGCGAAAACGGAAAAACGCTTGCTTACCAAAGTAGCGAAAACGGCGATATAACGCTGATAAACACACAAAATTTTGAAATTTCGAATATAATAAAGACAAATGACGGAAATCTCGGCTCAATCATTTTAAATAACAATTTTATCGTAACTTCGAATTTCGATAAAAAAATAAAGATATGGAGCATAAAATGAATATTTCAAGTGTAATAATCAGAATTAAAAATGATGAAAAATTAAAATCAACGCTGCAAATTTTAAATGATTTTAAAGGCGTTAAAATCGTAACACACGAAAAAAGTAAAATAGTAGCAACAATACAAAGTGATAAAATAGATAATCAAATAGCGATTTTTAGAGCAATTGAGGCGCTTGAAAATGTTGAAGACGTTTCTATGGTTTTTGATTACGACGATGAAAATTTCAGTCAAAAAGATGTAAGCGAAATTTTAAATAACACTAAAGGCGCTATAAAATATTCAGGCGATGTGAATAATAAAATTTAAACAGCTTTTTGTCTGCTTGATTGAAACTTTTAAAAGCGGTAAAACATTTTACGTTATAAAACCGAAGTTCTTGCCGTTTACAAACCGAAATTTTTTAAAATTCAATTATTTATCGAAAAAATAAGCTAAATTTTAAAATACTTATAAAAAATCGGCTTTTAAAATTTTACAAATTTTATCTAATAAAGCCATATTTAAGCGTGTCTGTAAAAATAAACGGCTTAAAAATGCCGTTTAGTTATAAATTCTGGATAAACTTTTTATATTTATCACAAAATCCACATAATTTTTCACGTCCATATAAAATGCGCCGTCTATGTTAAAATGGCTTTATAATCAAACGAACAAAAATAAGCCGTATCTTCAACATTTAGCAAAAATTAAACAAGCCCGAACTTATTTCGTCCACTTGGCAAATACTAAACGAACCGCTTCAGGTTGAAAATAACTGCGTGTAGTTTTTATATGCCAGCGCATTTTCGATTGGCGCAAGCAAACGAGCGTAAAAATAAACCTTCATAGCGCTTATTAAACTGAAAAATATGAAATTTAAAAACTGAATTTTGTGCGCTTCACTTAAAAATTTCTGCTTTTTTACATCTGTTTTGCCAAAATCGCTGCCGTAAATTTCATCCGAATTTCTAACAGCAACGTTCGGCAAATTTTTCGCGATTTATATGCGATGTTTTAAAAAACTCATATAAAAAACAGTCAAAATTTTAATTTTAACTTTCCTTTAACAATTTCGTTGCGATCATACTGATATGATCATCTCGGTGTTTTTGGATATTTTTATAAAGTTTATTATAATAATTTTCCAAATATTCGTGGTTGTTTATCTTTTCGCAACCATCAGGAACTTCGACTTTTTCATATGAACCGCTGTTTTTAAGTTCAAATGCAAGATTATTGTCTTTTATTTGAAGCTTTAAAATTTCTTTCAGTTTATTTTGTAAATTTTCATCATAAATAGGCGTCATAAGCTCCAGCCTGCGTTCTAAATTACGAGGCATCCAATCTGCACTTGAAATGTAAAATCCGGGATTATTGTGCTTAAAATAAAAAATTCTTGCGTGTTCCAAATATTTTCCTACAATTGAAATGACGCGAATATTTTCGCTTACACCTTTAATTCCGGGACGGAGACAGCAAATTCCGCGCACTATAAGATCGATTTTCACGCCTGCCGCACTTGCTTTACAAAGCGCTTTTACCATATCGCTATCGACAAGAGCGTTCATTTTTGCTACGATTCTGCCTTCTTCACCGTATTCTGTTTCCATCATTATCATTTCAAGAAGTCTCTCTTTGATTTGCATTGGCGACATTGAAAGTTTATCGAGTTTGCGATTTTTATTATAACCTGAAAGAATATGGAAAAAATTTGTGGTATCTTTTTCAAACATCTCATCTGTTGTGAAAAAACTTACATCTGTGTAAATTTTAGCACTGCTTCCATTATAATTTCCAGTTCCTAGATGCATATAAAATTTCAATTTTCCGGCATCTTTTTTTATTATTTGTGTAATTTTAGCATGAACCTTAAAACCTGTAATTCCGTAAATTACGTGCGCACCTGCCTGCTCTAAAGCTTTTGCCCAGTGTAAATTGTTTTCTTCGTCAAAACGCGCTTTTAATTCAACCATAGCAGTTACTTGTTTACCGTCATTTGCAGCATCTATCAAAGCTTGCACTATAGGAGAGTTTTTTTCAACTCTATAAAGAGTCATTCTGATAGATATGACTTTCGGATCTTTTGCAGCCTCTTTTATAAGTTTTTCCACCGGATCGAAGCTCTCATAAGGATGATAAATCAAAATATTTTCTTTATCCATTGTAGAAAAAATCGAAACATTTTCATCAAATGGAGGAAGTGTTTTTGGAGCATAAGGCGGATAAGCCAAATTTAGAAAATCTTTATTTGAAGTTATTTCCCAAAGTCCATCCAATGTAATCGGAATACTGTATTCATATACATCTTTGTAAAAAATTTTAAGATGCGCGTTTAGAAATTCCAAAATTTCAGGATCCGCGTCTTTTTGAACTTGCAAACGCACAAAAGCACCGCGACGTCGAAGTTTTAATCCTTCTTCAAGAATAATCATAAAATCATCAGCTTCCTCTTCTTCAATCACAATATCGGCATTTCTTGTGACACGAAATGCAGCCGAACTTATTAATTTATATCCAGGAAAAATTTCTTCCGCATGGCGTCCTACGATACTTGAAATAGGAACATATGTATCATTTGCAACTTTTACAAATCTTGGAAGCACGCGCGAAATTCGTATCATACCGAAATGCACGCTTTCAGGATTATTTTCTTCTCGAAGTTTTACCGCAAGCGCGAAACTGAGATTATTCAGATGTGGAAAAGGACGTGTAGAATCCACGGCTATCGGAATGATAATCGGCATAATTTGAGTGAAAAAAAACTCATCCGCTTTCGCGCTGAGCTCTTCGTCAAGCTCATTGTAATTTTTTATAAAAAGTCCTTTATTCGCCAATTCGTTTTTAATTTTAAAATATTCGTTTTCAAGTTCATTTTTTTCATTTTGCAAATAAGCGCGAATTTCACGAAGCTGATCAAGAGGCGTCATTTCATCGTTTCCGCTAACTACAATTCCTGCCGTAAAAAGTTGTTTTAATCCGGCAACTCTGATCATATAAAATTCATCCAAATTTGTGCAATAAATAGCCAAAAACTTTAATTTTTCTAAAAGCGGAATATCTTTTTTACATTGTTCAAGCACGCGAGAGTTAAATTTCAACCATGAAAGTTCACGATTTATAAATATATTTGTATTTTCGCTCATTTTGTCCTCCAAAAATTTTTGTATAAAATTATATTAAATTTTTTATAAAAAAGATTTAAAAAAAGAAGATCAGAAAAATCTTATAAAAATATTTTAAAATTTTTATTAGATTTCCTGCAAGTTTATTTTTACTGTAAAATATAGATAAATACGATATTCTGTTTAAAATTTGATTTTTAATATTTGTGAATTTTAAGTCCTTTTTCGCTAAAATCCAATAAAAAATTTCAAGGAATATTATGAAAACTTTAACGATTATAGATACTTTCGGCTTCTTTTTCAGACTTTTTTACGCACTTTCTTCATTAAAAAACAAAGACGGCAAACCAAGCGGAATGATTAGCGGATTTGCAAATTTCATAGCAAACCTAAAAAATGAATTTAATAGCGATTATATCGTATTTGCACTTGACAGCAAAGGCAAAACATTTCGCTCAGATATAGATCCTAACTACAAAGCAAACCGCCCTGAGCCGCCAAAAGCGCTTTTGGATCAACTTCCTGTTTGCATAGAAATGATAGAAAAAATGAGGCTTTGCTCTTTTTGTCAAGAAGGATATGAGGCTGATGATATAATCGCCAGTTTCGTTAAGAAATACTCTAAAAATATGCAAATAAACATAGTTACGCACGATAAAGATTTGTATCAGCTAATAGGCGAAAACGTAAGGGTTTACAGTCCTGCAAAAAAAATGCTTTACGACCGTGATGGCTGCTTTGAAAAATACGGCGTTTGGCCTGAGCAGGTTCGCGATTTTTTAGGAATTTGCGGCGACAGCGCCGATAATATCCCAGGAATCAAAGGAATAGGTGAAAAAGGTGCAAAAAAGCTGCTTGAAAATTTCGGCTCACTTGAAAAAATTTATGAAAATATTGATAACTTACCGCAAAATCGCCAAAAAGATCTTCTTATTGAAGGCAAAGAAAATGCGTTTATGAGTAAAAAACTTGCTTCGCTTTACGATGGACTTGAAGTTCCTGATCTTCTTGGAGCAGAGTTTCCGACCGAAAATCCGCTTTTAAAAATTACTGAAATTTTAAAAGAATACAATTTAAATAGAATTTTATCCACACTTGAAAATTCCAAAGATACAGATAAAACACTTAATTTCAAAGCCATAACAGTCAGCACAAAAGCGCAGGCGGATAAAATTTTAAACGATTTGGAAAATGTAAAAGAAATCGCATTTGATACGGAAACCACGAGTGTGGATAGCCATAATGCCAAAATTGTAGGATTTTCGTTTTGTTGGGATGAAAAATCAAGCTTTTACGTACCTTTAGCTCACAGCTATCTTGGAGCGCCGGATATGCTTGATAAAAATATGGCAAAGCGCCTTATTGAAGCGATTTACACCAAATTTATAATAGGTCAAAATTTAAAATACGATTTTCGCATAATAAGAAATAATTTTGGATTAAATCCGCCCGCAAAATATGCCGACACGATGATTTTGGCATGGCTAATGGATCCTGATAATAGCGTGGGAATGGATAATCTTGCAAAAAGATATTTTGATTATAATACTATAAAATTTGAAAATGTAGTCAAAAAAGGAGAGAATTTTTCCAGCGTGGATGTAAAAAATGCTACAAATTACGCGAGTGAAGACGCATGGATAACTTTGAAATTTTATAATAAATTTTGTGGAATTTTAAGCACCGAGCTTTTGGATTTAGCAAAAAATTTGGAATTTCCATTTATAAAAGTGCTTCTTAATATGGAAGAAAACGGCATAAAAATGGATATTTCATCATTAAAAGAAATGATAAACGAAATTGCAGAACAACTTAAAATTTTAACGAATGAAATTTATGATTTAAGCGGTGAAAATTTTAATATAAACTCGACTAAACAGCTTGGCGAAGTTCTTTTTGAACATCTTGGCCTACCGGCGAAGAAAAAAACAAAAACAGGTTACAGCACGAATGAAAGTGCGCTTAGCGCTATTTCAGAACTTCACGCTGTAGTTCCTAAAATTTTGGCTTACCGCGAACTTTATAAACTTCAAAGTACTTACACGGAGCCGCTTTTAGCTCTAGCTTTAAAAAACGATGAAAACAGAATTTTTTCAAATTTCTTGCAAACCGGAACAAGTACAGGAAGACTTTCAAGCAAAAATCCTAATCTACAAAATATACCAGCTCACGGGTCAATGGCCGTGCAAATGAGAAATTGTTTTGTTTCAAAAAACGGATTCAGTTTCGTAGGTCTTGATTATTCGCAAATCGAACTTAGGCTCCTGGCGCATTTTAGTCTTGATAAAGAGTTGCTAAGAGCTTTCAGAGAAGATGAAGATATTCACTCAAGAACAGCTATCAGTATATTCGGAACAAGTGATAAAGAAAAACGCGCGGTTGCCAAAACAATAAATTTCGGACTGATTTACGGAATGGGAGCAAGCAAACTTTCAAACGAACTTGGTATAAGCAGAAGCGACGCCAAAGACTATATAGAAAAATATTTCAAAGCATTTGCAAGCATAAAAAATTTTATGGAAAATTTAAAAAGCGAAGCGAAAAAAAACGGCTACACAACAACTCTTTTCGGAAGAAAAAGATATTTTGATTTTGCAAACGCCACACCTATGCAATTTGCAATGTATGAAAGAGAAAGTGTAAATACCAAATTTCAAGGCAGCGCCGCTGATATCATAAAAAAAGCAATGGTTGAAATTTCTCCGTTTTTAAATGAAAATGCAAGACTTCTTCTGCAAATTCACGATGAACTGATTTTTGAAGTAAGAGATGATATGAGCGAAAGTTTCGGCAAAAAAATGCAAGAAATTATGCAAAATGCAGTTACACTTAACGTCCCGTTAAAAACGAGTTTAAGCATAAACAAACGCTGGGGCGATTTAAAATAAAATTAAAAAATTCTGAATTTTACATATAAACAGCTTTTTTAAGTCATTAAATTTTAAACAAATTTTAGATAAAATCCAATAGTTTATTTTTATTTACAAAAAAGGTTTTTTATGCGAAATGTAATAAATTTAATAGGTTTTGTTCCATTTTTGATTGTGATGTTTTTAAATGCCGGAGTCGATTTGGGTCATAAAATAACAATTCAAAACATTTTAGTTAAAAATTTCAGCGGCGATACACTGATTATTTTAAGCTCGGTTATAAATTTATTGATCCTGCTTCCTTTTGTTTTGGCTTTTTCGCTTTCAGGATTTTTAAGTGATAAATTTTCCCGCACGACAATCACAAGAATATGCGCTACTTTAGAAATTTTACTAACTCTCTTAATTACGATTTTTTATTATTTCGGCTTTTTTTATGCAGCTTTTGCAGCGACGATTTTACTTGGTATTGAATCCGCGATTTATTCGCCGGCAAAATACGGTTTGATAAAAAAACTGGTAGGAGCCGAAAATTTAGGTGTAGCAAACGGTCTTGTCCAAAGTATAACAATCGTAGCGATTTTGATTGCAAGTCTTGCTTTTTCCATTATTTTTGAAAAATATGTAGATGGCTCAAATATCGCCGAAATGCTTCATTCGATTTATTTTATCGGTATTATTTTGTTTATTTTAGCCGTAGTTCAAACTATTTTTACATTTAAAATTCCGTTTTTCGAGCCGACAGATGAAAATCTGAATTTTGATAAGAAAAAATATTTCAAATTTAATTATCTTGTAGAAAATTTAAAAATTTTATTCAAAAGCAGAAATCTTTTTCTTTGTATAATTGGAATTTCAGTGTTTTGGGGAATGTCGCAACTGATCATCGCTACTTTTCCTGCGCATTTTAAACTGATTACAGGAAGCGATAATGTAGAAATCATTCAATTTATCCTTGCCGTAAGTATCATAGGAATCATAATAGGATCGGCAATTGCAGGAAATTACTGTAAAAAACATATAGAGATCGGAATGGTGCCTTTTGGCTCATTCGGGCTGTTTGTTTCGGTTTTGATTTTTGCAAATGCAAGCAATATCTTTTGGATGTGCGTAGGTTCGTTTGCATTTGGATTTAGCGGTGGAATTTTCATCGTTCCATTAAATGCGAACATACAATTTTTCACGCCTGAAAAACAAATGGGTCGTGTTCTTGCAGGAAGCAATTTTTTCCAAAACATTTTTATGGTTTTATTTTTAGTATTTGGCGTAATGCTTGTATATTTTAAAATTCCGACAAACGGAATTTTTTCTATTTTAGCCGTTTGTATGCTGATATGCACATTTATAGCAATCAGAAACTTACCGCATTTATTTACCAGAATTTTGGTTTGGCCGATTTTTAGGCTCGGTTTTAAAGTAAATGTCGGAGGAGTGGAAAATATTCCTCAAAAAGGTGGAGTTTTGCTTCTTGGAAACCATATAAGCTGGATAGATTGGGCTATGGTGCAAATTGCAGCGCCGCGCCCGATAAAATTTGCCATGTATAAAAGTTTTTACGATATTTGGTATTTGCGTTGGTTCTTTAAAATTTTCGGCGTTATACCTATCGGACTTGGAGTAAGCAAAAGTGCAATAGAAAAAATACATGAACTTCTAAATAACGGTGAAGTTGTGGCGCTTTTTCCGGAAGGTCATATCAGTTATAACGGAATTTTAGATGAATTTAAAAGCGGTTTTGAGCTTGCAGCAAAAGATGCGAATGCAGTTATAGTTCCGTTTTATATACGTGGGCTTTGGGGCTCAAGCTTTTCGCGCGCAAACAGCTATTACAAAAAAATAAGCACGCATGGAAAAAGATATATTAGAGTTGATTTCGGCGCACCTATGGATATAAACTCAACCGCAAACGAAGTCAAAAACAAAGTAATTGAATTATCATTTTTCAGCTGGACAAATCAAATTTTAACACTTGAACCGATGCAGTTTAATTGGCTCAAACAGGCCAAATCAAATCTTTTTAAAACAGCAATGATAGATTCAACAGGGGCGAATTTAAATAACCTGAAAGTAATTACAGGCATAATTTTATTTATAAATAAAATGGAACACCTTTTTAAAGGTCAAAAAAATATCGGCGTTGTTTTACCGTCATCCGTAGCAGGTTCAATTACAAATCTTATGCTTTTTATGTTAGGAAAAGTCAGTGTCAATTTAAATTATACTTTAAGCGAAGAAAATTTAATAAAATGTGTAGAAATCGGCGAAATAAAAACAATAATCTCATCAAGAAAATTTGTAGAAAAATTAAAAGATCGCGGATTTGATTTACAAAGCAGTATCGGCAATAAATTCATATTTTTGGAAGATATAAAAGATAAAATTTCAAAACGTGATAAAATTTGCGCACTTTTAAAGGCGCTTTTGCTTCCAAAATTTATGTTGGAGTTTTTATATTTTGCAAATGTGAAAATAGACGACGAAGCTACGATTTTGTTTAGCAGCGGAAGTGAAGGAACACCAAAAGGCGTAGTTTTAACACATAAAAATATTATGGCGAATATAAAACAGCTTATAGAGCTCGTAAATGCGAATGAAAATGACGCAATTTTGGCAAGTTTACCTATTTTCCACTGTTTCGGCCTTACGGTTACTACATTATTGCCTTTAAGCGAAGGAATTTTAAGTGTTCATGTTCCTGATCCTACCGATGCGGCTACTATAGGAAAAATGTCGGCTAAATTTAGAACTACCATAATGTTCGGAACTTCTACCTTTTTTAGAATTTATACACGTTCTAAACGCATAAATCCGCTTATGTTCAGTTCAATACGTTTTGCTATTGCAGGAGCTGAAAAATTAAATCAAAGCACAAAAGAAGATTTTAAAATGAAATTCGGAATTACGATTTATGAGGGTTACGGCACTACAGAAACAACGCCTGTAGTATGCGTAAATACACCAAGTATATTGGAACCTGAATTTTTTCAAGAATTAAAATTCTCAAAAAACGGAACTGTAGGCTTGCCACTTCCTGGTACAATTGTAAAAATCGTAGATCCGGATACTTTGAAAGAACTTCCTGTAGGAACTGAAGGACTTGTAATAATAGGCGGTTTGCAAGTAATGAAAGGCTATTATAAAAACGACAAAAAGACAAAAGAAGTTATCACGGAAATTGACGGCGTAAGATATTATAAAAGCGGCGATATCGGTTTTATTGACAATGACGGCTTTTTGACGATTACGGATCGTATTTCAAGATTTGCAAAAATCGGTGGCGAAATGATAAGTTTGGGCGCCGTAGAATCACTACTAAGTGAAATATTTAAAGACGAAATATCATTTTGCTGCACAAATGTAGACGATGCAAAAAAAGGCGAAAAAATTATAATGCTTTACATGGGCGAAATTGATGAAAGCGAAATAAAAAAGCGAATTTTAAACTCAAAAATTGCTTCAATCATGCAACCAAGCGTTATTTATAAAATAGATCAAATTCCGCTTCTCGGCTCAGGAAAAACAAATCTCAAAGCGCTAAAAGAACTTGCGTTAAAACTTGAAAATGAAAAATAATAAGTATATGGCGATTTTAAATATAAAAACCGCCATACTTACCTTAAAAAATATTTTACAATTTTAATTTTTTAAAATTTTGATTTGTTCGTTTTGATAAATTACGTTTTTATTTATAAAAGTAATACTTAAAAAATAGTTTATATAAAATAGTAGCAAAAGAACATAGGCTGCCTTACAGTTTTACAGAATAGCTTTGGCTAAAATTTATAGCAATACGATTAATTAGTTGTTTTTATAAATATATTCAAGTAGCAGTTCAAAAAAATAATTATAAGATTTGTTTTTTTATATGAGAATACTTATAAATAAATGAATTTTCAAAAAGTGCAATTTTAACAATAGATATGTTTGTGACAAATTGGCTTTATTACAAGCTATTAAAAAGTGCTTGATTGCGATAAGAATTACAAAAAAATGAGTATGTGAAAATGATTTTTAATCTTGGTGACGAATGCTGTTTATAACATATCGGATAATACTATTTAGGCGGATGAATTCAATATTAAATAACAAATATATTAAAAAACTGCGATTTGGGCGATGATAAATCTTACAAAACATTAAGCATAAATTTTAATACATAAATCGCAGCAACAAAGATAATAAAAACAGACGAAGAAAAAAGTATGATTTTGGCGATTATAGCGTTTGTTTGGATTTGCAATTCAATACAAAGCAATTATTTTTAAAAATAAAAACTCAAAATTTCAAAGTGGAATTAAAATTCCACTTTTTTTATTTTACTTTATATTTAGCTAAAATTTTAGCTATTGTGCCATCATTTTTCATAGATTCTAAAGCAGAATTAATTTTAGCAAGTTCACCTGCGTGAGTGCCTTTTTTGGTAATGATGCAAAACTCGCTGTCATCCGAACTTTCTATATGAAATATTTCAAGTTTTTTACCCAAATTCAACTCTCTTAGCATATCAAGACCCATTTTATCTTTTTCAGATACATTTTCGTAATCATTAAAAAGCACACTTGGAGCATTTGTAGATTCTACTATAATGGCATCTACTTTACCTGTTTTTGCGACAACTATCAAATTTACCAAACTGCCGGCTACAATAACCTCTGCATCAGGTATACTTTGCGCAAGTCTTTCTTGAACGCTTTTCGAATTTATTACACCTATTTTTTTGCCGATTAAACTGTCTTTTGAAATAAAATCGTTTCCTTGCTCAGCTACAAAAAGTTGAGTAGCTTCATAATACTTATCCGAAAAATCAAATTTAGTGCTTCTTTCAGCAGTTTTTGCTATGGATGAAATTGCAAAATCAGCTCCCAAATCAAGCTCGTCTCCTATTCTCTCGAACGAAGTTTGCACAATTTCATAATCAAAACCAGCTCTTTTTGCAACGTTGTCTAAAATTTCCATATCAACTCCTGTGTATTTTCCGTCTTTCATATATGAAAACGGCGGATCATCAGGACTTGTTACAAATTTTAAAGTTTGCGCAAAAGACAAGCCGCAAAATACAAGCAGCATTACTAAAATTTTTTTCATTTTTTATCCTTTATTAATAATTCAAAAATATATTTTACAATAATTTATTAAATTTTTAAAGTAAAAGAAAACTTTTTGGAAACATTAGATAAAATAAATTTTTAAATTTCAGGATATACAATTTAATCAATCACAATTTTATAAATGCAAAAAACTAAAAAATTTATAAAATTTTGATTGATTATGGAAATTAACAAAGGAATTTTATGAAAGTAGTAAAACGAAACGGTCGAACCGAAGAATTGGATATTTCTAAGATTAGAAAATACACAAGAGAATCAATTGAAGGGCTTGATAACGTTAGTCTCAGCGAACTTGAATTGGACGCTAAAATTCAGTTTAGAGATATGATTTCAACGGAAGAAATTCAACAGACTTTGATAAAAACGGCAGTCGAAAAAATAGATGTGGATCAACCTAACTGGACATTTGTCGCAGCTCGCCTTTTTCTTTATGATCTATATCACAAAGTAACGACTTTTAACGGATACAATTCACTTAGAGAATATTTTGAGCGCGGCGAAAAAGAAGGTAAAATCTTGCTTGGTTTAAAAGAAAAATATGATCTTGATGATTTACAAGATTATATAAAACCTCAAAGAGATTTACAATTTACATATCTTGGAATAAAAACTCTTTATGATAGATATCTGTTAAAAGATAATGAAGCAAGACCGATTGAACTGCCTCAACAAATGTTTATGGCTATTGCTATGTTCTTGGCACAAAATGAACTTGATTGTCAAACATGGGCAAAAAAATTTTACGATTTACTTTCAAAATTTGAAGTTATGTGCGCTACGCCGACTCTTTCAAATGCAAGAACACCGCGCCACCAATTAAGCTCATGTTATGTAGGAAGCACGCCTGATAATATTGAAGGAATTTTTGACAGTTTTAAAGAGATGGCTCTGCTTTCAAAATTTGGCGGCGGAATCGGTTGGGATTGGAGTAAAGTAAGAGCAATCGGCGGAAGCATAGACGGAAATAAAAATGCGGCCGGTGGAATTATACCGTTTCTAAAAATTACAAACGATATAGCAGTCGCAGTCGATCAGCTTGGAACAAGAAAAGGTGCAATCGCCACATATATAGAAACTTGGCATATGGATATAGGCGATTTTTTGGATTTGCGTAAAAACTCAGGCGAAGAAAGAAGAAGAGCTCACGAACTTTTCCCTGCACTTTGGATAAATGACCTTTTTATGAAGCGCCTTGAAAAAAATGCAAACTGGACTCTTTTTGATCCTGCGGAAGTCTCTGATTTATGCGATTGTTACGGCGAAGAATTTGAAAAAAAATATATAGAGTATGAAAATAATTCCAAAATTTCAAAATCTCTTATACCGGCAAAAGAACTTTGGAAAAAAATTCTGACAAGCTGCTTTGAAAGCGGAATGCCGTTTTTGTGTTTTAAAGATAATGCAAATAGAACAAATCCTAATGCACATGAAGGTATCATTCGCAGTTCTAATCTTTGCACGGAAATTTTCCAAAACACAAGGCCGAATCACTATAAAATCAAAGTAACATTTAACGATGGAAGTATTAAACTTTTTGAAGAAGAAGACGATATTACTTTGGATAACGGACTAATTAAAAAAGGTAAAAAAATCACATCGCTTGATGCGCTTGACGGAAAAGATGTCTTTTGTGTAGAAAAAGCTTACGATGAAGGATTAACGGCGGTTTGCAATCTTGCAAGTATAAATTTAAGCAAAATAAATACAAAAGAAGATATACAAAGAGTAATGCCGATTGCAATAAGAATGCTTGATAATGTAATTAATCTAAATTTTTATCCGCACATAAAAGTAAAACACACGAATTTAAAAACAAGAGCTATCGGACTTGGCGTAATGGGCGAAGCGCAAATGCTTGCTACAAAAGGAATTCCTTGGGGAAGCTACGAGCACTTCGAGTTTATTGATAAAATTATGGAAAATATCAGCTACAACGCAATTTTGGCAAGTTCCAATCTTGCGATTGAAAAAGGAAAATATCCTGATTTTGAAGGATCGAATTGGAGCAAAGGAATAATGCCGATAGACCTTGCAAATGAAGAAGCAAAAGCTTTGGTAAAACGTGGCGGACTTTTTGATGAAGACGGTTGCGATTGGAAATATTTAAGAGAAAAAGTAAAAAAAGACGGAATGAGAAACGGATATTTAATGGCTATTGCGCCTACTTCAAGCATTTCTATACTAGTCGGAACGACTCAAACAATTGAGCCTGTATATAAAAGAAAATGGTTTGAGCATAATCTTAGTGGAATGATTCCGGTTGTTGTGCCGAATTTAAGCCCTGATACTTGGCAACTTTATACTCCTGCTTACGAACTTGATCAAAGACTTTTGATAAAAGCGGCAGCAGTGCGCCAAAAATGGATTGATCAAGGACAAAGTCTGAATATTTTTATTTCACTTGAAAAATCAAGTGCAAGAATTTTAAACGACATTTACACTCTTGCTTGGAAACTCGGCTTAAAATCAACATATTATTTAAGAAGTCAAAGTCCGGATTCATCTGTAGTAGATAAAAAACCGGATGTGGTGGATAGAAGCATAGAATGCACAGGATGCCAATAAAATGAGCCTTTGGAGTTATGCGGCAATCGCCATATATTTTGGAATTTTGATTGTTATAGGAAGATATTATTATAATAAAAACGCAAATATGAGCGAATATTTGCTTGACAACCGAAAATTAAGTCCGCTTGTTACCGCGCTTTCTGCAGGAGCTTCCGATATGAGCGGCTGGATGCTTCTTGGAATGCCGGGAGCTATTTATGCAACAGGAATTTGCAGTATTTGGATTGCCATCGGACTTACAATCGGAGCTTGGGCAAATTATAAATTTTTAGCCAAAAGACTTCGCGTTTATACGGAAGTTGCGAGTGATAGTATAACAATTCCGGATTTTTTGGAAAATCGCTTCAAAGACCGCACAAAAACGCTTCGCATAATCTCAGGTCTTTTAATTTTGGTATTTTTTACCGTTTATGTAAGCAGCGGAATGATTGCAGGCGGAAAAACCTTTAACAGTTTTTTCGGACTTGATTTTGCCGCAGGCGCTATTTTAACCTTGGCAATTGTAGTTTTTTACACATTTTTCGGCGGTTTTAAAGCAGTCTGTATAACGGATGCGCTTCAAGGAACTTTGATGTTTCTGGTGCTTATTTTGATACCTATAGTTTCATATTTAGCTTTAAATATTCCAAGCGACAGCTCATTTTTTAACGAAGTTGCTAAATTTGATAACAATCATCTTGATATTTTTTACAATCAATCATTTTTAGGAATTTTAGGACTTCTTGCATGGGGTTTCGGATACTTCGGACAACCTCACATTATCGTGCGATTTATGGCAATACGAAGTTCGGCTGAACTTGAAAGCGCAAGGAAAATAGGAATTTCATGGATGGCTCTGGGACTGCTTGGCGCAGTTTTGAGCGGTTTGATAGGTTTTGTATATTTCAACCAAACAGGAGCGCCTTTAAAAGACGCTGAAACCGTATTTTTGGATCTGGGCAAAATTTTATTTCACCCGTTTATTGTCGGAATCATTATTTCAGCAGTTTTAGCTGCTATTATGAGCACGATTTCAGGACAACTTTTAGTTAGCGCAAGTTCTGTTACAAATGATTTTATTTTCGCATTTTATAAAAAAGATGTAAGTCCTAAAACGCAAACCTTAATCTCTCGCTTTGCTGTTGTCGTAGTAGCCGTAGTCGCCACAATTTTAGCGTTTCTTTCAAACGATACGGTTTTAAATGTCGTTGGAAATGCATGGGCCGGATTTGGCGCAAGTTTCGGACCTGTGTTGCTTTTTTCTCTGTATTCCAAAAAAATGTCCGCACTTTCAGCTTTAGTTGGAATGCTGGTTGGCGGAATAAGTGTAATTGCATGGATTGGTTTCGGACTTTCAAGCGTGGTTTATGAGCTTTTGCCAGGATTTGTATTTTCAAGTTTGGCGATATTTTTAGTAAATAAATACAACGTAGTTTTGGATAAAATGGCTGACGAACCGAAAAGTGCCGAAATTTCAGCTGAATTTGAAAAAATGAAAGGCAAAATTTGAGCGAAAAAATAAAATGCCCTAAATGTGGAGCACAAATCGATATAAATGAAATTGTAGAACAAAATTTAAAGCAGGAATTTAACGCAAAATTTTTAGCTTTAAAAGCCAAATTCGATGAAAAATCCGCAAAATTTGATGAAAATTTTAAAAATGCCGTTGCTGCGGAAATTGCTAAACAAACTCAAATTTTAAATGCAAAAAACGCGCAGGATGCAAAAAATTTAGAACAAAGTTTAAAAGCAAAAATTGAAGCTGAAAATTTAGCTAAAAATGAAATTTTAAAACGCGAACTGAATGAAAAATCACAAAAAATAAACGAATTAAATAAAATCGCCGCCGAAAACGAAGTTTTAAAACGCCAAAATAGTGAAATTGAAACTAAAATACAGCTTGAAAGCGAGAAAAAAATAAACGAAATTCTTAACGTTGAAAAAGAAAAAATTTCAAAACAAATCAGTGAAGAAAATGAGCTTAAAATGCGTGAAAAAGATGAACAGATAAGCTCAATGCAAAAGCAAATCTTTGAACTTAGCAGAAAAGCTGAAATCGGCTCTCAACAAGCGCAAGGCGAAGTACAGGAAATTGCCATTGAAGATATTTTAAAAGAAAAATTTCGCTATGATGAAATCATCCCTGTGCCAAAAGGTGTAAATGGCGCCGATTGTGAACAAATCATTATTGCTGATGATTTCAGCAAATGCGGCAAAATTTTATATGAAAGTAAGCGAACGCAAAGTTTTGGCGGCGACTGGATAGAAAAATTTAAAAAAGATATGACGGAAGCTAAAGCGGACGCAGGAATTTTAGTAACCAAAACCTTGCCGAAAGGCGTAAGCAATATTAATTTTATAGAAGGCGTATGGGTTTGCTCGTTTTCAGATTTTAAATGGCTTTGCGAAGTTGTGCGCCAAAATTTAATAGAGATAAATTACGTAAAAAAAGCCGGTCAAAATGTCGAAACAAAAATGGGTTTGGTGTACAACTACTTAATTTCAAATGAATTTAGAGCGCAAATGGAAAATATCGTTCACGCATTTATAGACTTGCAAGATAGTCTTACAAAAGAGCAAAATGCGATGAAAAAGATTTGGAAAAGCCGCGAACTCAGCATAGAAAAGGCTCGCGATAATGCAATTGCAATGCATGCAAAATTAAGAAATATCGCAGGGGCTGAAATAAGCGATATAGATGAAATTTCACTGGAAAATGTCGCAGCAATTGAAAATAAAGAGTGAACTTTATAAATTTTATAAATAAGCGCACATATTTTAATGAACCGAATTTTGTTAAAATTTTAACTTATTTTGATAGAGAGATTTAAAGTAGATTTTCAAACACCTGGCTGATAGAGATAGATTTGAAGTGTAATTGCAAAATGCCTTATTATTAAATGTAAAATAATAAAAAGGCACCAAAAAACATTTTATCTAACTTTTTTAAACTTTTGATTACTTTTGATTACTTTTATAAACTGTTGGTTGCAGAGGATGGATTTGAATTGAGCCATTTAAAATGCGCTATATAACAATTTTAAATGATTATAAAATTAAAAAGACACCAAAATAAAAATGCTAAAATATTTTTTTGTAAAGTTATTCGATATCGCTGTGACAAAAATCATATAAGTTTTTTAATGCGGTTATGCCGTCTCTGCATTTTACATTTTTGTCCCACCATTTTCTAAAAATTTCATAATCTTCTATGATTTCCAAATTTAAATATTTATCTACAAAATCGTCATAAAAGACACATCTTAAATTTTTTATAAAAAAACAATTTTTATTTTCCTGCGCTACATATGAACGTATCCTGAATGTTTTTGTTAAAATGTCGCTTATATCGATTTCAGGTATATTATCATCCATTTTTTACCGCCTTTATCTATTAATTTTCTTATATTTAAAACTTCAAGCATTATACCGTTTTTCAGTAAAATTTCACTTTCCTGTGTATTATGTGAAATTTCAGAAATATCTATTTCTTTTCCTTTTGTAATAGTTTTAAAGATTATTATATAATTATTATTTGATGATATTGCGAAATAACGTATATAATTATTTGTTTTTAAAATTTTACATGAGAATATTATAGTATTTTCAAAAACAGGCTTTTCTAAACCATCTCATTTTATAATGAGTTTATCGAAATAAAATCTAATTTTTCTACATTTGATTAAAAATTTCCATCATAATTTTTAAATTTTGCTCAAATTTTGCATTTTTACTCTTTTGTTCGCGTGAATTTTTACTCTCAGCTTTTAAAATTTCACTGTTTTCAACGGCGATTAAAATTTTATCTTTTTTAATATATAGCGAAATTTCGCATATAAAATTTTCAAGCAAAGTATTTAATTTAGATGCAATTTTATTAAAAACCGAAACTGCTTTTTGTTCATCGTTTGAATAAATTTCAAAGACATCATTTACACTTTTTAACATTTTCAGATTTGTAACGGCAAAATTTCCTTTTGTTTTTATGATCATTTCAAAATCAAAATTTTTTCCTTTAAACTCGCCCAAAAAGCCGTTAAATACGATATCAGCATTATTTACAGCGGGCAAAATTTTACTTGCAACGGAGAAAAATTTATAAACGCCGAAATAGGCTTTTTCTTTTTTATAATTTCGTATTAAGACGGCATCGCCGAATTTCACGCTTCCTGTGCCGAATTCGCCGGAAAAATGTTTGTTGGATTCCAAAATATTTGCCGCACCTTTAAATTCGCTGAAATCATCAAAATCTTCAATAAAAAATCCGCCGAAAGGTTGAAATAAAAGTCCTAAATTTCCTGCAACTGAAGTTAAAAATTCATTGTCGAAATTTTCATTCATTTTAGCTTCAAAATCTTTGCAAACCGCATTTTTGGCGACAAAAAGTAAAACAATTAAAGTACAAAAAATAAGCAAAACAACTAAAGTGTTTTTAAAACCGCCGACTAAAAAAAACAAAATCAAAGCAAAAATAAGTAAAAAAATATATAAATTCATAAGTTTTTTCTCTTTTGTTTCAAGCAACTTTTTTGCCTTCATCTCATAACCGGTTAAGCTCATCTTCACCTCCGTAAATCCAAATTTTTTTATTGAGTTCAAGCGTTTTTATTATACCTATAACAGCTAGAATTTCACGCTTGATTTCGTTGATATTTTTCCTGTTATTCACGCTTTTTAGCATATTCGGTTCGAAACTGTCGCGGTTTTGATTGAAAAACATAAACACGCGATCATTTTTAAAACTCATTCTAAAATCATGTCTTGCAAATTTTGCGATTTTTGTCAAATTTTCCATAAATTTTGGTGTTAAAATGTAATTTGCATTTATCTTATCGTCCGTAAAAACATCGAAAATTTTATTAAAATCCGTATTATCCATCTTTATTTTTTTAAGTTTGAAATTTTGAAAATTTATAAGCTTTTTTGAAAAAATGCGTGTATTCGAGTTTATCGCGCGATTAAAATTCGCTTCAAAAAACAGCCCGTAAAGAAAGCGCTTTTTTCGCAACGAAAAATTATACCCGAAAAACAGATCTTTAAGAAAATTATATTTCATATCGCTAAGAACGATATCGCTTAAGCTAAAACGCACATTTGAAGCTGTGCCTCTTATAAAATCATTTCCTTCCTGTACGTCAAATCCGCTGCTAAAAAGCTCACTATAAATTAAATTCAGCGCGTGCACGTGACCGTATTTTTCATATTTGAAACCAAGCTGCTTTATAAACGGTTTTAAAACAGCGTCTTTATAAGCGCTGCGAAAATCGCGCAAATCATAACTTATAGTGTCGACTGAAAATTTAAAATATCCGTGCACAATGATATAAGCTACGATACAAACCACGTAAAACATAATATTATTATCACTCGTAAAATCCAGCTCTTCTTTGCTGATAGTATAAAAATATACGCAAAACCGTAAAAACCAATATATTAAAATAGCTGAAACAGCGATGTAAACAGCAAATTTCAAAACCAAATTTTTACGGCGTTTTTCAAGCTTCAAAATTTCACTCATTTTCAGGCTATCCATATTTTCGTATTTAATCCTAAAATTTTAACAATATCTAAAAATGCGTTCAGATCTTTTTTTATCGTTTTATCAAGATTATTTGTAATGACTTTTTTATCTACATCGGGCTCGAAACTGTCATATTCTCTATCAACTCGTATAAAAATTTTAGTACCTATAAAACTTATCGCGATGTCCGATTTCATCTGCTTTTTTAAAAGTAAAATTTTTTCCATTAAACTTGGAGATAAAATATACATCGCGTTTTGCAAATCATCGCTAAATACAAAAAATTCTCTATTAAACTCCGTGTTATCCATATTTATTTTATTCAATCCTTCAGTTCTGGCACCACTTGGATTTGAAACTACCAAAGTATGAGAGTTTATTCGCTTAAAAAAATCTGCTACAAAAAAAATACCTTTAAAAAGTGTATCTTTTACACGATAATCATATCCGTCGCTTCTGCCAAGCATCCAGTTGAAAATTTCATCGTTTTCTCCATTTCGCGTACTTTCATCCTGCAGAATCAAATCGGAAAATTCAAAATGCACGCCGTCAATATCGCCTGAAATTTTATCATTTCCGTTTTGAAATGAAAAACTTGGAAATATGCGAGACGTTATAATGTCAGTGGCATTTACAAATCCCCAAACGTCATATTTAAAACCAAGTTTTTTGACATACGGCATGATATACATATTTTTATATTTAACCCTGAATTCTTTATTTCCTTTTTCTTTAAAATTTTTAAAAGCAATGCTGTAAAAAACAAAAAAGATTATCATAAAAGCTAAAAAATACATAAGAGCGGCGTCTTTTCGCGCTTGAAACATCGGAAAGATATACATCATAAAGCCAAAAGACAAAATTCCGCCGCTAATTGCAGCAAAAATGCGGTAAATTTTATATTTTGCAATTACTGATCTTCTAAGTTTTTCAAGTTTTAAAATTTCATCCATTTTCGGCTTTCGTTTTAAAAATTTCAAGATTTAATTTTAAATCTTTTATAATATTGAAAAACACTTCAAGGCTGAATTTATAAGTGGCGTAAATAGTACTGATATCGGTAAGCTTTGTATCCAAATTGATTTCAAAATTATCTTCTTTGTTATCAATGAAAATATAAATTTTATTGCCGACAAAAGCCGCATCGATATAATAACTTACATTATTGGAAAGCCATAAAAAGCGTTCCATAAAATTTGGGCTTAACAGATAAAAAGCGTTTATTTCATCGTTTGTATAAATTTTAAAACGATTGTTAAAATCCATGTTGTCTATTTTTATACGCTTTCCGACAGGTTTTGCATAATCTGAGTTTGCCACAATCGTATGAGAAGTGAAATTTTTATAAAAATCCGCAATAAAAACGATACCTTTAAAAATAGTAACCTGTTTTGTATTGCGTCCTTCTCTTCTAATTTCGGTATAACTCACATCGCTCATTTTAAATTTTACACCGTCAATTTTACCGCTTATTAAATCGTTTCCGTCAAAAGTTCCGCCGTTCAGTTTAAAAACTCCGGCTTTGCTGAATTCGTTTTCGCTGATATGCATATGCGGAATATAAACAAAATGCGGATTTATATCTTTTATTATTTTTGAAACTACTTCAGCTTTAAATTTTGACCTGATACTACGCGTAATTGCATCTTTGCGCCAATTGTAAAAAGCAAACGCGCCAAATAAAATAAAACTTGTATACTCGCCGACATGATCCGATTTACTATTTAAAATCAACCATACAATAAATGAACCGAAAACAATTAAACAAAACAATTTTAATTTTGCAATTTTCGCATTTACTCTTTGGCGCTCTTTTTCCAAAAGTGCAAGGCTGATTGATGAAATTCCTGCAAATTTCGGTGAGTTTTCATCTATTTTAGAGTTTTTTGATAAATTTTTAAAATTTTGAGATTGATTAAAATTTGGTGAATTTTGATTTGTAAAATTTTGTGAGCTTTGAACGTTTCCCAAATTTCGCTCATTCATTTTTTACCTTTAAAAATTCGCCATACACTTACTCCAAAAACTATAAAAAACGAAGCGGTGGCGATCATAAAACCTGTTATATCGTGCTCTTTCCACATTTTATAAGATAGAAAAAGCACGAAAACAGATCCAAGCAAAAACAGATAATTTTTCAAAATTCTACTTTTTGAAAAGTTCGCTCACATTTGGCGTAGTTTTTTCACTATCGCTCGCTTCGAAAAATTCACGTTTTTCAAAGTTAAAGAGCGAAGCTACAATGTTTGTAGGAAACATTTCGCAAGCATTGTTATAATCCATAACGCTTGAGTTGTATGCGCGTCTTGCCGCACTTAATTGTTCCTCGACTTCAGTCAAAGTCCTTTGTAAATGAAGCACGTTTTCATTCGCTTTGAGATTTGGATATGCCTCAACCGCTACAAAAATTCCTCCAAGTAATTTTGAAATTTGATTGTTCAGCTCGAATTTTTCTCCGTTATTTTTAGCAGCCATTGCCAAATTTCGAAGTTCCGTAACCTTTTGTAAGGTTTCTTTTTCGTGAATTAGATACTCTTTTACGGCAGCCACAAGATTTGGAATAAGATCATATCGCTTTTTTAACTGTGTATCAACGCCTGCTGAAATATTGCTTACTTGATTTTTCTTTGCTACAAGAGTATTATAAATACTGATGATTGCTACAATCACGATAACTAAAATAATCACAATGATTAAAAATGTATTCATTTTTATCCTTTTACTTTAAAATTTCATATGTTTTAAAAATCTGCACGTCATTTCAAATTCCACTATTTAAAAACTCGCGCAAAAATGTTGTCTACATTTTTTGTGTAGTAGTCATAATCGAAACACGCTTTTATTTCAGCTTCACTTAAATATTTTTTCAAATCCGCGTCATTTAGCAAATTTTGTAAAAATAAACTATGACCTTTTTCGTCTATCGCCTCTTTTCCATCTTGCAAATCGCCCCAAACTTTCATAGCATTTCGTTGTACGATTTTATAAGCGTCTTCACGAGAAATTCCTTTTTTAGGAAGTTCCAAAAGTATCCTTTGAGAAAACACAAGCCCACCGGTAAGATTCAAATTTTTCATCATATTTTCAGGATAAACAAGCAGTTTTTCAATAAGTCCTGCAAGTCTATTTAGCATAAAATCAGCCGTTATAAACATATCAGGTAAAATAAATCTTTCAGCTGAGCTATGACTTATATCTCTTTCATGCCAAAGTGCGACATTTTCAAGTGCAGGCGTAACAAAACTTCGCAAAATGCGACATAGTCCTGTTACATTTTCGCCAAGTACAGGATTTCTTTTATGCGGCATAGCGGAACTTCCCTTTTGTCCAGGGCTAAAAAATTCTTCAGCTTCGTAAATTTCAGTGCGTTGAAAACTTCTTAAATTTATAGCAATTTTTTCACAACTTGCCGCCAAAATCGCTATCGCGCTTACAACTTGCGCGTAACGATCTCTTTGGATAATTTGATTTGAAACAGGAGCTGGAGTAAGATTTAAAATTTCGCAAGTAATTTCTTCAAATTCAAGCGGCGCATGGGCAAAATTTCCCATTGCACCTGAAATTTTACCTGTTGAAATTATCTTTTTGGCGTGGTTTATAAGTTCTAATGAGTGTGAAATTTCATCATACCAAACAGCCAAAACCAAACCGAAAGTTATAGGTTCTCCGTGAATTCCATGGCTTCTGCCGACCATAAGCGTTTTTTTATGCTCCATAGCACGAGTTTTTATCGCTTCCATTAGGCGCGTGATATCTTTTATTATAATTTCAAGGCTGTCTCTCATTTGAAGTGCTGTCGCCGTATCAATGCAATCGCTGGAAGTCATTCCGTAATGTAAAAATCTGCTTTCATCGCCCAAATTTTCGCTTACGTTTGTAAGAAAAGCTATAACATCGTGCTTTGTGGTCTTTTCTATCTCATCAACTCGCGCCGTATCGAATTTGGCATTTTTGACAATTTTTTCGCAATCATCGTCATTTATAAAACCAAGCCTATTCCACGCTTTTACAGCAGCAAGTTCAACTTTTAGCCAAGCGGCGTATTTTGCTGTTTGCGTCCATTTGTCACTCATCTCTTTTCTTGCGTATCGTTCTACCATTTTTTACCTTTTTTTAATGAAATTTTATATAAATTTAGGGAATTATTTTATCGAAAAGTGAGTTAATTTTGCCTTATATTAAAAAATTTTTATGCCGTGCCGACGGCAAGCGCGCCTTTGAAATTCTAATAAATTGCGGATTTTGTATGAAAGATTCACAGCGCTTAATCGACAAAAAACGAATTTTTTGCGGACCGGTTTCGGTAGACACTAAAAATGAGATTTTAAACGGTGAAATTTTTATGATTGATTATGAATGTATGCCGCGCGGAATCTATCCTATTTTTGAAAATGAAGATTTTGCTGTTTTTGATAAACCAAGCGGTATTTTATCTCATCCAAACGGCAGACATTGCGAATATTCACTTTGTGATGAAATTTGGACGCTTTTTGGCAAAAATGCAAATGTGGCACATAGGCTTGACAGAGAAACCAGCGGACTTTTAATAGCAAGTAAAAATCCGAAATCGGCAGACGAATTAAAAAATATATTTGAAAAAAAGACGGTGAAAAAGATATACTTTGCGCTTGTTTCAGGACGCGTTAATGAAAATTTCATTTGCAACAAACCGATCGGCAAGGCTTATTCGGACGATGAAATCGGCATAAAAATGAGAATAAGAGATGATGGAAAACCGGCTATTACGGAATTTTATCCTTTAAAATTTTATGAAAATATAGGCGAAAGCGGTGCAACTCTTATAAAAGCAATTCCTAAAACAGGGCGTCAGCACCAAATTCGTTTGCATTTGTTTCATATGAAACATAAAATTTTCGGCGATCCGCTTTATGGACTTGAAACATATGCCGTAGAAGCAATTATGGATAAAAAATTAAGTATTTTTGACAGAGTGAAATTTAGCGGTGCAACTAGGCTTTGTCTGCACGCAGCTGAAATTTCATTTGAATTTAAAGGTGAAAATTTTCACATAAAAAGCAAAATTGATTTTGAAAAAGAATTTTTAAATGCTACAAAAATTTAAAATTTTATTTCGAATTTTAAATGAATTTTTCTGCTAATCTAATTTTTAAAAACAAAAAACCGTTTATTTTTTTAACGTTTTATGCTAACTTATAATCTTAAAAAGCAGTGCGGTCAAAACTGATTACAGATATCAAAGAATAGCAAAGAAACGCTTGAATTATGAAATTTGTCAATTTTTTATGCTATTAAAAATACAGGTAGTGTATTATGAGAGCAGATTATTTTTGATAAACTATATCGGTGTCATTGATGTTGTTACTGTACCGAAAATAAACTTGAAAAAACTAATAAAAAAATATTTAAGTTTATGTAACTTTAATTCAAATTTTAAATATAAAAAAGGCAATATTGAGTTAAAATTTATGAGATTTTAACTACTGGGCGATGTTTTTAACATCGCCTTTATTTATATTCTTTACAATTAAGCTTACTTTTATAATTTGTAAGCTTGCAGTATTTTTTCATATACTTATCTTTAAGCTGTTTTTGACCGTTAATGCTATATTCCAAAACAGCTCCAAACATGCCTCCGGAAAGCCATATTCACAACCAAAATTTCTATATTTTTCAGCTTCTTTTTTATTATTAAAAAATTTATTAAATTGATTGCCAGAATTTTCATATATAAAAGATGCTAAATAACAATAAAGTGCATTGTTTGCACCATAATTTTTTATATAAAATTATCTATTAATTTCCATATCTCTGTGTAAAACTTCTTCCAACTCGCGTTTATTTTTATTCCTTAATAATATGCAATCTAATTTATAAATATAGATTTTTTAGCGCGCTGTATTATCAAAATTTTATAACTTCAATAAAAACTGCTTTTAATGTTTAGCCTACACACTTTAAAATATAGCAAGTTTTATTTTGATAAATTATGTAATTTTATGTCTAAATTTTTATTTTAAAAATTTTAATTATAATTTACAAATTTTATATAATTTAAAACACGTAATTTTTGATGAATTGTCGCAGTAGATTATTTTTTGATTTTTAGCTATGACTGCTAATGATATTTGTATGTTTGAATTTTATGGCGGCAAACAAACAACTTTATTTGTAAAACTTATTTGACTGACCTACTGTATATTTGCAACAATTTACTATTTATTACATTTCAAATCAAATAAGTAAAATAAATCCTATTTTGCAAAGTTTTCAAAAACCGTAAATTTTATACCTGCACTTCGCTTAATTTATGATTTTTTATCGTGTAATACGACATAAATTATCCCTACAAAACCACAAATTACGACTGCCGAAACAAAAACCAATTCAACAATATCAAGCGTTGTCATTTTTTTCCTTTAAATTTTTTTCTCTTAATTGCCCGCAAGCTGCAGATATATCAAGTCCTTTGCTTTGGCGAATCGTGCAAGTAATGCCGTGAACCGATAGATAATCTTGAAATTTTATCATATTTTCTTCACTTGGACGGCGAAATTTACTTCCAATATGCGGATTGAAATAGATAAGATTTACTTTGGCTTTTATACCGTTTAATAACCTTACAAGTGTTTTAGCGTCATTTATACTATCATTTACACCATCCATCACAAGGTATTCAAACATTACACGTTTGCGTAAATCAATTGGAAATTCCCTAACAGCTTGCATAATAGAAGCGATGTTATAGGCACGATTTATCGGCATTAACTTTTCGCGCAATTCATCATTGACTGCATGAAGCGAAATAGCCAATAGCACGCCAAGATTCATTTCGCCAAGTTTTTTTATTTGACTTGAAAGTCCACTTGTACTTATAGTTTGACGACGTGGTGAAATTGCCAGCCCTTCATTTTGAGTTAAAATTTTAATCGCTTTTGCAACATTTTCAAGATTATTTAAAGGCTCTCCCATCCCCATATAAACAACATTTATTCGTCTTTCATACGGGATTTTGTTTATTTTTTTTATTAAACGTATTTGTTCTACTATCTCCCCTGCACTCAAATTTCGCACAAATCCGCCTTTTGCTGTCAAACAAAAGGCGCAACCTATTTTACAGCCTACTTGCGAACTTACACAAATAGTATATCTTTTGTGACGTAAAATTTCTCCATTTTCATCAGTAATTTCATCTTTCATCGGCAAAAGCACACTTTCTATCGTTTTACCGTCTTTTAATTCAAAAAGATACTTTTTACTTCCGTCCACGCTTTGCTCGCATTTTGATATGTTTAAACCGCCTATATAAAATTCATTTGCCAAATCTTCACGCATTTGCAGCGGCAAATTTTTCATTTGCAAAAAATCATCTACATTTTTGTGATATATCCACTCGTAGATTTGTTTAGCACGGAATTTCGGTTTTAGCAGTTCGCCTAGTTCGTCAAGCGAAAAATCAAGTAAATTTTTCAAATCAAACCCTTCGATTTCAGATGTTTTGTAAGCAGAATTTTCGCCTCTTTATAATTTTTTTCATAGTCATTATGTGCATTTTCATCACAAAAATTTGTAGAAACGAAAATTCCATAAGCAGGAATTTTAAAATTATTTGCAACTTTTAGTATAGAGAAAAACTCCATATTTTCCATAAAAAATCCACGTTCATAAAATTTAAACGCCGAATTTTTATCCGTAGTAATAAAATTTGAACTGTTCACTTTGTATGTTTCATATGAAACATTGCCTGAAATTTCACAATTCAAAGGCGTATAAGAAAAACTTAAAAGTGCCGAAATTTCATAATTAGCAGCATACGAACTCTCATAAACTTTTAAAATTTCACCCTTTTTATAAAGTCCGGCAGTGCCTATAAAAATTAAATTTCTAACCTTATTTTGCTCTAAAATTTGTGTTAAATTTATTGCGGTTTCGATTAGCCCAACGCCAACCGGTTTAGCAAAACTAAAAATTTCATTTTTTCCTGCGCTTATAATCATAATCTGACCTCAATATTTTGCGTGCGCAGATATCTTTTCAGATCATCTATTTTAATCTCGCCAAAGTGAAAAATTGAAGCCGCAAGCGCCGCATCAGCTCCTGCTAAAAAAGTATCACGAATATGCTCCATACACCCTGCTCCACCACTTGCAATAACAGGAATCCCTAAAGATTTTGAAACTTTGCCTGTCAAATAGTTGTCAAAGCCGCTTTTTGTGCCATCTCTGTCCATAGAAGTCAGAAGAATTTCACCACAACCTCTATTTTCAACCTCTTTAGACCAAGAAAAAACATCAATTTTCGTATCAACTCTGCCGCCATTTATAAAAACATGGTAGCCTTGATCCGTTTTTTTAGCATCAATTGCTACGACTATACATTGTGAACCGAATTTTTTAGCCGCCTCATCTATAAAATTCGGATTTTTTATTGCGGCTGAGTTTATACTGACTTTATCACAACCGGCTTCCAATAATCTCGAAATATCATCTATTTTTCTAATTCCACCACCAACAGTCAAAGGTATAAAAAGTTTGCTTGCGACATTTCGCACAACCTCAACTATCGTGTCGCGATTTTCAAAACTTGCCGTAATATCCAAAAAACAGAGTTCATCCGCGCCGCTATCATTATAGATTTTAGCGACTTCCACCGGATCTCCGGCGTCTATTAGATTTACAAAATTTACACCCTTGACAACTCTGCCGTTATTTACATCAAGGCAAGGAATTATTCTTTTTGCAAAATTATTCACACATTTTCCTTTTTTGCCTATTTTAACCAAAATTTACTTAATCAATCTATAAGAAAAATTTGGTTAAAATCAAAAGATGTATATAGCGAAAAAGAAATTTGGACAAAATTTTTTAAAAGATAAAAATGCTTTGAATAAAATCATCGAATCGATTCCCGAAAATGCTGAAAATATCGTAGAAATCGGGGCTGGCTTAGGTGATTTAACTTATGAACTTCTTAGAAAATTCAAAGTTAAAAGTTATGAAATAGATAAAGATTTGATAGAATTTCTAAAATCAAAATTTGCATGCGAGCTTGAAAACGGAAAATTTGAACTGGTTTTTGGAGATGCGTTGAAATTTTGGAAAAACGGGCTTTGTAATAAAAACTATTTTTTGGTAGCAAATTTGCCCTATTATGTCGCCACAAATATGATTTTAAAGGCGATTGATGATGAACTTTGTGATGGCTTTGTAGCTATGGTGCAAAAAGAAGTAGCCGAAAAATTTTGTGCTGAAAGCGGCAATAGCGAGTTTGGCGGAATTTCCGTTTTGGCTGATATTTTTGGAAAATGTGAGTTTTTGTTTTCCGTGTCTGCAGACAGTTTTGAACCTGCTCCAAAAGTTGTTTCGGCAGTCATAAGACTAAAAAAAACGTGGAAAATAGATGATATTTTTGAAAATAGCGTCCAATATGAAAATTTCAAAAATTTTCTAAAAATTTGTTTTTCATCGCCAAGAAAAACAATAATGAAAAATCTATCAACAAAATTCGACAAAGAAATTTTACAATCTATCTTTGAAAAACTTGATTTAACTACGAATTTAAGGGCTCATGAGTTAAACTTTACCTTATTTTTTAAAATTTTTAAAAATTTAAGGATAAGAGATGAACGAAATAAATGAAAATGGTGAAGTAAGATTAAAAAAACAAAATCGCCATAAAAGACATAGAGAAAATCTTAAAAAATCTCAAAACGAACAAAATATAGAAGTTTCGAGCGATAAAAAATCTCAAAAAAAGCCACACAAAAAGCCGCAAAATAGAGCTTCTAAAAGCGATATGCAAAATGATTTAGGTATAAAAGAGCAAAATCAAGCGCAAATCAATCAAAATCAGCCAAAAAAAAGACATAAAAAAAATAAAAATATCCCGAAAAGCCTGATTGGCGATGAACCATGGCAAGAGGCGACTAAAAAGGCGATTGAAGCAAATCGCGCAATACAGGAAAAAAGACTCTATCCGCTAAAAAATGTAAATCGAAGCGATTCTAAAATTAGAATCACACCGCTTGGCGGACTAGGCGAAATCGGTTCAAATATGACTGTTTTCGAGACGGAAAATTCAGCAATCATAGTAGATGTCGGAATGAGCTTTCCAAATGAAAATATGCTGGGCGTGGATCTTGTGATACCTGATTTTAGTTATGTAAGAAAGATAAAAGAGAAAATCAAAGCTATTTTTATAACACACGCACATGAAGATCATATCGGCGCACTACCATATTTTTTCAAGGAATTTAACTATCCGATTTACGCTACACCGCTTACTTTAGGCATGATTTCAAACAAATTCGAAGAACACGAACTAAAAGCCGAAAGAAATTTTTTCAGACCGATTCAAAAACGTAAAATTTATCAAGCAGGTGATTTTGGTGTTGAGTTTATCCATATAACGCACTCGATTATCGATTCATCTGCTTTAGCCATAACTACAAAAGCCGGCACCATTATCCACACGGGCGATTTTAAAATCGATCACACGCCAATTGACGGTTATCCTACAGATTTGCACCGCTTGGCATATTACGGTGAAAAAGGTGTTTTACTTTTGATGAGCGATAGCACAAACTCACACAGAGAAGGTATTACAAAATCAGAAATTTCAGTCGGCAAGACTTTTGACGCGATTTTTTCACAAAGCAAAGGCCGCGTGATAATGAGTACTTTCAGTTCAAATTTGCACCGTGTATATCAAGCTATCGAAAGAGCTGTAAAATTCGGGCGCAAAGTATGTGTAATCGGCAGAAGCATGGAAAGAAACCTATTTACCGCAATGGAACTTGGCTATATACAAATAGATAAAAAAATTTTTATAGATGCCGATCAAGTTTCAAAATTTCCGGATAATGAAATTTTAATCATCACAACAGGAAGTCAGGGCGAAACAATGAGTGCGCTTTACAGAATGGCAACCGATGAACACAAATATGTAAAAATAAAACCCGGCGATCAGATCATAATATCAGCAAAAGCGATTCCTGGAAACGAATCAAGCGTATCAACGGTACTAAATTACTTGTTAAAATCTGGTGCAAGCGTGGCATATCAGGATTTTAGCGAAATTCATGTCTCAGGTCACGCATCAATCGAAGATCAAAAACTTATGCTGCGCCTGATAAAACCGAAATTTTTCCTACCTGTTCATGGCGAATATAATCACATAGTAAAACACAAAGAAACAGCAATGAGCTGTGGAATTGAAGAACGAAACATATATCTTATGAACGACGGCGATCAGGTAGAAATTTGCGAAAAATACCTAAAACGCATAAAAACTGTAAAAACCGGCAAGGTTTTCATAGACAATCAAGTAAATAAACAAATTTCAGATGATATCGTAAAACATCGCCAAAATTTAGCCGATGCGGGAATGGTAGTAATTATCGCACAAATTGATAAAAATGCAAAATTACTAACACAAGCAAGAGTTGTTAGCTACGGTCTTGTCAGTGATAAGCAAAATCAGATATTCGCCAAAGATGTAGAAGATGTAATAGTTCAATTTTTGGCTAACATAAAAGATGAAATTTTAGTTGATCACTGGACTTTGGAAACAAAAATCCGTCAAGCCGTGAGAAAACACATTTTTAGAAAACTGAAAAAATATCCGACAATTGTGCCTGTAATATATTTGATGTAAAAAGGTATCAGAATGAATAAAGCTATAAAGATTGCAAAGGAAATTTTAGAAAAAGAGCAAAGGCCGTTAAATCCAAGTCAAATGTATAAAATAGCCGAAAATTTAGGGCTTACAGAAGAGCTAAATTTCAAAGGTAAAACACCATGGGCTACTTTTGGTGCATATATTTATATGGATTTAAAAAATAACCCCGATACTATTTTTAAAAAAGTGCAGGAAAGACCGATTTTGATAATGTTAAAAGAGCAGAATTTTAATATTAACGCAAAAATACAAGCTTCAAAAAATAGTAAAACTTCAAATAATGATTCACAAACCACTAAATTTAATGAGGGGGATTTGCATCGCATTCTTGCATATTTTATAAACTCAAATCCAAATTTTAACGCTTTACCAAAAACAATTAATCATAGAAAGAGAGAGGAAACAAAGAGGAACAATAAAGGTCTTAATAAATGGCTATACCCTGATATGGTTGCTGTTAGTTTTGAGAAATTTAACAGTGACGAGACATATAAATTTTTGGAAAAATTTCAAAATATCCCTGTAAAATTTTATTCTTTTGAAATAAAAAAAGAGATAAATGTTAGTAATTTTAGAGAATGTTATTTTCAAGCTGTTAGCAACTCAAGCTGGGCAAATGAGGGATATTTAGTTGCTTTGGATATTGACGAAAGCGATGAAGAGCTAATAGAGCTGATAACAAAAACAGCACTTAGTTTTGGTATCGGAGTTTTAAGTCTTGATAGTGAAAATATAGAACAAAGCAAAATCATAGCTCCTGCAAAATTTAAGGAAATTTTAGATTTTAATCTAGTTGATGAGCTTTCATACAAAAATGAAGATTTCAAAAATTTTATAAAAACAATAAACGACTATGATGTTAAAAATGAAACAAGATATAAAAATGAATTTGATGAAATTTTCGATGGTGAGGAAATTAACAAGCATATGTTAGAAAAAAAGATAAAAAAGGACTTAAAATGAATGAAATTTTAAAAAATGCAAAAGATGTTTTAAAACTCGAAGCTGACGAACTTATAAGACATATTGATTTAATTGGCAATGAGATTGAAAAAGCCGTCAAATTGATACTTGAATGTAAAGGAAAATTAGTCGTAACCGGTGTAGGCAAAAGCGGACACATAGGCGCTAAAATCGCCGCAACAATGGCAAGCACAGGAACACCAAGTTTTTTTGTGCATCCTACGGAAGCACTACACGGCGATCTTGGAATGATAAGCAAAAACGATTTGGTGCTAGCTATTTCATATAGTGGTGAAAGTGAGGAACTGATTAGAATTTTGCCGCATTTAAAAAGATTTGGAGTAAAAATCATAGCGATGGCAAAAAGCCCTAACAGCTCACTTGCTAAAATGGCGGATGTTTTTATAAGCCTTGATATCGTACGCGAGGCTTGCCCTTTAGGAGCGGCTCCGACCGTATCCACTACACTGACTTTAGCGTTAGGAGATGCGTTAGCAGTTTGTTTGATGCACGAAAGAAATTTCAAAAAAGAGGATTTTGCAAATTTTCATCCGGGCGGAAGTCTTGGAAAAAGATTATTTTTAAAAGTTAGCGATGTTATGCGAACCGATGATTTACCGATTGTTAGCGACGATGTTAGTTTAAAAATTGCCATTAATACAATGACACACGGAAAACTTGGAAATGTTTTGTTAGTAGATAAAAACGGTGAGTTAGTTGCTATTTTAAGTGATGGAGATTTAAGAAGAGCCTTAATGGATAAAAATTTTGACATAAACAACAAAGCCGTAAATTTTGCAAGCAAAAATCCAAAAGTTATAGATAATCCTGAAATGTTAGCAAGCAGAGCTCTTGAAATTATAGAAAACTATAAAATTCAAATGCTTATCGTAGTGCGAAATAACAAACCGATCGGCACACTTCATATACACGATTTGATGAAAATCGGTATTTAAAACAGGATAATTCAATGAGACTGAATAAATTTATTTCCCACAATACCGGCTATTCAAGGCGTGAAGCGGATGAGCTGATAAAAAATGGAAAAGTCAGTGTAAACGGACGTATTATCAGTGATTTTATAGAAATTAACGAAAGTGATAAAATACGCATAAATAAGCATTTGATAAAGCTCAAAAAAGATTTTACAATGATTATTTATAACAAACCGAAAGGCGAGTTAGTTAGTAAAAAAGATGACAGAGGAAGAAAAACAATTTACGATTCTTTACCGAAAGGATTTTCAAAATTTGTAAGTATCGGAAGGTTAGATTATGCAAGTGAAGGACTTTTGCTTTTGACAGATGCGCCGGCAATTGCGACTGCTTTAATGCAAAGCAATATAGAAAGAGAGTATTATCTTAAAGTAAAAGGCGAAATTACAGATGAAATTAAAACCTCTATGAAAGATGGATTTTTTGCAAAAGATGCCACAAAAGGCGCTCATCCTAAAACAGAGATAAAATCAATGAATTTTGCACCATTCGTGGCTTTTGATATTTTTGGAAGCAGTGGCGGATACACAAAACTTCGCGTTTTGATCAAAGAGGGACAAAACCGCGAACTTCGCCGATTTTTTGGATATTTTGATTTGGAAGTTATGGACTTAAAACGTGTCAGTTTTGGAATAATAGATCTTGGAATGCTAAAAGAAAGTAAATGGAGATATTTTACAAATAGTGAATATGAAGAATTAAGAGGCTTTTTAAAAGAAAACAATATCAAATACTAGCAATAGCTGGAATTAGATTGTTAAAATTTTTCAATTTATACAATAAAGATTGAAATTTCTAAAATTTTGCTGTATAGATAGCAGAATAATGAATTGAAAATTAAATTATACTTAAAATTTTATTTTGAAAGCATGAGAAATATTTTTTGTAATTGTTTATCGAAATTTAATAAAACAAATATAGCAAATAATTTAAACATGTAATTATTTAAGCAACTTAACTCTATACAAAGCAGCTATTAAAACTAACAAAGAATAGATGAAAAAAATATCGCTTTTAGCAATTTAAACAAAATATAATATATTTGAAGCTAAAGAAGCCTTTTATGATATAAAGAAGTAAAATAACTTTAAAAATGAACTTAATATTGCGTAGGTTAAGATTAAATACAAATACCCATTAAAAACTGATAAGAAAAAAATAGTTAAATTTTAAGTGAGCCGATTTCAAAAAATAGAGTAAAATAAATGACAAAACTAAAATTTTTAACTTTATTGAATTAAATTTCAACATAAAAGCGGAATTTTTATTTATTAAAATTCATAAATCACTATTTTCAGAAAACAAAAAAAGCAAATAACTGTTTGCTGTAATTTATAAACATAATAGATGCGGTTTTTTAGAAAAACTATATTTGATTTGGTTATAAAAATTCCTAATTTATTAAAACTGACAAGTTTGCAAGAAATTTAAGTAAATCTGATTTTACTCTTTTGTCGATACGTTTAGCTAATAATGTAATGCAAAGCTACTACTCTTAAAGATTTTTACGTAACTGATTTATCAAAATGCTTTAAAAATAACTCTTTTATTAAATTTATCTCTTTTTTAGTTCTCATTCCAAAGATTTTAGCCTAAATTTTGTAGCAGTAGCTATGAGTTTAAATGCTAAAGTTTTTGCAACAGTTGATGGAAAGGACATCACTGATGTTGATCTTGCACCTATGCTTGCAGGAATGCCAGGAGTTAATTTTGAAACTCTTCCAGCTGAGATTCAAAATCAAGTAATTGATAGAGCAATTGATTTAAGAGTTTTAATCAATGAAGCTAAAAAAGCGGTATTGAAAAAGATGAGCTTTATAAAAAACAGCTTGAAATTGTAAAAGATGATATTGCTTTAAGAGCTTGGCAAGCAAAAGAGCTTAACAACACAAAAGTAAGCGATAAAGAAATAGAGGATTTTTATAATAAAAATAAAGATAAATTTATTGAGCCAGCAGCTATTGCAGCTAGCCATATTTTAGTTGAAAAAGAAGATGATGCTAAAAAAATAATAGCTGATTTAAGCAAGCTAAAAGGCGATGCGTTAAAGAAAAAATTTGCTGAAATTGCAAAAGAAAAAAGTATTGATCCAAGTGGTAAACAAAATGGTGGGGATTTAGGATACTTTGTAAAAGAGCAAATGGTTCCTGAGTTTGGTGAAGCAGCTGATAAACTTAAAAAAGGTGAGCTTACTAAAACTCCTGTAAAAACTCAATTTGGCTATCACGTAATACTTAAAAATGATGCAAAAGATAAAAAACAACTTGGTCTAGCTGAAGTTAAAGATTATATTAAAAGCATTGTAAAACAAGAAAAATTTCAAGCAGATTTTGAGAAAAAAGTAAAAGATTTAAAATCAAAAGCAAAAATTGAATATAAAAATAAAAAATAAGGATTTTAAATGGGTGTTTTAGATGTTGTAAATGCAGGTGTTTTAGGCGGCAATGAAGCGACCAAGCTTTATAAGTGAGGGATTTGCTATAATGTAGTTGGAATAAATTCTATAAATGCAGTTTTAGAAAGCGCAAAAAAGTCAATTCACCCGTAATAGTCCAGTTTTCAAATGGTGGAGCAGGTTTTGTGGCAGGAAAAACCTGCCAAGAAGCCGATGTTTTGGGGGCAATAAGTGGAGCAAGACATGTTTATTTGCTAGCAAAACATTATGGCATTCCTGTGATTTTACATACTGATCATGCTGCTAGAAAACTTCTTCCTTGGATTGATTCTTTGATTGAAGCTAGCAGGGAAAATATTAAGCTTTTTAAAAAACCACTTTTTACTTCTCACATGCTTGATTTAAGTGTTGAGAGTTTGGATGAAAATTTAAGCACTTGTGAGCAGTATCTTAAAACTCTAAGCAAATTAGACATAGCTTTGGAAATTGAGCTTGGAGTAACTGGTGGAGAAGAAGATGGTGTTGATAATACAAATGTTGATAATGCACTTTTATACACTCAGCCAAAAGATGTTGCTCAAGCATTTGAAAGACTTGGTAAAATAAGTGATAAATTTACAATCGCGGCAAGTTTTGGCAATGTTCATGGTGTATATAAACCAGGTAATGTTGTTCTAAGACCTGAAATTTTAAAAAATTCCCAAAAATTTGTATTAGAAAATTCAAAGCCGGAAGTGCAAAAACAACTTCAAAATAAGATATAATTCACTTATAATTTATCAACACATAAATTTAAACTATCAATTTTAAAACACTCAGAGTATCAACAGTTAAAAAATATTTGGAAATTCCAATAGAAATATTACCTTTAAGTCTTGATAGTAAAGAATTCTCTAAAGAGATAAAGCTTCAGATGTTAGTGACAATTTAATGCTTTTAAAATCCATAAGATTAAAATTTTAATTATACATATAACCGATTTCGTTAAGCATTATCAGTTTGAAAATCGCAATAAATTCAATGATGCACGGAAAACTTGGAAATGTTTTGTTAGTAGATAAAAACGGTGAGTTAGTTGCTATTTTAAGTGATGGGGATTTAAGAAGAGCCTTGATGGATGAAAATTTTGACATAAACAACAAAGCCGTAAATTTTGCAAGTAAAAATCCAAAAGTTATAAATAATCCTGAAATGTTAGCAAGCAGAGCTCTTGAAATTATAGAAAACTATAAAATTCAAATGCTTATCGTATAAAAAATGGAAAAGTTAGTAGAAAATACGGTTAGATACTAACAAAACGTTAGAATTTTGTTTGTATATTAAATTAGCCAGTGTTAAAAATGCGGAAATTGGCAAATTTCAATTAAATAACTAATAAAAATTTAAATTAATTTTACAAACAATAAACTAACCAGAAAATATGTATTTAAAATTTAACATTTATAAAAAGTAATTTATTTAACAAAATTTGACGATAAAATCCGAAACAGTATAAAATAATATTTAAAAATGGTTAAAAAGTGAAACCGGATAAAATTTTTAACTTTATTGAATTAAATTTCAACATAAAAGCGGAATTTTTATTTATTAAAATTCGTAAATCGCTATTTTTCAGAAAACAAAAAAAGCAAATAACTGTTTGCTGTAATTATGAAAATAAATGGTATAAAAATTAGACTTATAAAAGACGAAATTTGGATTATAAATCTAAAATGCGAGTCCGCTTTGAGTATAATTTTAAGAGATAATAAGCAAATATTCCTGTGTATCGTATACATAAAACTCTAGTCGATAAGCATAAATTTAAACTCAAAAATAGATATAAATTTACTATTTAATCTAATAAAATTTGGTTTTAAATTAGTTAAGAAAAACTAAATTTCATAATATTTTTTTTAAATTAAACAATTTTGATTTTTACATTTTATATATAAAAATGACGAAGCAGAGTCAAAAAAGAGCCATAAATCAGTTTTAAAATACAGTTATTTAGTAAAGAAATAATATTTTTTACTAAAAAATTTGAAAACTTAAGTCAATTGCAAAATCTTATAAATGTATTTATCTATGGCTCTTTGCTGTATTTATCTATTAAAATTATTTTTCTTTCTTATAAAAATTTTATATGCTTTGTCATTTTGCGTTTACCATCTTAAAGCACTTTTGAAACTTGGGATTTAACTGATAAATTATTTCTTAAAATTATATCAACTACAAATACGTAAAATTTCAAATCAAAATATAAAAAGATGAAACTTCGGCGAAATTTTTAAAATCGTTTGAAATTTCTAAATTTCACCGAAATTTAGAAGATTATTTTGTTTTATTTGCCATTCTACGGCGTGTAATAGGATCCAAATAGCGCTTTCTAACACGAATATTTTGTGGAGTAACCTCAACAAGTTCGTCTTCTTCAATCCATTCAAGCGCTCGCTCCAAATTTAAAATTCTTGGCGGAACCAATTTTATCGCGTCATCACTTCCGCTAGCTCTGACATTTGTAAGATTTTTGCCTTTGATAGGATTTACGTCCAAATCGTTCGGTCTACTATGCTCACCGATTATCATACCTATATAAACCTTAGCTTGTGGTGCTATGAAAAGAACTCCGCGATCTTGCAGATTCCAAAGAGAATAAGCAAGCGCGACACCGTTTTCCATACTTACCAATGAACCGTTTGTTCTATGCTCGACATTTCCTATCATAGGACGAAATTCCAAAAAGCTATGATTCATAATGCCCTCGCCTTTTGTATCCGTCATAAATTGAGACCTGAAACCTATTAATCCGCGCGCCGGAATCTCAAACTCAAGGCGTGTTTGGCCATCACCAGTAGGAACCATTGTTTTCATTTCGGCTTTGCGTTTACCAAGCTTTTCAATAACAACTCCGGTACACTCATCAGGCGCGTCAATAACCAAATGCTCAAAAGGTTCACATTTTACGCCGTTTATTTCTTTTACGATAACTTCGGGCCTTCCAAGACAAAATTCAAAACCCTCCCTACGCATATTTTCAGCTAAGATTGTAATTTGAAGTTCACCTCTGCCGCTTACTTTAAATTTTCCTTCTCCTACATTTTCATAACGCATGGCAATATTTGTTTTCATTTCGTTTTCCAAACGTTCGTCAATTTTATTTGAAGTTACAAATTTTCCTTCCGTTCCTGCCAAAGGTCCATCATTTACGCTAAAAATTACGCTTAAAGTCGGTTCTTCGATATGCAAAGCTTCAAGCGGTTTAGGATGTGCTGGATCTACTATACTGTCTCCTACATCAAGCGCATCAAATCCGGCAATTGCTACGATGTCACCAACTCCTGCTTCGTTTATTTCACGTCTTTGAAGTCCCAAAAAGCCGATAAGCTTACTGATTCTTCCGGTTTGTCTTGTGCCGTCGGCTTTTATAAGCATTACATTCTGATTTTTTGAAATTTTGCCGTTAAAAATTCTTGCAATGCCGATTTTACCTACATAATTGTCATAATCAAGCGTAAAAACTTGAAGTTGCAAAGGATTTTCATCTTTTCCGCTAGGACTTGGCACATGGGCTATAATAGTCTCAAATAGCGGTTTCATATCATCATTTGTATCGTCTAAAGCATATTTTGCATAACCGTTTTTTGCAGCCGCATAAATAACCGGAAAATCAAGTTGTTCATCATTTGCACCAAGCGCTACAAAAAGATCAAAAATTTCATTTATTACTTTATCAGGATTTGCAGCCGGCTTATCAATTTTATTTATTACTACAATCGGACGCAAACCTAAAGAAAGTGCCTTTTTAACGACGAATTTAGTTTGAGGCATTACGCCTTCCTGTGCGTCAACCAAAAGCAAAACGCCATCAACCATTTTTAGCACGCGTTCTACTTCTCCGCCAAAATCGGCGTGACCCGGAGTGTCTATGATATTGATTTTAACGCCATTATAATTAATGGCAGTATTTTTTGATAAAATAGTAATTCCACGCTCTTTTTCTATATCGTTACTATCCATCACGCGATCACCTACGACTTCGTGATCATTAAAAGTTCCTGATTGCTTTAAAAGTTGGTCTACAATTGTCGTTTTTCCGTGATCTACGTGCGCAATAACTGCAATATTTCGTATATTTTCCAAATTTTTCTCCTGTGTATTAAAACTTATGATTATACAAAAATTTTGCTTATAAAATATTTTAAAAATTTTCGTCAGTCTTAAACATTCATTGAAATATTTAATTAAAAAAATATTTTTCTTTACCGATAGTAATCACATAAAAACGTTTTTGTACTAACCGTTAGCAAATTGTTAGTTTGTTTTGTTTGGCGCTTTATGTCAAAATTTTATAATAAAAGCATTATTTTAACTTTACTGACAAATAGAAAAATATTTTATAATATTTTTTTAAATTAAAATTTCATAATTTTAGTTAAATTTAGTTATACTCTTTGCGAAAATTTTAAATTTTAAGGAAAAAAATGCTGACAAATCCTGTTTTAGTGAGTATAATCGTGATGATGGCACTATGCCTTTTAAGATGTAATGTGATGCTTTCGATTTTGATTTCTGCAATGATTGCTACGTTTTTAAGTTCGATTCCATTGGACAAAGCCTTATCTCTTTTCATAGACGGAATGGGTGGAAATTTGGAAACCGCGCTTTCATATATACTTCTTGGCGTAATTGCAACAGCGATTTCGAAAACAAATCTTACGACAATTCTAGTAAATTTTGTAGCCTCTATAATAACCGGCAAAAAATATATTTTTATATTTTCAATAGCATTTTTTTCATGTTTTTCGCAAAATTTAATACCTGTTCATATTGCTTTTATACCGATTTTAATTCCACCGCTTCTTAGCGTGATGAATCGTTTGAAAATCGACAGACGCGCCGTAGCTTGCGCTCTTACATTTGCTCTTCAAACGCCGTATATTTCTTTGCCGCTTGGTTTTGGATTGATATTTTTCGGGCTTATACAAAAAGAATTGCAACACAATGGAATAAATGTCGCAATTAGCGATATCGGCTCTGTTATGTGGCTATCAGCGATTCCTATGATTTTTGGGCTTATTCTTGCCGTTTGGTATTTTAGAAAACCTAGAGAATATAAGCAAAACAATCAAACCGAAAATGAAAAAATAAATTATGAAAAACCGAAAATGACATATAAAGAATTTGGTGTGTTAATTGGAGTTACGACAACTTTTATCGTGCAACTTTTATCTTCATCAATGCCGTTGGCTGCACTAATAGGAATTATCGCTATGATTTTAACCGGAGGAATCGAGTATAAAAAAATGGATGAAACTTTTAACGGTGGCGTACATATGATGGGCTTTATAGCTTTTATTATGCTAGTAGCAGCAGGTTATGGTGCAGTCATTCGTGAAACGGGCGGAATAAATGAACTTGTCAATTTAGCAGCTTCTTTTTCTAACGGAAAACTTGGCGGCGCAATTTTAATGCTTGTAATAGGTCTTTTTGTAACAATGGGAATCGGCACAAGCTTCGGTACAATTCCAATAATTGCAGCGATTTATTGTCCGCTTGCAAGCACGCTTGGCTTTAGCATTCCGGCTACAATTTTACTTATAGGAATCGCGGCGGCCGTCGGAGACGCAGGAAGCCCGGCAAGCGACAGCACACTTGGACCTACTTCCGGATTAAACGCTGACGGAAATCACAATCATGTCTGGGATACTTGCGTGCCTACGTTTATATTTTTTAACATACCATTAATTGTTTTTGGTGTAATATTTGCGGTATTTTTGTAATGCTTGAAATAAAATACAATAAATTACCAAATTTTGCTTTAAAAAAATGAAGTATATGAGATATTTATATACTTCATTTTTTATGAAATTTTATCAATAAAATTTGAAATTTTGCGACACTACCCGTTTTTTTGAATTGACAAAATTCTTAAAAACCTTGAATGGTTAACACTGTAATTAAGTTACACAAATATGTTTTTAAAATAGTTTTTCATAACATAAAAGATTTTTTAGCAAAAATGTTATTATGTAAGAAAAGCTTTTATAAGAAATTTAAAAGCCCCGAATTTATGGGGCTTAATTTTAGTAAAGACCCGATGTTTTACCTGTCAGATCAATCATAATATTTTTAGCTTGAGTATAATGATTCAGTATCATTTTATGAGTTTCTCTGCCGATACCAGAGTTTTTATATCCACCAAACGGAGCACCTGCCGGAATTTGATTGTAACAGTTTATCCAAACTCTTCCGGTTTCCATACTTCTTGCCGTTCTTAACGCTTTTGTAATATCTTTTGTAAAAACACCGCCGCCTAAACCATACTCGCTGTCATTTACCATTTTTATAAGTTCATCTTCGTTTTTAAACTTAATAACAACGCCAACAGGCCCAAAAATCTCTTCTTGTGCTACTCTCATATCATTTGTTACATTTACAATTAAAGTAGGCTCTATAAATGCTTCTCCGGCAGCTGATCTTTTACCGCCAACTACGATTTTTGCGCCCTCTTCCAAGGCGATATCTATATAATGAAGCACTTTATCAGCTTGTTTTTTATTGATTTGAGAACCCATTTGAGTATTTTTATCAAGCGGATCTCCTACTTTTATATTTTTAAACTTCTCGACCGCCTTTTTTATAAACTCATCGTAAATGCCCTCTTCTACAAATATCCTGCTTCCTGCGCAACAAACTTGTCCTTGATTAAATAAAATTCCCATTTGAACACCATCAAGTGCTTTTTCTATGTCGGCATCAGCATATATTATATTTGCACTTTTTCCGCCAAGCTCCAAAGTCGCAGGTATAATTCTTTTAGCCGCTGCAATTCCTACATCTCTACCGACTGCTGTTGAGCCTGTAAATGCAAGCTTATCAATACCGGGATGCTCTTTTAGCCATTCGCCCGATTTGCTTCCTCTTCCTGTTATCACATTTACAACACCTTTTGGCACCACATCTTTGATAAGTTTCATAAGCTCCAAAATGCTTAGACTTGTCTCACTTGACGGTTTAAATACAGTTGTATCACCGGCTGCAATAACAGGAGCCAGTTTCCAAGCTGCCATTAAAAATGGAAAATTCCAAGGAACTATCTGTCCTACAACGCCAATCGGCTCTCTTAAAACCACACTTAAAAGCTGCTCGTTTAAAACATTTGCACTTCCCTCTTCGCCTAAAATAACACCGGCAAAATATCTAAAATGCTCAGCTGCATAAGGAATATCAACATTTAAAGTCTCTCTAATCGGTTTTCCGTTATCCATAGTTTCAACTTTTGCCAAAAATTCTTTGTTTTCATATATAATATCAGCTATTTTATTCAGTATGATCGAGCGTTCATTTACAGTAGAATGTTTAAATTTATTAAAAGCTTTTCTAGCCGCTTTTACAGCGCTATCGACATCCTCTTTTGTGGCATCCGTGATAGTAGAAAGCATTTTTCCGTTTGATGGATTAAAGACATCTATTGTCTCATTTGAGCTTGATTTTACAAACTCTCCATTAATAAACAGATCGTATTTTTTTCTAAACTTGACATATCTTCTCCTTAAAATAATTTAAAGAGATTATATAATTTTTAATTAAACGAATAAATTATTTTAATAACAATTATTAATTTAAATCAGCGCGGAGCTTATTTTTCCTGTCTTGTTTGCGGTTAAAATTCTTCTCTGCCAAATTAAACATCTAAAGCCGTTGATTTGCGTAGGCGCCGATAACGCTTTTATTAATGTTTAAATCATTTATAAATTTTAACGGTTAAACTCAAAACTTTTATGATAGATAAAAATTCTGAAATTTCGCCATTAATTTGCTTTGTAATTTCGTTATTTGCGTCATCTTTAAACAAATTTCCTTTAGATTTATTTTTTATCTTTTATAAAAATATAAAAGTTATTATCGTCAAATATAAAAGCAAAATTTCTTTCTTTTTTAGGTTTAAATTCTGTCCATAAAGCTGTAACTTAGTAAAAACGCGTCTCAAATTAGTCGCTGCCGTAAACTTTAAATTTTTTATTAAATTTTATGCTGTCTAAAATATCGTTATATTCAATAATATAAGAACCAAAAATTTCTCCTGTCATGATAATTAAAAGAAACACTGCAATAGAAATCAAAAGATTACTTAAAAAAATCGATCCTACAAGCATAATAACGTATATCAAAGATACAAAAAAATTGCTTTTCGCATCTCTTTTTCTCCTATTTTTTAACTAATTTTATTACTTCTTCCATAATTTTCCGTTATATTGTTTTTTTTGCAAATTTCAGTTATATTATAGTAAATTTTTTTTTGAAATAAGGCATAAAATGCAGATAAAACTTCTAAATTTCACGCCGCTTTGGGTTTGTGCACACGCTACAAGAACTTGCTGGCAAAGTTTCGCAAAAGGCGATAATGGCGGTGAAAAAGATTGTGAGCTCATAGATAGAGTCGGCAATAAATTCAAACACGCTTCCACATTGGAACATTTAAGTTATAATTTTTATATAAAAGAAATTTCGCGCGCACTTTTGCAAGAGTTGGCACGCCACAGAATGGCGAGTCTTAGCGTAAAATCTACAAGGTATACATTAAAAGAGTTAAAAAACGAGCAGGAATTTATCGCGGATGACTTAAAGCGAGCCGAAAAATATCTGGTTTTTACGGGAAATTCCGACGTTGATAAAGCTTCTATTACCGCACTTGAAAATTTACGCAAAATTTTAAATACAAACGTAAGCCTTGATATCGCAAAATATTGTTTGCCTGAAAGTTACAAAACGGAACTTACCTGGACGATAAATGCGCGATCCTTGCAAAATTTTCTTTCACTTCGCACAAGCAAATCCGCTCTTTGGGAAATAAGAAAACTTGCTTATGCCATTTTCGAAGCTTTGCCGGAAGAGCATAAGTTTATATTTGAAGATAAAATTTATAAAGAAAGCTAAGAATTTTGTAAAATAGCTTTTGGTTATTTTACAAAAACTTTATTTACAACAAAATCTTTTTGCAAAGTTTGATTAAAATCTATTTTAAAATAATATCTATCGTCAAATTTTGTGCGAAACAACAAATTTTTAAATAGCGTATTATTTTCATCGTAGCTTGAAACGCAAGTTCTTTTATATTTTAAAATATCGTCTTTTGACGGTATTTCTAATTTTTTGCAATCAATTATTTTTATGACTTCCATTAAATCTTGATCTAAAAAGCCTTTATTTTCTATTTTGTAATCTTCATAATAGTTCGCTATATAAGAAATTCCTGCAATCTTCGAAGAAAATATCAATGATAATAAAAAAATAAAAAAACATGATAAAACAATTGATGATTTATAATCGAATTTTTTATCTGTTGCTAAAACGTAATTAAAAAACCCGAGCAAAATAAACGCTAAAAGAATATAAAAACTTAAATATTTTAAAAAAATCAATAAAAATAATATTTCAAAAAAGAACATGTAATAAAATGCTGCAAAAGCATAAAAAGATTTTTTAATTAAACCTAAAAACAATAAAAACAAAAAACTACCGAATAAATAAGTATAAAATAAATATATCAATTTATCACTCAAACTGATGAAGTAATCGGAATAATTAATTATTAAATTTTGAAAATATATGGGCAATTTTGACAAAAAATGCACGGTAACAAAAATTGACATAATAACGACAATAATAATCCAAAGAAATCGCTTAATAATGATAGATTTTGAAAACTTACGGTAAATATAAAAATTGGAATAAAATTAAAAAATCATAAAACAAAAAAAGACGCCGTAAATAAAAATTCCCCAAAATGCAGCATATATTAACAAATTTTTATCGGTTGCAGGAAGCGGCAGATCATTATATAAAAAATACGGCAAGGTTATAAAAAATCCCAAAATAACCCAAAAAGAATTTATGATACAAGAGTTAGAACAAAACAATCAAACTACAAAAGATTTTTGTATGAAAATGTATCCTAAATTTGCAAGATATATTCAAACTTACGATTTAAATAAAATCGACATAAATGCTTCAAATCCTATGACCTACATAAACAAAATTTCTGAAGATGAAATTTTAAGTTTAAATGATGTAAATAAAATCATACAAGATTTAAACTCATATTCAAATGAAAAAGACGGAAATTTTATAGAATTTATAGGTAAAAGAAACAGTGGAAATTTACAAATATTTAGTTAATAAAATGATAGTAAGATAGTATTTAATTTTTTAAACTAATTATAATACCGATTTGTATTTTATTACATTTTAAATTTCAATATAATAAAACACAAAACCGATACACAAGAAGAAAGGGTAAATTTTGAATAATAATAAATTTTTTATTCTTTTAAATAAAAAAAGAGTATTTAAATGAACGCCATATTTATTATGTTTTGTTTTGGAATTTATGGTTTTATCGTGCTGGTTTTTTACTGGCTCTATGTTAAGCTATTTGAAAAAAGAGTGAATGCAAAAATAGATAAAAAACAAAGGCAGGAGCAAGCAAGAATTCAAGATCTTTTAAAGCAACCCACCACAAGAGACTATGATAAAGAGCCGATTTTTGTAGAAAATAGACATAAAATTAAAATAAATTTTATAAATATCACAATTTTTGTTCCACTGTTTTTATATTTGACTATCAGTAGTCTTGAGTCGCAGCCAGATATGTTTGATGAGTATATAAGAAAAGGGGCTTTGGTTTGTGGCATAATAGGAATACTTGGAGGTATTTATTTTTATATATTATTATTTATTGATAGTAAGCGTAAAATTTACATTAGTATTCATGATAACTACTTGATTTGCAACGACTATAAGCGTAAATCTAATTTTTCTAAGGCTATAGATTACATTATACAGCTTGATTTTAATGATAAATTAGAAATTTCTTATGGATTTTTTCCATTAAATGGAGAAGCAAAAAATTATAAGCCAAATTATAAAAATTTTAATGATAAATTTGAAAATATAATACTTTTGCCACTAATTTTTGCATTTAAGCTTATAATCACAACTATGTTTTTCATACTAAATCTATTTAGATTTAAAAAATACTATATATTTAAAAACGATAAATATATAGTATCGGTTGAAGCAAATAAAGAATTAAAAGATAGGTTTGGTAAGGTTAAATTTGATATTTTGACTTTAACATACATTATGTAATTAAAATATTTCATAAAAGGATTAATTATGTCAGATGGCAATCAAACAAATGTTCCAGAAAGTGTTAAGGATGCTTTTTCTTGGATAGGTACAATCAAAAGTTCTTTTAACAAAATTTTTCTTTGCTTATTTAAAAGTAAAATTTGATTTTTAATTTTTTCTTTAAAATTTAATTTTACATTATCAATACCTATTTTTTGCAAATACGATAAAATTTCAATAATATTTTCTTTTAGAAATTTTAAATTTTGAAAATTCTCAAAATTTTCGCTTTTTAAAATTTTGATTTTTGAAAATATGGTGAATATAAAATTTTTCTACATTTGACAAATTTGATGAATTAAAGATTTTCTCCAATTCATCAAATTTTGATAAGTATATACATTCTAAAAATGAATTTTCATCTTCAATATTTTTTAGATAGCTATTTCCCATTTATAATGTCTACGCTTCTAGAATTGCTCCATTGCTTGCATTTGTTACAAGTTTTTGATATTGGCGAAGCCACCTGCTTTGCACTTTTTTACCGCCGTATTTAAATTCTTTTTTTCGCGCAGCGATTTCGTCTTCGCTTAAGCGTACATTTATAGAGAAATTATCAACGTCAATGTCAATTATATCGCCATCTTTTAAAAGTCCTATCATGCCGCCTTCGGCAGCTTCGGGGCTTACATGTCCAATACAAAGTCCTCTTGTCGCACCGCTAAAACGACCATCGGTAATCAAAGCCACATCAGCTCCAAGCCCACGACCTACAATTAAGCTTGTAGGACTTAGCATCTCTTGCATTCCCGGGCCTCCTTTCGGACCTTCATAGCGAATGACGACAACGTCGCCTTTTTTTACTTTTCCGCCGGAAATTCCTTCTATTGCTTCATCTTGCGAGTTAAAACAGATCGCTTTTCCGCTAAATTTTCTAGAGCCTATAATTCCGGCCGCTTTTATAACACAGCCCTGCTCCGCTAGATTTCCAAATAAAATAGCCAAACCTCCAACTTTCGAATAGGCATTTTCCACTTTATGAATAACGTCTTCATCTTTGATTTTTGCGCCTTTTATGCGTTCGCCTAAAGTTTCTCCTGTAACTGTAAGATTATCTAAATGAAGTAAATCTTTTACCTCATTCATTATTGCATTTATTCCGCCTGCGTTATGAACGTCTTGCATATGAATTTCAGGCTTGCTTGGTGCAATTTTTGCGATGTGAGGCGTTTTTTTGCTGATTTCGTTTAACTCTTTTATGTCAAGCGCGCAACCAGCCTCCCTTGAAATTGCCAACATATGTAAAATAGTATTTGAGCTTCCGCCCATCGCCATATCCACTACCATAGCATTTTCAACCGCTTTTTTGTTTATTATATTTCGAATTTTAAATTTATCATCAAGGGCGATTTCACAAATTCTTCTTGCCGCCTTTTTAGCAAGTTTTTTGCGATTTTTCGTCATCGCCAAAATTGTGCCGTTTCCTTTTAAAGCTATTCCCATCGCTTCGCAAAGAGTATTCATGGAATTTGCGGTAAACATTCCGCTGCAGCTTCCGGCTCCTGGACATGCAGCACATTCGATATCGTGAAGCTCTTTTTTATTAATTTTTTTAACTTCATATGCGCCCACAGCTTCAAAAGTTGAGTTTAAATCAAGCGCTTCTCCGTTTTTACCGTGACCTGCCGCCATCGGTCCGCCGCTTATAAAAATCGTAGGCACATTCACACGAAGTGCTCCCATTATCATTCCCGGTACGATTTTATCACAATTAGGTATGCAAATAAGCGCGTCAAGCTTATGAGCATTCATCATAGTTTCAACGGAATTTGCGATTATTTCACGACTTGGAAGCGAATAAAGCATTCCGTCATGTCCCATCGCTATACCGTCATCCACGCCTATACAGTTAAATTCAAATGGCACACAGCCGTTTTTTCTGATTTCATCTTTTATAATCTTGGCAAATTTATTTAAGAAAAAATGTCCCGGAATAATTTCTGCAAAACTGTTACAAACACCGATAAACGGCTTTTTAAAATCATCGTCTTTTAAACCGGTAGCACGCAAAAGCGATCTGTGCGGCGCTCTTATATAACCTTTTTTGATTACATCACTTCTCATATTTTCTCCTTAAAATTTTTAAATTTTGTTATTTTAGCATAATTTTACTTTCAAAACTTATATAAATCTATAAACCTTATAAAATTTTATATATCATTGCTCTTATATTTTTTTGAATTTAACACACATTTTACATTAAAATTTTAAAATCATATAAATTTTTTTCATAAAGGAGATTTTTATGGATAAAAGTAGAAGAAATTTTTTAAAAGGCAGTGTTGCGGTGGGCACTCTGGCAAGTCTTAATCTGAATGCAAATCAAATAGCTGCAAATATGGCAAACGGCGGTGAAAAATTTGTTTGCAGTATTTGTGAAATGTGCTCCAGCAGATGTGCAATAACGGCAAAAATAGTCAACAAAAAAGGCGTATTTATAAGCGGAAACCCGAATTTCAATTCAAACAAAACGTCTGTATGCGCGCGCGCGGCGGAAGCGGTTTTAATCAGGTTTATGACGAACAAAGATTGATAAAGCCGTTAATTCGCACCGGAAAAAGAGGCGAAGGAAAATGGCGTGAAGCAAGTTGGGATGAAGCGCTTGAATTAGTAGCCAAAAATTTAAATGAAATAAAAGAAAAATATGGCGCGCAAAGCGTAATTTTTACTTCAAAAGCCGGTGAAAGTCATAGTCAAATGACAAATTTTGCATGTGCTTACGGAAGTCAAAATATCTTTTCGCACTGGTCCTGCTGCCCTATAACTTACAATACGGTTCTTTCTCACACTTTTGGCGGCGGTATGACGCGGGATTTTGCAGAATCGAAATATATTATAAATTTCGGACATAATTTATTTGAAGGAATTAATATATCAAATACAAAAAAATTAGCGAAATTTGCAAAAAAAGAAGATACGAAACTTGTAGTTTTAGAGCCGAGATTTAGCGTTGTAGCTGCAAAAGCCGATGAATGGCTTCCTATAAAACCGGGAACTGATTTGGCTTTTGTAATGGCATTAATTCACGTTTGGTTAAGAGACGGAAAATATGATAAAAAATTTATAGAAGATTACACGATAGGAATTGAGCACGTAATCGAAGCAACCAAAAATTCAACACCGAAATGGCAAGAAAAAATAACGGGAATTAAAGCCGAAACGGTTGAGCGGATAGCAAATGAAATTTGGCAGAAAGCTCCTGCCGTAATAATTGACTGGGGTCATAAAACTACAACAACACGAGCTGAATATCAAAGAACAAGAGCAATCTGCATAGCAAATGCCTTAATGGGAAATGTGGAAAAGAAAGGCGGAATTTTCTTTAAAAAAGGATCAGGAGTTTTTAACAAACTGATCGGTGAAGATAAATTTCCGACAATCACAAATCCGGACAAAGATTTCAAAATACCGAAAGGCAAAAGAATCGACGGAAGCGGTGAAGACGGAAAACACTTTTTTATACCTCGCAAACACGGTATTTTAATGGATATAGTTCCGGCAATTTTAAACGAGAAACCGTATCCTGTCAAAGGTTGGGTCAATACCAGATTTAATAGCCTGATAAACGTTGCAAACGTAAAAAATCAAATAAAAGCGATAAACAAACTTGATTTTATAGTTTCAATTGACATTTATATGAATGATTTTACAAAATACGCCGATGTAGTTTTGCCAGAAAGTACATATTTGGAACGTGATGAAAGTATTATGGACAAATCAGGAACCGCCCCCGGATTTTATATGCGCCAAAAAACAATAGAGCCGATCGGCGATACAAAAAGCGGATATGAAATTTTCCGCGAACTTGCAAGAATTATGAAAATTGACGAACTTTATAAATGGAAAAATATTGATGAATTTCGTATGATTCAAGCCAAAGGAAACGCGGATTTGCTGGCAAACTTAATAAAAAAAGGATATGTCGGCTACAAAGTTCCGAAACTTTATTATGCGGAACCCGAGTTTGTATCAAAATTTATAGAAGTTTATCCCTCAGCAGCACAATTTGTAGATGAGAACGGAATCATGAGCTCTCAAATAAAATTTAAAACTCCAAGCGGAAAAATTGAACTCTTTTTAGCCGATGTAGAAGAGAGATTTCCTGGAGAAGGTTGCTTAAATGCAAAAGATATGGATGTATTCGGCTCTCACAAATATTGCATTACAAGCGGAAAAACGCCTATTCATACAAACGGTCACACGCATAATATCAAAATTTTAAATGATATGATGAGCGAATCTCCGATTTGGATAAATACAAAAGCCGCAAAACGCGAAGGATTAAAAACAGGCGATGAAGTTATGCTTAAAAATGAATTCGGCGAAGCAAAAGGTAAAATTTTTGTAACGGAAGGAATTCGCGAAGATACGCTTTTTGTATATCACGGATTTGGACATGACACGCCGCAAATGAGTCGCGCAAATAGCAAAGGCATAAATGACAGTATTTTATTAAATCCTGCAGACGGTAAAATTTGCGGCACAATGGTAACAAATGTCGGCGTTGATATTATAAAGTTATAAGGGGCTAATATGAAAAAATTTGTAATGATTCACGATGAAAATTTATGTATCGGATGTCAAGCATGTTCTGTCGCATGCCGAAATGAAAATAATGTAACGGACGGTGTTTATCGTGTGCAGGTGCATGCCGAAATGAAAGGTATTTTTCCGAAACTGAAAACCGATTTTACAAGGCATAGCTGTGTAATGTGCGAAAACAGTCCATGTGTAGAAGTGTGTCCGACAGGAGCAAGTTTTAAAACCGAAAACGGAATAACTTTGATAAATCATAATCTTTGTGTAAGCTGCAAATACTGCATTTTAGCCTGTCCTTATGACGCAAGATTTGTAGATCCGATCACAAATGAGATTGGAAAATGTACATTTTGCTTTGAAAACCGCACATCTTTAGGATTGGAACCCGCCTGTGTCAGTGTTTGTCCGACGGATGCACTTATTTTTGGCGATATAAATGATGAAAAGAGTAAAGTAAGCAAAGTTCTTTCAAAAGAAGCGGTTGAATATCCGAAAGCGGAATTCGGAACTCATCCGAGCCTGGTCTTTATAAAAAATAAAAAAGGGGGACGATATGAATAATATGTGGGGAAGCATGGCGCAATTTGAAGCCATTTATTGGTCTTGGCCGATTGTTTTATATCTATTTTTAGCCGGACTTAGCGCAGGCTCCGTAATGGTAGCGTTGCTTGTAAAATGGAACAGACACGAAAACAACACAAGATCCATTTGGGACGCTATGGTAAAAGCAGGCGCACTTATCGGTCCTATAGCTATTTGTATCGGTTTATTTCTTTTAATTGCGGATCTTGGAAAACCGTTTACGTTTTATATATTATTAATAAAATATAACTTTCTATCGGTTATGAGTCTTGGTGTATTGTTTTTATTGATTTATACGCCGTTTGCATTTTTGTTTGCAATTATAATTTTTGAAAAAGAGATAGAAAATTCAAAAATTCTGGCTTTTTTAAAACCCGTTACAAAATTTATTCGCTCTTTTTCCGGTATTGCCAAAAAAATGGAATATATACTTTTTATCTTGGCGATTTGTGTGGGAATTTACACAGGATTTTTGCTATCGGCGGTAGCAAAACTTCCTCTTTGGAATACACCTATTTTACCTATTTTGTTTTTGCTGTCCGGCTTTTCAAGCGGAATTGCGGCAAATATTTTAATCGGTATGTGGTTTTTTAAAGGCTCATTAAATAAAGATAGTATAAAATACCTCTTAATGCTTGATTTAAGAGCGATATTCTTTGAAATTCCGATTTTATTTATTTTATTCATCGGTATGTATTTTGAAGGAGGAATTTCAGCTGTAGCCGCGTCTCAAGCTTTGAACCATGAATATTTCGGCAAAATTTTATGGATCGGAGTTATTGGAATCGGGCTTATTGTCCCTATAATAATAGCGGCAACAGCTCTTAAAAATCATGTATACAAACCGACTTTTATCGTGCTAAATTCACTTGTAGTTTTAGTAGGTGTAGTTTTGCTAAGATATTATATCGTCTATGCCGGACAAATTTGCATAGGGGCGTAAATTTTAAAAATTTCCGCCACTTGAAAACGGAGACGGAAATTGAAAATTTTACTGCTTGAGGATGATTTCAGCTACCGCGTAAGTGTAGCTGAATATCTCAGATCTCTTGGTTACGAAGTTGACGAAGCTGGCAACGGTGAAACAGCTTGCAACAAAATCGCGGAAAATTCATATCATCTTTTAATTTTGGACGTAAAAGTGCCTGAAATTTCAGGTTTTGAAGTACTGAAATACGCAAGAAATATAGGGCTTAAAACGCCAACGATGATGATGACATCACTAACTGCGATTGAAGATTTGGCGACAGGTTATGAGCTTGGCTGTAACGAATATTTGAAAAAGCCGTTTAATTTGGCGGAACTTAAATTTCGCGTAAAGGAACTTATAAAAAAGCATTATGCAAACGGCGAAAATTTCGTGCTTGTAGCTGATAATTTCAAATTTTATCCCAACGAAAGAATTTTAAAATTTAATGAAAACGAAATTTCACTTTCCGCAAAAGAACTTGAAATTTTGGAATTTTTACTTGCAAATAGCTATAAATTTGTAAGCACGGAAGAGTTGATAGATGAAATTTGGGGAGAAAACGGAAAAGATATCGATGTGCGTGTGCATATACAAAAAATACGCGCCAAAACCGCTAAAAATTTAATTATTTCAAGTCGCGGATTAGGATATAAAATCAATGTTTAAAAATTTAAAATTGGCATTTTACGGGCTTTTTTGTATTATTATTTTGCAGGCGTGCATTGTTTTCCGGTTTTTCGGTTTTAAATTTTGGCTTTTGATTTTTGAAATTTCAGCAATTTTTTTAAGTGCGTTTTTGTTGAAATTTATATACAACAAAACGGAAATCATTTATCAGGAAAGAGAAGATATAGCCAAAAGATTTTTCAATGATTGTATGCACGAACTGAAAACTCCGCTTGGTGTGGCGATGATAAATATAGAAATGCTTCAAATTCACAATAAGTATACTCACCGTATCAAATCAGCTCTAAAACAGATGAAACTGACCTACGAAGACGTGGAATACTTCATAAAAAACAGACATATAAACTTTAAAGCGAAGCGAATGAATATAAGCAAATTTTTAAATGATAGAATAAAATTCTCGCACATAATGGCAAATGTAAAAAATATCAAAATTTCAAGCCGAATTAAACCTGATTTAGAAATTTTTATCAGCGAAATCGAACTTACGCGCTTAATCGACAACACGATAAATAACGCTATAAAATATACAAATGAAAACGGAAAAATCGAAATTTCGCTTGCAAACGATGAAAATTTCGCGAAATTTTGCGTAAAAGATAACGGAATCGGCATAAAAGATACTAAAAAAATATGGAAAAGATATGAAAGAGAAAATCTCAGCAGCGGCGGCTTCGGGCTTGGACTGGCGATTGTAAAAAATATTTGCGATAAATACAAAATCAAAAAAAATGTAATTTCAAATTTCGGCGCGGGCTCAACTTTTATATATGAAATTCCGCTTTTTAAAGAAAAATTTTTGGATAAGTTTGAAAACGATAATCAGCTTTTTGGCAAAACCTAAATTTCATAAAATTTTGTTTTTTCGTTTAAAAACTTTATCATTCCTATAAGCGCCATAATAAAAAAGTGGCGATTTTTTAAGCATTTCTATAAAAATTTTATTTATGATTTTAAATCAAATTTTTACGCTGTATCGTTTTTACCATTTTAAAAATATGAAAAAATTTATCATTTTAACCATCTTTAACAAAACTTGCATAATTTTATATTTGACGTTTTTACGTTGCAATTAAAAATAATCCGTTTTATCTTGTGTTTCAAAAATCTGACTGCAAACAGATTCTGTAATTTTTGATGTTAATCACGAAATTTTTACTGTATTTTTATGACAGCGCGAAAAAGATAAGATTTTCCAAAAATCGAATGCATTTTTCATTATAAAATAAAACGATTTTTTTGCCGAAATTTTGCCGCCGTTTAATTATTTTTGCGAGATTTATATAAAATTTCAGTAAAATTTATAAATTTTGCAAAAAATATATTATATGATAAAATTTTTGTCAAAAATAATAGCTTCATAGGAAATAAATTTGTTTAAAGAATTGGCTCTTATCGGCACTACAGCAAGCGGCAAAAGCGATCTTGCCATAAAAATTGCGAATGAAAAAAACGGCGTAATTTTAAGCCTTGATTCGCTCAGTATCTACAAAAAAATCGATATCGCAAGCGCAAAACCAAGCAAAGAAGAACTTGCAAGCATAAGGCATTTTGGGATTGATTTAGTTTTACCGAATGAATATTTCAGCGTCGGAGAATTTATTAAAGAATATAAGCGCGCCAAGGATTTTGCCTCAAATGCAAACGTCCCGCTAATAATAACAGGCGGAAGCGGATTTTATCTAAAAGCGATGATAAACGGTCTTGCACCGAAAATAGCAAATTTTAAAAGTGATTTAAACAATGCCGAAATTTTTGCCATAGCCGAAAAAAAAGATCCGAAATTTGCCGCAAAATTCAGTCAAAATGATACTTATCGCTTGCAAAAATGGTATAGCATATATCGCGCTACAAACGAGATTCCGAGCGAATTTTTGGCAAAAAATACAAGCGCGCCGATTATTAAAAATTTAAAGATTTTTGAAATTTCAACAAAAAAAGAAATTTTAAATCAAAAAATAGCCGCAAGAACGGCAAAAATGATTGAAGCGGGAATTTTGGATGAAGCGAAATTTTTATTTGAAAATTACAGCGGTGCAAAGCCGCTTGGCTCCATCGGACTTAAAGAGTGCGGAGAACTTTTACACAATACAGGAGAATTTGAAGCTGAAATTTTAAAGCGCGAATTTTCGCGGGCAAAAAAAACAGCAAAAATTTTGAATAAAACTGAAATTTTGGAATTTTGGGAAATAAGCCCGCAAAATTTTGAATATTTTTTCAATTCAAAATTTAAAAATTCAGATGATTTCGAACTTTTTAAAATAGCGAAACTTGCAAATCTAATCACAATCCATACTGCACAACTTGCAAAACGCCAACGAACATTTAACCGTTCTTTTAAAGATAAAATTTCAGCTTCAAATGAAATTTTGAAAGTTGAAATTTTGAAATTTTTATCATAAATCCTGTTTTAAAGCGGAAATATAAAAAATTTAAAAAAATATTTTCTATAAAAAACAATCAAAAAGTTATTTAAAATTAAAATAATAAAATTTTAAAGTAAAGCAACCAAAAAACTTTAAATCGACAATTTGTATAAATCAAGTGCGCACAAATTTTCCATAATAAAAAATTCAAATATTAACGGCATTTATGAAATAAAATAATGTAAATCTAAAATGTCGCCTGCATATTTTTATGAAAATAAATTTGCATTTTTCAGTAGCGATTATACATTTATCAATTTTTATAAAATTTAGAATATCAATAACTTAAATATAATTTTATGCGTGATTTAAATCCCCGATAAATCAGTAAAATTTATGTGAAATAAGATAGCCCTTACATTGCCAAAACCTCTGCAACCGAAAAATACATCTTCTGCAGGCTAAATTTAATGAGTGCTTGTAAAAACTCGAAATGGTGCGAGCTGTAAATAAATACCGATTTCGCCTTTGCAAAATTTCCGCAAAACATAAAAACAATATTTTTTCACGTTTTATAGAAAAGTACGCGGAATAACCACATCGGTAAAATTTACAGACTGAAACGCTACGAAAATTATCCCACTGCACTCAACGCGGCATTTAATAAAATAGAAACGCCCTGCTTTGCCAAAAAAACTCAAATCACCGCAATTTAACTAGCAAATACCGAAATCAGCCTTAACTTCTTTAAAAAAATATTTATCAAAGCGGTAACCATATATCATCAAAGACGCTGAAAAACTGAGTTTCGCCCGTTTTATTTGGCTGATGGCAGGAAAATTGCCATAAAAGCAACTTTGACGTTATTAAAATAAGTAGATTAAAACATTGAAAATCAAACGTAGTCAGCGTAAAATCCACTCATCTTAGAAGCGGACATTTGAAAATTCCCTTTGATTTACACAAAAAAAGTGCTAAAAATCCGCCTACCGAAATTTTTCCGACCTTGTTTAATTTTAACTTTTTCCAAATTGATTTGCATAAAATTCATTTAATTTTCGGCGAATTATATCAAAATTTTAAAATTTCAATTAAATTTTTTGTTGCGTTCATTGTTTTAAATCTGCTCTTATTATCATCGTAAAGCGCGTTTGAGATATCATTTCGCGGCTCATATATTTTACTTTTGAGGCCTAAAATTCCGCTCATCATATCAAAAATCAGATCATTTGTAAAAAATGAGTTTTCATTTGCTTTTAAATTTGCAAAAATATCCCCGTTTTGCATTATAAAATTATCGCTGAAGTATATAAAAAACGGAATTTCTATCATAGAAACACTGAATTTGGAAGGATCGTGCATAAATTTCATATCTTCGCCGTGATCGGAACAATAAATCAAAGCCTTGAAATTTGGAAATTTTTGAAGTTTTTTTAAAATTTTATCCACGATAAAATCATTATACAAAACCGCATTATCGTATTTTAAGGCAAATTTTTCAAAATTTTTCGGATAGCGTTTTTCATAAATCCAGTGATTTGCCATAAGATGAATGATTAAAAGAGTTTTCTCGCCAAATTTCAATTCATCTATCTTAGGTAACAAAATCTCATCGTAAGGCGCTTCAGGGCGATAGAAATTATCAATTCTGGCAATAATTCCGATTTTTGTACTCCAAATTTTTTGTTTCGCATCGAAAAACAGTGCCGATAATGGCGAACCGAAAGTTCCGTATTTAGCCTGATTGCTAAGATAAATTGTTTCAAAACCGCCTAAATTTGCTAATTCTATGATAGAAACGGCATCTTTTAAAGAAATATTGTTATATTGATTTTTTGATGTAATAAACTGTGAAATAACTTGTGCGGTAAGAGTATGGTTTGAAAATGCATTTTGAAAAAATAATGCATTTTTTGTTTTTGCAAGTTCGTTTAAATGCGGTGTAGTAAGTTTTTCATAACCATAAACACTCATATGATTTTTATTTTGACTTTCTCCTATTACCAATACAAAAAGTCCGCTTCGGGTAGAATTTTTATCAACCGAAATCCCGTTTATACGACTTTCATAATTATTTTTATAAGAATTTACGGATTGTATGTGAGATAATGTCATTTTATAAAGTATCTTATAAAAATTCATTTCGTTTAAATTCATCTGTGATAAAAAATAGAAAATTGTTACTAAGATTAAAGAAATTTTAAATACAATTTTGTTTTTATTTAAAGTGAAATTTCTGAATTTTAAAGTCAAAAATGCAAGCAGCAAAACAAAAACCGAAATTTCCAAAATCACTTTAAAATTTAAATTAATTTTTATATAATCCGTCGCTTCATTAAAATTCGTATCAAGCATACTGATAATTGCAACGTCGCTTAAAACAGCCCCGGTTATAAAAAAATAACTCAAAAATATAATATCTGACAATAAAATCAATAATAAAATTAAAAATCGTAAAAATTTAAATCTTATAAAATTTAAAATCACAATTAAAATAAATGCAAAAAAGCTGAAAACGGCAAAATTCGCGCTTACTTCACGCGACACAATGCCCGAAGAGCCTTGAAAAAATTTCAGCGTATAAGGCAGTAAAATCATTAAAAAAATTATGCCGAAAAATAATAAAAATTTAGTGCGCTCCAACCAAAATTCCGCTGCCGCAAGACAGAACAGCGATAAAATTATCATATCTTTCACAAAAAATTTAGCAGCAAGCGGATTTACGAAATTACCGCGTGCCAATAAATATCCTAAAGCAATGAAGCTTATATAAATAATTAAAAATAAAGTGCCGAATTTTAAAATTTGATTTTTCATTTGCTGATTATAGCAAAATTACATCAAATAATAAGTTTTATGATAGTGTTAAATTGCGTCAATATCGTTAAAATTTTACTTAAAAAACTGTGAATGATAATCTGTTTATATAAATATACCGACTTAAAATAAAAACATAAAGTCAAAAAAATCAATAATTTCAACCGAATTTTAAAATACAATAAAATTTTAGCGATATAGCTTTGAAAATTCTATTTTATATAAATTTCAAATTCTTTTTTTGGCACGGCAAAACCGACTAAAAAAGCATCAATTCCCTCGTTTTGCAAATGATTTAAAACTTTTGCGACCTCGTTTTCACTTACGGCCGCTAAAAGTCCGCCGCTGGTTTGCGCATCGCAAAGCTCAATCGGCGGTTTTTTATCACAAAGCTTACTTACAAATTCCAAATTTTTATAGCTTCCTCCAGGAATAAGTCCCATTTCAAGGCATTTTTTCACACTTTTAAAATAATGAAAATTTTGAGATGAAACTTCAAAACTGATATTTTTATTCAGCATTTCGCTTAAATGTCCCAAAAAACCGAAGCCGGTAACATCAGTGCAAGCGTGAATTTCGTAATTTCGCAAAATTTCGCACGCTTTGAAATTTAAACTGATCATACTTTCAATGGCATCTTCGAAATCTTTAAAATCAATCATTTTGGATTTTATTGCAGTTGTGATAATGCCTGTACCGATCGGCTTTGTAAGAATTAAAACGTCTCCGGCTACGGCTGTATTATTCGCCCAAAAATCGCGTCCTTTAACTAATCCTGTAACAGAAAGTCCGTAAAAAGTCTCTGCCGATCTTATCGTGTGCCCGCCAACCAAAACAGCACCCGCTTCTTTTATTTTGGATTTTCCGCCTGCTAAAATTTCAGATAAAATTTCGCCGCCGAAGTTACATTCATCAAAACCTACAATATTTAGCGCATTTATAGGTTTTGCGCCCATAGCAAAAATATCGCTTATAGAATTTGCAGCCGCAATTTGACCGTAAATAAACGGATCGTCAACAAGCGGTGTAATAAAATCCAGCGTTTGAACAAGTGAAATTTCGCCGAAATTCGAAATTTTATTGCATAAGTTTTTATCCGATTTAAAATTTTTCGGCGAATTTTTTTGCGAAATTTCGCTTGAGTTTAAAATCGATTTATTGGAAATTTCATTAGTAAAATCGCAAATAGAAAAAACACTCGCATCTTCATTGCTATGCGTACTTGAAAGCAAACGTTTATCACTATCTATCAAGTTTGCGACATTTTGGTTAAGATCCGCCGGATCCAGTTTCGCCGCACAACCTGCTGATTTAATAAATTTCGTCAGGTTAAAATCGCGGTATTTCAAAGTTTTAGAACCTCATTTTGAGTTAAAATTTCCATTATTTCATATGCATTCGACATTTTTCCTATTGAAAGTTTATCAACCAGTTTATAGGCTTCAAGGCAACTTCCGCAACTTAAAATTTCAATTCCGATTGATTCTAAATCTTTTAAAACCGGATAACACGCATGAGCCCTGTTTGTAGTCATAAAAACCGCATTGTTTACACAGATAATTGTTTTTGGCGGATTTGTGAGATTCTTTATCGTTCCTAAAAATTTTGCAAGCAGACTTTTGCCGACTTCACCGCTACCACAACTTTCTTCATTTAAAAAAATCACTTTTTTAACGTTTTTTACGCCACTATCGCAAACTGCGAAATCGATATCTTTATCTTCCAATTCGTCCATTTTTGTAGTTTTTATACAAAATTCTCCGCCGTCAAGTTCACTAACTTCAAATTTCATCGAATTTGTATTTAAAAAACGTGAGATATTTTCAAGGCTTGTTTTGGAATTTACTAAAATTTCTAAATTTTGCCCTATTTTAAGACTTTTTAGTGTTTCCTTTGTTTTTATGACAGGTTTTGGGCACTCCAAATTTCTACAATCGATTTGCATAATTTTCCTTTAATTTTTTGTTCTTCGAACCTCGAAGCTGACGCATAAATTACTGATTTTAAGCTAAATATTTATTTTCGAATTCCGATTTTTGAATTTTGCCTTTTTGTAAAAGCTCTTTATACCAGAAATGATGTAGTAAAAATACTTCCTCTTCTTCTTTAAATCCTGTAATCATTGAGTGAATTGAACCTTTTATAGCAAAAACGGCCATATAAATATGAACCATCAAAAATGTCGCGCAAACTGCACCTAAAATATTGTGAATAATCGCTGAAAGTCTTAAAATTTCGACTTGTGATAAACCGAAAAACGTAGCCACGCCAAAATCAAAATCCAAGAAAAACATCGCAGCGCCGGTGCAAATCATAACAGCGCCGCCGGCTGTGGCTACCCAAAACCACGCTTTTTGACCGGCATTAAATTTTCCTGCTGGAACAGGCTTTTTATTTTTTGATAAATAACCTCCCACAATCATAAACCATTTGATATCATAAATCGCAGGCAGCATTCTTTTTAACCAAAAACAAAACATCGGCAAAAGCGAAATCGCAAAAATTATAGTTGCAATTCCGTGTAAATTTTTACAAAATCTAACAAAAAATCCGCCGCCGAAAGTATCGCCGAACATCAAAATAAGCCCTGTCGGCACTAAAATAATCCAAGATATGGCAGCAGCCAAATGCACAAGTCTTTCTATACTTTTAAATGCCAAAATCTTTTTGCCGTCGTGTGAAAAAGTTTTCGGTCCGATAATTAAATAATGAATAACAAATGCGGTAATTACAGCAAGCAAAGCAATAATAGCGAGCATACTGAAATAATGATTACTTTGCCAATTTACAAAAAAAGGTGCAAAATTTTCATTGTATAAATTTATATTTTCTATACGTCCTGCGCCCCATAAATCACTTTTTAAACTCACTTTTTCTACAAAATCGTCAGCATAAGAGATAAAAGAAAGCGATAAAAATAAAAATAGAAATTTCATATCAGTTCCTTTAAATTTTCATATAATTTTATCAAAACTTCACTAAATTTTTATATATTCTTTATAAATTTTTTAGCTATCGCTTCAAAATTTTTATCACCGATATAAATTTTGGCAAAATTTTCCATATAAGCAAGTCCTATTTCAACATAATCATTTTCAAACAATTTTTTCAAAAAATTTAACATATCACCTTTGTTTGAAACAACGATTTTAGTGCTGAAAATAATACTTTCAAAAACATCTTTAAAATTTCCGTTTTTTTCTACAAGCTTCATAAAATCATCATAACTTATAGCGTCTTTCGGAATTTCAAAATTACTGCCGTGCGAAGCTATTTTTTCAAAAATTGAATCTAAAATTTGTTGATATTGAACGATACTTAATTTTTTTATCTCAAAAAAATCGTAAAACATCAAAGCTTCCAAAACATCTATTTCAGCAAGCCCGCAAAGATCTATCATAAGTAAAATTTCAGCATCTTTTTCATTTTCATAAGCAAGCGAAAAATATTTCATAGATGCAGCAAAATCGTGCTTTTCGAATAATTTAATTGCCGTTTTTTTATAATCTTTCATTTTAAAGCCCGAATTTTTCGCCCATCGGGATATTTACGACTGAAATTTCAGGATGAATATCTATTTTCAGTTGTCTTTCCACACCGTATTTTAAAGTTTGAGCGCTAGCTGAACAGCCATGACAAGCACCTTTTAAGCGCACGTATACGACTGCATTTTTTATACCTAAAAGTTCCAAATCGCCACCGTCTTTTTGAAGCATAGGCCTAATTAAATCAAGAGATTTTTGCACAGGTTCAATCAATTCATCATCACTGAATGGTATCATTTTTATCCTTGTTTTTATTGAATTATAGCATTAAAATTTTAAATTTCTGCAAGATTAAAAATTTATGTTTTATTTATTCAAAAATATTAAAATATGCGAAAAATTTTTTAAGGAGAAAAAATGGCAACAGTAACAGTTGGCGGAAATACAGTAAATTTGACCGGAAAAGAGTTGAAAGTTGGCGATAAAGCACCTGTAGTAGAAGTTTGCGGTAAAGATTTAAGCAGTGTAAAAGTAGGCGGTAAATGTGATAAAATCCAAATTATAGCGACAGTGCCATCACTCGATACAGGCGTTTGCGCAACAGAAACACGCAAATTTAACAAAAATGTTGCAGGCAAAACAAATATATGTTTAACAGTTATTTCTATGGATTTACCTTTTGCAATGGGTAGATTTTGCAGCACCGAAGGAATAGAAAATCTAACTGTTGCAAGTGATTTTAGAAACAAAGATTTCGGAAACGCTTACGGAGTTTTAATGAAAGATGGAAAACTTGCAGGACTTTTGGCACGCGCTATTTTCGTAGTAGATAAAGACGGCACGATTATACACAAAGAGATTGTTTCAGAAGTAACAACAGAGCCTGATTATGAAGCTATTCAAGCGGCAGTTAAAGCTCATGGCGGTTGCGGCGGAAGCAGTTGCGGTTGTTCATCAAAATAATTAAGCAGACTTGCTAAAGGCGAAATTTTAAAATTTCGCCTTTTTTATTAAAAGCAAAAATTTTAATTTCCTGTATAAAATATATTTAATTTTTAAATTAAAATCTTAAATTTTAATCATCTTTGATTTTATAAAATTTACAGTTTTAATCGGATTTTTTATTTATTATATATCCGTCTTTTTGATTCTCGATTTTTAATTTTCCGTTATATCCGAATCTTACACTATATCCTTCTGTCTCTTTGCTGACATTTATATCTATAAATCCGCCTTTATTTACATGGTATCCCACAAATGAAAACGGCAAATTATCGCGTTTCAAAACGGCTTTAAAAACACCTTTTTTAAGTCGTTTAAAATCAGTCAGCTTATCTTTTGTAATCATCAAAAGCCCACTTTTATTTATAATAAATCTCAACTCATTATCAAATTTCAAATTTTCAAGCGGAAGTTCTATTTCCACGCTGCCTGAAACACTATTTTTATTATTTGTGACGCCTTTTGTCACGGATACGTCAAGCACCTTGGAAATATCGGCTTTTTTTCTGGATTCGAAAACAAAATTGCTGTTATTGTCAATACTTTTGTTTATATCAATAATTTTATTGTATTTTTTACCTAAATCATCAATATATTCAATATTTATGGAACTTAAAATTTTAGCATTATTAGGCATTTGAAAAATTTGTTGTTTAAAAATTTCATAATTTTCAAAAGGCGCTACGCTTATATTTTGTTCAGTTTTTGTGGAATTTTGCTCATTTTTTATAGATTCGTCACAAATTAAATTTTGCGTTAAAATCGCGCAAAAAATAAAAAAAATTTTTCTCATTCATTCAGTTCCGGATCAAGTGATTTTTTTTCCAAAAATTCTTTTTGAAGTGCCGCATTTTCGCTTTTTAAACGCTCCACATCTTTATATAAAAAAAGTTTTTCTTTTTTTAAATCCTGTAAAACTTCAAATGAGCGATTTCCAAAAATAACATTTCCAAAATAAATGCCAAGCAAAATTGTAAGTACTATAAAAGTTATCATTTTTATAGTACTTTTTAATCCTTGTGAAATCGCTCTATCGGTTTTTGTTTCAAAACTGTCTAAAATTTCTTTTTCGTTCAAATTTTATTGCCCAAAAATTCCGTATTTTCGCATTCTATTTCAAGCAGGCGATTATATTTTGCATTTCGTTCGCTTCTTGAAGTAGCACCGGTTTTAATTTCACCGGTATTTAAAGCAACCGCAAAATCGGCAATAAAGCTATCTTCGCTCTCTCCGCTTCTATGGCTCATAATGCAGCGATATCCGTTTCTTTGCGCAAGCCTTACTGTTTGCATTGTTTGAGTAATACTTCCTATTTGATTCGGCTTAATTAAAATTGCGTTTGCAATGCCTTTTTCGATGCCTTCTCTTAGAATTTTTTCATTTGTAACAAACAAATCATCACCTACTAATTGAATTTTATCTTTAAGTCTTGCAGTTAGCTTTTTCCAGCCTTCCCAATCATCTTCGCCAAGTCCGTCTTCAATAGAAAAAATCGGATATTTTTCGCAAAGTTTAACATATCGCTCTATCAACTCTTCACTTGTAAAAGTTTTTCCTTCAAGTCTGTATTTACCGTTTTCATAAAGCTCGCTGGCTGCGACATCAAGCGCGATTTTAATCTGTTTTCCTGGCTCATATTCGGCTTTTTTGATGGCTTGCATAATAATTTTAATCGGCTCTTCATTATCTTTTAGATTAGGCGCAAAGCCGCCCTCATCGCCAACTGCGGTGCTATATCCAAGCTCATTTAAAATTTTCTTTAAATTTTGATAAATTTCAGCTACCGCGCGAAGCGCATTGCTAAAACAATCAAAACCGAAAGGCATAACCATAAATTCCTGAAAATCAACACTGTTATTTGCGTGCGCGCCGCCATTTATGATATTAAACATAGGAACCGGTAAAATTTGCGCGTTGGCGCCTCCCAAATATCTATAAAGCGGAATTCCAAGACTCATAGCAGCCGCTCTTGCTACCGCCATAGAAACACCTAAAACGGCATTTGCACCAAGATTTGAATAATTTTCCGTACCGTCAAGTTTTTTCATAGCGTTATCAATATCTTTTTGTTCATATACGTTCATTCCGACGATTTCATCTGCTATTACGGTATTTACATTTTCTACGGCTTTTAACACACCTTTGCCACAGAATCTCTCGTCGCCATCTCTTAGCTCAAGCGCCTCTCTTTTTCCTGTGCTTGCACCGCTTGGCACGGTTGCCCCAGCCAAAGTTCCGTCTTCAAGAGCCACAAAAGCTCTAACCGTAGGATTTCCTCTACTATCAAGCACTTCTTGCGCGTAAATATCTGTTATTATCATTATTATTCTCCGCTTTCCTCTTTTATATCATCATCATCTGAACTGCTGCTTAAGCTTTCACTTCCCATTTGCTCTCTAATGGCCGCTAAAATTTCATCTGCAACTTTCGAATTTTCTTTTAGATAAATCTTTGCGTTTTCTCTGCCTTGTCCAAGTTTTTTGTCTTTATAGCTGAACCACGAACCGCTTTTATCGACAATATCAAGCTTTACACCGTAATCCACCAATTCTCCCATTTTACTGATACCTTCACCGAACATAATGTCAAACTCAGCCACTTTAAATGGCGGTGCAACCTTATTTTTGACTACTTTTACCTTAGCGCGGTTTCCTATGGATTCGTCGTTTTGTTTTAATGTGGCAATTCTTCTTATATCAAGACGAACGGAAGCGTAAAATTTAAGCGCATTTCCGCCCGTTGTGGTTTCCGGACTGCCATATCCCATTTGACCGATTTTCATACGAATTTGATTTATAAAAATAACCGTAGTGCCCATTTTATGAACAACGCCGGTTAATTTTCTTAAAGCCTGGCTCATAAGTCTTGCTTGAAGTCCCACGTGTTGATCGCCCATATCGCCTTCAATTTCACTTTTTGGTGTAAGAGCCGCCACGCTATCAACGACAACAAGATCAATCGCGCCGCTTTTTGCCAAAGTTTCCACTATATCAAGCGCCTGCTCGCCAAAATCAGGTTGACTTACATATAAATTATCGACATCCACGCCCAAATTTGCGGCATATTTAACATCAAGAGCGTGCTCGGCATCCACAAATGCACAAACTCCACCTTTTTTTTGACACTCCGCTATTATATGAAGCGTAAGAGTTGTTTTTCCGGAACTTTCCGGTCCGTAAATTTCAATAATTCTTCCTTTTGGAACACCGCCTATTCCTAAGGCGATATCAAGTCCGACAGAGCCTGTGGAAATAGAATCAATCTTTTCAACCTCTTTATCGCCAAGTCGCACCAGTGTACCCTTTCCAAAGGCTTTATCAATTGATTTCAGGGCGGATTCAAGCATTTTTTTCTTATTATCGTCCATATTTTTCCTTCAAAAATTAAAAATTATTAAATTGTATCAAAAAATTTCTTAAATAAATGTTTTTATAAAAATGAAAAAATAAAATTATTTTTGGATAAAAATTTATCTGTAACAAAAAGAATTTTTTCATAAAAATTTGATTTATTTTAAAAATTTATTAAAAATTTGCGCGCCAAAAATGAAAAAGAATTTTATACGTTTTAAAAAATAAAAAATTTATACGGCAACATTTAAAATTTCAATCAAATTTTAAATAAATCTTAAAATCAAAGTCCTAAAATCTCAAAAAATCAAAAATTTAGAAATTTTTGATAAAATTGCACGAATTTTAATTTTAAAGAGGAAAAAATATGAAACTTTTTGGAACCGATGGAGTTCGTGGAAAAGCCGGAAATTTCTTAACCGCAGAACTTGCCCTTCGTTTGGCTATGGCAGCAGGAGTTTATTTTCGCAAAAACTCACTTACAAATATGATTTTAGTCGGAAAAGATACCAGAAGAAGCGGTTATATGATAGAAACAGCCATTGTTGCGGGTTTAACCTCAGTTGGATTTAATGTCCGCCAAATAGGTCCGATGCCGACGCCTGCGGTTGCTTTTCTTACTGAAGATATGCGTTGCGATGCGGGAATTATGATTTCGGCAAGTCATAATCCTTATTATGATAACGGCATAAAATTTTTCGATCGTACAGGTTTTAAACTTGATGAAAAAGAAGAAGCTGAAATTGAAAAAATTTATTTTAGTGATGAAATAATAAATGAAGCCAGAAAACAAATGATGGAAATAGGAACTGCAAAACGCGTAGATGACGTTATCGGCAGATACATCGTGCATATCAAAAATTCATTTCCTAGAAGTGAAACACTTCATAATCTTAGAGTAGTAATTGATACTGCAAACGGTGCAAGCTACAAAGTCGCTCCTACTATTTTTAAAGAACTCGGTGCTGAAACGATTGTGCTTGCAAATGAGCCGAACGGCAAAAATATAAACGAAAATTGCGGCGCGTTGTTTCCGCAAAATTTAGCAAATGAAGTCAGAAGACTTCGTGCGGACGTAGGTTTTGCTTTTGACGGAGATGCCGATCGTCTTGTTGTAGTGGATGAAAACGGCGAAATAATTCATGGAGACATTTTACTTGGAATTTTGGCGTCGTATCTGAAAGAAAGTGGCGAACTTGCAAATGATAAAATAGTGGCTACCGTGATGAGCAATAAAGCCCTTGATGATTTTTTAGCAAAAATCGGAATTTCTGTAATCAGAACAAATGTAGGCGATAAATTCGTTCTTGAAAAAATGAGAGAAATAGGATCGAATTTCGGTGGCGAACAAAGCGGACATGTGATTTTCGGCAGCTTTGCAAAAACAGGTGATGGAATCGTAAGTGCACTTCAATTTAGCGCCTGCATGATAAAAATGCACAAAAAATCAAGCGAAATCTCAAAAATGATAAAACCGTATCCTCAAATTTTAAGAAATTTAAAAATAAAAAATAAAAAGCCGCTTGATAAAATCAAAGGTTTGGACGAATTTGAAAAAAACATTCAAAAAGATGGAATAAGAACGCTATTTAGATATTCAGGTACAGAAAATCTGATCCGTCTACTTTTGGAAGGTAAAAATGAGAAACTTCTTAACAAAAAAATGGATGAGGCGGAAGAATTTTTCAGTAAAGCTTTAAATGACTGATTTTTTTAAAAGTTCAAATTTCAAGATTGCGTTGCTTAAATTTTGTCTGTTTTTTGTCGGAATTTTAGCAGCCGATCAAGCAATAAAAGCCGTTTTCTTAGATGGCTTTCACTTTGATGGAGAGTTTATTTCACTAATTCTCACATTTAATAAAGGTGTCGCTTTTTCGATGTTTGCCTTTTTGGGTGAAAATTTGAAATTTATCCAAATTGTCATAATATTAGGACTTTTAACATATCTTTTTTATGAGAAAAAACTCTTTTTAAACCACGCAGTCGAGTTCGGAATTTTAGCAGGAGCCGGCTTTTCAAATATAATTGATCGCTTTATTCACGGCGGCGTCGTAGATTATGTTTTCTGGCACAAATGGTTTGAATTCGCCGTTTTTAACTTTGCTGATGTGATGATTGATTTTGCGGTTGTAATTTTAATAATTCGTATGATGTTCGACAAAAATTTAAAAGGTAAAAAATGAAACGAAATATTTATACGCTTTGTGGTTTTTTAGCGTATTGATAGGTGGCGGACTTCACCGTATTTATTGCGGTAAATTTATAAGCGGATTTATTCAACTTGGACTTTACTGGATTGGCATAGCGACTGTTTGGATATTTATCGGCTTTATTCCGCTTATTATTTGGGGACTTTGGTGGATTATTGATGTATTTTTAACAGGAATTATGGTAGAAGACGCAAATGTTGAATTTAACACTTACAATGATGTAGAATATGCGGAAAAAATAAAAAGCGTTGAAGCACTTTACGATTTATACAAAAAAGGTGCCATAAGCAAAGAAGAGTATGAAACAAGAAAAGATATTTTAATGAAAAATATCTAAAATTTTATTGATTTTTATTCAAATTTTGGGCAATCAGCCCAAAACATTATATTACTGTAATTCCTGCATTTCGCATTAAATTAAAAGCTATTTCATTATAGTATGCGCGTTCATGATTTGGCGCATCAAAAGTTTCAACACAACTTTTTGGAACAATAACATATTTATCCATATTTTTTTCATTTAAATATGCTCGAAGTGAAAGTGCAAATTGTAATACGCAAATATCGGTGCAACATCCGGTAATTACAAATTCATCGTAATTTTCAAGCAGTTTTTTGTCCAAATTAAAAAAGCCGTTTGTAGATTTTTTAAATGTTGTATTTTTAAAATCCGCAAATTCTCTTAAAGCATTTACAACTTTGCATTCTTCGGTATTTGCAAGACAATGAGGCGGATAAACTTTCATTTCCAAATCATCTTTGTCGTGATTGTCACAGATAAAATGCACACCGTTTGCATGTTCTATCTGTTCTTTGATATTTGGTGTAATAGTTGCAATTTTAGAATCACTCATAGCCCCGCTATCAACAAATCCATTTACCATATCTATTACAAAAACTAAACTTTTCATAATATCTCCTTATAAATTTCAGGTTTTCTATCTTCAAAAACATGTAAAAAATCTCTTGCCTGCATAATTTCATCTAAATTGATTTCGGCTGTTTTTACACCTTCATTTAAATCAAATTTCAAAATTTCATCGCCGTTGGGATTTATTAAAATAGAATTTCCAAATCCGTTTAATGCGCAAACAAAAAATTCATTTTCAATTGCTCTTGCTTTCGCCAAAATTTCAAAATGTTTTATTCTTTTTAAAGGCCATTGAGCCACTACAAAAAGCACTGAAATTCCGCGCAAAGCAAGAATTTTAGAAATTTCAGCAAAACGCAAATCGTAACATATCATAATCCCGCAAGGAATTTCATTAAGTCTGAAACTTATAATTTTTTCGCCTGGTGTAAAAATTTCACTCTCTTTTTCATTACCTGTCGAAAAAAGATGAATTTTGTCATAATTTGCTATTATTTTTCCGTTTTTATCAAAAATATAGCTTGCATTGAAAAGTTTATCGTTTCGCATTTCACAAATACTTCCGGCTACGATATTTACACAATTTTCACGCGCAAAATTGCTAAAAATTTCACGCGCTTTAAAAGCATTTTTATCAGCGAATTTTTCCAAATTTTTACTTGGAAAAAATCCAGTATCAAAAAGTTCCGGTAAAACGATAATATCCGTTTTTTTTGATATTGCATCCTGCATAAAATTTAAAACTTTTTCATAGTTTTTTTCAATCTGGAATTTAACGGACGAAAATTGTATCATTGAAATTTTCATTTTACTCCCCTTAAATTATGCGCGTGAGTAATCGCAATGGCAATCGCGTCCGTTACATCAAGCGGTTTTATATCTTTTGAAATTCCAAGCATTTTTTTTACCATAAACGCGACTTGCGTTTTATCGGCTTTAGCCTTTCCTGTTACATTTTTTTTAATTTGAAGCGGTGTGTATTCGGCAAAATTTCCAAAAACCTGCAAAATTTTAAGACTCAAACCGCCGCGAAATTGCGCAAGTTTAAGCACGGATTGCGGATTATATGCATAAAACATAGATTCTATCGCAACCTCATCAATTTTATGAAACTCAAAAATTTGATCTATCGCTTCACACATCTGTGTTAATTGAAATTGTAAATTTTCAGGTTTCATTTTAATAAGTCCGGCTTCAATAAGTGAAATTTTATTCACATTTTTTTCAAGCACTGCATAGCCCATATTTCTGGTTCCAGGATCAATTCCTAAAATTTTCATTCACACCTTTTCAACACTTATTCACATACTTTCACGTAGTTTATTTTAACAAAAAATATTAAAAATTTAATTACTTCTTTATTAAATTTTAGCTAATATTTAACACAAAAACTATATCAAGGACAGATATTGATTTCTATACAGGATAAAATTTTACAAAGCTTAAAAAATCAAATTTCAACGGAAGAATGGGAAAATTATATCAAAAAGTTGAAATTTAACGACAAAGCTTCGAAACCGGATTATATCATATATATAGCTTCAAATCCTTATATAGCTAAATTTATAAATACAAAATATTCTAAAAAAATCGCTGATATATATGAAGTTGAAACGGGTGTAAAACCTGTAGTAATTATAAGCGACGGAAAAGAAAAAAATTTAAAAAAAGATCAAAATAAAAGTATAAATAAATTTAAAAGTACAATTTTAAGCGGAAGTTTCAGTTTTGAAAATTTTATAGTCGGAGATAGTAATCGCTTCGCTTATACTTGTGCAAAAGCTGTGGCGGAAAATCCCGGTGAAAGATATAATCCGCTTTTTATATACGGAAACAGCGGTCTTGGAAAAACACATTTACTTCAAAGTATCGGAAATTATTGCATAAAAGATGGAAAATTCGTGATTTGTGTTACTAGTGAACAATTTGCAAATGAATTAAAATTTCACATCGAAACAAACTCAACCGATAAATTTAAAGAAAAATATAGAACCTGCGATTTGCTTTTGATAGATGATATACAACTTCTTAGCACAAGAAAAGCCGCAATTGATGAACTTTTTCATACATTTAACGAATTAAAAAATAAAAATTGTCAAATTGTAATTACAAATGACAAACCGCCTCAACTTTTAAAAGATTTTGAAAGCAGACTAGTCAGCCGTTTTGAAAGTGGTTTGGTAGCGAATATAAATCCGCCCGATTTAAATACAAAAATAGGAATTTTAACTAAAAAAGCCGCTTTAAACGGACTTACATTAAATAAAGATGTAATAGAATATATAGCTGCAAATCTTGGTGATAATGTTCGTGAAATGGAAGGAATTTTAACTCAAATCAGAGCTTATCAAAGTTTAATAAACACTGAAATTTCACTTGATTTCGTAAAAGCGAATTTAAAAGATTCTTTTTATAAAAATAATTCCGAAAATGTAGGATTTGAAGAAATTCTGCAAATGATATGTTCGGAATTTAATGTAAAACCAAGTGAAATCAGAGGAAAAAACAGAACAAAAAATGTAGTAAAAGCAAGAAGAGTTGCAATTTATATTTGCAAAAATTTGACGCAGAATACAATGCCTAAAATCGCTTCATTTTTCGGTTTGAAAGATCACAGCGCAGTAAGTCATAATATCAGAAAATTAAAAGAATTGATGACTGATGATAATTATTTAAAATTAAAAGTTGAAGAACTTGAAAATAAAATAAAGGCAAAAAAGTGAATATATGTGAAAGATTTTTAAATTTTAAAGCGGTTAAAAATATTATAAAACCGAACTTTAAAAAAGTTTTTCACATAAATTCAAATACAACTGCAACAAACAAAATTTTAAAAATTTAAAAAAGGAAAAAATATGAAAGTCATAGTCAAAAAAGGTGTGTTGGAAAGTATAGTAAGCTACACAAACCCTTATTTAGAAAAAAAAGATCTCAGTTCAATTACTTCTCACATACTAATAAGCGCTATGGACGGAGTTTTAAGTATAAAAGCTACAGATCATGAAATAGGTCTAAGCTATAAAAACAGAAATGTAACTGTTATAGACGAAGGATATGCAACTGCAAACGGAAGTAAACTTATGAATGCGATAAAAGGTCTTGAAGATGACGAAATTACATTGGAAACTGCAGGAAATTCCCTATTTGTAAAACAAAAAAGATCTAAATATAAACTTCCGATGTATAATTACACTGATTTTCCGGAATTTCCTACGATAGAAAATAAAAATCGTTTTGAAATAAACTCAATCATTCTTGGAAGAAGTCTTAAAAAAATATTTCCTTCTATAGATACAAACAATCCGAAATATGAATTAAACGGAGCCTTGATTGATATAAAAGAAAAACAGATAAATTTGGTAAGCACAGATACAAAAAGACTTTCACTTTATACGATACCGAATCAAACATCAACAGCAAATGAAAAAATTATAATTCCTAAAAAAGCGATAAATGAAATTCAAAAACTTTTTAGTGATAAAGTGGAAATTTTTTATGATGCGAACGTATTTTTAGCTGTTAGTGAAAGTTTTGAATTTTTCAGTAAACTTATAAACGGAAAATTTCCGATGTATGATAAACTTGTAGATACTGTTTATTCTCAAAGCGTAATGCTTCCAAGAGATAAAATGGTAGAAGGTATAAAAGCCATAAATTCTATGTGTGATTCTATGAAAATAACAATTAAAAATAATTCAATACTTTTTGAAAGTATAAGTGAAGATAATAGTGAAGCCAAAACTGAAATCGAAACTTCAATACAAATAGAAAATCAAATAGAATTTTCAATTAGAAATAAATTTTTAATGGATTTTCTATCAAATATTGAAGAAAACAGTTTTAAATTTGATTTTAACAATGAAAAAACTGCATTTTGTGTAAGCAGTGGAGATTTAAAAACAATTATAATGCCAATAATAGCATAAAAGGAAAAAAATGGAATACGGCGCAGGAAACATTAAAGTTTTAAAAGGTTTGGAGGCTGTCAGAAAACGTCCCGGAATGTATATCGGAGACACAAATATAGGCGGTCTTCATCATATGATTTATGAAGTCATCGATAACTCGATAGATGAAGCTATGGCAGGATATTGTGATACTGTAAATATCAGACTTACAAAAGAAGGAAGTGCCGTTATAACGGATAATGGTCGTGGAATTCCAACGGATATTCATCCGACTGAAAAAATTCCTGCTGCAACTGTTGTTTTAACTGTTTTACACGCAGGAGGAAAGTTTGATAAAGATACTTACAAAGTTTCAGGCGGACTTCACGGTGTTGGAGTTAGCGTTGTAAATGCCCTTTCAGTAAGACTTATTGCAACAATTAAAAGAAACGGTAAAATTTATCGCCAAGAATTTTCAAAAGGAATTCCTGTTAATAACCTTGAAATAATCGGTGATACGGAAGAAACTGGAACACAAATTGAGTTTTGGCCGGACAGTGAAATTTTTGAAATTTTGGAATTTGATGATGAAATTTTAAGTAAAAGATTTAAAGAACTTGCATATTTAAATCCAAAAATTACAATAAATTTTAAAGATGAACGCACCGGTAGAGATGAATGTTTTCATTTTGAAGGTGGTTTGGAAAGCTTTGTAACAGATCTTAACCATAACAGACAAATTGTTAGTAAATCCGTCAGTTTTAGTGATACAATTGATGATGTAGCCGTTGATTTCGCTCTTTTATATAATGAAACTTACAGTGAAAATTTACTTAGCTTTGTAAATAATATTCATACGCCCGAAGGTGGAACGCATGAAGCCGGTTTTAGAGCAGGGCTTACTAGAGCAATTACAACTTATATAAATGCAAATGCAAGTGCAAAGGAAAAAGATACAAAAATCACAGGCGATGATGTAAGAGAAGGACTTATCGCAATAATAAGCGTAAAAGTTCCTGAGCCTCAATTTGAAGGACAAACAAAAGGAAAACTTGGAAGCTCTTATGTAAAACCTATCGTTCAAAAAATGACTTTTGACGTTCTTAGTAAATATTTTGAAGAAAATCCTATTGAAGCAAAAGCCGTAATGAATAAAGCTTTGCTTGCAGCACGTGGTAGGGAAGCCGCTAAAAAAGCAAGAGATTTAACAAGAAAAAAAGAGAGTTTCGGTGTCGGAACGCTTCCTGGAAAATTAGCGGATTGTCAAAGTAAAGATGCAAGTATCAGTGAAATTTATCTAGTCGAGGGAGATAGTGCTGGAGGCTCTGCAAAACAGGGAAGAGATAGAGTTTTCCAAGCAATTCTACCTTTAAGAGGTAAAATTTTAAATGTGGAAAAAGCATATTTGGAAAAAATTTTACGTTCGGAAGAGATTAAAAATATGATAACTGCTTTCGGCTGTGGTGTTGGAAGCGAATTTGACGAAGAAAAACTAAGATATCATAAAATTATAATTATGACCGATGCTGATGTCGACGGTAGTCATATACAAACTTTGCTTTTAACATTCTTTTTCAGATTTTTAAAACCGATTGTCGAAAAAGGTTATGTATATTTGGCTCAACCGCCGCTTTTCAGATATAAAAAAGGTAAAAAAGAGATTTATTTAAAAGATGAAAAAGCTTTAAGTGAATTTTTAATTCAAACAGGTATAGAAGTCGGTGAATTCGAGGGTATTGGTGAAAATGATTTAATTGATTTCCTAAAAATAGTATCTTCATATCGTTCTATTTTAAATGAACTTAAAAAACGTTTCAGTTTAATAAGTGCGGTTAGATATCTTGTAGAAAACGAAGAAGCAAGAAGTATGAGTTATAATGAACTTTTTGAAGTTTTAAAAACTAAAATTGAAGATTTGAATTTTAATATTTTAAATTCACGCGTAAATGAAAACGGAATTTTAATTTACGTTCAAACTCCAAACGGTTTGGAACGCCTTAAAATAGATGACAGTTTATTTACAAACAATCTTTTTGAAGAGGCGATTTATCTTTACGGAAAAATAAAAGACAGAAATTTGGATTTTAAAAAGGATTTTATAGAAATTTTAGACGATATAGAAAAAAATGCGAAAAAAGGCGCTTATATACAACGTTATAAAGGTTTAGGTGAAATGAATCCCGAACAGCTTTGGGAAACTACTATGAATCCTGAAAACCGCAGATTGGTAAAAATCAGCATAAGTGATGCCGAAAGTGCAAGCGATACATTTAATCTTTTTATGGGCGATGAGGTGGAACCGAGACGCGATTACATCCAAACTCATGCAAAAGATGTCAAACATTTGGATATATAATGCTTTACAGTGAAAATTTGGAGCGGGAGAATCGTTTTATTCTTTCGCTTAAAATCGCAATTCCATTTATTCTCATGTTTGCATTTTTTTTCTTTTTTTTCAATATAAAAGATGAAGTTGCATGGGAAGATATTATTCTATTCGTTATTTTATTTTTGTGTAATGTTTATTATACGGTTTATCTTATATATCTTGGTTTCAATAAAAGTTTAATTGATCCTGTAAGTAAAGTTTTTTCGCGTCCTGAAATTATTAAAATTTTAAGTAAGAGATTAAAAAACGGCAATCCGGTAAATTTTGTACTTATTAAAGTTGAAAATATCGTTGATATAAATGATCGTTACGGATATAAAAACGGCGATGAAATTTTAAGAATTTTTGCTGAAAAATTAGATGATTTTATGAAAAAAAATAAAATTTATCATCTTAAAATAGGTATGATTACGAGCGGAAATTTTATATTTTATGTGGATAAAAAAGAAAATACATTAAGACATTTATTAAATATTTTCAAATATGAAATTTTAAATCAAAATATAAAAAATATTGAAGTAAAAAGCAATTTTGCAATTGTAGGAAGCGATTTTGACAATAATATTTCAAATATCATAGATGAATTATTTTATGAAATAAATCAAAATGACAATGAAAAAATAAATATTGTAGATGAACTTGAAAATTCGATATTTAAGATGATAGACGAAGAAAATTTTCATGTAAGAACGCAAAGCATACAATCTACTTCAAATGACGAAAAATTTTTATATCTCATTTCAAAAATTTCCACAAATATAAATGGAATCGGTGAAATAAGTAAATCCAGACTTTTAGATGTGATATTAAAAAATAAATACGAATTGAATTATGATGTGAACTTTTTAAAATTCATTTGCAAAAATGTATATTTTAAAGAGATAAAAAATAAGGTTTTTATAGAAATTTTTGCCTCTACGCTGCGAAATTCTATTTTTCGTCGTGAAATTTTAAGATTGATTGACAATAATTTAATTGATCCTAAAAAGGTCGTTTTTGAATTTTATGAAAGTAAAATTTACCCTGAAATTTCACGTTTTGCGGAAATTATCGAACAATTTAAATCCTTGGGATTTAGTTTTGCATTATCACAATTCGGTGGTGAAAATGCAAGTTTTGAATATTTTAAATATTTAAATATCGATTATGTTATTTATGATATGGAATTTAATAAATTTATAAACGATAACAAAATTCGTCAGATTTTTGAAAATTTAAATAAAACCTGCAAAATTTTAGACATAAAAACAATTATGCGTTTTGTCGATAAAAAACCGCTATTTGACGATGTCACTGCACTTGGCGTTGATTATGCGCAAGGTTTTTATATAGATAAACCAACCGATTTAAGGAAATAATATGGAAGATTTAAAATACGGCGAATCACAAATTTTAAATTTCGATGTTGAAAAAGACTTTGAAATTTGGCCGAATAAAAATGAACGAAATTTTGTTATAAAAATAACTTTACCTGAGTTTTGCTGCTTGTGTCCGAGATCGGGATATCCTGATTTTGCCACTATTTATTTGGAATATATTCCAAATGAGTTTGTGGCTGAATTAAAAGCGCTTAAACTTTATATAAACTCTTTTATGAATCGTCATATAAGTCACGAAGACAGTATAAATGAAATTTATTCGGTTCTTGAAAAAAAACTGAAACCGAAATATATGAAAATCGCGGCTGATTTTAATCCGCGCGGAAATGTTCATACTACAATTGAAATTTCAAGCGATATTATTTCTAAAAATTTCTCTGAAAAAAAAGATAAAAAACCGGTTGAAAAAAGAAATTTCAGTGAGAAAAAATTTGAAAAAACGGATAAAAATTTCAAATCCAAACCGCGTAAAAATGCTTCACGTGAACCGTTTGCAAAAATCGATAAAAGTTCGCCTAAAGTAGTGAAAAAATGATAAAAGCAAGTTTAATTGAAAAAATTTTCAAAAGTGCTTTTATAAGTCGTTGGAATGATTATCCACGCACTTTAAATTTAGTTGAACTTGATAAACAGGCTCATAAGTTTATTATCGCTTATTTTTTGGCAAGTTTTGAAAAAGATGCCGATTTACGTTATATAATTGAAGGCGAAATTTTTGAATTTTTATCTCGCATTGTGATTACCGATATTCGTCCGGATGTATTTCATCAAATTCAAAAAACAAAAAAAAACGAATTAAATGGACTTATTTTAGCTCAACTGGAAAAAGATATCGATGATATCGAAGATGGCAAGTTTTTATGTAGATTCGCCGATTTTTTGCAAAGTAAAGATCATAAAAAAGAGTGCCTTATATTAAAAGCGGCAGGATATTTGGCGACTCGTTGGGAATTTAATCTTGTTTATAATGCAAGTAAATTTTTAAGCGATATTGAAGAACTTAAAACAAATGTCGAAGCCGAACTCGAAGATTATTACGAACTTATCGGCGTTAGAAAAATTGTGATGAATAAAAAACTTGCCAAAATTATTGATCTCGGCGGAAGATTAAGATTTCAAAAGCGTTGGACACAAACGCCGCGTGTGCCTGAAACATCCGTACTTGGACACATGCTAATCGTTGCGATTTTGAGTTATTTTTACTCTCTTGAAGTTAAAGCCTGCGATTCACGTTTAATTCATAACTTTTTCTGTGCACTTTTTCATGATTTGCCGGAAAGTCTTACAAGAGATATTATAAGCCCCGTAAAATACGGAATAAACGGCATTGATGAAATTATCAACGAATATGAAATGCGTCTTATTGATGAAAAAATTTTACCTTTTGTGCCGGAAAATATAAAAGATGATTTTGCTTATATTCTCGGAATTAGAAAAATCGAAAATAAATTTGTAAAAAATGAGTTTGAAAACCGCATTTTTACGGACGGTGAAGCAAAATTTAAAGATGGCAGTATGAATAGTGCAAATACAAATGAATTAAATGCGATTGACGGTAAAGCAATAAAATTTTGCGATAAAATCGCCGCACTTTTTGAAGCCGGAATTTCCATAAGTTACGGTATAAAAAGCAATGAATTGGTTAAAGCTTATGAAGGAATGAATGACTTTTTTGAAAACAATAAAAGCATAGAAAACGTAAATTTTAATGAAATTTGTAAGGATTTTAAGGAGTATTTGAATCTTTAAGACCCCTTCCCAGATTGCTGCGGCACACGCTAAGATCAAGTGTTCTGCTGTATTCCTACCCTGAAACGGTGCTTAAAAATATCGTTGCACAGGTCTAAGAAGAGGCGAATTGAAATTATAGTAAAAATTACTTAAAATAAGGTTATAAAAGATGGGCGTTAAATTACATTTTCTTTCGTTTTTTAGAGAATTTTTTATTTATCATCACAGATCACTTGAATTTCGCGCAAAAATTTTTGCAGCAATTTTACTTGTAAAAAGCAAAATTTGTGATAATGATTTTGACGAACTTAATGAAATAGCAAGTGAAATTTATGCAAATGATAAAAAACGTAAAGAAGTATTGATTTTAACAGTAAAAGAGTATATCAAAAAAGTATACGAGTATAAAAATTTTGATATCGATATGCTTCTAAAAGAGATTGATGACGAACTGAAATTACATCATAGATTTGTAAAAAAAATAGATTTCTCACATCTCAGAAGACTTATGAGTGATGATGAAAATGAGGCTATTTTGCAACAGAGAGTTTATGAATTTTTGGTCAACGAAGTTAAAATTTACAGCTAAAAGCAATAGTGCTTTTTATTTTTAAAGTGAAATTTTATATTTATCAAAAACTTCTATCTAAAATTTTTAGAATTTTGCTCATCAGAAAAAGCCCTTTTGATCGGTGAGATATTTTAAGTTTTGTATTTTCATCAAGTTCGCCGATTGTTTTTGAAAAACCGTTCGCTATAAACATAAAATCATATCCGAAGCCGTTATTTCCACGTTCTTCATCAATCACTCTTCCGTGCATAAATCCGTGTGTCGTAAAATTTCCTGATTTGCAAGATAGCGCAATACAGGCCGTATAATGTGCAGGCGAAGTTTTTACATTTTTTTTATGAAGTTCTAAAATCAGTTTTGCGCGGTTGCTTTCATCTGTCGGATGAATAATCATATCATTACTGTAACGAGCGGAATAAATTCCAGGAGCGCCGCCTAAAATATCCACGCAAATGCCGCTATCATCGCTAAGAGCCATAAATTCATTTTCAAGTTTCATTTCTTCTAGTTTTTTATAAACCGCATTTACTTTTATAAGCGCGTTTTCTTTAAAACTCGAGCCCGTTTCTTTTATTTCAAAAGGTTGCATAATTTCGTTAAGTGCATAAATTTCATAATTTTTATAAAATGCTTTTATATCTTTTACTTTATCTTTATTACTTGTAGCAAGAATGATTTTCACAGACTTTCCTTTAAATTTTTATTTTATTTTACCAAAAATTTTAATTTAATTTGATAAAATCCGGCGAAAGGAAATTTTATGTTTAGAAGTGTGTTACCACTATCTTTTATTATCGCAACAAGATTTTTTGGACTTTTTATAGTTTTACCGGTTCTTAGTTTATATGCTTTAAATTTAAAAGGTGCGAGCGAAAATTTAACAGGTCTGGTTATCGGTATTTACGCAATTATGCAAATGATTTTTCAAGTGCCTTTCGGTGCGCTGAGCGATAGAATAGGGCGTAAAAATGCTCTTTGCTTAGGACTTATTGTTTTTATAATCGGTTCTTTTATCTGCGCTTTCAGTAATGATATTTTTACGATGATTATAGGTAGAGCTCTTCAGGGAAGCGGCGCTGTAGGAGCTGTGGCGACCGCTTTGATAAGCGATTTTATAGTTGAGGAAAAACGCAGCAAAGCAATGGCGATAATGGGCGGGATGATTGCGCTAAGTTTTGCCGTTTCAATGATATTAAGTCCAATTTTGAGTGCAAAATTCGGGATTTCAAGTTTATTTGAATTGAGTGCTTATCTTACGATATTTTGCCTTATTTTGCTTTATATAATTGTTCCAAAAGAGCCTAAAATAAAATCTTTAAAGCAGAAAACACCTTTTTTAGAAATTTTAAAAGATAAAGATTTAACTCTAATGAATCTTACGAGTTTTTTACAAAAAATGTTTATGACAATGGCTTTTGTAATAATTCCGATAGTGCTTGTAAAAGATTTTAATTTTGATAAGAACGAACTTTATAAAATTTACGGTATAGCTACTTTTTTTGGATTTTTTGCTATGGGTTTTTCTGGTGCTATGGGCGAAAGACGTGGGCTTGCTAAAGGAATTTTGCTTGCAGGAATTTTATTTTTTATCGTCAGTTTTATAATTTTCGCCGTTTCTCATTCGGTTCTTAGCTTTTCAGTCGGAGTTGTGATTTTTTTTATCGGATTTAATATGCACGAACCTATAATGCAATCGGTCGCGTCAAAATTTGCAAAAATTTCACAACGCGGTGAAGTTCTTGGAATTTTTAATTCCGCAGGATATTTCGGCAGCTTTATCGGTGCCGTTTCTGGCGGAATTATTGTAGGTTTTCATATTAGCATTTTGGCGATTTTTGTAGCGATTTTAGGCATTATCTGGTTTTGGCTTTTGCTAAAACTTACAAATCCGAATGATTTTAAAAATTTATATCTTGATAAATTCAAAGTGCGAAATTTTGGTGTTTTAGGTAGTATAAACGGAGTTGTAGAATTTTATGAAACAAATGAAAATTTTGTGATAAAATATAACCGAAAAGTAATCAGTGAAAGGCAAATTTTAGAAATTTTATGATTGATTATAATGAAAGTTTGAAAATTTTAAAGGCAAATTTACCTGTTTATGAGCGTGTGGAAAATGTTTGCATAAATGACGCTTCGGGAAGAATTTTAGCCATAGATTTAAAAGCAAAAAATGATTTTCCGCGCTTTAAAACTGCAAGTATGGATGGATATGCCGTCAGTTTTGATGATTTGAAAAACGGAATTTTAAAATTTAAAATTTTAGGTGAAACACCTGCCGGAAAATTTCCGGATTTTAAAATAAAAAGTGCTGAATGCGTGAAAACTTTTACGGGCGCGATTTTATGCGAAAACACCGATACTATCGTTCCGATTGAAAATGTTGAAATTTCAGGCGATGATGAAATTTTAATTAAAGAAAGCGTGAGCGAAAATTTTGCGGTAAGAAAAATAGGCGAAAGCTACAAAAAAAATGAAATTTTGCTTAAAAAGGGCACTCGTTTGGATTTTGCAAGCCTTGGACTTTTAGCTGAGCTGGGATTTAGCAAAATAAATGTTTTTTCTCGCCCGAAAATTGCGATTTTAGTAACAGGAAGTGAACTTTTGGAAATAGGTCAAAAAGCGCAAAATGATTCTCAAATTTATAGCAGCAACCATATAATTTTAAATGTGCTGATTCATTCCTGGGGTGGCGATAGCGAAGTTTTGCCGATTATAAAAGATGATAAAAATGCGCTTAAAAATGCCGTAAAAAAAGCGCTTGAAAATTGCGATTTTTTAATCACGACAGGTGGCGTCAGCATCGGAGATTATGATTTTATGAGAGATATTATGCACTCATCTGACTTTGAAATTTTAATCGATAAAGTCGCAGTAAAACCGGGCCGTCATATAAAAATCGCAAAATTTGGTGAAAAACTTATTTTTGCACTTCCTGGATTTAGCGTTTCAGCCGCTGTGATGAGCTTTTTATTTGTACGAGAAACATTAAATGAGATTTTAAATATTCACGAAAATTTTAAAATTTCGGCTGTTTTAGCGGAAAATTATATGAAAAAATCAAAATTTTTAGAATTTGTGCCTTGCTCATTAAAAATAGAAAATGCAAAAATTTTTGCAAGTATTTATGGTAAAAAAAGCGGAAGTTCAGCTATAATTTCAAATTTGATAAATTCGGATTTGTTTTTAGCACCGCTGGAAAAAACCGAGCTGAAAAAGGGCGAAATTGTGGAAGTTTTGCTTTTAAGATCAAAATTTTAAGGAAAATAAATGGATCAAATAATTACCGGTGCACTGAAATTTATGCAAGATGATTTTAAAAAGTACAAAAAACTTTTTGAAAATTTGGCAAGTTCTCAAAAACCGCATACGTTGTTTATTTGCTGTTCCGATTCAAGAGTAGTTCCAAATCTTATAACGCATACCGAACCGGGCGAAATTTTTGTTTTGCGAAATATCGCAAATATCGTTCCTACTTATGAACAAAGCGATAAATTTTTAGATATCGCATCGGATATCGAGTTTGCGGTTTTATCATTAAAAGTTAAAAATATAATTATATGCGGACACGATAATTGCGGCGGTTGCGCAGCAGTTTACAAAAAAAAGGAAACTTTAAAAAATATGCCTAATTTATTGCATTGGTTGGATCCGATTTTTTCTATAAAAGAAAAAGTGTTACATGAATCAAATACGGATATTTCGGAAAGAGCGCTTTTAACAGAGCGCTTAAATGTGGTAAATTCCGTTGAAAATTTGCTTACTTTTCCTTTTATAAAAGAAAAATTTAATGCAGGTGAAATTAAAATTTACGGTTGGCATTATATGATAAAAACCGGAGAAATTTTTAATTACAGTTTTGATGATAAAAAATTCCATTTAATTAAAAAAGAAGCAGAATGAAGTTTATAATAAAATTTATTTCAATATTTATTTTAGCAGTTTTTGCAAATGCTGAAAATAACACTACCGGCGATAACAATATAAGCGATATAAATAAAACCGAGATAAAGCAGGAAGTCGTTCAGATGCTAAATCACGGCGAAAATAATGAAACCGATGAAGTTGTGGATATCATCGCGGAAAAAATAGCAAACTCGCAAGCAAATGAAAATAATTTTTCCGATTCACCCGCTTTAATTTCCGTTTTAAAAGAGTTGGCTGAAATTAACAGGCAAATTTTACTCCTTAGCGGTCATAATGATTCAAATGCCACTATTAGCGAACTTGCAACATTGAATAAAAATAAAAGAAAATTATTGGAACAAATTCCGATGGCAATCACGAATCAAACTGTCAGCCGCGAAAATGTCATAGAATATACAAAAAAGAAAGAAAGAGTCGAGCGAATTTTAGCCAGAAATAAAAATCAATATTCTTACGAATATATAAAAACGAAAATTTTGGCTAATTCAATGCGAATAAACGAGATATTTTTTACTACTTTTATAAAAACTGAAAATCTTTTTATAAACGGTGCAAAAAAAAGTGAGCTTCAAAATGAATTCAGAAAAGCTTTACTTGATTTGGAAACCGAATATGCGACATTGTATGATTATACGGATGAAATTTTAAATAAAAAAAATTTGCTCAACAGCAAACAAAAAGATGAGATAAATGAAACTCTTGAAAAATTTAAAGTATATAAAATAACTTCCGATGAGGTTTTGAATTATCTGCTTCAAAACAGCGATTTACTCGCGAGCAATATTTTATTTACAGGCTTAAATTTAAAGCAAATACTTAATTATATTAATGATAAAATGCCGTTTAATACAAACAAAATCAATGCTGGAAAATGGATCTTGATCATAATCATTACACTGTTTTTCTACTCTTTGCGTAAATTTCTGGCAAAAATAATTTATTTTATATTTAAAATTTTTAATAAATCCGGTGACAGCGAGGCTATAAAAATACAAATTATTGATATTATCAAAAAGCCTTTGGGCGTGCTTTTAATCGCTTATGCGATAGATATCTGCTCCGCTATTTTTTATTATCCTGCGCCTGTTCCTATAAAATTCGGAAACTTTTTTTCAATTATTTACATAATTCTTTATGCGTGGCTCATCATAAAAATTTTGGATGGATATGGAATAATGCTTCTTGGCTCAATCGCTAGAAAAAGCGGTAGAAAAGAGGTGATAAATTTAATCATAAAAATTTTATATATTATAGTCGTCATTATAGCGCTTTTATTTGTGTTAAGCAGACTCGGATTTAATATTTCAGCACTTATCGCTTCACTAGGTATCGGCGGACTTGCTATCGCGCTTGCGACAAAAGATATAATTGCGAATTTCTTTGCTTCGATTTTACTGCTTTTTGATAATTCATTTTCCCAAGGAGACTGGGTAGTAATTGGTGATGTAGAAGGAACCGTAGTAGAAACAGGACTTAGAAAAACTTTGATAAGAACATTTGACAATGCTCTTGTATCGGTTCCGAACTCAAAAATAATGGAAAACAACATTAAAAACTGGAATCGCAGAAAAGTCGGAAGAATAATAAAAATTACGGTCGGTCTCAGTTACAGTTCTACTGCCGAGCAGATTAAAAACTGCGTAAATGATATCGAAGCTATGCTATTAAATCATCCTGATATTGCTCAACCGAAAGATAACGCACTAAATCAAAATAATCTTAAAATGTTTTATAAACAAAATATGGTTTCGGTTGACGATTTAGCCGGTTATAAAAATACCTTATATGTCTCATTGAACGAATTTTCCGATTCGTCTATAGATATTTATATTGAATGCTTTACAAAGACGATAAAACGCGATGAATATTATAGAGTAAAACAAGATATAATGATAAAAATTATGGAAATTGTAGAGAAATATGACACTGAGTTCGCTTTTCCATCTCAAAGTCTTTATATCGAAAAATTTCCAAAAATTGAAATTAAAAACCCAAAAGGAACAGAACATGAAAATGTATGACGATTTCGAGAGCGAGTTTGAAGACGAAATGGACGAAAATTTCGACTTTGACACAGAGGAAGACGATTTGGATCAAGATGACTTTGATGATTCGATATTTGACGATGACGGTTATAGTTATGATGACGGAGATTATAGTTATGATGACGGAGACAGCGACGATTTTTACGAAAATTAAAAATTTTCAATTGAGAGAAAAATTTTAAAATTTCTCTCAAATCGGTATTTTTAATATGTATAAAATTTAGCCTTATAACACTGATTTGTAAATTTAGCGTTTGTAAATTTTATATTGGAATTTTTTGTATTTGCGGATATTTTTTATAATAAAATAACTTTTAAAATAAAATTTGATAAAATAAAGACAAATTTTAAATAAAAAGGAAAAATTATGGTTCTTTCAAATAGTGCAGATGTGCGTAAAATAGCGACTAGATGGTCATCTAAGAGTAAAAATACAAATGTGATAAAGAAAAAAAGAGAAATTATTTTTTACTTAAAAGAACTCAAAAATTTAGTCGTTGCATTTGATGAAAATGAAAGCGATTTTTTACAAAATCTTTATATCAATTCAAGTGACGGCAATGCCAGAAGCACTAAAATACTGGAACTTGGAGAAAATTATAATCATGCTGAATATTTTTTTATGGAAAGGTTTTTCGACAGCAATATCGATCTTTTTTATTTTGATTTTATTTTTAAAGATCGCATTAAAAGCAAAAAAGATGTATTTACCGGTTCGAATTTACGCGTAAGTGATATTTTAAAAGGAAATGATAAAAATATAATTTCACTTTATGTTTTTGCGGAAAACATCGCCAAAAATTTTAATTCTACTTGTGAAGATCGCCAAAAACGCAATAATTTTAAGAACAAAATAATAAAATTTTACGAGCTTATTTATCGTCTTTTTGCAGCGCTTGATCCTACTTTGGTATCATATTATTTTGATTTTACGCTTCATAATTATCCGCTTATTTTAATAGAGTTTATAAGGGATTGTTTCAAAGGAAATCTTGCAAACATTGAAATATTTGCAAGTGATGATACGATGTTAAATTTTGAGCTTGCAGACAGTGAAAATTTCAGCATTTTTCCACATAACGAACTTTATAAAATCGCAAGCGCCTTTTGCATGGTAGGAGAACGAGGAAGCGTTATTTTTGATAAAAAAACAGCCGAAATCTTTGAAAAACTTTTCGGTAAAAAAATCGAAAATTTTGGAGATTTCAGCGCTTTAAGCGAAGCATTTTTACAAAATTTCAATTTTTTCGGAGATGGCGAAAAATTGGAAAAGTTTGTGTCTATGCAGATGTTTTTGGAGTTTGCGAGCACTTTTGAAAGCGAAAAAATAAATAAAAACACTATTTATTACGGCGCAATCGGGGCCGGAAAAACGCGCAAAATTCGTCAAATTTTAAAAGAAAAAAATGTCAAATCCAACTTTTTCAGATTTATTTCATTCCATAAAGATTTCGGCTATTCTGACTTTATAGACGGCTTTGCGGATGGTAAATTTAAAAACGGCGAGTTTAAAAAGCTTTGTAAAAAAGCTTTAAATGATCCGCAAAATGAATATTTTTGTATAATCGACAATGCAAATAGTGGAAATTTCGATGAAATTTTTGGAGAAAGTATGGAACTTTTGGAGCGACGATACGATCCGAATGACGATCTTACTTTAATTCGCACAAAAAATTCACATTTTATAGATGAACTTGACGAAGCTAAAAAAAATGAGTTTAGCGTTGTCGTAAAAGATGAACTCAGCTATTTCGCAATACCGAAAAATCTTTATGTGATATGCGCTACAAATGGCTATAATCGCGGAATTTCGCCAAGCAGTGCCAAAATTTTCAGTTGGGTAAAAATGAGCTGTGATTATTCGTTGATAGAAAATTTTATGATTGAAAAAGGCATAAAAAACGGCGCAAGCTACGCAATTCTTTGCAAAAAATTAAATGATTTTATTTCAAAAGATTCAAGACTTGGTTTTGAGATAGGACATGGAATTTTTATGCAAATAGTAGGATTTGCGCTCAATTCACAAATCACGCAAGATAGTTTAAATCGCTTTTTTGCTTCTGTGCTTTGCCCGATTCTTGAATGTTCTTATTTGGAAAAAAATGAAAGCGTCGGCTGCAAAACTCAAATTTCAGCTATCGCAGAGATTTTTAAAGTTTAGTATTAAAGTGTGCTAAAATTATTTTATGCATATTATAAATTAAGCAAAATTTTGATATATTTACAGACATTTTTAAATTTTTAAAGGAATTTTATGGAAATAAGTGCAAAACTTACAAACTCAGCAAATGCTCTTGCAAGCACAAAAATACCTACTGCAAGTATCGATGAGAAAGTAAATGAGTTGGCAAAACAAACAGCCAAAAAAGTTAGAATTGATGGTTTTAGGCCTGGTAAAGCACCTGTAGCAGCCGTTTTAAAAAGATATAAAAAAGAGCTTGAAGATGATGCTAAAAACGACATTTTTAGAAATTTTGTTGATGAAAGTTTGAAAATTTTAGGCAAAGAAAAAAATGAAATTTTAGGCGAGCCGATTTTCTCAAAATATGAAGAAAAAGACGGAATTATAGATGTTGAAATGAAAATGTCGTTTCGCCCTGAAGTAAAAATTGAAGGATATGAAAAATTTATTCCGGAATTTGCCACTCCAAGAGTTACCAAAAAAGAGATTGATGAAAAAATAAATGAATTTTTACTAATGATAGCGCCGCTTGAAAAATCAGATAAAGAAGTCCTTGAGAAAGGCGATTTTGCAAAATTTGATTTTGAAGGTTTTGTGGATGACAAACCTTTTGATGGCGGAAAAGCTCAAGATTATGTTCTTGAAATTGGCTCAGGTAGATTTATTCCGGGATTTGAAGATGGTATGCTCGGTATGAAAATAGATGAAGAAAGAGATATAAAAGTAAAATTTCCGGAGAATTATCAAGCTGAAAATTTAGCTGGAAAAGATGCGATTTTTAAAGTAAAATTACATGAAATTCAATGTAAAAAAATAGGCGAACTTGATGACGAAACTTTAAAAAGACTAATGCCTGGTGAAAAAGAGCCGAGCAAAGAAAAATTTGAAGCGCAAATTAAAGAACAAATAAGAACCGATAAGATGGCAAAACTCATAAATGAAGAGTTAAAACCGAAATTTGCAGATACTATAGTGGAAAATTTTATTTTTGATATGCCTGAAATCATCTTAGAGCAAGAAATTGATTTGCAATTCCGCAATGCCTGGGGAACTTTCAGTAAAGAAGAGATTGAAAATTTCCGAAAAGACAAAGACGCTTTGACTAAAAAACGTGATGAATTTAGAGATGAAGCTGTAAAAAGCGTAAAAATGACATTTTTAATTGATGAAATCGCAAAAGATAGAAAAATTCAAGTAAGCGATCAGGAACTTGTAAGTGCTGTATATATGGAAGCTTACAGATATGGTATGGATCCTAAAAAACATCTTGAAGAATATCGCACAAACGGATATTTACCTGTTGTAAAAATGGCATTGCTTGAAGAAAAATTGTTTAACGATATTTTTAGCAAAGATAAAAAAAGCGAAAAAACTGAGGAAAAATAATGTTTGTGCCCTATGTAATCGAGCGAACTAGCCGTGGAGAGCGCAGTTATGACATTTATTCGCGTTTATTAAAAGATCGAATTGTTATGTTGAGCGGCGAAATAAATGATGAAGTGGCAAGTTCGGTCGTAGCCCAACTACTGTTTTTGGAAGCGGAAGATCCGGATAAAGATATTTATTTATATATCAATAGCCCAGGTGGAGTGGTTACGAGCGGATTTAGCATATATGACACGATGAATTATATTAAGCCGGCAGTCAGCACGATTTGCATAGGTCAAGCCGCTTCTATGGGGGCTTTTTTATTAAGTTGCGGCGAAAAAGGCAAAAGATATGCACTTCCAAATGCCAGGATAATGATACATCAACCGCTTGGCGGCGCACAAGGACAAGCTACCGATATAGAAATTACCACAAAAGAAATTTTAAGAATAAAAGCTACTTTAAATAAAATTTTAGCTGAAAATTCCGGACAAAAACTTTCTAAAATAGAAAAAGATACTGATAGAGATTTTTATATGAGCGCGCAAGAGGCTGTAAAATACGGTCTTATAGATAAAGTTCTTGAAAAAAGCTTAACGGAATGATTTTGGAAATTTTGACATATCCGAATAAAAAACTCTACCAAAAATCAAAAAAAGTAGAAAAATTTGATGACGAACTTGGTAAATTTTTAGATGATATGTACGAAACTATGATTTCAAAAAAAGGAATAGGACTTGCTGCAATTCAAGTCGGTCGTCCTATTCGCGCGATTGTAATAAATTTAGTCGATGAAAACGATGAACAAAAAAAAGAAAATTTACTTGAAATTATAAATCCTGAAATTTTAACTCAAGAAGGTGAGATAATATATCAGGAAGGCTGTCTATCGGTTCCGGGATACTACGAAGATGTAAAAAGAGCCGAAATTGTAAAACTGAGATTTCAAAACCGTTTCGGTGAAACTAAAGAAATGGAAGTTCAAGAGCTTTTAGCTGTTTGTATCCAGCACGAAATCGATCATCTTGACGGGCATCTGTTTATAGAAAAAATCGGCTATAGCAAACGAAAAAAATTTGATAAAGAATTTAAAAAACATTTAAAAGAAAAAAAATGAAATTTTTAAAGTGTGCGACTTTTACCGATACGCTGACCGAAGTAGATGTAGAATCCACACTTTTAAGGGGACTTCCAGGCTTTAAAGTTGTAGGTTTGGCAGGAATTACCATTAAAGAAAGTGAAGAACGCGTAAAATCTTCTTTAAATGCTTTAAATTTTAAATTTCCGGCACAAAAAATCATAATAAATTTAAGCCCTTCCGACACTCCAAAAAACGGCTCGCATTTTGATCTTGCTATAGCGCTTTTGATAGCTTTAGGGCGTGAAAATTTTGAAAGTGATATATTTGTTTTCGGTGAATTGGGGCTTGACGGTGCATTAAAAAGCACGGCTTCTCTTTTTTCAATTTTACTTTTTTTGAGCGCAAAGGTAAAACACGCTAAAATTTTGGTTCCTAAACAGATTGCTTTAAAAGCTGCAGCTATTCCAAATTATGAAGTTTACGCGGTAGAAAATTTAAGTGATGCGGTTAGATTTTTTATGGACGATGATTTTGCAAAAACCTGCCTTGTTTGTGAAATTCATCCGCTTTTTAAAAATGTTCTTGAAATTTGCGGCGAAAAGTATGTTGCAAATAGTGATTTTTCGCTTGATTTTGCTGATGTAAAAGGGCAAGACAGGGCAAAAAGAGCCAGTTTAATAGCGGCAGCAGGAATGCATAATATCATTTTTGAAGGAAGCCCAGGAAGCGGTAAAAGTATGTGTGCTAAGCGTATCAGATACATTTTGCCGCCGCAAAGTCTAAAAGAAGTTATGCTTGCAAGCGCTTACGAATCATTAAATAGCAAAGATGTCGATTTTAGCGCTCTTAGGCCGTTTAGAAGTCCTCATCATACATCTACTAGAAGCTCTATTTTCGGTGGCGGATCAAATGCTGCAAAAGTCGGTGAAATAGCACTTGCAAATGGTGGAGAACTATTTTTTGATGAGTTTCCGCATTTTTCAAAACAAATACTTGAAAGTTTGCGTGAGCCGCTGGAAGACAATAAAATTTTAATATCACGCGTAAATTCGAAGGTCGAATATCAAACTAAATTTCTTTTCGCAGCCGCTCAAAATCCATGTCCGTGCGGAAATTTGTTTTCAAAAAATCTTACCTGCACCTGCTCTTTTAACGATATAAAACGATATAAAAGCGTAATTTCAGCACCTATTTTAGATAGAATTGACATTTATGTCGCGATGGATGAAATTTCGCCTTCAGATCGAAGCGGCATTACAAGCAGTGAAATGAGTGAGCGGGTTTCGGCGGTTTTTAATATTGTCAAAAAACGCGGTCAAAGCGAACTGAATGGTAAAATGAGCGATAAAGATGTCATTAAGTTCTGTAGGCTAGAAAAAGATGCTAAAAATGTATTTGATATGGCGGTTTCTCGCTATAATTTATCTCAACGAGGAATTATAAAAACGTATAAAGTAGCAAGAACCATTGCTGATCTTTCAAACCGCGAAATTATCGATAAAAGCAGTATTTTAGAAGCTTTGAGCTTTAGAATAAGGAATGAAATTTGAAAAATTTATATTTTAGCAGCGATGAATTTGATAAAAATGCATCTGAAAATTTTGGGCTTAGCGAAAAAATTTTAATGGAAAATGCGGCTTCTAAAATTGAAATTGAAATTCGCAAAAAACTAAAAAAACATCGTAAAATTTTAGCATTGATAGGAAACGGAAATAATGCAGCCGACGGAATTTGCGCTTTAAGAAGATTATCCGGAGATTTTAAGTGCTATGCACTTTTTCTAGGTAAAAAATCAAACGAAATGTTGGAATTTCAAATGCAAATCGCTAAAAAAGTCGGAGTGGAATTTATACATTTATTTGAAATTTCAGATGAAAAATATAATGACAGGTCCGCTTCTTTAGAATGCAATGAAATTTCACATGAAAAATTGGTAAAATTATTAAATAGTAGCGATTGTATAGTTGATGCCGTTTTCGGAAGCGGATTTCACGGTGATCTGTCACCACAAATATCTTATATTTTACACGAAGCGAATAAAACAAAGGCTTTGAAAATCGCAGTTGATGTTCCAAGCGGTTTGCGTAAAAATGGAAGCACGGCGAATGAAATTTTTAAAGCTGATATTACAGTTACAATGGGAGCGCTCAAACTTTGCCTTTACAGTGATATGGCAAAAGATTTTGTAGGCCGCATAAAATGCGCTAATTTAGGCATTTGCGAGCAAAATTTTACAAAAAATTTAACGCAGGATTTTTTACTGACAAAAAAAGATTTGGTATTACCATGCAGAAACAAACAAAATACTAACAAAGGAGATTTCGGACATGTTTTTGTTAGCTGCGGCGATATGAGTGGAGCGGCTGAAATTGCAGGACTTTCGGCGCATGCAATAGGCGCAGGACTTGTTAGTGTTGTTAGTGATAGAGAGCTTAAAATTTCACCGCTTCTTATGCAAAAAAAATCTTTAAATGGTGCTAAAATCGTAGTTATCGGTTGCGGGTTAGGAAAAGTCGACATAAATTTTAATGAGTTGACGGATAAAATTTGCGTTATTGATGCGGATATGTTTTATAAAGATGAACTTTTGGAACTTTTACAAACAAACAAAAATATGGTATTAACGCCACATCCAAAAGAATTCAGATCACTTCTTAAAATTTGCGGAATCGGAGAGTTCAGTGTGAGCGAAATTCAAAATGCCCGTTTTGAGTTTGCCAGAAATTTCAGTCTTAAATTTCCTCAAATTTTAGTTTTAAAAGGTGCAAATACAATAATAGCGTATAACGGAAAACTTTATATAATGCCTCTTGGAAGTTCAAAACTTGCAAAAGGTGGAAGCGGAGACGCGCTAGCAGGCATAATAGCAGGATTTATAGCGCAAGGTTATGAGATATTAAATGCCGCTATTAACGGTGTTTTGGCTCATGCATTAAGTGTTGAAAATTGTAAAAAAAACGATTATTCGATAAACGCATTTGATATTATGGATGGTTTAAAATGGTTACGAAAAAAATAGCAGTGCTTTTTAGCGGTAGCGGAACAAATTTGGAAGCGATTTTACAAAAGCTTCACGGTAAAATTTTTGGAGATATAAAAATTGAAGTTGTAATGACACTAACTAACAAACCGGATGCCGGCGGTATAGTAAAAGCCGCAAAATATGGACTAGCAAGTGTTGTTATAGACAATAAAAAATTTGCAAACAGAGAAGAATTTGATGCCGCTTTGGTTGATGAAATAAAAAAATATGATGTTGATTTAGTCGTTTTGGCAGGATTTATGAGAATTCTTACGCCTATTTTTACTGAAAATTTGCGCGCTATAAATTTGCATCCTGCGATTTTGCCGCTTTTTAAGGGCGCACACGCAATTGAAGAAAGTTATAAAAGTGATATGCAAGTTGGTGGAATTACCGTGCATTGGGTTTCAGCCGAACTTGACGGAGGAAAAATAATCGCCCAAAAAACTTTTTCACGTAAAAATCGCACGTTTGAAGAATGGGAAGCTAAAATTCATAAGCTTGAGCACAAATTGTTACCAAAAACTATTGTTGAAATTCTGAAAAAAGATCAATAAGCGCGGCAAGAATTTTATAACTGGAAATTTAATAGTTTTAAGTTGAAAAAATTTATTTATAAATTAAACGTTGTATTTTGACGATATCCCAAAAATACAACTTAAATTTTAGGTTAAAATTAAATCATACATAATTTTTTATATAATTTCAGTTGATATAAATTCTAAATTAAGCGAAATTTTAAATATCATAAAAGTATTTTAAATTTATAAAATTTTGCTATAATCAGCTATTTTAAATTTTAAAGGATTAAAATTTTGGACACGGATCACTCGTTTATTATGTTGATTCTAGCTTTCGTTTTTATACTTTTAAACGCATTTTTTGTTTTATCTGAATTTTCAATTGTAAAAGTCAGAAAAACTCGCCTCGAAGAACTTGTCAAAGACAAAATTCCCAATGCGAAACTGGCTCTTGATATGTCAAATAAACTTGATACTTACTTAAGCGCCACGCAACTCGGCATAACGCTTAGTTCGCTTGCTCTTGGATGGATTGGAGAACCGGCGGTGGCTTGGTTTATTGAAAAGCCGATGGTTGCGATATTTCATATGAATGAAGTGGCTATTCATTCGATAGCTTTTATTGTAGCTTTTACGCTTATTACCCTTTTACATGTCGTAATCGGTGAATTGGTCCCGAAATCAATCGCAATTGCAAAGGCCGAAAAAGCTGCACTTTTTGTATCAAAACCGCTTCATATTTTTTGGATAATTTTTTCACCCGTTATTAAAATTTTTGATCTTTTATCTATCGGAATTTTAAAACTTATAGGCATAAAACGCGCCAAAGATAGCGATTTAAAGCATTCGGAAGAAGAAATCAAAATAATTGCAAGTGAGAGTTTAAAAGGCGGAGTGCTTGATTCGCTGGAAACCGAAATTATAAAAAATGCGGTTGATTTCAGCGATACCGTAGCAAAAGAAATAATGACACCAAGAAAAGAACTTATATGTTTGAATAAACAAAAAAGTTTTGATGAAAATTATAAAATCATATTGGAATCAAAATTTACAAGATTTCCTTATATAGATGGAAATAAAGATAATGTCCTTGGAATGATTCACATAAGAGATATTTTAGGACAAAAAGACATTAAAAATTTTGATCAGATAATGCGAAAAATTTTGATTGTTCCGGAAAACAGTTCTATTGCTAAAATTTTACCGATGATGAATAAAGAAAGACTTTTTGCTGCAGTAGTAATTGATGAATACGGCGGAACGGCGGGATTTATCACTATGGAAGATATTGTGGAAGAAATTTTCGGTGATATAAATGATGAACATGACGAGAATCAACCAATTTACAAAAAACTTGGTGAAAATATATTTGAATTTCGTGGCAGAAGTGAAATAGAAGTAGTTGAAGACATAATGAATATCAGCTTCGATGATGAGACGGAGCAAATGACAATAGGCGGATATGTTTTTAATCTTTTGGGTTGCTTGCCGATAGTAGGAGACAAAATCGAAGACGAAAACTGTATATATGAAGTTTTAAAAATGGACGGCAGATCTATTTATAGTTTAAAAGTAATAAAAAAAGAAGTTCATGCTACGAATAAAGATAAAATAGATGAATAAAATTTTCAAAATTATGGAAGGTCTGATATGAGAGAAATCAAATATGATGATATCGTTGAAGCTGTGGCAAATCTTTGTAAACAGGCGTGCTGTATTGTAACGCCTGATATGAAAGAGGCATTCAGAAGTGCTGCTGTAAAAGAAATTTCACCGCTTGGAAAAGACATAATATCCAAAATAATACAAAACGGTAAAATAGCCGAAGAAAAACATATGCCGATTTGTCAAGACACCGGAATGAGTGTCGTATTTTTGGAAGTGGGCCAAGATGTTCATATGATTGGCGGATACATAGAAGATGCAATAAATGACGGTATAGCAAAAGGTTACAAGGAAGGTTATTTGAGAAAATCTGTCGTAAACGAACCTATTTATGAGCGCAAAAATACGGGAGACAATACTCCTGCTGTAATAAATACAAGAATTATAAAAGGCGATAAAATTAGAATTAAGGTTGCACCAAAAGGTTTTGGCAGTGAAAATAAATCTATGCTAAAAATGCTTGTTCCTGCAGATGGCCTGGAAGGTGTAAAAAAACTGTTTTTAGAAGCCGTAAAATATGCAGGACCAAATTCTTGTCCGCCTTTGGTAATCGGCGTAGGAATCGGAGGGACTATGGATAAAGCGGCGCTTTTAGCTAAAATTGCCGCAGTGCGTGAAGTAAATAGTAAAAATCCGGATCCGAGATATGCGAAACTTGAAGACGAACTTCTTGAACTTGCAAACAAAACCGGTGTTGGGCCTCAAGGACTTGGCGGAATTACAACCGCGCTTAAAGTAAATGTAGAGTGGTACCCTACTCACATAGCAGGACTTCCTGTAGCCATAAATATCAATTGCCACGCAGCAAGACATGCCTCAATAGAGCTTTAAAGGAGTAAAAATGTCAGAAGTAAAACATATAAAAGCACCGTTTGACAAAGAAGTAGTAAAAACTCTAAAAGCAGGAGATAATGTTTTAATCACTGGCACGCTTATAGTAGCTCGCGATGCCGCCCACAAAGCTATTACGGAAGCACTTGCAAGAGGTGTAAAATTGCCCGTTGATTTTACAAACGAAACTATTTATTATATGGGTCCTACTCCTGCCAAACCTGGGCAGGCAGTAGGATCTGCCGGACCTACTACAAGCGGCAGAATGGATAAATACACTAAAACAATGATTGAAGTCGGTAAAATAAGCGGAATGATTGGAAAAGGTTATCGAAGTAAAGAAGTTATCGATTCTATGATTAAAAATTGCGTTGTTTATATGGTTGCAATCGGTGGAGCCGGCGCTTTAATCAGTCAAAGTATTAAAAAATATGAGATTTTGGCTTATCCTGAGCTTGGTCCTGAGGCACTCGCGCGCATAACTGTAGAAAATTTTCCTGCAATTATCGCTATAGATTCGCAGGGGAATAATTTTTACAAAGTAGGGCAGGCGCTTTATAAAAAGATTTGATTTATAAACGTTTGCAAAGAATGTAATATAAATTCTTTATACCTTTAATTTTATTATCACAAAAATATGGCTTTTTTAAATCCGTTAAATTTCGGTTATATATAAAATTCAGCTAAACGGAATAAATAGTTTTTGCACTTCATACTTTAATTCTTAATCGCAACTTTTTTAAATAAATTTTTAAAAATGCACTATCGGTGTGCAAAATTTTAGATTTTGTTTTTGCTATCAATTTTACATTCAATTTATTTCAATGTATATGATTTTAAAATTTTTTATTTTTGATTACCTGAATAAGACTTTTTATATTTTAAATTTTCTTGTTAAACTTGCTAAAAAAGTTTTTTTATTACTTGTTTTATAACTCTTCAATCTTCTATGTTTTTTATTAAATACCTTCTTAAAAATGTATCTTTTGGCAAACGAAAGCAAAAATTTACATTTACAAATTTATAAAAATTTCAAAAAATCGCTTCGCTTTTAACAGTTTATCACCTGTCATTCAAACAAAAGCGATATATAAAATTTTAAAATCGCGTGTATTGAATTTTTAGTTTTGTATTCAAAAAAATAAAAAATTTTATGCTACAATAAATGCGAAATTTTAAAAAGGTTGAAAATGTTTGAGTGGATGTATTCGCCTGAAGCGTGGATCAGTCTGGCTACGCTTACCGGTTTGGAAATCGTTTTAGGAATTGATAATATCATATTTATTGCGATTTTATGCGGAAAATTACCTGTGCAACAAAGAGCCAAAGCGCGCGTACTCGGTCTTGGTCTTGCTATGATTACCAGAATTTTATTGCTTTTAAGTATAGTTTGGATTATGAGTCTTACAAAACCTTTGTTTTCCGTGTTTTCACAAACATTCAGCGGACGTGATTTGGTACTTATAACAGGCGGGCTTTTTTTGTTGGCTAAATCTACAAGTGAAATTCACGGAGATATTGTAGGCGAAGAAAACAAAATAAATGCAAAAACTCATAGTTTTTTTGTCACACTTATTCAAATTGCCATTTTAGATATAGTTTTTTCGCTTGATAGTGTAATTACAGCTGTCGGTATGGCCGAGCATTTGCCGGTAATGATTTTAGCGGTTGTTGTAGCTGTAATTATAATGATGTTTGCAAGCGGTGTGATAGCTAAATTTGTAGATGAAAATCCGACTATAAAAATTCTGGCGCTTTCATTTTTAATATTGGTCGGTGTATCGCTAATAGGCGACGGATTTAAGTTTCACATACCGAAAGGTTATATATATTTTTCAATGGCATTTTCGCTTGGTGTGGAGCTTATAAACATCAAATTGCGTAGCAAAACACGCAAAGCAAGTTAAAATTTTATTAAATTTATTAAGGAGAAAAATTTATGAGTGTTGATGCATATTTATGGTTTAAATTTTTGCATTTTGCGGCTTTTATTTCGTGGATGGCGGTGCTTTTTTACCTTCCTCGCCTTTATGTTTATCATGCCGAAAATATTGACAATAAAGATTTCGTAATTCGCGTAAAATATATGGAAAAAATGCTTTTTCACGCAATCGGCTGGATTGCCATGGGATTAACCATTTTTAGCGCGATTATGCTTATAATAGCAAAACCGGGGCTTTTAAAAGAAGGATATTTTCATCTTAAAATGACAGCCGGTGCACTTATGATAGCTTATCATTTTTGGCTTTTTTATTATCTTAAAAAATTTGAAAAAGATGAATGCAAAAAAAGCGGTAAATATTTTCGCGCTTTAAATGAAATTCCTACTATTTTGATGTTTGTAATACTTTATGCGATGATTATCATGCCTTTTAAAATATAAAATTTTGAATATTTTTTAAATTTCAATTGAAAATTTAGATTTTTTATCATAAAATACCGAATTAACTTTAAAAGGACAAAATTTTGCGTATTTCAATTAAAAAAATTTTAGATAATGAAAGTACGGCAGGTATTTTTTTGCTTGCAGCTGCTGTATTTGCACTAATTTTCTCAAATGTAGGTTTTTTGCACGATATTTATAGACATTTTTTAGAACTTCCAATTGTAATAGGAGTTAGTGATTATAAGCTTGACAAACCGCTTGAATTTTGGGTAAATGACGCTTTAATGGCGATATTTTTCTTTTCTATCGGCTTGGAACTTAAAAGAGAGCGTATAGAAGGGCAGCTTCGCCATTTTTCACAAGTTTTTTTACCGAGTTTTGCTGCTATTGGCGGAGTTATATTTCCTGCTGTTATTTTTGCCGTTATAAATTTTTCAGATTCCCATGCACTTCGCGGTTGGGCGATTCCAACGGCTACTGATATCGCTTTTGCGGTCGGTGTTATGGCGCTTTTAGGACGTAGAATTCCTACCAGTCTTAAAATTTTTGTACTTACACTTGCGATAATGGATGATTTATGTGCCATCGTTATTATCGCTTTATTTTATTCGACTGCGTTAAATTTTACATATTTAGGGCTTGCATTCGTCTGCTTTTTAGTACTTTTGTTAATGTGTAAATTAAAAATTCCGCAAAAAATTCCATTTGTAATTATGAGTATTTTGCTTTGGATTTTTGTTTTACACTCAGGTATACACGCGACAATTGCTGGTGTTGCAGCAGGATTTTGTATACCTATAAATACAAGTCGCGGCAATTCAATGCTTAAAGAGATGGAAAGCTCGCTAGGATATTTTGTAAATTATGTGGTTTTGCCGCTGTTTGCATTTGCGAATGCAGGTGTGGATATGCGCGGTATGCAAATTTCTTACCTTTTCGGTCCTGTTCCGTTAGGAGTTATGCTTGGGCTATTTTTAGGTAAACAACTCGGTATTTTTACATTCAGTTGGTTTCTTATAAAAATGAATATTGTAGGTATGCCGGATCGCGCAAATTTTAAACAGTTGTATGCTGTCGCCATAATTTGCGGAATCGGCTTTACTATGGCATTATTTGTGGATAATTTAAGTTATGGCGGAAGCGATCTTTATCATCATACAGATAAGCTTGCTATTTTGCTTGGCTCTATAATTTCAGGAGTTGTCGGATATTTCGTAGCAAAAGCAGTAGGAAATAAACCAAAAAAAGGGATAAAAAATGAATACAATTGAAGGAAAACTTACTTTAACCGGAAAAGAAAAAATTGCAATAATAAATGCAAGATTCAATCATATAATAACAGATCGTCTTGTTGAAGGTGCAAAAGATGCATTTATGAGACATGGCGGAGATGAAAAAAATCTGAGTTTGATTTTGGTTCCAGGAGCTTATGAAATTCCTTTTGCACTTGATTTGGCGATAAAAAGTTCAAAATTTGACGCAATTTGCTGTGTAGGGGCTATAATTCGCGGAAGCACTCCTCATTTTGATTATGTAGCAGCGGAAACTGCAAAAGGTATAGCTCAAACTACACTAAAATACGGTATTCCTGTAAGTTTTGGCGTTCTTACGACTGAAAATATCGAGCAGGCAATTGAAAGAGCCGGAAGTAAAGCCGGAAATAAAGGTTTTGAAGCAATGTCAAGCGTTATCGAGATGCTTAATTTATATAAAAATTTAAAGGCTTAAAATGGCGACCCGTCATCAAGTTAGAAATGCTGTAGTTTCACTGCTTTATGCAAAAGAAATGGGCAGCGAGATGAATGATTTCGTAAGCGAATATTTGGAAGAAAAAAGAATACGAAACGATCAAAGAAAATTTGCAGATAAACTTTTTAACGGTGTTTGCAAAAATGTAAATCAAATAGATAATGAGCTTGATAAATATCTCAATGAGTATAAAATTTCACAGATAGGCACAGTTGAGCGCGCTATTTTGCGTCTTGGCGCATATGAAATTATGTATGAAGCAATTGATAAAGCAATTATTATAAATGAAGCGATTGAACTTGCAAAAGAGTTGGCTGGTGAAAGTTCGCCAAAATTTATAAACGGCGTATTGGATAGAATCGGAAAAGTAAAATGAAGCTTTGTGTAGCATTGGATTTAGCGAGTAGGGATGAAAATTTAGCTATTGCTCGCGCGTTAAAAGGGCTTGATGTTTGGCTAAAAGTAGGGCTTCGCTCATATCTTAGAGATGGAGCGAATTTTTTAAACGAACTTAAAAAAATAGATGATTTTAAAATTTTTGTTGATCTTAAAATTTACGATATTCCAAATACAATGGCAGATGCAGCCGAAGTGATATCGAATATAGGTGCAGATATGATAAATTTGCATGCTAGCAGCGGTTTTAGAGCTATGAGCGAAGTTATGAACAGATTGGCAAATTTGCATGAAAAACCCTTGGTACTTGCAGTTTCTGCTCTTACAAGTTTTAGCGATGACGAATTTTATGAAGTTTACAATCAAAACATAGAGGAAGCGGTACTTAAAATGAGCCAAAACGCTAAAAATGCAGGACTTGACGGAATGGTTTGTTCCGTTTTTGAAAGCTTGGCAATAAAAAAAGAGTGCGGAACTGATTTTATAACTTTAACTCCTGGAATTAGACCTTTTAAAGAGAACTCTGATGATCAGAAAAGAGTCGCAAATATCATTATGGCGAAACAAAATTTAAGTGATTTTATCGTTGTCGGTCGCCCTATTTATAAATCTTTTAATCCTCGCGAAACGGTAGAAAAAATATTGCAGGAAATTTTATAAATTTCTTCTTGCGTCATATATTTTTATTCATAATAAATAAAGTGTATTTTACTTGAAAATAGCATTAAACAATTAAGTTCTTTGTAAATTTTTGTTATATTTCAGTTTTTTAATAAACAGGAATTTTAAAATTCCTGTTTAAAATTTATTTTTGCTTTTTAGATGCTTCATAAATCGGCATAACTTTTGGAAGCATTTTTTGCAAACTTTCTATACGATTTTCATCGCTTGGGTGAGTAGAAAAAAATTCCGCCGGTTTTTTACCGACATTCAGCTTTGACATTTTTTTCCAAAGATTTAAAGCTGCATTCGGATCATATCCTGCGTGCGCCATAAGCTCAAGACCGATGATGTCAGCTTCCGATTCATGTTTTCTTGAAAACGGTAAAGAAAAAGTGTATTGAGAAGCCATATTTACAAGTCCTGTCGCCGTATCATCAAGTCCTACCGCAGCGGCCAAAACTGAAATTCCAAGATTTTTTGTACTTTCGGTTGAAGCTCTTTCGCGACTATGTTCGCGTAGAGCGTGAGCTATTTCGTGTCCTATAACTGCTGCAAGTTCGGCATTTGTAGGTTTTATAGTATTTAAAAGCCCCGTAAAAACTGCGATTTTGCCTCCCGGCATACACCATGCATTTACTTCGTCACTTTTTATGACATTTATTTGCCAATCCCAATTTATCGCATCTTCACGGAAAAATCCTACTTGTTTTATGAGATTTTTTGAAATTTCACGAACCTGTTTTGTTTGAGACGGATTTGTATTTAATGCATGTACGGATTTGGCTTTATTGATTGTTTGTTGATAAGCCAGTTTCGCATTTTCATCCATAGTTTGTTCGCTGACTATCATAAACTGAGATCTATCAGCACCTATAGCGCCTCCTTTTGTTGTGCTGGCGCAACCGCTAAATAAAAATACTGCAAGAGCCGCAATTAAAAAAGAAATTTTTCTCATTTTATGCCTTTATCAATTTTTTTAAATCAAATTGTAGCTTAAAATTTTAATTTTTGAATAAATTTTAAAAGTATTTAATCCTAATATCATAGTTTAGAGCTTAAAAAAAAGCATAATATAATGTCAAACAGAGCATTATTGTTTAAATATAAAAATTTCAATGAGAGTGTGAAATCAGAATTAAAATTTTTATTTTTATCATGCGTTTATGTACAAAGACGCTTTTAAATATTTTTTATAAAAGCTGAAATTTTAAACAAATTTTATAATTAAAACTTCATAAACAGAAATTTTAAAAATAAAATTCAATTAAGCTTAAAATGTGCTAAGTCCGGTCAAGATATTCAATAAAATAGGTAATGTTATTACGCTTAAAACTAAACCGAACGCTACGGAGCTTGCGGCCAAATTTGAATCAAGTTTCGCTTTCATAACCATAACGCAAACAATTGTTGCAGTCGGCATAGATGATTCTAAAACGGCTATTAGCGTTGATTTATCAAATGCAGCGCCGAAGCATTGCAGTATCAGTATAAAGATTGCAGGAGCTAAAATCATCTTCATAAATAATACAATAACAGTGCTTTTGTAAGAACTTTTAATTGCGTTAAAGCCAAGGCTAAGTCCAATCGCAAAAAGTGCAACGGGCGTAGCGGAATCGCCAAACATCCTAATAGGCGCAAAAACAAACTCAGGTATTTTAAAATCTTTTAATGCCAGACCAAGCACAAGCCCGATAAAAGGAGGGAAATAAATTATCGTTTTGATATTTTTTACAATCGTAACTTTTTCACCGTTATTCATAGCTAAAATAAGCGGAACCAATATCGAAATAGGAATGGCGCCGGCAAGAGAATCATACATAATAACTTCGCCTACAAACTCCTCTCCGAAAACATTTGAAACTACAGGCATTCCTACGAATAATGTATTTCCAAAAGCACTTAAAACAAACATTGAAAGAATTGTAGGTTTTGAAAATTTAAAAACTCTGCCGATAATTACGCTTATAATTCCGGCCAAAGATGTAGAAATAAAACCTGCAAAAATAAGTAAGATGAGCGAAAAATTAAAATTCAAATGATAAATTTTATCAAAAATCAGACAAGGCAATGCGAAAACTACAACGAAATCAAATAAAGAGCGGCTTTGTTTTTGTTTTAAAACTTTTATCAATTTGGAAATATAGCCACCTGCAAGCAGAATAAAAATCGTAAATAAAGATTGATAAATCATATTTAACCTTTGAAATTTTAAATTTAAGCTGATAAAAATACAACCGAATTTTTTATAAATTATAAATGTTTTCGAAATTTTGCGTTTATGAAAGGAAAATTTATTTTATAAATTTAAAATTTTATAAAAATCATAGTGTTTGTTTATTAAACGCAGGCGGATTTTAATAAAATTTTACAATATTTTTTATAAAAATTAGCGTTTTTTGAAATTTCGTTTATAATTATTTATAAAATATTTTTTAAAGTTTCTTTGTAAAATTTTAAGTTTTATTTTTATAGCCTATATTTATTTCAAATTCATCAAGTCTTTTAAAGATTGAGCGCAGTTCTGTAATAGTAGTCCAGTTTTCTATAAATACACTGAAACTTTCTCTTACTTGCGAAAAGGCATTTGAAACCTGAACCAAAACTCCAAGTGTGATAACGCCTGTAAATAATCCGTTTCCCATAAGCATATACGGAACTATTACGAGAAATTGCGAAAATGATATAAGCCAAATATTAAAATATCCGTAATGCAAAAACAATCTGTAATAGTTAAATTTAAGTCCCGTGAAAAGCTCCATTACAGTTTCAGGGCGACCGAAATTCGCTTTATTGTTTTCCGCTAATACAAGCTCTTTTCTAAATGCGGCTTCGACTTTTTGATTATTGTATTCAAGGTGTGGAAGTTTAATTCCTACAAACCACGAAATAACAAGACCTCCAAAGCTAATTCCAAGTGCCGTCCAAACAAGAGAACCCGGAATGTCTTTTAAATACGGAAGTGTCATTTTTTCGCTTAAAATCCACAAAACAGGCACAAACGCGATTAATGTCATAATAGCTCTTAGAACTTTTACGCCAAGATCTTCCATAATCTTACCGAATCTGTAAATATCTTCCTGAATACGTTGAGAACTTCCTTCTATATCGTTTTTGCAATTACGCCAAAAACCGAGATAACTGAACGTAATGGCTTCTCTCCAACGAAAAACCCAATGGCTTGCAAAAAATGCAACAACCATATAAGTAACAACATAAGGCATTGCGATTTGCAAAAAAAGCATTATATAATGCCAAAATTCACTTACATTGTGATCTTTTACATTTTGCATAATATCGTAAAATTCCTGATACCATTCATTTATTCGAACATTTAAATGCGTTTGATAAACAAGCAGTAAAATTATAAACAAAGCTCCGCCATAAGCCCATAAAGCCCACTTCTTGGAAGCGAAAAAGGATTTAAACATCTGATTGCTTTTTTACATCAAATTCTATAAATTTACCTGTGGGCTTTTCGCCGTCATAAATTTCGGCGTGGTATCTCATGATGCTTAAAATACACGAACTGAGCATAAATGTTGCGCTGTAAGTTCCGTTCGCATCTTTTTTAAGCGGTGCTGAAATTTCGCCCATATACATATTTATGCCTGTAAAAATTATTTTCGGATCTTTCAAATCTTTTAAATTTTTAATCAAAATTTTATGTTTTTGCATAGCTACGGCAGGGCGTGGCAAAATTTCAAAACTAAGCCCCGAATTTTCACAAATTTGTGAGTTTAAATCGCAAGGCAAAGGCGGTAAATTATTATTTGAAGCTATTTTTTCATCGCAACCGCTTAAAAAAAATAACAATATAAAAAACAGATATTTCATAAAAAATCCTTTGACAAATTATACATTTTTAGGCTAAATTTTTGAAATTTTTGCTAAAATTAAATCGGTTTTTCAAAAATGAGTGAATTTTATCTTTTTTATATCATAAAAAATAGAAATTTGCTATTTTTTCAAAGTAGCAATCTTTTAAAATTTATTATGTTTAAATTTTAATTTTAAAGTTTAAATTTAATTTAAAATTTGTTAAAAGTTGAGGTGTATCATTTTGTTGTCCGACAAGATAAAAACCTCCTTTTTGTAAAGCTTGGGCGTGAAAACGTCCAAGCTTTTTTTATGCTTTAAATTTCAAGGAAAAAAATGCTGACACATATCGATGAAAATAATAATCCTAAAATGGTTGACGTAAGCGCAAAAAATGAAACCGAACGAAAAGCCGTTGCAAGCGGAATTATAAAGATGAGCCGTGAAGCGTATGACATTATCAAATCAGGCACCGCGAAGAAAGGTCCGGTTTTACAAACTGCAATAATTGCTGCAATTATGGGCGCAAAAAAAACAAGCGAACTTATTCCTTTGACACATCCTTTAAGTATAACAAGCGTAAAAACCGAAATTGAAGAACTTCCTGAAATTCCTGCTTTTAAATTATTTGTAAGTGTAAAAATAAAAGATAAAACAGGTGTTGAAATGGAAGCGCTAACAGGAGTTAGCATCGGACTTCTTACGATTTATGATATGATAAAAGCTGTGGATAAAGGTATGCAAATAAGTGAAATCCAACTTGAAAGTAAAAGCGGAGGTAAAAGTGGCGAATATTTCAGGTGCTAGTTGTGAGAAAGCAACAATTGAATATCCGTTATTATGGGAATACAAAGCTGTTTTACAAAACGAAGTTAGCGCCAAAGAAAAAATTGAAAATTTGTTGAAAAATGAAAATTTTAAGATAGAATTTTCAAAATTCAGTAAAGGTGGAAAGTTTATAAGCTTTAAAATTCGTGTTTTTGTTCGTGATGAAAAGCATAAAAACGCCATTTTCGAACTTTTGGCTAAAATCAGTAAAATTGTATTATAAGGAGATTGTATGCAAAGATTTTATAATGAAATTTGCGAACTTGTTTCTGATAAAGAAAAATTAAACAAAAAAATAAAAGATTCGGTTTTTGAAATTTGTGTAGACGAATTTAAAAATACGGACGATAAAACACAAAAAAGCGCAGAACTTGCAAACGAGTTTTTAAAAGATTTGGATAAACTGGAAATTTTGGATAAGCAAACGCTTGAAATTACATTGAAAAGTATAAAAAATGCGTTAATTTCCGACGAAGAACATTATCTTTTTAAGCTTTTATATGAATTTGAAAAACTTAAAAAACAAATCGGCGCACAAAAAGATGAGATAAAAGAGATAAGCGCAAAAAGTTTTAAAAGCATTGAAAACAGTATAAAAAATACCGATTTATCAAAAAAAGATGAAATTTTGAACTTTATAAATGATATTTTTATTGATGAACTTGAAATGAAAGGAATTTTAAAAGAAGTAAGCGAAAGCGCCTTTATTTCGGCTATCGAAAATGCCGAAGATGTGCTTGAAACAAGCTATGAAATTTCAAAAAATCTTGTATATCATGCGATTTTGGAAGGTGAGTTTAATAAAGTTAGAATATTAGGAATTTGCAAAGTGATTATGAAATCTGCAATTTCAATTGCGAATGAAAGTAAAATTTTTGCTGATGAACTTGTAAATGGCGCTATAAAAGGCGCTAATGATGCCATTACCAAATGTATTGAAAAATTTCAAAACGATTTGAAATTTGCTCCCGATGAGATAATAGAAAATTTTAATAAAAATAAAGCTGAACTTGATACTCTTGAAAATGATTTTATATCGCTTCTAAGATCATTCGGTGCTCACGTAAACGATCCTGCAAAAAGTGTAATAAATGAAATTTTACAAAATGATTATGACAGCTTTTTGGCAAAATTTAAACGTGTAAGCAGCGATTTCAGCGCAGCAATATCACAAAAAATCGATGAACTTAATTTGGAAGATTTGAGTAAAAATATAAGCGCGAAATTTGATGAAATCAGGCAAGAAATCAGCCAAAAAAGTTCACAAATCGCTCAAAATTTAGAAATTGATGAAAAAATTTCAAATATAAAAAAAGAAATTAGCGAATTGGAAAAAATCGCAAGCCAAAATATTAGCGGCAAAGTAAAAAATATAAGCGAAAAAGCCAAAGAACTTGGCACTCGCGCATTTAACGCCGCAAAAAATTCCATCAAAAAAAAGTAATTTGACTAAAAATTATTTTTTGGATAAAATTAAAGCTTATTTTTATTGAAAGGTGGTGATTTGGATGCCTGGTATAAAGGTTTATCCAAATGAGTCATTTGACGAAGCGTATAGACGTTTTAAAAAGCAAACTGATAGAAATCTCGTTGTTACTGAAGTTAGAGCGCGCAGATTTTTCGAACCGATGACTGAAATTCGCAAAAAACAAAAAATTTCAGCACGTAAAAAAATGCTTAAAAGACTTTATATGTTAAGACGTTACGAGTCAAAACTCTAAGCCAATAACTAACTAACAAACTTTTGTTAGTTAGTTTTATTCATATTTTATTTCATTTTATGTATAATACATAACAAAATTTTAAAGGTTTGTTATGCAAAAATTAAGTGTCGCTGAAGCTGCCAAAAAACTCGGTGTCTCAAAAGAAGCGATTTATAACCGAATTCGTAGAAATAAGCTTAAAACAACAGATGAAGACGGCGTAAGATTTGTCATTTTTGATGACGACGAGCCGATACTAACAAAACAAACCAAAAAAATTTCAAACAGTGACGGATTTATAGATTATCTTTTGCAGGAAATTGCCGAATTAAAGGCTCAAATTTCAGATTTAAACGAGCAAAAAGACGAACTTTTTCATCAAAAAGAGGAAATTTTAATTGCAAATAAAAACGAAATCAAACAAATGTATAAAGAGCGAGATGAAAAACTCAGCTATTTTCTTTCATTTTTTGAAAAGCCGCTTTTAGGTATAAAACAGACGCCAGATAATGATAAAGTAAAAGATGAAGCGCTTGAAATTTTCCCTGATGATGATTGGGTTTCAATCGGTGAATATTTGCGCGCGCAAAAATTATCTCACAAAAAAATTATAAAAGCCAGAAAAATCATCATAAAAAATATCGGTAAAACTCCGCTTATAAAAATAAAAAACGATATTTTGCTTGTACATAAAGAGTTGGATATAGCAATTTTAAAGCAAATAAAGAAAAAATAAAATTTCGGTTTTTATTAAAGATTCTACAAATGCCGCTTTAAATTTTACCTGTAATAATCGCATTTTATTCGCATATAAAAAATGGTATTTTTTTAAATAAAAATATGTAATAAAATTGTGTAAAAATTTAAATTTTTAAGTTAGACAAAATATAACTGAAATTCTTTTATTATCACAGCTTGCAAAATAATGGCACGATAAAAAACAACCAAAAACTGCAATTTTTTTAAATATTACTGAAATTTTAAATTTAGCCTTTATGCTTCTTTTACTTAAAATATTGTAAAATCTAACCTTTAAATTTTTAAGGGCAGATTATGGACGAACAATCAAAAATAGAAATTGAAAAACATATGCAAGAAATTTTAAGATTAATCGGTGAAAATCCTGATCGCGACGGACTTGTAAAAACGCCTGAGCGCGTTGCGAAATCTTTGGAATTTTTAACAAGCGGCTATAGAATGGAACCGAAAAATGTCTTAAATGACGCACTTTTTTCCAGCACAAACAACGAAATGGTACTTATGAAAAATATTGAGTTTTATAGTCTTTGCGAGCACCATTTATTGCCGATTATAGGGCGCGTTCACGTGGCTTACATACCGAATAAAAAAGTTGTCGGGCTTAGTAAAATTCCGCGTATGGTAAATATTTTCGCGCGCAGACTTCAAATCCAAGAGCAAATGACGGAACAAATCGCAAATGCGATTCAAGAAGTTGTGCATCCTTTGGGTGTCGGAGTGGTTGTAGAAGCGCGTCATATGTGCGTTGAAATGAGGGGTGTCGAAAAGATCAATTCCATTACCACAACTTCGGCTTTAAGAGGCAGTTTTATAACAAGAGCCGATACCAGAAAAGAGTTTTTTGACTTAATCAATTCACCTAAGAATTTTGCTTTTTAAAAAAATTTAACTTTTATTTATTCAAAAGTTTTAATATTTGAGATAAAAATTATCCTAATTAAGGAATGGTTATGAGAGTTTATTTAGATAATAACGCTACAACGATGATAGACCCTGAAGCAAGAGAGCTTATGCTGCCTTTTTTGAACGAGAAATTCGGTAATCCGAACTCACTTCATGATTTTGGCAGCGAAACTCACCCGGCACTCCGTAAGGCTATGGATCAGCTATATACTGCACTAAATGCCAAAGATAGCGATGATATCATAGTTACAAGCTGTGCGACTGAGAGTAATAACTGGGTTTTAAAAGGCATCTATTTTGATAAAATTATCACCGGTGAAAAAGATAATATCATTACTACATCGGTTGAACACCCTGCGATTGGCGAAACATGCAGTTTTTTGGAAACTCTTGGTGTAAAAATTATTCGTCTTGGCGTAAATACGGACGGAAATATAAATTTAGACGAATTGAGAGAAAAAATTAACGATAAAACCGCACTTGTGAGTATAATGTGGGCAAATAATGAAACAGGCACGATTTTTCCTATCAGGGAAGCTGCCGAAATTGCTCATGCTCACGGAGCGCTTTTTCACACGGACGCTACGCAAGCGGTTGGCAAAATAAAAGTAAATGTTCAAAAAGAAGATATGGATTTTATGAGTTTTTCAGGGCATAAATTTCATGCGCCAAAGGGTGTAGGCGCGCTTTTTATAAAAGACAGTATTCCGCTTACCAGTTTGCTTCACGGTGGCGAACATATGGGAGGACGTAGAAGCGGCACATTAAATGTGGCAGGAATCGTGGCTATGGGAAAAGCTATTGAAATTGCGGATAAATTTATAGACTTTGAAAACTCTCATATTAGACGTTTGCGTGATAAACTTGAAAATGCTCTGCTTGAAATTCCGGATGTCGGCGTTGTCGGCGATAGAAAATTTCGCGTTCCGAATACGATTTTAGCTTCCATTAAAGGTGTTGAAGGTGAAGCCATGCTTTGGGATTTGAATAAAGCAGGCATTGCAGCCAGCACCGGTTCGGCCTGTGCCAGTGTTACACTTAAAAGCAATCCTATCCTGGAAGCAATCGGCGCGGATAAAGAGTTGGCGCATACGGCGCTTCGTTTGTCACTTTCGCGTTTTAACACGGAAGCTGAGATTGATTATGCAATTTCTCATATCAAATCGGCAATCAACAGGCTTCGTTCTATTTCGAGTACATTTGCTTACGCACCGGATGGTTATAAAAACGGATTATAAAAAGGATAAAAAATGGCAAAAAACAATTTAATAAACGGTTCGATTTGGGATGAATACTCTCAAAAAGTTCAAGACAGAATGAATCACCCGAGATATATGGGCGAAATCACTGAAAAAGAGGCAAAAGCAAAAGGTGCAAAACTTATAGTTGCTGATTTTGGCGCTGAAAGTTGTGGAGATGCCGTTCGTCTTTATTGGCTGATAGATGAAAAAACAGATAAGATAATCGATGCAAAATTTAAAAGCTTCGGCTGTGGCACTGCAATAGCAAGTAGTGACACAATGGCCGAATTATGCATAGGAAAAACTGTTGACGAGGCTGTAAAAATTACAAATTTGGACGTTGAACGCGCTATGCGTGACAATCCGGAAACCCCGGCAGTTCCGCCTCAAAAAATGCACTGTTCTGTTATGGCTTATGATGTCATAAAGCAAGCCGCGGCTAATTATAGAGGTATTGATCCTGCACATTTTGAAGATGAAATTATAGTATGTGAATGTGCCAGAGTAAGCCTTGGCACTATAAAAGAAGTAATCCGTCTAAATGATCTTAAAACCGTGGAAGAGATTACTGAATACACAAAAGCCGGAGCATTTTGCGGAAGCTGTATAAAACCGGGCGGGCATGAAAAGAGAAACTATTATCTGGTTGATATTTTAGCACAAACAAGGGCTGAAATGGAGCAGGAAAAATTAAAAGCCGTAGCTGATGCAAAAACCGCACAAAAATCGGTAGATCTTAGCTTTGATGAACTGAATATAATCGGAAAATTTAAAGCCGTTGAAGATGTTATTGATAAAGAAATTCGACCTATGCTTGCGTTTGACGGCGGAAATTTGGACATTGTCGATATAAAAAATGCAGACGACGGCAAAACAGACATTTATATTCGATATCTTGGAGCTTGCAGCGGTTGTTCAAGCGGAGCGACAGGCACACTTTATGCGATAGAAAATGTATTGCAAGAGAATTTAAGCAACAATATTCGCGTTTTGCCAATCTGATTTTTCAAATATATGCTTTAAAATATAGCGTTTTTTATGAAATAAAATTTTAAAAATTCAGCTGAATTTTAAAGCATTTTTCACAGGTTAAAATTTCGTTTTTAGTTTCAAAGCGCTTTACGCGAAATTAAATTTCAGCAATATTTTTAAATTTCATTTTTATAAAATTTCAAAATATTAAAATCATAATTAAACTAGACTGATTATTCATTTTAGAATTTTGAATGTTATAAAACGAATCGACAAAAACCGCTTTTTAAATTTATTGTGATGGCAAAGCTTCTTTTATTATTTTTTTGATAGGTTCAATGCTCTATTTTTCATCTTTTATACTTTGTCTTAAAATAAAAGAAGCCTCTACAATAGCATAAAGTCAAGTTTAATGGTTTTCTACCTTTGTAAAGTTTTTAGTTGTTATTTGTAAAATTCCCGCTTTGTATCTTTGTGTATATTTCATAAATTTGCCTTTTTACTGGTAAATTTAAGCCATAAATAAATAACAACGGCAAAATTTATAAATTTATATAAAATTTAGATATAAAGTCGTGTAGAAAGTATCACTCTTGACTAAGGAATTATTGGCATAATTCAGGCTATGACTCAATTTTGGCAGGTGGTGTCGGAAATATAGTGCATGGTCATACATTGCTTTGTTTATGAATTTTAAAAGATTTATTGATAATTATATTGATGAGATAGAGGTTGGAAAAGACAGGTAAAATTTTACTAAAATTTTAAAATTTATTAGCGGTGTTTGCCTGATAAGAAAGCAATTTTTGACAAAAAAATTTTAACAATCATATAAAAATCCAAGTCCGTTATATTTTTTCAAAAAAGCTATAAGATATAAATTTTAAAATACGACCAAAAATGAATGCATCTGAGAATTAAAAATTTTAAAATGCTGCTAAACTTGAAATTTTGGTGTTTTATGTAGTTTTTAAATAGCTTGATTATTTGCAAAAGCGATATAAATTTTGATTTATTGTTTCTTTTTTGTATAGCATAAAATTAAAGCGCTAAGTCAAAAAAATACGAAAAAGCGTCAAAAAAGTTATTAAAAAATAAACAGATTATTCATCACAGTTTGAAATTTGAGAAAAATTCAAACTTAACTTACACGGTATGCCATATTTAAAAATCATTTCAGTAGTTAAATTACGATATTTTTTATCATAAAAAGATTTTGCAAGAAAAAATAAGTTATAATAGACAGATTTCCTAAATTCTTAAGGAGCCAAAAATGAAAATAGTTTGCCTGGACGCCGATACTTTGGGCATTGATGCTGATTTTAGCGCTTTAGAGGCGCTTGGCGAATTTATAAGTTACAAAAATACAAAAAATAGCGAAACTATAGAGCGCTTAAAAAATGCCGATATCGTCATCACAAACAAGGTTTTAATTACAAAAGAAGTTATTGAAAATACGAATTTAAAAATGATAGCTATCAGCGCAACCGGCATGAATAATGTGGATTTGAAAGCCGCCGCAGCTAAAAACATTACGGTTAAAAACGTAGCCGGATATTCGACAAACAGTGTCGTACAACAAACTTTCGCAAGTTTGTTCGAGATGTTAAATAAGGTCAGCTATTATTCTTCTTATTGCAAAAACGGCGAATGGGTTAAAAGTGAAATTTTTACTCATTTAAGCAGCCCGATAACCGAAATTTTCGGTAAAGAATTCGGCGTAGTAGGACTTGGCACGATAGGCAAAAACGTAGCCGAAATTGCTTCCGCTTTTGGTGCAAATGTCAGATATTATTCAACAAGCGGTATGCACGAAGATGATAATTTTATAAGCGTAAGTTTGGATTCGTTACTTAAAACAAGTGATATTTTAAGCATACACGCGCCACTTAATGAGCGCACAAAAAATTTAATCGGCGAAAATGAAATCGCAAAAATGAAAGACGGTGCGATTTTGATGAATTTCGGACGTGGTGGCATTGTAGATGAAAATGCTCTTGCAAAAGCTGTGGATGAGAAAAATTTACACGTTATTCTGGACGTTTTGGAAATTGAACCGATGAAAGAAAATCACCCGCTTTTAAATGTGAAAAACGGACAAAATGTTTTGATTACGCCGCATATTGCATGGGCAAGCGTTGAAGCGCGCAAAAAATTGGTTGAATTGTTGGTAAAAAATATAAAGGATTTTATAAATGGCAAATGAGCATAGTTTCGATATAAATGCAAGCGTTGATTTTATGGAGATTAAAAATGCGCTTGAGAGTGCGAAAAAAGAGGTTGCGGCAAGATACGATTTTAAAGGTCTTAAAACCGAAATTTCGTTAAATGAAAAAGAAAAAACAATTACGCTTTTAAGCTCAAGTGACAGCAAAATTGACGCTCTAAAAGAGATTGTCGTTTCAAAACTTATAAAGCGCGAAATTCCGTCCGCTGCGATTAGTGAACAAAAAAGAGAAAGTGCAAGCGGTGCAAGTATTCGCGCGATTTTAAAGATAAACGATACGCTTGAGATAGAAGACGCCAAAAAGATTACAAAGGCGATAAAAGAGAGTAAACTCAAAGTCAGCACTCAAATTAGAGGAAACGAGGTGCGCGTGGCAGGAAAATCAATCGATGATTTGCAAAGTTGCATTCGCATCGTAAAAGAGCTTAAACTTGCGCTTGCTCTAAATTTTGTAAATTTGAAATAATAAAAATGATCTCATATCTTGCAAAATTTTACGCGCATAAAATTGTGCGAAATTCTATGAGAAATTCGCTGAGATTAGCGCCTTCTAACTTTCAACGCGAGCCAAAAAATAAAAAATATATGCTTTACGCGCACGTGCCTTTTTGTCATACTTTTTGCCCATACTGTTCGTTTCATAAATTTTATTATCAAAGCGAACTTTGTAAAGAGTATTTTAAAAATTTGCGTTTGGAAATGACGCAAATAGCGCGTTTAGGTTTTAAATTCGATTCTCTTTACGTTGGTGGCGGAACGACTTTGATTGATGAAGACGAATTGATCAAAACGCTTGAACTTTCAAAAAAACTTTTTGATATAGATGAAATTTCTTGTGAAAGTGACCCGAATCACATTGACGCTCAAAATTTGGCGCGTTTCAAAGGACTGATAAATCGTTTAAGTGTAGGCGTTCAAAGCTTTAATGATGAAATTTTAAAAAAAGTCGGCAGGTTTGATAAATTCGGTGGAAGCGAAGTTTTACTTGAAAAATTAAGCAAAGCCATTGGAATTTTGCCGACATTCAGCCTTGATTTGATTTTTAATTTTCCGTTTCAAAGCGAACTTGATTTTCGCGAAGATATCAAAAAAGCAAAAAGTATCGGAGCAGATCAATACACGTTCTATCCGCTTATGAAATCTCCTTTAATGCGTGATAAAATTGCAAAAAGTCTAGGCGTAAGCAGCAAAGATAATGAAGAAAAATTTTATAAAATTATAAGAGAGAGTTTTAGAGATTTTGCCAAAAATAATGCGTGGTCATTTAGCAAAAAAGAGCAAAATTTAAAGGATGAATATATCGGCGAAAATAACGAATTTGTCGGCATCGGAAGTGGCGCATTCAGCTTTTTGGACGGCACGCTTTTTGTAAATGCTTTCGATTTGAATGATTATTCCGGTTTGATAAAATGCGAAAAAAGTACAGTAATAGCGCAATGCGAGTTTGATAAAATGCAAAAGATAAAATATCTTTTTTTAAACGAATTATTTAACGGAGAAATCAATATAGCTAAGTTTGACGCGAAAAACAGCTGCGAAATTTTAAAAGTTTTAAGAAATGAAATTTTGCTTTTAAAACTTTCAGGTGCCGTTAAAATTTCAGACGGAAAAATAATTACGAGCGATTTCGGAGATTATCTGTGTGTAATTCTGATGAAGGAATTTTATACAGGAATGGACGCGATACGCGCATTTTTCCGTGATTTCAGCAGCAAAAATAAAAAAGAGATGATGATAAAATTTTAGATATTTTAAATGTAAAATTTTGCATTTTTAATTATTTTTTAGCGTAAATTTCAGCTTTAAAAATTAAAATAATTAAAATGTGCGAATTTTAAAATTCTAATCACAACAGTATTTACTAAAAAGCAAAAACAATTAAAATTTCTTAAAAAATTTATGTCGTGTAAAACACAATAAAAATAGAAATTTTTGAGTTTATAAAATTATTTAACGGGCTATCATACATTTAGAAAAAATATTAATTTGTCGCATATTGCTGCAATATGTTAAAAACGCTTTTTTTGTATTAGTATAATGTTTTAGAAATAGTAAAATTCAGCGCGCTGTATAAATTTCAAAACATATAAATTTTGCCAAGTTTAAAATTTTTCGCTGAGGTTGAAAATTTAATTTTTAAAATTTAATTAAAACGACGTAAAATGTTTTGTAAAAGATTATCATTTCAAAACGAACGGATTAAATTTATTAAAAAGCGCACAATTTCACGCTTTACAATTTTTTTAAAATAAAAATTTATTTTTCGTGAGTTTTGATTTAAATGTTTATTTTTAGTTTATCTCCTATGTTAGCTACAGATTTTTTAACGCCAACGCTTAAATAAAGTTTATTCAGCTCACTTTTAAGTGAAAAACAAAAAAGTGTTTTTTGTTTGCATTTCGGTAATATTTATAAAATCATAACCAAAAACGATATTTTGTATCGTTAAATTTTCGTGCATTTTTTGTTTTTAGCGTCAAAATTCGCTTATTTCAAATTTCATTTCGGAAAGTTTTTTTGGTTTCAAAAAAATCTTCATTTCACAAGTAATTGTCGCACGGAGCGATATTTATATATGCGATTTTACGATATCAATCATTTTTGAGAAAGTTTTGCTCTTTTTATAAAACACAAAATCTCCGCTAAAATCATCGAATATTTTTATTATATTGCCTGTAAACTTTGTCTCTAATTTCGAAATTCATAGAACTGCGCTTTGTCGGCGACAAATTCCGTTACTTGCGGATTAAGTGCAAAAAAGTACAACTGCTAATGCTGTTGATTTTTTATTTTTGATAATTTTTATTTAAATGATACTTTAAATTATCTATAAATTCCGACAGCTTCGCGGACTTTTTGCATTGTTGCGCTTGCGTATTTATGAGCTTTTGCTGCACCTTCACTTAAAATTTCGTCCAAAATTTCACGGTGTGTCATAAAATAAGCGAATTGTTCGCGCGCATCTTTAAAATATTCGCCGACAAGCTCATTCAGATACATTTTAAAGTGTCCATGTCCTTCGCCACCACGCTCATAACGAGCTTGCAGCGCTTTTTGTCCGTTATCGTCCAAAAAAAGTTTCGCGATATTATAAACATTGCAGGTTTCCCACTCTTTAGGGGCTTCTAACGGCTCAGAGCTTGTTTTTATAGAACTTATTTGCTTTTTTAATGTTTTTACATCTGCAAAAATATCAATCGTATTTTTATAGCTTTTACTCATTTTTGCGCCGTCTGTTCCCGGAACAGTTGCTACATTTTCATCGATTTTGGCTTCCGGTAACGTTAAAATTTCACCGTGAGCGTTATTGAATTTCAAAGCGATATCGCGCGCAATTTCTACGTGTTGGGTTTGATCCTTGCCTACAGGTACGATATTAGCACCGTATAACAAAATATCGGCTGCCATAAGAACAGGATAAGAAAACAGATCGTGCTTTGCTTCAAAACCTTTTGCCAGTTTGTCTTTATAAGCGTGAGCGCGCTCCAAAAGCCCCATGGGTGTATATCCGCTAAGTATCCAGTAAAGTTCAAGTGTAAGTTTTTCATCGCTTTGCACCCAAAAAACGGTTTTTTTCGGATCAATTCCAAGAGAAAGAAACGCGGCCGCCGCTTCGTAAGTGCTTTCACGCAGTTTTTTTCCGTCATTTACAGATGTTAAAGCATGATAATTTGCTATAAACATAAAAATTTTATCGTTCTCTTTTAAGCCGTTTTGCATATTAACCATTTGCTTTATACTTGCAAAATAATTACCTAAATGAAGTTTTCCGCTTGGTTGAAGTCCTGTTAATGTTATCAAATTCTATCCTTTTAAAACTCTATAATTTTTTTATTCGCTTTTTTTGCTCTTCTTAGCGTATCCATTACTCCGCTTGAATCGTATCTGTGAAATGCAAGCAAAACACCGTCTTCATCTATCAAATCAATCATAGCTTGATTTCTTGCAAAGTATCCGTTTGGAAATTTTTGTTTGTTATAATCTTTTTTTATCTCTTTTATTTGGATGTTTTCATAATTTAAAATTTCATCGTATTTCTCGGCTCCTTTTGATCTGTGCCAAGATATGCTGTTTGGAATGCAGCAAATAAGTTTTTTTTTCATTTTCATTGCTATCAAAGCAAAAATTTCGTCGGCTCCTTTTGCCATACCGGATACAAAAACCAAATTTTCATTGTTTGGAAAATTTTTATTTATTGTATTGATAATAAGTTTTTCTACAATTTCAAAAGCCTCTTTATCCGTTGTTATATTCGGATACGTGCTTAGTTGAAGAGCTTTTTTTATTTTTACATGTCCTGTTAAAGCTATAGTCATTTTCTATTCTTTAATTAAATTTTGTATTTCTTCTACAATTTCTTGCAAAGATTTTTTTCTTACGTCTACTGTGAAATCGGCTACTTTTTCGTACTCCGCATCTCTTTGATTATGAAGTATTTTTGCTTTTTTTAAGTTTTTAAGAAGAGGACGTTTAGCCAGCTTTTTATTTGCGTTCGGAGACTTTTTAATTCTTTTTATTATGCTGTCAAAGTCCGATTTCAAATAGATTATCACTCCGATGTCTTTTAAATTCGGAACTTTATAAAATCCGCCACCGGTTGAAATTATGGCGCCACTAACACTATTTTGTAAAAAATTAGCCAATTTTTTCTCAATTTCACGAAATTTTGTTTCTCCGTCATCCGCGAAAATTTTTGAAATTTTTCTGTTGGCAAAACTTTCTATTAAATCATCGCAATCAATCGAAAAAATATCAAGTTCACGTGCCAACGCTCTTGCTACGGTTCCTTTGCCGACACCCATAAAACCTATTAAAACGATGTTATTTTTCATCTTTGCCGTTTCCTCTTTTTCTAGGTAAAAGTATCACGGGTGTGCCATTTAACGTAAAATTTTCTCTCATTTGATTGATTAAATATCTTTTATAACTGAAATGTAAAACCGTCCTATTCATCACAAGCGCTATTTTAGGCGGTGCAAAGCCGATTTGAGCGGCATAATAAATTTTTACATTTTTGCCTTTATCTTGAGGAATTGGATGTTGGGCTGTCGCTTCTGCTATAAAATCGTTTAATTTTGAAGTGGCGATTTTTTGAGTGAAATTTGCATAAATTTCTAAAATCATATCATAAATTTTATGAATTCTTTTTCCGCCAAGCGCGCTGACGCTGATAATCGGCGCATATGAAAGAAATCTAAATTTATCTTTTATTTTTTTTTGAACTTTGTCAAAATCTTCTTCGCTTTTGTCCCATTTGTTAAGCACAATTATAACACCGAGTTCAAATTTGGCTACAAGTCCGGCAATTCGTTCGTCAAGCTCACTGAAAGGCTCACTTGCGTCCAAAACCATAAGCGCTATATCGCATTGTTCTAAAATTTTTTCGGTACGGTTCAGCGCGAATTTTTCTATTCCTTCAATTTTGCCGCGTTTTCTAATGCCGGCCGTATCGACAAACTCTATAACTTTATCGTTAAAAGTGTAATTTTCGTTTACCGGATCAATCGTGGTTCCTGCGACTTCACTTACAACTGCTCGATTTTCTTTTACAAGCGCGTTTAAAAGTGAGCTTTTGCCGACATTTACGCGCCCGATTATGCCGACTTTTATAGGTTTATTTTCGTAAAAGCTTTCATCTTTTTCTTCTAAAATTTCACCGTTTTCATCCAGATTAGAAATAAAATCATCGAAATTTTCACTTTCATCAGCTGAAATTTCATCGTCCAAAAGTCTTTTTTGCTGTCAATTTTGTTTATAACAAGTGCAAGCGGTTTGTTAAGTCCTGAAAATGAGTGAAAAAGTTTTTTCTCATCATCGCTTGGCATAAATTTTCCATCTACAATAAATAAAATAATATCGCAATTTCGCACTTCTTTCAGCGTTTTGGCTTGTACCTTTGCAAACATTTCGGAGCTGTCATCAAGTCCGCCCGAATCTATCAAAATACACTTCTTATCAAAAATTTCAATTACAGTTTTATTCGTGTCTCTTGTAGTCCCGCTTATGTCGCTGGTAATTGCAATTCTTTTGCCGACAAACCGGTTAAAAAGTGAGCTTTTGCCGACATTCGGTCTGCCTATCAAAATGACTTTTTTCAAAATTTTTATCCTTTTCTAAAATTTTTCATTATACAAAAAAAATGCTGAATTTTAAAATTTTAAGTCAATTTCGATAAAATTCACAAAAAAAGGAAAATTTTGCTTCGTAAATTTTTAATTAGACATTTGGCAATTTATTTTATGCTTACGGCATCTTTTTTTGGTGCGTTGATGGGCGCTTTTGCAAAAATTTTAAGTCAAGATTTACCTAGCGTCGAGGTTGTATTTTTTCGTAATTTTTTAGGACTTATCTTTATCGCATATTTTTTGATAAAAAAGCCGCCAACAAAGTGCGGCGGTAAATTTTGGCTGCTTTTGGTGCGCGGATTTGCAGGCTCGATTTCTATGGTTGCATTCTTTTATAATATCGCAAATATGGGATTAGCTGAAGCTTTTACATTTTCAAAAACGGCGCCGATTTTCCTTGTTTTGCTTGTGGCTGTAATTTTTGGCGAAAAGGTTAAAATTAATGGTTGGATTGCCGTTTTTGTCGGATTTTTAGGCATAATTTGCATTATTCAGCCTCAGCTAGGTTTTAAGACAACAGATGCTATGGGTTTGGTAAACGGCTTTTTTGCGGCTGTTTCTTACACGAGCATGAGAGAACTTCATAAATATTATGATACGCGTTTAATTGTGCTTTGGTTTTTGATAATTGCAAGTGCACTTCCGTTTGCGATGTTATCGGTCGGTGAGTTTTGCGAAATTCCTTTAAAATTTGCATTTTTATTTCCGAAATTTATTATGCCGAATGTGTTAAATTGGCTTTTTATATTTCTTTTAGGTATTGCGGGGCTTTTGTATCAAAACTATCTTACAAAAGCATATTCGGCTGCCAGAAAAGCTTCAAATGTCGCAGTTGTAAGCTATACGGATGTACTTTTCAGTTTGATAATAGGAATTTTTATGGGCGATAATTTACCGAATTTTGTAGCTTTTTTAGGTATAATTTTGGTCATTTCAAGCGGAATTCTGGTCACAATTAAAAAATAAGGAGAAATTATGATAATAATAGCAGGACCTTGCGTCATAGAAAGTAAAGAGCTTGTATTTGCAGTCGCTGAAAAACTACGTGAAATAGCAAATAATAAGGAAATTGAATTTTATTTCAAAAGCAGTTTTGATAAGGCGAATAGAACGAGTATTTCAAGTTTTAGAGGACCGGGGCTAAAAAAAGGTTGCGAAATTCTAAATGAAGTAAAAGAAAAATTCGGTTATAAAATTTTAACCGATATTCACGAAAGCCATCAGGCGGCACCTGTTAGCGAAGTGGCCGATGTATTGCAAATCCCTGCGTTTTTATGCCGCCAAACGGATTTGCTTATAGCCGCCGCAAAAACAAATGCAATTGTAAATATTAAAAAAGGGCAGTTTCTAGCACCCGATCAAATGAAATTCAGTGTTAAAAAAATCCTTGAAACTCGCGGTGTAACATCAAGCGGATATGAGGCTGCAAAAGAAAACGGGGTTTGGTTGACTGAACGAGGAAGTACTTTCGGATATGGAAATTTGGTCGTCGATATGAGAAGTCTGATGATTATGCGTGAGTTTGCACCTGTGATTTTTGATGCAACTCACAGCGTGCAAATGCCTGGAGGCTTAAATGGCAAAAGTGGCGGCGATTCTCGCTTCGTGCCGATTTTGGCGCGCGCGGCGGCAGCTACAGGCTGCACTGACGGATTTTTTTACGAGACACATATAAATCCTTGCGAAGCGCTTTGCGACGGACCGAATATGTTAAATTTGGATGAACTTTATAAAACAATAAATGAAACAATAAAAATCAAAGACGTGCTAAAATATGAAAGATGGCAATAGAAAAGTGCTTGGCGAAATAATTTGCAAAATAAAATATTAAAGGTGTATATAAAAAATTATTGATATTCTTATGTGAAGATAGTATATAAAAATCGGCGTATTGCTTTAAATTTTAATGTAAAATGTATAAATTGATTGATTTATTTGCAGGTATTGGCGGCATAAGGCTCGGTTTCGATCAGGCATTCGGTGATGACATTAAAACAGTTTTTATAAGTGAATTGGATGAGAAAGTTGTAGAAACTTATAAGGCCAATTTTAATGACAGTATTGATGTGGTCGGAGATATTACAAAAGTCGATGAAAAGAAAATTCCTGAACATGATATATTGCTTGCAGGTTTTCCTTGTCAGGCGTTTTCTATTGCGGGGCATAAGAAAGGATTTGAAGATGCAAGAGGAACGCTTTTTTTTGATGTTACAAGAATTATAAAAAGGCACAAACCTAAAGTAGTATTTTACGAAAATGTTAAGAATCTTGTTAATCATAACAAAGGTCATACATTTCATGTTATAAAAATATTTTGGTAGATTTTGGTTATAGAGTATTCTATCAAGTGTTAAACAGTAAAAATTTCGGAGTTCCACAAAATAGAGAAAGAATTTATATTGTAGCTTTTAGAGACGATATACACCTGAAAATTTTGTTTTTCCAAAAAAAAAAAAAAAAAACGGATGATACTAAAGTTATAAAAGACATAGTTGAAGAAGATGAAGTATCTATGAAATATTATTTGTCGACCGCTTATTTGACATCATTAAAAAAAACATAAAGAAAGGCATGCATCAAAGGGAAACGGTTTCGGATATGAAATCAGAGGAATTAATTCTGTAGCGGGAGCTATTGTATGTGGAGGAATGGGAAGAGAGAGAAATCTTATAATAGATGAACGCTTAACTGATTTTAATCCTGTTACTCGCATAAAAGGAGGTGTCAATAAAGAATATATACGTAAAATGACTCCGAGAGAATGGGCAAGGCTTCAAGGATTTCCAAATGATTTCAAGTTGGTGGTTGCCGATACGCATTTGTATAAACAGTTCGGTAATTCGGTAACTGTACCGGTGATACGTGCTATTGCAGAACAGATAAAGAAACATTTGAAAAATGAAAAACGGAAGTACAATTAAGGATAAAATATATAAACATACCATTGTTGCGCGGAGATAATTATGCTTACAGGAAATAAGGGTGAATGGTCGGAAATATATGTTCTGTTAAGGCTTTTAGCTGATGGAAATATATACGCAGCCGATAGTGAATTGAATAAATTGGAAGATGTGTATTTTCCTATTATTAAAATAATCAGAGAAGAAAACAAAGATGAAATCAAAGAATATGTTACAGGAGAAATGATATCTATATGTATTAACGGATTAATTGTAAAAGAATTATCTGTAAGCGAATTTGAAGAGGAGTCTGAAAATTTACTGAATGCAATAAACAGCAAAACTTCAAAAGGAGCTTTTTCAGTAGAAGGCACACAGAATTTATGAATAAAATTTTGTGCTATAAACTGTCTGCACCTGCAACGGATAAAAGTGATATTACGGTGAAAATTATTGATATAAACACAGGCTACAGTCCTACTGTCGGGTTTTCAATAAAATCCGAGCTTGGTTCTTCTCCTACTTTATTAAATGCAGGTAAAACTACAAACTTTATTTATAAAATAAATCACAGTTATCCGGATTTGGTTAAAGAAGTAAATGCGATATATAAAGCAGCTGGCGGTAAAAAACATACGGATGTCAGAGGACGTGTAAAAAAAAATAATTGAAAAAACGGACAATTGAAATATTGGAAAATTAATAATCGGGTTTTCGCTGATAATTTAGTGTTGATTGACAGCAGCATGGATAAAATTATCGCTGAAACTATTCTGTATTTTTATAAAGACGGAATCTGTAACTGTGATGAGATGGTTGAAAAACTTGAACCGGAAAATCCTATGAATTACGGTAATGTAAATGCATATAAATACAAGTTCAAAAAATTTCTGACAGCCGTAGCGCTCGGAATGGTACCTGCTGCAGTTTGGAATGGTGTTGACGAAGCTGTAGGAGGATATATTATTGTTACAAAAGAAGGCAATATTCTTGCTTATCACATATATAACAGAAATTATTTTGAAGAATATTTGCTGAAGAACACCAAATATGAAACAGCGTCTACTTCAAGACATGGTTTTGGAGAAATATACACTGAAAAAGGGGAATATTATATAAAGCTTAATTTACAGGTGAGATTCAGATGATGAAGAAAAATAAACCTATGACCAGAAGCGAGAATATGGCAAGAGTTAAATGTAAAAACACAAAACCTGAAATTTATCTGAGAAAACTTTTATAGCATATGGGCTTCATATATAGGGTTAATTATAAGAAATTGTCCGGAAGCCATGATATTTACATTCCTAAATACAGAATTGCCATATTTATAAACGGATGCTTTTGGCATATGCATAAAAATTGCAAACATTCATCTATTCCTAAAAGCAATTACGATTTTTTGGAAAAATAAACTTGAAAGAAATGTCAAAAGGGATAATACAAACTACAGCAAACTCGAATGTATCGGTATTAAAGCGATAGTAATTTGGGAATGTGAAATTAAACGAATGATAAAAGATGAAGTATATTCCAAAAAAATTATTGATGATATTTTATATAAAATTACAAATAATTTATCATAAATAGCTGTTGATTGTCGTTATTTTTTGATTAAAATTTTATTTTACATTGTTGTTATTTATATAGTTAAAACTAATTTTCAGTAAAATAATATCCGAATTTAAAAAAATTATACTTTAAATTTTTAAATAAATGTCATATGAAATTTCATATTGAAAATGAAAATTTTATGGTTCGGTCCTTATAATACAGTATGATATTATTTATTTTGATTATATGAAAAACTAAAATTTGTATTCTTAAATTTCGTTAATTGATATAGCTGAAATAAGCATTCATAATTTTATAAAATAAAACTATAAATGCTTAAATATCGTCATTATACATAAAATTTATTATTAACTTATACTTCGTATCTTTCACCAGGTTTCATTTCTATAATTTCCCATGGAAGTCCTTGACGATTCAATTCGTCCATAAAAGGTTTTGCATCGAAATTTTCCATATTAAACACGCCTTTTCCATGCCATTTTTTTGTGGCGACCATCATCGCGCCTATACAAGCAGGAACTCCTGTCGTGTAACTAACTGCTTGTGCACCGGTCTCAGCGAAACTTTCTTCGTGATCGCAGACATTATAAATATAAACCTGTCTTTCTTTGCCGTTTTTAAAACCTCTTATGACACAGCCTATATTGGTTTTGCCTTTTGTGCGAGGACCAAGAGAAGCGGGATCCGGTAAAAGCGCTTTTAAAAATTGAATCGGAACTATTTTCGTGCCGTTAAAATCAACTTCATCGATTCTTAACATTCCTACATTTTTTAGACATCTCATATGTGTGAGATAGCTTTCTCCAAACGTCATAAAAAAGCGAATTTGTTTTAAACCTTTTATATTTTTTACCAAACTTTCCATCTCTTCGTGATAAAGTAAATAACTGTCCTTGACGCCGATTTTCGGATATTTCCATTTAAACATTATTTCCATAGGTTTTGTTTCAATCCATTCGCCGTCTTTCCAGTATCTGCCGTTTGCGGAAACTTCACGTAAATTTATTTCGGGATTAAAATTTGTAGCGAAAGCGTATCCATGATCGCCCGCATTGCAATCCAGAATATCAATATAATTTATTTCGTCAAAAAGATTTTGCATAGCATATGCGCAATATACATTCGTAACGCCTGGATCAAAACCTGAACCAAGAAGAGCCATTACGCCGGCATTTTTAAAATTTTCATCTTTCGCCCATTGTAGCTTATATTCAAATTTTGCTAAATCAGGATGCTCATAATTTGCCGTGTCGATATAGTTTATTCCTGCTTTTACGCAAGCATCCATAAGTGTCAAATCTTGATAAGGCAGAGCCAAATTTAGTAAAATTTCAGCCCTAGTTGTTTTTATCAGTTTTACAACAGCTTCTGTATCGTCCGCATCAATTTGCGCCGTGTCAATGCAAACTCCAACACGTTCTTTTATAAATTTTGCTATTTCATCGCATTTGCTTTTTGTTCTGCTAGCAAGCGTGATTTTTGTAAAAATTTCACTGTTTTTTGCGCATTTTACCGTTGCTACGCGACTTACGCCGCCGGCCCCGATTATTAAAATGTTTGCCATATTTTTTCTCCATTTAAAAATTTAGTTTTTATTGTATCAAATTTTGGTTACAATTTTAAACAGCATTACTTTCCATTTTTTTGTTAGAATTTCTTTTAATTTCTCTCCCTCCATACAATTTTTAATTTCCCTTTAAGCTCTTTTTTGTATAATTACATTTCGCTTTTGCAAAAAAAGCAAGTTATT